>TARA_R110000868_G_scaffold151349_8_pt1 | contig 212007 bp, 213 predicted proteins | sample TARA_R110000868 | Tara Oceans TARA_R110000868 (sample SAMEA4397489) | marine metagenome | biome: Polar Biome; feature: [SRF] surface water layer (ENVO:00010504); material: water (ENVO:00002006), including particulate matter (ENVO:01000060) such as... | depth 5 m | reverse complement strand
GCTGACGACGTCCTGTCGTCAGACGGTCGTCAACTGGATAGCTCGTCATCAAGACTGTGCGTTTAACCGCTTTGAAAGCTACAACATTATTCAGAAAGCCGCCCTTCCTGCAGTTGTGAACCCCTTGAGATGTCTTAAGCCTGAGTGTTTTTCCGATAAAGCGCGAGGACTGTTTGAGGCGCGCAGCGACGAGTTCCGCAGCGCCGGAAAAATAAGAAGGAAAGATCGAAGGGTGAGCAAGACGGGAGCTGCGGCTAAGCGCATGGAATTTCAAATAGAACCGGTAACTATTCATCGCTCAATTGGAAATAGTACATACCATGCTGCATAATCGGAGCTTTTGAGAGGGGGAAAATAATGCAGGAACTTATCAATGCACTGAGTAATCCGGGGTCTATGACCTCATCCCAGTGGCTGGTGCTGGTCATTGGATTGTTTATTGTGCTGGGATCTTTGTATTTCGTTCTCAAGCTCCTGAAATTAATACTGGGCATCGGCAAATCTACTTATACACCGAATATTGGACTGAGCAAGCATCCCTATAAAGGGCAGCCGGTTACTCCAGGCAGCACTGATGAGGCAGAAAGCCCGCCAGAGCCTGAAAATCAGGAAGATTCTAAAGCAGAATAAAGTTGAGTAATGCTGATACCAATGCCAAAACAATTATCGTGCCGCTTAACCAGGCTAATAAAGCCCAGATACGGAAGGATTTACCATTTTCAGGGTAGAATCCGGAACGGTCATACTCACGTTCCGGAGTCGGTTTTTGAGAGTCACTCATAATGTTAGCCAATCAAGTTTTGCCATATATTCTATCCTGTCATGAACCTAAACACAGCTTCTAAAATATTGCTCGCTGGTCTCTTGTGCCTAAGCAGTGTGGCCCAGGTACAGGCAATTATTATCCGTCATGACATGGCAGACTCGCGTTATATCGTCAATGAGCTGGATTTTCCGCAGCTGTTTTTTCTGCATACCCGCTTTGACAATAAAGTCTGTATGGCAACGTTGATCAGTGAGCAGTGGGCTATTACGGCAGGGCATTGTACGGTGGAAACCCCTTTAGGCGAGACTTTAAGCGCCGGTGAGCCCTACCAGGTAAGCCTGGTAGGTCAAATCTATACGGTGGATAAACTGGTATTGCACCCGGGTTTTCTGCATCCCCAGCAAAGCAAAGCGGTGGATATGGCTCTGATCAGGCTGGACAGAGTGGTCAGCGGCATTAGTCCAATAAAACTGTACCAGGCCGGTGATGAGCAAAATCAGATACTGTCAATGATAGGCTGGGGTTATACCGGAACCGGAGCACATGGCATGGCGGGTAATGACGGCAAGCTGCGCCGGGCCCAGAACAGGGTAGAGAAAGCAGATCAATGGCTGGAATTTCTGTTCGATGATCCACGTGCCGTCCTTAATTCTGCGCTGCAATTGGAGGGAGTACCGGGACTTGGCGATTCCGGAGGTCCGGCCATGCTGGAAACGCCAGAAGGCATGGTTCTGCTGGGAGTGGCTCTGGGTGAGGTCGATAAGCCGGATAGCACAGAACAGGGGAGTTATGGCGCGGTTTCTTTGTATGAACGTATATCGACCCATTATCAATGGATATTGGAAGTGATAGAGGGCCCCTAGAAAAAAGCGCTTGCTAATCAGTTTTAACTAACTTAAATTCATTAAAATTAGTTAAAAACTATCATGATCTGTTCCTGTGTCCATAAAGGGAGTCCGCAATGGATAAAAAAGACAAGAGCAAGCAACCCTCTATTCGCCAACTGGAATACTTTGTCAGCATTGCCATGTCTTCCAATTTCAGAAAAGCCGCGCAAAAGCTCAATATCAGCCAGCCAACCCTGACCAGCCAGATTGCCAGTCTGGAGTCATCACTGGGTGTTAAATTATTTGAACGTTCACGTGCCGGCACGCTGTTGTCGCCGGCAGGGCGGGAATTGCTACCCATGGTCAGACAATTGCTGGAACAATTCCAGCAGGTCATGGATCAGGCTGATAACAGTAACAAGGAGCTGAGCGGAACCTTTAAAATTGGCGTATCGCCAACGATCGGGCCGTATTTGTTTTCCAGGGTGCTGATTGAATTACATAAGCGTTATCCGCAATTGAAATTACATGTGCGCGAAGGAGTTCCGCAGGAACTGGAGCTTGGTCTTGACAAGGGTGACTACGACTTCATTCTGACCATGCTGCCTATGCATTCCAGTGAGAACCGGGTCAGGCCGCTTTTTGTTGAGCCAATATATATCGTGCTGTCGAAAGACCACCCGCTTGCCGGTAAAGATATTCTGGAAGGCAGGGATCTCTATAACCAGGATGTCCTGACCATGGATGAACGACATCATTTGCACCGGCAGATTGCGACCCTTTGTGAGCGTTACACAGCGCATGCGCAACGCAAGTTTGCCAGCAACAGTCTCAACACACTTAAGCAAATGGTGATCATGAATATGGGTATCGCCTTTATGCCTGGCCTGTATATTGGGGCGAGGATTTCTGCAGACGATCAGTTAAAAGTATTAGCTTTAAAAGGTGAAAAAATTAACCGGACACATGTCGCATCCTGGCGTAAAAACGCACCATCGCGCCATTTGTTTCAAAAAATATCCTACGATATAAAAACCATAGCCATGGATATCTTCGATGATATTCTGGAAGAAGTGAACACCGAAGAAAGTTAATTTTGTCTTTAGTCAAATGTTCACCCGGAGGAGAGTGCTATGCTGACAGGCATGATGTGGAGTTTATTTGGTGGAATTTTAATTGGCTTAGCGGCGACGCTACTCTTATTGCTGAACGGCAGAATTGCCGGAATTAGCGGTATTCTTTCAGGTGTCGTGTTTCGGACCAAAAATGACGTCTTCTGGCGCGTGGCTTTTATAGTTGGGTTGCTGGCAGGCGGACTGCTTGCTCCTTTGTTGTTTCAAATACCTTTCGTATTTGAGATGCAGGCATCGCTGCCAGTGATTATTGGCGGCGGCTTTCTGGTTGGTTTGGGAACCCGTTTGGGCAGTGGTTGCACCAGCGGACATTCGGTTTGTGGTATTGCACGATTTTCCTGGCGTTCAATCATTGCCACAGTGACCTTTATTCTAAGCGCTATGCTAACAGTAGCGCTTACCCGACATGTTTTATAGGAATACATTATGGCAAATGTAAAACCTGACAAAATCAAAGCTTACACTATAGCCGCATTCGGTACGGGCTTGTTGTTTGGTGCAGGGCTGACAGTATCAGGGATGGTTAATCCAGAAAAAATTCTGGCCTTTCTGGATGTGGCAGGAGACTGGGATCCAAGCCTGATTCTCGTCATGCTGGGGGCATTGCTGGTCACTATGCCGGGCTTTTATCTGGTGCAACGCAAAGGACAACCGTTTTTTGCTCTAAAGTTTTTATTACCCACTGCAAAGGATATCGATAAGAAGTTACTTACAGGTGCTGCTTTGTTCGGTATTGGCTGGGGCATGGTAGGCCTTTGCCCAGGGCCTGCACTTACTGCTCTTGTTACCCTGGATAGTCATCTGATTGTATTTTTGCTGGCTATGTTAGCGGGAATGTTGGCGTTTCAGTTATTGCCTGATAAGCAGTGAAGCAGGGTAGTAATCCGACCTGTTTCAGTTAATTATTCAAAGGAGGAAGCCATGAGTGCAAATATAAACAGTAAACTTGATGTCTCAATCAAGCCGGAAGTTGTCGCATTTTTTGATGAGGATACCAATACATTCAGTTATGTGGTGAAAGACCCTGCTTCAAAGGCCTGTGCAATTATAGATTCAGTAATGGATATTGATTATCCATCAGGTGCAATTACCTATAGCGGTGCAAATAAGATAATAAATCATGTAAAAAAGCATGATTTAAAAGTGGAATGGATCATCGAAACTCATGTTCATGCTGACCATTTAACTGCTGCAATTTATATTCAGAAAAAACTAGGCGGCAAATTAGGTATTGGAAAAAATATCACCTTTGTACAGAAATTGTTTGGCAGGATATTTAATGTCAATAAAGATTTTAAACGTGATGGATCTCAGTTTGACCGTTTATTTGATGATGGTGATTCCTACCAGATTGGAAATATGACCGCCTATACCATGCACACTCCGGGACATACACCCGCCTGTATGACTCATGTCATCGGTGATGCAGCTTTTGTCGGTGATACCTTGTTTATGCCTGATGGTGGCACTGCCAGAGCGGACTTCCCAGGTGGTGATGCCAATGTTCTGTATCAGTCTATTCAGAGAGTATTATCACTGCCGGCAGAGACCAGGTTATTCATGTGTCATGATTATCCGGAAGGTCGTGAAGTAGCTTATGAAACTACTGTCGCTGAAGAAAAAGCCAACAATAAACATGTGCACGACGGGATAACTGAGGATCAGTTTGTCGCGATGCGGGAAGCCAGAGATGTAACATTGGGGATGCCGAGGCTTATTTTGCCATCACTTCAGGTAAATATGCGTGGCGGGCATTTGCCGCCAGTAGAAAATAACAACATGTCGTATTTAAAAATACCACTGAATGCTTTTGTTAAGGCCAACGACAAAAAAATTGATTAAGAATAAATACGTTACGAGGTGCTTATGGAAATCAAGAAAATAAGGGATGACTTTACTGTTTCTGACCAGATCAGCATCGATGATCTTAAAATTCTGGCTGACAAAGATGTCAGAAGTATTATCTGCAATCGCCCTGATAATGAAGCGGCTGATCAAACAAATGTACTGGAACTTGAACGTGAAGCAGCGGAACGCCAGATAGAAATTCATTATCTCCCAGTTGTACATGACACGATCAGTAGTCGTGATGTGCATGAATTTGAACTGGCATTTAATAACACGGCCAAACCGGTACATGCATATTGTCGCAGTGGCTTGCGGGCAATCACGCTGTGGAGTCTGATGCAGATTAAAGCGGGCGTTCCTGCTTATGAAGTAGTTAGTACTGCACAGGCGGCAGGTTTTGACTTCAGTAAGTTTGAAAGTAAATTTGCCAGTGTAATCGATTCTTTAAAAGCTCCAGCGCAAACTGCAGATGTCTCAAGCTATGACATCGTGATTGTGGGTGGAGGGGCCGCAGGTATTTCAGTGGCGTCGAGTTTATTAAAACGCGAACCGGATTTGGAGATAGCCATTATTGACCCCGCTGATACTCATTATTACCAACCCGGTTTTACCATGGTCGGTGCAGGCGTATTCGAACTGGAAGAAACCAGGCGCAGTATGGATGCAGTGATGCCGGAGAAAGTCAGCTGGATTAAAGAAACTGTGGTCTCTTTCAATCCGGAGCAAAATTTTGTGACCTTGGACACGCAAACACAGGTGGCTTATAAAAACCTGGTTGTCTGTCCGGGCTTGATCCTTAACTGGGAGGGAGTGGAAGGCCTGGCTGAAACGCTGGGAAAAAATGGAGTAACGTCCAATTATTCTCCGCAGACTGCGCCTTATACCTGGGAACTGGTAAAGCAGCTCAAAGGCGGCAAGGCGATATTTACGCAACCGCCTATGCCGATTAAATGCGCCGGTGCGCCGCAAAAGGCCCTCTACTTATCTGCAGATTACTGGTACAAACAGGGGCTGTTGGCAAAAGATATCCAGATTGATTTTTGTAATGCCGGTGCGGTTTTATTCGGGGTCAAAGAATATGTGCCGGCCTTACAGACCTATATGGATAAGTATCAGGTTAATCTCTGTTTCAGTCATAACCTGGTCAAGGTGGACGGGGAAAATAAAAAGGCCTGGTTCACCTATACAAATGAAGGAAAAGAAACACAACTGATCGAAAAAGATTTCGATATGCTTCACGTATGCCCACCGCAAAAAGCGCCTGATTTTATCAGGAACTCTCCTCTGGTGGATAAAGCCGGCTGGGTGGATGTGGATAAGCATACTCTGCAGCATAATAAATATAGCAATATCTGGAGTCTTGGTGATGCTGCCAATACCCCTAATGCAAAAACAGCAGCAGCTGTTCGGATGCAGGCACCCATCGTAGCGCATAATTTGCTGAAGACCATTCATCAGCAAAAACCGAATACCAGTTACAACGGTTATGGATCATGCCCATTAACGGTTGAAAACGGCAAGATTGTGCTGGCTGAATTCGGTTATGACGGAAAACTGTTGCCTACATTCCCAAGATTTCTACTGGAAGGAACCAAAGCCACGAAAGCAGCCTGGTTTTTAAAAACCAAGGTGTTACCAGGTGTCTATTGGGGTGGTATGTTAAAGGGCAAGGAATGGCTGGTTTCGCCAACTGAGGATTAAACAGCGCTATTCAGTCGGCAGCCAAAAATGCAAATAGCAAATAAGTGGAACACTAAGGCCATGCAAAAACCAAGGATCTGATGCATAAGCGTTTTACCAGATTATTTCCCTGCCTGACCTGGCTAAGAACCTACCAACGCGCACAATTCAGCAGTGATCTGATCGCTGCAGTCATTGTCACCATCATGTTGATCCCGCAGTCACTGGCCTATGCCATGCTGGCTGGGGTGTCGCCACAGGTCGGTTTATATGCCAGCATTTTACCCCTGATGGTGTACGCCATTTTCGGCACCAGCCGGACCTTGTCGGTAGGGCCGGTGGCCGTAGCATCCTTGATGACCGCTGCTGCTATTCAGAATCTGGGTATAGAAAATAATATTGATTATCTGAATGCGGCTATCATGCTGGCATTTTTGTCGGGTGTGTTTCTGATTTTGATGGGATTTTTTAAGCTGGGCTTTCTGGCTAATTTTTTATCCCACCCTGTTGTGTCGGGTTTTATAACTGCTTCAGGCATCATTATTGGCCTTGGTCAGTTCAGGCATATTCTTGGTATCAGCGCCAGTGGTGATAACCTGGTGGAACTGACAGAGACCCTGGTGACAAATCTGGGTTCGGCAAATGCAACAACCATGCTGCTTGGTTTTGCAGCATTGGGATTTTTGATCTGGTCGCGCAAGGGCTTAAAAAGTTTATTAATAAAATTTTCGGCACCCACACAATTAGTGAGTCTGTTGCCAAAAATTGCACCAGTCTTTGCCGTTATACTGACCAGTCTTGCAGCCTATTATTTTGATCTGCAATCTTCAGGACTTGCTCTGGTTGGAAATATACCGAGCGGGTTGCCGACACCGGTACTCCCTGTTTTTACGGATGGAACCTGGGTGCAATTAATAGTCCCGGCCATCCTTATTTCAATTATTGGCTATGTGGAATCCGTGTCAGTAGGAAGAACACTGGCAGCCAAACGGCGTCAGAAAATAGACAGTGATCAGGAATTGATTGGTCTGGGTTCGGCAAATATTGCTTCGGCCTTTTCTGGAGGTTTTCCGGTTACCGGTGGCTTTTCACGTTCGGTGGTCAATTTTGACGCAGGTGCAGAGACACCGCTTGCCAGTTTTATTACCGCCATTGGTATTGGGCTTGCGGCTATGACTCTGACCGGTTTACTGGCGTATTTGCCGAATGCCACGCTGGCGGCAACCATCATTGTTGCTGTCAGCAGCCTGATTGATTTTTCAATACTGAAAAGCACCTGGAAGTATTCACGATCTGATTTTGTTGCGGTTGCCATTACTATTGTGATCACCTTATTGCTGGGAGTCGAGCTTGGTGTACTTTCCGGTGTACTTATCTCTATCCTGCTTCATTTGTATAAAACATCCAAACCACACATTGCCGAAGTAGGGCAGATTGAAGGTACGGAACATTTTAGAAATGTAGAGCGCCATGAAGTGACGACCTATCCGGGAATTCTCACCTTAAGAGTGGATGAGAGCCTTTATTTTCCTAACGCAAGTTATCTGGAGGACCAGGTTCTCAAATATATTTCTGAACGTAAAAATCTGAAACACATTATACTGATGTGCACAGCCATTAATGAAATTGATGCCAGCGCTCTGGAAATTCTTGAATCGATCAATTTGTATCTGCAGGAACTTGGAATAGGTTTTCATCTGTCAGAAGTGAAAGGTCCTGTCATGGACGGGCTGAAAAAAACCGATTTTCTGGAGCATCTCAATGGTCAGGTATTTCTGTCTCAGCATCAGGCAATAGATGCATTACTCAAACGCAGGTTTGAGCAAGCCAGACAAGACCCAGATTTTACTGATTATCAGATCTGATTATAAAATAACTGTGTTTGTTGGTTCGAGTCTGTATTCTATATTTGCAGACAGCAGCTAAGCTTTAGAGATCAAGAGTATTAATTTATTAATATTCCTGACACAAAAGGATATACAGGAAGCAGTCATGGAAAAAAAACATCAGTTCAATTTCACTTACGTCGTTATCGCAGTATGGCTGGTTCTGCTTTTTCAACTTTATTTTGGTCCAGCCTCCAGACAGGCAGATATCAGTTACAGTCAGTTTGAACAATATCTGGAAAATAATCAGGTTGCCCGCGTAGCCGTTGATGAACGGTTTATTCGTGGAGATTTTGTAAACCCGGTTGAAGGCAAGAGCGGTTTTGTTACCCCGCGGATGGAAGTCGAACTGGCAGACAAGCTGGCAGAATACGGAGTCGATTACAGTGGGGTGGTGACGAATAATTTTGTCAGTAACCTGATTTCGTGGTTTGCGCCGGTTCTTGTTTTCGTGGTTGCCTGGTTGTTTTTATTCAGAAATTTTGCCAATAAACAGGGGCTTGGCGGAATGATGAATATTGGCAAGAGTAAGGCTCAGGTTTTTGTACAAAAAAATACAGGTGTCACATTTAATGATGTTGCCGGTGTCGATGAGGCCAAAGATGAATTAAAGGAAGTTGTCAGTTTTTTAAAGGAACCAGAAAAATTTAACCGCCTCGGTGCACATATCCCTAAAGGATTGTTATTAGTAGGCCCTCCCGGAACCGGTAAAACTCTAATAGCTAAAGCTGTCGCCGGAGAAGCTGGGGTCCCGTTTTTTTCAATCAGTGGTGCTGAGTTTATTGAAATGTTCGTCGGAGTAGGGGCGGCCCGTGTACGTGATCTGTTTGAACAGGCTAAAACGCATGCTCCGGCGATTATATTTATCGATGAGCTTGATGCGCTTGGTCGTGCTCGTGGCGCCGGTCCGCTGTTAGGAGGGCACGATGAAAGAGAGCAGACCCTGAATCAGCTCCTCAGTGAAATGGATGGGTTTAATCCCTCAGTCGGAGTGATTATCCTCGCCGCTACAAACAGACCGGAAATTCTTGATGCAGCTTTATTGCGGGCCGGGCGTTTTGACAGGCAGGTATTGGTTGACCGACCTGACAAGATCGGGCGTGAACAAATTTTAAAAGTACACACTAAAAAAATTGTACTGGCGCCTGAAGCAAAGCTGGCGGATGTGGCTGCACTCACGACCGGATTTACAGGGGCTGATCTGGCAAATCTTGTCAATGAAGCAGCTATCGTGGCAACAAGACGAGAAGCAGAAGCAGTGGGTATGGATGACTTTGTCAGCGCCATTGAAAGAATTGTCGCCGGACTCGAGAAACGTAACCGCTTGATAGATCCGCAGGAAAAAAATATTGTGGCCCATCATGAGATGGGGCATGCTCTGGTGGCCATGACCGTGCATCCTGATCAGGCTATACAAAAAGTCTCAGTCATACCGCGTGGCATAGGTTCACTGGGTTACACCATTCAAAGACCCTCTGAAGATCGATATCTGTTAAGTAAATCTGACCTCGAAAAGCGTATGGCCGTATTGCTGGCAGGTAGAGCGGCAGAACAACTGATCTTTAATGAAAGTACCACCGGTGCAGCAGATGATCTGGTGAAGGCAAGTGACATCGCTAAATCCATGGTGATGCAATATGGTATGGCAGATGAAATCGGTCTGTTGTCTATGGAACAGGCACGCAATACATTTCTGGATCAACAGCAATATCCGCCACATGAGGATTATGGTCCTGACATGGCGGGGAAAGTGACCGCGGCCATTTTGGCTATTCTGAATAATGCCTTTGCCGCTGCTACAGAAATTCTGCAACATAATGAGCTATTACTGAGACAGAGTGCTGAACAGTTGGTTGTTGACGAAACATTTAATGAAATAAAAATGCAGGAAATAAAAAGTAACTTAAAATCTAAAAAAGCCACTGCCTCTGCTTGAAAGTTTTTGACTGGCTTTGTGTCAGTCACTTTTATGCAAGAGAGGCACTATCAAGTGCTGACCCAGGGACCATAGCTATAAGTTATTCTTACTACTCTATTCGGCCGCTGTTTGAAATGGCCTGTTCCCAATAGACAATATCGTTGCCAACATGGCTTTTTAAACCTTCCAGAATGCCACCGATCTGTTCCTTCTCCAGCAAAGCTTCAATCTGTATGCGCTTGCGGCGTCCACTGACCTGCTCGGCAAGGCTCATATCCGGGAAGGCTCCATGACCTCTCACGGAGTAGGAGGTAAACCCGCTGATGGCTTCCTGTTCGAGAAGGTAATCCACCAGGTCTTCTTCCAGATCGGGGTTAATATTAAGTACCAACAAGGTTTGCATCAGTTTGCTCCCGGTATACGTCGGCTGTGAAATTTTCGGTAAATGACCGGTAACAGGAACAGGGTCAGCAAGGTGGAACTGATAAGACCACCAATCACCACGATGGCCAGTGGTTTCTGTATTTCAGAACCAGGTCCGGTGGCCAGCAATAAAGGCACCAGACCGAAGGCGCAAATGGTAGCAGTCATCATCACAGGTCTGAAGCGGCGCAGCGCACCTTCCCTGACCACTTGGCTGATTTCCAGCCCTTTGGAGTGCAGGTAATTAAAGTGTGACATCATCACCACTCCGTTAAGCACGGCAATACCGAGCAGCGCAATAAAACCTACAGAAGCCGGTACCGATAAGAATTCACCAGTCAGCCATAGGGCGATAACGCCACCAGTCAGAGCAAAAGGAATGTTCGATAGAATTATCAGTGTCTGTTTCAGTGAACGAAAAGTCAGAAACAGCAGGAAGGCAATCATTGCCAGTGCAACCGGAATGACCAGGGCAAGTCTGGCTGATGCACGTTGCTGGTTTTCAAACTGGCCACCCCATTCCACAGTGTAGCCTTCGGGAAGGTCAATGTTATTCAGAATCTGTTGACGGGCCTCTTCGACAAAACCAACCAGATCCCGACCGCTAACATTGGTTCTGATGACCGCAAAGCGCTGGCCTGATTCCCTGGAAATACTCACCGGTCCTTCGATACGATCAATACTGGCTATTTCAGAAAGTGGAATAATATTGCCATCGGGCAGATTGATGAAATTATTGCTCATCAGATCCAGGCCATCTCCATCGAGTCGATCATAGCGGATGACCAAAGGTACTCTGGCGCCACCCTCGATGACTTCACCGACTGTTAAACCTTCAATTTCTGATCGCAGGCGTGTCTGCAGTTCGTCGGCATTGATACCGAGCTGACCTGCGCGATATCGATCAACGCTGATCTGCAGATATTGCGCGCCTTCATTTAGCGTGGCAACGGTATCAATACTGCCTTCAATTGTTTCAATCTGGCGGGCTATTTCCTGTGCATAAAAATTCAGTGCATTGAGGTCTGTGCCAAACAGTTTGATGGCCACGTCACCCCGGGAACCGGTGAGCATTTCAGAGACGCGCATATCAATAGGCTGGGTAAAACCAAAACTGATGCCATAAAAGCCTGACAAAACCGTACGCAACTGTTCTTCCAGTTCTGCCTTGCTGCCAGCCTGCCATTCATCAGCCGCTTTCAGTTGCAGAAACATATCGGTTTCATTAAGTCCCATGGGGTCCATGCCGATTTCATCTGAACCGCTGCGTGAAACGACTCTGATGACATCAGGCACTTCAGCGATAATGGCTTGCTCCACCTGTTGCACCATACGTGTAGTCGTTTCCAGGTTTATGGAAGGCACGAATTCCAGCTGAATAATGATGTCGCCCTCATCCATAGTCGGCATAAAGGTTTTGCCAACAAAAGGAAACAGTACAACAGTAACCACCAGCAAGACGGCAGCCACTATGTATAAAAAGGCTGGATGTGCCAGCGTGCGATCGAGCAGGGGCCGGTAAAGACTTAATAAGGTTCTGCTTAGCCAGGGTTCACCATGACCCTCAGCTTTTATAACAAAGGAGGCAATCACCGGGATCAGGGTCAGGGACAGGACCAGTGAACCGATCAGGGCAAATACTATCGTCATGGCTACTGGGCCAAAGAGCTTGCCTTCCAGGCCTTCCAGCGTCAGCAGGGGCAGGAAAACAATGATAATAATCAGCAGACCGGAGGTAACGGGAACGGCAACGTCCTTCACCGAGCGAAACACAATATGCAGTTTTGGCAAGGCCTTTTGACCTTCTGTGCGAAGCGCCAGTGAAGCGACGATGTTTTCGACAATCACGATGGAAGCGTCTACCAGCATGCCAATAGCAATGACGAGCCCACCCAGACTCATCAGATTGGCAGACATTTCCATGCTATTCATAAGAATAAACGTCACCAGTGCTGACATGGGCAGTACCACTGCTACGGTCAATGCCGCGCGGATATTGCCCAGAAACAGTCCCAGCAGGATAATGACCAGCACAACGGCTTCTATCAGGGCCTTGGAAACTGTACCCACGGCACCTTCAATCAGGACACTGCGATCATAAAAGACTTCGGTAGTCGTACCCTCAGGAAAGGTCATCTGTAATTCTTCCAGTTTGGCTTTAACACCGGACACGACTTCCCTGGCGTTTACCCCACGCAGGCCTATCACCAAACCCTGAACGACCTCAGAGACTCCGTCGGCACTGACACTGCCGTAACGTTCCAGACTGCCTGTGGAAATTTTAGCCAGTTCGGATAAAGGAATATGATCACCATAAGCGTTAATGATCTGGATATTGCCGATGTCTTCAAAACTTGTAATAGCGCCGGCTACCCTGACCAAAATGGCTTCTTCACCCTGATCGATCCGGCCTGCGCCATCGTTCTGGTTGTTCATTGTCAGTGCAGTGATGATGTCATCGTTACTGACCTGCATTCTGGCCATAATGTCGCGTCGTGGCATGACTTCAAAGGTCTTCACGAAACCGCCCAGCGAATTAACATCGGCTACCCCGGGAACGGTTCGCAGGGCAGGGCGAATGGTCCAGTCCAGCAGAAAACGTTTTTCCTGCAAGCTGAGGCTTTCACTCTCTATGGTGAACATAAACATGTCACCAAGTGGAGTACTCATGGGCGCGAGACCGCCACTGATGCCGCCAGGCAAAGAACCCCAGACATTATTGATACGTTCGGTGACTTGTTGTCGGGCCCAGTAAATATCAGTGCCTTCTTCAAAATCCAGGGTAATGGAACTCAATGCATATTTCGAAATGGAACGCAGAATGTCCTGTCTCGGAATGCCGAGCAGTTCAACTTCTACCGGTTGGGTAATCAGGGTTTCTACTTCCTCGGGTGTCATGCCCGGAGACTTGATGATGATTTTTACCTGGGTTGGTGAAATATCAGGATAGGCGTCGATGGGCAAATTGATCAGTGCCTGGATACCGAAACCCGTCAGCACAATCGCCAGCAGACAAACCATCAGGCGCTGGCTTAGGGAAAACTGAATCAGCTGACTGAACATTATTCGCCTCCGAGGCCGAGTTGAATTCCTTTCAGGATGGCCGCCCCTCTGATGACGATCTGTTCGCCGGCAGCGATACCTTCACGAGCCATATAATCGGCACCTGCAGGACTCAAGTTCAGCGCACGGACTTCAAAGCCCGAAGCGTTGCGCACATATACAGTCGTGTTATCACCGCTATGTACGACTGCATCTCCCGGAATCAGAATGCCGCTTTCGGTTGGCGGTATGATCAAAGTCACTATCTGTCCTGGTAATAGATCAGGCATGGCATTAAAAGCGGCTTTGATTTCCACAGTCTGGCTTTGCGTATCAATCTCAAAATCCTTTTGTCGTAGGACAAGTGTTATGTTGTTACCAGCGACGCGTAACATCTGACCGATTTGCAAAGAGTTGGCGACGCGGGCCGGAACCTGTGCACTCAACCAGCGTTCGTTGCTGCCTATACTTGCTATTGTTGTGTAGGAATCTGCATAAGTGCCGGCATTGGCCATGAGATGATCCAGTTTGCCATTTACAGGACTGCGCACGGTGTATAAACCTGCATCACTATTATTTTCGCTGAGAGATTGCAGCCCGGCGTCCGAAAACCCGGCCAGGACCAGTTTGGCCCTCAGTGCAGCCAGGCTGCTTTGGCTTTGTTGCTGCATGCGCTGGGTTTGCATGAATCGCTGCTCGGAAATAATGCCTTGTTCCAGCAGCATGCGGTCTTTCTGCAGCTCAAAATTTGCCTGTTGCAGCTCACTTTGCGTGCGAGTCCACTGATTCTGTAGTTCCAGCAAATCCTGACTTTGAATCATGATCAGCGCTTCGCCGATCTGTACTTCTTGTCCCGGAGTCACCAGCCAGTTTTGTAAAATGCCGCCGTAGGGAATCGTTACTACAGAAGTGGTCAGTGGCGAATTAATGATAGTCGCCGGAAATCTGGCACCGGAACTGTTATCAATAACATTAACCGTACTTAAAACAATACCAAGCCGACTCAGATCACTGTCACTCAGTTCGATCTGTTCCTGTGCCTGCACAGGAGAGGCAGTCAGTAAAAAAATCTGCATCAGAAATAGTGCTGTCCTAAGCTTCATGGCATGACTCCAATGGTTTGATTGTATTCGGTAATAAGACGCTGTTCTTTTAAAGTGAGTAATTCGTATTCCTGCTGTGCATTCAGGTATTCCTGCAAGGCGACAATTACCTGATTAAGTGCAATTTCACCTTGCGTAAATGCAGTCCTGGACATCTGCCAGCGTTGCTCACTAAGATTCTTCTGTTGCTCAGAAAGACCCAGGGCAACTTCAGTTATATAAAGTTCATGCTCTACTTCATGCAGAGCCTGATTTAAAGCACGCCGTGTATTCTGATAGATGACTTCTGCATCCACTTTTTCACGCCGCGCTGAACTGGTTTTAGTGGCGACTATGTTTTTGCCGCCGAAGGGTACGCTGAGTGACAGTGCAATGCTGTCATTGAAACTCTGAAAAGAGTTGCCGCGCTGTCGTCTGCTGCCCAGACTGACGGTTGGAGCCCCTCGAGCCTGAGCCTCAGCCATGTTGATATTGGCATCCGCCAGGTGGATATCACTTTGTAAATAAAGCAGCTGAGGATGTGAATCCGGAATTTCCTCGTCGTCACTCAATGTTTCTGTGTATAGATAATCAGGCCGTATGTTGAGTCCGGTCAGCACTTCATAATTGCGTTCCGAATCAACCAGCATGGCTTCTGCTTCCAGTTCAGTGCGACGTTGATTCAGCAAGAGATTCTCTGCCTGCATAACATCCAGTCTGGATAGTTCACCGGCATCAAAAAGGCTGTTAGTGATATTAAACAGATCTTCGGCATTTCGGGTCGCTTCCTGTTCCAGTGCCAGGTTAGCTTCGGCTTCTGAAATATCTGCCAGAACAGACCTGACTCTGCCGGCTATGTAATGGGCCAGTGATCGTTCCCAGGCCTGAGACTGTTCAAGGTAGGATTCACTCAGTATTCGGCCGTTATTTAATTCGCTGGGTCGCTTGAGTTGCAATTGAATGGCGTATTCAATTTCACGCATGCCAATATTATCCAGTACAGTGTCATCTATATAGTTCAGCTCCAGACTCGGTCGATCGCTAATCCAGTTGCCGGCAATGGCTTCATAACTGCGGGCCTGTTGTTGACGGATGTCCCGCTCCAGAATTTCCGGGGCATTATTCAGTGCAGCTGTATAGATTTCGACAAAGGAAAGAGAGGCACTTTTTTCCAGCGGAACGTGATCTGGATGATCTTCATGATCTTCATGATCAGTTTGAGCTGCCTGCAAGCCTGTGGCGAAAAACATTAAGGTCAGAGCACAAAATAATTTGTTGCTGAGCGATTTAATCGTCATTGCAAAAGTGTCCTGTGATGTTTTTTTTCATGCGCCAATTTTAATGATTACTTGTCAAAATAATGTCAAATTTTGCTGTAGGTTTTGTCTAATCGGACGATAAAAATATAAAAATTGATTTTAATCAAGTCAGAGGAGAATCATGCTGAATGAAACATTTTATTTCACATAATTTTGACAATTCTTCTACAGTAAAACGACGATTGATATGTCAGAATTACGGCAATTATTAATATCTGGTTTGCCATGAAAATTCTGATTGTCGAAGATAACAAAGATATAGCCGAAAATATTGCCGACTACCTGGAACCCCTCGGTTATACACTCGATTTTGCTGCTGATGGATTAAGCGGACTGCATTTGGCTGTAACGCAAGCTTATGATGTGATTGTTCTGGATCTGATGTTGCCTGGTATGAGTGGTATCAGCATCTGTCAGAAATTGCGTCAGGAAGGTAATATCAATACGCCGGTTCTTATGCTGACGGCCAGAGATCAACTGGATGATAAGCTGGAAGGTTTTCAGGCCGGTGCGGATGATTATCTGGTGAAGCCCTTTTCGGTAAAGGAGCTGGAAGTCAGGTTGCAGGCTTTATCAAAACGTACAAAAAATTCCAGTGGCTCTAAATCCATTCAGGTGGCGGATCTGTATTACAACCCGGATACCATGGAAGCCCATCGTGCCGGACAAAAGCTGGACTTGAATCCCATCCAAAGGCGTCTGTTGGAACTGTTGATGCAAAACAACAGGCGGGTGGTTGCGCGTGAGGAGCTGGAGCGCCTCATCTGGGGTGATATTCTGCCTGATAATGATGTGCTGCGAACACACATCTATGGTTTAAGAAATCTGATAGACAAGCCTTTTGCAAAGAAACTGCTGCATACAAAACACGGTACGGGCTATCGCTTATACGATGCAACTGAAGAAGGTACTGAGTCATGACTAGTCCCAGTCTGCGTACCCGCCTGATATTGGCTCTGGTTGTGATTGTAACCCTGACCAGCACGCTGTTTGCCGGTGGAGTCATGTTAATAAAACAACAACTCGAGGCGGTGATTTTTGGTGAAATGGTGAGAGATCAATTGCAGGTGCTTGATCAGCAACTGGAAGCTGGCACCTATTCTGAAGCTTCATTATTCGAAAACTGGATGCTGTATATTGATGAAAGGTCACCCGGTCTGCACCCGGATTTGCGGGTACTTGAAGAAGGTTCCCACCACAGCGTCAAAATTGCTGATAATTATTATCAGGTAGAGGTCGCTGAACATCATGGCGAAAAAGTGTATCTGACTTATGATATTACTGACTGGGAAAATCAGGAGCATGAAGTTCTGGAAATGCTGGCCTATGGGATTGGCCTGGTACTTTTTGCTGCAATTATTATGGGATGGCAGGCTTCTAAAACGGTACTGGCGCCTGTCACATCTCTGGCCAAACGAGTTTCCGAGATACAACCCAAACAAAGGAATGTACGCATCGCCCAGGAATTTAAGGGTAGTGAAATAGCATTGATTGCTACAGCCTTTGACCGCTACATGGAACGACTGGATCAATTTGTAGACAGAGAGCGTTCATTTACAGCAGCAGCCAGCCATGAATTACGCACGCCGCTTTCTGTCATGATGGGTGCACTGGATGTGCTCGATGCGCAGGAGCACAACCCTGCTTCACGCAGAGCCTTAAGTCGTATTAAACGTGCATGCGCTGAAATGCTGGCGTTTATTGAAGCTACTTTGTTTCTGTCTCGTGAGGACAGCACGACGATAAATCAGGGCGAAGCCGTCGATCTGGCAAAAGTGATTCAGTCACTGGCAGATGATAATGCAGCTGCGCTGCTGGATAAAAACATCGCATTAAAACTGGATATAAAATCTGCAGTCATGCTCCAGCAAGCGGACAGTATCGTCCGGATTATGCTGGGGAATATCCTAAGAAATGCGATGGAGCATACCGAGGCAGGAGAAATTAGTATCACCTTAAGCGATAAATGCCTGTTGATAAGTGATACGGGTTCAGGTATTCCGGAGCAGGATTTGCCGCATGTTTTTGATCGTAGCTATACGACTAAAGCGGGGGGAACCGGTTTGGGTCTTAATCTGGTTAAGCGTATATGCGACCGATTTAACTGGAATATCACCATCAACAGTGGCCTGGGCAAGGGCACACAGGTCAGTATCGAATTTACTTAATGCTTGCGGCAGCAGTGCAAACATATAAAATTTGGCTGGGGTGGTAGGATTTGAACCTACGCATGACGGAGTCAGAGTCGGATTTTGTCTATAAGCCTCAACAAGCTCCAATCAATAAACATAATAAAATCAGAAGGATAGGTAATTTCCCTTGTTGATGCTTATTGGCCTAAATTGCCCTTTTTTGAGAGCAAGTGTGCCATGAGTGTGCCACGGGATTACTTAAAAACTTAATCCTCCAATGCCATGGGGCGAGTTTTTATAAGAGTCTCTTTCTTCCGCAGAAGCCATTTTTACACTTGAACCACCTTTGCGGATATACGCTTGTTTTGTTGCCAAGTAGTAGTTTGTCTCTGGTGACCTTGTAACATTAACTATGACGATATGCTTGGTGGCGATTGTAGTTGAAAAAACTTCTATACACTGATTATCTCGTAGTATTTCTGTAACTCTCTTCTTTATGCCTTTCTTATAAGCTTCAACAGCTTCTTCAATGCTAGTCTGATAATGTTTGGTCACCTTTTCATCAATGCCTTCAATAAGAGTATCATCAGTTACTCCAATGAAGAGCCTGCCGCCTTGAGCATTAGAAAAAGCACAGACAGTTCTCTCAATCTGTTCAGCTTTACTATTCTTATTCTCATCAATTTGGATATAAGTTTTAAATTCGGTTTCTTGACCTTCACCATTTTCTATCTGAGCTAAATATTGCCTACTTTCGTCATCTTCAATTTTTTCAAACTTATATTGGAGTTCAGATTTTGAGTGAAAATCTAAAATTTCATTTTTATCAGTTAAGAGCCAGAGTTCTAGTTTAGTTTGATCGTCACTTTTAAGTTGGTAAGTATCTTTCGGCTTTAAAAGGATTTTCTCTTCATCTGAAGCCTGTCCTACAAGGCAAACATTTTTATGTATACTCTCAAGTGAAATAGTTGAGTTATCAAAAATTATTCTTCCACGCTTGTCAGTGATGCTTATAATGAGCTGTCCACGTCTAGTATCGCTATTACCATGAAATTGCATCATTCCCATAAAATTCTTTAGGTACTCACTTGAAGAAAAATAAAAAGGCATATTGAAGCCTAAGAGTTTGGAGTCATCAAAATGATGTCGGGCATCATGGATTGAAACTGAATACTCGCGAATAGGATATCCTGTATGCGTTGAGTGACTTGGGATAAGTTCTTCATTCCAGTTAAGAGGGTAGTCTTTGGATTTCTTTATTGGGGGCATGTCCTGAGATAAGGTAAATCCTTCCCCATCTACAGTTTTCAGGAAGGCAGCAAGACTAATATCAGTTATGGTTTTACAAATAAACGCACAATCGGAATAAATCGTTTCTGAGTCTTCTTCGGTAGTGCCAATTTCGCATTTTCCTACAAAATACTCCCATTCTTCGGAGTTATATTTAATGAAGACAGCTTTAATACAAAAAATTGAGTGTTCATTATTTTTAGGGAGGCTCTGAATAGACTTTATCAGGGCATCAGTATTTATCTGGCGGTAGGAGTTGGCTCTCATGTTTCTTCCATTTCTTAAGTTCTTACCATACTTACCAATACTGCTAGTTTATAACAAGTAAATTTCCTGAGTATGCCAATATGCTATTAGTGTCACATTTTATGGATATTATGGTAAATTTACGCTGTCGTACGTTTCGTTCGCCGCCAGTATGGGGCGACATTTTCTCTTTTTTAACCTTTAACCATAGAGGAGCGAAAAGCTGGTTGATTACACTGATGTTCTCACTGTAAGACAACTTGCTAACGCCGCGCCCTTCCTCACCGAGGCTAAACTGAGGTGGTGGATATTCCATTCGGAAACGAATGGACTGTCTAAAGCCCTAGTAAGAATTGGTGGCCGCGTCTATATAGACAAGGCAGCTTTTAATGCTTGGATCGAGGGACATCGTGACGTTACGCACTAGCTCTAGAGGCTAGTACACATACGACATAAAGCCTCACCTTCGGGTGGGGCTTTTTTAATTAAGATGGTATGATTTGCAAGAAGTTACCGAATACTGAATTCTGTAACAATTTGCAAACTTGTTTAATCTTTCCAACACCTTACCGCCATAGCTTTTTGGCAATCTTTCTTTCTTCATTACCTACTGCATTGGCATAAATAGCCGTTGTTGCCATATCGGCATGGCCGAGCCACCGCTGAACAAGGTTTAGCGGTACACCTAACTCAATCGCTGCGACTGCAAAGCCGTGTCGTAAACCCTTGGCAGTCGCCTGAGTGCCCTTTATTTTTGCTTTGGTCATTACGCGCTTAACATAGCGGTAGGCTGTCATGCGGCTCCAAGTCCAAATAGGTTTATTGCTTCCCTGTTCAAAGTTTTGGGCAAGCTGTTTTATAAGATCGTCCGATACTGGAACCGCCCTATAAACGCCGTGACGGCGTTTCTTTAAGCTTTCAAAGACAATCACTCCGCCTGAACGGTCAATACGCTCTGGAGTAAGTTCTAGGGCTTCTGAAATACGGCAACCTGTTTCATGCAGTACCCAACAAAAGGTGTAGATGGCCTCATTTTCATCTTTTGCTGCTTTTAAAAACTGCTTCCGTTCTTTCATAGTTAAATACTTCCGCTGTCCTTTATGGTCATAAAGACTTTGCGAAATCCTGCTATCTGTAAAACTGATTTTTTCATCCTCACTCAAAGTTATACCTACTCTAAGCTTAACGACTTCTGAATTGGGCAGTTACAGAATTCAGTATTCTGTAACAGCAAAATCTAGTGGGCTTTGCAGTCAGAAAGCCCGAATTCTCAAGGAAATATGTGAAATGCCACTTTAGGCATTGATGAGGAAAATCATATGAAATACATTTTACGAAAGGGAGTTGCCATATGCAGCGTACTACTGACAATGGCAATAATATTATTATCTGGGTGCGGTGAAAGTAACACTGGCGCAAGTGCTGAACAGATTGCATCAGCTTTTGGTGCAGAGCTTTCAGCAGGCATGATAGCCACTAATGCAAGTATTGAAACGGAAGAGAACTTTGGATCGGCTGCTTTGCCCGAAGTACAGACACGTGCAGTGCTCGATGTTGTGTTAACCGAAGATTTTTATGAGAGAACAGGTACCCTTGGCGGTTACGGTATAGACGCTAAAGATGTATTACGCAAGACTGCCGATGAAGGGCAGGTAATACGTGCGACAGTTGTGTCTACTGCAACAAGACGTGGAGAATCTTGGGATATTCAATTTGAGCGTGTAGATATGGCGCGTGTAGAAGGAATGGCATTAAGTCAGTATGGTGTGAACAGTTATGTTCTTGATGGAAGTGATGAGTTTTTACAGCTTGAAGAGGAGGTAGAAGCTGCACGACTGGTTGCCATAGAAGAAGAGCGCGCTCAACTTGAAGCTCAAGCTTTACGTGAAGAAGAACAGCGCCTGCGCCGAGAAGCGGAAGCAGAGGAAGCTAGATTAGAAGCAGTCGCTTTCAGGCGTTCCATGAGTGGCATTTGGGAAAGTAGTTTGCCTGTTGAATACGATGGACAGCCATATGTTGGGCGGTCTAACAGAGTCAATTACACTATCCATTACAGAGTTAGTATCCCTCAAGGAGATGATCTGAGGGGGCAGGCGAGTATTACGCTATTTGCAAGGTCGGAAGGAAATACAGCTGGCCAAGAGGACATTGTTGGTGTTTTTGAGTTTGATACCAGAAGTAGAAGTTTTATCTTGAATGAAATTCCAGAGGGTAATTATGTAGGTTGGGTTATAGGTAAGGGGTGGACTATGACCCCAGACGGCACAGAAACTCTTATTGGTAGTGGCACCTATCGGGGGCGCAGCATAGGTTTGGTTTTGAACAAAGTGTCATCCCCCTAAGATAGTGAACCTGAATAATTAAAGGGGGCTTTCGCCCCCTTTGTTTTATCTTTTCCCCAGAATTTCCATTCAAGTTTGTCAAAGTACCTTATCATTGTCACGCCAAGTTCTTGCTTGACACTTTTAAAGTTATATATCAATACTATTTGATGGTCTTAAAACGACCCAAAGCGGCCATTTAGTAGGACTATTAAAACGGGATTATGAGGCAAGTTGCCACTTAAATATGTAATCAAAATTTTGATAGGTAATTTGTGCCTGAATTTAAAGGTGTTAGGAATGGCTATGAAATGGTATTCCAGTTATAAGGTATACCTGCTAATAATTGATATGAGATCGAAGACCTCATTAACAGACTGTTAGGCGAATCCATACGAAAGCATTATGAGCGATCACTTAAAAAGGGCATTAGAAAAACAATCACGTGAGCTTGCAGGCCCTAGCCCTGTTGAGCAGCATATTATTTTGTTGAAACTTTCTGAGCTCATGGCAAATGGACCAGATTTGTCGGCAAAGCCTAATACTGGGGCATCTCCCCAAAGACAATGGATTGCAGAAGTTGGAGCAATCATATGCAGAATAAGCTCTGAGAAAAAAATTAATTTTAATACCGCAAAGTCTATGCTCGGGCAGTACTGGAACTATGCAATAGAACAAATTCAAGGTTTAGCACTCGATGTTATCGAAGAAATAAAATTAGAGCTTGAGCTGGAAGGTAGGTCGGATGTCGGTAGCGCCTATGCCCCAGGCGACATATACCGATTCTTTTCCGACCTAAAGTCTATTGTGGCTGGCGCGCAATCCGAAATCTTGCTGATCGATCCATATTTCGACGGCGAAGCATTTGATAATTATTTGGCCAGCGTTGATGGCTCTATAGACGTACGTATATTTGCCAATAAGCACGCTCAAGAGGTAAAGGCCTACATTGAAAAGCATCAAGCTCAATATGGATCCGCTATCTCAATAAAGAAAAATAACAAATTACATGACAGGCTTATAATTGTAGATCGCACTGACTGCTGGATCACTGGTGGTTCTATAAATCATGCTGGTAATAAAAGTCCCGCATATCTCATACCTGTAGGCACCGAATTAGCTAAAGAAAAGCTAAAGATATATGAAGAAATATGGAATTCATCACAAGAACTCGCCTAATAAGAAAAGGCAGTCGGACGCGCTAACGCGCGCACGCTGCTTTTGGCGTTAAAACGAATGGCAGCTAACAAAGAACACAGGTTGCACCTAATTACAGTCTTCTCACTTAGCATATAGCTGCCTCTCGAAAATAGCCTGAGCAAATTACTAGTATTTCCTCCAAAACCGCCATTCCGACCAGTCAAAGTACCTTATCTTCTTCGCCTTTATCGGCGGTATACCCTGAACAAAAAGAAGTTGTAACCTTTTGTTCATAGCCATCACTTCCGCAGGGGTCATAAGCTCACGGCTCCCTTCGTGAATGCTTGACTGGTATGAGCCTGACATAAGCCTTATGGGTAGCTTGCCTGTACTCCCTGCTGATTTTAGCTTTATGGTAGTTGTCCCCATCATTTCAGAAAGCAGTCTTGCTGTTTGTGGGTCTTGTACGTTAAAGGCTTGCCTTACGGCACAATTGGCAATAATAGACCTAGCCTTTGGGTAGGTGTGCTGCAACTGGTCTAAGTCCTGTACAAACAGCCACAGTTTGGCTTTATACCCTGCCAAGTAACCTATGCCTTCTTCGATGGGGCGCATGTAACCAAGGGCAGGTAGCTCGTCCAGAAGGAATAACACTTCATGCTCTGGGCGCGTTGTTTGTCTTGTCATCGTGGCCGTACAAAGCCCAATCATCAGGCGCAGGTACGGGCGGTAGGTGTCTAAATATTCTGGTGGAATAACCAGAAACAAAGACACGGTCTTTTCTTTCAGTTCAGAAAGACAAAAACTTGAGTTACTTGTGATCTTTGAAAGTAAGGGGCTTTCAAAAACTTCGGTAGCCCCTTGGGCAGTGGAAACTACCCCTGACCGTTCCTTTTCTGCTTTTTGAGAAAACCCACAAGCTATACGACTAATGACAGGGTGCTCATGCGCCATCATGGTGGCGATGTAAAGTTCAAAGCCTTCTTCGTCTGCCATTAAAATTTCACGCAGGCGAGAAGGGTTTTGGGTAAGCACATTCCCTTCGTGCATGATGTATAAAATCAGGCCAGTAATCAGGGTGCGAGCTTCACGCTCCCAATGGTTCGGCTCTGCTCTTTCTGAAATGACCAACATTTCAGATATAAGACGGGTATCGTCCACCTCGTATGAACTCCCCACCCGAATAAAATCAAAAGGGTTATAGCAGGTGGGGTTGTATGCCTCTTTGAAGGGGGCTAGTTCATAAACCTGTCCTAGTGATTCTCTGTATCGGCCTGCAATAGCGATATTCTCACCCTTGATATCGGTTACGACTACAGAACCAGACCAAGACAGCAAGTTAGGAATAACGCAGCCTACGCCCTTACCTGAACGGGTAGGTGCAAAGGTTAGCAGGTGGCCATCGCCCTTGTAGCGAATCATACGACCACGCTTGCGGCCTAATATGATGCCCTTTCGGGCAAACAGCTTAGCCCGAACCAAGTCTTCATAATCTGCGAACCGAGCAGATCCATGACTGGTGGAAGGCGGCAGCAGGAGAAGTATGGCCTGCTTTACTAGAACAGTACTAATCGCCCATATACTGGCGGTTATAACCCCAAGCAAGGGCTTGGTGCTGAACAGTAAAAAGCCAAGCAAGGCCATAAGTGCAGGCAACCCCTGCCAGATAAGGGCAACAGCCCCCCAAATAAGACGCGCATAAGACATATCAAAACTCCCTGAATTGTTACAATCAGGGTGCTTATAGGTATACTAGCGAAGGCTAAAAATGGACGTCATCACCCAACAAAAGACCATAAAAATCAAAGTGGGCATGGTGAACATAGCCACTTCAAACGATTACTGACAATGTTCCTATCAAGGGATTTATTTTCTTGAGGAAGGCGCATTTTTACCGTAGTTTGTTTAGGTGTCTGATATCTGAATCAGCAGTACTGTAATGCAACGAGTTGTGGGTTATTAGATGAATTTTAAAGAATTTGAATCAGCTACTAAGTTAAGAGGTGGGTATTATACTCCTGAGCCAGTAGCAGATTTTTTGATGCGTTGGGTCTTAAAGAATAACCCGAAAAACATTTTAGAGCCTAGTTGTGGAGATGGTGTTTTTATTCGTGCCCTAACAAATAAGCTTAAAAGAAAAATTGAATTTATAGGGGTTGAACTCCTAAAAGAAGAAGCAGATAAGGCCAGAGATTTTGCTGCAAAAAATAATAAAATTGATGCCAAAATTCACAATGAGGATTTTTTAGAATTTTCCTTAAAAATATTAGAAAGTGGTCGGAAGTACGACTCAATAGTAGGCAACCCTCCATATATTAGATATCAATACCTTGAGAAAAAAGACCAAGAGCTTTCTGAATTGCATTTTCGTCGCAATAATTTGAAGTTTACGAAGCATACAAATGCATGGGTTCCTTTTATTATTGCTAGCATAGGATTATTAAAAGAAGGAGGAAGGTTAGCGATGGTCGTGCCTTCTGAGATACTGCATGTACTTCACGCTACGTCATTGAGGCATTTCTTAATCGATAAATGTGCCAAAATATTGCTAGTAGACCCAAATGAACTCTTATTCTCAGAAGCATTGCAAGGAACTGTTCTTTTAATGGTTGAGAAAAAAACTAAAAATGAAGCCTCTAAAGGGGTGTCTATTATATCGGCACCAGATAACAGCTTCCTTGATAAAGATGTTGATGAAATTTCAAAAAAATTCCCATTTGTATCAGGAGAAATACTCAATGGGAAATGGATGAAAGTGTTGCTTGATCCTGAAGAAATTGAGGTTTTTGAAAAAGTAAAAAAATTAAAGTCGATTAAAACATTTAAAAGTATAGCCTCTGTGGATGTCGGAATTGTAACAGGTGCTAATAAGTTCTTTTTGGTTAACGATGAAACTGTTAAAAAATATGGTCTTAATAAAATTGTTAAGCCAATGTTTGGGAAAAGCGAACATTGCAAAGGAATTATTTATGATAATGAAGTGCATAGAAAAAACTCTGAAAAGGGACTTCCAACAAATTTTGTAGATTTTTCGACTTTAAAAAATAGTAAAATACCAAAAGGAGTTTGTAAGTATATCAAAGAAGGAGAGGCTCAAAGTTTAAATACTAGATATAAATGTCGAATACGAACTCCTTGGTATGAGGTTCCTTCTGTATATAGTACGGAAATAGGGATGTTAAAACGAGCGCATAATTACCCAAGACTAATCTTGAATAAAGCTAATGCCTATACAACAGATACAGCATATAGAATTAAGAGTAAAGTAAAGCCAGATTTATTGGTTTACAGCTTCATCAATAGTCTTACAGCACTTACAGCAGAATTAGAGGGAAGGCATTATGGAGGGGGTGTTTTGGAATTGGTGCCTTCTGAGATTGAAAAACTCTTAATCCCTATTACTAAAATTAACAAATTTAAAATACTTGAATTAAACAAAAAGATACAAAGTATAGAAAGCGCATCAGAAATCTTAAAAGAACAAGATGAAATCATATTAAAGGAAGCGGGTATCACTAAAGGGGATAGGGACGTAATTCATAATGCATGGAAGAGAATAAAAGCAAGGAGGCATCGCTTATTAGGAGGCAATTAAGCGAAATATCAGCATGACGAAAACTGTTGCTTTAAAAAATCTAGTAGATAGGTTTGAGAGAGATTTAACTAACTATATTTCTAGTTCTTCTACATATCAGGAAACAGAAATTCGAGTTGAATATATAGACCCGTTCTTTGAATTATTAGGATGGGATATGTCTAACAAAAATGGACTTAAAAAATCAATTCGTGATGTGCTAAGGGAAGAATCTCAAAAAGTGGAGTCTTCTACTAAAAAGCCAGATTATACATTCAGAGTTTCGGCATTGAGGAAATTCTTTGTAGAAGCTAAAAGGCCATCAGTAGATATTAGAAGCAGTGCTGAAAGCTCCCTGCAAGTAAGACGATATGGCTTTACCGCAGGGCTACCTGTCTCAATATTAACAAATTTTAGAACATTTCGAGTATACGATACCCGATTAGAACCAAAGGCAAGTGATTCTCCTGACGTGGGACTTATAATTTCTTTTGAATATGATGAGTATTTAGAAAAATTTTCAATATTAGAAAAAATATTTAGTAGAGAAAATGTAAGTTTAGGTTCTATTGAAAACGAATTTTCAGTATCCCCAACTGGGCAAATCCCCGCCAATGAGTTATTCCTTGAGCGAATAAATATTTGGAGAGTCAAGTTAGCCCAGGATTTATATGCTCGATATCCAAACTTGGAGTTATCTGAACTTAGTGATATCTCTCAAAAAGTAATAAACCGTATTATTTTTATAAGGATGTGTGAAGATAGAGGTATAGAGGGTGAGGAAACTTTAAGGAAAGCAATTCAAAGCAAAAATTACATTGAAATTAAAACTCTTTTTAAAAGGTTAGATGATAGATATAACACAGGCCTCTTTGACGTAGATAAAGATCGACTGCAAGATAAGTATGAGCTTGATACTGGAGTGTTCAGTAATATTGTAGATGAAGTATATGCACCACACTCCCCTTATAGCTTTAGCATTTTAGATGCTGAATTTCTTGGTCAAGTTTATGAGTATTTTTTAGCAAAGCAACTTTATATAAATGAAGAAACAAGCGCTATTGAACTTAAAGACAAACCTGCATACGAGCATCGAGAAGTAATTGCAACACCGCAGCCGCTAGTTAGTGAGGTGGCCAGAAGGGCGATTGAAAGAAGAGTTAAAAAAGTTTCTAAATTAACAATGGATGCTCTTTCTAAGATTAAGGTTTTTGATATAGCTGTTGGTTCAGGTAGGTTTCTATTAAGTGCTTTTGATCAACTAGTTGAAAATGCGATAGAAATTAAAAAGGCAGACGGAGAAGCCGGTCTATATAAAGTTTCAGAAAATGACTATAAGTTAGATTTCAAAGTAAAAGCTGATTTGATGAAAAACTCATTATTTGGAGTAGATATTGATTATAATGCTGTTGAAGTTGCTAGATTCAGCTTGATGACAAAGTTGCTAGAAGATGAGCGACTAGAAACTTTACCCCTAGGGCGTAAAATATTACCAAATTTAGATGTGAATATAGTTCATGGTAATACTGTAGTAGATTCAGATTTTCGTTCAAATGATCAATCCGTAGTTATTCAAACATGCCCGCTTGATAAAGTAAAAGCAGGCCTTCCCCAAAGTTTTGATATTGTTGTTGGAAATCCCCCCTATGTTAAAACGGAAGAAATGTTGAATGAGAATTCTGAGGAATTTAATTATTTTAAATCAAAATATTCAATGGCCTATAAGCAGTTTGACAAATATTTTATTTTTATGGAAGTTGCCTTGGGATTGCTTTCTAGCGATGGGGTCATAGGATTAATTATTCCCAATAAATGGATGACTATTGAATCTGGAAAAATTATTAGAAAGTCCTTAGCTTCAAAAGGATTGGTAAAAGAGATTGTGAACTTTGGAAGTGAACAAATATTTGAAGGTAAATCAATCTATGTTTGTCTTCTAATTTTAGACAATCATAAAAATAATTCAGTGTTTATCAGCTCCCCTACATATGTTGAATTTCTTTCTAAACCTCAGGAGCTTGGGTTTTCAATACCAACTAGTCTTCTAGAGTTAATGGGGGGCAATTCGTGGGTATTGCCGAGTAATAATAGTGAGGCAAAGATATTATCCAAAATATCTAAGAACACAATTCCCCTTTCAGAGATTGCTAGTGTTAAAAATGGCATCCAAACAAGTGCAAACGATGTGTTTCTTATTGAAGATTACACTGAGATTGGTGATTTTGTTGAATTTAAACATGATGAAACAATATGGCAGATAGAAAAAGAAATCACAAAACCATATATCAATGACTCAAGCAAAGTGATTTCTTATAACCTTGTTAAGTCTGATGCACTAATGATATTTCCTTACACGCTATCAAGTAATGGCATGCCTAAAATTATTGAATTAGCAGTGTTAAAACGAGATTATCCAAAAGCATTTAAATATTTTGAGGCCAATAAGACTAGATTATCAAAACGTAGTGTTTCTCCTCCTTCTATAAATGGTGTTTATTATGCATATGGTCGCCATCAAGCTCTTGAAGCTGTTTTTACAACGCCAAAAATTGTCTATTCAGTAAATCAAAAGGGTAATAAGTATGCATATGATATAGAAGGTGCAGCTTATGCTTCGGGTGGAACAGCAGGAGAAGTAGCTATTTTTAACTCTAAAAATGGTTATAAACTTGAATTTATCCTTGCTCTTTTAAATCAACGTCCTATTGAATTCTTTTCAAGAAAAAGAGGCAGCCCATTTAGAGGAGGTTTTTTTGCTAGAGGCAGTTCTGTAGTAAGTGAAATACCAGTTCCTAACCTAGATTTAGTTTCAAACAAAGAGCATATTAAAATTCACAGTAGCGTAGTGAGCACAGTTCAAGATCTTATATCAATCAATGAAGAAATTAAGAATTCATCTGGTAGAAAGCTTGAGAATTTATTAAATAATAAGCGCGATAAGGTATTACTTATAGAAAGTATATTTTGTAAATTATGGGGTTTGGACATTAACCCTGCGGATATCCAACTTCCAAGTGAATAAAGATTGCCGTCATAGCTACAATCCCCATGCTATGTAGTTCTTGCCGCAAAGCTCCACTTCGGTGATGTCGCCGTCGAGCACCATGTCCCGTGCGAAGGCTTCGGTATCGAAGTAGTAGCGTAGGTTTTCAGGGATTTGCTCTAGCAGGCCAGTGTCGTCAATGTACTCCTCAGCGTATTCAAGGGCAGTCCCTTTAAAAAGGCAAACATCTTCCAGTTTTTCCAAGATATCATCTGAATTAGTGCCGCCAAGGTAGTCGGCTAAGTAAATGGCCTTGGTCGCGTCTTCCTCGTCCATGTCTTCAAACTTTTCAAACCAGTCTGCAAGGTTGGCTTGAGATACGTTAAGGGCTTCAAATAGTTCGCAGTTATCACCGTCTATAAACTGAATTTCATATTCCTCTACAGGGTCGCCACATTCGTTTCTATGAGTTGCGGCTTTTTTGCAGTATTCCTCGTAAGTTGAGAAGTAATAGCCAGTGGCACTTATATCGTAAGGGGTTGCGTGGTATTTGTTTGTCATTTTCATTTCCTCCATTGGTTTGTTTACTAGGAGGGCTTCTACTGCATAGCCAAGCGGTGCCAATTGCCTTCTCGGTCTGGTGCGGAAGGTCTGTTGCTAAGTGAGGCGCAGTAGGTAAAAAAGTTCTCTAACAAAACCAAGGATGGGGTGATAAAAATGATAAACAGCGCAAAGCCTAAAAAAGTGTCTGGCTTTATCAACATGTGGGATTACAAAACGCAGCTCAATGAATATGAGCTGACAGGAATATTAGGTTTAAGGAGGTATAACTATTTTGAAGCCAGTATCAGCAAGGTGACTACTGGTAGTTTGTGGATGGGGCTAGGAAGATCGTTTCAATATTGCCTTGTGGGATAGCTCTTCGCGGTAGATGGTTACCTTACGGGGTGCGTTAATCCCAACCGATACACGGCCATGCTTTGGCCTGAAAAGACTGACTTCTACCATGCCGTCTGAGGTGTTTAGGAATATCCGTTGGCCGTGCTTACGTTCAAGTATGAGCATAGTAATGCGCTTGATGAAATTTAAGGACTGTATAATCAATCTAGTACAGTTTGGAATATTTGCAAATTATGCTTGAGTCTAACGGTCAATATCCCTAGACATATCTTTCTTCCTAAAAATTGATTGGTATTTATCTATACCGCCTTTAGTAAGCTCCTGCTCTTGGCGAAAAACTCCGAAAACCTCAATGTCTTTATTATTTTCTGTATATACAACTGTATGACTGCCATAAAAAAAGCTTCGGCAGTTTTTCCCAAATTCTGGTCTATCGGTGCCAAGGGGAGAAAATTTCATTAGATCAAATTTGTCATAAAGCCCATCTAAATATTCTAATGTTTTATCTTCTGAATATTTAGACTCGTCTTGAAGCTTATCAATATCTTCCAAAGCTTTTGATGAAAAAGTTATTCTATAAGACATAAATGTTCTTATTGGTTAGTCGGAATTTCTTTCACGGCTTCGCTTTTTAAACTCTTCTTTATTAAACGGGATGCGTACAGGGTCATCCATAGATTCTTGAATTCTATTTCGTATCACTTTAAGTTTTTCTGCTCTGACCTTCATTTCATCATCTAATATGCAGAGTGCAATCTTGATGACCATTTCAGGGCTATCAAAGTCATCCGTTTCTATAAGATTGTTAATCTGTCTCTCCCAACGGCCTGATAATTTTATTTCCATTGTTTTCCTCCACTTAATTCAATCAAATTAACATAGCTTTTGTGAGCAGAATAGAAAATTAAACACTTCTATTTCTTTCCTTCTCTCTTTCTTTTGCAAGATGTGCGCGCCTTGCTTGTATGAAATGCTTTTTACGGTGTTCTTCCAGTCTGCTTTCGCGGATAAGCTGTTCGTGACAACGGTCTAGGGCTTTAGCGCGGCGTTTAATTTTAGAAAGGACTATTTTTTCTAAAATCTTAACGTCCCCCACATGCTGCTTTACATGCTCAAAATCTTTGAGCGCAATTTTGAGCTGTCGGTGGTTTTCCTGAAGCTTTTGTATTCTGTGACCAACGGCTGCTTGCTTATCGCGCCATTTGCGCCGCTTCATTATTAAAAAGCGCAGCGAGTTTTTGGCTTTCTTCCTTTCTTTAGTTTCTTTGCCCAATACAAACGACCCTTTGAAACCGCCCAGTAAATGTGGGTTAGCCTTAATCATCGAAGCTGCATTATCAATGCCGTGCTTGGCTTCCAAAGCAAGCCATCTTTTAAGGGCGCGTTCGGGCTTTCTGAATACCTGTTTTGTGTATTCTTTCATATCCTGCTTGGCTAAATATTCCCACTGGTCTTGGTTGGTGCGTTGCTTTTCAAGCCATGACTTTTCACGCTCAAGAAGCCTAATGCGCCGCTCGCCATATCTGTAGTTAATCTCAATGCCTTGCCAGTAGTGGTAATCCAGTTCCGCTTCCTCAAGCTCATGGATGCGGTCTGATTTTTTACGCTCCACGGCAAGCTGTGCCTCGCGTAGTCTTTCTGCGCGCCGCTGCTGTGCAGGAGACAACTCCTCCCATCCTTCTGGTCGTGTTTCTTCAAAATGCTTCTCGGAGAGTTCAGTTGTCCGTGAAGCCATATAATCTGCAAAGCTTTCCTTAAATTTCTTCTCAAGGCTATCAAGCCTGATTTGTTTCCCCATTTGGGAGAGCTTTGCATATGCTTCGCCCTTGGTGACTATCAGCCCTTGGCCTTTAGGCTCAAGGAAAATGCCTTGTGCGCCAAGTCGGGCGGTTAAGTCTTCCCAACTGGCGGCATTGTAAAAATGGGTTTTTGTATCTTCACGCAGCTTTTTAAGCTGCTCCTTAGTGAAAGGTGACTGAGCTTTGCGATCTTCACGCTTGGCCTGCCAGTATTCACCCTCACTTGGTGGTGAAATATCATCAAAGTCATCCACATGTTCACGCTCGGCAATACGAGAGCGATCATTAAGGATATTCAGGCCGCGCTCTTTGGCGATGTCTTTACATAGCCCCATAAGGCGTAAACCGTCTCCGTGGCGGTCATAGGCTTTACCTGTCTTGGAGTGAATACGGTTTACCAGAAAGTGGATATGAGGGTGGTCGGTGTCCTTGTGGGCATAAATGAGGGCTTGATGCTCTGACAGGCCAAGCCGCTCGATGGCTTCACTGGCAATTTCTTTCATAACTTCATCTGGCACTTTGCCGCGCTTTTTATCCTTCGGGTCAAAGGCCAGTACAAAATGATAAGAGTGCTGTTTGCATCTTACGTTCTGGGCGGCGGTGGCCTCCATAATGGCAGCGGCGGTATTGGGGTCGGTGGTATTAAGATTACGGGCTTCCATCCATGCGACACGGTCGGGGGTGTGACCTCTGGTATGTCCTGCCAGATACAAGGCAGAAGCTTTGAAGCTAGCAGGTTGCCTTTTGGGGATCTTAAAACGCACGAGTGCGGTTATCCTGCGGAAGCCTTATCAAGGGGCGCGACTGCTGCCTTGATGCCCGATATGACCACTTCCTTATCTTGGGCCGTAAAGCTAATGCCTGCATTCGCCTTATAGGCCAGATCATTCACGCTGTGGCCTGCGGTATTGATATGGGGTAGCTGCGCTTCTATCAGCTCGGCCAGGTCATTGCGGCCTATAAGCTGCTCGGGCAGGTGGCCGCCTATGTACTTGGCTAGTTTCAAGTAGTCACTGTCGCCTGTGGCATCGTGGAGCTGATTAAAATTGGTAGAGATAGAGTGCAGCTCGTAAAGCAGCTTTTCAAAGAGAAGCGTGTTTGCAGGTTTGGATCGGGGGCGTTTATCTAAAATGGTTTTACGGGCATAAACCCCTGCAAGCATACCTGCATCTTTCGCCATGGCCGTTACACGGGCATATTCGCTAGGAGTAAGACGAACGCTAAGAACTTTTGTTCTCTGGTCTTCTGGGCGTTTCCGTGGTCGTGCCATGGCTACTGTCCTTGTATATGCTTTTTCCTTTTACCCTCGGAGAGCAAGATGAAAATTAAACCGCTTGAGACCTCCCAAGTATACGATGGGATGGTCGAATGCGGACTTTAATTTCAAGATTTTTCGCAAGGAAGCCCAAAGGGTTTTCGTATGCGAAAATACATCTTGCCTACGCAGTGAATAAAACTTCACTACGCTGCACTTATGATGCTTACTGGGAATGAGAAGAAGTGGAAAAGTGAATACATCCAACCCAACTCAATAATAAGCATACATTAACAACAAATTTCAGTAAAGCACAATGACGCTCAACACGAAAAACCCCTGTCAGTAAGGCATAAAGCTGAAATTGCTGACAGACCCAAGCGTGAATCAAGATAAGTAATATGGTTTAATTTTTCACGAAAATTATTTGGAAATATGACAAGGAATTATTATGGACGATAACGTCATTATCGGCATTGCGATAGCTGCTTTTGTTTTGTATATGCTGTACCACATTTTGATGGCTATTAGTTCTGGAAAAGATGCATACAGGAGGGGGTATCAAAAAGCAGCAGCGCGTGATGCCGCAAAAGGCAAAAAACCTTTTGGTGAATCATGGGGGCATGAGTTCGGCGGCGCATACTTTCTTCTACCCCAACAGATTATAGAAGCTGGCTACGGGTTTGATTTTGATGAAACATGGAAGCAGTCCCGAATAGGGGGAAGTGACCATGTAATTCTTGGCGTACATGCTTATACAAAAGGTCGCCACACTTCCAGAGCTTTAATCGCATCTAAACAACAAGGCCATTTATTGACTATTGCGCCTACCCGTTCGGGCAAAGGTGTTTCGGCTGTTATTCCCAATTTATTGATGTATCAAGGCTCGGCAGTTGTTCTGGATATAAAGGGTGAAATTTCAGCGGTCACTGCTGAAAGGCGTGAATTTCTGCATGAGCTAAAAACAACCAGAGAAGCAGGAGAAGATGAAGAAACGGTCTTTATTTTCAATCCTGGGCATGATGGAAGCTGCTACTGGAACCCCTTTTCATGTATTTCTCGCGATGCCCCGTGGGAAGATTGCAGACTTATGGCAGAGCTTCTGGTTCCGCTTCGTGGGGGCGATGATGCTTTCTGGGATAACGAAGCCCGTAATTTCCTAACGGGGTTATTGCTCTATACATACTTGTTTGCCAGTCCAGACGATAGAAATCTTTATAAAATGAGGGGCGTTCTTGCTCAGGAGAAGGAGGAGCGAGAGGTAAGTCTTCTTGAAATGCAGGGCTGTGACAATAGTAATGTTCAGCGTGCCCTAAATGCTTTTTTAGGGGCTGATAGCAAAGTACAAGACAACATACTGAGCACCCTTAATTCTCATTTAGGAATTTTTGATGACGAAAAACTCGCACGTCATATGGGGGCTACCAGTTTCTTCTTTAGAGATATAAAAGCAAAACGTAGAACAATCTATGTAACTGTTTCACCAAAAAAACTTTCCGAATATGCTCCACTTCTAAGGCTTTTCTTTGGTCTGGCAGTTAATGCTATGACACATGAGCAAACGCGTCCTGAAGTACCCGTATTATTTATGCTTGATGAGTTTCCTGCATTGGGGCGCGTTAAGAGCATAGAAGAGGGGGTAAGTTACCTTGCAGGGTACGGTATTAAATTATGGATATTTGCCCAAGACCTAAAACAACTTGCTGCGACTTATGGTACAAAGGCTGAGTCAATTATTGCGAACTGTTATATAAAGCAGTTTTTTGGGGTATCGGATATTGAAACGGCAAAGCTTGTAAGCAGCTTTTGTGGCGACACAACTGTGCCACACATAACATACTCTAGCCAAACTGGTGTGGCGGTGTCGGGTAGTAACTCAGTGGGTGGGATGTCGCGCCCTCTCATGTCGCCTGATGAGATTACGACCATGGATGTAAATATGCAGTTGATCTTTATTCAGGGACAAAAGCCGATACTTGCTTATAAAATAAATTACCTCGAAGCAAATGGCTTTTTCCACGAAGATGAATCAGGGCTGCCATTTTATGGCCCCAATCCATTTTATACATAAGAAAGCCCATTCCTTGTCGCCATGCCATTAAGGCAAGGAATGGGCTTGAATTATGTTTTTACGCTAAAGCGGAGAAGTATCAGCAGTTACACTGCTTTCTGGGACAAGATACTTTTCTGTTATCCATTTCTCGAACTTAAACTGGTCAATATATATTCTGCCATTGATCTTAATGATGCTTTCCTTAAAACCTGCTAGTTCATCAGAATATGGGGTAGGGGTGTTCATCTTAGATTTAACCTGAAATATCCACCACCGAAGGGTGTTTTCAGTAAAGGCAGGGTACATAGTCGCTATTTCTTTAACTGTTTTGATGTATTTTTCAAAGTAACTTCTATCCATTTAGTCATACCTCTAATTAGTTATGTATACAATTACAGGTTGTCTTATAAAGTTGTATACAACCTATGAGGTATAAATTTACTGACAGGGAATAAATATTGTGTAACGAGTAATATTATATTTGCTACACCATTTCTACACCATTTAAGAGAGGATAGTTCTAAAAGTGGTGGTCAGAGGCGGGCTTGAACCGCCGACACAAGGATTTTCAGTCTTTTAAATCATCTTATTGTATACAATGCTGAAAGTTGACCTTAATAATTTCAATGGGTTAGTGGTATGCTATTTGTAATAATTATGCCTAATGTTGTATACACATGAAGCTTATTACACCATTACTACACCATGAAAATGTCATTTTTTTATTGTCAGGACTAGTAAACCATGCCATATAGAAATGGAAATGATAATAATTTTGGTAGTAAGTATTGGCAGAAATTTCAAAACGTCAAACAAAAAATGGCGAAATCAGATACAAAGTTACGATAAGAAAAAAAGGCGCACCAACACAAACCGCTACGTTTGGAAGATTAACCGATGCTAAACGATGGGAAAGATCAATAGAGTCTGCAATTGATGAAAATAGGCATTTTATATCTTCAGAAGATAAGACTCGTACTTTTGGAGATATGATTGATAAGTATTTAACAGAAATAGCTCCTGTTCGACATAGTAAGAAACAGGCAGCAAGAGCAATTAAATGTCATTTAGACTGGTGGAAAAAAAATCTTGGGAGCTATTATTTAGTTAAGGTTACTCCTAAAGAAATCTCTGATTGCCGCAATCAATTATTGTCGGAACCGTTAAATAGTACAAGCAATGGTTCCGATAAAACCAAGTCCCCTGCAACAGTTGTTCGCTACCTCGCTAGTTTGTCAGTCGTATATACAGTTGCGGTAAATGAATGGGGATGGCTTCCATCTAATCCCACAAAAAAGGTTTCTAGACCAGTTGAACCAAGGGGACGGGATAGGTTCCTAACAGACAAGGAAAGAGAGAAATTATTAAAAGCGTGCGAAGAAAGTGATAATGAAAAAATATATTCGTTGGTAATTCTTGCTCTTTCGACGGGTGCTCGGAGAAATGAATTGCTAACCTTAAAATGGTTACATGTTGATTTCAAAAGACGAGTAATTCTTCTTGAGGATACTAAAAACGGAGAGAGGCGAACAATTCCGCTTGTCGGAAAGGCTCATACCGTTCTACTTTCATTAAAAGATGAAATGCTTAATGAAAATGAATATATTTTCTGGAATAAAGACAGACATATCCCGATGGATATTAGAAAGCCATGGGCTAAAGCATTAGAAGAGGCAAAAATTGATGATTTTCGCTTCCATGATCTGCGCCATAGCGCGGCAAGCTATCTGGCCATGAATGGAGCTACACTGGCCGAGATTGCGGAAGTGTTAGGACATAAGACTCTACAGATGGTCAAGCGGTACGCCCATATGACCGAACAACACACAATATCAGTTGTGGAGCGCATGAACATCTCCTTATTTAATAATGAGAATTAGAATTAAGCTATTTAATAAAGAAATCAATTATCTTTAATTCCTGCTTATATTCATTTCTGCTTCTAAGATATGCAGTTCACTTTCATCATTTCTTAACATTTCATCAATCAATTGATGTGATGTTCGGACATCACCATCAGAAATCTCTAAATAGTCGTAATATTTTTCGAGCAATAAATCGGCTAAACTTCTTTGAAAACCATTTTTAATGAGAGCAATTTTTCGCTCGTCAGTAGTTCCATATCTAACTTGTTTATAAAAATTAGATTCAATCAACTCAATATCATTTAGTGCATCTATAAATCTAAATATTCGATAATCAAAAAAGTCATCTTCTTCCTTCAGCCTAACTATTGCTAGATTAACCCGTTCTTTGTGTGACTTATTAGCCATTCTCACCCAATAATTGTTATGACTTTGATCAAATGTCTCTTCACCCCACTTCCCAACAAACTCTAAAGTATTTAGATCTGATTCTATATTGTTTTCCCATCGCCTTAACATTAGAAATATCATCTGTTTAAATGGGAAATTCTTTATCTTCCAATCTAAAAGCATTGAATAAAATCTTTGGGTTTGAATATTGCTCAATCGGACCAATTCTGACTTTTCATTTGTTCTTTTTATAAATGTAATAAAGCAAACATTTATTGCCTCAAATAAAAGATTTGAGTTATCAATAGGAGGGTACATGTTCCTATAAGAGTCAATATGATTTGTTATTTCTTGTTCATATTGAAAGATATCAATTTCATCAATGTTATTTGAAAATAATAATTTCCCAATATCTGTATTTGCATATCTAAATTCATAATCAGGTATTGTTCCTGATTCTAAATTTTCCAACCTTTCAGCAGCTTGATCTAATTTAGATTTATTGACATCTGTGATTTCGGTATTTTCAAGAAGCGGATTAACAAGCTTGTCTTTCTGAGTTTTTGTTACAAGCATAGAATTTTCCATAAATTTTATAAGGTTGGCGCTTGCTCCTAAATATCTATCTGTCCCTAGGATATAAATATGAGGACTTAGCTTTTCAAAGCCGCTCTCATTTGAATGGAATATTTCCCCAAATCTATTAACACGCCCAATTAAATTATTGAATTGTGATGGAGTTAAATTTGATTTTCCTTTCTTATTGCTCAGGAGAAAAAGCCGTTCAATCGGTAAATTCACACCTTCTAGAAGTGTAGAACTTGAGATTAAATATCTGAGTCGTGGTGAAACGTTGAAAAGTCGCTCTACGTAGAACCTAACTGTTTCGGTCATTGAGCCATGATGATATGCAACCCCTTTTTTGAGGCATTCAATAAGCAGGTAATCTTTATCAAAAAAATCAGCTAATTCATTGCACGCTTTCTGTATGTGTTCACACACCACACTAGGAAGACCCTCAGCAAGTTCTTTAGCTAGAAACTCAATATCTTTAGGTTTATTTAAATAGATAATATTTTTAGATAGTGAATTATCTTTTATAAAATCAAGGTATGTTTTACTAGGCGTTAGATGATTAATTGAAAACCATCTATTAACAAATTGGTCATAAATCATTAATTCCTGGCTATCATTTCTGAAATCAACCAAATATAACTTCTCTGACTTTATATATTCGTGAATTTTAAAGCTATTCAAGCTTTTAAAAGGCGCGTACCTAATATTTAGATTATTCCCATCTATCAAAAATGGTGTTAGAAATTTAAAAGCAGTACCTACATTCCTTTTCTTTAGTATGCAGATAACAGAAGCAAGCAGTGTATTTCTATTATCAGAATCCAACAAATTATGCGCTTCATCAATAAAAACAATGTCAAATTTAACGTTTTTGTATTCATGCAGCAGTCGTGATAACCGCTCTTGTGTTAGCACAAAAATTTGATCAGAAGCATTCTCCTTGTACATGTCTGGGTGAATGACAATTCGCCCAAGCCCTTCGATATTGGCATCAAGAATTCTCTTTTTTGTTTGCGCTAATAGAGCCTTCGAGGGCACAACAATGCAAATTAAACTTGATTTACTTTCTGCAATGCTCTTAATAATCAGGTCTGACTTTCCATATGATGTTGGCGCTATAATCGCTGTAGAATTAGCAATATTATCTATAAAAAAACCATGAAGTTCTTTTTGCTCTTCAGATAGTGTTATTTCGCCTTGCTTGAATGTTTCGCTATAACTTTCAGTAAAGTTATATATAAATCTATCCGCTTGATTAGAAAAATCAGCTGATTTTGAAATTAGGCTTGCTACAGGAATCAGCCCCATATTAATTGCCATATCATATAAGGGGATATAGTCGTTGAAGGCGTTGCCATACAATAGAACGACTCTATAACCCAGTCTCTTTAAATGAATATCGTCTTGATGAATTAAAACAACAGCTACAGATAAAAGTTTAGATATGTCTCCTGAGGATATATTTTCGGGGTTAGATAACAAAAATTTATAAACATCTATAAAATTAGTGTTTAGTAATCTTTTTATTGATAGCTGTTTGAGGCTTTTACCCATAGTTAACTAGCCTCATCCTTCAAAAAATCAACTACTTTTTCAATTGTGCTTTTTTGTATAGTGAATACATGAATTGCTTTGAAAACGCCTGAATTATGATTTTCATCATAAAAGGTCGTTGCTGTCACATCACTAAATGGTTCATTTATGTCGTGAAAAAGTACACTTGTAAGGAAAGCATTATCATCGTGGCTCGTGCTTTCACTCTTATCTGCCTTATCTGATGCCCCCTCTAATAACTCTATAACTGTATCTTTATAGTCTGAATTATTGTTTATTGCTAGCCATGCGTGGTTTATGGCGTTCTGCCAATAAGATACATGGTTTTCATTTAGTCTCTTATTCAGATCATTCCTTGCGCTAGTTAACAAATCCTTTACTGTGTCATTTGATGTTTTGCCTTTATGAATATTTCCAGCTTTGACCTCTGTTACCCATAATTCGTTTGTAGATTCCTTAAAAAGCATCACATCATATCCTTTTTTTAAACTCCTCTCTTCAAGGTTAAAAAAGGCTGAAACAGGAATGTAATCCTCCATTACCTCTATGATGACAGCATGGGATATCAGCTCTCCAATAAGTCCAATTTTTGTTTGAACTGTCTTATTTTCGTAGCGTATTAGGAATTCTTTTAGAGTTGACTTGTAAGTATAACTTTCAGTTGTGCGTGTAGCTTTATTCTTGCCATAACAAATCTGAGAAAAATTCTTCCTTAGAGACTCTTTCATCTCTTCCGAAAAATCATGGATATGACACACAGTATATGTGTCAGAAATAGTTATGCTTACTCCATCCATAGATTTTCTCTTACTTTAATTTCTTATTGTATTTATACCATTATCCATAAAATACGATGAATATTTGTAACGCAAGGAAATATTCAAAAAATCTTCTCATTCATTTTTGATACGATTTTTGAGGTATGGGCTTCGGAGAGGTGAGCGTAGCGTTTCACCATTTGAAGTGTCTTATGGCCTAGCACTTCGGCAATCTCGGCCAGTGTGGCACCATTCATGGCTAGATAGCTTGCTGCGCTATGGCGCAGATCATGGAAGCGGAAATCAGTAATCTCAGCTTTTTTAAGCGCAGCTTTCCATGACCTATCGTAATTTTCAGCCTTTCCTCTAACAGCCTGGCTCGGGAATAGCAGGTCTGTATCTATTGCCCGTACCTTGCCATGAGCTTTGAGCAGGTCTTTGGCAAGTCCAACCAAGGGAACAACACGAATTTCCTTATTCTTGGTTTCGTAAAGGGTGATACGGCCTTGTTTGAAATCAACTTGTGACCATTTGAGGCTCATAATTTCACCACGACGCATGCCTGTAGAGAGAGCCAGTACCACAATGATGTATAGGTAGGGGCTATTAGACTGCTTACAGGTTTCTAAAAGTCGTTTACGCTCGTCATCTGATAAAAAGCGTGTACGCCCTCTGGGTTCAGGTGCTTTATTAACCTTCCTCATGGGTGTGTCGTCTAGCCATCCCCATTCATTTACCGCAACTGTAAAAGCGTGGGAGAGGGCAGACAGGTATCGGTTTACGGTGGCAGGGCTGCGCTTCTTATTGCCTCTGACTTTGCCTTTTAAAAGATCGTCACGGCATTCAGTAATGAGGGCAGGGGTAACATCGCCCAAGGTGTGATAGCCAAGCTTTTCCTTCCACCATAAAAGTTGTGTGGTTTGTACTTCCTGTGCCTTTGGTGGCTTAGTGGGTAAGACTTGTTCAATGAACCTATCTGCAAGTTCGGCAAAGGTATGCTTTCGAGATTCTGCCGTTTTGAAATAGCGTCCTTCACGAATGGCAGACTCGGTAGCCGAAGCCCATTTTTTGGCATCGGTTAATCTGGTGAAGCTAGCGTGTTGGGGTGGAAAACCTTTCAGGCGAATTTGAACACGGTAGGTTGTTTCGCCAGTTTGAGAAGTCCGTTTTTGTATAGAGGCCATCCCTGTCTCTCCAAAGATTGTGACTGCATGAAGCAGTATTGAAGACTATTGGAAATTGTTGATTTCTAGTGTGCCATGAGTGTGCCGCGAACGCAAATCTGAGAATTTAAAAAATGAGAAAATTTATAAGATATTGATTATTATTATAAAAATGGCTGGGGTGGTAGGATTCGAACCTACGCGTGACGGAGTCAGAGTCCGTTGCCTTACCGCTTGGCTACACCCCATTTAATTACTGTTAACTAAAATCCCCTGTGGATTCCCTCTCTTGATACAAGACGGGAGCACCCGGTAATACTGCCTGGCTGTACCCCCATTGGAAGGGCGCATATTAGACCAAGCTTAAGGCTCTAGGTCAATCAAGCTAAAAGATCCCTGTCGAGAGATGAGAATGCTGATTCTTATCCGAGTCTGAACAGTAAATCCAATATGAGCTTCGACGAAAAGCGTTAGCCTTATTTATCCTGATACATGATACGATTCAGGCAAACAACAAACAGCGGGATCAGGGGCCTCATCATGACAAAGCTTAAAATATCCATTAAATGTACTTTCCGTCATGTTCTTATTGCATTGTTTTTGCCTGCCTTTGCTCTGGCGCAGAATGATGCAATGCCTGCGCCAGCAGGAGAGGTCACAGGAGCGGGTAACTATATCCATATTGTCGAAGATCTGGATAAAACTCTGGCTTTTTATCATGCCTTGTTGGGAGCAGAACCCAGGGGTGGCATGGAGCCTCGTGAATTTGGCAGCATTGAGCAGGTTGGACAAATGTATAATGCCCTTGGTGCTGAATTCCGGGGTGCGACTATTCCGGTCCCTAATACAGATCTGGGTATGGAATTTCTTGAATGGAGAGGTGTACAACGACCGATACTTGAAGCACGTTTTTACGATCCTGGCTCACCCGTCTTTCTGCTCTTCGTCAGGGATATTAACGTTGCTGTTGATGCAGTCATCAATAATGGAGGCAGCATAGTTACTCCATCAGGTGAACCGGTAGGTACTGGCAGACAATTTATTTTTGTGCAGGATCCCGATGGCTATTTTATTGAGCTCTTGCAACTTGATCCGACACCGGCAACAGAGCAAATCACCAATGTGCTCTATGCTGCATTTCGTTTTACCGTGGCTGACGCCAATCAAAGCGCTGAATTTTATAATGTAGCCTTCGGTTTCGATTTCCCCGAGGCCGATGATTTTAATGATGACGCCTTGCTGGGTGCAATTACCGGTTTGGGTATTGCTCGATCACGTCTGCTGAGTGGCATGGTTCCTGGCAGTAATCTGAATGTCGAAGTGCTTGAATTTGTGAAAGCCGACAAACAAAAGGTGCAGCAATCACTGCCGGCTGTGGGTTCTTCTCTCCTGCGTATTTTCGTGCGCGATCTGGATATATCTGTTAGTAAGGCACTGCGGGCTGGCGGGGTTCTGGCAGCCAATAATGAACAGGCCGTAAGATTTGAAAATGGGAATCGGATGCAAATTCTTGAAGACAGAGATGGCTTATTACTGCAGCTGGTAGAACGATCGCCATAATTATAGGTTTTTATTTAAGGGAGTTAAAACAAATAATCCAATATGAAACGCTATAAAATTCTGCATCAAACCAATTATGAATTTAGCGGACAAGTCCAGTTAGATCCCCATACTTTACGCTTACGCCCGCGAGAGGGGCATGAGCTTCGTATAGAAAGTTCTGCTCTGGATATTTCACCGGATGCGAATTTGCGCTGGCATAGAGATGTAGAAGGTAATTCTGTTGCAACAGCTAATTTCATGGGCAGCACAAGTTACTTATACATCAGTAGTGAGGTCATCATTCAGCAATATGATCATCTGCCTTATGATTTTCTGGTTGCTGACTATGCTGTGGATTATCCTTTTAATTATGAGCCGGAAGATCAGATTCTCCTGGCGCCATACATGAATCAGGTGGAATTTCTGGAGCAGGAACTGGTCGGAAATCTGCTTAACGAGATCTGGCAGGCTAATGAAGCGATCCAGACTTTTGCACTGTTACTAAGATTAAATCAACGCGTTTTCCAGGCTATTGCCTATCAAAGGCGGGAAGAAGCTGGTGTGCAATCAGCAGAATATACATTAAGTTGTGGTTCTGGCTCTTGCCGGGATTCGGCTTACCTTTTCATGGTTATCGCACAACGATTAGGCTTTGCTGCCCGCTTTGTGAGTGGCTACATTTATTCTGATGCGCCAATAATTCAGGCCGGATCTACGCATGCCTGGGCAGAGGTGTTTCTCCCCGGCGCTGGCTGGAAAGGATTCGACCCAAGCACAGGAAATATTGTTGGAGCTGAACACATTGCCGTGGCAGTTGCCAGACTCCCTGAATCAGTACCGCCTGTGGAAGGCTCCTTCCATGGACTGCCCGGAGCCAACATGACCGTTAATGTATGGGTTACTGAACTGCTACAGCCGTAATAAGGCCAGGTAAGAATATGTGGTTACAAACTAGTTGTGAATTAAAATTTCTGATTGATATCCCGACGCCCTTTGTACTGATGTTGCGTCCCAGAAGTGGGGCGCAGCAATGGATTGCCAGTGAAGAATATTTGTTAAATCCAAGTGTTCCGGCATTTGAATTTACAGATGACTACGGTAACTTGTGTCAGAGACTGGTGGCCCCGGCAGGAGAATTCAGTGTGTATACTTCTGCGCGCATTATGACAGCCGATAATATTGACATAGCAGCTGGTGGTGAATTTGTTGATATTCAATATCTGCCTGATAGCGTATTAAAATATTTACTGCCGAGCCGTTATTGCGAATCCGACCGTTTCGGTGAGATGGCAATGCAAATAACCGCAGAAAAAAAGCTCGGTTATGATCAGGTCGAAGAAATTGAACGCTGGTTGAATGACTGTATTCAGTACCAGCCAGGCAGTAGTTTTTTATCCTTGTCTGCAACCGAGGTAAACCAGCAGCAATCCGGCGTTTGCAGGGATTTATCACATCTCGGAATCGCCTTATGCAGAAGCCTCAGCATTCCGGCGCGTATGGTGGTTGGTTATCTATACGGATTAGAACCTATGGAACTACATGCCTGGTTTGAGGCTTATGTGGCAGGTCGCTGGTATACTTTTGATGCAACCCAGGATGCTAAACGTGGTGGGTACGTCGCAATCGGTTATGGTCGGGATGCCGCCGATGTGGCAGTCTATAATCAGTTTGGCCCGGCTGTATTTCCACTTCAGCAAACAGTGACAGTAGAACAGGTTTGATTTTATTTCAGCAACTGATTTAATTGCTCTTTTATGCGTGAACTTATAAGTATCTTAATTATTATTAAGTTAAAAAATATATTTTAAAATTAATAAATCCAACAAAACACCAACTAAAAAATTCATGGGCAAGGGAGGTATTATGGTATCCAGTCCGGAAAATAATGCTATCGATTTTTGGACACAAATCTACTATCACTGCCAGCAACTTGAGAAAAGCAATTACCTTAAGGATGAAAATAAAATCGGACTTCAGGAAACGCTAACGACAATTCTTGAAACATTTGATAAACAATTTGACCCTGTTGATGAGTATCCAGAGTATGTATTAGTCATGCTGTGTAAAACGATATTAAACAGCATCAAATAACTGATTTTTCAGACTCATAAACTTCCTGATCGTTTTGTTGTGCTAAACATTAAATGAACAGTGGTGACTTTTAATGCAGGAAATTTTAAACAACATTGCTGCCAGTTTGAGGGAAGTCACAAACAGGGGTAAGGTCGCTGACTATATACCTCAACTGGCCAACATTGATGTCAATAAATTTGGTATTGCTGTCGCAATGCAGGATGGCCGGATATTCAAAGCCGGTGACGCCGATGAGCAATTTTCAATTCAGAGTATTTCGAAAGTATTCACCCTGACAATTGCCTTAGGCAAACTCGGGGATGAGCTTTGGTCACGTGTGGGCCGGGAACCTTCGGGAGACCCTTTTAATTCCATTGTGCAACTGGAGCATGAGAATGGAAAACCCAGAAACCCTTTTATTAATGCCGGTGCATTAACTGTCGTGGATGCCATTATGGGGGCCAGTAAACCCAAGGAAACTTTGGCAGAAATTCTTCAGTTTATTCGATTCCTGACGAATGATACGAGTATCAGCATAGATGAAAAAGTAGCAAGATCGGAAGAGCTTAAAGGTGATCGCAATGCTTCGCTGGCACACTTTATGGCATCCTTTGGGCGGATTAAAAATCCTGTCGATGCGGTGCTGGGAACCTATTTTCACCATTGTTCAATAGCCATGAGCTGTGCCCAGCTTGCCAAGGCAGGATTATTTCTGGTCTCTGATGGCGTTGACGGGAGTACCGGCATTAAAGTTGTTTCTCCCCAACGTGCGCGCCGTGTAAACTCTCTTATGTTGATGTGCGGTCATTACGATGGGTCTGGGGAATTTGCTTTTCGTGTAGGTTTACCCGGTAAAAGCGGCGTGGGTGGTGGCATTCTGGCAATTGCTCCCGGCAAGGCTGCCATTGCAGTCTGGTCGCCCGGGCTGGACAGTATCGGGAATAGCAAACTGGGAACAACTGCACTTGAGATGCTGGTTGAACACACAGGTTGGTCTGTATTTGGAAATTTGCATAGTCGGTAACGCCCCGCTAATCTATTATCGCTTGTCAGGAAAGTCACTTCTCTGAAAATTTTGATATTCTAATATGCAACGAAGCACGAACTTATGTCTACAATCAAAAAAAATTCCAGTGACAAAGAAAGTCAAAAAATAATCTCAGTGGACAGTCGAGAGACAATCACTTCGCAATCCGAAAATATTTCAGAAGTTATAGTTAATATGTCGGATAAAAAAGTTGGTAATAAAGCAGTCACAACAAACAGTGACCTTTCAGCAGACCTTGAAGATCAGCAGAAAAATAGTAGCACTAAACCTACTGTTATAGAATTGTACTCATCACCTTGTTACATGAGTGATCTGGATGAAGAGTACTAATTTATAATTACGAACTTACTTATAAATTCATTACTTGTTGATCATCAATTTTTACTGAGGGCATTTAACTTTGAATCAGGCTAGAACTAAACTTTCGCCAGTTCTTTACCTTCCTCATGGAGGCGGGCCGCTGCCATTACTGGGTGACCCAATGCATGCAAATCTCACGAAATTCCTGAAAGAACTACCAAAAAGGCTGGGTGGATTTTCGTCCATTCTTTTAATCAGTGCACACTGGGAAGAAGATCAAGCTACTGTTACAGGCGCGCCTGGGCCGGAATTGATCTATGATTATTATGGTTTTCCGGAAGAATCCTACGAGATTCAATATAAAGCAGCAGGCAACCCTGCTTTAGCAGAAGAAGTTGTTAGCTTACTTATCAGTCACGGATTAACAGGTCGTTCTGATGCCAGTAGAGGCTATGATCATGGTCTGTTTGTACCGTTAAAGCTGATGTATCCCGATGCAGAGTTCCCCTGTATTCAATTATCCCTGTTAAAGAGTTTGGATCCGGCGCAGCATATACAACTTGGCAAAGCCATTTCAAGTCTGCGCAAAAAAGGTGTCTTGGTCATAGGCTCAGGTATGTCTTTTCATAACATGCAGGTCTTCAGAAACATGGGTGCAGATGCAAATAGCGGAGCGGCTAAATTTAATGACTGGCTGATAGAAACCTGCACTGCTGAAAATCTGACAGCTGAGCAAAGAGAAAGCAGATTAGTCGAATGGGAAAAAGCGCCTTTTGCCAGATATTGTCATCCGAGAGAAGAGCACTTATTGCCCCTGCACGTTTGTTTTGGCGCAGCCAGCCAGGACAACTCACAGGCACAACTCATCTATGAAGAACACCTTATGGGGGCTGGTGTCTGCGGTTTGTTGTGGTCCTAGCCTTGATTGCATTTTGTCTGATAGGTAGAAGCCGGGCTTAGAAAGTAAATATTTAAACAGGCCGGTGTATCCAGTAATGCACCTGAATCATCGGCTTATTTAATTATCTGATTCAGGGTTTCAGATTTTCCAGATCAAGTCCAAGGGCTGCCGGATCGGCGCCGTGGGGGATACCATCCGGTGTAATCAGAAATACCATCGAGCCGCCGTTTCGCCCATCGTGCATAGGGCGAATTCCTATAGTTACTGAGTCACCCGCACTCAAGGTTTGCGGGCTAATACCCATTGCTGCCAGCATTTGCGGGGCTGTTGATTCAACATCCCAACGGGCTATTTCGCTTCCGCCGTCAGCGCTTGCGTTCACTGAAATCCATGCATGAGGATTTAAATTGGTAAATGAAATCACAGTGCCTCTGAGAAGAACCAGTTTTTCCAGGTCGAAGATTGCGTTGGAATGATGGGCGCTTACGATTCCTGAACCAAAAACTGTAATCGTAACAATCATCAGTAATAGTTTTCTCATCTCATTTCTCCTTCAAATTAGCATAGAACAAATTTCTTTAACGATTATTCTGCATTGCTTCGATTTCCATGGGTAACAAGGTTCTTTGAAAACCGTTTTCCATCACTGCATTAGGGATACAGGGTCTGTCCTGTAGATTAATATAAGCTCTTGGGATTGTGCGGTCCTCGGGCATAGGTGCAAATAAGCCGGCAGTGCGCGCATAATAACGGGTTACCACCCATGGTTCTGTAAAAGCAATAGGGTCCGTAAAGGTAAACTCTATTTCCAAATAATTGGTATCTATCAGGCGTATACGTTCAACCATATGCAGCTCAGGACTGTAGGGAGTTCCGGTTTCATCAAAGTTATCACCCAGCATGTCAACGGTCTCAACGACCAGAGTATTACCTTCCCATTGTCCAATCGAGTGGCCTGAGTAGGTGGGGCCAATCCCCCCGGTTGGAGTTCGCTCAGTGGGATGTTCACGGCCATCGAGAAAGATGCGACGACTTGTCATGCCATAATCGTTATACCAGAAAATGACTTCAGGTGACTGAATAATGTCGAAGGGTACTGGAGTATTTCCAATGGCACGTGGAATTCCGTAAGGCACGCAAGTCGCAAAATCATCCCGTACCAGGCCCACCTTTAATTCTTCAATATACTGATCATACAAAGCCTGATATTCATCATTAAGGGGTATGCTAAGGACTTTAGTACCGGGAAGTGGGCCAAAGGTAGACTCTCCAGGCAAAAGATCCTCAGGGAACTCTGAATTTGCCGGGTCAAAAGTAAAACCGGTATCAGGAGGCAGTATTGAAGACCAGAGGCCTGAAATGTCGGGTTGCTGTGCTAATTTCTCTGCATATTCGGTAAGCAGAGGCGGTTGATAATTGTCCGCATTAGCGATGAGCTCAGGATCTGGCATGCTAGGCCCAAGTTGTGCATAAGTTGGAGTTGGGCTTAGATGAAGCAAAGACCCCGCCAAAAGAATTAATGCGGATTGAACATTACGCTTAAACATAAAAGTTGTTTCCTTATTTATAACGATTTTCAGAATAAAGTCAGTCAAAATATTTTGGCTTTATTTGTATCAATTTCAAAAATAAATACTTCTAAGGCTGCAATATATATTAAAAATTAAGCAACAGATCGTTGAATTAAAAAGTGCTGGCCCTGTGTATACTTTAATAATAAATAGTGATGTGTATTAATTCTACATCGCTTTATCGGGCAGACAAGTTTATTTTTATTTTGGTTCCGTTCTGTTTTAGAAGTGTTCCGCTGTATTTAAACTAGCGCAGATAATTGCTTAATCTAAATATATTTTTGAGAATTTATGTCATTTAGGTAAGGGCTTACACCTTTTGAAGCAGGTGAAAAGATTGTTTAGATTGGCGAATTTAACAGGATGAAGAACTGAAATTAATGTAAACGGTTTCTGTATTCAGTTGGCGTGATGCCGTAATAAAGTTTAAATGTCCGACTAAAATGTGATGAGCTGTTGAAACCCCAGAAAAAACAAATTTTACTGATGGAGTGCCCGTTCCAGGCTTCATTTGCCAGTTGCTCGGCACATTTATCCAGGCGTCTATGTTGTATGTATTTGCTGATACATACTTTTTCAGTTGCAAAAATTTTTCTTAAATAACGAGTAGAGAAACCGAAGGCATCAGCAATTGATTCAGGAGTTAGCTCTATGTCAGCAAGGTGCTCTTCAATATAAGCAAAAATCCCGTCGAGATGTGTTTGAACTTTTGATTTTCTGGCTGGTTGTAATGGGTGAATGATGGCGAAAGAAGCAACCATTAAGTCAAGTGCAGCTTTGATAGTGGCATGTCCAATTGGGCCAGTTAAATTTCTGCTTGAATTATTGGATATGGAAAAAAATAATTCTTTCAATGAATTGGTATAGCCCTGTCCTGCTGAAAGCACTCTATTGCAAAAAATTTCAGCTTGAGGCAAATAGGAATGAACCAGTGGGCCGGGAAGAGACAAAGATAAAGAATGCGTCAATTCCTCAAAACTAAAGCTGGAGACTGCATCACTATCAGTCAATACAATTTCTCCGGACTTTATGACAGTTTGTCTGCCATGTTGATTTAAATGCATTCGTCCTGAAGTAATAAACGTTAGGCCAAAACACTGTTTGTTGTTCTCTGCAATTTGTTCTTTGTTGCGTTCCCCTGATAAAGGCGGGGTGGTTATACTACAAATACTGGCAGATCCTACCGGTACATATTCAGCTTCTGCATCAAAGTTCGGATTCACTATCTCCGTATTACTCGCAGAGCTCTTCATGTTTCTTATCAAAAACTGCCATCGTTCCTGATGATTATGGTCATATGTTATGACTGAATATGATTCCTTCATTCCCCGTCTCGTTATTCTTAATATTCTGGGATTGATGCCTTTGAAATATAAGAAAGTCCCTTAAATATTGCAATAGCAGATTAATTTTAATAGGAGAACAGTGCCAAAATAATAAAATGTTCCTTTTCATGCTAGCTTCATGGCCTTTTCGTACAATTAGTGTTTAACCGGGTATTTGCTGTTTTTTTCTATGTGCCAATAGGTGCCAGCTATATTGTTGTAACTTTACCTTGTGGGGTTTTGACTCTGATCGTCCAGGACGAGTTCGGTTTGCAACTGTCGGTGGATTTATAAAATTAATTATCTTTAATTCATACATCATTACGCCGAATAATAATTTAGCCAGTAAAGTCTGTGTTTAGCGAAAAATAACAGTCTGCTTTCATAAAGCAAATGAGCCCCTATTTCATTGCTTGGAAATGAGGTTTTATATTCTTATTTGACCCTGAGTATTAAAATGAAACTTTCAAATTTATTTTAAAAAAAGATATGCTTAGCCTTATGATAAATGTCATTAAAAGCGCCTTTCTTTTACTTCTGGTTTTCAGCAGTGTCTGTTTGAATCCGTCAGTTCTATTCGCTCAAACAGTGGGCGGGTTTAGCCAACAGGATTACGCTGAACTTGCCGACTTACCCGATTGGAGTGGAATCTGGACTCCGGATGTCGCCGATCAAAGAAGACAGGCAACTGAGAATCTGACTCCGTGGACGGCTGAAGCAGCACGGGAAATCAGCGATATGCTATTGGCAGATGTTTCCGGCAATCCGGCAGGCATATTTAATGACTGTCTGCCAGAGGGAATGCCAACCTGGATGTTGATCTCTCACAACGCTTTTGAAGTGCTTTTCACACCAGGTCGGGTCACTTTGCTTGGTGAGTCCGACAATAACCGCTTACGTCGTATTTATACTGATGGACGTGAGCACCCGGAAGACCCAGATCCAAGCTATCATGGTCACTCGATAGCTCACTGGGAAGGGGATACGCTTGTGGTAGATACTATCGGCATTCTGCCAGAGTCTTATATAGCCATTTCTGAAGCTACGGGGGTGCGTAACGGCGGAGATATGCATGTAAAAGAGCGCATATATCTTGCTGAGCCGGATATTATGTATGTGGATATGGAGATAACAGCGCCTCATGTCTTAACAGAGACTTGGGAAACCAGACGTATTTATGAAAGAGTGCGTGGTTTCGATATTGTCGAAGGTATTTGTTTGCAGGGTACTTCCTTTAATCAGGTTGACGAGGATGGTGAATTTATATTTTTACCGACCATGCCTGAGTGAATTATTGATCATCGTTGATGAAGTCTTTATTACATTATAGTTTTAAGGAAAATTAATATGCTGCAATTAGCCAAGCTAAAAGCACTGTGCCTGCTTTTCTGGTTAGCCGGGGTATCTTTACCGGCGGTCAGTCATCATTCCTTTGGCATGTTTGATATGGCAAGTTTCGAACCCCTTGAAGGGAAGGTTATTGCCTTTCAGTGGACAAATCCACACGTCATACTTTGGGTCGAGAAACATGCCCTTGAAGGCGCTGAGCCCGAAAGGTGGGGAATAGAACTAACGAGCCCAGGAAATTTACAGCGTGCCGGAATAACCCGACGATCACTGAATCCTGGGGATGAGATTAAAGTGATCATGAGTCCACTTCGCAGCGGCAATGCGGGTGGTGCATTCCGGTCAGTTGAAAATTTTACTACCGGCATGTCATATCAATATGATTATGGCGAAGTTGGCTCACTGCAATAAGTTAGAATCAGCAGTGAGGAAGTAGTCCTTGCAAGCCCGGTATACAAAGGCTCGCTTTGCTATATGCTATAGGCGGGTCTTTTTTAGGTTTATGATAAAAGCGAATACCCCGCTTTATAATTGCCTTTCTTTCCTGTGCGCGCCAAACTGTAAAAATGACATTCATAAGCTTAAGCGAGGTGAACGATGGGAGGCATAAAAAGGTCATGTCAGGTAGAACTCAATCAAAGTCATGTGGATTGGCTGAAAGAAATGATGGAGCTATATGGCTTGTTTGATGAAGACAAGGCGCTGCGAATTGTTCTTGAATATGTCATGGACGAAGCTGATCACGAAACTATATTCACTGAGGTTCGCTGTAATCACTGTCAGGACTCCAAAAATCAGGATTGAGGCTGCTAAGCTGCAGGTGGTCGAAAGTGAGATGCAATCAGTTGGGCTGGCAACTGACTGCGCATGTTGCTGGTTTTTATTATTCGCTCTTTTTTGCAATAAAGAAGGATTTCTTTAGTGGTTCAAAATGCATCCGGCATCATGCAATTAGATGCTCAGACCTTAAAAGACCTGGAAATATTCAAGTCAGAAACAGGCGGCTCCAGCCTGTTTGATTTCTGTAATTTCACCCGTAATAAAAAAGGCTCGAAGGTGTTGCAGCGGCGCATGGAGAAGCCGTGGTCGGATTCTGTTGCGATCAGAAACACTCAGCAGGCAATTACTTTTATCATCTCACATCGCCAATCTTTTGATCCGTTGCCTTCGTATGTCACTACCGAAACAGTTGAAAATTATTTTTATGGTGTACTGCCATTGACGGGCGACAATGTGCTTGAGTTTGGTATTGGTGCCTTGGAGATGCGTTTCGGTGACCCAAGAAGTTATGGGCGAATTTATCGTGGTGTGAATGCTTGCTGTGCTTTGGTCCGGGCCTTGCAAGATATTGTTATTTTGCCTGAACTTAGTTCGCCAAGTGGAGAACTCATCCAGATACTTGCAGAAATGCGTCAACTCCTTTCACGCCAGAGATTTACTAAGTTACCTGATAAAGAAACCTGGGATATGAATTTCTGGGCCATCATGCGTATTGACCAGTTATTTCGTGTCTACGAAAAATCTGCATTAAATCGTTTAATGGAACTTGTCTATGAAGTGGATGCCCTGGTCTCAATGGCAGATGCAACGCTAAGGCACGAGCTTGTTATGCCGGAAATTGTGGAAGGTGAACTTTTCGTAAAGGGTGAGGCCCTGGTCCATCCTTTTTTAAAAGGCGCTGTGCCTAATCCAATTACCCTCAATCAGCAGCAACGTATGCTCTTCCTGACCGGGCCAAACATGGCCGGTAAAACTACCTATATGCGTGCTTGTGCTACTGCATTCTATCTTGCACATCTTGGCATGGGTGTGCCGGCCAAATCATTTAGCTTCTCTACAGCACAATGTCTTTATAGTTCGATTTCTCTGGCTGATAATTTGAATGATGGAGTGAGTTATTTCCGTGCTGAAGCATTACGCGTGAAGGCGATTGCTAAAGCAGTTGCAGATGGATATCGCGTGGCTGCGTTTATGGATGAGCCTTTTAAAGGTACCAATATAAAAGATGCTATTGAGGCCACCGGTGTGATTCTGGGCAGTTTAGCTACTAAACAAGACTGTTTGTTTATGTTCTCCTCTCACCTGATTGAATTGAGTGAGCAAATGAGCGCGACAGAACAAATAGATTGTCGCTATTTCGAAGCAGGAGAAAGCGGTGGGGAATTAAGTTTCGAGTATATTCTATGTTCAGGTGTATCTACCCAGAGACTGGGTATGCGAGTGTTGCGGGAAGAAGGCGTATTTGAGCTTCTGGAAAAAAGTGAAGAATAAAGTGAAATGGTAGCTACGGGTGGACTTGAACCACCGACCCCAGCATTATGAATGCTGTGCTCTAACCAGCTGAGCTACGTAGCCAAAACATATATAAGAAGGGTGCGCATTCTGGCGAAAGGGGTGATTTTTGTCAAGGTCAGACGTTAAACCTGAAATGCACCACATCACCATCCTGCACAATATATTCCTTGCCTTCCAGACGCCATTTCCCGGCATCCTTGGCGCCCAGTTCGCCTTTGTATTGCACGAAATCATCATAGGCAATCACTTCGGCACGGATAAAGCCTTTTTCAAAATCTGTATGAATGACCGCCGCAGCTTTTGGCGCCGTAGCGCCAATCTTGACGGTCCAGGCGCGCACTTCTTTTACGCCAGCGGTGAAATAGGTCTGTAAACCCAGCAGCTTGTAGCCGGCTCTGATCACCCTGTCGAGGCCCGGTTCTTCCATACCCAGATCGGTTAAAAACTCCAAAGTTTCTTCGTCTTCCAGTTCGGCAATTTCAGATTCGAGCTTGTTACAGACAGCGACAACTTCGGCGCCTTCTTCACTGGCTATTGAGGTGACCAGGTCCAGATGTGGGTTGTCGGTGAAACCGCTTTCATCAACATTGGCGATATAAAGCGTGGGCTTGATGGTTAGCAGATGCAGGTTGTATATATCACTCAGTTCTTCCTTGTTTAAGCCCAGGCTTCGAACCGGTTTAGTCTGGTTCAGGTGAGCCTGTACTTTTTCCAGCAGACTTTTCAGTCTGAGTAAGTCCTTGTCACCACTTTTGGCATTTTTGCTGGCTTTATCCAGTGTTTTTTCGACGGTTTCCAGGTCTGCCAGCGCCAGTTCAGTATTGATGGTATCAATATCATCTTTGGGATTAATGGTATTGGATACATGCACAACGTTGGCGTCCTCAAAACATCGCACGACATGGGCTATGGCATCGCATTCACGGATATTGGCCAGAAATTTATTACCCAGGCCTTCACCTTTGGAGGCCCCAGCCACCAGTCCGGCGATATCCACAAATTCCATAGTGGTCGGAATGGTTTTTTGTGGTTTGACTATTTCAGTCAAGGCATCCAGACGAGGGTCCGGGACAGATACAATGCCGGAATTGGGCTCGATAGTGCAGAAGGGAAAATTCTCTGCAGCTATACCGGCCTTGGTTAAGGCATTAAACAATGTTGATTTACCGACATTGGGTAAACCGACGATACCGCATTTAATTGCCATCTTTTAAATTCTCCTGATTCTGCGTATGCAGCTTAAGCATAGCCTGCTGATATTCACCCTCGACCAGCAAGGGAACAAGCTTGATCACCTTATCGATATCCGCCTGAATTTGTTCGGCATCTTGTTTGGAAGGCTCACTGAGGACATAGTCGCTGACTTTTCTGGCATCCCCGGGGTGGCCGATGCCAATCCGTAAGCGGTTAAAATCCTGGCTGCCGATAGCCTTTATAATGTCGCGAATACCATTGTGACCGCCATGACCCCCGCCTTTCTTTAAACGTGTGGTGCCTACCGGTAAGTCCAGTTCGTCATAGGCAACCAGAATTTCCAGAGGATCGATTTTGAAATACTGCAGGAAAGCTGCAACTGACTGACCACTATGGTTCATGAAGGTAGTAGGGAAGAGCAGGCGGACATCCTGATCTTTAATAGTGATTCGCTCGGTTAAACCGAAAAATTTGGTGTCGGCTTTAAGAGTGCCCTGATAATCATCACAAAGCGTTTCCAGAAACATGGCTCCGGCATTATGTCGGGTAAAGCGATATTGCTGGCCTGGATTTCCCAGGCCAACAATTAACTTGATTCCACTCATGTGATATCAGAAATGTGCTGACTTAATCGTCGGCTTTCTCGCCGTCGTCATCAGAATCGTCAGCTGAATCTGCAGCTTCACCGGCATCTGCTTCATCTTCAGTGCTTTCTTCAACTGCAGCTCTGGGCAGTACACAGGCAGCAACTGGCTGATCGTGTTCTTCACCGTGGCTGAGTTCTACACTGGTAACACCTTCCGGTAATGCCAGATCAGAAATATGAATGGATTCGCCGACATGCAGTTCAGCCATAAATACTTCGATGTATTCAGGCAGCTTGCCAGGTAGACAGGTAATCTCCAGATCATTCATCAGGTGATTAATAATGCCGCCTTCCAGTTTAACGCCAGGGCACTTGTCTTCATTAACAAAATGCAGCGGTACATTAACGGTAATTTCCTGGTCGGCACTGACCCGCAGAAAATCGGCATGCATGATTTTCGGCTTGGCGGGATGGCGTTGCAGATCCTTGATTACCACGCTTTGCTCTTTGCCTGCAACTTTCAGGGTAATGATGTGGGAAAAGAAGGCCTCGTTCAGAACCGCTCGTGCAATATCCTTATGCGGGATAGTGACACTTTCAGGTTCCTTACCGGCACCATAGATAATGGCAGGAATTTCACCAGCCAGGCGACGCAGGCGGCGGCTCGCACCTTTCCCCACGTCTGATCGAGGACTAGCCTCGAGTATAAAGTCTTGTTTGGACATAATATGTCTCCTTAAAGTTCTTCCTGATCCCTTGCGACCAGTTCGCAGGAAGGTTAATAAACCGAGAGATGCCGTCGATCAGTTGTGATCGAACATGGCACTAACGGATTCTTCATTGCTGACACGTCGGATTGACTCGCCAAGAAATTTGGCAAGAGATAGCTGACGTATCTTACTGCAATTCTTTGCTTCCTCTTTAAGAGGAATCGTGTCTGTAACAACCAGCGTATCGAGAGCAGAGTTGTTAATGTTGGCAATCGCGTTTCCGGAAAGTACCGGATGTGTACAGTAGGAAACGACTTTGGTGGCGCCCTGTTCTTTCAGGGCATCAGCGGCCTTACATAGGGTGCCGGCGGTATCGACCATATCATCGACGATCAGACAGGTGCGCTTGTCGACGTCGCCGATCAGATGCATTACCTGCGATTCATTCGCCTTGGGGCGACGTTTATCAATAATGGCCAGATCCACATCCAGTTGTTTGGCGAAGGCTCTGGCCCTGACCACACCACCAATATCCGGCGATACCACAACCAGATCCTTATATTTCTGATGAATGACATCTTCGACCAGAATAGGTGATCCGTAAACGTTATCAACAGGGATGCTGAAAAAACCCTGGATTTGTTCTGCATGTAAATCGACAGTCAGTAATCGGTTTACACCGGCGGCACTGATCATGTCGGCGACCACTTTTGCACTGATCGGGACACGTGCTGAACGTACCCGACGATCCTGACGGGCATATCCGAAATAAGGGACCACCGCGGTAATACGATCTGCAGAAGAACGATGCAGGGCATCAGCCATCAATAGTAATTCCATCAGATTATCATTGGTCGGGAAGCAGGTAGGTTGAATGATAAAAACATCCTGACCACGGACATTCTCATTCAGTTCAACATAGCTCTCACCATCGCTGAATTGTTGGACATCAGCTCGGCCTAAAGGCACGCCCAGCCATTTGGCAACATTCTGAGCGAGCTGCAGATTAGCGTTCCCACTAAACACCATCAAACTTTTTGGCATTTTTGACACCTGTCTTTGTTAACCAGAGTTTGTAAATCCAGCTTTTGTCTTAAAATCCAATTCTTGTCTTAAGTATGGCCAGCATCCGTTTAACGAAGCATAAACGATAAAATTGATATGGCTGGGGTGGGAGGATTCGAACCTCCGCATGCAAGGATCAAAACCTTGTGCCTTACCGCTTGGCTACACCCCATTTAATCTTTACTCGGTCTTGCTTGATTCATTTGCTACAGGGCCAGTAACGCCGGGGAAAGATTTATTCCTTTGGCAACAAAACCAGTTAGTTCCTGTGGCAATTCAGTGAGCACTTTTTGTGCTGCTGCTCTGGAGTCAAAGCTGGCAAAAATACTCGAACCGGTGCCAGTCATGCGTGCCGAAGCATATCCATTCAGCCACTGCAAAGCAGATCCAATTTCAGGATAAAGCGCTACGGCGACTGCTTCGCAGTCATTCCTGGTGCCCGAAAATGGAAAGGCGGGTATTGTGATGGTCGAGCTGTTCCTTGTCAATTGCTCATGGGAAAAAATTTGCCTGGTTGAGACCTGGCAAGGCGGTGAAATTACCAGATACCAACGCTCTGGCAATGACAGTGCCGTCAGCTTTTCGCCGACGCCTTCTGCCCAGCCGGAATGTCCGCGCACGAAGACCGGGACGTCTGCACCCAGACTCAGACCAAGCTCTGCCAGCTGGTCCTCAGTAAATCCACAGTTCCACAGTTTATTGAGCCCTAACAGGGTAGTGGCTGCATCAGAGCTGCCTCCGCCCAGTCCGGCGCCCATAGGCAAGATTTTGCTCAGATGGATTGCAGCACCATGGGGCACTTTAGCGCTTTGCTGTAATAAGGCTGCTGCCTTCACAATCAGGTTGTCTTCAGGGTTAAGCGTGCTGATCTGCGTACCTGGATCAAAACTGAGTTCAATTCCGGGTGTTTCGGAGAGGGTGAATTCCAGACGATCACCATAATCCAGTAGCTGAAAACAGGTCTGTAGCTCATGGTAACCGTCAGCACGGCGGCCGGTAATATGCAAAAACAGATTGAGTTTGGCTGGAGCTGGCAGGCTGAGCATGACTTAATTGCTCCCGGGACTGATTTGCCAGGACTGAATAATAAAGGTTAACTGATAGTCGGGGTGAGTCATACGAATGCGACCCGGCAGACTCAAACCGTTATTGTCACTGTAGCGATCATAGGTCAGGCGCCAGTTATTGCCGAGTGCATCGCTTTGACTGAGATTGGCCAGAAGCTGGTTTTCATCAAGTTCCAGATCGGCCGGACTGTCGGGTGCCGGAATTCCCCTTACCCAGTAATATAAAGCCTCGGCTGGAAATTCGTAGCCGAGATATTCGCGACTTAATTCGCCCAGACTGAGGGCTTCAACGGGCTCTTCATTGGCTCTTTGCAGACGGATCTTCTCTTCATTGCCACTGACCAGTGTCGCACCGAGCCCCAGTGCACCACTTAAATTAATTGCAAACTCCTTATCCACCTGTTGCCAGTTTATTGAAACGGTATCCGAATTATTGCCCTGACGTATATTAAGACGACCCTGCAAAGTCCATTCTTCCTCTGATATTACGAGAGCCTGGTGTGCCTGCCAATCGCGGTTACTGAGGATATTGCTGGTCGTACAGGAAGTCACCAGCAAGCAAACTATGAAAATAAAGGCCGTTCGAGCTGACCTGCAGAAAGGCATGACGTGGATTAACTGTCTGACTCGACGGAAAGACGCTGCATAGTGTTGAGAATAAATTCACTATCGGGTTGTGCTTCCAGAGCTGCCTGCCAGATTTCCCGGGCTGCATCACGTTGTCCCTGTACCCATAAGACTTCCCCTAAATGGGCGGCCACTTCATGATCAGGATAAAGTTCAAAGGCCAGTTCCAGATTAACGCGGGCTTCGTCATACCTGCCGAGTTTGTACTGTACCCAGCCCAGACTATCCAGAATGGCGGGGTCGTTAGGGGATAACTCTATGGCATGCTGTATAAGCTCGAAGGCTTCATTGAAGCGGTTGGTGCGGTCGGCAAGATAATAACCAAGGGTATTGAAAGGCGATGGATTGTTTGGTTCCAGGCGCATCATGCTGCGTAAATCCAGCTCCATCAGATCCAGATCGTTCAGCTCCTGAGCAACCAGAGAGCGTAGCTGGAGCAGCTGTATATCATTAGGATAATTACTTATGGCTCGACCCAGAAAGCCCAGGGCAAGTTCATATTGTTCGGCATCAAACAGCAGGCTGCCTTCCAGTGTAAGCAGGGTGCTGTTGATTTCCGGACGTCTGAAGCGCAGCTCACGAAAGTGTTCAGAGGCTTCCCGATAGCGATCCTGTTCAATCATCAGTTCCAGGTAGTTACGCAGAGCAATCAGGTAATTATTGCCGCCATTGACCTGAAGGTAATGATCTATGGCCAGATCAGGATTATTTTCTTCATCACTGATCAAAGCCATATAGTAGTGTGCATCATTCATGCGCTGACCATTTACCAGTAAACGCTGGAAATAGTTTTTGGCGGCACTTAACTGATTGGCTTCAATAGACAGCAGGGCGAGTGAGTACAACATGTCAAAATCCTGAGGATCCTGCGCTACGATAAGTTCGAACTGTACAATGGCATCCCGGAAATTCCCTTCCTGTACCAGTTTACGAGCATATGCAAAGCGTAACTGCTTGTTGTCGGCATGTTCATTCAGGCTGCTCTCGAGGCGACGTCTGGCCTGGCGAGTCTCACCCATGGCTTCCAGAATGCCAATTTCGGCGATCAGGATTTCCACCGAGTCATCCATCTCTTCCGCTAACTGGTGTAAAATTTCGTAGGCATTCTCCAGCTGATTATCTCCCCGATACAATTGTGCAAGAGCCAGACGCAGGCTTAGCTCCTGCGGATAAAGAGGCAGGAGCGCTTCAAAATCACTGATCAAGCTATCAATGGTGGGCTGGATTTCAATATTATTTTCGGCGCGGTTGCTGATTAAGCGAAAATCAACGTCATACTCAAGCGCCTGCATTTGGGCAAACAGGTCGAGTGCGTCGTTTAGCCGATTCACAGCAATCAGCTGATAGGCTTGTGTTCTTAAGGCTTCTTCCGAGTCCGGTTGCAGTGCCAGCCATAATCCGTTCAATTCCAATGAAGCCGATGTATCACGCAGGAATGTCGCAATTCTTGCCCCCCGGCGAATGATGCCAAGATCATTGGTCTCACGGGCAAGTGCCAGGTATTCACTTAAAGCAGCCTGATTGTAGCCGCGTTGTCCGGCCAGTTCTGCCATGATGACTCTGGTCAGAATGTCTTCCGGAAACTGACCATAGCTGATTGATTCACGCGGTGCCGGAAGATTTCCTGCCTCTACGGGTGAGGTGCCTGGGGACTCATTGTTATCCGAACCCGGCTCTGCTGACTCGGTACTTGCTGTAAAGTTACTGTTGGCGGCTTGCTCCGTAGCTTGTGTACCAGGGTCTGCCTGGGGGCTGGCACAGGCACCCAGGATTGAGGCAAAACCTGATAACAGCAGCAGTTTTAAGAGCGGGGAAAATTTCATAAGGATAAGTATAGCCAGACTTATTAGGCAGTGACTACAGTATTGAGTAAAATAGCCGCTTTTATTATTTCAGAGTTCCTGACACTATTCTTTCATGGCTACACTACTCCTGGGCATTAATCACAATACGGCGAGTATCGCGATCCGGGAAAAAGTTGCCTTTGCCCCTGAACTGATGCACGAAGCACTCCTGCAAGCATGTGAAAGTGCCGCATTGGGAGAGCTTGCCATTCTTTCTACCTGTAATCGTACCGAACTGTATTGCGTTCCCGATCATCTGTCCGAGAATGAAAGTCAAAGACTGGCTATTGAAAAAGATGTACTGGACTGGTTGGCACGATATCACCAGCTTGATCCGGGGGAATTGAAAGCCTGTATTTATGTTTACTGGGATGATGATGCTGTCCGGCACATTATGAAAGTCGCCAGTGGCCTGGATTCCATGGTGCTGGGTGAGCCGCAAATACTGGGGCAAATTAAATCTGCTTTTGCCGTCGCCAAGGAAGCGGGCAGTATAAATAGTAATCTGCACCGGGTTTTTGAAGATACTTTTGCGGTTGCCAAACAGGTCCGTACCGATACAGCAATCGGTGAAAATCCGGTTTCAGTCGCCTTTGCTGCTGTAACGCTGGCGCAGCATATTTTTTCTGATCTCACAAAGACTTCGGCCCTGATGATTGGTGCCGGTCGTACCATTGAGCTGGTCGTACAGCATTTAAAACAATCCGGTATAGCAGATATTGTCGTGGCCAACAGGACACTAACGCACGCACTGGAGCTGAAAGAAAAATATGGTGTTAAGGAAGTCTTGCTTTCAGATATTCCGGAGCAACTCATACATGCTGATATCGTGGTTTCCTCCACAGCCAGCCAATTACCGATTCTGGGTAAAGGCGCTGTTGAAAAGGCCTTAAAAATCCGCAAACACAGGCCTATTTTCATGGTTGATCTGGCGGTACCTCGAGATATCGAACCAGAGGTAGGTGATCTGGCGGACGTTTATCTCTACAGTGTTGATGATCTTAAAGAAGTCATTGATACCAATGTGAAAAGTCGGCAGAATGCTGCCGCCGAAGCCGAGCAGATTATTGAGCGAGGTCTGGCCAGTTTCCAGAAGAAGCAACGCAGCCTGGATATTATTGACAGTCTTAAAGCCTTCCGAGAGAAAGCCGAATCAATTCGTGATACCGAATTGTCAAAGGCTCTAAAATCCCTTGAAAAAGGTGAAGAAGCAGAAAAGGTATTGAGTGAGCTGGCACGCCTGCTTACCAATAAATTAATTCATGCCCCCAGTGTGCAAATGAAAAAAGCCAGTGCTGATGGTCGTGAAGAACTGGTTGGTCTTGCTCAGGTCTTGTTTGAGCTGGACGATAAATCCAATGCCGATAGTGATAGTTAATCCGGTCCGGTAATGTTAAAGATTATGCAAGATAGGTTAATGCCAGAAATGAATATAAGGCTGTAATGAAAGAATCGATACTACATAAGCTGGAAAATCTGCAAGATCGTTATGAAGAACTGGAAGGTCTGCTCAGTGATGCCGGAATAATTGCTGACCAGGATAAATTCCGTGCTTACTCCAAAGAATATTCAGAACTGGAACCGGTAGTCCAGAATTTCCGGTTGTTTACAAAAGTACAGGCTGATTTGAAAGAAGCCAGAGCCATGCAGAATGATAAGGACCCGGAATTGCGGCAGATGGGTGATGAAGAAGTAGCCCTGGCAGAAGAGAAAATTGAAACCCTGGAGATCGAATTACAAAAACTTCTGCTCCCTAAAGACCCTAAAGATAATTGTAATGTGTTTCTGGAAATACGTGCGGGTACCGGCGGTGATGAGGCGGCAATTTTTTCAGGTGATTTGTTTCGCATGTATTCCCGTTATGCTGAATCCCAGGGTTGGCAGGTAGAGATTGTTAGTGAACGACTGGGCGAACATGGAGGTTATAAGGAACTGATCGCACGTGTTACAGGGAAATATGTTTATGCCAACCTGAAATTTGAATCCGGCGCGCATCGTGTGCAACGTGTACCTGAGACAGAAACCCAGGGGCGTGTCCATACTTCTGCATGCACAGTCGCCGTGATGCCGGAAGTAGAAGAGCTGGAAACCATTGAAATCAATAAAAATGATTTACGCGTTGATACTTTTCGGGCCAGTGGTGCTGGCGGACAGCACGTTAATAAAACCGATTCTGCCATTCGCCTGACACATCTACCCAGCGGTATCGTGGTGGAATGCCAGGATGAACGTTCCCAGCATAAGAACAAGGCCAAGGCGATGGCACTATTACAGGCAAAATTACAGGCAAGCGCCGAGGCGGAACAGCAACAGGAACAGTCTGATGCAAGACGTATCCTGGTGGGTAGTGGCGATCGTTCCGAAAAGATTCGCACCTATAATTATCCCGATGGCCGTATTACGGATCATCGGATCAAGCTGACACTCTATAAACTGAATGATGTAATGTCCGGTGATTTAGGCGATGTCATTCAACCACTCATCAATGAATATCAGGCCGATCAACTGGCCGAACTGGCTTCTTAAGGCACTGTAACGTGCAGATCCGGCAAGTTCTACAGCAGGCCAGCAGTCGATTATTACACAGTGATACACCGACTCTGGATGCTGAAATACTGTTGGCGCAGGTGCTGAACAAAAGCCGGGAGTTTCTGCTTACCTGGCCTGAGTCAAAACTGGATCAAGCTCAATTACAGGCTTTTGAGCAATTACTGGAGCAAAGGGCCAGTGGGCAACCCATTGCCTATTTGACTGGCAAGCAATCATTCTGGGATTTTGAATTAAAGGTTAATGCGGACGTTTTGATACCAAGGCCGGAAACCGAGTTACTGGTGGAACTGGCTCTTGAATTGCTGCCCGAAAATCCCATCGAGCTTGCTGATTTAGGTACTGGTTCAGGAGCCATCGCGCTGGCATTGGCCAAAGAACGACCGCAGTGGCAAATTACCGCTACAGATTACAGTGCAGATGCATTAAATGTTGCCAGAAGCAACGCTCTGGATTTGCATCTGAGCAACCTGACATTTATACAAGGTGATTGGTGCAAGGCAATTTCTGGTCGGCAGCTGGATGCCATCGTTTCCAATCCGCCCTATGTCGATAAAAATGATAGTCATATCAGTCAGGGTGATCTTCGCTTTGAACCGCTTGTCGCACTGGCTGCTGATGATCAGGGAATGGCTGATTTGAAAGTCATTGCCAGACAGGCCAGAGACTTGCTAAAACCCGGCGCATTAATCCTGCTCGAACATGGTTATCAACAGGGGCCGGCTGTCAGACAGGTTCTCGAACAATCAGGTTACAATGATATACAAACCCACAAAGACCTGGCCGGTCTTGACCGAATAAGTCAGGCCCGGAAATAAATGCGAATATGGCTCACCAGAATCTTAGTGTTACTGACTTTTTCGGTTTTTGTTCAGGTCGCCGAAAGTGCTGAGTCAGACCAGGCAGAGGATTTTTTAAGTGTCAAAGCGCGCGCGGAACAGGGTGAAGCGGATGCGCAATATGAACTTGCCTTACTCTATGATCATGGCACTGATGTTGAACAGAATTATGCAGAAGCGGCGCGCTGGTATGCTCAGGCAGCACAGCAGGGACTGATTGTTGCGCAGTATAATCTGGCTCAAATGCTGCGTCTGGGTGTTGGTCTTGAGCAGGACATGCAGCAAGCCCTGTACTGGTTTATGCAAGCTGCCGAAGCCGGTAATGATGCGCAGGCCCAATTTATGCTGGGCGAACTTTATCGCTATGGGGAGGGGGTTGTCGCAAATCAGTACGAGGCCTTTCGCTGGTACATACTGGCGGCCGAGCAAAGCATGGCTGAAGCAGAATATTTAACGGGCATCATGATAGCTGAAGGAAGTGGCGCACCGGAAAATGACGCCATGGCATTACGCTGGTTGCGCAAAGCCGCAAAGCAGGCTTATGGTGATGCCTTTTTCGGGCTGGGAGAAATGTACCAACGCGGTGAAGGTATAGCAATGAATTTGCAGCAGGCTTATGTCTGGTATACAGCTGCTGCTGAACTGGACGTGTTCAGGGCAGCAGAAAGCAGGGATTTACTGGCAGCTAATCTGCCGGCTGCTCAGTTGCTGGCCGCACAAACTCAGGCAGAGCGCTGTATCGCCTCTGCATATCAGAATTGTGAATAACAACATATGAAAGACCAGCAATTATTACGTTATAGCCGACAGATAATGCTGCCTGATCTGGATATTGAGGGGCAGGAAAAACTTTTGGCTGCGAAGGTGCTGATTGTTGGCGCAGGAGGGCTGGGTTGCCCGGCTGCGATGTATCTTGCCAGCGCTGGTGTCGGCCATATAACAATTGCGGATGATGATGAGGTTGATCTTAGTAATCTGCAACGCCAGATCGGGCATAGGACCAGTTCTATCGGACTGAGTAAAGTGGCCTCTCTGAAAGCAACACTAAGTGAATTAAACCCCGAAATAACTGTTACGGCACTTGCTGAACGCCTGCAGGGGGAGATCCTGTCTCTGGAAATCGCTAAAACCGATCTTGTTCTGGATTGCTGTGACAACTTTGCAACGCGTATTGATATCAATAAATCCTGTAAACAAAACAAGGTTCCGCTGGTTTCAGGAGCAGCTATTCGGATGGAAGCACAGCTTAGCGTTTTTGATCATCGTCACAGCGATAGCCCCTGTTATCAATGTCTCTATGATGAGGATAGTGAAATATCACTCTCCTGTTCTGAAAGCGGTGTTATTGCACCTTTGGTAGGTATTATTGGTGCGATGCAGGCCCTGGAGGCCATAAAGCTGATTGGTGGCTTCGGTCAATCCGTGTGTGGTCGCTTACTGATTCTGGATGCAGCCAACATGCAGTGGCGGGAAATGAAGCTGGAACAAAATCAACAATGCCCCTTGTGCCAGTCAACTTAGGCAGGCACCCTGTAATTCGTGTTTGCGTGTTTTTAGGCACTTTCTCCAGATCTTTATCCATTTATTCAGAAAAATATTAAACCTGCCACTGGATGTTATATACTTCCGATGCTTAAAAAATACAAAAATTAATTCAAAATTAAATCAATAGAAGGAAGGTATTAAATGTTTACGCATATTTGTGTTGGAGCTAATGATCTGGATGCATCGCAAAAATTTTATGATGCCGTGCTTACGCCTCTGGGGATTAAAAGTGCAGGTAAATATTCTGAAACGGCATGTATGTATAATACTGATGCCGGTGCTTTTTTGGTTTTGAAACCTGCCAATGGAGGGGAAGCGTGTCATGCCAATGGCGGCACTATTGGCTTTCAGGCTCCTGATGCAGCTGCTGTTGATGCTTTTCATGCAGCCGGCCTTGCCAACGGAGGCACTGATGAAGGAGCTCCCGGTAAACGTCCACAAGCTCCAGGCAATGCTTATGGGGCTTATTTGCGTGATCCGGTTGGTAATAAAATCAGTGCTTATTGCCAATTGCCTGAAGGCGAATAATTAAATTTACGATGATTAAAAAGGAAGCCGCGAATAGCCGCTTCCTTTTTTTACAGCATCCATTTCGTAGTTTCAAAAAAATTCAAACAGCAAGCTAAGCATGGTTTTGATCGTCTAAGCTTGAACTTTTTCCGATTATCTTCAGTCATGATGACAAGCGTGGCTGCTTCTATACCCCAACAAATTTCATACTGAAGCAGGCCCAGAACTCTAATTTATGCCGTAAATGATACAGCTATGCTATGATGCTGCCCCAGATAGGTAATTGAATATAATAAACAAATTGGAAAAATGCGTGAGTAATGAACAAGAAGGTGTAATAAATCAGGAGAATGTGCAGGAAGATGCCCCGCAGTTAAATAAAGAAAGTTCCAAGTCCATACCTTCTACTGACAACAAACCTAAGCTGCGTTTTACGGATCTTGAGCTACCTGATTCCTTATTAAAGGCCTTTGCTGATCTCGAGTTTGAGTTTTGTACGCCGATTCAGGAACAAAGCCTTAAAGTGACTATGCAGGGCCATGATGTTACCGGCAAGGCACAAACCGGCACAGGCAAAACAGCTGCATTTCTAACGGCTATTATCAATGATCAATTAAAAAATCCGATTGCAGAGGAGCGCTTTGTTGCCGAACCGCGGGCATTGATAATTGCCCCTACCAGGGAGCTGGTTATGCAAATTGCTAAAGATGCACTGGCGCTGACCAAATACACTGATTTAAAAATTCTGACTCTGGTGGGTGGCATTGATTACCAGAAACAACAGGATAAGCTGGAACAAACTGTTGTTGATATTGTTGTCGCTACACCGGGTCGTCTGATCGATTTTGTTGGCAGTAAAAAAATTGATTTAAGTTATGTGGAAACGCTGGTTATTGATGAGGCAGATCGCATGCTGGACATGGGATTTATTCCTCAGGTGCGTCAGATAATTGCGGCATGTCCAAAAAAGGAATATCGCCAGACCATGCTTTATAGCGCGACTTTTACCGATGCGATATTAACGCTTGCGGATCGCTGGGCAATGAATCCCGTGCTCATAGAAGTTGAATCAGATACTGTGACTACCGAGATGATTGATCAGAAGGTTTATCTGGTCACCACTGAAGAAAAATATAAATTATTGTATAACCTGATTCAGCGCGATGGCAGTGAAAGAATCATAGTTTTTACCAATCGCCGTGATCAGGCCCGCAGGCTCGCCGACAGTCTGCACAGAAACGGTATTGAAACAGGACTGCTAACCGGGGAAATTGCACAACAGAAACGGGTGAGAACTCTGGAAGATTTCCGTACAGCCAACATCCAGGTGCTTGTCGCAACTGATGTTGCGGGCAGGGGACTACACATAGATGATATCAGTCATGTTGTGAATTTCACTTTGCCGATTGAAGCCGATGACTATGTACATAGAATCGGGAGAACCGGACGGGCCGGAGCAGAAGGAATCTCTATTTCGTTTGCCTGCGAGGACGATTCGTTTCTACTGCCAGATATTGAAGAAAAGATTGGTAAAAAACTGGATTGCGAATATCCGGAAGAATCCTTACTTATGGATCCTCCGGCTTTTACACGGCCTTCAAAATTTAAAGCCGACAAATCCCAGGATAAAAAGAAAGGTAAATTCCAAAAACGTCGCTAAACTTTTGCGCCGTGTTTTTTTAATATGTCAGCATATTCAGCGGAGTTCTTATGTTCGGAAACTATTTTTAAAATAGTTTCTCCGCGATAGTTGGTTTCATTTATATTATGTGAATCTTCAACAAAGAAAGTGATAAAGCGAGCAAAGGCCTCAGGCACCATACCCCGATAGGCTTTACTCAGCATATGAAAATCAGGAGCTTCGTCAGCGGTACTGTCCAGTGTCAGAAAGGTCTTGATGCGTTCGTCACTCCACCATTCATCACGCACAGCTGGCTGGGTTCTGTCGGCACCTGTTTTTTTCTCAGTTTTCATTTAATTATTCCTGCTTATGTACTACTTGGATAATTTATCTTTAAGTATCTGGTTTACCTGATCAGGGTTCGCCTTACCTTTGGATTCTTTCATGATCTGACCAACAAAAAAGCCGAACACTTTTTCTTTACCGGAACGATATTGCTCAACCTGATCGGGATTATTTGCAATCACTGCATCCACCATGCCCTCAATGGCGCCACTGTCTGTGACCTGTCGCAGTCCTCTGGCCTCGATGATGCTTTCCGCATCGCCTTCACCGGCCAGCATGGCCTCAAATACATTCTTGGCAATTTTTGATGAGATGGTCTGATCAGTAATTTTGTTTATCAGGCCGCCCAGTTGATCCGCTGAAATCGGACTTTCACTAATCGTTTTTTCTTCTTTGTTCAGATAGGCCTGTAAATCACCGTTAACCCAGTTAGCGGATAATTTGGCATCATCGCAGACGCTTACAACGGCTTCGAAATAATTGGCTGTTGCGAGATCACTGGCCAGTACCAGGGCATCGTATTCACTGAGCTTATATGCATCCATAAAGCGCTGGGCCTTGATCTCAGGTAATTCCGGCAAGGTGCTGCGAATTTCCTCGATAAAGTCCTGATTAATAATAATGGGTAACAAATCCGGTTCCGGGAAATAACGATAATCATTGGCTACTTCTTTACTGCGCATGGAACGTGTTTCGTTGCGTTCAGAATCATAGAGACGGGTTTCCTGCACAATGCGTCCGCCATCTTCCAGAATGTCTATCTGTCTTGCTACCTCAATATTGATGGCTTTTTCAACGAACTTAAATGAATTAATATTTTTTATTTCGGTACGGGTGCCGAATTCGCTTTCACCCTTGGGCCGTATCGAAACGTTGGCATCACAGCGCATATTACCTTTTGACATGTCGCCATCTGAAATACCCAGATACAGAATCAGGTTGTGTAATTTTTTCAAATAAGCCACTGCTTCTTCCGCCTGATGCATCTCAGGTTCAGAAACAATTTCCAGTAGCGGAGTTCCGGCACGGTTCAGATCGATGCCCGTTTCAGCGTGGTAGTCCTCGTGCAGGGATTTGCCGGCATCTTCTTCCAGATGTGCACGGGTAACCCCGATAAGCCTGCTAGTGCCATCATCGAGGGTAATGGATAATGAACCTTTACCAACAATCGGGTAATCAAGCTGACTGGTCTGATAGCCCTTTGGCAGGTCAGGGTAAAAATAATTCTTACGATCGAAAACAGATTTCATGCCGATTTCAGCATCAATCGCCAGGCCGAATTTTACGGCCATTTTTAAAGCCTCTTTATTAAGCACAGGTAGAGTTCCGGGCATGGCCAGATCATAAATATTTGCCTGTGTATTTGGTTCGGCGCCAAATTGTGTGCTTGAGCCGGAAAAAAGTTTTGATTCCGTCGCCAGTTGCACATGTACTTCAAGGCCTATTACTGTTTCCCATTCCATTTAGATACTCTTTTGTAAATTTTCCCGATGATGAAATAGATGGTTCGGAGAACGCATACCCACATCCCTGTGGGCTCGGCCTCGCCATCCATGGCTCGGACGTCTCCTTATCCATCTATATTCACCATCGTGGTACATTATTTAGATTCCTGGTGTCTTGGTATGCCAGTCCGTTGCTTGCTGAAACCGGTGGGCAATATTTAATAGCTGAGCCTCTGAAAAATTTCTACCCACAATTTGCAAGCCAACTGGCAGATTGTTAACCAGACCTGCGGGTATAGAAATACCAGGTAAGCCAGCCAGGTTTACGGCAATGGTATAAATATCTTCCAGATACATAGTGACCGGATCATCGGTTTGCGCGCCAATTTTAAATGCCGTATGCGGAGAAGTGGGGCCCATGATCACGTCTACTTCTTCGAAAGCTCTGTCAAAGTCATCTTTTATTAAGCGGCGAATTTTTTGTGCCTTAATGTAGTAGGCATCATAATAGCCGGCAGACAATGCATACGTGCCGACCATAATGCGGCGCTTTACTTCAGCACCAAAACCTTCACTGCGAGTTCGTTTATAGAGGTCTTCAAGATCTACAGGATTATCGCAGCGGTAACCATAACGAACGCCATCATAACGGGAAAGATTAGCTGAAGCTTCAGCTGGTGCAATTACATAATAGGCGGATACAGATAAGTGACTGTTAGGCAGACTGATTTCTTTAAGTGTGGCACCCATTTTTTCATATTCTTTTAAAGCATCGCGGATACTTTGTTCCACTTCGGGATTAAGCCCCTCAGCAAAATGTTGTACGGGTATACCAATTGTTAATCCATCCAGGGGCTTTGCAAGACTGGCAGTGTAATCCTCAGTAGCAATATCTACAGAGGTGGAATCTTTTGGATCATGGCCTGCCATAACATTCAGCATCAAGGCGGCATCTTCGGCGGAGCGTGATAATGTTCCTGCCTGATCGAGGCTGGAAGCAAAGGCAATCATGCCCCAGCGCGACACTCTGCCATAGGTTGGTTTTAAACCGGTAAGTCCACAAAATGCGGCTGGCTGACGAATAGAGCCGCCAGTATCCGTCGCTGTTGCGCCAGGGCATAAATGTGCTGCAACTGCTGCTGCCGATCCGCCGGAAGAACCCCCCGGAACCAGTTCGAGATTCCAGGGGTTATGCACCGCACCGTAATAACTGGTTTCATTCGATGAGCCCATTGCAAATTCATCCATGTTGGTTTTACCCAGGGTCACAACCCCGGCATGAATAAAATTTTCGACCACGGTTGCATTATAAGGAGCAATGAAATTATCCAGCATACGCGAACCGCAGCTCGTTTTTATACCGGAAGTACAAAAAATATCTTTATGTGCCAGGGGTACTCCGGTCAGCGGACCAGCATTACCGGAAGCTCGAGCTTTATCTGCAGCTCTGGCTTGTGTTAATGACAATTCTTCACAAATGCTTATAAAACTGTTTAATTTTTTATCATGTTCTTTAATGCGTGACTGATAAGCAATGGTCAATTCTTCACTGGAGAATTCGCCGGCGGCTAAAGAGCGTGATAAATCAGCAATACCTAATTCAAACATTTTGTGTTTTTTCCTGGAGCGATTTGTGCATTAAGTTTCATTCAATGACTTTAGGAACCAGAAATAAACCCTGGTCACATTTAGGTGCCAGTTTTTGCAATTCATCGCGCTGGTCATGTTCGGTTACTTTGTCTTCACGCAAAGGCTGGGATGTTTCTATGGCATGTGAAAGTGGTTCCAGCTTGTCAGTATCGGCTGCCTGCATTTGGTCTATAAGAGCAAGAATATTGGTAAAGCTTGCAGCTGCCTCATCTTTTTCTGTATCACTTAATTGCAAACGAGCCAGATGGGCAATATAAGCGATATCTGTTGCTGAAATAGACATTTTACTTCTCCGTTTAGCTGAATATGACTAAAAAGGGCTTATATAGTGAAATAGTTCTGACAATACAGATTTGATTCTTGCTCTAAGTTGTTGTCATTGCTAGAGTTGCACACTTGGTAACATTCTCATGCTGTAATGACGTAGCATGAGAACTGATCCTTCCCTTGTATGTCATTGTGTGCAGATTGTATGCAGCCCGGTCGTTAGTGTGGGGCGATTATACTGGAAGATTGCTGAATTTTGCGTATTCAAGACAGGAAAATTTATATTTAGTTCTATATTGCTGAAAAAGGTAAGAATAAATTTATGTTAAAGAAATTAAGGGGCATGTTCTCCAATGATTTGTCGATAGATCTGGGAACGGCCAATACTCTTATTTATGTCCGCGACAAGGGCATTGTACTCAATGAACCTTCAGTTGTTTCCATTCGAATTCATAATGGCCAAAAAACTGTGACTGCAGTAGGTACGGATGCAAAACGCATGTTGGGCAGAACCCCGGGTAACATATCAGCAATCAGACCTTTAAAAGACGGGGTTATTGCCGATTTTCAGATCACTGAAAAAATGCTGCAGCATTTTATTCACAAGGTTCATGAGAACAGTTTTATTCGACCTAGCCCCAGAGTACTGGTCTGTGTGCCATGTAAATCGACACAGGTTGAACGCCGGGCGATTCGTGAATCAGTCATGAGTGCCGGTGCCCGTGAGGTAAGATTGATTGAAGAGCCAATGGCAGCGGCTATAGGTGCTGGTTTGCCGGTTGATCAAGCCAGTGGTTCCATGGTGGTGGATATTGGCGGCGGTACAACTGAAATTGCGATAATTTCTCTGAATGGTGTGGTTTATTCTGAATCCGTGAGAGTTGGCGGTGACCGTTTTGATGAAGCAATCACGACTCATGTGCGACGAAATTACGGCAGTTTAATTGGTGATGCTACGGCAGAACGAATCAAAAAAGAGATTGGTTGTGCATTCCCGAGTACAGATATTCGCGAAATTGATGTGCGCGGGCGCAATCTGGCTGAAGGAGTACCAAGAAGTTTCACCTTGAACAGTGACGAGATACTGGAAGCCTTGCAGGAGCCTTTGTCAGCAATTGTTCAGGCAGTTAAAAGTGCGCTGGAGCAATCTCCACCAGAACTGGCTTCAGATATTGCTGAAAGTGGCCTGGTATTGACCGGTGGTGGTGCCTTATTGCGTGATTTGGATAAATTATTGAGTGAAGAAACCGGCTTGCCGGTTATCGTGGCAGATGATCCCCTCACCTGTGTCGCCAGAGGCGGTGGCCGTGCTATGGAACTGATGGATGCTTACGATATAGATCTTCTGACTTTAGATTAAAATAATAAATACAAAAAAATACAAAAAAATACAAAATAGAAGGATTTAATTGTTCAATATTCTGAACAGGTAGGTGACTATTAGTAAGTCTCTATTTATTCAAAGTTCTGCTCTGGGATATCGCTTACTCGCGCTGGTGCTGGCTTCCCTTATCCTGATGTTTGCAGATAGCCGTTTTGGCTATTTGTCGCAGGCCCGTTTCTACGCTTCTTACGCGGTTACACCTATTCACTGGTTATCTGAGCAACCACAGGTCTTGAGTAATCGGGTTGGACAGATTTTTAAAAGTCGAAATGATTTACTGGCAGAAAATATTTCCTTACAGGAAGAATTGTTGATACAACAGCAGCAGATGCAGAAAATTGATCATTTGGTCGCAGAAAATCAGCGCTTAAGTGAATTACTGAATGCTTCTGCATTTGTTGATGACATAGTGGTAAGGGCACAACTTGTAAGTGAATCACCTGACCCGTTTAGAAAACAGGTGCTGATCAATAAGGGAAGCATACATGGGGTATACGAGGGGCAACCTGTACTGGACGCTGATGGTTTGTTCGGGCAGGTCGTTTCAGTTGAGCCTTATTACAGCTGGGTACAATTAATCACCGACCCGCAACATTCAACGCCAGTACAGGTAAACCGTAACGGAATTCGGGCAGTTGTGTCAGGAACTCCCGGCAGTTTGCACGAAATGGTGATGAATAACATGACGGGGAATGCTGATATAGTAGTGGGAGATTTATTAGTCACTTCGGGTCTTGGGCAACTGTTCCCAGCCGGTTATAAAGTTGGTGTGATAACCAGCATAATCAGAGATCCTGGACAGCCTTTCGCCAGAGTTACGGTTGCACCCACGGCACAACTCGACCGAAGCAGAAACCTGCTTCTGGTATTTTAAGATGGCGGGTTCAGCTATTCTAAGAGGCTCACATGGAATTTGGGTGGTAGTTGTCAGTTTTCTGATAGCGGCATTCTTACTGGTCATGCCCTTGCCGGAATGGTTGGAATATTATCGGCCTGAATGGATGGCTCTTGCAGTCATTTACTGGGTGATGGCCTTACCAAACAGAATTGGATTGTTAAGTGCCTGGGTTCTGGGTTTTTTTGTTGATGTCCTGGAAGACTCTCTACTTGGCTTGAATGGTCTGGTGCTGGCACTGGTTGCCTATATGACTTTGAGTCTTTACCAACGCTTGCGTATGTTTACCATGCTGCAGCAGGCCAGTACGGTTTTCATGTTGATTGGTTTGCATCAACTGGTTTCATTTTGGGTGCTGACAGTCAGTAATCAAACTACATCACCAAATTTAATGTTTCTGGTTTCTGCCTTGAGCAGTGCAATAGTCTGGCCTTTGGTTTTTTATATTTTGCGTTATTTACGTCGCTCATTTCGGGTGGTTTAGCTGCAGCAAGTCGGAATAAAATATACTTCATGATAAATGACATTTAATTCCATGCGATTCAGACATTTCTTTTTCATTATTTTTAGTGCAGCGGTACTTTCAGCCTGCTCCACCCTTTATGAATCAGATGACTGGCCGCAAACGCTGCCATCGAAAAATTACTTTACCGAATATTACCAGCGAAATGTGGATAACCATCCTTATCAGACAGTGGAAGATTATTTGGCCTGGGTGAGGATATTTTATCAGGGTAATGTCTTATCTATAGGCTGGGAGGAGTTGTCTGAAGGCGTGTTAGTGGAACTACCAGACGCCAAAAAAACCGAATATGAAAAGCGTATGTTTACGCTGGGTCAGCGTATTGGTGCTGAATGGGCCCTGGATAACAGCGTGCGCCTGATTGATACTCGCAGTGCCAGTGTCTGGAGTGATGCTCTGCTGGAAGCAATTTACCTGAAGGAGCTGGAAGCGTTCATTTTTAAAATGGAGAATGATGTCGATAGTATATTGACAGGTCGCTTGAATAAAAACGAAATTGCATTCACCCGTTATTACGATGAAGAAGAGATAGAGTTTTTTTAGAACTGCGTGCCGTATTAGTTGGTGTTGAATTCAATATTCAGGATATCAACAATCTGACCATATTCCCCGGCTAGAAAGGCAGCCATCAAGGGTACTTGTAATTGCTGGATACTACCCGAAAAATCCGGATGCATGGATAAATTAAAGGTCTTATTTCCTTCCATAAAGCTGCTCAGCTCTGCACTTAAATCTATCGCTGTCGCTTGTAAATTAGCCGGCACAAACAGAAACAGTGACTGAGTCATGGTCATAAATTCCTGACGCACCATATCCACACTTCTGCCTTGCTGCCTTGCCTGGGTTATCAGGATATTTTCCAGCAAACCAAAATCTGAAAGGCGAAAACTGAGTTCGGGAATCTCGGCATTCATGATTGACGCCATTAAAGCTGTTTGTGCAGTTGCAGGGTCGTTTATCTGGCTTAGAGTTTCATAAGGAATATGACGGGTGGTCGAATCCATAGAGAAATCAAAAGAGTCTGGTAAACCAAAACTGAAGACACTGTTAAAATTATTATTCTCATCGGGATTATATTGGTGGCGATAATTCATGGTAACCGGTATGTTCTGGGTGCCATCAAGGGAGCCAAGAAAACTATCAAAGCCTGCTGGCATGGCACTGGTGCCCATGTCGGGTATGCCCGCCGGGAAGCTGAAACCACTGGCAGAAATGGCAATGGAATTTGGAAAAGCATTGAGAAAATCCATCTCGCTGATTTCAAGCTGCTGGACGGCTAGTTGAAAATCCGTGAAATCAGTAATACTCAGACCAGTAATAGTAATAGTCCCATCTACAGCTATTTCTGCAGATTCATAATGAATATCCTTATACGAACCGCTGGCAATGGCTCTTTCTATATAGAGGTCAATCTGGTTTTCAGTTTCCATATTGGCATAAAAATACAGGCCTGTGATGGCAAGGATGATGACGACAGGCAGGATAAAAAGTATTTTTTTCACTGGCAAACTCCAATCTTGATTCAGTGCGCAGAATGGCGCTTTTATGCATATAATGCAAGCCAGCATAAGCAATTCAGCCTTGCATATTTAAATTTTACAGCAGTTCACTTATACAGCTGAGCTTGTGGGTATATTGCTCGAGATGTTAGTTTCATCAGGGCGATCAACTTAGGCAGGCTGCAACATAAGCTTGCAATTATTTACTCTGGATAGTTTTTAAAACTCAGGGATTCGGAACAGGAGCCTGTCTTGGTTATTAAATTGGCGAGTATAGCCCGAAGAGTCGATGCGCAGTCTCCAATGGAAGAGATTTTTAGTGGGGAGATTACCCTGAATGATGGCTTGCAGGGAGATTCCAAAGGTAAAGTCGGACAACGCCAGATTACTGTTTTGAGCAAAGAGTCTTGGCTTAAGGCCTGTCATGAGCTGGGCGAAGACCTGCCCTGGACGGCGAGAAGAGCGAACTTACTGATAAAAGGCTTTGAATTTCTGCCGACAGATGTTGGCCGTACCCTGCATATCGGTGACGTTATTCTGGAGATAACGCGCGAGACAGATCCTTGCTGGAAAATGGATAAGGCGTATCAGGGTCTGAAAGATGCACTTTTATCAAGCTGGCGGGGAGGAGTGTGCTGTAAGGTTATTCAGGCCGGTACGATCACAAGCGGTGATGCTGTCGAGTTAGGACCGGAAAGACTGCTTTAGGAAACGTTGCAGCCTGGCAATAAAGTATTATTTTGTTCGTTCGATTGCAGTTTGGGTAATCAACTCCAAACCTGTTTTATAGGTAGAATCGGGAACCACACTTAGACAATCAAGCGCTATAGCAATGCGTTCTTCAGCTTTTTTCCGGGTATATTCAAGTGCGCCTGATTCCCGGACTATTGAGATAATTTCATCGAGATGCTCAAGTCCGCCTTCTTTTATGGCAGTCGTGAGCAGTTGCTTTTGGCTTGCGTTGACATGTTGAAGAGCAAAAATAAGTGGCAATGTCGGTTTGCCCTCAGCCAAATCATCACCAATATTTTTACCCAGCTCATCACTGTTGCCGTTGTAGTCGAGCACATCGTCAATTAACTGGAAGGCCATGCCAACTTCCAGTCCAAATCTATGCAGCTTATCCTGAATCTTAAGCTCTGTGCCGGCAAGAATTCCGGCAGACTGACATGCAGCAGCAAACAGAATGGCAGTTTTATTATGAATAACGCTGAGGTAGTCCTGTTCGGTGGCGGCAACATTATGCTGATTCACAAGCTGTAGCACCTCACCTTCAGATATTTTGTTGGTGGTGCTTGCCATGACTTCCATGATGCGCATATCGGCGATCTCTACCAGTAACTGAAAAGCACGTGAATAGATGAAGTCCCCAACCAGTACGCTGGAGGGATTTCCCCACTGAATATTCGCAGTAGGTCGGCCACGGCGCATTTCAGACATATCCACAACATCATCGTGAAGCAAAGTTGCGGTATGTAAAAATTCGATCACGGTAGCAAGGTTGATGTGGGAATCACCCTGGTAATGAAAAGCACGTGAACACAATAAAACCAGCAAGGGTCGTATGCGTTTGCCCCCGGCTTCAATCAGGTATTGTCCGATATTTTCGATGAGCGGCACTTCAGAATGCAGTTGTTTTACGACATTTCTGTTAAGCGCCTCAAAGTCATCCTGGACTAATTGTTGGATAGTGTTCGCCATATGCCTGTATTGTACGGGAATTGCAGTCTGAGGAGCCTAGGGATGGGAGCTGGGAAAGTCAAGACGCAGGGCGCAAATTACAAATTACTGGCTTGTGACTCCGCGACACATAAAGACAAGAAAAACTGCCTTATATCCTTGCGCAAGAGAGGCGCTTCCCGTAAAATTCACGCCCCTGTGAATGCCGCCTCTACGTTTGTAAAATGTTTAATCAGCGGTTTTAAAGTTAATGAATAATGGGTAGAACGACGAGAACCCGGAGTAGAACCTAATGTATGCGGTTATAGAAAGTGGTGGCAAACAGCATCGCGTGGAAGAAGGCGAAGTGCTGAAACTGGAGAAACTGGAAGCCAGCACTGGTGACAGTATCAATTTTGACAAGGTTTTGATGATTGGTGAAGGTGCCGACGTCAAGATTGGCAAGCCTTATGTAGAAGGTAGTGTGACGGCAGAAGTGCTCAGTCATGGCCGGGGCGACAAGGTAACAATAGTGAAATTCCGTCGTCGTAAGCATAGTATGAAGCGACAGGGTCACAGACAGTGGTTTACAGAAGTAAAGATTACGGGTATCAGCGAAGATAAAGCTGCACCTAAAGCGGCAAAAGCTAAAGTTGAAGCCAAGGCTGAGACTGCTGAAACGGCTCCGGCCAAGAAAGCTGCACCTAAAAAAGCCGCTGCTAAAAAAGCACCGGCCAAGAAGAAAGCTCCTGCTAAGGCTGCAAAAGAGCCTGCAACCAAGAAAGAGGATTAGTCATGGCACATAAGAAAGCTGGTGGTAGTACTAGTAACGGAAGAGATTCGATTTCCAAGCGCCTTGGCGTAAAACGCTTTGGTGGCGAGAACGTACTGGCCGGGAATATTATTGTGCGTCAGCGTGGCACAAAATTTCATCCTGGAGATAATGTAGGTTGTGGCAAGGATCATACGCTTTTTGCGAAAGCAAATGGTACAGTAAAATTTCAGGTAAAGGGCCCGCAGCAGCGTACTTTTGTTAGTATAGAGAGTATTGAGACGGCTAGCGCTTAAGCCACAGTAGAAGTTGAAAAAACCCTGTCTCTGGCAGGGTTTTTTTTTGGTACTTTAGAATTATGAAATTCGTCGATGAAGCAGAAATATTCGTGCAGGCCGGAAAGGGAGGTAACGGCTGCCTGAGTTTTTTGCGTGAAAAATTTATCGAAAAGGGTGGTCCGGATGGCGGCGATGGCGGCGATGGCGGTTCACTCTATCTGGTTGCTGACCCGGCATTGAATACCCTGGTGGATTTTCGCTATCAGCCCCGTTATCTGGCACAGTCCGGAGCATCAGGTGGAAAGCGCAACCGATCCGGAAGTAAAGGTGTGGACATGGAAGTCAAGGTACCGGTTGGTACCAGTATCATGGTCGCCGAGACGGATGAAGTCATCGGCGATCTGGTCACAGCCGGTCAACGTTTACTGGTGGCACAGGGCGGTAAAAAGGGACTGGGTAATGCCCGCTTCAAATCCAGTATTAACCGAGCCCCACGCAAAACCACTAACGGCACTCCCGGTGAGAGCAGGCGTCTGTTTTTACAATTAAAAGTGTTGGCAGATGTGGGCTTGCTGGGTTTACCGAATGCGGGAAAATCTACCCTGATCAGGGCAATATCGTCGGCGAAACCGAAAGTAGCCGATTACCCCTTTACGACTCTGGTTCCCAATCTGGGGGTCGTCAGACTCAGCAACGAGCGAAGTTTTGTTATGGCGGATATCCCTGGCTTGATACCCGGTGCAGCCGATGGCGCCGGTTTAGGTATTCGTTTCCTGAAACATTTAAGTCGCAGTCGGGTACTTCTGCATTTGGTTGATGTGGCACCCTATGATGGCAGTGATCCGGCTTTATCGGCAGCTGCAATTATTGAGGAGCTCGAGAAATTCAGTGCCGTATTGGCCAAAAAAGAACGTTGGCTGGTACTCAATAAAGTGGATATGCTTCCCAAGCAGGATGTAGATGAAATTTGTCGTAATCTGGTCAGTAAACTTGACTGGAAGAACAAGGTGTTCATTATTTCTGCGCTTGAGAAAAGAGGGACTAAAGAGCTTTGTGAAGCAGTGATGAGCCTGATTGAATCACGAAACCTGAAAATAAGTGAAGATGAAGAATATCGTCTGGCTGAAGAACAGCAACAGCAGCAAATGGATTATGAAATCAGACGAAGTATTGAGCGCAGCAGAGCATTATGGAGAGAGAAGCACAAAGATCAGCAGGATGATGAAGATGATTTTGATGTTGATGTCGAGTATGTGAATGAGTAAGCGTGATTTATTAAAAACAGCACGTACCTGGGTAATAAAAATTGGCAGTTCCCTGGTAACAGATAATGGTAAAGGCCTGAACAGGGAGGCCATTGCCTCCTGGGTTGCGCAAATTGTTGAATTGCAGAAACAGGGTATTGCTGTTGTGCTGGTGTCTTCCGGAGCGGTTGCTGAAGGTGTGGCAAGATTGGGACTGTCTGGACGTCCGACGGCCATACACGTACAACAGGCAGCGGCCGCAGTAGGCCAAATGGGATTAATCGAGGCATATGAACGTTGCTTTAGCATTTATAGCAAACATACTGCTCAGGTACTGCTGACGCATGATGATCTATCCAATCGGACGCGTTATCTGAATGCCAGAAGCACCCTGAACACCCTTTTAAAAATGGGCGTCACTCCGGTTATTAATGAAAATGATACGGTGGTAACCGAAGAAATCTGTTTCGGTGATAACGATACACTCGGCGGCCTGGTCGCTAATCTGATCAATGCTCAGGCCCTTATCATCATGACGGACCAGGATGGCTTTTACGATGCAGACCCTCGTAACAATGCCGACGCACAGCTTATTCAGGAGGCCAACAGTAATGATAGCAGCCTGTTAAAGTATGCCGGTGGCAGCGGAGGACTTGGTAAAGGCGGCATGCTAACCAAATTAAAGGCAGCCCAGCTTGCCGCCAGGTCCGGAGCACTGACTGTAATCGTGAATGGTAACAGGGAAAATGTATTAGTGGATTTACAACAGGGCCAGCAAATAGGCAGCCTGTTTTTCCCTGATGAGCAACCCATCGCGGCGCGCAAACAGTGGCTGGCGAGCCACCTGAAAGTTCAGGGTATTTTGGCGCTTGATGATGGCGCGGTTAAAGTACTGAAAAACTCAGGACGCAGTCTCCTGCCGGTGGGGATAGTTTCACTTTCCGGTGACTTTCAGCGCGGGGCCCTGGTCGCCTGCGTCGACTCCGAGGGCAAGACCATTGCCAGAGGGCTGGTAAATTACAGTGCTGATGAGGCCAAACTGATCATCAGCAAATCCAGTGATCAGATACTTTCTGTGCTGGGTTACGACGGTGATCATGAAATGATACACAGGGATAATCTGATCCTTCTTTAAAGCCTTAAAATACAAACAACACTACCAGGGGTAGTGCGTCATTTTGAAATTTTTCTGCTTATGTTCAGGCGTGATGGTGAGTTATTCTTTCGTCGACACGCCAAAAAGCGTACGGTCCAGCCACCCATCATAGATGGGCGTCGTTCGTCGGCGCACAAAGCTGTGCTTTGTAAACGCTTGCCTCACCCATATACAGGCTCGGCTGACGACGTCCTGTCGTCAGACGGTCTCCGAAAGAAGAGCTCACCATCACGCCTGTGCGTTTAACATTGTTGAAATTTTCAATAATGCTACGAAAGCAGCCGTTCCTGTCATGGGAACCCATTGAGATGTCTTTTTCCTGCCTGTTTTTCCGATCAGCGCGAGGACTGTTTGAGTCGCGAAGCGACGAGTTCCGCAGCGCCGGAAAACAGGCAGGAAAGATCGAAGGGTGAGCAGGACAGGAACGGCGGATTCTACACCACTAGTGCAGCACAAAAAAATTCAAAATGACGCAATACCCTACCAGGTATTGTCTGGACAGATTGCTTGTTGCAGATATAAAAATCCAAATTTAAGACAATAAAAAACCGGCCTGGGCCGGTCTTTTTATAGCTATGTTGGCAGCTACCTTGAATTTTCTTATTACGCTTTCAGAGCCTTAATGCCAGCGTTAAGTCGACTCTTGTGACGAGCAGCCTTGTTTTTGTGAAGTATGCCTTTATCCGCCATCCGGTCAATAACCGGAACAGCACTGTTATAGGCGGCGGTAGCGGCATCATAGTCTTTTTGCTCGATGGCAGCGTCTACTTTCTTGATATAGGTGCGTACCATGGAACGAAAGCCAGTATTGTGGCTTCTGCGTTTTTCAGTCTGCCTGGCTCGTTTACGTGCCTGTGGAGAGTTAGCCAATGTGGGCTCCTTTCTTAAAAATCGATGAATTTGTCGTTAAATATTTCAGTGTAACGGGAGCGGTGCTTCCCGAAAAAAGACGCGAACTATGCAGTTTTGATGACGATTTGTCAATAGCGGCGCTGGTTTTATAAAGGTCTAACCGTTAAGATGCGGGCTTTTGGGAAGCAAAGACCCGTATGGATGAAGACAGCGCATCTCCGCTGAACAAAGAGCGCGGCAACCTAGCTGGCAAAGAAGGTGGCAGAAGCCTGACCAGTTCGAGTCTGCAAGTTTCATCGCTGACTTTCATCTCGCGTATTTTGGGCCTGGTACGGGAAATAGTCTTTGCGGCATTTTTTGGTGATGGTGCAGCCGCAGATGCTTTTTTTGTGGCTTTTCGCATACCCAATTTCCTTCGTCGTCTCTTCGCTGAAGGCGCCTTTTCACAGGCTTTTGTACCGGTCTTATCGGAATTTAAACAAAAGCGTTCTTTTGCAGAAATTAAACTATTAGTAGATCACGTTGCCGGGCGACTCTCATTTACGCTGTTGATTATCAGCGTTGTGGGTGTACTTGCTGCTCCGCTTCTGGCCAGTATTTTTGCACCCGGTTATCTGGACGATACTGCTAAATTCGATCTGTTGGTGGAGATGCTGCGAATTACCTTCCCTTATATCCTGCTGATTTCCCTGACGGGTTTTGCGGGTGGTGTATTAAATACCTATAACCGCTTTGCTGTACCGGCGGTCACGCCGGTTTTTCTGAATATTTCACTGATCAGTTGTGCTATCTGGTTGAGTCCCCTGTTTGAGGAACCGGTTATAGCCATTGCCTGGGGTGTCATTATTGCCGGTGTGATTCAGCTAATGTTTCAACTACCCTTTCTTGGGCATCTGAATTTGATTCCGCGTCCACGTATAAGGCCCAAACATGAAGGTGTGGGGCGTATCATTACGTTGATGATTCCGGTCATGTTCTCAGTATCCGTAGGGCAAATTAATCTCTTACTGGATACCGTTCTGGCTACTTCTATCGAGGGGGATGGTAGCGTCAGCTGGCTGTATTATGCGGATCGCATAATGTACCTGCCGCTGGGTGTTTTTGCAGTTGCAATAGCCACGGTCATTCTGCCCAGCCTGTCCAAGAAACATGCAGATGAATCGATAGATAAATTTAAGGAAACACTGGATTGGGGCCTGCGTTTTATTATGCTGATCGCACTGCCCGCCAGCATTGCCCTGATAAGCCTGGCCCAGCCCATGGTGATTACACTCTATCAGCGCGGTGAATTCGGTTTCGATTCAGTACAACCAACAGCGCAGGCACTTCAGGCTTATACCCTGGGTTTACTTGCCTTCATGGCAATCAAGGTGCTGGCTTCCGCTTATTTTTCCAGACAGGATACCCGAACGCCAGTACGCTATGGGATTATAGCCATGGTCAGTAATATGGTCATGAATTTGATATTGATCCTGCCTCTGGCACATATTGGGTTAGCACTGGCAACGGCTTTTTCGTCCTGGGTAAATGCCGGATTGTTATTGTTTGGTTTAATAAAACTGAAGCTGTTCAGCTTTCAGCGTAGCTTCTGGTTAATGTCTCTGCGAATCTGTCTTGCCAATGCAGTGATGCTGGTCTTCTTGCTAAGCTTTTCCGATTCGGCTGCACAATGGCTGGAATGGGGCACGCTGGCAAGAGTAGGAAACCTGACTTTTCTTTGTCTTGGGGGTGGTCTTTGCTATGTTCTTGCGCTCTATGTGGTGGGTATTCGCAGCAGGGATTTTAGCCATTAGGAGCGAGTCTTGCTGCAACCCGGCATACAATATAAAGCTCAATACATGCAGCCATTATGCGTGAATACGGGCATAGAGCCAGGCAGGCTTTGCTTGCCAAGAATAAAGTCAAACAAGCCGGACGGTTTTAATCTGCCAAGATTAAGACAGAAGCCGTGGTTCCTTATATAATGCCAGCCCTTTAATCTACTTTACGCCTATGCAAGTATTTAATGATCTTGAGAGTCTGGCTAATGCCCATTCCCTTTGTGTGGCCACCATCGGCAAGTATGATGGCATGCATCTGGGACATCAGCATATCTTAAAGAGACTGAAAACTGTTGCCGATGCCATGGACTTACCTACGCTGGTTATTCTGAGTGAGCCTCAACCTGAAGAGTTTTTTGCAGGAGCCAAGGCGCCAGCCAGACTGTTATCGTTTACTGACAAAATAAGTTTTCTGGAAAGCCAGGATATTGATCTGGTCTATAAAATGACCTTCGATCAGCATTTAAGTGAATTAAGTGCGGCCACCTTTGTGGAAGAGGTTTTAGCCCGGGGTCTGGGTGTCAAAGCCCTGATAGTGGGTGATGATTTTCGTTTTGGAAAGGGCAGAGGCGGAGATTTTTACCTGCTGGAAGAGATGGGCAAACAACTGGGATTTAGTGTTGAAGCCGCCGAGGTCTGTCTTGTTGATGATGAGAGGGTGAGCAGCACACTGGTAAGACAAAAACTGGAATCAGGTGATTGTGAAGGCGCTAATGAATTATTGGGCAGACCTTATCAATTAAAAGGGGAAGTGATCAAGGGGCAGCAACTCGGGAGGGAACTTGGCTACCCTACCGCCAATATAGATATCGGCATGCAAAAACTTGCAATTGAAGGGGTATTCGCCGTGACGGCCGAGCTTGATCAACATAGTATTCAGGGTGTCGCTAGTGTAGGGTATAAGCCCAGTATTGAAGGATCACATGAGCTGACGGTTGAAGTGTTTTTGTTTGATTTCAATGATGATATTTATGGCGAGACTCTGGGGATCAATTTTTTAACAAAAATCAGATCTCAGGAGAAATTTCCACAGCTGTCTGATCTGCAAACAGCAATAGAATCGGATATACAAAAAGTTAAATACTATTTTCAAGAACTACAGTTGCAAACGGATCAAGGCGGGAGTGAATATATTGGTCAACCCGGTTAAGCCAAGTAAATTATTTACAACGCCAGCATTATTATCTGTTTCGCTGCTGATTCTGCTGCTGGATCAGTTGACTAAATACTTATGCGACACTTTTCTGAATTATGGGCAACCCCTGACTATCTTCCCGGGTTTTGATTTATTGCTGGCTTATAACAGTGGTGCGGCCTTCAGTTTTTTAAGTGAAGCGGGTGGTTGGCAGAGGTGGGTGTTAATGGCCTTTTCATCTCTGATAAGCATGCTCATTCTGGTCTGGCTGATTCGTTTACCCAAGCATGAAAAAATATCAGCACTCTCGCTGTGCCTGATTTTAGGTGGTGCACTGGGGAATTTATATGACCGGGTGTTCAGTGGTTATGTGATTGATTTTATCAGCATATATTATGGAAGCTATCGATTCGCAACCTTTAATATTGCCGATTCCGCGGTTTCTGTTGGCGCCTTTCTGATGATTATTGATATCTTCAGGGCAGGCTCGAAATTGTCGAAAGTTAGCGATCAGGAAAACAGGCAAGGCAATGAATAAACCTGCTGCCGACAACAGATCTGCATTACTTGATGTAGTGAATCTGGAAGAAGATACAGGCAAGGTGGAAATTGATGCCGATCAATATCCAGAGCATCAGGTAGGCCCGGATAAAAAGATAACTCTGCAATTCTCTCTTGCACTTGCAGCCAGACCCGATGCCTTGATTGATTCAAATTTTGATAAAGCAGCGGTGAGTTTCGTTATAGGAGATGGCAACCTGTTACCGGCTTTTGAGGAAGTCATGTTTGGTATGCAGGCAGGGGATGAGGAGAAATTCATCATTCCTGCGTTGCAGGCTTTTGGTTTGAGAAATGAAGATAATATTCATTTATATCCGCGCTATCAGTTTCCTGCGGATCTGCTTATGGAAAAAGGTTTGATGATCAATTTTTCAGATGTTGGCGGTAATGAACAGGCCGGTGTTATCAGTGATTTTAATGCTGAGCAGGTGTTTGTTGATTTTAATCATCCGCTGGCCGATCAGGACATACTTTTTACGGTTGCGATCAAAGCTGTTGAACCTAAAGGGCGCAGTTGAGGTAAAATTTGCACATGACTTTGGCTGAAACACAAACTTCTTCTCAAGCGGACTTGCCAAGAGCAATCAAACTGGCAAATCCGCGCGGCTTCTGTGCCGGTGTTGATCGCGCCATCGATATTGTTAATCGTGCTCTGGATATTTATGGTGCACCTATTTATGTACGCCATGAAGTGGTGCATAACAAGTTTGTAGTGGAGCGCCTGAAATTACGTGGGGCTATTTTTGTGGATGAATTGTCTGATGTGCCTCTGGCAAAACAACAGCAAAATCCACCGATTGTTATTTTTTCTGCGCATGGTGTCTCACAGGCAGTAAAGGCTGAAGCTGAAAAACTGGGTGTGCGTGTATTCGATGCTACCTGTCCACTGGTAACCAAAGTGCATATGGAAGTGATGCGTTACAGTCGCAATGGGCAGGAATGTATTTTAATCGGTCACGCATTCCACCCTGAAGTTGAAGGTACTATGGGTCAGTATGATGAAAGTGCTGGCGGCAAGATTTATCTGGTCGAATCAGAAGCGGATGTAGCCAGTCTGAAGGTGAGAAATCCCGAACAATTGGCCTACGTTACCCAGACAACCTTATCGATGGATGACACCTCATTAATCATTGATGCCCTGCAAAAACGCTTCCCTGATATAGCCGGTCCGCGTAAGAAAGATATTTGTTACGCAACACAAAATCGTCAGGATGCCGTAAAACAATTGGCTCTCGAATGCGACCTTGTATTGGTTGTAGGCTCTCCCAACAGCTCCAATTCCAATCGTTTAAAAGAATTGGCAGAGCGTACCGGCAGTGAAGCTTATCTGATAGACAGCGCTGAAGAGATACACGATAGCTGGTTATTGAATAAAAAAAGAGTTGGGGTCACAGCCGGGGCCTCTGCGCCTGAAGTTCTGGTTCAGGAAGTAATACAGCGCATACAGGAACTTGGTGGCGGTCAGCTCCAGGAAATGGGTGGTACTGAGGAAAATATCACATTTTCCATGCCGAGAGATTTACGCATCGCCTGAGTTTATTGCTATCTACCACAGGCAGACGGGGGGCAGACCGTGATCTGTATCGCATTTTCCTTATCCTGTTCCTCATGAATTGATGCTTTTCTATTCAAATCACAGTTTTTCGCCCGGTTTAGGCTAATCTGCTGCTACTGTTGAGCAAAGAAATCTTTTAAATTTAAGGGTTTATGGCAAACTCCACACTTATTAGCTCAATTGGGACATGATATAGTACAAGCTCATTAGAGCTTGGCTTTTGGTAAATAAATGGCAGTCAGAATTAACAAGGAATCAAATATAAAACAGCAAGGTTACACCATGCTGGAGATTATGATTGTCATTGCAATAGCCGCAGTTCTGGTGGCTGTTGCCATACCCAGTTTACAGGACACCGTGACTCGCAATGCACGGGATAGCATCCAGCTTGACCTGATGACCTCTCTGGCACTGGCCCGGAGTCAGGCAGTAAGTTTATCGACCTCGGTCTCTGTGTGTCATAGTACGAATCAGAGTTCATGTTCGAACACAGCGGGTGCCGACTGGGATGCAGGCTGGCTGGTATTTTCTGATTTTGATAGTGATGGCGTAGTGGACAGTGGTGATGGAGATACCGTAATACAGATACACCCGGCGGCCAACGGTATTGTTGGCATTGAATTGTTGAACAGTTCTAACGCTACCTTAAGTAATGAGTTTGTTCGCTTTAACGATAATGGTTTTCTGGATAATTCCACTGGTGGAGCTTATTTCAAATTTTGCGATCCGGATAATATTGCTGCCAATACCAGGGCGATCTGGATAAGTAACACAGGAAGGGCCGCTCAATCTGTGGTGGATGCGGATGGCGTGCATGATGATCTGGCCGGGAATGATTTGGTATGTCCATGAAATTACAAGCCCAAAAAATTACTTCTAAAAAGGTGCAGCTCCTGAAGCTGCAGTCAAAAGGCTTCTCTTTGATAGAGGTGTTGATTTCGCTGAGTATTCTGGCTGCCGGTTTACTCGGCATGACAGCATTGCAGAATGAGGCCTTGCAGTTTAATCAGGCAGCCTTTACCGACTCTCAGGCGCAGTTTCTGATTAACGATATGGTGGAAAGAATTCGGGCAAACCGGGGCAACAATACCTATGCCATCGCTTTCAATGAAGTTGCCCCGGAAGCTTTTGTCGACTGTTCCAGTGTGACCTGTTCCAGTAATCAGATGGCGACCTGGGATATAGAACAATGGCGTGACCTGGTGGAATCCACAGTGGCAGACGATGGGGTTTCCTATCTGCCTGGTGGAGAAAGTCAGATTTTATTTAATAGCCTCAATCAGACTTACATTATCTCAGTTCGCTATGACTGGAGTCAGTTGGGTGAGCCTGAATTAAATAACGATGGTAAGCGTACGATATCAGTTACCACGAGGATCCAATAATGCGTGGGCCTAAATCCTGGAGTTTTACAAAATTAGTTGCCGGTTTCACCCTGCTGGAATTACTGATTGCCATGGCCATGGGTATAGTCGTGATGAGTGGCGTGGTATCGGTGCTGGTGGTCAGTAAGAGTAACTACGTCACTGAGCGAGAATTGGCCACCTTGCAGGAAAATGCACGATTTGCTTTGAAATTTCTGACCGAAGAGGTTCAGATGGCTGGTTTTAACGGCTGTAATGATAATGCCCTGAATATAGCCAACAGCGTAAATTTCTCCTCTGCTGATGCCTGGTATTTGCAAGGTGTGGGTCTGCAGGGTTTTGAAGAATTTACAGACGAAACCGGCAGATTAACCTTTCCGGATGATTTTGAAGATGCCGCTTCTTATTACAGTGATGCCATTGTAATCAGAAGAGGGGAGCAATCCGGACTGAGAATTGCCCCCGGCCCCCCTTACCATAACCCCAATTCTGCCAATATTCCGCTTAACGGTGCCCATGATATTAAACCCGGGACTATCATGGTTATTTCTTCTGCCGATTGTCAGCAGACCGGCGTTTTTCAAATGAGTGGGCCGACCAATACTACTAATAATGCTACCAACATTGTTCATAACACCGGCAGGGGCTTAAACCCGGGTAATTGCACCAAGAATCTTGGCGGAAATTTTAACTGTGGTTCGGGCACTTCATCGGGTAGCACATATCCACCTGGTTCGTCCCTGATGCGCATGAGCAGCCAGGCTTTTTACATCGGAACCTCTGCGGTTGGCGATGGCATTCCTGCCTTATTCCGGATGATACTCAGTCTGGATGAAGCCAATGAAGCTGCCATAGTTAATTCAGAAGAACTGGTGCAGGGCGTTGAACTTATGCAGATCAGCTATGGGGTTGACCTGGTGGGTGATGATGGTTTGGCTGATCAGTATATGGATGCCAGCAATGGCAGCATGGATTGGGATGCAGTCGTCAGTGTAAGAATAAATCTGCGTATGCGCTCTATTTATGGAGTATACAGCGACAATGTCGTCTATGGTGAATTTATGGGTATTGCCGACACTGATATTAGTGACCGATTTATGCGGCAGATCATAGGCACCACGATTCAATTGCGAAATCGTTAGATCGTAACAGAGACTGGCAAATGAAAACTTTGATACAAATAAAGAAACAGCAGGGAGCCTTACTGGTTATCACCCTGATTATGCTGGTAATAATCAGCATGTTAGGCATGTCGACCATGGGTACAACCGGACTGGAAATGCAGATGTCCAATAACAGTCGTGATCAGCAGGCTTCATTTGAAGCAGCGGAATATACCTTGTCCTGGGTTGAAGACAGCATACAAACCAGCACGTTTTCCAATGCAAATCTGACTAACAGCAACTGCGGCAGTATCTGTTTTGATACAACCTGTTCAAATGGATATTGTTTTCGCGGAGATGATGCCGACTCCTGGAATCAATGTGAAATAGATGATTCCAATCCTGACCCTTATACAGAATCGGCCATCTGGTCGAATAGTGGTTTTCACCGGACTCTGGCAATACCCAATACCAGTATAACTGCGAAGTACATCATAGAATTTCGATGCTATACCGCTCTTGATCCAACCCTTCAAATGGATGTGACCAACTTCACACGGGTTTATAGGATTAGCGCCTATACTGTCGGGGAAGGTGGCAGAGCGCGCAGCATGCTGCGTTCGACCATGAAAGAACTATAAGTTTGAAACGAGCTGTACAGGAAAGCTTTACGGCAATTCAGGAAGTTAATTACTACCGTGAGTCCCGAAATGAGGCTTGAAGTTATGTTAGAGAAAACAATGAACAGGACTTTTGCTTTAATTCTGCTGAGTTTGGGCTCAGGGCTTGTCCATGCTCAGACTTCTACGGACTTTGCAGCCCTGCCTCCCTTGCTTTCCGAGAGCGCCACGCCCAATGTCATGCTGGTCATGTCCAAAGATCATGAGATCAGCAAAAAGGCCTATACCGATTACACAGACCTTGATGGTGACGGCACTATCGATCAAACCTATAACGATAGTTTTGCCTATACCGGTTATTTCGATGCAAATTTCTGCTACAGCTATAACAGTAGCTCTAACCGCTATGAACCTGAAACCGATATCAGCAGCAGCATTGGCGCCAATGGCCATGATTGCAGTGCTGTCAGCGGAGATTGGAGCGGTAATTTCATGAACTGGGCGACCATGACCCGGCTGGATATTGTTCGGACTGTATTATTTGGTGGCTATCGTGATGTTGATACGGCTACCAGTGGTGGCACAGCCGGGGTGACTGTACTTGAACGCAGCTTTGTTCCTGAAGATGCGCATGCCTTCGTAAAGGTATTCAACGGTGATGTAGAAAAATACACGCCTTATAACAGCAGTATTGATGCAATCAGTCTTTGTAACCTAACCTGGGGAAGTTATGGCACTGATCCCCTGATCAGGGTGGCCTATGGTGAGTGGCCAATCTGGTCATCCTCAGAACGGGTGCAATGCCATTACACAACTGAACGCGATAGCGGCCTCGGTAATCAGCCGGATAACAGTTCTGGTCAGCGTCCCGGTACCTTCGAATACAGCATCAGGGTCCAGGTCTGTGAAGCCGGGGTTGATAGCAGCAGTTCGCGTTGCAAAGCCTATACCGATAGTTCAACAGGTGATGTTACATACAAACCGGTAGGGCTGTTACAGGAATATGGTGATACGGGCAAAATGAATTTTGGGCTGATGACAGGCTCCTATGATGAAAAAATTTCCGGAGGAGTGTTGCGTAAGGACATCCTTCCCCTGACCGGTAATACATCTTCCAGTGATGATGAAATCGACCTGGATAATGGACTTTTTATTAATCAGGGCGCTACAGCCGGCGGAATTATCAACACTTTAAATCGAATTGCGCTGATTGAATGGAACTACAGTTCAGAAACCTATGACGACTGCAGTACCTGGGGTATAACTAAAAGCACCTTCACAACTTCTACAGCCAGCAACCGACAATGTACTAACTGGGGTAATCCTCTTTCGGAAATATACCTGGAAGCCTTGCGGTATTTTACCGGTGATGAAATCAGTGGAGGCTCTGCTGCTCCCACTCCTGCCTTTAATGGCAATGATTCATCTTATGTTCCTTCCTTACAGCAATTGGGCTGGAATGATCCGCTAAATAATACCAATGCCTGCGCTACCTGCTCAATTATCGTATTGTCTACAGGCTTGAATTCTTTCGATACGGATGAACTCGGGACTATATCTGATTTGTGGGAAGTTTCTGGCAGCAGTCGCTTGTCCGCGTCTGACCTGGATCAGTTGGTTGATGATGTAGGAGACCTTGAAGGTATTAGTTCAGGCAGTTATCTGGTCGGCAATAATGGCACCGACACAGATGAAAAATGTACCGCAAAAACAATCACGGATTTGTCAGACGTTGAAGGCATTTGCCCTGAAATTCCATCTCTGGAAGGAGGTTTTGATATTGCAGGCCTTGCTTACCACGCTCATATAAATGATCTGCGCAATGATTTTGAAGGTGTACAGAGTGTCAATACTTTTTCTGTGGCCCTGGCTGAAAACCTGCCCAGCTTTGTGCTTGATGTTAACGGCAAGACTGTACGTTTCGTTCCGACCTGTGAATCAAATACAGATGGTGGACAGAAACTCGATGAAGGTGGCTGGAATAATTGCAGTTTCCTTGATGTGAAAATTGAATACCAGAATGCCTATGGTGGTAGTGCCTATATTTCCTGGGAAGATTCCATGTGGGGTTCTGACTTTGATATGGACGGTATTTCACGAATCGAATGGTGTATAGGTAATGACACGAGTCTTTGTCCAGCTGAAGTTGCTAACCCTTCCTACGGTTCAGGCTACTCCTACTCAGATTTCAACTGGAAAAGCAGTGGCATTACTGCGGATACCCTGCAGGTTCGTACTTCCGGGGTCTTAACAGCAGCCGGATATGCGCTGCGTTTTGGTTATACCATCAGTGGTGTTCAGGATGGCAGCAACGTCAGCCTGATCACAAATACACCTAGCAGCGCAATGAATTCCAATCCAACAACCAGTGGTGGGAAAAATATTGCCAGGGGAACTCTGGGAAATGGAGCCCAGACCTTCCTGTTGGTTCAAGGAGGCTATCAGATCAGACGCCTGGTCAGCAATTCCGGTAATCGCATTATCTATCATGCGCCCGCAGTCTATACAGCAACGGATACGGTGACCACAGGTGATCTGCTGGAAAACCCGCTTTGGTATACGGCCAAATACGGCAGCTTTAATGATATCGACGGTGACGGTACACCTAAATATAACAATGATCCCACTGATACCCGTGAATGGGATAATCGCGACACATTAGGCAATCAGGGTGCCGATGGCATACCAGACAGCTTCTATCCGGTAAGGGATCCGAGTGAACTGATAACCAATCTTGGAAGAATCTTCGAAGATTTGGCGGAGCGCATTTCTTCCGGTACGGCGGCTGCTGTAGTAACCAATAGTAGTTCAGGTCTGGGTGCGGTTTATCAGGCCTACTATCATCCGCAATATTCCGACGATGATGACAATATCATTACCTGGGGCGGAGTACTGCATTCCATCTTTATCGATGAATCGGGACGTTTTCGTGAAGATAATGGCACCAAAGGCATGCTGGAAAGCGTGAGTACCGATTACGTTGTCGATATTTTCTTTGATCAGACGGTGACACCTAATCGCACCCGTTTCCAGCGTTATACTCAGGAAACCGATATGGATACCGGTGAGCAATTCCTGCAGGAATTTGGTAATGCAGCTGACCTTGAAGAATTTGGTTCGATCTGGAATGCACGTAATGAACTGGCCGATATCAGTCAGGTAAACCTTGCGATCCAACGAAATATATCAGGTGGTACTTTTACCGAGGACGCCGGGTCGAAACGTTATATTTTCACCTGGCTAGATTCAATCAGTTCAGGAACAACAGGTGTTGTAGACAGTGCTGAACTCGTTGATTTTACAGCGGCAAGTTTTAATCCGGGTGCTAACGACAACTACCGCTATCTGGGTATCAGTGATTCCTCGATAGCCACTGATCTGGTGGATTATGTTCGCGGGGTAGACAAGCCCGCCCGCAACTGGCGTTCACGGCAGACTGATCTTCCTGGTGATGGCAATAACAGTTTAGAGTACTGGATACTGGGTGACATTGTTAATTCATCTCCAATCGTGGTTAATCCTCCAGGCAGCCGTTTCAATATCCAGTTTGGCGATGATACCTACGATGTATTTCAGCAACAGTATGATCGTCGCCGACAAATGATTTATGTGGGTGGCAATGATGGCATGCTGCATGCTTTTAATGGAGGTATCTGGGATTCAGCAGTTAAAGCTTTTTACACACAGCAATACGATCCTGATGCAGGTACCTATACTGTAGGACAAAGCCATCAGCTCGGCTCGGAAATGTGGGCCTATGTGCCGAAGAATTTATTACCACATCTGCAATGGTTAAGAGAAACAGACTACCCCCATGTTTTCTTTGTAGATGGCTCTATTCAGTCTTTTGATGTCAATATATTTACTCCCGATGCCGTACACCCAGGTGGGTGGGGAACTATATTGGTTGCGACCATGCGTCTGGGTGGCGGTGATTTCAGTGTTGATCTGGATGGTGATGCCAGTAACGACATGACCATGAGTTCTGCGATAGTGATCCTGGATGTTACTGACCCCGAAGGGCCGCCTGATCTCATAGCTGAAATTACCAACTCTGATTTAGCCTACACAACTGGTGCCCCTGCACTGGTAAAGGCCAGGGCGCCCGATACGAGTGGTAGTTTTTCAGCACCCTCGATTAATGAATGGATCCTGGTTTATGGCTCTGGGCCAACAGATCTGGATACAGCCACCAGCACTCAGGACCCAAAAATATTTGCGTATGATCTGGTAGCCAGATCTGCGATTTCAATTGCCAGTACAGCCCAGGTCCCAGGCAGTGATCCAAATGGTTTCTTCGGAGACTTCCTGGTTGTAGATGTCGATGAGGACTTTATCGATGATTATATTTATGTGGGCACAGTAGAAGGTACGGAAGCAGCACCGCAGGGCAGGGTTAAGCGTATTGTCCTGGATCCGACAACTGCAAGCATGGGGCTGTCCAGCAGTGGCGGCATGGCAGTCATGTCTGATTTAATTGATATTAATAAGCCGGTTACCGGCAGGGCTAATATTCGCCGCGATATACAGAAAGGCGAGCAGTGGGTCATGTTTGGTACGGGTCGCCTGTTTACTTCAGCGGACAACAGATCAACGGCGCAACAATATTTCGTTGGTGTAAAAGAAACGGGGAGTGGCACCAGTGTTGCATTTAATGATCTTATTGATACCACGGATATAATAGTTAAAACCGATGGTGCGGTGTATGACTCTGATACCGGAGAAGGAAATCCGGCTGAATTGTTCTATACAAATGGCACAACTACAGGCATTGAGGTGGAAACTTTTGGAGCTTTATATTCGTCCATGGACACAGAAGCAGGCTGGCTGCATGAATTGTCGTCGGGTGGGGGTGATCCGGCTGAGAGGGTTTTTAATACCTCGTTGGTGCTTGGTAGCAGTATTATTTTCACTTCTTATAAGCCATCCTACGATTTGTGTACGATAGAAGGGGATGGTTTTTTGTATGCCTATAATTTCAGAACGGGAACTGCACAATATTTTGGACCCTTTGGCGAAAGCGAAGACGAAGTAGCATATGCCGGCGTTGATCTCGGGCAGGGTGCCCCTTCCGCACCTACCGCTATTGTAAGAACAGGTAATGAAGTGACGATAGATGGCACCACGAATACAGCCGATCTTTCGGTCGTAACGGGTTCCACAACGGGTGTGACCACCAGTACCGGATTTTCATCTGCTCCGGGCGGTGGAGGCAGGATGTCATGGGAGATTCTTGATATCCCGTTTTAGTGTATAGTCTGGCTGAGATTGAATGCCATAATGAGCGTGACGGCTAACATAACAAATGTTTAAAATGCCCGCTCCAGAGAAGAGAGCTAAATAAGATTACTAAAATGTCAAAAATAAATAAAAAGCCAAATGGATTTACATTGATAGAGCTGTTGGTGGTAATTGCTATTATTGGAGTACTTGCCGCAATTGCCATTCCTTCTTATCAGAACTCAACACGAAAAGCCAACAGATCTGATGCCCAGATTACACTGAGCCGATTATCTTCCTTGCAGGAGCGATATTATTTTCGAACCAATCAGTACACCGGTGATTTCAATGATTTGATTAGCGGTGTTGCAAATAACACGACATCCATCACCAGTGATGAGGGTTACTATACGATAGCGCTGACAGCAACGGCTTCTTCATGGAGCATGACTGCAACGGCCACCGGCACACAGGTTTCAGATACAGAATGCACCACCCTGACACTTACAAATCTTGGCAGTAAAACATCTGCGGATGATAGTGCTGCGGCGACCACAGACTGCTGGTAACTCAGACCACATAGTGAATTTTGCTTTACCAGCCTTTCTACTTTAGTTTTGCTGATTTTGAAACTTCGCAACTAATGGATTTACCATTAGCTCCTTCCTTGAATCCATCTCCATCACTATCTCTGGCAAAATAGGTTCTGCCAGAGCGATTAATAATGACTTGTTGAGCCAGCCTGGCATTATTGCTTTGAGGACAAAAAGTGAAATTGCCATTTTGATAATTGGTAAAGCCCTGAGGAGTCATTTGCAGATATTGCTTATTCTGAAATGCCCGAAAAAGCAAAGTGCCGGATTCTGAAGGAGCAGGAAAAACCTGAATCAGGCGGTCGTCATCATTTATAAGCCGATCAGCATTCCTGTCGGTGAAAACGATAAAGCCCTGCTGCCATTTACCACCGCAGCTTTGACTATCTGCGCTTCTGCACAAGGTAGTCATTACCCCGTTATTGATTGCCGTATGCCGCGTTAAGTTTATAGCGCGATAAATTGTATTAATGGCTACACGAGCCTGATTACGCTCAACTGAATGGAACAATGCAGGCATGCCGAGATTGATCAGGATGGTGAGTAAAGCCATCACCACAATAAGCTCAATCAGGCTAAAGCCCTCAGCAGCTGTCGACATAACACCTCCTTGTGTCTGTCGTTAAAATTCCTACTTTCAGTTAAGTAGAGAAAAGTCTTCTTGTCAAAGACTACTGAGGGTCATCTTCGAGGCCGAGCTTTTTGATACGATAGCGAAAGGAGCGAAAAGACATGCCGAGTTTTTTTGCTGCCGCAGTTTTATTCCAACGAGCTTGCTGCAAGGCATTCCTGATAGCGTTTCGTTCGATATCTTCCAGATGTTGTTCCAATGAAAAATCGCCGCGGGGTAATTCTGTTAAGCCCTGGTTTAATGGTAAATCTATATCATCAATATCATTGGCTTCAGCCAGGGCAAAGGCTCTCTGCAAAAGATTTTCAAGTTCACGAATATTGCCGGGGAAATCATATTTTTCCAGTTTTGCAAGCGCATTGACAGAGATAGTCACCCGGCTCTGTCTGTTGTCAGCAGCTAGTCTGTCCAGAATATGCTGAGCCAAAACAGGGATGTCATTTTTCCGCTCGCGCAGACTGGGTACGTTTAATTCGATGACATTGATGCGATAAAAAAGATCTTGTCGCATACGACCTGCTTCTACTGCTTCGCTCAGGCTTTTATGGGTCGCACTGATGATTCTGACATCAACTGGTATTTCCGTTTGTGCACCTACCGGGCGAATGGTCTTTTCCTGGATTGCCCTTAGTAATTTAACCTGCATATGTAAGGGCAGGTCGGCAATTTCATCAAGAAAAAGACTGCCTCCATCGGCGGCTTTAAAAAGCCCCACTTTATCTTTATCGGCACCCGTAAAACTGCCTTTCAAATGACCAAAAAATTCACTCTCCATCAGCTCAGAGGGTATGGCCCCACAGTTAATGGCGACAAAGGCTTTATCTTTGCGAGGACCAAGTGCATGAATAGCCCTTGCTGCCAGCTCCTTGCCGCTTCCGGACTCTCCGCTTATGAAGACGGGGGCCTGAGAGCGTGCCAGTTTGCTGATTTGTGTTTTCAGGGCTTTAATTTGCTTTGAATCGCCGACTATATGCATAGGCTGGTGTTCATCAGAGGTGGTTTCTTTGCTGGGTTCATGATTGAGCTTTAAGGCCGTATTTACCAGACTGCGAAGCTTCATCAAATCTACAGGTTTGGAAACAAAATCAAAGGCACCGGATTTAAGAGCAATGATGGCGGTTTCTGTACTGCCATGTGCAGTAATGACAGCGACTGGGATATGCGGGTATTTTGCCTGTATTTCCTTGACCAGTTCCAGACCATCACCATCAGGCAATCGCATATCTGTAAGGCAAAGATAGAAGTCATCTTGACGCAGCAAGCGGCGGGCTGACTCCAGATCTGCGGCACTCTGAGTTTGCAAATTCATACGACCCAGGGTGATCTCAAGGAGTTCACGAATATCGGGCTCATCATCTACGATTAAAACTTTCTGCACAACAAGGCTTTCCGATTTTACTTAAATGATATTTTGTTCAGGATGGGCGAAGCGAATTCTAAAGCAGGTCTTCATATCCTCAGTACGATGATAGGATATCTGAGCCTGATACGCTTCACAAATTTCCTTGCAAATAAACAGGCCAAGCCCTGTGCCTGAGCTATTGGTAGTAAAAAATGGTTCAAATATTTTTTCAACATCTTCGGCATCGATACCAGGTCCGTCATCAATTATTTCAAGAATAGGATTCTCTGTGATGTTATCAATACTGGCGCGAATACATATATGTGGCTGATTGGTTGTATTCAGGTTGTAACGAATACCGTTTTCACTAAGATTGGTTAATATCTGCTCGAGCTGACTGCCATTGAAGCGAATCCTGATAGGTTCATTGAGGAATTCCAGATCAATATTCACTTTTTCTTTATAGGATGCAGAAAATTTCTCCACAAAATTTTCCAGCCATTGTTTTAAAAATATCTCCTGTGGGGCCATATCCTGATTTCTGGAAACACCCAGAATATTGTTAATGATCGAGTTAACCCTTTTGCTGTGTGTTTCAATAATCTCCAGGAGGCGTCTGTCTGCCGGCGTGATAGCGTCGGACTCCTCCAGTAATTGCCCGGCATGGCTGATAGCGCCCAGAGGGTTGCGAATTTCGTGAGCAATACTGGCAGTTAACCTGCCCAGTGAAATCAGTTTTAATTGCTGTGCCCTGCTGCTAAGTTTTGAATAATCTTCCAAAAAAATTAGCACGTTGGATTTTTTTTCGGGTTGCAGATAGGAAAAGCTGGCCTGAACCTGGGGAGATAATTCACTGAACTGAATTGGACTGCTTTTATAATTATTATCGGCCTGCCATAGATGTAATTGCTCAGCTAATTTTGCCGGTAGCTCCAGAAACTGTTCAGCATTCTCTTGTAACGTTAATAATTTAATTGCCGAACTGTTTGAATTAAGTATGCCGCCGGCATTATTAACAACGATGATTCCTGTACGCATGCGCTGAATGACCTGAAAATTCATTTCCTCCAAAGATTGCAGGTCTTCAGCCTGACGTTTAGCCAGCATTTCATTTTTTTGAATTTTCCCTCCCAGAAATTGCAGTATCAGTGAGATAGCAAATACAGTTAAACCTAGTAAACCGACCTGAACATAAAAATCCTCGGCGCGGTCGAGGACGAAAGACAGATAAACCTCCGAGTAAAATGCTGCCAGTGTTCCAACGGCAGCAAAGAAAGTCCCCATGCGGTTCTGGAAAAGAATGCTGCCGGCAGAAATGGGTACAATAATCAGATGTGCCATGCCAGTGGATACCCCGCCACAGGTATAGCTAAGGACAATAAGCAGCAGAATATCGATGATGATTACAACGAGATACTGTAGAGACTCAAAGGATTTCAGGCGTGGCAGAAAGCCTCTAAAAAAAAGCAGGGCATTGAAAAAAATGTAAAAAATACTGGTTCTGAAATAAAGTTCCGGATCGACACTACCCAAAAAGTTCAGATCGGCGGTAAATAAAAAAGAGACTAGAAGAATTAAAGAAAGCAGCAGCCTATAAAGACTGTAGATGTTAAATATCTGGTTATTCTGCTGACGGCGATCGTCATCGATATTGACTACGCGAGGATTTAGCATAAGCCCTTACGTGTCCTTGGTAGTAAATAATTGTTTATGTTCTGGTTTGCAAAACCAGTGTTCCCCTCCGGCAATAGCTTCATTCTGCGGAAGATGGATTGAACAATACTCACATTTAACCATTTTTTCCCGTACCGGGATTTTCACTTTCTCGGATTCGGCATTTTTTCTGGCCACTTTGGCCTGATAGTTTTTTATCATGCGCCAAGCCACCAATGCGACTAGAGCGAAGGTCAGGAGTCTGAATAATCCCATAATACTACCAGTTTGAAATTGAGTTTTTCAGGATAGCCGTGCGGCTTTACTTAACACTTGTGAATAACAGACAATACCTTACCTGCTACACAATATCCATAGAAGTAAACAGGCTTTAAAATTGCAAAATATGCGTATTCTATTGGTTCAGATGAACCCCCTGGTCGGAGATATTCCCGGTAATACCCAGAAACTTCTGGCAGCAGCAAAGCAAGGTATTGCTAAGTATGCTGCAGAACTGATTGTATTTCCTGAACTTGTATTGACCGCCTATCCACCAGAAGATCTCTTGCTTCGACCTAGTCTTGATCGTCGAATAGAGTCTGCTCTGCAGACCATCAGGCAGGCTAAATTACCAGCCTGGCTGGTGGTTGGTTATCCAGGTAGAGTCGATGGCAAGCTTTACAATATGCTGGCAGTTATCCACCACGGGAAATGCCTGACCACCTATCGCAAACAATGTTTACCGAATTACCGGGTCTTTGATGAGAAACGCTATTTCGCGGCGGGAGATGAAGCTTGCCTACTGACTATAAAAAACATACCGCTTGCCTTTACTATTTGTGAAGATTTATGGGAAGCGCAACCCATGCAGAAGGCTGTTCAGGGAGGAGCGAAACTGATGATCAATATCAATGGCTCTCCCTATCACACAAATAAGATTCAGGATCGCCAACAAGTGCTTCGACAACGAATTAACGAAAGTCATATACCAATTGTCTATGTGAATCAGGTAGGGGGGCAGGATGAGCTGGTTTTTGATGGCGCATCAATGGCTTTTGATAGTGGGGGTAAACTGTGTGCCATGGCGCCATTGTATGAGGAAGCCATGTTGCCACTGGATTGCATCCTTGATGAAGGAGGTAACTTGTCCTTTGCAGCAGCAGAAATTGCCAAGCAACCAGGTAGAGAAGAAGGAATTTACCAGGCCCTGGTGCTGGGTTTAAAAGATTATGTCAATAAAAATGGCTTTAAAGGTATTGTGCTGGGGCTCTCGGGTGGGATTGATTCAGCTCTTACACTGGCCATAGCAGTTGATGCCCTTGGAGCTGAAAGAGTGCATGCGGTGATGATGCCTTTCGCCTATACCTCGGAAATGAGTCAGGAAGATGCGCGTCTGCAAGCAATGATGCTTGGTGTCAACTATCGGGTTATACCGATAGCGGAAATTTATAATAGTTTTATGCAGGCACTTAATGATGAGTTTGCCGGCATGAGTCCTGATATAGCAGAACAGAATATTCAGGCACGTAGCCGCGGCGTGGTATTAATGGCCATCTCAAACAAGAAACATCTACTGGTTCTGACGACCGGCAATAAAAGTGAACTGGCGGTGGGTTATTCCACACTCTATGGGGACATGGCAGGTGGATTCGATGTTATAAAAGATGTTCCCAAAATGCTGGTCTATGAACTCGCTCGTTTTCGAAATACGATTTCAGATGTTATTCCGCAACGGGTAATTGACCGAGCGCCTTCAGCAGAGCTGGCGCCTGATCAGGTTGATGAAGATAATCTGCCGCCTTATCCTGTGCTGGATCAGATTCTGGAAATGTATATTGAGCAGGATGCTAGTTCTGACGAAATTATTACCAAAGGTTTTGCCAGAGAAACAGTGGAAAAAGTTATTCGGCTGGTTGATCGTAATGAGCATAAACGCAGGCAGGCGCCAATTGGAGTGAGGATAAGTAAAAGAGGTTTTGGCAAGGACAGACGTTATCCGATTACATCAGGCTGGCAGTTAGGTGATTAAAATATTGGCGTTTATTGCGCTGGCTGTCTCTTCGCTAAAATAGTTTTTGTTCGAGTCACTTGGGGGCAGTCAGCGCAACAAGCACTCAAGATAAATACTAAAGGCATAGCTTAGTTGCTGATAATATAAATAGATTGTCATTACCGACACTGCTGTATAAGCCAAAATCATTATCCAAGGCTGATTGATAGGAGCTTGTACCTTTACAACTCCTACAACTCCTACAACTCCGCTATATTTCAGGCTTGCGAAATGTATAAACGATGTGGGCATCGGTACTTATACTTTTTGACTCAATTTGAGCATCCAGGCGCTTTGCAATTTCTTCAAACCAGTCAGGGAAAAAACGGAAACAATCTACAGGATAACGATGGTATTGAAAGCCCGGCATAACAGTATGAAATATCATGTGGCCGCCGGGCTTTAGTAAGTTATAGCAGTCTGACACATGCTTGTAGGGGTCTATGATATGCTCAATCATTGCGTGCGATGCTATCAGGTTGACCTTTGGCAATGTCGCAGGAGGAGAGTTTTCATAATCCCATTGATAATCCATGTCTTCATGAAGTCCGGCGGTTAAAATTTGGCTGTGATCAATCCCGGAAATTTCACTATATCCCTTAATCGCTGATCGGCATTCACCTGGAAGCAGCATGGTATAAGAAGGATCTGCAACCTTCCGAATTGCTTGAGCTAGCTCGCCAATAATTACTTCAGATTCACTTGTAGGATTTAAGTAGGTATCTTTATCCGCTAGCTTCCCATCCAAAAAGCCCGTATAGATTTGACTGAAATCATTTATTTGGCGTCTGGAGATTTCTGTTTTAAGTAAACGTAAGGGGCAGACCTGCAATATTTTTCTATAAACAGCATTCCGAATATTCTTTATCAAGTCAATCTCCATTATCTAACATCATATTAACCCCCTGAAACTAAGCAGAATTAATGACAGGGAATGAAAAAACTCATTTTTAGCTTCACTACGATTCAGGTACCACAAAGCTCACAGTTATTAGGGACCAGCCGTGAGCTTATATCATACTATTCTAATGTCATTTACAAAAATAAGACTAAACTTAAGCTTCGTTGTTGGCCGTAAGTGGGCATTTGAATAATTTTCTAACAGCCACTTGGCGGATATATTCTACATTAAAGGCCCCGATTCGAAGTCAGTCATAATATTTTGGTCATAGATTAAACCAGCGTTGTGAGAGGCCGGAACTGAGAGCCAGCTGTTCGGATATGGCAGTAAAGGCGTCACGATCAACACCACGCCAGCTTAGGTTTTCGATTTTGGTTTCCAGATGGTCCTGGTGCATGTCGCAGACAATGGTGGTCAGGAGCTTGTTGAGTGGCAGCATTTCTCTGTGTGCATTGAGCAAAGCCTGAATGCGTGAAGCTCCCCTGAATTTCATTTCGGCAATGGCGTCTATATTTTCCAGTACGCTGTCTATGCAGGTGTATTTTTTGAGGATTCTGGCGGCAGTTGTATAGCCTACGCCGGGAATGCCCGGGATATTGTCGACCTTGTCACCGGACATTGCCAGCAGGTCAGGAATTTGTTCGGGTTTAACCCCGAAATGTTTTTCCACGCCGCGGCGATTGAGAACCGTGCCGCGGGCAAAATCCCACCAGGCATCTTCTTCGCCGAGGATGAGCTGGGTTAAATCCTTGTCGGCGCTGACTACGGTGATAGCGAATCCCTGTGACCTGAAGTAGGTAGAGAGTGAACCAATAATATCGTCCGCTTCATAACGGTTGCTGCCAAATTCAGGAATGCCCACGGCCTGACAAAACTGACGGCATTGGGCAAACTGGTTTTTAAGGTCCGGCGGTGTAGGTGGACGGTTCGCCTTGTATTCAGGGTAAAGTTCGCGACGGTAAGATTCGGTTTGGCTCGCATCAAAGGCGCAAACGATATGTTGAGGTTGTTTTTGCTTCAATATCTGAAACAGAAAGTCACTGAATCCGAACACGGCATTGCTGGGATTGCCGCTGAGATCGGTGATTGAATCATCATAGACATGCCAGGCACGGAAAATATAAATACTGGAATCGATCAAATAAACGCGTGGTTGTGGCATGAGCGAATTCTAACTCTTTACACACCATGTCTACAGGCTTTTTGTTATGATTAGGACTTTTACAGGAATAGAGCAGGGAAAAATGATGAAAGCAATCATCAGGGCAGGTTTGGGACTAGCACTTGCAGTGCTGTTATTTGCGTGCACCAAGATCGATGAAAACGCTGACACGCGTGCTGGCGATACGAATATTCAGGCCGCTTCAGTTGTTATCAGTACTGTGCAGGCCGCCGCCGATTCCACGGCTGGCACTTTTCAGGATCTTAGCGGCAGACCTCTTGAAATCTCAGACTTCGCAGGTCGAAAGCTGCTGATTAATTACTGGGCCACATGGTGTGCGCCCTGCATAAAAGAAATTCCGTCCCTGAGCAGTGCGGCGCAACAGCTTGGTAGTGAAGATTATGTGGTTGTACTGGCCTCTGATGAATCCCTGGAAACCATCAGCACCTTCATTGCCGAGAATGAATTTAGTGGCAATTTCATAAAACTGAATACCTTTTTTGCAAGCCATGGTATTCAGGCGGTACCAAGCACCGTGTTATATGATGAGTTTGGCCAGGAATTAAACAGCTGGTTGGGGGCCTATGAATGGGACAGTGAAGCAGTATTAGCTGAGCTGAGGTCCTATGAATAAACAACATTGTATTATCGTAGGTGCCAGTCATGCTGCCGGAGAATTATGCTCCATTCTTAGAAAGGAAGGCTGGACAGGAGAAATCACCCTTATCGGCGATGAAGAGTATCTCCCCTACAACCGTCCACCGCTCTCAAAAACCTTTTTAGCCGGTGATAAGAGTGTTTATGATCTCTTGATTCGTCATGCCGAAGCCTATGAGAAAGTGGACATAACTTGTCTGCTGGGAGTCAGGGTTGAAAGTATCGACCGCTCCGCTAAAACTATAACGCTTAGTAATGAATCAACAATGGCTTATGACAAGCTGGTGCTGACAACGGGTGCCCGAGTCAGACATCTGGATATTCCGGGAGCCGATCTGCAAAATATTTTCTATCTGCGTACTATCTACGATGCTGACCAGATCAGGCCGCACATCAGGAAAAATCAGCGCGCAGTGATTATCGGTGGGGGCTATATTGGTCTGGAAACTGCAGCCATGCTGCGCAGTGCTGGTATGCAAGTAAGTTTGCTGGAAAGAGATGCGCGTATTTTAAACCGTGTCGCAGCTCCTGAAATTTCTGAATTTTTCACGCGTGTGCATCTTGAAGAAGGTCTGGAATTGATTACAGGCATCGAAGTCAGTCACTTTTCGGGTGATAAAACTGCCAGGCGGGTGCATAGTTCTGATGGTCGTGAGATTGAAGCCGACCTGTTTATAGTAGGCGTTGGCGTGATCCCGAATATTGAATTGGCAGAAGCAGCCGGCCTGGAAGTCAGCAATGGTATTGTGGTTAATGAATTTGCACAAAGCAGTGATCCGGATATTCTCGCGGCGGGTGACTGTACCTATCATAAGAATAAACACTACCAGCTCTGGCTACGTCTGGAATCCATCCAGAATGCTGTTGAACAGGCAAAAGTAGTGGCTAAAACCATCTGTGGCAAGCAAGAAGAATATGATGAAATTCCCTGGTTCTGGTCTGACCAATATGATCTTAAACTGCAGATTGCCGGATTGTCCTCCGGCTATGACAATCTGATTGTGAGAGGTGATTTAACTCAGGGTCGCAAAATTGCGGTGTTTTATTTTAAAGGCCAAAACCTGTTAGCTGTCGATGCCGTTAATAGCCCTCAGGAATTCATGTTTGGTAAGCGGGTACTGGCGCAAGGACTGTCGCTTGATCTGGCTCGTCTTGCTGATAATTCAATCCCGATGCGTGATTTGGTCAAACTTGATTAAGTTATTAGGGTGTCTCTGCCTGAATAATACCCGTTCGGGTCAGGTGACTGAAGTTTGCAGGTGAAGAGCGGGAGCTGGCGAACCGCAAACCGGGTGAAATAGTAGCAGTGAAAAGTTTTAAGCACTATCACCAACAACCTTCTGTTTGTTGCCTGGCTGAGCAATTTTTTCTGATAGAAAGCTATCGTCTGCATTTTTTCGTTCCAGGTAATAGGTCAGTGGCGGGTAAATAATCAGTTCAAAGATAAACAGCAGGTAAAAAAAGGCGGCACCAAAGGGAATCACCTGGTCAGTATTCTTCCAGGTGCTGATATCACTATCCAGATTAAAATATAACTGCAGGCTGACATAGACGAATATGCCTAATGACCAGCGCAGCAAGGTTAAATAGGCTCGGGTGGCAGTGGCAAAGTTATCGAAAAAAAATAATGTGCCGCCACCAAAGTTTATAAAGACCAGTAAGGCATAAAAAAGCATACCCTCCGTTCCGCCAATGTCATATGACAGCCAGGCAAAAATAACCGCAAGTGTTGTGAACAACAAAATACGAAAAATACGCAAAAGCATGCCCTGGGTATGGATGAGTAATGGCAAAACAATCAGCACACCGCTGGCGATGGCCAGAAATTCAGCCTGAATGATGTAGCCCAGAATTTCCTGATTTGTCCAGAGCAGGTATTGAGCCTTGAAAAGTAAAGAGAAGTTGAAAATACCGGCCATTAACAGCAGGGGTGAAGCAGCTGCCAGGCAACAGACCATAAGTTGTTTACGTTGACGCGTCTTATCCATCTTGTTTAACCCGATGCTTACTGGCTATGAAATATGTACTGCAGACGCCGGTCTGATTCAATGATGTTGTAACCATAAGAAATTATTCCGGTGGATGCAATTTTAAATAGTGCAGAAATGAGCTTTGATGCTTTATTGAGTAATTACTGCGCTTTATCTGCAAGCGCAAAGCGGTATAATACGCGGCAATTAATTTTTAGCTGAAACACACAAATTCGGAGTATTTGATGCCATTAGTTACCTATATCAGTCATGACGGTGCCATTAATGAGATTGAAGTGCCTACCGGCAATTCTGTTATGCAGGGTGCGGTGGACAATATGCTTGATGGCATTATTGCAGAGTGTGGTGGTTCCTGTAGCTGTGCAACCTGCCATTGCTATGTTGATGAAGCCTGGCTGGACAAGGTTCCTGCTGCCAGTGAAATGGAGAAGGATATGCTGGAGTGCGTGCTTGAACCAAAGGATAACAGTCGGTTAAGTTGTCAGATTCAAATTACAGACGAACTGGATGGTCTGGTTGTCAGGCTACCTGAATCACAATTTTAATTTTTTTCAAGCTGAAAGGAACTTATACCCTGGATAGTGTTCCAAATAAGCGCATACAAATTTTTCTGGGGTCCCCCCTTTTCTCCAGTTAACATGTATTTGAACCCGCTACGTATATTTGCGCTAGCGGGTTTTTTTGTGAGCTTCTTAACAGTACTGGGAAGTAGAGCTCAGTAAAATACCCTCCAAACCAGACAAAACCTGCTTTCAGGAATCAGGATTTAGATGCGATATTCCCAGCTAACAAAGAACCTCGTTATCGAGCCTTCTCCGGTAAGAATGGCCAGCAGGCCCGCTTCATCAGAGGCTTTGCAGGATCTGATCGATATTCTGAAACAGAATTATGTCAGTGACTGCCCACATTGTGCAGGAACCGGCACTACTCTCCATAATCGCGCCTGTAAGCCCTGCATGGGGCAAGGCAAGTTAAAAGGCTGAACCAGGCAAGTCACTACTGACTATCTGTTGAAAGTTCTGCTTTGCTATCAATATCCCGGATGACCCCCTTGTCCGGACAATCAAGCCGATATACTTCCTTGGCGTGCTGCTCAAGCAGTTTACGAGCTCCCTGGTCACCATGCAGTTCAGCCAGTTCTTCAAAAAATTCTATCCGAAAGCCGACCGGGTTACCGGCTTTTCCCTGCCAGTATGGTCTGACTATCGGGTAGTCTTTTAAAGCATTCCGTATTGAGAGGTAAGTCTCTGTCAGTATGTAGGGCATATCGCCGAGACCGATAAGCACTGCATTGCAGCTTTTCACCTGCTGCATTGCTGCTGCAAGTGAATGCCCCATGCCCAGCGCGGCATCCTCAGCAATGCAAATCGACCAGTCAGGTATATAGCGCCCGGCAAATTCTTCATCACCCGGATGTAAAACCAGCAGACGCTGGTGAAAATTATCAGGGATCTGCTGCAGTGTAGTATCAAGAAGCTTAAGACCAGTAGACAAAATGGCCTGCCTTTTATCGGCACAAAATCGCTTACTGTAACCTGCTGCCAGGATAATAATGCCTATTTTGTCGGTCACAGGCTCGCTCATAAAATCTTAGTTGTGCTTATACAAGTAACTGTTAATTTATAAACGGGATTTTGCCCGCAACTGGGTTAATTCAGCCAATATCGCGACGGCAATTTCAGGCGGGGTTTTACTGCCGATATTCAGGCCAACCGGGGCATGCAGTTTATTGATATGCTCAACAGGGATGTCCAATTGCAAGAGCCGCTCTCTGCGTTTCTCTGTAGTTCGAGCCGACCCCATGGCTCCAATATAAAAGGCATCATGCTGTAAGACTTCCATCAGAGCCATGTCATCGATACGCGGGTCGTGGCAAAGCGCAACCACGACAGTATGCTGATCAATGCTTTTTTCGCGTAACCAGTCATCAGGCATGCGATTGGATAATTCAATATTCTGATTTGGAAAGTTTTCAATCAATTCGGGACGGGGGTCGCAAACAGCAACCTGGTAATCCAGACCCTGCGCCATTTCACTGAGATAGTATGCAACTTGCACTGCACCAATCAACAGGAGCTGGAATGCAGGGCCATAAGTATGAAACAGCGTATCTTGATTGATGCTCAGTGCTTTGAAATGTTCTGCATCCTGCAAATGTGCCTTACCGGTTTTCAAATCAGAAACACGTGTCATCAGCTTCCTGTCGGCCAGTGCTTGTGCAAGTTTCTGATAAAGTTGCGAATGGCTTGAGTCCAGAGGTTCAACAATGACTTCCAGTTGTCCGCCGCAAGGTAAGCCGAGCCTTAGTACGTCTTCGACTGCAACGCCGTAAGTTATGCGCTCAGGTTTGTCATTGGCAAGCTCGCCCTTGAGAATGCTTTCGCGCAAATCGTCCTCAACACAGCCGCCTGATAGTGAGCCACAATAATTTCCGTCTTCATTGCAGGCAAGCAGTGAGCCTATGGGACGTGGTGAGGAGCCAAAGGTTGATACGATTGTGCATAACCAGCACTGTTTCCCCGACTTTAGCCATGCACTTAACTGTACGATAACCTGTTGATCCATACTGTTCATAATCTTACCCTGAACTTTTTACGCTTCACCTATAAGCGCAGTTTGTAATTTTCCCAGCTTTGCGTCAGTTGCACGCTTTCCAATACTGTCCCAAAGCTCAGTTGTTGGGGAGTATATCAAAGTAATTTGATATGCTTGCATACAGGCATTTCGCAAATTTTCGGTAATAAACTATGAAATTCAGGCCATGTATTGATTTGCACCAGGGCAAGGTAGTACAGATAGTAGGCGGCTCCTTACAGGAAAGTAATGATTCTGCTCTAGAAGTAAATTTCAGCAGTGAAGCATCAGTGGAAGAATTTGCCGGGCTCTACCAAAAAGATGGTTTGACGGGTGGCCATGTTGTGTCTCTGGGGTCGGGCAATCAGGAGGTCGCAAAAAGGGCACTTGGCGCCTTTCCAGGAGGTATGCAATATGGCGGAGGTGTAAACCCGGATAATGCAATGGAATACCTGAATGCCGGAGCCAGCCACGTTATTGTTACTTCCTATGTATTTGCCGATGGTAAAATAGCCTTGCACAAACTGGAGCAATTACTGGATATCACCGGCAAGGACAAGCTGGTGCTGGATTTAAGTTGTCGACTGCGTGATGGTCATTTCTATGTAGTGACAGACCGCTGGCAGACCTTTACAGAAGAGAAAATCGCTCCAGCTTTATTGGAAAAGCTGTCAGTGTATTGTGCTGAATTTCTGGTACACGGCGTCGATGTTGAAGGCAAGCAGCAAGGTATAGAAGAAGATCTGATCAGCCTGCTGGGTATGTATTCACCTTTACCTGTGACTTATGCCGGCGGGGTAAAAAATCTGAGTGACCTGGATCTGGTCCAATCATTGGGGCAGGACAGGGTAGATTTGACCATTGGTAGTGCACTGGATATTTTTGGTGGCAAGGTACCCTATGCTGCCGTGATCGACTGGCTAAAAAATAATACTGCGTGAATAATCTTTTGCTGTTTGGTTTAGCCGAGGCGTAGACAGGTGTGGGGGGCTGTATCCGGGCGAGGAGCGTTTAGCGAGCGAGTCAGATACAGATTCTCACACTATGCTGGTTATTTTGGGCAGCCCCTACACAGTCCGGAGCCTGAGCGCTTAAAAATAATATTGACTAGTCAGGCTTTGCGCTGGTAAAGATCTTCCAGACTGATACTTTTATTGCTTTGAATAATCAGGCGGGCATGTTTGCGATTTAGCAGGCCAGGATTGCTGACTCCACATGAGTTGGCAATGGTATATAACTCCTTGATCATGTTTTCCTGATAATGCGCTACTCTGATGTATTTCTCATTGACAACCAGGCCACGCTGCAAATGCGGGTCATGTGTTGTTATGCCGGTTGGACAGGTATTTTTATTACATTGCATAGCCTGGATGCATCCCAGTGAAAACATAAAGCCACGCGCACTTACGACGCAATCTGCTCCGGCACATAAAGCCCAGGCTACATCGGCCGGGTTAATCAATTTTCCGGAGGCAATAACTTTTATGCGCTTGCGTAAGCCATACTCATTGAGCTTATCAACAAGCAAGGGCAGGGTTTCCTGAATATCCAGGCCCATATCATCAATCAGTGTGAGCGGTGCTGCTCCGGTGCCGCCATCGCCACTGTCGATGGTAATAAAATCCGGGGCACATTCTTCTCCGCGTTGTCTGATGCTGGAAAATAATTCATCTAGCCAGGCGCCGTCACCAATAACAGTTTTGAATCCGACGGGTTTGCCGGTGATGCTACGGAAAAGAGCGATTTTATTGAGTAGTTCATCATCATTTTTAACATCCAGATGTCGGTTTGGACTATTGGACGTTTCACCAACCGGGATCATTCTTATTCTGGCAATTTCTTCCGTGACTTTGGCTGCAGGAAGAATTCCGCCTTTACCCGGTTTTGCACCCTGACTTAATTTTATTTCAATCATTTTCACAGCGTCGTTGGCGGCAACCTTACGCAGGGTTTCTTCGCTAAAATGACCATCGCTGCCACGCACACCGTAGTTTGCAGTGCCAATTTGAAAAACTATGTCGCAAGCGCCTTCAAGGTGCCATTCGCTAAGACCGCCTTCACCGGTGTTCATCCAGCACCCGGTTAATGCAGCGCCTCTGGAAAGCGCCAGAACCGCGGGTTTGGAAATGGCGCCATAACTCATACCGGAAATATTAAATAATGAACTGGTAGAGTAGGGTTTTTCACAATACGGACCAAAAGTGATGGCTTCAACCGGTGTTTTTTCTTCGCTAAGCACGGGGTAGGGTGCATTGATAAAAAGAATATTGCCTGGTTTGGCTATGTCATAAGTAGAGCCAAAGGCCTGGGCATTTTCCAAATTTTTAGCAGCACGATATACCCATGATCGTTGTGCCCGATTGAAAGGCATTTCCTCGCGGTCCATAGAGAAAAAATACTGACGAAAAAATTCGCCTAAGCGTTCGAATAAATATCGAAAACGCCCGAGTAAAGGATAATTTCGACGTATTGCATGTTTGGTCTGAAAGACGTCAATGATGTACAGCACAATAGCGGTTAACAGAAGCAAACCAACAAAGAAAACGAAAGCATTTGCCAGCACGGAAGACAGGGGTGTCAGAAAGCGATTTATAAATGCAAAAATACTATCCACGGCAAGACCTTATTTGTTCCTGAAAGTATGAATGATACGCACAGCAGAAGAGGACAGCCAGTTTCTTATCCTGGATAGACCTCAAATCAATGTTCAGCCGGCATTCATGGTACTTATGTTCTACTTTATCTTTGCTGAAGCAGGTATGCGACACTCAGACTTTAGGACATAATGAGAAATTTGGCAGTATTGTGGTCCAAGTAATGATGGAATTGGTTTTGGCATCAGCATCGCCGCGTCGACAGGCTTTACTCAGGGAAATCGGCATTGGGTTCATCACCATGCCACAGGATATAGATGAAAGCCCATTACCGGATGAGTTACCTGAAACACTGGTGAAGCGTTTGGCGCTGAATAAAGCCAGGGCTGCTCTGGGCAACTTAAGCGAAGCGGATCACAGACTGGTACTGGGCTCCGATACTATAGTGGTCTGTGATCAAGCGGTTCTAGGCAAGCCGGAAAATAAGGCACAGGGCCTTGCCATGCTAAGATTATTGGCAAATCGAAAGCATCAGGTAATGACAGCCGTTGCCCTGATGAACCATGAGCAGGAAGCCCTGACAATGTCGCTCACAGAGGTAACATTCAAGCCATTAAGTGAAAGTGAAATACAAGCTTACTGGGATAGCGGAGAACCAGCAGATAAAGCGGGGGCCTATGCTGTGCAGGGTCTGGGAGCAATGTTTGTCAGTGAAATTCATGGCAGTTATAGCTGCGTGGTCGGATTGCCGATTTATGAAACGGTGCAACTGCTGGCTGATTTCGGTATGGATAGCAGGGCGATTTTAAATAATCTGAGATGAATGAGTCTGAAGATAAACAACAAGCGGATAAACCGGAAACAGCGTTTCTGGAGAATATTGCCGGCGCGGGCAAAGTCCTGAGAAGAAGCTGGTTTAGCTATTTGCGTGCACACGCCAATACAGCCGTATTGATATTACTCGTATTGCTTGCATCCTATATCAGTGTTGGACGTTTGCTAATGCCTCTCGCGTCTACACAAAAAGACTGGCTGGAAAATGAACTGATCAAGAGCCTGGGACTGGAAATAACCGTAGGCAGTCTTCAGGGTTCCTGGTTTCGATTTAGCCCTATTATTAGTTTGCATGATGTGGAAATCATACAAGAGCAGAACTCTGACATTATGCATAGTCTTAAAGAGTTGAATATTGCTCTGGATGTTCCGCAAAGTTTACTTAAACGCCAACTGATCATTAATCGTGTTGTTATTGATGAGATGTCGCTCTTATTGCTCGAAAATGAGAGTGGTGACTGGAGCTTATCAGGGTTTAGCGCGAGCGAAAACGACAACACTGAACAGTTACTGGATATTTTATTTAATGTAGAACGTCTGCAGATCGCAGAGGCCAAATTATTATTACGCCGCTATGATAGCGCTGACATAGAACTTAATAATATCTATCTGGATATCCAGAATAATCCTCAGAACCATCAGGCACAGCTTCAGTTTCGCATAAATGACCAGAGCAGCCCGGTTCAGATGGCACTTAGACTCGACGGCAATCCTTTGGGTATATATTCTGCCAACGCTTTTCTGGATATCAATAACCTTGATTTGTTACCTCTAATTGACGATGCCTATAACCAGCAAATGTCTCTAACAGCTTTTAATGGTTCGGCCCAGCTTTGGCTTGATTTTGACAACCAAAGTGTCAAGCAGGCTCAGGCCACTCTGGCAAATCTGAATCTAAGCGCAGATTTTCTACAATCCGGTCAGTCCATAGCAATTACCAGTGGCAGTGCCGATATAACAGCTATTCAACCCATCGACAAAGACTGGTCATTCTGGGCGCAGAATCTACAGTTTGATTTTTTTAATCGGCCCTGGGAATCAGGTGACTTTTTTATTGAACTCAATTTACAAAATGAAAGTCCTGCTTTGGATGTGAAAGGCGAATCTGTGAATCTGGCCATTTTTACAGACATGCTAGAGGCGCTGAATTTAACTGAGCAGACACGACAAGTGCTGAGCGATCTGGATCCAAGGGGGAATTTACGAAACCTGCACCTGCAAACCGATTTTTCTGGTTTGTATCCCGGCGCTTTTGATTTAGCTGCCAACCTGGAAGATGTTGCAGTTGATGCATGGGCGCAGGCTCCATCTGGCAGTGGCATTTTTGGTTATGTAGAAGCCAATCAGAATTCAGGTTTTGTTGATGTGAATTCAGAAGATTTTACTATTCATTTACCCAGAATTTTCCAGGAAAGTTGGCACTATGACGCTATTAATGGTCGAGTGCATTGGGCTGTCGATAATGGCTCTGTACGGGTCTACAGTGACACTATTGATGCGCGCAATGATGCAATACATGGCCGCGTAAAGTTCGAAATTAATAACCAGCAAGATGCTGAGGAGGCGTGGGACTCGAATTTAAACCTGCTGGTAGGCGTACTTGATTTTGATGCCAGTTATAAATCCCGCTATTTGCCAACCTTAAATAATATACGCGGCACTATGGACTATCTGGATAAGGCGGTAATTTCAGGAAACATAAGCAACAGTGGATTTATTTTCCGTGGCAAGACATCCAATGTGCTGGATGTGAATCAACAAACTGTGCAGACCTTTTATCAGGTCGAAAATGCCGGTTTGCGCTTTCTGGATGAATGGCCGATGCTGGAAAATCTGTCAGGCTTTGTGAAGGTCAATAACAACCATGTCGATATAAGTACTCAGCAGGCGGAAATTTCTGATATTGAACTCGACGCGGCGACTGCGCAAATCAGACCATTACCTGATAATGCCGGATCCTGGTTATCTGTTAGTACCAGCGCCACTACAGCCGGCAACATAGGCCTGAATTTTCTGCGGGAGTCTCCAGTCAATGCAAGAGTTGGATCCTATCTGGATAGCTGGGATCTGCAAGGAGAGGTCGGTCTGGAAGTCAGGCTGGGGATTGCACTCAATAATACTGAACTTGAAAATGATATACAGGTGCTTGCGATTCCCAAAGGTGGCTCACTCTATATTCCTGAATATGATTTGCGATTTAATGGGCTGCGGGGGCCAATAAATTTTTCAGTCGCTGATGGATTACAGGCAACAGGTCTTAGTGCCAATCTGTTTGATTTCCCGGTTGCTGCAAGGATTACAAGCAATGATAAGGGAGTCGTCATAACAGGCAATGGCAGGGTTTCCAATACAGCCCTGCAAGATTGGTCCCTGCAACCGGAATTTGTTAAAAATTTGCTGCAGTTCAGTGAAGGAGCCTTGGCATACAGGGCAGACTTGACTATATACAATCAGGAACAGGCTGATGGAACACTAAGCTCATTGAGTTTATCCAGTGATCTGCTCGGCCTGGCTTTCGATTTACCGCAACCCTTTGATAAAGGTATCGATGAATCGGCTTCACTAGATCTTGATATGAATTTCAGCGCAGGACTGGAACACATCACCGTAAATTTTCGTGATCAGCTAAATGCCGATTTAATCATTGAGGCCAGTGAACTCTATGGTGGAGAAATTAATTTTGGTGCACGCAATCAGGATTTCAGCATCCGCCGTTTGAACAGTGAAACAGGGCTGCTGATCAGTGGCGAAATCAGCGATTTTAATTTACAGGAATGGCAGGAAGTATCTCAGGCCTTTAGCGCCGAGGAAGGTGAATCGGCTGCCGAGCTGGTTCGTTTAGTGGATGTCCGTATCGGAAATCTGGTGGTTTTTGGTGTTGACCTTCCAGCGATCAATACCGTGCTCCGCAGACAAGGCCCAGCCTGGGCTCTGTATCTGGATAACGAACAGATACAGGGAGATATGCTCTTCCCGGATGCTGCAAACGAAGCACTGGACGTACAGCTGAGCTATTTAAGAATTCCGGCAGATGAAGAAGAAGTGGATGTTACAGACCCTGAAGTTGAGACGCTTACAGGTTCCATTGAAATAAGGTCAGAGGAAGAAGTCGACGTGCTGGCTGATATCAATCCGGCAGATCTGCCTGCCATGAATTTCCATACCGATGAATTCAGTTTGGGCGCGGGCAACATGGGGGCCTGGGATTTCCAGTTGCGCAGTAATAATAATGGTGCCCTGATCAGCAATCTGACCATGCGTACCGCTGGCGCTTCGATCACTGATCTGTCCGGAGAAACCGGTGCGACAATTGACTGGCAATTTAACAATGGTGCTCACAGAAGCAGCTTTTCAGGATTATTTAGCGCCGGAAATCTGGCCGAGGTATTGCCGAGTTTTGGTTATGCTGCAGTAGTACAAAGTGAATCAGCCCGTTTTGTCAGTGAGCTCGATTGGTCGGGATCGCCGGCGGCCTTTGCGCTTAAAAAGGTAAACGGGCAGGTGGATTTACAAATGCGTAATGGCCGGTTTATCGATATAGAATCAGGATCGGCACGTCTGTTCGGTGCTTTTAATTTTGATGCCCTGGTAAGGCGAATGCAGCTGGACTTCTCTGACCTCTATGAACGCGGTCTGGCCTATGACACCATCAGCGGCGTACTCGACTTTAGCCAGGGCACGGTCAACACCCAGGATAATTTTCTGATCAGAGGGCCTTCCAGTACAATAAATGTCAATGGTTCGCTGGATCTGGTGAATGAAACCATTGCGGCTGATGTCCTTGTAAATCTGCCTTTAGGCCAAAATGTATCCATGGTGGCGGGTATACTCGGCGCCTGGCCCATTGCCATTACGACATATGTAGCGAGTATTATTTTCCGGGATCAACTGCAGAACTTTACGACTGTCCTGTATCGTCTCGAAGGGCCCTGGGATGATCCGCAGGCCGGTTTTGAATCTGATAATGAGGCTGTAGAAGAAGCCATGGAAGAAATAGGAGTATTAAACGCCGATGCTGGATAAAGCATTATTGACCAATCTGCTAGCTGTAAGCATTGTTGTGATTGGTTTGTTCCTGGAGACTGAGCTGCAAGCAGTTGTACTGAACACTGGTTTATTTGCCCTGTCGGGGGCCTTTACCAACTGGCTGGCCATACATATGCTGTTTGAAAAAGTGCCAGGCTTTTATGGTTCCGGGGTTATTCCTGCACGCTTCGAGGAATTCAAGCATGGAATTAAAGTCCTGATAATGGAACAGTTTTTCACGTCGGCGAATATTGTTCAGTTTCTGACAGAATCCAAAGCAGAAGGACTGAAAAAGCAGGATGAATCTGTATTTCAAAAAATGACTGATAAGGTGGATTTCAGTGGTGCTTTTGATTCACTGGTGGAAGTGATTATGAATTCTTCTTTTGCCGGCATGTTATCCATGCTGGGAGGAGCAGATGCACTTAAACCGCTACGAGAACCCTTTATCAGCAAAATGCGTGATTACATGGGACGCATGGCAGAAGACAAGGATTTTTTGCAGCAGTTTCGGCAAGCCTCCGCTGAGAATCTGCTCGTCAAGGTAGAAGTTATTGTTGATAAACGGCTGGATGAATTAACGCCGCATATGGTGAAAGAAATTATTCAGCAAATGATCAAAAAACATTTGGGCTGGCTGGTAGTTTGGGGTGGTGTTATCGGGGGCCTGATCGGTTTGCTGGCTACATTACTGCTCTGACTGCAAGTTACTCGAGAGGCTCAGGAACAGAGGGTCTGATAAAAATTACCGGATTGTCGATAGCGTCTCCCAATGTGTTACCCCGCGTCTCTGACGCAGCAGGATCATTTAAATCTCCGACAAAGTCAGGATCAAAAATTATGCCGGAGGCAGGGTTGCTGATTAGCTCACTCTGCAGGTCTACCGGGATGTCTGATAAATCTTCTTCAGGTTCAGCAGTGGTCAACTGTCCGCTCATTACCGGCAGCCAGATTCTGGATGGGTAACGTTCGCTATGCAACAGACTGTCTTCGCGTTGCAATCCTGCCAGGGAGTCATCTTCGGCCTGACTAATCTTCAATACTATTCGACTGCCGGCCCGAAAATTATAAGCAGTGGGTTGCAGGGCTATATTCAAACGCGTAGCCCTTGACGCTTCGAGCGCTACGCTTTGAGTGAAGTCGTATTGGGGTTGAAAGTTTGCGTTGTTGTTGCCGGAGTTATTTTGACCATTAGCATCCACGAGTGTTCGCATTGAGGCCTTTAAGGAGCCTGTTGTGACTACTATGGAGCTTGTCGCTGCAGCGTTGGAGATGTTTGCTGATTCAATTACGTTCAATAAGAAACTCGGCAGACTCAACCCGGAGGTAATTTGCTGAAGATTGATTTCTTCTGACAGACTGACCTGGAAGGCGGTATCGGCTTCAGAACTGCTGATATACAGCTCCAGCATGATTGGCCCGGTAATTTCCAGATCAGTAGTCAGAGGTCCGCTGATAAAAGTCAGGCTTTCGCGCCCGGTAGTCTGAGTCGATATACGTGAGAGGGAAATATTATTGTCCTGTATTTCGAAATCGAGAGTGGCCGGGGCGTCTGCATCCAGCGACTGCCGGTTGAGAAACATGGCTGTATAACTGGCAGCTTCAGGTGGCCAGCTTGCAATGGTCTGCCATAAATTTTGCGTTCTGTTCTGATATGTCAGATCTGGCAATGCATTGAAATCAGGTGCAGATTCGTCCTGCAGGCACCATCTGTAATATGGCAGCAAGTGTTGCTGTAGAAAAACCATATCCTGCATTAAAGGCGCTTCGCTGCTGAAGATTGCCATTTTGTGAATGCTGTTCAGCCGTTCCCTGGCTATCAGGTTGCTCCTTAAGGCTACACTCTCCTGCCAGCTGTCAGCCAGGAAAACAGGCACGTTTATCGCCTCCATGGAAGGCAGACTGCTGCGTATCTGCCAGTATTCATCATATAGGGGGTGAGCCAGCATTTGCAGTCGCATATCGTAGGAGACAAGTCGGGGTGTGCCTGAAGTCGGAAAAGCATTATTGCGGCGGACTTCTGTTTCATACCAGTCTTGCAGAAAAGCCGGGTTTGCCAGGCCGCCATTAAAAGCCCAGTCCTGATAGGGCTGAACGATGCCGTTTACCGGAGCGATACAACTCAGGGAAGGCGGGTTCTGGATTGCCATTTGCCATTGCGCCGTTGCGTAATAGCCGGAACCAACACCAAGTACTTTGCCGTCAGACCAGCTCTGTCCTGCTATCCATTCGATGATTTCATAATGGTCCTGCTGTTCATTACGGGACAGGAATTCATATTGACCCTCGGATAAGCCAGTGCCCCTGCTGCTGGCAATAACGTAGTTAAAACCCTGACTGACAAACCAGGCGACTGAGCCGGTTTGCTCATTATCCGGAGGGCGGCTGTCATCTGCGTGCGGATAAGGTGCTGAGCTATACAGCGTTGGATAGCTGCCACTTTGGGCGGGTCTGTAGATATCCAGTGAAATGCTTATGCCGTCCCGCATACTGACCATTTGATTACTTTCTGTGATGATCAGTGGGCCGCTGGCCTGAATCGGGATTTGTGCAAGACTGATAAAGGGCCAGCAGCCGACGATGCCAAAAAATAGCAAAAGTAAAAAATTATGATGCCGGGCACTCAGGTTTTTCAAAGTCGCTTGGTAAATTCTCAATTTTGAATTAATTGTAAATTATACCCAATATGGGAGAGCAAACCATGCTTGTCTGTATACGCTTAATAAAACAATGTTTAATTATTAGGCCCAGATGCCTATGTTGCTTTGACAAAGGGCATGAATAGACTATAATTGAAACGTTTTTAAGATCGACTTATTCTAGTGAGCTAGGGGTGTTTGAACTAGAATCACTCCGGTTTTTTGGCAGCACAAATTCCATATTAAGGGTCATACTTTTTATTAGTTGCTTTTTTGACTGATGGTAACTAATAAAATTCCAGTGGCGAAATAAAGTCGAATAAACACACTCTAGCCAGCTCCTGTGTTTTAGTGGAGAGTTGTGGCTTTTTATGGTCGAACAAAATCGACTAAAACTAGAGCAAGTAACAGAGGTGATTTTTTAAGTTATGGCCAGACCAATTGAATTTGAATACGATAAAGTTCTCGAAAGTGCAATGCAACAATTCTGGCGTGAAGGCTATGAAGCCAGCTCGGTGCAGAAGTTGCTTGATGCCACAGGGATAAACCGGGGTACTCTGTATAACTCGTTTGGAGATAAGGATACATTTTTCAAACTTTGCGTCGATCGCTATAACTCTCTTATTAAAAACAATCTTAGTGCCAGCCTGGGAAATTCCGATTTGGGTGCGCTTGCCGCGATAGAGGCTTATTTTCAAACTGCAATTCTGCTTACCTCCAGCAAGCAGCGCAGTCTGGGTTGTCTCTTGGTGAATTCTGTCTGTGAAAGCATAAACTGGGACAGGGAACTGCAGAAACTCATCAGAAATTCGCTAAACGTGGTTCGTAAAGCACTGCAATCCAGAACCCGGCAAATGGAGAAATCCAGGCAACTGAAGCGAGGCTTGAAAGCCGAGCAAGCCGCTGAGTCGCTTATGAATACTTTACAAGGCATGTACGTAAGCGCCAGAAATGGCCGTTCACCCAAGCAGCTTGGTGATGCCTTGAAAATCGGGCTCGAAGCCATCCTGAAATAAATACCCAATATCGCCTGGGATACTAATCTGCAGGCCCTGCACGGGCTTGCAGGGGAAAGCAAAACTGGTATACTGAGCCTCCTCGAAAAAATAGATTACTGAGTTAGATATGAAAACAGTAGCAAGCTCAATGAAAAAGAAGAAAGACGAGTCAAATATCGATCTGACGCCTATGTTGGACGTGGTATTTATTCTGTTAATTTTCTTTGTCGTAACAGCCTCTTTTGTCAAAGAATCAACCCTTAATGTTCAGGGTCAGGATCCGAATAATAATCCTCCACCCCCAAGTGCAGATCAGCCGCAGAACGTACTGATTCAGATCGATGCCAGAGACCAGATATTTTTTAACCAGGAGCGAGTCGATATTTCAGCTGTGCGTGCACGAGTAGCATCTCAACGGGCCGAAAACCCAGCAGCGTCGGTCGTTATTCAACCAAACGATGACTCTACAGCCAACACTCTGGTTAGAGTTATGAATTCTTCCAGAGAAGCCGGAGCGACGGATATTTCAGTTATCCCTCAGAATTAAGCTAGCACTAAACAAAAGTATTATAAAAAAACCCGGGCTTGTACCGGGTTTTTTTATTTCCTAGGGCTTTATTGATTATGATAATCTCTAGCCTTCTTTATGACACCTTAAGGGAATTGGTATGGGAATTTTAGTAATTATTCTGGTTTTGATATTAGTACAGTATTTGTACTTTGGCATGCAAGTGGGTGGCGCAAGAATGAAATACGAGATAAAGGCCCCGGCTATTTCCGGTCATCCTGAATTTGAGCGACATTATCGTGTACAGCAGAACACTCTCGAGCAACTGATAATTTTCATTCCGCTGTATGTTGCCTTTGCCATCATGGCTGAATCGCAAGGCTGGATGGGTTATGAGATAGCCAGTGGAGCTGGTGTGCTATGGATAATAGGCCGAATAGTTTATGCAGCAAGTTATGTAAAAAATCCTGATTCCAGAGGTAAAGGTTTCATGATCGGTTTTCTGGCAACGGTCGTGCTGATTATCGGCACCCTGGCTGCCTCAATCATGTCTCTTACAGGTTAACTTTATGATGGTGAAGGGTTTGCAATACAGGCTAATACAGGTAGCTCTGCTGCTTGGTCTGTTGGCTACACTTTATCTCATTAAGCTGCCTTTCAGTCTCAGCGCAGTAAATGACACGGCAACGCCTGTGTACGGCGCTGTTGTTATCAATGAATTCCCGCATGACCGCAATGCTTTTACTCAGGGGCTGGTATTTGCTGATGGCAGGCTTTATGAAGGAACAGGACAGCGGGGGGAATCCGCACTGCGCTTGCTGGATCTGGAGTCGGGCGAATTACTGAAGCGAAAAAATCTGGATAGTCGCTATTTTGGTGAAGGCATCACCATTCTGGGTGACAAAATTTACCAGCTGACCTGGCAGTCTCATGTGGGTTTTGTGTACGACAGGGATAGCTTTACTCAAGTGGCCAGTTTTTATCTGCCGGGTGAGGGCTGGGGTATTACACATGATGGAGAGCATCTGATTGTAAGTGACGGCAGCTCTTATTTACGTTTTCTGGATGTGGAGACTCTCACTGAAGTAAAGCGTATTCAGGTAAGCGATGAATTCGGCGCAGTTCGCTATATCAATGAGCTGGAATTTATCAATGGTGAAGTCTGGGGCAATATCTGGTATCAGGATTATCTGGTACGGATAGATCCCCAAAGTGGTAAAGTGAATAGCCGTATTGATCTGAGTGGCTTACATAATGATCGCCGAACACGTGATGAAGTTCTTAACGGTATTGCCTGGGATGCAGACAATGAAAGGCTATTTGTCACCGGTAAACTCTGGCCCCGTATCTATGAAATTGAAGTGGCTGACTAGGTTTTTCATTCTGGCTTTATGCCTGAGCCTGGTCGCTTGCGAAAGCCTTTCCTATTACAGTCAGGCCATTTTCGGCCAACTTTCCATTCTCAGCAAACGCGAAGCTATTGAAAAGCTGATCGCCGATGATACAAGCTCGCCTGAGTTAAAAAACAAACTTCAGACTGTTCTGGATATTCGGCGTTTTGCAGAATCAGAATTAATGTTGCCGGTGGAAGACAGCTACGGCACTTATGTGGATATCAAACAGCCATATGTTGTCTGGAATGTTTTCGCCAGTCCTGAGTTTTCCATCAGGCCGGTTAACTGGTGTTATCCGATTGCGGGATGTGTCGCTTACCGGGGTTATTTTTCTGAAGCTGACGCGCAGGCTTATGCGAACCGGAAGAGTCAGGAAGGACTGGATGTATATGTTGGAGGGGTAAGCGCCTACTCCACTCTAGGCTGGTTCTCCGACCCTCTATTGAGCACCGTGATTAATCGTGATGATTATCAGTTGGCCGCTTTGCTTTTTCACGAACTGGCACACCGTCTTATCTATATAGCTGGCGATACTGAATTCAATGAAAGTTTTGCAACGGCAATGGAACGTGAGGGCTTGCGACGCTGGTTGCTGGCAAATAAGGTCAATACAGCAGACATCATGCAACAAACAGAGTTTACCTTGCGGGCTCGTGAAGACTTCGTGAGCTTGGTCGCGAGTGTTGCAGATGAACTGAAGACTCTTTATGCCCGTACCGATCATAATGAAATTGAAAAGCGTCAGGCTAAGGCTGAAGTCTTTGCTCAGATGCGACGTGACTATGCGAACTTGAAGAACGACTGGAACGGTTATGATGGCTATGATAACTGGATGGCTCGTGACCTGAACAACGCGCAGCTGAGTACAGTGACGACTTACTATAACTGGGTGCCGGCCATAGAAAAGATATTAGAGGAGAACAATTATGAACTCTCCAGTTTTTATAATGCTATAGCCGCACTTACCGACATGAGTCTGGAACAAAGAGAATATTTGTTAAGCAGTAAAATCAATTAGCGCATATAGTTTTCGATAAAATCAGACCCGCCAAACGGCGTACTCAGAGTAAGATATAAGGCACTGAGCTATCTCAGTAGCATGAACAGTGCATCGTATATGGTAATATAGCGTTCCGCTTTGAATTAATAAGTCGTTAAAGGAAGCCCCATGATTATTAAACCCCGTGTTCGTGGCTTTATGTGTATTACCTCACATCCCGCTGGTTGTGCTGCCAATGTGCAGCGTCAGGCTGATTATGTGAAAGCCCAGGGCCGGATTGAGAAAGGTCCGCTTAAGGTTCTGGTGATTGGTGCTTCAACCGGTTATGGACTGGCTTCGCGTATTACTGCTGCCTTCGGGAGTGGAGCTGCAACACTGGGAATTTTCTTCGAAAAAGAAGGCACAGACCGTAAAACAGCTTCAGCAGGTTGGTATAATTCAGCTGCGTTTCATACGCTGGCTGAAAAAGAAGGCCTGTATGCAAAAAGCATTAACGGTGATGCTTTTTCCAGCGAAATCAAGGCAAAAACCATTGCTGCAATCAAGCAGGATCTCGGCCAGGTCGATCTTGTGGTGTATTCGCTGGCAGCCCCACGCCGCACAGACCCCCAAACTGGTGAAGTCTATTCATCAACACTCAAGCCCATTGGAAAGGATATTACGATTCGGGGCATCAATACTGATAAAAAAATTGTTGAAGAGATGAGTGTCTCTGCTGCTTCTGAAGAAGAAATTGCAGGAACAGTAAAGGTCATGGGTGGTGAAGACTGGCAATTATGGATACAAGCCCTCAATGAAGCCGGAGTGCTGGCAGCAGGTTGTAAAACTACGGCTTATACCTATCTGGGTGCGGAACCTACCTGGGATATATACTGGAATGGCACTATTGGTGCTGCTAAAAAAGACCTTGATGACAAGGCAGCAGCAATTCGTGAGTATCTGGCCGATACTGCAGGAGATGCCCGCGTATCTGTATTAAAGGCAGTGGTAACCCAGGCCAGTTCGGCTATCCCGGTAATGCCGCTGTATCTTTCCATGCTGTTTAAAATCATGAAGGCAGAAGGCACACATGAAGGCTGTATAGAGCAGGTGGATCTATTGTTTCGTGAAAGCCTTTATGGAGAGCATCCTGTTCTGGATGACGAAGGACGCTTACGGGCCGACTACAAGGAGCTGGAGCCTCATGTGCAAAAGCAGATCAGTGCACTCTGGGCGCAGGTGGAAACAGATAATATCGACGCCTTGACGGACTTTAAAGGTTATCAGACAGAATTCCTGCAGCTCTTCGGTTTTGAGATGGCGGGTGTGGATTACGAAGCAGAAGTGAACCCAGAAGTGCCGATAAATAATTTGATTACTTAGTTTCCAGTGCTCATCAATATATAGTTCGCTCGCTAAGCCGCTCCTCACTTACATATTGCTAAGCACTTTTCGAGATATAAATGAAACGGATAAGAATCTGGAATTTTTCAATCAATATGCAAGGCCGAGCGTACAGGGATGTACTCATGGCGTGCCTCCCATCAGCCTGCGAACTAAAGGCCTTTTGATTAACATTCAAACTTAGTCAGCCACTGTTTCAGGCAGGCTGTTCAGTCAGGGTTTTGCTTCTGTTAAGCAGAAACACCAGTGACAGCATCACCGGGACTTCCACCAGTACCCCGACCACAGTGGCCAGCGCTGCTCCCGAATCAAGACCGAATAAGGAAATAGCCACGGCCACTGCCAGTTCAAAAAAGTTGGATGTGCCTATCAGGCAGGCTGGTCCGGCAATATTGTGAGGGAGCTTCATGGCCCGGGCCAGGACCAGGGTAATAAAAAAAATCCCGTAAGTCTGGATTAACAGGGGAATCGCTATCAGGAGGATGCTCAGCGGCTTGTTCAATATGGTCTGTGCCTGAAAACCGAATAACAGAACTACGGTAGCCAGCAGCCCTGTGATCGACCAGGGTTTTATGGCTTTCAGAAAGCGTTGCAAGTCTTCTGCCTGTCTTCTGTGGTTGAAGATATAACGTGTAAAAACTCCGGCACTGAGCGGCAGCACGACATAGAGAAGCACGGAAATCAGCAGGGTTGACCAGGGCACGATAATTTCTGCAACGCCCAGGAGTAAGGCGGCAATGGGTGCAAAGGCAAAAATCATGATGATGTCATTTACGGACACCTGTACCAGCGTGTAATTAGGGTCACCATCAACCAACTGGCTCCATACAAATACCATGGCAGTACAGGGGGCGACGCCCAATAAAATCATTCCAGCAATATATTCAGTAGCTGTGTCCGCATCGACAAAATCTGCAAACACAAGTTTAAAGAATATCCAGCCCAGCAGTGCCATGGTAAAGGGCTTGATCAGCCAATTTACCAGACAGGTCAGCATTAGCCCTTTGGGCTTACGACCAATATCCCTGATCGATGAAAAATCAATCTGAATCATCATGGGGTAAATCATGACCCAGATCAGTACCGCAACCGGCAAGTTCACATGTGCAAAAGTAAGCCTGGAGAACAGACTGAAAAATGCTGGATTCATACTGCCTATCAGAACCCCGGCTATGATGGACAGAGCCACCCACAGGCTTAAATATCGCTCGAATAAACCCATTACTCTGTTAGTCCTAATGCCTGAATGCGTTGGTACAATTCATTTTCTTCAAGGCCCTGTGCCAGCCAGATTTTTATCTGTTTGATACGTTGTTTCAGTAGCTTGATGGTTTTCTTGAAGGCTTTATCAATAATTTCCGGGTCGCCGGTTATGGCACTGGGATCAGCCAGGCCCCAATGCACCTGCCTGGATTTCCCAAACCATAGCGGGCAGGGCTCATTGGCGGCTTTATCGCAGACTGTAATAACATAGTCGAAATCACTGTCTTCGAATTCATCCCATGACTTGCTTTTTAAACCGCTGATTGGAATTCCCTTTTTACGCAAGGCACGTAAGGTGAGTGGATGCACCTGATCAGCAGGATTACTGCCAGCACTGCATGCTTCTATTAAACCCTGGCCGTAAAAATTGCTAACGGCTTCTGCCAGAATACTGCGACAGCGGTTATGAGTGCAGATAAAGAGTATTTTCAAGGGCGCAGCTCATCAAAAGTGATTTTTTCATGATGCATAAAATCCTGATTATTCACCAAGGCCAGCTCCAGACTTTGATAACACCAGTCTGGTAGCTTTTCATGCAGGCGATAATGCATCCACTGCCCCTCACGTCTATGCTGAATCAGATTGCAGTATTTCAACTGAGCCAGATGGCGGGATATTTTTGGCTGCGTTTCATCCAGCCTGTCTACCAGTTCGCAAACACAAAGTTCCTTCTCTTTGCAGAGCAGGAGCATAATTTTCAAACGGGTATGATCAGACAGGCATTTAAAAAAATTTAGTGGTTGCATGGCAGCATGGCCCTGATTCTGAAGTTCAGGAATTATATATGAAAAAACATATATATGTAAAACCATATATAGTGCAGAGTAATATTTCTTCTTCGTTTTTGTGTTGAAAAAGGTAAACTTCAAAGGATGATAAAAGTAGCAAGGCCCGAAAATTACCGAGATATTATTCGTATCTATAATCAGGCTGTAGATACGGGTATTCAGACCGCTGATGCAGACAGGGTTTCAGTGGATGAGAAAGAAGCCTGGCTGGATCTGCATACAGGAGAGCATTACGTAATTTATGTCATCCTGAAAGATGAGCTTGTTGCGGGATATCTGGCTTTGAGTCCATACCGGCATGGCCGCTCAGCATTTTACAATACCGTTGAGCTCAGCTATTACCTGGATACCCAGTATCAGGGAAGGGGTTTGGGCACACAGCTGTTAGAGCATGCAATAGCTCACTGTCCTGCTCTTCACATCGAAACACTGCTTGCTATATTACTGTCCTGCAATACAGCAAGCATAAACTTGCTGGAAAAATTTGGCTTTCAGCTATGGGGATCCATGCCTGGTATAGGAAAATTAAAAAGTGGCAAGGTTGATCATTTGTATTACGGCAGAAACCTGGCAGTAGTGTAGTGAGTAATAATATCTCAGGGCGCACTTTTGCAAGAGGAAAGATAATTAAGTTTATCGCTTAATTCACGCTGGACCATTAGTTATGAAAATCAGAAGCTTCAGGCAAAAAGACACCGAAGAAATCATAGCGCTGTGGGATGCCTGTGGATTGTTGCGTCCCTGGAATGACCCGAAGCAAGATATACAAAGAAAAATGGAACTGCAGCCTGAACTGTTTCTGGTCGGACTTAGTGATAACAGGGTTATAGCCGATGAATCAGCATAAACACAAAAAAAGTGGCGCAGTTAAAAAAAAGCATTCAGCCAGCATCACAACATCAATAATGCTAAAAGTGGTACCTGGAGCTTCTTGTACAGAAATAGCCGGCTGGTTGGGAGAAGAACTGAAAATCAGGGTAGCTGAAGCGCCAGAGAAGGGAAAGGCGAATAAAGCAGTTGAAGCGCTAATCAGTGATGTATTATCCCTGCAGGCCCGCGCCGTTAAAATAATTAAAGGCCAGCATTCTTCCCATAAAACGCTACAGGTCACTGGTCTGTCACTGGCTGATATTCAGCAAAGATTGTCCCTGGCAGGCAAGCAGCCATGATCAGGTCCGTCAGCACTAAAAATAAACAGGATATTGAAGCTCTTGCGATTATCTATAATCATTACATAACTCACTCGGTGATAAGTTTTGAAGTAGAAGCTGTATCGACATCTGAAATGACAGACCGAGTAAAACGGGTTCAGAGTCTGGATTTTCCCTGGTTGGTGGCGGAAGATAACAATCAGGTTATTGGTTTTGCCTATGCCAGCCCCTGGCATAGTAGATGCGCCTATAGACATACTGTTGAGCTGACTGTGTATGTGTCTCCTCAGCACACTGGCCAAGGGTGGGGACTGCAACTCCATGAAGCATTAATTACAAAACTAAATGCACTTAAGGTGCATGTAATGATCGCAGCGATAGCCTTGCCCAATCCGGCGAGTGTCGCATTACATGAAAAACTGGGCTTCAAAAAAGTAGCCCAGTTTGACGAAGTCGGGTATAAATTTGGTAAGTGGGTTGATGTAGGTTATTGGCAATACCTGGTAAAGCAACAGTGAAGCGGAAAAGCCATGAACGGAGCAGATAAACCGAGTGAATACTATTTCCGGGAAGGCTGTTTTATTACAGAGCTTTCCAATTCGGATGAGGATCCTGAACTTTCAGTTGCTCATGTGAGGGTAGAACCTGGCGAAACGACTCGCTGGCATAAATTGCTGGGAATTACAGAACGCTATTTAATACTTTCCGGCAAGGGCAGCGTTGAAGTTGGCAGTAACGAAGCCAGAGTCGTACAGGTGAAAGATATAGTATTGATTCCTCCCGATGTCAGGCAACGCATCACCAATATAGGCGAAGAAGATCTTATTTTTCTGGCGCTTTGTACTCCACGCTTTGAGGAAATCAATTACCTTGAGATACAGGACTGAGGAGGGGAGCCTAATATGATTATTGCAATGTCTGCTATGGTTTTTCTTACTGCGGTGATTGGCTTACTCAGTCTGACTGTGCGAATCAAGGCTGCCCGTGAGGGTAAGGTAAACCTGAAATATTTCAAATTAATGAGCGGCCATGAAGTTCCTGAAAACATTGCTGTGACGACAAGGGCTTACAATAATCAATTTGAATTGCCGGTATTGTTCTATGTAGTGAGTGTGCTTTATCTTTTTCTGATGCCAAATGATCTGGTGGGTCTGGTGCTGGCCTGGTTATTCGTATTTTCACGCTATATACATGCCTTTATTCATTTAAACTACAATCACATTATTCATCGGATGCTGGCTTTTTTATTTGGTTTTGTCTGTGTGATGCTTATGTGGGCATATTTATTGGTTCATAATTTCTACTAGAGGAGTCTGCGTGTTTAAGCCTGAGGATATTTTAAATTTCTGGTTTCATGAAATAGAACCGGCTCAGCACTGGAAAAAAGATATTGAATTCGATCGCATGATTAGCAAACGGTTTTCTGAAGTGCATCACCAGGCAAGCCGTGGAGAGCTATACGATTGGCGCAAGACCGGCAGAGGAAGGTTGGCCGAAATCATTGTGCTGGATCAGTTTTCCCGCAATATGTATCGGGATTTACCCTTGTCCTTTGCCTATGATGCACAGGCTCTGATACTGGCACAGGAAGCCGTGGCCCGGCAGGTTGATACTGAATTAACTGCGACAGAGCGAGTATTTCTGTATTTACCCTACATGCATAGTGAATCTTTGCTGATACATGAAATAGCACTGGAGCTTTATACGAAAAATGCTATAGCAGAAAATCTTGATTTTGAAATCAAACACAAAAATATCATAGCAAGATTCGGTCGTTATCCGCATCGCAATAATATTCTGGGCAGAGAGTCCACTGCTGAAGAACTGGAGTTTCTGAAACAGCCCGGATCGAGCTTTTAGGTTTGTTGCCGGACAAAAAAAAGGCCTGCAGAAGCAGGCCTTTTCGTGGTTTTCCCAAGAAGAGATTAACGTCTTCTTTCGGTTTGAACCTCAACACTTACAGCAGCCTGAATACGACGATTCATAGCTCGACCGGCAGCAGTTGTATTATTGTCAATCGGACGGCTTTCACCGAAGCCAACTGCAGTTAAACGTGAAGCGGCAATACCATAACGATTAACCAGTACATCTCTGACCGCATTGGCACGACGCTCTGACAGGCCCTGATTATATTCTTCAGTACCAACGCTGTCAGTATGACCTTCAATAGTTGCGCGCGTGTTATTGTATTCTTCCATAAACTCGGCGAAGTCAGCTATTTCTGTCTGGTACTGGTCTTTAACAACAGCACGGTCAAAATCGAAATTCACGGACAGATTCTGACTGACTTGTTCTGAGTCAAGGATCACACAACCATTGGCATCAACTGCCAGATTACGGTTAGTGTTCGGGCATCTGTCGTTGGCATCAATAACACCATCACCATCGCTGTCCAGGGGAGCACTGACAACCTGTTGTGCAGGAGCCGGAGCAGGAGCTGGGGCAGCAACAGGACGTCTGTCACGTGAACCAAAGGCATAACCGACACTCAATGAAACAGCGTAGTCACGGTCGTATGAACCACTTGGAGAAATAAACATTGCTTCAAATTTAGCCAGCCAGTTGTTACCAAAGAAATACTTAACACCGGCATTTAAATCAAATGTATGTTCGCTGCCAATGACTGCATTACGAATTTCCAGATTGCCTAATCCGGCACCTACATAAGGTTGAAATCCGGAAATCTGGTTAAAGTTATAGTTCAGGCCGTAATGCAAAAAGTTAACGTCCATTTCCTGCGTGTTATAAGTTGTCTGTGACTCAATTTCCGAGTACTCAACATCAAACGCAAAACGTTCTGTTAAGGGCATTTCAAAACCCAGTTGAAAACCCTGATCATCCTCTTGAGCCTGGTCGCTGTGAAAATCAAAGTCAATGACGCCAAAAGTTATGTTATAGCGATTGTCGACGTCCTGTGACAAACCAGCAGTCGAGCATAACAGCAAGCCTGTAGCTACAATGGTTGTAAGAGTTTTCCCTAACATCTGTTTCTTTTTCATTAGTTTTTACCTTTTAGTAATAAAATTGAGTTGGCAACATGCCAAGCGCGCGTATTAAATGCTTTTCACAGAAAATAGCAAGCATTATCGAAAGCGGTTTTATGATATATCAAGTTACCAATCCCGAGATAAATTCGGTTTGGTACCTGTACTGTATTGCAGGCCGTTTTTCAGGCTCTTTTTTGGACTTGCTGATCAAGCTATAGAGAAGCCCACCAGCTTTCTCTATAGCTCTTATTCTAGCTTTTTTAGGCTTACTTTACCTGATCCATTAGCTGATCATTTGCCTGATAGAGGTGCACATCGCGTTGCGGATAAGGTATGGATATGCCGGCCTGATCCAGTGAAAGTTTAATACTCTCCAGGAGGTCGGACCGCACAGCCCAGTAATCCTCTGCTTTAACCCAGGGCCGTACATTCAGGTTGATACTGCTGTCAGCCATTTCTCCAACGCTAATCGCTGCAGCTGGATCTTTGAGAATTCGCGGGTCGGCATCGATAAGGCCTAGCATGATATCGCGAGCCTGCCCGATATTGTCATCGTAGCCAATACCTATAACAAGGTCGATACGCCTGGTTCCAAGTGCATTGACATTGATAATGGTGCCACCGAGTACACCCGAGTTTGGCATGATGATACGCTGATTATCACCGGTATGCATTAAAGTACAGAAAAGCCCGATTTCATCGACAACCCCAGCCTGTCCACCGGCATTGATGAAATCACCTATTTTGAAGGGGCGAAAAATAATAATCATCACGCCTGCAGCAAAGTTACTCAGCGAATCCTTCATGGCCAGGCCAACTGCCAGACCAGCAGCACCTACAATTGCCAGTAATGAAGTGATATTGATACCCAACTGATCAACTGCGGCAAGCACAACAGCTATCAGCAGAATCGAATAGATCAGGGTTCCCATGAAATTAATCAACATCTCATCCATGCCTGATTTACTCATGGGTTTTTTAAGAATATCCACAATGAGTCGAGCAAGCATTCTCCCGATGATAAAAATCGCCAACGCGACAACCACACGTATGCCCCATGGGATTACATAGTCACTGAAAATGCTAATGCCTTCTTCCATTGCTTTCTCCAATTCATTAAAAAATAAACTATCTGAGCCAAAGCTAATCTAGCATGGGGTCGGTATAAATAAAACCGGTATAACTCTCGCGCAGTGCAGCAATGTCATAGCCGCCTTCCAGTATTGATAACATTTTTCCATCAGCATACTCATCGGCCAGCTTGCCTAGTTTTTCGCCGAGCCATTGATAACTCGAGGTAGTGAGATTCAGGCCAGCCAGCGGGTCTGCATGATGAGCATCGAAACCGGCTGAGACTAACAATAGCTGTGGTCTGAATGACTGTAGTGCGGGTATGGCAGTGGCGCTGAAAATCTGCTGATACTCTTTATCTCCTGTGCCGGGCGCTAAGGGGATATTCAGGATATTCCCATTGATATTTTCTGTTGTACTGCCTGAACCAGGATAAAACGGGCTTTGATGCGTGGATATATATAACAAACCATTCTTGCCTTTGACGATATCCTGAGTGCCGTTTCCATGGTGTACATCAAAATCTACAATCGCAATGCGCTCAAGCTTATAGGTTTGTTGTGCATATAAAGCTGCAATAGCAATATGATTGAAAAAACAAAAGCCCATGGCCCGGGTCGCGGTCGCATGATGCCCTGGTGGGCGAGTGGCACAAAAAGCGCGCTGAATAGAGTCAGCCATTAACTCGTCTACAGCTTTACAGGCTGCTCCGCTGGCGCGATAGGCAGCATCCAGTGTGGCCTGTGACATAAGGGTGTCGGCATCCAGTTGCGCAATGCCCTGTTGCGGACTTGATTTTTTCAGGTGTTCAAGCAGTGCAGGTGAATGTGCCAGTAAAATCTGGGTATCCGTTGCCTTAGGGGCTTCCCGGTATTCATCCACAAGGTCAAGAATAACTTGCAAACGCGCGGGGCTTTCAGGATGGCCGGCACCGGGGTCATGCAAAAGGCAATCCGGATGACTGTAGATAACAGTCTTTTGCATAATCAGTCTTCTTCCACTAATTCAGTCAGGGCAGCAAGATATAAACCTGCTTCGCAGGATTGAACCCGTTCACGCAGGGTGGCAACTGTATCATCCGGAAATACAGGCACAACATGCTGTTTGATAACCGGACCTTCATCTATACCGTCGGTCACATAGTGTACGGTAGCGCCGGATTCCGTTTCTTTAGCATCCAGTACGGCCTGATGCACATGATCTCCATACATTCCTTTGCCGCCGTATTTTGGCAACAGGGCAGGGTGAATATTGAGAATTTTATAAGGATAAACACGCAAGGTGGCAGGGCCGATTTTTTTCATATAACCGGAGCAGACGACCAGATCAGTATCAGCATCTCTCAATACTGTCTGTATGGCTTCGTCCGCATTATCCTCGCCTCGGTGTGTTTTGGCGCTGATATGGCGAACCTCGACGTTATTTTCCAGGCACCATTGCAGGATATGCGAATCCCTGTTGTTGGTAATCAGTATGCCAATTTCTGCAGGAAGTTTATTACTGCGGATAGCGTCGATAATTGCTCTGGCCGAAGAGCCCCCATGGGAAGCCAGGAAACTAATTTTCATGCAATAACTTTTATTAATAAAAAAAGAAATTCTAGCGTAATTTACAAATTAATGCCCCGTAATATCCGGCAGAGCATGATAGAATGCACAGCTTTTTTATAGACAGGGGAATTCTCATGCCGGAACCTTTAACCTCGATAGATGACAGAGCCAGCTACGCCATTGGACGACAAATGGGCGACCAGCTGGTTAAAAGTGCTTTTGATGGTATGCAGCCGGAAGCCGTACTTTCCGGTATGGCAGATGCACTGGCAGGCAGACCGAGTCCGATCAGCCGGGAAAGCATGAACGAGGCGATTGATGACCTTAATCAGCGCATGATCCAAAAACAGCAGGATGAAGCAGGATCTATGGCTGCAGACGGTGAAGAATTTCTGACTGAAAATGCCAAACGTGAGGCAGTACAAACCACAGCGTCTGGTTTGCAGTATGAAATTATCGCTGAAGGTGAGGGCGAAGCACCAGATATATCATCGACAGTTAAAGTGCATTATCACGGTACGCTTATTGATGGTACGGTATTTGATTCTTCCGTTGAGCGAGGAGAACCAATAGATTTTCCTCTGAATGGTGTCATTGCCGGCTGGACTGAAGCACTGCAATTAATGAGTCCTGGAGCCAAGTATAAACTCTTTATACCGCATAATCTGGCTTATGGTGATCGCGGTGCCGGAGATGTGATTAAACCCTATACCACGCTGATTTTTGATGTAGAGTTACTGGAAATCCTGTAACTCTTTTCTTTAACCTATTTTTGTAAGCTACTCTCTACTCTTATGGCAATATTAAAACCCTTTCGTGGTATCCGTCCTACTCGTGAATTAGCCGATAAAGTTGCTGCGCCTCCCTATGATGTGCTCAACAGTGCCGAAGCCCGTGAAATGGCGGAAGGCAATCCACATACTTTTTTACACGTCAATAAACCGGAAATTGACATGGATCCTGCACTCGATGTGCACGACGACAGTGTCTATCAGAAAGGCGCTGAAAATCTGCAGGCATTTATGGCCAGTGGTGTGCTTAATCAGGATGCGCAAGAGCACTTTTATGTGTATCGGCAGATTATGGGTAAACATGAACAGACTGGGTTGGTCGCCGTTGCCTCAGTAGAAGAATATGAACAGAACCTGATCAAGAAACATGAATTTACCCGTCCGGAAAAAGAAGATGACCGGGTCAAGCATATGGATGTGGTCAACGCACAGGTAGGACCGGTATTTTTGACCTATCAGGCTGTCTCTCATATTGATGAGCTTATTGCCGGCATCACCAAAGGCACGCCGGAATATGACTTTACGCTGCCTGATGGCATTCGTCATATTTTCTGGATCGTCAGTGATGCCAGTCAAATCGCCACTATAGAACAGTCCTTCAGCAAAGTGCCTTGCCTGTATGTGGCAGATGGTCATCACCGTTCAGCAGCGGCTACGCGTGTAAAAAACATGCGCAAACAGGCCAATCCGAAGCATAGTGGAGAAGAGGCCTACAATTATTTTCTGGTGGTTGTGTTTCCGCATGATCAGATGCAGATTCTGGATTACAACCGGGTAGTGCTTGATCTGAATGGACTCAGTGAAGAAGCCTTTATCGACAAGCTCGGTGAAAAATTTACCGTACAAAGCCAGGCCAGGCCATTCAAACCTGCGGCCTTGCATGAGTTTGGCATGTACATGAAAGGCCAGTGGTATTCTCTCAACACCAAAGCAGGTGTAGTTGATGAAACTGACCCGGTAGCACGTCTGGATGTTGCCGTATTACAGGATAATGTGCTGCGCCCTTTACTCGGTATCGACAATCCACGCGTGGATAATCGTATCGATTTTGTCGGCGGCATTCGCGGCATGGCAGGTCTGGTAAAGCGTGTCGACAGTGGTGAGTGCAAGGTGGCTTTTGCCTGTTACCCGACATCCATTGAACATCTGATGGCGATTGCCGATGCCGGTGAAGTGATGCCGCCGAAATCAACCTGGTTCGAGCCCAAGTTACGCAGTGGTCTGGTGATTCATAGTCTGGATAAATAAGCCTGTTTTTGAAGGATTCCTTATAAGAATCACCAAATGTAAGCCGTCTTTAAAAAAGATCACCTTGCTATAAAGAATCAGAGCTTGATGTTCTTTCAGTCAACACAGCGTGAGCAGCTTCTGCAATTTCATGCCCTTTGATTCGAAAATGGTTATAGAAATACGCATTTTGCTCCTTCCCTCCATCATATTCCTTTGGTGTTAAAACCAATGAAAGAATTGGGATTTCGAGCTCAAGTTGTACATGCATCAAACCGGTAATAACCGCATTTGCAACAAACTCGTGCCTATAGATTCCGCCATCAACGATGAATCCAGCAGCTATAAGCAGATCAAATTTTTCGTTAGAGCCTAGGTGTTTGCATTTTAGGGGCAGTTCAAAAGCCCCAGGTAGCTGATAAAACTCGATGAGATCCGTTGAATTTCCCAGTGTTTTGAACTTTTCCAAAAAGCCTTCCTTGCCTTGATTGACAATATCCTGGTGCCAGTTCGATTGAATAAAAGCAATACGAAAATTTTTAGTGCCAGTTGATGATGGGATGTTTGCTTGTTCCATTTCATGCTCCAAATACAAATGAATAAAATTCGGGGCAGTAAGTAAACAGCACGGTTTAGTCGAACGGAATACTAGCCAACATTTTGGAAATCGTTCTCTATCATCCGGACTTTAACCGTCGGCTTCGGATTTGCACCGAATCTGCTGACCTCAAATATATTATCTGAGCGCTCGCGGGCTTGTGCGAAAGCACTTACCGCCGGTAGGGAGTTACACCCTGCCCCGAGAACATGTTTAATCTTACTATATAAGCTGGAATTCTGTCGCAAAAAACTACATTTCAATGAGTTGTTTATAATGATCCTAAAAAAATCAAATCAGTCGAGTCAGTTAACACTGTTATCAATCTTGTATCCTTGATTGATAATAACTACTTATCCAGATTTACAGATGGCAAAGAGCAGATAGAAATTTCTTGATTATGCATATTAGATATGCATAATCGTGTTTCATGCAAATAGAATATGACTTGGATAAAGCTGAATCCAATGTCAGAAAGCATGGCATTTCTTTTGAAGAAGCAGCATCTGCATTATTCGATGCTAATGCCTTGGTCAGGGAAGACATTGATTCTATAAATGAGAGCCGCTGGATTTTACTCGGGATGAGTGAGCAGGGTCGTTTGCTGACAGTCGTCTATACCCTGAAAAGTCTGGCAAGTTTAAAAGAAGAATCAATCCGGATTATCTCAGCTAGAAAAGCAAGCAGAAGAGAGCTCAGGCAATATGCGTAAAGATTACGATTTTTCAAAAGCCAAAAAGGCCAGTGAAGTACCTCACTTAAAAAAACTTCAGGATACAGGAAAGGGTAAAACCCGCATTACGATTATGCTGGATAATGACATTCTGTCTTATTTTCGTGATCGGAGTGAGAAGGAAGGCGCGGGTTATCAGACTTTAATTAATCAGGAATTGCGTAAGAATTTTGCCGATGGAGCTCTTAACGATAAGTTGGACGAAAAAAAACTACGCCAGATTCTACGCGAAGAATTTGCAAAATATTCGACTGACTCGCAGTAGGTTTCCAGCAATTTTAATTCTATGACTTTGGTAGGGGCTAAACACAGGGTCGGATGCCGGATAGGCTGATCGGTGCCAGCGTTCTGACCAGTTCCATAAAGTTCTCCAGCCATGGCTCAGCGTCCTCCTTGGTAGCCGCATAGAGGCGGCACCAAAGGCCCTGCTTGCCAAGCGGCATGGTTTTAATATAACCCTGATCAGCCTGCGGCTGCACTGACCAGGTTGGTAGCATACTCAAACCCCGGCCACTGGCTGTCAGTTGAATAATAGCCAATGTCAGTTCAGTGGTTCTTCTGGCCTTTGGTGTTATGCCGGCAGGGCGCAGAAAGTGTCGAATGCCATCCAGCATATTGTCATCTACCGGATAATGAATCAGCGTTTCTGTGCTGAAGTCTTCGGGTTTTAAAAAGGTTCTGCCAGCCAGTGGGTGATTGGGTGAGCAGCAACCGACCATTTCAAAATCAAATAAAGGGTGATAAACAACGCCTTCGCGCTGATCCGGTTCGGTATGCACGGCAAGGTCGGCTTCATCGGTTAATAACAAGGCAACGGGGTCCGGCGTTAAGCCGGAAACCAGATCCTGTTCGACTTCCGGCCACTGATCCCGAAACTTGTCCATACTTGGCATCAACCAGTCGAAACAGCTGTGACACTCAATGGCAATGCGCAGATGTCCCACCGAACCGGAAGCAATGCGTGCAATATCCCGTTCAGCGGCATCAATCTGCGGCAGACTCAGGCGCGCCAGATTGAGTAAACGTTCGCCAGCGGGGGTGAAACGGATAGGGTTACTCTTGCGTTCAAACAGCGAGGTATTGAAATAATCTTCCAGCTGTTTAATTTGCTGAGACAGAGCTGACTGGGTGACATGTATATGTTCAGCGGTACGCGACAAGGTGCCGGTATCGGCAAGGGTTTGTAACAGGCGTAAATGGCGGAATTCCAGGGGTGATCTCATATTAAGATAATCTAATAGTGTTTATAAATATATATAAATTGACCTTATAAATAACTTCCGGGATGATAGCAAGCATTTTCAGGTCAGGATATTTGCAAATAACATGAGTCTAGCCACCAAGCATGAGAAACTTTCTGTTTCCTTTGAATATTTCCCGCCAGCCGATCTGGATAATGCCGGACCATTCTGGGATTCCATTAGCAATTTGGCAGCGCTGCAGCCGGATTTCATTTCTATCACCTATGGTGCCGGAGGCTCTACCCGCGAACGCAGCCTGAAAATTCTGCAGCGCATTGTGGCAGAGTCCTCGCTTTCGGCGATCGCTCACCTGACTTGCGTAGGTGTCAGTCGGGATGAGGCAGATGATATGGCTCGACAGTTTCATGCAGCAGGCATCAATCGACTGGTTGTTTTACGTGGCGATCCGCCAAAAGGTGAAGATGGTAAGCAAGTTAACGCCATACACCCTCAGGGTTATGCGAATGCCACTGAATTTATCCACGGTCTGAACAAGATTGCCGACTTTGATATTACGGTGGCGGCCTATCCTGAGAAGCATCCCGAATCGCCCAGTATTGAACATGAGATCGAAGTGTTGAAGCAGAAAATAGATGCCGGAGCGAAGCGTTGTATCACACAGTTTTTTTTCGATACGGATGTTTACCTGCGCTTTGTGGACAAGGCGCGCGCGGCAGGCATCGGGATCCCTATCATTCCCGGCATACTGCCGATACTGAATTTTACCCGTGTGCAGGATCTGGCCGGCCGTTGCGGAACGCATATCCCGGACTGGATGATTAAGCTGTTTGATGGCATTGAAGCCTCCAGCTCGGTCAATAATATGCTGGCGGCAGCCGTGTGTATTGAGCAATGTGAAAAGCTTTATGAGGCCGGAGTCAGAAATTTTCACTTCTACACCTTGAATAAATCTGACCTTACTCGTGCCGTATGTCACTCTTTAGGAATTCGCGCAGTTGGAGATAAAGCATAATGTCCCATCAGGAATTATTTACCGAGACACTCAAGCAGCGGATCATGTTTCTGGACGGGGCCATGGGTACAATGATTCAGAGTCATGGTTTGCAGGAAGTTGATTTTCGAGGCAAACACTTTGAAGTACATGAAAGTGAATTACGCGGCAATAACGATCTGCTGAGCATTACAGCACCTGATTTGATAAAACAGATACACAGGGAATATCTGGAAGCTGGTGCAGATATTTTAAAAACCAATACCTTCAATTCAACGGGAATAGCACAAGCTGATTACAATTTAAGTGAGCTGGCTTATGAGCTGAATGTTGCCGGTGCAACTCTGGCACGCGAAGCCATCACTGAATTCAACAAGACTAATCCTCGACCCTGCTGGGTAGCAGGTGTACTTGGGCCGACCAACCGCACTGCATCAATATCACCTAAAGTAGAAGATGCCGGTTACAGGGCAGTTAGTTTCGACGACTTGTTGATGGATTATCTGAAATCCATCAAGGGGCTTTATGATGGTGGCGCAGATCTGATTCTGATTGAAACTGTTTTCGATACCTTGAACGCGAAGGCGGCTATAGCCGCAGTTAGCCAATTTGAAATGCAGCACGAGATTAGCTTGCCAGTGATGATTTCCGGCACGATCACGGATCAGAGTGGTCGTACCTTAAGTGGCCAGGTGGTCGAAGCCTTTTATAATTCCATACAGCATGCCAACCCTGTGAGTGTCGGGCTGAACTGTGCGCTTGGGGCAGCACAGTTGCGTGAATACGTAGACGATCTTTCACGAGTGTCCGAGTTCAATGTCAGCTGTCATCCCAATGCAGGCTTGCCCAATGAAATGGGAGCCTATGATGAAAGCCCTGAACATATGGCGGCCATCATCAGTGAGTTCGCAAAATCCGGCCTGGTGAATATTGTCGGAGGATGCTGCGGGACTACCCCTGAGCACATTCGGGTGATTCGCCAAAAAGTTGAAAATTCTGCTCCCAGAGCATTGCAGAAACCCCTGCCTCTGTGCCGTTTGTCCGGCCTTGAAGCGGTCACCTTAAGCAAGGAGAGTAATTTCGTCAACGTAGGTGAAAGAACCAATGTCACCGGTTCCAAACGTTTCGAAAAACTGATCCTGAGTGAGGATTATGAAACGGCAATCAGTGTAGCACTGGAACAGGTCGAAGGTGGTGCGCAGATTCTTGATGTCAACATGGATGAAGGCATGCTGGATTCTGCAGCCGCCATGACCCGCTTCCTGAACCTGATCGCTGCAGAGCCGGATATTGCCAGAGTGCCTGTCATGGTTGATTCATCAAAATGGGCAGTCATTGAAGCAGGGCTCAAATGTATTCAGGGCAAGGGTATCGTCAACTCCATCAGTCTCAAGGAAGGCGAGAAGATATTTCTGGAACAGGCAAGGCTGGTTAAACGTTATGGTGCCGCAGTTGTGGTCATGGCCTTCGATGAAGAAGGCCAGGCCGATACCTTTGAACGCAAGACACAAATCTGTGCACGAGCCTACAAATTATTAACAGAAGTAGCTGGCATTCCTCCACAGGATATTATTTTTGACCCGAATATTTTTGCGGTGGCAACCGGTATTGCCGAGCACAATGGCTATGGTAAAGCCTTTATTGAAGCCACGGCCTGGATCAAACAAAATTTGCCACATGCCAAAGTATCCGGCGGGGTATCGAATTTATCCTTTTCGTTCCGGGGTAATGATGCCCTGCGTGAAGCCATGCATTCCGTGTTTCTTTATCATGCCATTAAAGCCGGCATGGACATGGCCATCGTTAATGCCGGCAAGTTACCGGTTTACGAAGATGTGGATGAAGCGCTGCGCACAGCCATAGAAGATGTCATTTTTAATCGCCGCGAGGATGCCGGGGAAAAGCTGCTGGAACTGGCGACTACAATTGTTTCAGAAGTTAAAGATGAAAAAGCCGTCCTCGCCTGGCGTGAAGAAGGTGTCGTGGAACGACTGGCTTATTCGCTGGTACATGGTATCGATGAGTTTATTGTGGAGGATACACAGGAAGCCTATGAATTACTTGGCACTGCTCTACTTGTTATTGACGGACCGCTAATGGATGGCATGAGCATAGTTGGTGATCTGTTTGGATCCGGAAAAATGTTTTTACCGCAGGTGGTGAAAAGTGCGCGCGTCATGAAAAAATCGGTGGCGCATCTTGAGCCTTATATTCTGGCGACGGGCGAGGGTCAGCAAAAAAGTGCCGGCACCATAGTTCTGGCCACTGCCAAAGGTGATGTTCATGACATTGGTAAAAATATAGTTGGTGTAGTGTTGAGCTGTAATGGTTATCGGGTCGTTGATCTTGGTGTAATGGTGCCCAGCAGTAAAATCCTGCAGGCAGTCAAAGATGAAAAGGCTGATATTGTCGGGGTTTCCGGACTGATCACGCCAAGCCTGGATGAAATGATACACCTGGCCAGCGAACTGGAGCGAGAAGGCTTCAGCCTGCCCTTATTGATCGGCGGTGCAACCACGTCACGTGTACACACGGCTGTCAAAATTGAGGAAAAATACAGCGGTCCGACGATACATGTTCAGGATGCATCGCGCTCCGTTGGCGTTGCCAATAAATTATTGGGTGAAAACAGCGCAGACTATCAGGCAGGCATTCGTGCTGAATATGACGAACTTCGCATACAGCGTGCCAAGAAAGAAAAGGTACGTAATATCCTCAGTCTTGCAGAAGCCAGGGCCAACAAGCCACAGATAGACTGGTCTGACTTCGAAGCCTGCCAACCCTCGTTCACCGGGATCAAGCTTTTCGAGGATTATGATCTGCAAATCCTGATTGATCGTTTTGACTGGTCGCCTTTTTTCAGAAGCTGGGATTTGGCTGGTAAATTTCCAAAAATTCTGGATGATGAAGTCGTCGGAGAAAGTGCGCGCAGTCTTTTTGCAGATGCGCAGGCCATGCTGGAAGAACTGCTAAGCAAGAAACTGATCAAACCCAAAGCGATTATTGGATTCTGGCCGGCCAACAGCATCGGCGATGACATTGAAATCTACACCAATGATAAGAGACAGGATGTAAAAACCATCCTGCATACTTTACGTCAACAGATTGAGCAGAGACGTAAAGCCAAACCAAACTTTGCTCTCGCCGATTTCATCGCGCCGAAAGATAGTGGCAAAGCAGACTGGATTGGTGGTTTTGCTGTTACCGCAGGTCATGAAGTCGAAGTTTTGGTTGAGCAATATAAGAAAGATAACGATGATTACCGTGCGATTATGTTGCTGGCGCTGGCAGACCGTTTTGCCGAGGCTTTTGCAGAAACCATGCATGAGCGTGTACGTAAGGAATTCTGGGGCTATGCCAGTGATGAAGTATTATCCAATGCGGATCTAATCAGTGAAAAATACCAGGGTATTCGTCCGGCACCGGGATATCCTGCCTGTCCTGACCATACCGAGAAAGGCACCTTGTTCGACTTGCTGGATGCAGAGCAGCAGACCGGCATCAGGCTGACTGAGAGTTTTGCCATGCAACCTGCAGCTTCGGTCAGTGGCATCTATTATGCGCATCCCGAAAGTCGCTACTTTGCGGTCGGAAAAATTGCAGAAGATCAGTTGATTGACTATGCTGAGCGCAAAGGCTGGACTGTCGATGAGGCCAGACGCTGGCTCAGTCCGGTGCTGGCTTCCTAGCAGCCCTCTATTTTCCCGACCAAAGATACAGCTATGCCGGTTATTATCAGGCACTTACTGTCCATACTGTTGTTATGTTTAAGCGGCTCACAATGTCTTGCGCAAAGTTCTGTGTGGCTGGCAACCAATGCTGGTAACAAAGTTTATCTGGGTGGCACCATTCACATGCTGAGGGCTTCTGATTTTCCCCTGCCAAGTGAATTTGATGTTGCTTATGCAGAGTCCGACAGTCTCTATTTTGAAACAGATATTGATGCCATGAACAATCCAGCCACTCAACTTGGTGTCTTGCAGCAGCTCATGTACAGCGATGGAAGAACACTGGCTAGCGTACTCAATCAGGAGGCCTATACACTACTGAGTGATTATGCAGCGACACTGGGTCTGCCAATGATGCTGTTACAGAATATGAAGCCGGGCATGCTGGTGAGCACTCTTGAACTCATGGAGTTTCAGAAACTGGGTTTTACACCGCAAGGTGTGGATATGACTTTTCACCAGCAGGCCAAGGCAGATGGTAAAGTAATTGGCAGTTTTGAAACCGTACAGGAACAAATTGGCTTGATAGCCAATATGGGAGAGGGCGAAGAAAGTGAATTTATGTTGCTGTCACTCAGGGACATGGAAAAAATTGAGACTGATATTGAAAGCATGATCCATACCTGGCGTACTGGCGATGCTGATAGCCTGATGAATCTTTTTGTGAATGATATGAAACTAAGTACACCTGCTGTTTATCAGATGATGCTCAGTGACAGAAACAATAAGTGGTTACTGGACATTGAAGCTATGCTGGAAGATAGCGACACAGAATTTATATTGGTTGGAGTGGCACATCTGGTCGGACAAGACGGCCTGGTGCAGCAGTTACGGGCCAGGGGTTATCAGGTAGAACAACTCTAGCAACGGGCTTGTCAGACTTGTCGAATAAACACCGTACAGTAATCCAGGATAAGACCCAGTAATGCTATTACCCGAAAACAAAGAAGTCCTGATTCGTCAGGTGCAGGCATCTGATGAGGCCGCATTAATCTCCCTTGAAAAAGCCAGTTTTAAAATAGACCGCTTAAGCAAGCGTCGTATGCGCCACTGGATCAGCGCAAGTAACCGCCTGTTTCTGGTGGCAATCGATGATGATAAATTAGTCGGTTATTGCCTGATTCTTTTGCATTCCGGAACCCGACTGGCGCGTCTTTATTCTATTGCCATAGACAAAACGGTGCGTCGTCTTGGTCTGGGTAAAAGGCTATTACACGAAGCAGAAGAAAACGCCTCCAGACAAGGGCGCTTATTTATGCGTCTGGAAGTCGCCCAAAATAATATGGCGGCTATTCATTTGTATAAAAAAATGAATTATGTCGCCTTCGACACAATCGAAGATTATTACGAAGATCATCAGGATGCCCTGCGTATGCAGAAGCGAATTCGATACATTCCTGAAAACCTCTTAAGCCGTAAAACTCCCTGGTTTCAACAAACAACAGATTTCACCTGTGGTCCTGCAGCTTTGATGATGGCCATGGGCAGCCTGGACAATAAAGTTAAGCCCAATCAAAGTGATGAGCTTGATATCTGGCGTACTTCCACAACCATTTTCATGACCAGCGGTCATGGAGGATGTCATCCTGTTGGTTTGGCTTTGGCCGCAATCAGAAAAGGTTTTAAGGCGGAGGTATTTATTAATCAAAAAGGCACAGCTTTTATAGAAAGTGTCCGAAACCCGGAAAAAAAACAGATACTGGAAGTTGTGGATGCCGATTTTTACAAACAGGCCAAACAAGCAGGTGCAATAGTGCACAGATCTGAAATTCAGCAAAGGCATATCGCTGAAGCCTTAAATAAGGGTTCGGCAGTCATCATATTAATCAGTACTTATCGTATGAATGGCAAGAAATCTCCACACTGGGTCACGGTCACCGGCATGGATGATCAGTGTTTTTACATGCATGATCCGGATCCTACCGATGCTGTACAAATAGAAATTGATTGTCAGCATATTCCCGTTGCGCGAGCTGATTTTGAGCTCATGTCCAGTTTTGGAAGGCAGCGTCTGAGAACCGCCGTCATTATCAGTCAGTAGACCTGGGACAAAATGCTGGCAGGACAAATAGAAACACAAAGCGTTTTCAGGCTATAGTGGCCACGTATAGGCATGCCAATAGCATTTTTTGTTGATTGATGACAAGTATCAAACCCTGAGTGACAGACATGAAGCTGCTTCTGAACATAGTCGATAAACTGGTTTTCGGAACCCTGTTGCTGTTGGCATTACAAGTGCCTCTTCTGGCAGATCATTATCTGCAGTATATAAGCGGTTACTTTGCGGCACTTGAAAAACAGGTCGAGGGTTTTGAGGCCAATGCAAAGCTAAATGCTTATGACGACGTATACGCGATGATTGATGATCTGCTGTTAAACAATACAGCGGCTGTCAGAGTGGATGCGCAGCAGAAGTTATCGACTCTGGAAGAATATGAAGATCTCACTGTGGCACTCAATTTGTTTGCAAGCGGCAATATTCTGCAACAATCCTGGTATATGTTTCAGCCTTCCCGTTATGACACCTTACAGAATGTGCTGGATAATTTTGAACCGGGAATTCCGCTGGGCGTCACTGAAATACTGTATGCCATCGTATTGGCGATGCTGCTGAATTTATGTTTGCTGTTGCCAGGAAAATGCCTTGGCTGGATACGTCAAGATAAACACAAAACCGGGGAGGACCGGGGAGGGCCGGGGAGGAAAGAGGGGAGAAAGAGGGGAGAAAGCTTAAAGGATCTATAAAATAACCATCATAAAATATGCCTGTCGATCTTAAGGACATGTCAGGGATCGACAGGCATTTTTTAATAAGCAATAACTAGTTAGCTGGTACCAGCCTTACGATAGCCGTTGGGACATCAGCCGACCTGTCTTCAACGGCGAGATAGATATAACCATCCGGACCTTGGCGGACATCACGAATACGTCCCAGTCCATAAGCCAGTGTTTCTTCGCGCACCACGGCATCAAAGTCATCATTCAGTATCAGATGGGCCAGTTGCATACCACCAAGACCGCCGGCAAAAATATCACCGTGCCAGGCAGGAAACTTGTCACCGGTATAAATCATCAGACCTGAAGTCGCAATTGATGGAACCCAGAAATGTTTGGGTTGTTCCATGCCATCCTGCATGATGGTCTCATGAATCGGATTACCAAGTCCGTAATTAACACCACGACCGATAACCGGCCAGCCGTAATTTTTACCTGCCTCGATAATATTCAGTTCGTCACCGCCCTGGGGGCCATGCTCGGTTTCCCATAAAGCGCCAGTTTCAGGGTGGAAGGCAAGTCCCTGAGGACTGCGATGCCCTGAACTCCAGATTTCAGGAAGAGCATTTGCCTGGCCTACAAAGGGGTTATCAGCAGGAACAGAACCATCATCATTAAGTCTGATCATCACGCCATGATGATTACTGTTGTCCTGGGCCGGATGATTTTCAAGGTCCCCTGAAGGAGGAGCCTGCCGATCACCCAGGCTCAGAAACAAATAGCCTGCATCATCAAAAGCCAATCGACCACCGTAATGACTGGCCCCGTTAGCGTTCGCCGCGAATATTTCTTCTACATTGAGGAGTCGGTCGTTGTCCAGGCGTGCTCTGAGAATGGCAGTTGTAGAATTATCGCCAAGCGCTTTGGAATAGCTTAAATACAGTATCTGGTTAGTGGCGAAATCAGGATGAAGCACAACATCGAAAAGCCCACCCTGTCCTTCGTAAAAGACCTCAGGTGTACTAGTTATTGCATTTGGTAACAGGTTTCCATCGCGTATGACACGCAAACGACCAGGTTTTTCGGTGACCAGCATGTCGCCATTGGGCAACCAGGCCATTGACCAGGGCTGAATTAGTCCATCAGCAACAGTCTCAATACGATATGCGTAGTTTGATGCAAAATACACATCGGATTGTGCATTTGCCGTCAGGGACAGACTCAATAATAAGCCCGCACTGCCGAGTAAACATGAAATTCTTGCTAACATGGTTTTGCTCCTTTTCATCGTAATCATCTCTTCTTATTTATCGTAATTAGATCAAACTGTCTGATAAGTAATAATGGCTGATCTGCTAAACACTGATCGCATCATTAATAATCTTACCGCTTTACCTGAACCGCTCTTGAACCGCTAATGGGAAAAAGTATAAAGCCTTAACTTGGTCAATGTCACCTTAATCCGCTGTTTATAAATCCCTGCTCAGCCTCATCCCTACCTTGGTGACGCTATCACCCTGTACCTCGCGGACAACCAGGAGCAGTGAACCTAAATCAAGGCGGTCACCCACTACAGGGTGACCCTTGCTGGCCTTAGCAAAACATTCAGATAGAGTCAGTTCAGGGTCGAACTGTTTTATGCTGACGCCATAAATATCCTGAATGTCTTTCAACACAGCTGTGCCGTGAAAAGTAAAATCACCGAAGAAGCGTTGATCGGTGAGGTGTTCCGGCGGTTCATCCCAGCCCAGAATCTGACTGACATCCTTGAGATGGTCGCGATGAGTCAGGACGACCAGCAGGTCATTTTCCTGCACGCTAATGCCTCGTCGCCGCTCAATCATTTGCTTGTCCCGGAAGAACATCACTACCCGTGAAGGGTCGGGCAAATGGATCTCGGTAATATCGACAGGTGTCTTCCAGCGTTTGCCCTTTAAAGGGAACAGTAAAATTTCGTGATTTAGTGCTGCGGGAAGATTCAGCGGGATTCGAAGTTGCGGCTCAGGTTTGGCGGGAACTTCCAGTTTCAGTTTGCGTGCAAACAGATTTAGCGTTGAACCTTGTAGTAACAAGCTGACCAGAACGATGATAAAAGTAAGTTGAAAAATAGTGCCGGCATCGGGCAGGCCAGCCAGCAGAGGGAAAATAGCCAGAACAACTGGAACGGCCCCCCTTAGTCCGGCCCAGCCGATAAATGCATGTTCCCGCCTGGAGAAACCAAATCGCCACAGTGAGATGCCGGTTGCGAGAGGGCGGGCCACCAGTATCAATACGGCGGCAATCAATAGAGCAGCAACGATGTTCTGGGTGAGCAGTGATGGTGTTACCAATAAACCTAACAAGAGGAAAAGCACCAGTTGGGCCAGCCAGGCCAGACCATCATGAATCTGTAATATTATGCCCATATGCGAGTTCTTTTGATTGCTTAACACGACTCCCATCAGGTAAATCGCCAGAAAACCACTGCCGCCAAACTGGTTGGTCAAACTGAACATGGCAACGCCACTGGATGCAACCAGCAAAGGATACATAGCCGGAACCAGTGTTACCCTGTGTAATAACTGGCTGAGCACCCAGCCACTGGCCAGCCCGGCCAATGTGCCAATAACAAATTGTTGCAGTAGCATGGTTGCAGCAGACCAGATGGTATTGCCGGAATCCTGTATCAACAGAATCAGCGCCATGGTAAGAAAAATTGCCATCGGGTCATTACTGCCGGATTCGATCTCCAATGTTGCCTTCACGCGCTCATTGATACTGAGTCCTTTGCTCTGCAGAAGAGAAAATACGGCTGCAGCGTCTGTAGATGACACAATGGCGCCGATTAGCAAGCCAACCAGGATCGGTAAATGTAAAATCCAGGCAGCAAACAGACCACTGAGAGCCGCGGTGATCACGACGCCCAAAGTAGACAAGGTCAGGGCAGGACGCAGACCGACCCGGAAGGATTCCACGCTGGTTCGCATACCACCATCCAGCAGAATCACGGCGAGGGCAAGATTGCTGACAATAAAAGCGGTATTGATATCATTAAAGACGATTTTGCCGGGGCCATCTTCTCCGGCCAGCATGCCGATAGCCAGAAAAAGCAGTAGCACGGGCATGCCGACTTTATTCGATAAAGGGCTGATCAGAATCCCCGTCAGAATCAGGCTGGCACCTATCAGTAATATGCTTGTATCCATCTGTATCTGAAAACCGTTTATATTAACAAGGCTTGGGATGTGTTGAAGTCAATCTGACCGTAATAATGATTCTGCCATTCATATACGGTCAAAATACGATTTCCGGCCTGCTTGGCCTGCTTCATAGTATGTCAGCACCGGACTTCGCTGTCAGTCAGATTTTCAGGATGAGGACCTGACTAATTTTGTTTTTTGCTCAGGTAATAGTGCCAATCAGTATGTAGTTCGCTCGCGAAGGCGCTCCTCACTTACAAATAGATACCCGCTCTTCCCGTAAAGTCGTTGTAATCAAAATGTTTTCTGGAAGATTCACTATAAGTGGAGGGTTGTATCCTGTAACAGGATTTTGGAGCCGTCCGAGGCAGGGATGCCGAGGCCGAGCGTACAGGGATGTATTTACAGCGTGCTCCTAAAACCTGTTACAGGATACAGCGATACCCAACGATAGACACAAATGCAGCCCCCTCCCAATATTTACAAATTCTTTACCTTAATCCGGCGTTTAATTTTATATGCCTAGATGCCCATCGCTTTTTTCATTAACTGACGCTTCAAAGGGAGGGCCTTGTCGACGGCATCGAGCCCGATATTTCTTAACCAGCGCACTGCTAAATCATTTGTAGAGAAACCGCGCTTAAAGGCTTCCATCAGGCCCATCATGCTTAGGTTGTGCGCTTTACGTTGGCGCTGATAACGACTCAGCACCTGCTCTGAACTGAAATTCTCACCTTTATGCCAGGCTGCAATAAGCACCTCATACAGGCATTCCGCATCCAGCAATCCCATATTCACACCCTGTCCTGCAAGGGGATGGATACTATGCGCAGCATCGCCTATCAGGGTAAGGCCAGGCTTAACATATGAAGTGGCATGGCGTTGCCATAAAGGGAAAGACATACGTTTACCGATTTGCTTGACAGCGCCCTGTCTGTTTTCAAACGCCTCCTGCAAGTGCTGCTGAAAAGTTGTGTCATCGACAGCCATCAGGAATTCGGCCTGCTCGGGATTACAGGACCAGACAATCGAAGAAAAGCACTGGGCATCCCGGTCACTGTCCAAATCCAGCAGTGGCAGAAAAGCCAGCGGACCTCCCGGCAAAAAACACTGCGCTGCCGTGAAATCATGAGGCTTTTCGGTAAGTACTGTGGCAACAATTGCCTGTTGTTCATAAGACCATTCCCTGAGCCTGAAGTCGGCCTGTTGGCGAATAAAGGAATTGGCACCATCGGCCGCGATCACGAGCTTCGCATGCAGCTCCATACCATCAGCCAAGCTTAAAATATTCTTTGTTTGCTGATCTTGTCCCGCATCGCCGATAAAAGAACTTACCTGCTCACCTCTGAACTGCCTGATATTTTTGTGCTGCTCCAGGGCACTATTCAGAGCCTCGGTAATTATTGAGTTTTCAACGATATAACCCAGGGCTGTCTGATGGATATCCAGTGCTGAAAAGCTGATATTGCCGGTACCCTCGGAATCCCAGACATACATGTTTTGATAGGGACAGGCTTGCGGTGAAATGAACTGCCAAAGTCCAAGTGCATCGAACAAGGCCCGGCTCTTAGCTGTAAGTGCCGATACCCGGGCATCAAATTGCTGAACTTTATTGGCATCTTTAGTTACTGCAGGCTTTTGCGTTGCTTTGATCTTATGGGCATCCACAAGTGCCAACCTGAAGTTTGATTCAGACTCCATGGCGCGGGCCAGCATCAGTGCCATGGTCAAACCCACCATGCCGGCACCGACGATAATTATGTCGAATTCAATAGCCTTGTCGCTCGGCCTGTCGTCTGGTCTGACTTCTGACATGATATTGGCAACTTCCGTAAGTTTATCTTTATTCTCACCAACCAGGTCGGAGAGTAAGTTTCTTGCAGTTTTAAACCTTGTCTGTATCCTTGCCGCATGCGCGTTTCAAGAGTTTATACAGACCAGGAACTTGTCTCCGGCAGTGAGATTACACTGGATGGGCAGCAGGCTCATTATCTCAGTAAGGTGCTGCGCCTGAAAGCAAATGCCAAACTGATTTTATTCAATGGTGATGGCTTCGAGTATCCATCAACAATACAAGAGCTTAGCAAAAATAGTATTGTCGTGGAAATTCACGAGCGCCAGCTTGTTAACTCTGAATCTCCTCTTTACACCATTCTTGGACTGGGCTTATCAAGGGGTGAGCGTATGGATCTGGCCATTCAGAAATGTACCGAACTCGGTGTCAATGAAATCATTCCTCTTTTTACTGAGTTTTCCGAAGTAAAGTTACAGGGTGAGAGGCTGCAAAAAAAAATCCAGCATTGGCAACAAATCGCAATCAGCGCCTGCGAACAAAGCGGCAGGACTCATCTGGCAACAGTACATGCTCCGCAAGCACTTTCAGCATGGTGCAGTTCGCTTGATTGCCCGCTTAAACTGATATTTGAACCTGGCAAGGCCACCAGGCTTCCCGCCAGAGGAAACATTACCAAAGTAGCTCTGATGATTGGCCCTGAAGGCGGTTTTTCAGATCAGGAACTGGGTCTTGCCGATAAAAACGGATTTCAGGCTCTCAGTCTGGGGCCCAGAATACTCAGAACGGAAACAGCCCCAATCGCTGCTCTTTCTGCTTTGCAATTGCTATGGGGCGATTTCGATGTGTAGTTCCGGCTGGCTCGGCTAGAGTGCGTCGGGCCCGGACTCACCGGTACGAATTCGAATGACCTGCTCCAGGTTGCTGACAAAAATCTTGCCATCACCGATTTTACCGGTAGAAGCAGCTTTAGCTAATACATCAATAATTTGTTCCACCGCTGAATCATCAGCAGCAATCTCCAATCTGACCTTGGGCAGAAAATCCACGACGTATTCAGCCCCTCTGTATAGTTCCGTGTGTCCTTTCTGGCGTCCAAAACCTTTTACCTCAGTAGCAGTAATCCCCTGCACCCCAACTCCTGACAAAGCCTCACGAACATCATCAAGCTTGAAAGGTTTAATTACAGCTGTGATCATTTTCATTGTTATCTCCTCACATTACCCAATTGATACTTTCCACGGGCGTTTCAAAGTATATGCTACCTTAACTAAAAAAACGATTATTCTAGGTTATCAGCTGCATCCTGAGTGCTAGAATTATTCCCAACCAACTTCTGTTTTCAAGGGTAAGAGTTATGATCGATAAAGCAACACTGGAAAAACTCAGTGAACGTTTAAGCAGTCTGCTGCCTCCTTTTCCGGCTGCCGGGGAGATCAGGGAAGATATGGAAAAACAGTTTTATACGGTACTGCAAGCCAGCCTTGGTAAATTAAATCTGGTAACCAGAGAAGAATTTGATGCCCAACTCAAGGTTCTGCAGCGGGCCGAACAAACAATTACTGAACTGGAAGCTAAAATAAACAAGCTGGAAAAAAATTCCTAAAGCTGACGATCAAATTTCCGATACGCAATCGCCTCGAGTAAATGCTGACTCTGAATCTGATCTTCTGCAGAGAAATCTGCAATCGTTCTGGCCACCTTAAGAATACGAAAATAAGCCCTGGTACTAAGATGAAGCTGCTCCATAGCTTTGTTCAACAGGGCCTTGTCTGCTTTGCTCAAGTTACAGTCCCGTAAAATTTCCTGCTGCTGTAATTGCGCATTGCTTTTATCTGCCCTGTGCAGTTGTCGCTGCCGACAAAGCTCTACCTGCTTTCTGATATGAGCACTGCGGCTCTTGCCCTTGCCATCCTGCCTTTGGATTAATAATTGTTCACGCTCAGCCGGGCTGAGTTTGCCAAGCTCAACATGCAGATCAAATCTGTCCAGCAAGGGCCCTGATACTCGTTGCTGGTATTGTTTGATGCGTTCAGATGTACAGCGGCAATCACTTTGCGGGTCGCCATAATTTCCACAAGGGCAGGGGTTCATAGCGGCAACCAACTGAAATTGTGCCGGTAATCTGGCACGATACGCTGCCCTGCAAATTTCTATGCTACCGCTTTCCAGGGGTTCCCTCAGCACTTCCAGAACGCGTGGATTGAACTCCGCTAACTCGTCAAGAAACAGGACGCCATTGTGCGCCAGGGTAATTTCTCCAGGACTAAGATCCCTGCCACCACCAACCAGGGCAACCGCTGAAGCGGTATGGTGTGGAGCCCTGAAGGGGACTTCAAAACAGGATGCCGGCACAGCATTCAATTTGGAGATAGATCGCACAGCGGCGACTTCAAGTGCCTGCTTGTTGTTGAGTTCCGGTAACAATGATCGTAAGCGATTGGCCAGCATGGTTTTGCCAGTGCCAGGTGGCCCGCTCATCAGTAAATTGTGTCCCCCTGCTGCTGCCAGTATCAAAGCACGTTGCGCTTGCTCCTGGCCTACAACTTCATCCAGTGTTTCTGAATAGATGCGCGGAGCTGTTTGCATTTGCTTTGCATAAGGCAGCTGCTTTTGTCCATGCAGATGCTGACAAAGTTCCAGCAAGTGCTGACATAACCTGACCTCACTACCCTCAAGTAAACCAGCTTCTCCCGCATTAGCGCCTGGGATAATGCTCAGCCTTGCCTGTTCGCGTCCGGCAATAAGCCCTGGTAAGACACCTGGTACCGGGCGCAGTACGCCGGACAAGGCCAGCTCTCCCATCAGCTCAATATTTTGAAGGCTATCGGCGGGTAATTGACCCGAAGCAAGCAGGATTCCTGTGGCAATGGCCAGATCGAAGCGACCTCCCGATTTTGGTAAATCGGCTGGCGCCAGATTAACGGTAATACGTTTTGCCGGAAAATCCAGCGAGGAATTTATGATGGCACTGCGGACTCGTTCCTTACTTTCCCTGACCGCAGTTTCCGGCAGGCCAACTATGGAAAAGCCAGGCAAGCCATTCGACAAATGAGTTTCAACGGTCACCAGTGGCGCGTCAATTCCAATATTGGCGCGTGAATAAGCAATGGCCAAGGACATAAACTTTCTTCCATGAAAGCAAGACTACCTTATGTAATAGTTCATAAAACCCAAAAGGGCAAGAGACGAATAAAACCAGGCTGGAAGATAAGGAAGAGGTCTGTATAAACAGGTAATTGCCTTGTGGGGGCAATTACCGGTATTCGAAAGGACTTTTTATTTTATTGCGACTGTTCAACCATGTAGTCAACAACTGCCCTGATTTCATCATCCGAGCAATCCACACAGGTTCCACGCGCCGGCATCACATTGTTAAAGCCATTTATCGCACTGCTGTAGAGAACATCCAGGCCTTTTGCTATGCGCGGCGCCCACTGTTCAGCATTCCCCAATATGGGGGATTCACTGACACCTGTGGCATGACAGGCAACGCAGAATGTCCCATACACAGATTCTGCATCCCTTGGGCCACCTGGGCCTCCGGCAACAGCCAGGCCCGCAGCGCAGTCATCACCGACCACACAAACCGAGCCGGCTGGGCTAAGACGATCACGGATTTCATCGTCCAGGGTAGCCGCAACGGCAAATGCTGAAAATAAGACAATCGATAGACCTGCGAGAAGCGTTGTAATTCGTTGAGTCACTTTAGAACCTCTATATAAAACACTGACCAAAACCGTGAGGATGCTGATACTGAATATTTTGAGGGCGGCATTATACCTATAAATTGCGGATTCTGGTACTCAGAGAAAATTGGACAAAGGGGGAAGGCATTGAATAAGCTTTCCGGGGCTAAAAGAGGCTTTCTCGATACTGCAGAAATTTCCAAAAATCGTGAGCTACGCTCATGCTGCTATTAATCTTGGTGTGATCGTCAGACGGGCGAGAAAAATTCTATGGGTACACAACAGCATCGGCAAGCAGTGCCGCATTTCGATCTTTTTCCGAAAGCGTCGGCTCACCGATATCATCCAGGGGCCAGGGGATATTCAGTGCAGGATCATTCCATAGCAGGGAATGTTCATCATCCGGGGCATAATAAGTGCTGCACTTATAGACAAATTCGGCATGTTCACTCAAGACCAGAAAACCGTGTGCAAAACCCGGCGGCACCCAGAAAATATGTTTGTTTTCTGCAGATAAAACGGTCGCAACATGCTGGCCAAAGGTGGCGGAATGTTTTCGCAAATCCACGACCACATCATAAACTTCACCGGATATCACCCTAAGTAACTTACCCTGGGGTTGTTTTAACTGGTAGTGCAGCCCACGTAATACGCCCTTGCCTGAACCGCTGTGATTGTCCTGCACAAAATCAACTTTAAGACCTGCTTCCTGAAACCAGCTCTCCCGATAACTTTCCATAAAAAAACCACGTTTGTCACCAAAAACGCGAGGCTCAAAAATAAACACCTCAGGGATAGCTGTTTTGATAATCTTCATCTGTAAACTTTCTCATTCAGAACCTGGAACAAATACTCACCATAACCACTTTTACGCAAGGGCTCAGCCAATGCCTGCAGCTGCTCCGCATTAATATATTTCATGTGATAGGCAATCTCTTCCGGGCAGGCAATTTTTAAACCTTGCCGCTCTTCAATGGTTTGCACAAAAACACTGGCTGCCAATAAATTATCGTGGGTTCCTGTATCCAACCAGGCAGCTCCTCTACCGAGAATTTCAACATTAAGTTCACCGGCTTCCAGATAATGTCGATTCACATCGGTGATTTCCAGCTCGCCACGCACTGAAGGCTTAAGATTTTTTGCCACTTCAATAACTCGGTTATCATAAAAATAGAGTCCGGTTATGGCATAGTTGGATTTGGGTTTGACCGGCTTTTCTTCTAAGGAAAGTACCTGCCCGTCATCTGAAAAATCTACGACACCATATGCTTCGGGATTTTTTACACGGTATCCAAAAATTGTTGCGCCACTTTCTTTTGTGACTGCCTTCAGCAATTCCTCTTGCAAGTAATGCGAATAAAACACATTGTCACCCAGAACCAGCGCAACAGAATCATCGCCAATAAATTCTTCACCAATGATAAAGGCTTGTGCCAGGCCATCCGGTGAAGGCTGCTCGGCATAAGAAAATTTCAGGCCCCAATCTTCGCCATTGCCCAAGAGGTTTTGAAAAACCGGCAAGTCCCTCGGGGTGGATATCACCAGGATTTCCCTGATTCCCGCCAGCATCAGGGTGCTGAGCGGGTAGTAAATCATCGGCTTATCATAAATTGGCAATATCTGTTTACTAACTGAATGCGTAATCGGATGTAAACGGGTGCCGGAACCGCCTGCCAGAATTATGCCTTTCATGTTTTTACTCCAAGACGTTGTAATTGATAGGAGCCATCCAGTACAGCCTGCCACCAGGATTCGTTTTCAAGATACCAGGCAACCGTTTTATAAAGTCCACTCGTAAAATCTTCTTCAGGCGTCCAGCCCAGTGTCTTTTCAATCTTGGAAGCATCAATCGCATAACGCAGATCATGGCCAGGTCTGTCTTTGACAAACTCTATTAATGATTCAAAACCTGCACCAGAATTTGCGGAGTGGGTATTATCCGGCGCTAATTCTTCCAAAATGGAACAAATGCTTTGCACAACTTCCAGGTTTCTTTTTTCATTATGACCACCAATGTTATAGGTCTCACCAACCGCTCCTTCGCTTATGACTTTATAAAGCGCTCTGGCGTGATCTTCAACGTAGAGCCAGTCCCGAATCTGCGAACCATCTCCATAAACTGGCAATGCTTTACCCTGTAAGGCATTTAAAATGATATGCGGAATCAGTTTTTCAGGAAAATGATAAGGCCCATAATTATTGGAGCAATTGGTCACCACTATCGGAAAGCCATAGGTTTTGTGCCAGGCCCTAACCAGATGATCGGAACTCGCCTTGGATGCAGAGTACGGAGAGCTCGGGTCATAACTGCTTTGTTCGGTAAAAAAGTCTTCGCTGCCACCAAGATCCCCATAGACCTCATCAGTCGACACATGATGAAACAAAAACCCTTGCTGCTTTTCTGAAGGCAATTTACTCCAGTATTCACGCGCAATATCCAGCAAGGTATAGGTGCCGACTATATTGGTCAGAATAAATTCACCAGGCCCATCAATTGAGCGATCTACATGAGATTCCGCTGCCAGATGCATAACTGCATCAGGCTGATGCGTGTTGAAAACGTCCCGCAAGGATTCAGGATCGCAGATATCGAGCTGACAAAAAGCATAACGCTCAGAAGCTGATACCGGCGTGAGTGAATTCAGATTCCCTGCATAGGTAAGTTTATCAACATTGACTATTTCGTCATGAGTATTCTGGATAACATGACGTACAACCGCACTGCCGATAAAACCGGCACCACCCGTTACTAATATTTTCAAGATCTTGTTTCGCTGTTTAATTGACTCTGCCGGCTATTCTATAAGGAAACACCCGGCCTTTAACAGTTCAGGCTAATTCTCTTAATACTTCTTTCAGCGCTTCCTGCCATAAAGTGCCTGCAAATCCCGTAACCTTATAAGTAGCGCTCTTATCCAGTACCGAATAGGCTGGCCGCTTTGCAGGTGTCGGATAGGCCTCGGTCCTGATGGCATGAATCGGTATTTTCCTGTCAATCAGCCCAAGTTCATAGGCCTGTTTCTGTATTTCACAGGCAAAGTCGTACCAGCTTGCAGCACCCTGATCGCTCCAGTGATAGATACCATGCAGGTCTCGGTCAGCTACAAAACACCACAGGACCTCTGCCAGACTAATAACAGAAGTTGGCGTGCCAAGCTGATCATCAACTATCCCCAGTTCCTCACGTTCTGCCATCAGCTTAAGCATGGTCGTCATGAAGTTTTTGCCCTGCGCTGAATAAAGCCAGGAAGTTCTAATAAGCAGACTGTCAGGACGAAGTGCCAGCAATTTTTGTTCGCCTGCCAGTTTGCTGGCGCCATATACGCTTAAGGGCGAGGTGATATCGTCTGGCTGATAGGGTCTTGATTGGCTGCCGTCGAAAACAAAGTCAGTAGAAAAATGAATGAGGCGGCATGAGTCGGGGCAGCTTGCTGCAAGTGTAGCCAAAGCCTCCGAGTTGACCGCAAAGGCTTGCTGTTTTTCAGATTCCGCTTTATCAACCTGGGTATAGGCCGCCGCATTAATAATTGTCGTAGGATTAAATTGCGCGACGAGTTCTTTTAACTGTGTTGCATTACAGATATCCAACTGCTTCGATGTTAATGCAGTAAGCGTGACATTTGCCGGAACCGATTTTTGTATCTGGCTGCCGAGTTGTCCATTTGCTCCAAGTAATACAATTCTTTCCGACATGAATTTGTGACACTCTGATTTATTTTCTGAATTGTGGATCAATAGTTAAGTTATGTCTGCAGGCAAACATTCTACCTGTAAACAAAAACGCCCACGATGAGTTCATCATGGGCGTCCGGTAAAGTCAGCCAATTTAGCTAACTGTCTGGGATTACATTTTACTGCGTTCCATCTCTACCAGATAGTCTACAACTTCCAGAATATCAGTCTGGGTTGGAACCGCCTGACTGGAAACAACGCGATATTTTCCGTTCACAATAATGTTTGGCGTACTGCGCACACCGTACTCACGCATTCTTGTGCTGGCACGATTCACATCCGAAGTAACTGAAAAGGAATTCCAGGCTGCATCAAATTCATCAGCGGAAACTCCTTTAGTACCAAAATAAGCCCTGGCGGCCGCTTCAGATTGCAGGTAATTTCCGCGCAATAATATTTCATCGAAAATATCACTGTGCGTTTCCTCAAACTTGCCTAATGCAACCGCAGTGTAATAAAGCTGAGCATGAGTTTGCATCATGGCATTCCACATTCCCGGGCTACGCACAAAAACTACATCATCAGCCTTGTTGGCTTCCCAGTTTTCAAGCAGTGGCTCAAAAGAATAACAATGAGTACAGCCGTACCAAAAAACCTCAACAACTTCGATTTTATTTGGGTCAACAGTACGTACTGGCGCATCAAGAGCCGCATAATGCGTCCCTTCAATAAAGCGGGCAGGCTGAGCAAAAACAGAAGCGCTCATTGCCAGTAAGGTAAGAGCAAGTAAAAAAGGTTTAATAAGTACTTTCATAATCTTCTCCAAACTATTTTAAATTCGATTTCGATATCTTACTTTGTATCTTGTTCGCTATGTTATTTTTGTTATCTTTTATTTTTGTCGTATTTTATTTTGTTCAAGTTAAATTTTGCTCATGTTTTATTTTGAAAGCAGCATGTGCTTTTCAGGGACATCAGCCTAAACGATCCATACAGATCCATACATATTCCTGAACCCCGAAGACTTAGTGACTCATACAGGCGCTTAAAGATACAAAAAAGGGTACCTTTTGGCACCCTTTTTATAGCTTTCAGCTTAACTCAGGCTGAATAATTCAAATTATTTCCTTATTCGGACCTGAGTCCTGATACATAGGACGCTAAAGCCTGAATTTCCATATCGTTCAAACGACCAACCAGACTGCGCATGACTTCTGAAACATCATTATTTCTGCTGCCATCGCGAAAGGCTCGCAACTGGGTTTCCGTATAGCCGGAATCCTGACCACTTAAGGCAGGATAACCCGCACCAGCATTACCGGCGCCAGTCGGGGAATGACAGGCCGAACAGGCAGCAACGCCAATATCCGGGTTGCCAGCACGATACAGAGACTGACCTAAGTCCAGCGCTGCTTCCTGAGCCACTCCAAGAGGCGTTTCCTGAGCAGCATAATAGGCTGCAATGTCAGCCAGATCCTGATCATTCAGATTGGTCAACTGACCCGCCATTAACGGGATCGGACGATCGCCGTTTTTAATTTCCTGCAATTGCTTCAAAAGATACTTTTCATGCTGCCCACCCAGTTTAGCTGCACCAGGCACCAGCATGGCATTGCCGTCACTGCCGTGACAGGCAGCACAGACAACCGTCTTGGCACTACCCGCATCGGCATCACCAATCACCTGAGCTTGTGCTGCAGTGTTAAAAGCCAAACCCAACATTACAGCAAGGATAAATCTGTTCATGCGTATTTCCATCAATTTAATGCCATTAAAATTTAGTGTGCCAGATGACTCTTGATCTAATTCCGTCGCCTGCCGAATTGTCGTTGCAGGTTCCAGGGCGACTTACCTGCCTACCTGCTTTACCTATTTATTAAGCTACTTATTAAGCTACTTATTAAGCTACTTTTGAACTTATTACCGCACGCTTTTAACACACATCCAGAAAACAGCGGCTATGCTACAATCCGACCCTGTTAAAAGCGGGGGGATTATACCCTATACCGCCTTGATGAAAAAGATACATAACAGATCATTGGAAATGTGAATATGCCTTGGCACGAAAACCATCACTTTTTAGCGCCAGCCAGTCAGTCATTCACTTAGCTGCTCTGCCTGCTTCCAGATAAGAGCGCTATTGATTCCCATAAAATATCCCGGTCGGAATACCGGGCATACTATACATACTTAACACACTTATTGAGATATCCATGTCAAAAGCCGGTCTTGATTTTCGCCTTACGCAGTTTTTTCTCAGTGCAGAGACTCTGGCACAGTGCCCCGAGGATAATGCCCGGGAGGTGGCTTTTATAGGCCGCTCCAACGCCGGTAAATCCAGTGCTATCAATGTGTTAACCGAGCAACCCAAACTGGCCAGGACCAGTAAAACCCCCGGGCGTACCCAGTTACTGAATTTTTTTGAAGTCGCTGACCAGCGTTATCTGGTCGACTTACCTGGTTTTGGATATGCCAAAGTACCGCCAAAACTTAAGCAGAAATGGCAAAAAGAACTGACGCAATATCTTGAAGAACGACAATCCCTGCAGGGAGCAATATTACTGGTGGATATCAGGCATGCCTTTAAAGACAGCGACCTGATGATCGTCGACTGGGCCTCCCGGGCTCAGATGCCCCTGCATATTCTGCTGACCAAAGCCGACAAACTGAACCACGGAGCTGCCAAATCAGCCTTGCTTGCTGCGCAACGACAAATGTCAGCCTACGGTGACACTATCAGCCTGCAATTATTCTCATCCCTGAAAGGTGACGGCCTGCCGGGCTTACGTAAGCAGCTGAATATCTGGCTGAATACCGAAGAGGACCACTCCGTAGAGGGTGATCCGGAGCTGACCAGCAAAGACGATAGCGAAGAGGAATAAAGCAGAGGAAGAAGCTAGAGGAATAAAGTGGCGAAATAAGGAAGGAGCATAAAGCCATTCTGGTACTTACTATTGCATTCAATTCTCTTTAAATACCGCCCCAAAAAAAATGAGCCCTAACCGCAGGAGAAAGCAGTTAGGGCTCGTGGTGCTCCTGTATGTTTCCAGGAGTATTATTTAGGTCGTTCTAGTGGGTTGGGAAATCGGGGAGAAAACCAACCCACTGTTAAGTGTGACTGATCACTACAAAAATAGTTCCAAAAATTTCTCAAAATTTACAATTTTTAGAAAATTTATACTGCTGGGACAATGACACATGAACTTCCTCAATGCGCCTCATCCCAATTCAGGCCGGAACCGATATCCACCAGCAAGGGTACATCCAGTGCTACAGCAGACGCCATACGGAACTCTACGCCAGCAGACAAAACAGCCAGATCGGCTTCGGCAACTTCAAACACCAGTTCATCGTGTACCTGTAGCAGGAGGCGGGCATCAAAGTTTTCTACGTCCAGCCAGTGCTGAATATCGATCATGGCCTGCTTTATAATGTCGGCAGCGGTACCCTGCATCGGGGCGTTGATCGCGGTGCGCTCTGCTGCCTTGCGCAACATGCCATTACTGGCATGAATATCCGGTAGATACAATCTACGTCCAAAAAGTGTTTCAACATAACCCTGCTCGTTGGCCAATTGCCGGGTATTTTCCATGTAATCACGTACGCCCGGATAACGATGGAAATAGCGCTCCACATATTCCTGCGCTTCATGACGCCCTATGCCCAGCTGTTTGGCCAGACCAAAGGCCGACATTCCATAAATCAGTCCAAAATTAATCGCTTTGGCGCTGCGGCGCTGCTCGTTACTGACCTTATCCAGCGCTTCACCAAAAATTTCAGCAGCAGTCGCCCGATGCACATCCAGACCTTCCAGAAAGGCTTTACGTAAGCCTGCATCCCCGGACAAATGAGCCATGATGCGTAACTCTACCTGAGAGTAGTCCGCAGCCATCAGGATTTTGCCTGTCTCTGCAATAAAGGCCTTACGGATGCGTCGCCCTTCTTCGGTACGAATAGGGATATTTTGAAGATTGGGGTCAGTCGATGACAGGCGCCCCGTCGCCGCCACAGCCTGCTGAAAATTGCTGTGAATGCGACCCGTCTCCGGATTAACATCCTGCGGTAATTTATCGGTATAGGTGCTTTTTAATTTACTCAGGGTGCGGTATTCAAGCAGCAGTTGTGGCAGGGGGTAATCCAAAGCCAGTTCCTGCAGAACCGGCTCGGCGGTAGAAGGCTGACCTTTAGCGGTTTTGCTGATGACCCGGTAGTTCAGCTTTTCATAAAAAATTTTCTGCAGCTGTGCGGGAGAACCAAGATTAAATTCTTCCCCCGCCAGTTGATAGGCTTCCTGCTCAAGTTCAGCCAGACGTTGCGCCAGCTCTTCACTTTGCTGAGCCAGACTAAACAGATCAACCCGTATGCCCTGGCGCTCCATGCTATAGAGCACCGGCATCAGTCCTATCTCTTTATACCGGTATATATCGGCAAGTAAGCCCGTTGTCTTTAGTTTACTGTCCAGCACCTGGTGCAAGCGGAAAGTAAAATCGGCATTCTGGGCTGAATAGGCACTGGCCTGTTCTATATCTGCTTCAGCATAGCTCAGCTTGTTGCGACCCTTGCCCAATAGCTCTTCGACAATGATCTTATCTTCCTGAAGATAATGTGATGCCAGTTTTTCAAGGCTGTGTTTATGCGCAACCGAGTTCAGCACGTAGGATTGCAACATGGTGTCGTAGCGGCAACCGTCCAGTTTGATGCCCAGATTAGCCAGCACATGCATCATAAATTTCAGATCATGACCGACCTTAAAAACACCTTTGTTCTCAAATACAGGTTTAAGCTGGCTGAAAACCTGTTCTGCCTTCAGCTGTTGCGGAACCTCTGCATAGTTATGCGCAAGAGGAATATAGGCAGCCTGCCCTGGTGCGGTTGATAGAGATAAACCGATTATTTTTGCCAGCTTGTAATGTGCTCCGTCTGTTTCCAGCGACAGTGCCAGTCTTTCGGCTTTAACAAGCGTATTCAGCAATTCGGTGAACTGCTCTGAACTCAGAATAGTCTGGTAGTCCAGCGTCTCCGGCCTGGTAAAAGCCTCTTCTATATTGCGCTCATTTTGCTGCTGTTCCTGCGCAAGGGCTTCTTCCCGTTCGGCATCTCCCTCAAGCTGAATTGCCTCTGCTTCCACTCCTGCGTCTTCCAGCTCCCTGATCCAGGTACGAAACTCCAGTGTTTTGTACCAGCCCAACAGGGCTTCCTTGTCTGCAGAACTATGCACCAGATCTTTGGGCGCAAGATCCAGATCAACGTCCATTTTGATCTCGGCCAGAGCCCTGGACAATTGCAGTTGCTCAATATGCGCACGCAGGTTTTCACCGGCCTTGCCTTTGATTTCATCGGCATGCTCAATCAATGCATCTGCCGTCCCATATTCCTGCAGCCATTTCAGTGCGGTTTTTGGTCCCACGCCGGGCACACCCGGGATATTGTCTGATTTATCTCCCATCAGCCCCAGATAGTCGATGATTTGTGCAGGTGTCAGACCAAACTTGGTTTTTACACCCTCAATATCCAGGACCTCCTTGGTCATGGTATTCAGCAAGGTAATATGTTCATTGACCAGCTGGGCCAGATCTTTGTCGCCGGTGGAAATCAGGGTATCCATTTTCTGTTCGGTTGCCTGTCTGGCCAGAGTGCCTATAACATCATCGGCTTCCACGCCGGGTACCACAATCAGTGGCAGACCCATGGCCTTGATGATTTCGTGAATGGGTTCTATCTGGGTACGCAAATCATCAGGCATGGGAGGACGATGCGCTTTGTACTCCTTATAGATGTCACTGCGGAAAGTCTTGCCCTTTGCGTCGAACACTACCGCAATCGGCGAATCCGGATATTCCTTAATCAGGCTGCGCACCATGTTAATCACACCCTTAACAGCCCCGGTTGCCTGGCCACGCGTTGTCGTCAAGGGCGGCAGTGCATGATAGGCGCGAAAAAGATAAGACGACCCGTCTATCAGAATTAAGGGTTTTTCCGGTAAAGGACTCATGCTTGCAGATCTCTTGTCGGGATTGAATTCATTTCAGGCTTGTCCATGTAAGCACACATTGTTTATTTCGCTCCATGCGTTTCATTCAGGGTTCCAGACAGCTCGTTATGGAGCCGGTCAGCCCTTGCATAAAATCAACATAGCCGCTTTTTGACAATGGGTAAGCAAAACCCAGTACATCAATGCTCACCATCTTCATATCCATGCCGGTCAGCTGCCTGATTTGTAGCGGATTATTGCCAGGTTCCAGCAACAGGCATGAAACATCGTTAGCCAACATGCTCTGCCTGATTTCCAGCACCTTACGAATACCCGGCTGGACCTCTTCATTCTGGGTAAAGCTGGCAACATGTTGCAGGCCAAATTGCCTTTCATAATAGGTAAAGGCGTTGTGATAAACCGCAAAAGCTTTGCTCGAGAATGCGGCTAACTGAGCAGCTATCTCTCTATCAAGCTTATCCATTGCCGAGAGAAATTCGGTCAGATTTGCTTCATAGCCAGCCCGGTTGGCACTATCAAGCTCCACCAGTTGCAGGGTCAGCGCCTGGGCTATCAATCGTGTATTGTCAGTGGATAACCAGATATGCGGATCATTGCTGTTGGCTATAGACAGACCCGCTGCGGCGATCAGCTCATAAGCCGTGATAACGCTCGAAGAACCCTCATCCATGTCAGCTATTAAATCCGTAAACGCAGACTCCAGATTTGTCCCGACCCAAAGCAATATATCTGCATTGGCCAGTTTTTGCCGCTCTGATGGCCTTAAGGCAGGATGGTGCGGATCCTGCCCCGCACCAATTATTAACCACGGCTCTGAAATACCATCTGTAATAGCCGCCGCTATCAGCTGCAGGGGTTTGATGCTTGCACTCACTTTTGGCTGCGCACTGACGGCACAGCTCAAGAGCAAATGAACAAGTAAAAACACGCTTAAAGCAATATGACGGAGCAAAGCTGTATACCGAGGCTGAACCTGAAAAGCCCACTATGATATATTACCTCGCCTTGTGCGCAAACTTGATAAACTCTGCCCAAGCCTGACCAACTCTGGAGTTCGCCGAGAATGACCACCAATTTGTTAAACGCGCGGAATATTTCGCTGGCGATTGACGGCAAACAGATTTTGCAAAATATAGATCTGCACATCGATGAAAATCAGATTGTGACTTTAATCGGCCCTAACGGCGCCGGTAAAACCTCGCTGGTCAAAATCGTGCTGGGCTTAACCAGACCTAGCGCCGGGACTGTCAGCTTACGCAAAAATCTGCGTATCGGTTATATGCCACAGCGTTTACATGTTGATAACAGCATGCCCATTTCCGTGAAGAAATTTTTACAGCTCGCGGTGCGTGCAAAACCTGAACTGCTTGAAAAGGTACTCAGCGAAGTCAACGCTTCACAACTTTTACATTCGCAAATACATTCATTGTCCGGTGGTGAATTACAGCGTGTACTGCTGGCGCGCGCGCTCATTCAGGAACCCGAACTTTTAGTGCTGGATGAACCCGTGCAGGGCGTCGACATTAATGGACAGGCAGAACTGTATGCCCTGATTTCTTCCATTCGCGATAAACATCAATGTGGCATCCTGATGGTTTCCCATGATCTGCATCTGGTGATGTCTGCAACCGATGAAGTCATTTGTTTAAATCAACACGTCTGCTGTCATGGTCACCCTGAACAAGTCAGCAATGACCCGGCCTATCTTGAACTGTTCGGTAAACAACAGGCCGCCGCGCTGGCGGTATATTCACATCACCATAATCACAGCCACGGCCTGGACGGTGAAGTTCTGGAAAACAGTCAGGCGGACCACAAGCATGGCTGATTTTGTAGTACGTGCACTTGCTGCCGGTTTACTGGTCGCACTGATTACCGGCCCGCTGGGTTGCTTTGTGGTATGGCGTCGCATGGCCTATTTTGGCGATACCCTGGCCCACTCTGCCCTGCTGGGTATTTCCTTCGGCTTGCTGATGGATCTCAACTTACAGTTCGCCGTTATTCTTGCCTGTCTCGCTATTGCGCTTTTACTGGTGCAAATGGAAAGCCGGCACCATCTGGCAAGCGATACCATCCTCGGCATACTGGCCCACAGTTCTCTGGCTTTTGGACTGGTCATTCTCAGTTTTACCGATGTGAATATAGACCTTATGTCCTATCTGTTTGGCGACTTGCTGACTGCCAGCAACCAGGATCTGATCTGGATAAGCGCAGGTGTCGGTGCTGCATTAATAGTGCTTGCCCTGAACTGGAACAAATTACTCACCATCACCCTGCATCATGAACTGGCCCAGGTGGAAGGACTGCATGTTGGCAGAGTACGCCTTTTGCTAATGCTCTTAATTGCGATTGTTATCGCACTGAGTATGAAAGTGGTGGGAATCTTGCTGATAACTTCCTTAATGATTATTCCGCCGGCCTGCGCCAGAAGCTTTTCCAATTCGCCGGAAAAAATGGCTATCCTCGCCAGCCTGATTGGTTGCCTGGCTGTTTGCGGAGGCTTACTGGCTTCGTTTTATCTGGACACACCAAGCGGACCCAGTATTGTGGTCAGCGCTGCGGTGCTGTTTATTTTAAGTTCCTGGTTGCGGAAATAATTCAAATATTACTCAGCGGACTGCGCACGCCATGAGCACCCTGCTTTAAAACATGCGTGTATATCTCAGTGGTTTTTACATCACTATGCCCAAGCTGCTGTTGCACAGTGCGTATATCCGCCCCCGCTTGTAGAAGATGGGTAGCAAAAGAATGCCGCAAGGTGTGGCATGAAATTTCTTTCTCCAAGCCTGCTTTTTTGGCCGCAAGTTTTAGACGCTTATTTACATTGTTTTCATCATAATGATGACGCCGAATTAAACCTGATTGCGGGTCAACACTTAAACGAGAAGCCGGAAACAAATACTGCCACCGCAAGCTCTTAGCTGCATTGGGATACTTTCTGGCCAAGGCATCAGGCATCCAAACACCTGCATAAGCAGAATTTTGACAGTCTTGATGATGGAACAAGGAAACCTGATTAATTTGCTGGCGTAAAGGCTGCAACAACTCTTCGGCGAGAGTCACAATACGGTGTTTCCCGCCTTTACCGAACAGCACTCTTAGCTGGCGGTAATCAAAATCGATATCTTTTACCCGCAGTCGAATCAATTCAATGCGCCTTAAACCTGAACCGTAAAGTAAAGCAGCCATCAGGTAATGGACGCCTGTTAACTGAGTCAATAATTGCCTGACTTCATCTACCGTCAAAACCACGGGTAATTTTCGTTGCCGACTAGCTTTCTTAAAATGTAATAAGGTATCCAGCTTTTGAGACAAAAATTTAGTCTTCATAAACACAATGGCATTTAAGGCCAGTGACTGTGTTCCCGGCGAAACCTTGCGCTCTATTGACAGGTAAGTGAGGAAGCGTTCCAGATCGGCAGAGCCTAATTCACGGGGATGTTGCTTTCCACAATACAATATGAAATATTTGCACCAGTATAAGTAAGCCTGAATAGTTCGTTTACTGTAATGACGAACGCGCATAAACGATTCAAGTGAGTCCAAAAATGGAGATTTTGGCATGATTAACTCCTCATCCTTGAAGAATAAACACCCTTTTTTTAAGAATAGCTCCAATTTTAGCGAGCGCAATACCTTTCTTTATTACAGAATTATTCCTCAGAACTTATTTTCTATATTTTTCAGATGCTTAAATTTGGCGTTTATTGCAAAAACAATTAATAAGGTAAACTCCCTAATAATTCTTATGAGGCCAAAGGCCTCATTAACATGCTGTTAGGCAATAGGAGCATCATGTATAAAGTTATTATTTACTTATGCTTTTGGCTTGGTGCAATTTTACTTTTTTGGGCCTTAGAGCTAATGGGCCAGCTCCCTGACTGGCTGTCGCCATACGCCTTAGGGTACAACTGCGCACTTGTAGGCGGGCTTGGTGGAGTTACTTACTGTTTAAGAGCTATATATCTTAATAAATGTGTCAAAGGCCAGTGGTCTGAAGAATGGCATACTTGGTATTACCTTCGCCCATTGGTAAGCGTCTTAGTTGGGGTTGCAGCATACATATTTTTGAATGCAGGCTTATTAGTCTTAGACGCTGGAGAAACTTCACAATCTAGCCCATATGGTTTTTTAGCTCTTTCATTTATTGCTGGGCTTAATGTAGATAGGTTTTTGATTAAGCTAGAAGATTTAGCACAAGCTTCTTGGGGTATAAAACCTTCAAGAACTTCTGAATTTAGTTCAAGGAATTTAAAGAACGAGAATACTGATGAGACTAAAAATTCATAATGTAGGACATGGCAGTTGTATTTCACTACTTCATGACAACGGCAATTCCATGGTTTGGGATTGCGGACATCAAGATGATTATCGGCCTTCTACATTTCTAATCCACGAAGGAATAAGAACAATAGATAGATTCTTTGTTTCAAATTATGACCAAGATCATATAAGTGACCTGCCAAATTTAAGGCAAAATTTAAATCTGCCTTTGTTGCATAGAAACACTTCTATAGATCAAGTTTCCTTGAGAGCTTTAAAGCGTCAAGGAGGCCCGATTAGTGCAGCAATGGAATCAATGCTTGATATGATAGATGGGTATAATTTAGGCCCGCCAGCCATACCACCAGAGTTTCCAAATGTTCAATTCTCAGTTTATTGGAATACATTCGATGACTTTGAAGATACTAATAACTGTAGTTTGGTAACTTTCTTAGATTGCAATGGACTGAAATTTATATTTCCTGGAGATTTAGAAAATGCTGGATGGCTCAAGCTTCTGGAGAATGTAACTTTCCAACAAGATCTGCGCGGAGTGGATATTTTTGTTGCATCACATCATGGAAGAGAAAGCGGATATTGTTCTGATGTTTTTGATATTTGTTCTCCCAGGGTGGCTGTTTTTTCTGATAGCAATATTGTTCACGCATCTCAAGATATGAGTAATACATATGGAAGGCATTGTTCTGGGATTCAATTTAACGGGACACCGAGAAGTGTCATAAGCACTAGAAATGATGGGAGTGTTTGGTGGGATCTATAAATATGCCTAACAAAGCAAATCAGTTCGCAGCTACGCTGCCGGACAAATTATTGCTTCGCAAAATTTGCCGCTGTTTGCGGCGTTATGCATCATAATCAGGATCGGCGATGACGAAAGGAACTCCCATATCTATTCAAGAAGGCCTAAACAAAACCGAATTTTTCGGAAATAGAACTCCTGAAACAAACCCAGAAGATTTTAAACGTGCTTTTACCATCTTATCCGATTATCGAAATGGCGCGATATTTCTAGCTAATTATGCCGGAAATAGTGATTGGGAAAGGCACGCAAATGGAGATGAAATCGTATATGTAGTTGAGGGTGAAACGACTCTATTTTTAATAGAAAATAGCATTGAAAAGCCAAACATCCTAAAAGCCGGAGAGTTGTTGGTTGTTCCTGAGAATACCTGGCATCGTTTTGAAACTCCAAAAGGAGCTAAAGTAATGACAATTACACCCCAACCAACAGACCATAGTAGAGAATGGCCTCATGATGCATAACAAGTGGATAAAGTCGCCCTGTGGGCTGGGACGTCAAAAAGCTTCGCTTTTTCCCGCCCCTTACCCTGGGCGTTATGTGCAAAGGAAGATTTCATGAAAATTTCAGATCTTGAACTAATTATAACAGAGGTAGTTCCACCAGTCGGAGGAGTCTTATCCTTCTCTGCAAAGGTGCAATTCTTATATATAGAAGACAAAAATGACCGTCGCAAAGTCACTTATGATTTTGGAGAGACTTTAGGTAAAACTAGTAAAGAAGCCGAAACCAAAATGCAAGAAAAAGTTAATAATTGGTTAATAACTCAACTGGGCTAATTAATTTTTAAGAAGTTAATATAAGGAGAGATTCATGGAAGTTTTCATCGGCCTTTGGCTTTTTTCAATGTTAATCCATATGGGCATAGTTATTCATGAGGCCCTTGATGCGGCATATATTCGTAAACAAAAATATGCTGGCATAATTACACTTATTGCCGGGGTTATCTTCTCTCCATTAGCACCACTTTCTATAGGCTATGTATTAAATTCAATTAATTTAAATATTGGTTATCTTAAGTTGCATGCTGATAAAGCGAATAAGGAAAATCATAAATAAGCACATAACAATCAGTTTAATCATGGACGCAGCTGACGCTGCGCCAATTAACAAAGGCGTTACCTGTACTAGCTTGGAGTAAACCGTGATATCCATCGATACTATCTGGGCGAGGATCGTGGCAAACGAAGGCCAAACGTTTCGTCAGATACGAGGCAAGGAATATACATACGAAGTTGTTGGTTCTTCGATAATTCCTGAAGGGATAAACCAGAATCTTCCGCGATCTCAGTTTGAGAAAGCTATTGAATATTTGCCGCTGGAAAGCACTTCGGAAATCCAGCACTTACGTGGACCGTCATATCTATTTTCCATTCTTATGGATGCCAGGATCAGACGGCAGGACGATTGGGGTGATCGTTAGTGCATTATTCGACAGGTAACAATCAATTCTATAAAGGACAAACTGCTACGCAGTTTGCCCATAAATAAGAGCGTTAGAGCGCATATTGGAGTTAGTGCGGTCCGCAGGTAGAGCCAAATATATTTTGGTTCAATAGGTCTTATGGACGAATACTTACAACAAATAATAGCTGCAGCGTTGCATTCTCCGATAATAGGCATCGGAACATGGCTTAAGTGGCAGTCGATGAAGACGGGAACCATCGTTCCTACTGGAGCTTGGACCGAAAAAAACGGAAGAATTTCGGGCTGGGCAATTCACCTTTTCACTTACATGAATTTTCTATTTGTGTTTTCGGATCCATTCGGGTGGCATTTGATTCTTGTCCTACTGCTAATATGGTTTTTAGGAGGCTGGACTGCAACCCTGATAGAAAGGAAGCTGTATGGCACAGAAGAGAGGCTTGAAACAATTGTATATGCTGTAGAATCTTATGGGAAAAGCCTAAGACCAGAACAACTACGAGAATTCATTGATGGGCTTGTGCCGCAATGGTGGATTCGATTGATGCCCATGTCGTGGCGGGAAAGGTTAACTAAACGAATCAATGAAAGCATTCAAGATGATGCGCTCTAACAAGTCAAACAACTACGCGCCTTCGGCGCCGGACGCGCTAAAGCGCGCCGGTTTTTGAGGCGTTATAACTCATAGTTGAATTATGTACATACCCGGACATTTTGATCAGCCTGATAGAGATAAAGCGATTTCCTTTATCAGGGCCAACTCTTTCGGCCAATTAGTTTCTCTGGTTGAAGGGCGGCTATTTGCATCCCATCTCCCATTCATGATTAGTAATGATGGATCGGCTATGTTGTGTCATTTAGCTCGCCAGAACCCGCAATGGGAAGATGTTGAGGCTCAAGAAGTCCTTGTTACATTCCAAGGGCCACATGATTACATCTCTCCTAGTTGGTATACCGCGCCTGGAGTACCTACCTGGAATTACCAAGTGGTACATGTCTACGGCAATTGCAGGTCTATACATTCTCCTGATGAGCTCAAAGCCATTGTTGAACGTTTAACTCAATGCCATGAGAGTAAATTTCAAATTCCTTGGATACCGAAATATAGTGAAGCAATGCTCAAAAGCATTGTCGGAGTGGAAGTCTCGGTAACCGAAATTCAGTGCAAATTTAAACTTAATCAGAACAGGTCAGAGCAGGATCGCGCTGGTGTTATCGCGGCGCTGGATGAGCATGGTTCTGGAAATCTAGCCGCGGTCATGAGAGAAAATGAGTTATAACAATCGCAAGCAGTGCGTGCCTGGCGGCACCGGACACTCACTTCGTTCGTGCCGCTGTTGCGGGCGTTAAATGTCTAGTTGCCTATGAAGTGTAATGTTCCAAAATCTTATCTTGATCTTGCGAGAGCGGTTGTGGATACTCAATTAGGATCCAAATCAGGAGCATCAAATGAAGATGCAATATTCTCTCTGCTTAGCTGTACTTACGTTTATAGCTATAGTGCATTAGTCTCGTTTTGTTCAGCTCAACTTTACATATTATGGAATCAAGATAGTTCAGCATTAAAAGATAAATATAAATCATGTGATTCATTCGAGGGATTAATGGCCGGCCCCCTTAAAGAAATTAAAAATGCGTTAAAAGAGCTTTCTCTGCAATACAATCTAGAGCCAATTCATACAGCTAGGCCGAAGCTTTGGCGTCATCTTAATGAACTCCTTAAGAACTATCGCGACTTCTTTCTGCATCCTAATCCTGATCATTTTCAAAAATATGTAGGTGAGACTGGTAATGCACAATGGTGTTTTGCCTCAGATACAGCATCAGGAATACTGGAGTACATCTATGAAGGCTGTAGAGGGGAAGCGCCAAAGTGGGTTAATACTTCAGGTCTTCAATCACTTGGGTTTAAAGTTGTCGACATTTAACAAAGCCAAGCAAGGCGGACAAATTCTGCTTCGCACAATTTGCCGTTGTTGGCGGCGTTAGGTGACTTATGGACAGGTCCAGACTATTTGGCAAAGAGATTACTCGGCCAGAACATTATCCACATAGAATATTTGAAGCCGATCCAAATTTAGTATTAATCGCAAATCAAGATTTTGAAGTTGGTTATTTAACTGGATATAGCGCCCCTTTTACGGGCGGAGGAAAAGCAATATTCCCTAAAGGTGAAAAAATTAAAGTCACGAACTATGTAAAAGGAGCCAAAGCTGCAGATTGCAGACCAGTTGATTATGAGCGCCTGCAAAACATAATTGTCTCTGAAAAGGAAAGAAGCGATAGCAAATATACAGGTTATGGGCTGGTGATTACTTTAGTTGATCTTGATAGGTTTTTTGATGAAGTCACCTAACAAACAGTTTAATAAGATGGACGTCACAAGCTTCGCTTGTTCCGCCCATTAACAAAGGGCGTTAGTTGCTCTAGAGGATTTGAGCATTGATTGTCAAAGATAAAAGAATTAAGACTCCTCATGGTAATTCTACTATTTGGAGGTATATGGCTCTCGATAAGTTCATAGATATGGTTCTTTCAGAATCCATCTATTTCACTAATGCCGCGAAGATGACAGATAAATATGAAGGGGCCATTCCGCGGAAAACATTGAAATCTAAAAGATCTAGATTGCTTAAAAAAGGGCAAGACCCATCTGATGTAGATATTGATGTTGCTTACTACGAATATAGCTTCAATTCATTAAAAGATTTGACCCTAATAAATTGCTGATCTATTAGACCAGTTGAATCCTATGCTCTGTGGAAAATATACCTATCAGGTGCTAAGTCCGGAGTAGCCATCAAGACAAACGTATCTACTCTAAAGCGGGCTATCAAATTTGGTAAAGATGAATATGATGAAGACATATTTATGGGTGAAGTTAGTTACAAAGATTACATCGATGATTCATCACTAACTAGATTTGACCTGATAACAACTAAAAACATGTTTTATGAGTTTGAAAAAGAATTGAGATTATTTATTTTTCATTATCCCCTATCGGAGGGTGGAGTAACTCCTCCATATGACGTTTCTGTTGGGCGCTGGGTAAAAGTTGATATAGACATGCTAATTGAAAATATATATCTGTCTCCTTTTGCTGGCCCATGGTTTGAGGCTTCATTTAAAAAGTTAATACAAAAGATTAGCCCCTCACTATTGTCTAAAGTTGTCATTTCAGAGGTGTTAGATGAGTGAGCAACTAACAAGTACCTCAACCGGACGCATACTGCTTCGTTCAAGGTTGCGCTGGCTTCGCCATTTTCGCGCAACCTTTCTCTACTCAGCGCGCGCCAGTTAGGCAAACGTTATTCTGAAGTGGAGTAAAAATATGAAGTTGAAAACCACCGGGATTGACCATGTAAACCTTCAAGTATTGAATCTTGAAGAAAGTTGTAGGTTTTGGAACAAATTACTGGGTTTCAAAGAACTTGAAGATATACCTGATCAAAACGGAAAAATTATAGGAACGAAAGAGGCGAAACTCGCACTTTACGAGAATGTTGAAATGGAAATTAAAGAGAAGGGGGGCTTTTCTCATGTTTCATTCCACATCGAAAATTTCGAAGACATAGAAGAAGTCTGCGTTGAACTGGGATTAAAAATAAAATATAGCGGTACCGTTCAGTGGCCAAAGTCACGTTCTATTTATATAAATGATCCAAACGGTTATGAGATAGAATTATCAGAGGTTTGGGGTGGTGGTATTTAAAAAAGGCATGCATATCAAGTTGGTTAATTTGACAGTTTTACCGTCACGCCATTGTGTGCTTAATAGCACACATGGGCTCCTCCAAAACTGCAAATTACCAAAGCGTTATACACAGCAGGAGTACTGAACATGGTTGAAGGAAGTTGCCTCTGTGGCAATATCAAGTATCAAGTGGAAATAAATCCAGAACAAATATTTAACTGTCACTGTAAATTTTGTAGAAAGGCACATGGTGCTGACTACGCAACGGTTGCTATTGCAAAGGCTTCAACATTATCTCTTATAGATGAGAAGGGACTTCTAAAAGAGCATCAAAACGATATAGGTGGCTTTCGGGCTTTTTGCACTGAATGTGGTAGTAGGCTCTTTAATTATGCACCAGATAAAAACTTATATTTCAGTGTCACACTGTCGACAATAGACACGCCCATTCAGATTAAACCAGCTGCGCATGCCAATACTGAATCCAAAGCAAGTTGGTGTGAGCCTTATAAAGGAATTCCCCAGTTTAGTGGGTTTCCGGATGGGCTATAAAGTGTATAACAAGGCTTTCATGTCGCCAGCAAGCTGGCTGGGACGGCTACTGCGTAGCTACCCCATAGGGCGGCGTTAGCCGTTACAAGAACCGCTGACTGACAACATTGAGTACGGAGAATCGGGAGATTATATGAAAACACTCATCACAGAGTTCATCAGTCTGGATGGAGTCGTACAGGCTCCAGGGGGAGCTGACGAAGACAAGGACGGCGGTTTCAGTCATGGTGGGTGGTCGATGAAGTATTTCGACCCTGAGGTTATGGGTGGCATGTATGCCGAACTCGCTGCACAAAGTGACGTGCTCTTACAAGGACGTCGTACTTATCAGGTCTCGGCTGCAGCTTGGCCCAGTCGCTCAGGGGACCCATTCACGGATTGGATCAATCGTGTCCAGAAATATGTAGTATCCGATACACTCACCGAGAAAGATGCAATATGGAATCCTACCACAATCATTCGTGGCGCCGACTTATTGAAGACGGTGTCCGAATTGCGTGCGAGGCCGGGAGGGTATATCTACGTGTATGGCAGTGCAACGCTGGTCAGGTCTTTACTCGACGCCGATCTTGTCGATGAATTGCTGCTCACAATCGAACCGATCATTCTTGGTGGCGGAAAGACAATTTTTGCTGAGAACGGCAAGGCGATGCCATTTACGCTGGAGTCCTCGGTAAAAGCCAGTACAGGTGCGCAAGTTTGCCGTTATGTTCGTGCTCGGTAGTTCAGGGCTACCAATGCGCTCGTTCAGACGCTCCTTACGCCACACCGCACAGCTTAAACGTTATGCTCTGACCGCCAAGATAGGTGAAATAAATGGCTGAGAACTTAAAAGTAAAAGGGCCAGCATCGTCTTTTCCATCTTTTGAAAAGACGTACGGCCATCCAGCCGATTATTGGTTCAAATTGCTATCTACTCAAAAAATATTTAAGCACATGGAAATGACTGCTTGGTTAAAGACCGGGCAGCGCTAATCAATGAACCACATGAACAGGATTTACTTAACGAGAAATTGGGCGACACTTCATATAGGGAAACTCCCTCCAGGATCCTGCTATATAAATTTTGGTGGAAAAACAGACCCTGACTATCAGATCACTCAATTCCCGAAACTATGCCTGAAACTATTTTTGACACTAATTTTAATGTCGAATCCTGTCTTAGCCGCCGAAATCATGCCCTTCACTTCAGATGCTTGCAGCGCCTTCCCGGAAGGGACACTTACGCAAAATGAATTATGGCTGGATTGCTGTGTTGCACATGATTACGCTTATTGGAAAGGCGGGACCAAGCAGGAAAGGCTTGCTGCCGATCAAGCCTTAAAAGTTTGTGTTGCCGAAGCAGGAGAACCTGAAATTGCGCTACTCATGCTCTCCGGAGTTCGTGTTGGCGGCACTCCATATCTGCCAACCCGTTTCCGTTGGGGCTATGGCTGGCCCTACCCGCGCGGTTATAAAGCATTATCTTCTGACGAATTGCAACAAATTGAAGAATTAACGGAATAAAATTTGTCACCTATTTGAAACCTGGATGCAACTGAGTTTGATAGTATTTCAGTGGATTATGTATACATAATCTAAGAAATATCAAATTGATCATCATTTAATTCATAGACTGCATGGGGTTGTTGTATTTTCATAGCCAGCACAATTCAAAAGTTCCAGTCGTGAAAGGTGAGTGATTTAATTGGTGATGCAGGGTTTTGCTTCCCTGCATGAAGCCAGCCTCGCAAAAGGTGCGCTCGACAGCAAAACCAAAGAACTCATTGCACTGGGTATTGCAATCACCGTTCGTTGCGATGGGTGCATCTCCTACCATGTCCACGATGCACTACAGGCAGGTGCCAAAATGGAGGAGATCGCTGAAACGGTATCCGTCGCAATTTTGATGGGAGGCGGCCCATCCGTCGTGTATGGCATTGAAGCCATGCAGGCACTTAGTCAGTTTCAGGAACGCGGTTTATAATGCAAAGCATTCCTCAGTTTAGAAGAACTGTGACTGTAAAAATAAACACAAGTGCGGAATATGGCAAAGTGCTTCAAAGCAAGAATTTTCCAGAAATCCGGATCTGGTATAGTCAAGTTCCGCAAACCATGGCTTTACTGTTTTAAGCGAGACAACGATGAACGAAGTTGAATATGCAGGCTTTTGGATCCGAACAGCTGCGGCACTTATCGATACTTTCCTGATGCTAATTATCGTCGTGCCATTACTGACGATTTTTTATGGAGACATCTACTGGACCGGTGATGTCAGGGTGGCGGGATTTTGGAGTTTCATGTTCAATTATATATTTCCAGCTTTTGTCGTGATCATTTTCTGGATCTACAAATCCGCAACGCCGGGTAAAATGCTGTTGAAATTGACCATCGTCGACGCACAAACGGGCGGCAAACCCAGCACAGGGCAATTCATTGGTCGGTATCTTGGCTACTATGTTTCAATGATTCCTTTTTTTCTCGGCATTATCTGGGTGGGGATCGACAAGCGAAAACAAGGCTGGCATGACAAACTGGCCGGTACGGTAGTTATCAGAAGCAAACATACTGAACCCGTAAAATTTGCGCATCAGGATGAAACGGTTTCATGACTGAGGCTGCCCACTTATCAGGAGAAGTATTTTTAAAATTGGCCAACTACCGTATGCCCTTCGGTAAATATGCCAATAAGCGCCTGGTAGAAATTCCGGAAGAATATTTTATCTGGTTTTCCAAAAAGGGCTTCCCCGCCGGTGAACTGGGTGAATTTATGTCCATGATGCTGGAAATCAAAGTTAATGGACTCGAGTATTTATTTGACCCTTTGCACAAGTCTTCTTATCGCAATCATTAACCGAAGCATCACGCAGTATCCTTTAATTCAAAATGAGTAATTTGAAATGAACGAAATTGAAATTAACAAGGAACCTGTTGAATTATATAAAATCTTGAAATTCGAGGGCCTGGCCGGCAGTGGAGGAGAAGCTAAAGCACTTATCGAGCAGGGACTTATTCTTTTAAACGGCGTAACTGAAACACAAAAGCGTAAGAAAATTGTCAGCGGCGATATCCTGGAGCTTAATAAACAGCAATATAAAGTTACCTTCAATAAGTCAGCCACATAAGACTCCGGTACTGAACCAGGGTGAGGGAAAAAGAACTTTCGTTCTGAACTCAAGCATAGATGCCGTACAAGCTATCTTATGTGTACAATCACTTGCTCGATAGCTGACATATCTTTTTCGATCGTTAACCCGAAGGATTCCAAATCATGAAAATCTATGGCCGTGCACAGAATGACGATGCAGAACTTAATATCCTGTCTGAAGCTGCTCTCGTTGCGGAACCGTCCAGTCTCCGGGATCTGGCCTCCTTTCTCTATCGCTGTGCCGATGCCATTGAAGACCAGGGAGAAGACTGGGAACATGATCAATTCGAAAGTAATGACAACATAAGTTTTCAATTTGATGTATTCAATCCCTATCTTGTTACCGATACAGATGATTAATTAGCCTTCTGCACTATGCTGCTCACTACTATAAATAGCTTTTTACAGGGATCATAAAGTAACTATGTCAGAGATTAATTTTACCAATGCAGAAAAAGATGAAATAGTTAAAAAAATTCAGCAGTACTGCAGCAATGAACTGGGGCAAGACATCGGGCAATTCGATGCTGAATTCCTGTTGGATTTTTTCACTAATGAAATTGGCGGCTATTATTATAATCGCGGCTTATATGATGCGCGGCAGATTTTCGAAACTAAACTCGAAGATATTGATGAAGTCATTTATGCCATGGAAAAAGATACCACGCGCAAAGGCACTTGAAAATAATGCTGGAATTAAGACCTAGCTGTGAACACTGCAATAAACCCTTGCCTCCTTCTTCTACCGAGGCAATGATCTGTTCTTTTGAATGTACTTTTTGTAAACAATGCGTAGATGAAGTGCTGGAAAATGTCTGCTGCAATTGCGGCGGGGGTTTTAGCCCTAGACCAATTCGCCCAAGTCAGAATCTAAAAGACGAGAGCTTCCTTGGTAAATATCCAGCTTCCAGCAAAATAAAGCACAGGCCTGTTAACACCCAGGAACATCATTTATTTTCCAGCAGCATAAAAGGTATACCACCAAATAAGCGCTAAGAAGCTGATATTTTTTTAAATATTAAATCCCATACACCATGACCAAGTTTTTCACCCCGGCGCTGAAATTTTGTAACGGGCCGGTCGTGCCCCATAGAATATTTTCCATTCTCTGCAAGGTTCTTCAGATCAGCAGTTTGTTCTAATACTTCCAGCATCTGCTCGGCATAGTTTTCCCAGTCGGTAGCCAGATGAATCAGGCCACCCTGTTTAATTTTAGGTAAAACACGATTTATAAATTCAGGCTGTATCAGACGTCGTTTATGATGTCTTTTTTTATGCCAGGGGTCCGGAAAAAAGATTTGTAATTTATCCAGCGAATTATCTGCGATGCACTCCTGTAAAACCAGTTTTGCGTCATTCTGATATACCCGCACATTTGTTATATCAGCGTCTGCCAGTTTACGTAACAGGGTTCCGATACCCGGCGGATGCACATCAACGCCGATAAAGTTTTGTTGTGGATTATCCTTGGCCATCTGTACCAATGAGTCGCCCATCCCGAAACCTATTTCAAAAACAAGCGGGTTGGTATTCGTAAATATCTCCACAGCATTGATACAGCCATTTTCCCTTTCCAGGCCAAATTCCGGCCAGTAATTGGCCAAAGCCTTTTCTTGTGAGGGCGTTAAACGCCCGCCACGCACCACATAACTTTTTATAGTACGTAAAGACGTAGACTCATTCATGATGATTTCATGTGATTGCGTATCAAACCATAGGCTATCAATCCCCAACCAAACAGAAAGGCCAAACCGCCCAAGGGTGTGATGTAGGCAAACCAAGTGATGCCGGTTAATGCCAGTAAATAGAGACTGCCCGAAAACAAGACAATGCCCGTCTGAAACGCATAACCACTGCGCGTAAAACTCCTCGAAGCTGGAAATACATAACAAAGTAAACCTGAAGCCAGCAAGGCTACTACATGAAACATTTGATAGAGCACGGCCGTATCCCAGGTAGCCAATTCAGATTCAGTGAGAATACCTGCCAGGCTGTGCGCCCCAAAAGCACCAAGTGCCACTACCAGAAAGCCGTTTATGGCCGCGTATAAGAAAAACCTTTGCATTATTTTATTCCTGTAATTCCGGACATAAAAAAGCCGCCAAAAAAGGCGGCTCAAATATTTATTCGTTCAGCTAAGCTTCGAGTACAGCTTTTACTTTATTCATGGCATTTTTTTCCAGCTGCCTGATGCGCTCTGCAGAAACCTGATATTTGTCTGCAAGATCATGCAAAGTGGCTTTGTTACCATCATTCAGCCAACGCTGTGCCAGAATATCCCTGCTGCGCTCATCTAAACCATCAAGCGCCATGTACAGGTTATCTGTATTGGTCTGAGCGTAGTCTTCATCTTCAATATTACGCGCAGGATCATAACGCTCATCTTCGAGATACTGTGCAGGTGCAAAAGCCGCCTCGTCATCATCTGAGTCCGCTGCTCCATCAAAGGATGCATCATAAAGACCCAAACGGCCCTCCATTTGCATGACAGTTTTCGCGTCAACGCCTAAATCTGATGCTACTTTGTCAGCTTCTTCCTGGCTCAGCCAGCCAAGACGCTTCTTGGAGCCACGAAGATTGAAAAACAGTTTGCGCTGCGCCTTGGTCGTGGCAACTTTTACAATACGCCAGTTTCTCAGAATAAATTCATGCATTTCTGCCTTGATCCAGTGCACCGCAAATGAGACGAGACGTACACCCATTTCCGGATTAAAGCGTTTGACAGCCTTCATGAGGCCTACATTACCTTCCTGAATCAGGTCTGCTTCAGCTAATCCGTAGCCAGAGTAACTCTTGGCCATATAGACAACAAAGCGCATGTGAGCAAGTACTAACTTACGAGCTGCATCAAGATCTTCGTCATAATAGTATTTATTTGCCAGCTCAAGTTCTTCTTCTGCCGTCAAGATCGCAATACCGTTGACCGCAGTAATATAGGCATTCAGGTCGCGACCGGGCACCATAGTGTCTACGACACTCAGGTTTCTTCCAGTCACAGCACCTGCTGTTTTACCACTTACTTTTCCAGTCATTTTGTTACCACACCTGATTTTGTCTAATTTGTTAATTTTGCCTGCTTACGCAAAGCGGCCCCAGACTGATCAAATATTCTCAAAACTGTTTAGGTCTTTTTCTTGCCAGCCTTTCGCTTAGAGTCTGCAGGGCGCAAAATATTACCATCTTCAGAGTTAGACAGCTACCCGCCCTGAATGTTCAATCTCCCGGAAGCACAGGTTTAAGTTATACAAAACATGACCTAATCTAGTACTTTTTGCCGAGATTTCAAGGCCTAGTAATAATATTCCGTATAACCAGGTAACAAGCGATACCTTGAATTCAGGAAGGCCACAATATCGATCAGCTCCGTTACCTTCATATCTTCATTCAGATACATTGGTGAAGAATTAGCCCGGTTACGCTCCTGCCTTGGCAGCAAATCGAGATATTGCTCGGAAAGCACATGGTCGGGATTGATGATGGATGTCGCCAAATCTCCATAGGTTTTTGCGAACATCAATTCCCCACCCAGGACTACAGTGAACGGACTTGTTCCCGCGTAAGCAGGTAATTCCACACCATCCACCACGTGACACTGATTGCAACCCAGGGAGACAAATGCTTCCTGGCCACGATCGAGGTCACCTCGCAGAATTGGAAATCTGAAGTCATTTGCATAATCCGGATAAATTCGACAGGCACTCAAAGTGATAATTGAAATACCCAGCAATAAAATCGATAATTTTTTCATCAGTACTGCTCCTTTTTACATCTGTTCACTATTACATCTGCTCGCTATTATACCCGCCCAGCATTAAATCATAATCCTTTTTGTTTTACTGCTTTTGATTTAGGTCAGACAAGACTCTTGTGTCTTAAAGTATTGCGGTCTGCGATAATGCGCCGATGGAATATGACTTAAGTTTACTCTTTATCTTCATGCTGATAGCTGCCGGTTTTTTTGCCGGTTTTATCAATACTATTGCCGGTGGCGGCTCCATGTTAACCCTGCCTGCCTTGATGATTTTGGGTATGCCGGCAGATGTTGCAAATGGCACCAATCGGGTTGGCATACTCTTGCAGTCCGTTGCCGGCTCCCGACGTTTTTACCAGATGGGTAAACTGGAACCTTCAACCATCGCCCCCACTTTGCTGCCCACCCTGAGTGGCGCTTTACTGGGTTCATTGCTTGCTTCCTACCTGCCCGTTGTCTGGTTAAAGCCCACCCTCCTCATCACGATGCTGGGCATGGCATTTATCATGCTGATCAAACCATCAGTAGTCGCGCCACCCTCAGGTACGCTTCCCTACAAACTCAGTGAACGTCCAATGGCATGGGTCGGACTGTTTATTGCGGGTTTTTATGGTGGTTTTGTACAGGCCGGAGTCGGTTTTATTTTGATTGCTGCACTGGCAGGAGGTTTACGTTATGACCTGGTGCGATCCAATGCCCTGAAAATGGCAATTACCGTTCCCGTGACTGTCGTTGCCTTGTTGGTTTATGTATTACGTAATCAGGTGCAGTGGTTGCCTGGCCTTGTGCTGGCGATAGGCATGGTTGCCGGAGCTATGGCAAGCGTGCAGTTTGCTATCAACGTGCCGCAGTCAGTTCTCAAATGGGTCATGTTCGGGATGGTACTGATCGTCTGTCTTGCCGCTTATTTCAGCTAATACTAATACTTGTTCAGTTTGAAATTTCATATGGCATAAATGCTGCCGTTCCTGTCTTGCTCACCCTTCGATCTTTCCTTCCTGTTTTTCCGGCGCTGCGGAACGCGTCGCTTTGCGACTCAGACAGTCCTCGCGCTTCATCGGAAAAACACTCAGGCTTAAGGCATCTCAATGGGTTCACACGACTGGAGCGACAGCTTTCTTAGCAAAGTCGAAATTTTCAATACAGGTAAAGGTACAGACGTGTTGGCGAGATATTCTATCGGCGACCGTCTGACGACAGGGACGTCGTCAGCCGAGCCTATACAGGGATGTATGTTTTTTGGCGTGTCGACGAGGGATATCTCGCCAACCCGCCTGAATATATGCTGAAAAAGTTATAACTAAAGGATTACCCAAAAGTTTGTTGCACTGCTAAAGACTTTACAAAATTCCAAACAAAAAAAAGAGAGCCAAGGCTCTCTTTTTTTAAACTTACTTTCTGCTTATTCTTGCTTGTACTTACTCTACAAACGGCATAAAGCGACCCAGAATAATCACGATCACCCAGATCAGCAGCGACAAACCGGCAATGACTTTGGCGCGGAATTCTGCGTCTTCACCGTCGGCAAGTTGAACCAATTCTTTGTGCTCTCCAAACCAGAACCAAAGTGCATTTAAACCGGCAATAATTACCAGGCCCATTTTCCATTGGAAGGCTATATTTGGTCCATATCGCACAGGGTTGGAAGCGATAAATATTATCCCGGTAATAAGATTGATAGCAAAACCAACCATTGCTATAGGGATGAATTTCATCGCTGCCTGCATATTAATAAAGCGGGCAAATCCCAGAACTCTCAAGTCAATAACCAGCAAAGAGCCAAAAAGAATCGACAAGCCAATAAAATGAGAAGTCTCTGCGGCAACAAAAACCCAGCTCAGTTCACGAGACATTACTCCTAACCAAGAAGCACCTAACCAGTCAAAAGTTGGTTGCATAAATTCCATGATTTACCCCTTACTGTAAATAAGCCATAAGTCGACCAGTAACTATGGCACCAGTCCACGAGGCCAGGCAAGCAGCTGAAAGCAACTTGGTTAACTTCTCATCACGCCCGTTTCTGATTCCGTTCATGACTACTTTCATCAGTATGCCGCCCGCTAAAATCAAAGCCATTTTTAGCTGGAAAGAACCCTGAAATATATAAGTAGAAAAATAACCGGTAAGTAACAGCAGACCAGAAACCAGATTTAACATAAAGCCGGCCCAGCCAATCATGAATAGCCTGTCATAGGCAGAAATAGAAATAGTTTTTGCAAAACCAAGAACGCGTAAGTTAAAAGCTATGACAACACCCATAACCGTCATCATACCCAAACCATGAGCCGCAAGTGCCATCGGATAAGCAAGGAAATTTCCGGTGCCTCCGGTAACCCATAAGCCGACGCTGCTTAATTCCACGGAACATACAAAGCCTACTGGCTCAAGACATCCGAAATCAAATTCCATAAGCAAACCTTATTCTAAAAATTGGCTGCATTGTTACAACCATCAAATTACAGCGTAACCCGAATTAAACAAGTGCTTAAAATTCCGAATTATGCCTTTCTTGAAAAGAAAGCCCAAAGGACTCTCAAAAGCAGGCGCTAAAGTAAACTACATACTTGCCAGAATCAAGTATTTTACCAGCCGAATTGATTTTTTTAGAAACTGGTTTCTGAACAAGAAAGCCTACACATAAGGGATCTTTCAATTATTCATTAACGGGTTTATAACCGTTAAAAACTGTTTATAAAAACGCCATCCAGCGTGCCACACTGATCACCAGCAGCCAAAGTATCAGAGATAAAATTGCTATTACTTTGGCGGGTAATTCTGCTTGTTCTCCGTCTGCCAACTTTACCAGTTTGCTATGTTCGCCAAACCAGAACCACAGTGCATTTAACCCGGCAAGTGCAATCAGCCCCATCTTCCATTGAAAACCGACATTGGTCACGAAGGTATCAGGACTCCAGGAGAAAAGTGTAACACCGGATAAGAGATTCATTGAAAAACCCAGAATCGCAAAGGGAATAAATTTCATGGCATCACGCATATTGATAAAGCTGGCGAAACCCGCAACTCGTAAATCGACAACCAACAGGGAGCCAAACAAAATAGAAAGCCCGGTAAAATGTATGATTTCCATGATCGGATAAACCCAGGGTGTTAGGTTAATCCAGTCATGTAGCCATGATGAGCCTACCCACGCTATAAATACGTCCATCTGCTTTCCCCTACAAGTAAGCCATTAAACGGCCAGCACAAATGGCCCCAAACCAAGAAGCCAGACACAAAGCTGAAAGTAATTTGATTGTTCCCTGACTTCTTTGGTCCCTGATGCTGCTGATAACCACTTTTAGCATGATGCCACCGATGACGATGAGGCTCATTTTTACAATAAAAGAACCCTGGGAAATAAACTTACCGAAATCTCCGGCCAGCAAAATCAAACCCGAGAGCAGGTTCAAGGCGAAGGCAAACCAGGCAACTTTAAAGAGCTTGTCATATGACGCGATTGAAATATTGCTGGCAAAACCCAGCACCCGGACATTAAAGGCAAAAACAACACCGAGTACCGTCATTAACCCGATGCCATGTATAAGCAATACCAGGGGGTATGCCCATAAAGTGCCACTGGCACCAGTCACCCATTGCCCTAAAGGACTTAATTCAATTGAACAGATTAAACCTGTTGGCTCAAAACAAATGTCATCCATCAGTCAGTACCCATTATGTTCAGCGATATACTTGTGCGGATTTCAACACATTAATGAAGACGACAATATCTATCGTAACAACTGATAAGCGTGCACTTGATAAACATCAAATTTTGTGAGGTTTTCTTATAGCTGAGAGCTCAGCCAGGAAGAGATATCAATAATTTGCTCATGACAAAGTGTATGCGCCATAGGGTAGGTCAGGAATTTTGGCTGATAGCCCAGAGCTTCAAGTGAGGCTATGCTTTTTCTGGCCAGTTCAATATTCAGCACCTGATCCTGTGTGCCATGACAAACCAGAATCGGCAAACCCTGATTAGCGGGATGAGGTGTAACTGCTTCAGCACTTGGAAAGAAAGATGATAATGCAATCAATCCTGCCAGGGGTTTGTCGTAAGTTAAAGCCGCCTGATAATTAACCGCTGCACCCTGTGAAAAACCGATCAGAAAAATATGCTCGCTATTAATGCCTCTGGCGATTTCCCTGTCGATCAATTTGTGAACTTCCATCGAGGACGCTAACAACTGCTGCGGATTTATGCTTCTGCCTCCGCCATCCAGAGCAACAATATCGAACCATGCAGGCATTACATAACCCTGATTCATCGTCACCGGAATTGATGGAGCGTGTGGAAAAATAAAACGTATCCTGCTGTCTTCGGGTAATGATAACTGTGGAACAATCGGCTCGAAATCATGGCCATCTGCGCCCAGGCCGTGCAGCCAGATAATAGAAACATTGGCTTCTTGATCAGGTTCGATAATGACTGCGGGCAAGTAGTCGCTCATATCAATTGCACCTTGTGTGTCTGAGGAGGGCTTCGTTTGATGCTAAAAACTGTAACTTGTCTATGAAGACGGCGCAAGACTGGAAGATGTTGATCGCGGTGCAAATTGAATTTCGTTCGCGCTGACTTTTCAGCAGTCAACAGCTAAAAACTTAGGCGCTTTTGAGCTTATGGAGATCTTCAGATGTCGTATCAAAGCGTTCGTTCAGAAAATGCACGATTGCTTCCGGCTCATCGAGCCAGATAACAACCCCTTTCTCTTCAACACGCAGGCAAGGAGCTTTTAATTTACCGTATTCCGCCAACAGATTATCCTGATGAATCATACATTTGCCTATGTCACGACGCTCAATTTCGAGACTCAGACGGTAAATTTCGCGTCTTGCCTTGCGGCTTGCGGAGCAACCCTTGTAATCATAAAGCGCCATGGCGCTGGTCGCCTTTGCAAGCTTCCTGGATTCCTGCTCAGTACGGACTACGGGGCGTGGGCGGAAGAACCAGTCAAACAAACTTAAAAAGGGATTAAGGGCCCTTCTAATACTTAATTTAGACATTCAGTTTATGAAATTTAAAATTGGTGATAGCTTAAAAAGGGCGGCATTATCCACAAAGCATTCAATGCTGTCGAGCTGTTTTTTTAGCGCTTGTTATGACTGACTTAACTGCTGCCCGTCATAGTAATACCAGACACCTTTCAGACGTTGAAACACTGAAATTTCATGGTGCGTTTGCTCTTTACCCCCGGCCTCCTTATAAACTGCTTTAAATTCTACCTGCCCCATATCCCCCTTTTGCAGATGTCTGACAATTTGCAGGGACAGCCACTCATATGCACTGTTGTCCAGATCTGCCATACCGATATTCCGGACTGTAGAAGGATGCCAGGTCTGCTTGAGATATTTTGCGTGAGCACCCAGTGCATATGCCGCATAGCGGGAACGTACCAACTGACGTACTGTTCTAGCCTTTGCCTTGCCCTCCAGAAAGGGCTGACAACAGCGGGTAAAGTCTTTATTACTGCCACAAATACATGAATCCATCTTGGATATCTCACCTGAATATAGTTGTTAACAACTAAGCCGCATACACAAAGACACAATAATGAATCTCAATTATGTCTGAATAAAAGCCCTTTTTATTGCTAAAAAACCATTGTTCTTGCACTTTATAACGGCAACATAAACTGCAGGTTTTCATCTATCCATCATATGCATTTAGCTGCAATTTAGAAGATTAGCAATTTTATTATAAACGTGTTTATATCTGCCTTCGCCCCATAGTTTGCGGCTTTAGCAGCAAGATCTTAGGTATAAACTTTACTAGCAGAGTATGTAGAATATCCACAACTTTTAACTTCGATAAAGCAATTGTATGTTCGAATTTTTTTTCAAATATTCACGCGCTGTCTACGATGAAAGCGACTTTATTCTGGCCAACAGCTGGCCTCTATGGATACTGATTGTTTTAGGCATAAGCTTCCTGGCCGCCTGTCTCTTTATGCTGGTCTGGAAACGCAAAGTACTTAACTGGTTTCAGCTTGCCAGTATTGGCACATTGCAAGTCTTAATGCTGGGGCTGGTTCTCTTTGTCCTTTGGCAGCCCTCTCTGGTAACCGAACGCCTCGTGAGTGGCGAAAATGCCGTCGCTATACTGCTTGATACTTCTGCCAGTATGGCTTTGCCTGAAAATGGCGAAACACGCATGGCCAGAGCTCAGACCTTGCTGACGGAAGACGGCCTGCAGGAGCTTTCCGAGACTTATGACATCCTGCCCTATGCCTTCGCAGAAAACGCCGTCGAACTGGAAAACTTTACCGTCCTGCCAAACCCGGGTGATGCATCCAATATCGGGCAGTCCATCGTCCAAACCCTGCGCAGAGCCAGTAATACATCATTAGGCGCATTGATTCTGATCAGTGATGGTGCCGACAACAGCGGCAACATTAGTGCCGCCACTCTAAATGAAATAATTTCCTATGGGGTGCCTGTGCATACCGTTGGTATTGGTCGTGAAAGCATTCCTGAAGATCTGGAATTGGCCGGCATCCTGTTACCCCAGAAAGCCCTGCCGGGTACAACGCTCACTGCGGCTGTCAGTATCATTCATGATAGCGGCGGCCTGACCCGGGTTAAAGTTTATGATGGCGAGCAACTGCTAAGTACGCGAGAAATAGAACTGGCAGCTGATCAAACCATGACAACTGCCTATATTGATATCGAGGTCAGCGATCCGGGCGAAATGGATCTGCGTTTCACCCTCGACCCTGTAAATGGTGAAAGAAATCTGGCCAACAATTCCAGAACACAGGTTATTGATGTGCCGGATAGTAAATACCGGGTTCTGTATGTAGAAGGCGAGCCACGCTGGGAATATAAATTCATGCAACGCGCCATGGATGAAGACCCCAGCGTGCAACTTTCAACTTTACTCAGAGTCAGCCCAAATAAATTTTATCGCCAGGGTATCGAAACCCCGGAACAACTGGCAGAAGGTTTTCCGCTGGAACGTGCGGAGCTGTTTGCCTATGACGCACTGATTATCGGCAGCGTGGAACTCGCAGAATTTACCGAAGATCAGCAGCAGATGATTCATGATTTTGTCAGCGAGCGAGGCGGCAGCCTGATGATGCTGGCGGGCCTGAATGGACTGGGACTGGGGGGCTGGGGCGAATCAGTCGTTAATGAGGCGCTACCCTCACGATTATCGGCAGACAATGCTGACTTCGTGCGCCAGCAGGCCAAGGCATTTCCGACACCTGCTGGTCTGGCTTCACCGGTACTGCAACTCAGTGACAGTCCTTCTGAAAATCTGGCGCTGTGGGATGAACTGCCCAATATTGCCGATTACCAACATATTGGCCCACTACGACCTGCCGCCAGCACCCTGCTGCAAATAGATGTAGATGGCGAGATCCTGCCTTTATTAGTGACCCAGCCTTATGGACGCGGTCAGAGTTTTATTCTGGCTACCGGAGGCACCTGGCGCTGGCAGATGAGCATGCCCCTGGAAGACATGAGTCATGAAACATTCTGGCGTCAATTAGCGCGTGGGCTTGTTGCAAATTCACCCTTACCCTTTGAGCTAAGCACCACTATAGATAATGAAGAAATACGTGTCAGGGCTCAGGTTCGTGATCCCGATGCGCAAGAAAACCAGGGCCTTGCCGTTTCAGCTGTTGTCTCATCGCGATCAGGACCGGCACTAACCCTGGAATTGCAACCTGCCAGTGGCCAACCCGGTGTTTATGAGGCCAGTTTTAGTCCTGAGGCCACCGGCTTATTCTCTGTAGAGGCCATTTCACGCATCGGCAGCACACCAGTAAACTCTATCCGCTCCGCCATTCGCTATGAGCAAAATCAGGAAGTTTTTGCCATTCGCCAGAATCGCGACCTGCTGGAAAATCTGGCCGCAGCAACCGGAGGCCAATACTGGCAGGCACAGGAATGGGATGATTTGCCAGAGGCCATTTCCTATTCCACGGCAGGTATCACTGAACAGGATATCCGTTATCTCTGGGATGCTCCGATTATTTTTTTCCTGTTGATACTATTAAAAACCGCCGAATGGTTACTTAGAAGACGCTGGAGAACCATTTAATGAGAGCGACTTTATTATTGAGTGCCGTGCTTTTATCGGCAGTTTCCCTGTCAGCCCAGGCTGCACTCTATATCACCATCGTGCAGGGCCTCGGTGGTGAACCGGCCTTTGATGAACAATTTCATGAGCAGGCTGCCAGTATTGCCGAAGCTTCAGCTCTATTAACCGATGCCGACAAATTCAGCCTGTTCAGCGGAGCAGAAGCTAATCGGGAAAATCTGTTGGCGCATTTTGAAAACCAAAGCAGCGCCATGAACGAAAATGATCGTGCCGCTCTTTATCTGATCGGACACGGCAGCTTCGACGGTGAAGAATATAAATTCAATATTCCTGGTCTGGATATCACTACTGCAGACATCCTCGACATAATGTCTGCCTTTCCCGGCCAGAACCATTTCCTGTTAAATACCTCCAGCACCAGTGGCGCCCTGCTGGATGAGCTGGAAGACGAAAACCGGATTCTGGTAACCGCGACCCGCAGCGGTAATGAAAAAAATGCTACCTTTTTTGGTCAGTACTTTGCCGCAGCTTTGAGCAATGCAACGGCGGACCTCAACAAGAACAACAATATCAGCGTAGAAGAGGCTTTTGCTTTCGCGCAAAGACAAGTGGAAGAGTACTTCGAAAGCCAGGGCCAGCTCGCCACCGAACATGCGGAGCTGCGCGGTGGCGGGGCGGCACAATTCAACCTGGCACGACTCAACCCGGTCATTATCAGTTCTGAAAATCCGCGAATTGCTGAACTTCAGGAACAGAGTCTCGACATCGACAGACAAATCGAAGACCTACAGTTACGCCGCGCCGAGTTCGCTAACCAGGAATATATTGAACAACTACAGGCATTGATTCTGCAATCGGCCACCATCAATGAAGAGATTGATCAACTGATTGGCGAAGCAGGCGAATAAATATCGTGAAAGCAGTTTTCATAAAAACCTTAAAACATACAGCGCTGTTGAGCGCCTGCTGTGTTGTTTTGTTTAATGGCCAGACCCAGGCCAGAGAGCATTTGCTGGGCGCCCTCGACAACCCCGTCTTATTGAATTGCGAAAATCTGCACTGGTCTGGACAGGCCGCCGAAGCTGAAGCCTGCTACTTGTCAATTATTCGCACCATAAACCCGCCTGAGATACAGGCCGAAGCCATGTGGGCGCTGGGTGATCTGCATACGGCTGATGAATTATTCGAACAGGCCGCCCAGCTGCAGCCCGACAATGCCATGATTCTGGTTCGCACCGGTGAGCTGTATCTGCAAACCTATCAATTCCAGAATGCCTATGATTTTTTCAGGCAAGCTCTGGAACTGGAACCCGACAATGCCTGGGCGCATATCGGGGCGGCGCAAGCCTTAAGCTCAGGCAATAACCCTGAGGACATCAACGCCCATCTGGAAGCCGTGCAAACGCACTTTGCATCTCCACCCGGGGCACGCTTGCGTGCCATGCTGATATCGGTAAATTCATCCATGCAACAGGACCAGTATGATAAAACCCGGGATCAGCTGGATCAGGCCTGGGAACTGGCAGAGGATGAAGCGCTTCCGCTTATGCAGCTCAATGCCCTGGAAGCTGCCCTGGCCTTTGTTAAACGGGACCTCGCACAGGTGCAGCCTTTTATTGACGCAGCTCTGGCAGAGGCTCCCGGTTATGGAGATGCCTATGCCATTCCCGGTTATTTCGCATCCATCACCCGCCGTTATGCAGAGTCCGGCGCGTTTTACGAGCAGGCGGTGGAGATTGAGCCCAGGAACTGGAATGCCCATCTGGAGCTTGGCCAGAATTATTTACGTCTGAACAAAATCGACCAGGGCATCAGGCAGATACAAATATCCTATGACGGTGACGCCTTTAATCCCAAAACCCTGAACATGATGCGCCTGCTGGATACCTTTAGTGAAAACTTTATCGACCTGAGCTTTCCAGAGCCGCCACAAGGTAACGGGGTACCGGAACTGATCCTGCGTATGGATCGTGACGAAGCAGAGATCCTGAAACCCTATGCCCGGGAATTATCCGAAGCCAGCATGGCCAGTTTTGAAGAGCGTTATAACTTCGTTGCCAAAGAGCCGGTAATCGTCGAAATTTTCCCCAATCACGAAGACTTTGTGGTGCGATCCATCGGCATGCCCGGCGTCGGCATACTCGGCGTAACTTTCGGTTATTTATTTGCTATGGATTCACCCACCGGTCATCCGGATGAAACCTATCACTGGGGCACAACGCTGTGGCATGAAATGGCACATGTCTATACGCTGGAAGCCTCCCAGCATGGCGTGCCGCGCTGGTACAGTGAAGGAATCTCGGTGTATGAAGAATGGAACACCGGCCCGATACCCGGCATTAAAATTCCTGCCTATGTACTGCAGGCCATGGCTGAAGGCAAGTTCCTGCCGGTTGCGCAACTGGATGACGGATTTATGCGTCCGACTTATGACAGCCAGGTCATGGTTTCCTATATGCAGGCGGGCCTGATCTTTCAATTTATCTCGGAAGAGTACGGCCACGATAAAATCGTCGATATGCTGTATCAGTTTGTTGATGGCAGTGATGAAGTCAGTGCTATTGAAAATGCACTGGGTATCTCTGACCGGGATTTTGATCGTCACTTTAAACAATATATTGATATTCAATACGGACCTCTGCTGGGCAGTCTGCAAATCTGGCTGCAGGATAAGGATGCGACCCTGCAGGCCTATCGTGCCGGCGACTGGGAAGCAAGCATTGCCGCAGCTGATCGCGCCATTTTCAGCTATCCGGATTATGTCGAGCAGGACAGCCCCTACATTGCCAAAGCCCGTGCCTATGCCCAGCTCGAAGAGGATGACCTGAAACGTGAAACGCTGGAAACCTTCTGGAAACTCGGCGGTTATTCAGCCAGTGCATTAAAAGAGCTGGCGGATGCCTATATGGATCAGAATCGCCAACAAGAGGCTATTGAAGTATTCCGGGATATACATTTTGTTGACCCTTTCGATGAAGAAACCCATGGCAAACTGGGCGATCTGTATATGGCCACGAATCAAGCCGATGCAGCCCTGCAGGAATATCTGGTAGGCCTGGCTCTGGAGCCACTGGACAAGGCAACTGCCAATTACCGTGTCGCTTCTGCCTATAAAGCCCTCGACGACAGGTCTCAATCCATGGAATATTTAATGACGGCTCTGGATATTGCCCCGCAATACCGCCCGGCCCAGCAATTGCTGCTGGAGATGACCCGGGAACCAGCCGGGGAAACCGGAGACACAAACAGCACAGCAAATTAAATCAATCAGGAACTATGATTATGAGTGAAGAAGTAGAAAATTTTGGATCAGACGAAACCCGGGATCTCGTGGTAAATTTTCAAAGTGCCATTGGTAAAATTCGTGAACAGATTCGCGGTACCATCGTCGGCCAGGATGAAGTTGTCGATAACCTGCTGATTACCCTTTTTGTTGGCGGTCACTGCCTGATCACGGGCCTGCCCGGCACAGCCAAAACCTTGCTGGTGCATACCCTGGCCAGCGCCTTGGGTTTGAGTTTCAAACGCATTCAGTTTACTCCCGACCTGATGCCGACCGATATCACCGGTACCGATATGGTAGAAGAAGATCAAAGTACCGGTAAACGTGAATGGCGTTTTATTCAGGGCCCGGTTTTTACCAACGTTTTGCTGGCTGACGAAATCAACCGAACACCGCCCAAAACCCAGGCTGCACTCCTGGAAGCGATGCAGGAAAAAACTGTTACCGTACGCGGCAAGAACCATGTGCTTGATAAACCATTTATCGTGCTGGCCACGCAAAACCCTATTGAGCTGGAGGGCACCTACCCCTTGCCTGAAGCTCAGCTGGACCGTTTTCTGTTTAACGTGATTCTGGATTATCTGGATGCGGATCAGGAAATGGACGTCATCAATCGATTTACTAAAAGTGTTGATATGCCACCAGTTGAAGCCTGCACCACGGCCGAAGAAATCATTAAATTCCAGAGCCTGGTCAGGGAAGTTCCAATATCCGATGCACTGGGCCGTTATGCCGTTGATATTATTCGAGCCACACGTCCTTCCGATGTTCTGGCAACTGACATGATTAAAAAATACGCCAACTTTGGCTCCAGTATCCGTGCCACCATGAATCTGGTTCTGGCTGCGAAAACCCGTGCCCTGATGGAAGGCCGCTACCACGTTATAGCCGAAGACCTGCAAGCTCTGGCGATCCCGATTCTGCGCCATCGTGTATTACCAAATTATTACGCTGAATCTGATGGCGTCAGTATCGATGACATTCTGGCAGACATGCTGACTCAGGTGAAAGTAAACGATTAGGCCCTTCATACGTTATATAGAAAACTAATATGCAATTAAGCCAAACTGACAGCAAGAAAACCAAGAAAGCGCCGACCCGCTTGCTGGACCCCGGTGTGCTGTCCAGCCTGTCCAATCTGGAGCTGGTTGCCAAGGCTGTGGTTGAAGGCTTTGTCATGGGCCTGCACCGCTCACCCAAATATGGATTCAGTCAGGAGTTTGTGGAATACCGCTCCTATGTCGAGGGAGACGACCCCCGCCATATCGACTGGAATGTGTATTCGCGTACCGACAAAACGGTTATCAAATTGTTCAAAGGTGAAACCAACAGCCACTTGATGTTGTTGCTGGATACCTCGGCGTCCATGGGTTTTGGTGCATCCTTATCCAAGTTGCAATACGGAAAATTTCTGGCTGCCAGCCTGGCCTATCTGGCCTCTCGCCAACATGATGCAATTGGCGCCATGATCTTTAATGATGAAGTTGTACAGTATCGTCCGGCCACCTCGAAAAGCGGTACCCTGCAGAGTGTTATTCATACACTCGATAAAGCAGAAGCCGTTGAGGGCACCGCCATGCACAAGCCTTTCACCCGCTTTCGTGAGCATGTTAAAAAGCGCGGGCTGGTTGCGGTGATTTCAGATTTCTATTGCGACCCGGATGCGCTGCTCGAAAATGTGCGCCCGCTGGCCTTGCATGGGCAGGATGTCATCCTGTTTCATCTGATGGATCCGGGCGAGCTGAATCCGGACATCAAGGAATCAACACTTTACGAAGACATGGAGTCCGGCGAGTCCATCGAAGTCTCTCCTCTATTTATGCAGCAGGATTACCCGGAAAAAATCAAAGCTCACATTGCCTCCATCGCGAAAACCGCCAAAGGTATGAATGCCGATCATATTTTATTGAATACCAATGAGCCGCTTGATCGGGCTTTACACAGCTACCTGACTTTTCGGGAGAAACGTGCCTGATGTCACTGCTTAGCCCTCTGTTTTTACTCGGACTGCTTGGCATAGCCCTGCCTATCTGGTTGCACCGTTTGCAAACCAATGCCATGGAAAGGGAGAAGTTCAGTTCCATCATGTTTCTGGAACAAAGCCAGCAGCGAGTCCATATTCAGCGCAAGTTAAAATATTTGTTATTGATGGCTTTACGTATTCTGTTGCTGATTTTATTAATGCTTGCCTTTACCAAACCGGTATTCTTTGTTCCTCCGGAAGGCGCCGTCACTGAAGACAGCACCCACCATGTTATCGTTGTCGATACTTCTTTTTCCATGCGGGAAGGTGACAGTTTTGAACAGGCCATCAGGCAGGCTGAAACTGTTATCAATGCTATGGGGCCCGATGATATTGCCAGCCTGTATAGCGCCAGCGGCACAGTTCAAAGCATTCGCTCGGCTACAGCCGATCAGGACCTGATTCTGAATGCCCTGAATACGATTGAAGCTGATAATGGTCGTCTCGATATCGGCGCTATGATTGCAGCTCTGGATAGTTTAATTGAAAGCAGTCAGGCCAATTTCATTATTCACTTTTTCAGTGACTTTCAACAAAGCGGTCAGGCCGTACGCTTTGCCGATATGATTCCTGATGTGATCAATGGTCGCCCGGTCAGTCTGAGCATCCATCAGGTGAAAACGGACCATGTCCCTAACTGGTCAGTCGCATCAGTAGACGTGACTGCCATTGATCAGGTTCGGGTTGGTTTAAAGAATAATAGTCCTGGCGATCTTAGCGCAGAAAAAACTGTCAGCCTTGTAATCAACGATGGCCTTGCGCAAAACCTGACGCAGACTTTTGCTGCACCGGCCGACGGGATAAGTTATGTCAGCTTCGAAAATATTGATTTTGCGGCCGGAGATAATCGTCTGAATGTCACTGTCACTCCCAATGATAATCTGCCTGATGATGACAAACGCTACACGGTTTTTGATAACTCACCACCGGCACCTGTCATTTTGTTAACGGCTAATCCCGACTCCCTGGCGGTGACCTATATCACGACGGCACTTGAAACTGTCCCACGCGGCTATGAAGTTGAGGTGCTTAACCTGAATGATTTTGATCCGCGTATTCTGCAACGCTATCCCTGGATAGTGATTGATGATATTGGTGCTGTTAACGAATCACTTGCCCAGCAACTGCAAGCCTATGTTGACGGTGGTGGCGCCATTCTGGCTGCTGTTGGCCAGGCCATGGCAGGCCGTCAGCTTATCCCGGTTGGCGGACAAAATGTCGGTGGCGGTCTGGCTTTCAGTCGCAACACTGCCTACAGCGTGCAACGCGTCAATACTGCTCACCCGGTACTGAGCAGGACAGCCGGCTGGAACAATCTGGTTATTTCAAGAGTGCTGCCAATAGAAGCCGGTGCCGACAGTAATGTGTTGATCAACCTCAATGGCAATATCCCCTTTTTAATTGAACGCAATATCGGCCTGGGACGTTTTCTCCTATTAAATACCAATCTTGATAACACCTGGAGTGACCTGCCGGTGCGATCGGTCTTTGTCAGCTTTATTTCCCAGGCGGCACGACACTTATCCAATGAAGAACTGCTGGTGAAAGAACAAACGGTCAACAGTTTCCTGCAGCTTGGCCAGAATGGCGGCGCTTCCGGGCAGGTTTATGACCCGGCTGGCGTGAGTCTGCTTTCACTGGCCGCGACTACCCAGGCGCAAAACATACAATTAAGCGAAACCGGTTATTATCGGGTTGTTACTCTGGGCCGGGATGTACTGATCGCAGTCAACCCTGATGCCCGTGAATCGGATTTGGAAATTATGGACCCCCAGACACTGCAAAACTGGGAAACCATGGTCGCTGGCAATGCTGGCGCAACAACTTTGGTAGATGGCGTGGCGGTCAATATCGTCAATGAAGAGCCTGTCGCTTTAGAAATTTGGCGTGTATTATTGGTTTTACTTGCTGTTATTGTCCTCATGGAATCCTTATTAGGGAACCGTTATTTACGGTTCAATACTGGAAATACCTGATCATGAAAGCAACCGAAAAACTCGAAGCCTATCTGGCAGAATTCCGTCAGCGGCTGAAGCGGCTCATCATTCTGCAAGGCCTGGCTGCGATCGCCCTGATACTGCTGGCCGTCTCTTTAATTGCGGCCTGGTTTTCTCTCGAGAATGGCTATGCCAGCTCAACAGTCATCAGTTTTCGACTCTTGCTGATTGCGGCTCTGGCTGCTGTTGTGATCAAAGGCATCCTCCAGCCTCTGAAAAAAATCAAGAACAATGTCAGTGCCCAGGTCGAAACCCGCAGTATCAAAAGCGACGGCAAGGGTTTTCAGGGTCGCATTGAAACCTACTCGCAGACAGCAGCTAATAATCCCTTCAGGGAATTGCTGGCCGAAGATGCGCTAAAGGTCAGTGCCGCCTACCCGGCCACCGAACAAGTAAAAAGTAAAGACATGCAAATTGCCGGTCTTGCTGCTGCAGCCATGTTGGCGGTGCTGCTTTATATGGCTGTTGGTGCCGGACTGTTCTCGTACAGCCTGCAAAACTTTCTGGCCGGCTGGGCCAGCGACAGCTTTGTGCCGCCGCAATCCATTATTGTCCTGCCCGGCGATGAAAGCATTCGCCGCGGCGCCAATTTGAGAATCAATGCTCAGGTGGAAGGCTTTGATCCGGATGAAGCGACCCTGCACGTCAGAAACAATGGTGAAGACTGGCAGGAAGTTCCCCTGGTACGAACCATGAATGGTTTTGAATTTACGCTGTTCTCCCTGCAGGAAGAAATGGACTACTACGTATCCACTACCGGCCTGCGCAGTCCTGACTATACCGTTCAGGTCATTGATTTGCCCTCTATAGAAAACCTCGAGCTGACTTATTTTTTCCCGGAGTGGACCGAACGCGAAACTGAAACATCTACCCGCGGTGATATTGAAGCCCTGCCGGATACTCGTATTGCCTTGAACATAACCACGTCCGGCCCTCTGCCGGGCGGAGAACTGGTGCTGAATAATAGCGCTCAAACATTGAGTATAAGTGGCAATCAGGCCTCTACTGAATTTATGGTTCTGGAAGAAGGCCAATACTATATTGCCGCCCTGGTTGGCGGGACTCAGGTCAGACTGAGCGATGATTATTTCATCACACTGGCAGAAGACGGCAGCCCTCAGATTGAACTGATCCGCCCTGGCAAGGACTGGGATGCCACCAATATCGAAGAGGTTCTGACCAGAGTTGAAGCCAGTGACGACTATGGCCTTGAAAGCCTGCTTGTTAAATACTCTATTAATGGCGGCGACTGGCAGGAAGTCGATTTATATGAAGCTGCCAATGACATTACTGTTGATCATATTTTCATGCTGGAAGATATGCGCACTGTACAGACACGTACCGCAAGTGCGCCGCAATTAGAATTGGGGGCTTTTGATATCGTCCTTGATAACCCCTTAAGCGGTGAAGGTGATGTTATTCAGGTTGACCCGGTAACGCAAAGTACAGAGCCGGCCAGTGCCGAAATACCCCTCAAACCTGGAGATCTGATTTCCTATTATGCGGAAGCCTCTGACCGAAATAATGCCGTGCAAACCGATATGTATTTCATCCAGATCCAGGCCTATAACAGACGTTATTCGCAGTCACAGCTTTCCGGTGGCGGTGGCGGCGGCGGTGGCGGTGGACCGACGGATGAAATTTCACAGCGCCAGCGTCAGATCGTGGTTTCCACCTGGAACCTGATACGTGAGCAATCTGAAGGCAATACTGGTCAGGTTGAAATCAATTCTTCGTTATTATCCGAACTGCAACTGACCCTGGCTGAACAGGCACAGACCCTGACAGACAGGGCCCGTGCCCGTCAGCTTACCCAGCAGGATGCAGATGTGGAAAGCTTCGTTGAAAATATGGATCTGGCTATCCAGGCCATGTTCCCAAGTTCCGAGCGACTAGCCGCAATTGAATTACAGGATGCTATTCAACCGGCCCAGGAAGCCTTGCAACATCTGTTACAGGCCGAAGCCGTTTTTAATGACATTCAAATCAGCCAGCAGCAAGGTGGTGGTGGCGGTGGTGGCGGCGGACGTGCCGGACAGGATCTCGCCGAAATGTTTGAGCTGGAAATGGACATGGAGCAAAACCAGTACGAAACCGGTGAAAACGCTTCGCCACAGGCACAACAGGAGCAACTGGATAATATTATGGACCAGCTGGACGAGCTTGCCCGCCGACAGGAGCAACTGGCCAACAATATGCGTAACCAGCAACAACTGACTGAAGCCCAGAAATACCAGCAGGAAATGCTGAGACGTGAAACCGAACAATTGCAGGAAGAACTCGATCAGTTGCAGCAACGACAGCAGGGACAACAAGGACAACAGGGTCAGCAGCAGGCTAATAATCAGCAGCAAGGACAACAGGGCCAGCAAGGGCAGCCCGGACAAGCTGGCCAGCAGCAGGAAGCTCAGCCCGGACAAAATGGTCAACAGGGGCAGGGTCAACAAACTGCTCAGAATCAATTACAGCAGCGCCTGCAAAGTGCTGTTCGCGCCATGAATGAAGCGCAGGAGGCCATGAACAATAACCCTGGTTCAGAAGAAATGCAGCGTGCTGCCGAAGAAGCCCAGCGTCAGCTCGAAGGAGCCCGTGACCAGATAGCCCAGGACCAAAGAGCCTCTATGCAGCAATCATTTGCCAGTATGGCTGACCAGTCTGCTGATATGCTGCGTGAACAACAGCGTATGCAGGAGCAATTACAGCAAGCTATGGAGCGTGCTCTGGCCGAACGTGAAAGCGGAGAAGATCCGGCCAGTCGTGGCATGTCGCTGACGGAAGAAATGCAACTGGCCGATGGCAAGGAAGAACTGGCCGCTGGTATACAACGCTTGCAGCAGCAAATGATGAATACCATCCAGCAATTTGGGCAGCAAGCCCCGGAAGCTGCCAGAGAACTTTCCAATGGCAACGATACTATTTCTGAACGCGAGCTGGAACTGGCTCTCTCGGATGCTGCGCTATATATCGATGCCGGCTATGCCTTATATATCGCTGGCAATGAGCGTAATGTTACCGAAGCCATGCGCGCCCTGAATGAAAGTCTGGAACGTGCCGAGCAACTCGCAAACGGAGCGCTTAGAGGTGACAGTGATCTGGAGCTTGCCAGAGAACAGGCACAGGACTTACGCAATCAACTGGCCCAGCTTTCCCAACAAAACGGGCAGTCCAATCAGGATCAGCAGCAACAAGGTCAGGGGCAGCAGGGGCAAGGCCAACAACAAGGTCAGGCTAACGGACAGCAGGGAGGACAGCAAGGCGGTCAGCAGCAAGGTGGAAATGGCGGCGGCCCGGATGGCAATGTCAACGGTGCAATTGCTGCCGGCTGGTCAGGAAATGGTGCTGACAATATTCTCGACGGCCCGATAAACCTGCCGGATAGCTTCTACGACAATCTCGATAATCTCACTGAATTAACACGTGATGCCATACCCGGCATGACCATGACCCAGGAGCAAAGAGATGAGTTGCTCGACACTATTCGTGAACTCGAATTCAGTCGCGTCAATCGTAATGACGACATTGTTATTGAAGAATACAACAACCTGCTCGCCCTTATAGAGCAACTGGAGCTCTCGCTGCGCTCAGAAGGCGCAAATAGCAACAACCCAAACAATGTGCGCACCGCCGTACTTGATCTGATTCCCGAAGAATTCCAGGAATCGGTGGCTGAGTACTACAGGCGCCTGTCTCGCGAAAACAACTAGGCCATTAACGACCAGGGATGGTAGGCCAGGGTGTTTTCTTTTAGTCTTCCCGTAAATTGTAATAATTTTTCTCCCTCACCAAGCGAAAACGTTTATGCAGGTCTGCCACTATGATAAATTTTTGCTGTGGCGCTGGCATTTATCCTCAGGTATAAAATTTCCCAGCACCCATAACTACCCATTGATTTGTTTAAGGTAAGAAGGCCCTCTAATGACGACAACACCCGTAGCTGTAGATTCCATCCCGGTCCAAAAAGGTCAGACTATCTATCCCTCACCTTTCAATGCTGCTGTTGCAGGAAGAAGCAAACGAAAACTGGGGGAACTTTTCGGTTTGAGTAATTTTGGCGTAAATTACACGCAGCTCGATCCGGGCTCTGCCTCCGCATTAATGCACTTCCATTCACGTCAGGACGAATTTATTTATGTGCTGGAAGGAAATCCTACCGTCAAAATTGGCAACGAGGAGTATCTTATGCAGCCGGGAGAATGCATCGGATTCAAGGCAAACACCTCAGAGGCACATCAGCTAATAAATCATTCAGATAGCAGTGTCGCCTATCTGGAAATTGGCGACAGAAGTGCCGGGGATAATGTTGAATATCCTGATGATGATCTCAAAGCCAGCTTATCTGAAAATGGCGCATGGCTTTTAACTCACAAGGATGGAAGACAATATTGAACTCTCGTTTTAGAACAATGACCTTGACTCTGGCGTAAGTTAGAATTAGTTTTTTGCATGCTTTTTCTTAAGATAGTGACAAAGGAATATTAATGGAAGTTCGTCTTATAAAGGCTTCTGATGCAGAACTGCTTGCAAAGTATCATCAGGAAAACGCTGAACATTTTGCGCCCTGGGAACCAGAACGAAGCAAAGATTATTACTCAAAGTCGCAATTAAAATCACGGTTGCTGAGTTTCGAAAAGACACAAGATGAAGGTAAGTCCGCCTACTTTGTAGGCCTGTTTAAAAATGAGATTATCGCTCACTGTTCGCTTACCAATATTATCTATGGCCCACTACAGGCCTGCCATATGGGTTATGGTGTAAGCGAGGTTCATGAAGGGAAAGGCGTCATGACAGAAGTATGCAAGCTATCCATAGACTATGCATTTAATAATCTGGGACTAAATCGCATCATGGCGGCACACATGCCGGATAATGTCAGATCTGCCGCTTTGCTAAGCAAGCTGGGCTTTTCTAAAGAAGGCACCGCAAAAAGTTACTTGCAAATAAACGGTGTATGGGAAGATCATATTATCTGCTCCTTACTAAATCCCTTTAATCAAAAACAATTATAATGACATCACAGTTCCAAAGCTGTACTTGCAACTTTACTTATGACTAAACTCAGCATCAATAAAGCACTTGAATCGGTAGAGCGTCACGACCAGCCGTTTATTGGACTGTTCACGCACGGAACTTTATCAGTAGAGTTTTATAAACCCATTCAGACTGATTATCAAAAGCCGCATTCCCGTGATGAAATTTATGTTATCGCTTCAGGCTCCGGTTATTTTGTTCACGGAGATTCCTGTGAACTCTTTGAAAGCGGTGATGTTTTTTTTGTGCCGGCAGGCGAAGCACATCGCTTTGAAGACTTTAGTGACAATTTTGCAAGCTGGGTATTTTTTTATGGACCTGAAAATGGTGAAAGCGGCCTACCTTCATGAATCCCTGTATTCCAGATAACATTTTAATAACTGGCAGATGATGTGCATACAATAAAGCAATTACTTCCTGAAGACTTTGACGAATTCTTTATTTATCTCAATAAACAGCTCTCTCATAATGGCAGGGATGGCAGTCCTTTGTTTATGCCCATGTCCAGGTCTCAATCCCATTTCCCAAAGGAAAAACAGCAAAGCTTTGTCGACGGCTTGAACATTCCGGTCGGGGCGCCCAGATGGCGACGAGCCTGGTTTATTGTTGAAGACTCGAAGCAAATTTGTGGTCATGTTGACTTAAGAGCGCTGCATGAGCCTTGTACTCAACACCGGTCCTTATTGGGTCTGGGCGTCCTTAAAGAGTCTCAAGGCAAAGGCTTTGGTGCATTGCTTACGCGCTACGCAATGAACTGGGCTAAATCAAATGACCTGATCGAGATCATCGATTTAGCGGTTTTATCCAGCAATCTGCCTGCAATAAGGCTTTACGAAAAACTTGGCTTTGAGAGAATTTGTGAAATTCATGATATGTTCAGAGTGGATGGACAATCTGAATCGCATATTATGATGAGTAAAATTTTATAGAAATATGCCTTCACAGGAGCAGATTGCGAAACCGCTCAGGAAATCTTTTTAACCAATTAATAAAGGACGCTTAAATTCATATGTCACATCACGAAATGCATAACTCCCATCGTACCGGCTGGCTAAGAGCAGCCGTGCTTGGAGCCAACGATGGTATTGTCTCCACTTCCAGCCTGATCATTGGTGTGGCTGCAGCAAATGTCTCTCAGGACTACATCGTGCTTACTGGGCTCGCTGGTTTGGTCGCCGGAGCGATGTCCATGGCGGCCGGTGAATACGTTTCAGTCAGCTCCCAGGCCGACACTGAAAATGCAGACTTAGCACAAGAAAAAATTTCTCTGGCAGAAAATCCGGAATTTGAGAAAAAGGAACTGGCAAAAATTTATCAGGATCGCGGACTCACAAAAGAATTGTCCGTTCAGGTAGCCGGCCAGCTCATGGAGCATGATGCGCTGGCGGCCCATGCCCGGGATGAAATCGGCATAGTAGAGAATGGCCGAGCCCGACCTATCCAAGCCGCCTCTTCATCAGCACTTGCTTTTACAGTCGGCGCTTCACTACCCCTGCTGGTTGCCTGGTTAAGTACACTCGATTATTTAATCACCATGGTATCCATCAGTTCACTGATCTTTCTCGCCGTGTTGGGTGCTCTTGCTGCTAGAGCCGGAGGCGCTCCCATATTGAAGGGGAGTTTTCGGGTTACTTTCTGGGGGCTTATGGCGATGGCATTAACTGCCGCAGTGGGTTCACTATTTGGAACAGCGGTCTGATTTTCTTCGAAGCAACAAATAACGCCTAAGGCTCAAGCACTCTGGTCACTTCGTCGTCAATCAATTCCAGAATCTGGATTTGGCCACCATAGGCCCGCGACATGCCAACATCGGTTGCCCAGAGTTTTCCATCACAATAGCTTGTAATTTCAGGGTGTCTACTATGTGCCACGATCATGCGCCTGGCACCTAAAATTCGCAGTGATTCATCCAGCATTAAACAGGTCATCTCATCAACTCTTGCCGAAAAGTGCCGTGCCCACATGACCCGATCACTATCATCAACCCGTTGTGAGGAATCAGGCTCCGGAGTTAGTCCGCGCAACCAGGCACTGACTTCAGCATTGATTCGTTCAATTCCGTATTCTGCCCAGCGCGGGACGACACCACCATGTACATAAACGGTTTCACCCAGCTTCAAGACCGTTGGAAAATCTGCGATACGACTGGCATAGGGTCCGCCAGGCATTAAGGCGGCGCCTCGGGCACGTTCATTCGGAGGTAGCCTCTGCAAACGCGGATCATCAAGATTTAAACCCGGCATGCCAACATAAGCCGGAAAAGGATTTGGTCCGACAGCCTGATTATCTACTCTGCCGCCCATCACTTCATGATTGCCAATCAGCGCGTAAACTTTACCGCCCTGTTCTTGTGCCTGCTCCTGAATATTGAAGATGAAATCCAGCACCTCGCGCTCATCATCGCTGCGCCCGATCAGGTCACCCAGCTGAACGATGGTCAGTTCACCGCCAATCCATTGCTCATCTTCATTAGTAGCACCAGCCAGATGAAAAACCTGCCTGGTAACATTGATATCCGAATGCAGATCACCGATAGCGACAACTCGATTGGCATTGCCACTGTTTTGTTGCGGCGCTTCGCTGGCCTGGCTACAGGAAAGCAGAGACATAAAGGAGATAAAAAATAAAATTTTTCCTGACATAATTTGTTCGCTTTTATGTATCACTGTCCGCAAATGGTGATACATAAATTGTACCCGGGCATTATTGTACTTATTTTTTTGGTAATTATCCGTTATTACCAAGATGGTACATTATTCGATAGTGGTTCATTTTGAAATTTCTTGAGGTACAGAAGCAGTCGTTCCTGTCCCGCTCACCCTTCGATCTTTCCTTCGTATTTTTCCGGCGCTGCGGAACTCGTCGCTTCGCGACTCAGACAGTCCTCGCGCTTGATCGGAACTTTACTCAGGAAAAAAGCATCTCAATGGGTTCCCATGACAGGAACGGCTGCTTTTGCAGAGCTATTGAAAATTTCAATATTGTTAAACGCACAGCCCTGACAAACTGTCCACGGAAACAGTAAAGCATGGAGTCTATTCATATTCCGACATCGGCGGACAGGCACAGACCAGGTTTCTGTCTCCGAAAACATTATCCACGCGGCCCACCGGCGGCCAGTATTTATTATCACGCAGGCTAGCCAGTGGATAAGCAGCCAGTTGCCTGCTGTAGGCATGCTGCCAGTTATCGGCAGTGACCATGTCTGCCGTATGTGGCGCATTATGCAGCGGGTTATCATCTTTGGGCAGTTCACCCTTGGCTATGCTGCTGATTTCGGCACGAATCTGTTTCATCGCCGCACAAAAACGATCCAGCTCAGCCAGTGATTCACTTTCGGTTGGCTCTATCATCAGGGTGCCAGGCACCGGGAAAGACATGGTCGGCGCATGGAATCCATAATCGATCAGGCGCTTGGCAATATCGTCCACCGATATGCCTGATTCTTCCTGTAAGGGACGAATATCAATAATGCACTCATGGGCGACCCGACCATTTCTGCCGGTATACAGTACCGGGAAGTCATCCTTGAGTTGAGCGGCAATATAGTTGGCATTAAGGATAGCCAGTTCACTCGCCTGTGTAAGTCCATCGGCCCCCATCATTTTGATGTACATCCAGGTAATCGGCAGAATCCCGGCACTACCCCAGGCAGCAGAGGCCACGGCTCCCACTTCATACCTGCCTCCATTTTTTGCCAGCCCTTCATGGCCAGGTAAAAATGGCGCCAGATGTTCTGCGACGGCAATCGGACCAACACCAGGACCGCCACCGCCATGCGGAATACAAAACGTTTTGTGCAGATTAAGGTGAGAAACATCGCCGCCAAATTTGCCCGGCTGACATAGACCCACCATGGCATTGAGATTGGCTCCATCCATGTACACCTGACCACCATGCTCGTGCACTATTTCGCAAAGCTCTTTAATGCCTTCCTCGAACACACCATGGGTAGAAGGATAGGTCACCATAATGGCCGCCAGATCATCTTTATATTGTTCTGCCAGACTGCGAAGATTATTCAGATCGACATTACCTTTCGCATCACACTTCACCACAACAACTTGCATACCGCACATTTGTGCTGAAGCCGGATTGGTACCATGTGCGGAACTGGGGATCAGACAGATATTTCGCTGACCTTCACCACGGGCTTTGTGCCAGGCCCGAATAGCCAGCAAGCCGGCATACTCACCTTGAGAGCCGGCATTGGGTTGCAGAGACACAGCCGCATAACCGGTAATTTTACAGAGCATTGTTTCCAGCTCTTTTATCATGTGCAGATAGCCCAGCACCTGCTCCTGCGGAGCAAAAGGATGTAGCTGCGCAAACTCCGGCCAGCTGATTGGGATCATTTCCGAAGTAGCATTCAATTTCATGGTGCAGGAACCCAGCGGAATCATGGCACGATCAAGGGCTATGTCCTTATCGGCAAGTTTTCTCAGATAGCGCAGCATTTCAGTTTCTGAATGATAGCTGTTAAAGACCGGATGACTGAGAGTGGCTTCCTGGCGTTGCAGTGCACTGCCAAACCCAGACTTAGCCTCTGCTTCCGCTTCAGAAAAATCTATTTGCTCATCAGTAAACAGGCTCCAGAGTTGCTTTATATCCTCGACCCCTGTGGTTTCGTCCAGCGAAATTCCCAGGCTGCCTGAATTTATTACCCGCAGATTGATACCTTGCAAGGCGGCCTGTTTATGAATCTCATTTGTTTCTTCACCAGTCTCTAAAGTTAAGGTATCAAAAAAGGTATGGTTACTGATTTTGATATCCGAATAGTGTAATCCTGCGGCGAGGATAGCGGTCAAAGTCTGTATTCTTTCGGCTATGCGCTGCAAGCCTTTGGGGCCATGATAAACAGCATACATACTCGCTATCACAGCCAGTAAGACCTGAGCCGTACAAATATTGCTGGTAGCCTTTTCACGACGGATATGTTGTTCACGAGTTTGCAAGGCCAGTCGATATGCCGGCTTTCCACGACTGTCCTGAGACACGCCGATCAACCTGCCAGGCAAGGAGCGTTTAAAACTTTCCTGTGTTGCCATATAGGCAGCATGTGGGCCACCAAAACCCAGCGGCACACCAAAACGTTGTGTCGAACCAATTACAACATCTGCACCCATAGCGCCAGGTGACTTAATTAATAAAAGACTCAGCAGATCAGCCGCTATCGTCACCAGAATCTGTTTTTCATGAGCCTGTTCTATCAGCTTTGTAAAATCTACAACGGCTCCGTTGGCACCAGGATTTTGAAGCAGCATACCAAAACAATCATGCTCCAGTACTTGTTCGGCCTTGCCGCTGATCACTTCTATGCCCAAAGGTTCTGCTCGGGTGTGAATGACATCCAGGGTTTGCGGGAAACAGTTTTCATCAACAAAAAACTTCTGTGATTTTGATTTGCTCATACGCTGGCATAAAGTCATAGCTTCCGCAGCAGCACTTCCCTCATCCAGTAATGATGCATTGGCTATAGACATACCCGTCAGGTCTGCAACCATGGTCTGAAAATTTAACAGGGCTTCCAGTCTGCCCTGGGATATCTCGGCCTGATAGGGTGTATAAGCTGTATACCAGGCAGGATTTTCCAGAATATTTCTTAAGATGACTGCCGGTGTGTGGGTATTGTAATAACCTTGGCCAATATAGGTTTTGAATACCTGGTTTTGTTTAGCCAGTGCCCGCAGTTCATTTAAAGCATCTACTTCACTGATGCTTGCTGGCAAATCCAAAGCTGATTTTTTTTCAGTCCCGCTGTCATTGCTGTTCATGTTAATAGACGCAGGAACAACGGCCCTGATAAATGCGTCCATGTTGTCATAGCCCAGCAGGCTTAACATGCTTTGTTGTTCTTCGGTATCGGATCCCAGATGGCGGGCAATAAATTCCTGATGCGTTTCCAGTTCGGACAATGACTTCATAATTAATTCTGCATCTCTTGCTAATATTTCTGTTAAAAGTTTCTTTCTGTTAATAGTTTCTTTCTGTAAATAATTTCATTCTGTTAATAGCTTCTTACTTTTACGCCCGGTAATAATTTTGCGGCACAAAGGGTAATCGACAAACCTCGACAGGTATCACTTTATTGCGTACCAAAGCTTGTAAGATCTGGCCTGGCTGAGCATTTTCCTGATCAACAAAAGCAATGGCGATTGGTGCTGCCATTGTCGGCGCAAAACCGCCACTGCTTACTTTCCCAATAATATTGCCCTGCTCGCTGGTTAACTGTGCACCCTCTCGAACCGGGATTCTGCCATCGACAAGCAGCCCTACACGTTTTTTTGAAACACCATTTTGCATCTGTTTTAAAATAATGTCGGCGCCAGGAAAGCCGCCTTCCTTTTCACCACCCATGCGACGACTCTTACTGATGCTCCAGTTTAAATTTGCTTCGATCGGTGTTATCTCATCATTCAGTTCATGGCCATACAAACATAGACCGGCTTCTAAGCGTAAAGAGTCTCTGGCCCCCAGGCCAACGGCTTCGACAGCCTCATGAGCCAGCAATATTCTGGCCAGCTTTTCAGCATCAGCGGCAGCTACTGAAATCTCGAAACCGTCTTCACCGCTATAACCCGAACGGCTAATGTAAGTTCTGATGCCTGCTATTTCTGCCTCTCTTGCCTGCATAAAACTCATGCTCTGAAGATCCGGGACATACTCAGCGATCACATCTTTTGCTGCCGGGCCCTGCAAAGCGAGCAGACCATGATCTTCCAGATAAACAATGTCCAGGTCCTGCAAATTTTCTCTTAAATGTTGGAGATCCCTGGCTTTACAATCTGCATTGATAACCAGAAAAAATTTATTTACTGCCTGCCGGGTAATCATTAAATCATCGATGACGCCTCCCGACTCATTGGTAAACAAGGCATAAGTTTGTTGCCCGATTGCTAACGCCTCAAGCTCGACTGGCACCAGGGTTTCTAAACGTCTGGCCGCATCAGGGCCGCTGATAATCACTTGCCCCATATGTGAAACATCAAAAAGTCCGGCTTTGGAACGGGTATGTAAATGCTCCTTCATGATGCCCAAAGGATAGGAAACAGGCATAGCGTATCCTGCAAATGGCACCAGTTTGGCGCCTAGCTCTTCATGCAGGCCGTAGAGCGGCGTATGTTTTAAATTCAAGGCTTCACTCACTTTGAAAAGTCGGAAAATGCAAGACTAACGTTCCCAGGTAAAATAGATTTTCACCTTGGCTTCACCGGGAGCAGTTTCATCTGGTCTCGCTAGCTGAAAATTTAATCCTTCATTGGGGATATTGGCGCTGCCAAACTGCAGCATCGGATTCAGATAGGAATCAGCATCACTAAATGTACTGACTGCCTTAAACGCTTCGCTGTGGTCGGCAAGCAGAGTTCCATTTTCGATACGATAATACTGTATTCCGGCGTTAAAATCTTCCAGGGCAAAAGGTGCATCTCCTGAATGGGCATTGCGCAAAAGACGGTCATACAATCTGTAACTAAGGCCATCTCTGCCCAGGCGTATATCATAAAGTGTGCCCATTGATTTATAGGCCTCCCTGTCGGCACCAGGCAGTATTTCATTGATCAGGGTGAAGCTGTAAAGCAATTGCCGGCCTTCCCAGCTTAAGCTTTCACCTGCCGGGCTTGCGTCTTCACAATAGGCACGATCTGCGTCACCGAGGTCGACTGGAAAATAGGCTGGGCGACGCTGAAAGCACATTACCTCAAGATAGGACTGCCGTAACACTGGCTGCGCATCATCCGTAAACTCAAAAAATTTCCAGCCATCTTCTTCCTGGTAGTAAGTCTCCGGCACGGCGGGTAAAGCGTATTCCTGTGGGGTGGAATCAACCAGTAACAAGAACCCATTACCAGGGCCAAACTGGGCCGGTTCATTCTGGCTCCATAAATAGGAACCATTGTAATACCAGAGCAGCACGCCGGGCCGATAGGCAAAATCAACGGCCTCGAGTTCTCCGTTTTCGGCATTCCGATAAAACGAAAAGCCCGGTCCTTCGAGCGCCGAATCATAATTGTAAACAGACTCAAATATCTCATACGGATCTCTGTACTCTAAAAGATAGAAATGCGGCACGGCAAGATCATGCGAACCGCCGCTTAATGAAAAACCTTCGACGCGCCAACCCTGAAAAGCCTGTGCTTCAAAGTCGTCATAAAAATCCACAGCCGCTATTTCGACATTATCAATCAGGGCTCCGTCTTCCACGGCAGCCATGTCCGCAAAATAATGGAAACGTATTTCGAGGGACTCCTGTCCGCCAAAATCACTGAGGTCGAAAGCAGCATGCACCCATTGCGCGATATTGCAGGGGTCAATGTCGGCCTGACCAACGCGGTCTTCAGCCAGTGCCACGTCCTGATCAGGATTACAGCCTGCGCTGGTTTCTACTTTGCCATCTCCATCCAGGTCGCCACTACGCCCGGTGAAGCCCGGGATAGTGCCAAAACCATCATGGCCACGCTGGGAAGCCATCACGCTTTGGGTATCTTCCGGAGCGGATTTATCCACTGGCATCAAGCGCTGATAGTTTTCTCCATCTATAGACGCCTCTACGTAAAGATAATCCCAATCAGCCTCAATGGTGAACCAGGTGTCCAGCTCCATGACTATGTCCTGTCCGGCAAGCTCACTAAAGTCAAAACGTCGTGAAAGGTAGTTGTTTACATCATTACCCTGCCCGGTATAAGCCGCTTGCTGGCCATTATTTTCCTGTAAGGGGCCCATTCTCAATTCGCGGATCTTGGGTGGCAGGATCACCATAGCGGCATCACAGAGACCAGCAGGGTTAAGATCCCCTGCTGAGCCGCTCCAGTCATTCATGGTTTTTAAATAAACTGACTGCACCCTGCTGCCACCCGCCATCGTCGGCTCAATAACACAAGGTTCAGCCCAGCCCAGCACCATCCTTGACCAGATACTCATTTCCTGTGGAACAGGGCTTGCAGTAGAACTCATCACTTCCCAGGAAGCCGTGGAATTGCTGGTTTGACGTGCATATATATCAGGCAGACCAATGGAATGTCCGAACTCATGAATAAAGGTGGAGACTTCTGTATATTCCGACTGCATGTTGTAGTCATAGACCCAGAGGCCTTCTTTTAGCTCGACACCACCACGGCGATTGCTAAAGCCTTCTATTTCAGGGCCTTTGCCATTGTTTTTGGTCAGGGAAAAGCGATGCGGCCAGATACGCTGGGCACATTCCTGCTCGTCGGGGCTTAATGTCTCATACAAATCGCTCGGTGCATTGGGGGTAAATTTCTGGTTCAGGCTGAACAGACTCTGGCAGGAAGACTGTCCCTTGCCGGCAAACACCAGCACAAAATGGTCGATATAGCCGTCACGTTCGTTATAAACCCCATCACCGTCATAATCCATGGGGTCCCAGACATCAAAATCTTCCCAGGCAAAGTCCGGCTCCTGTTCGTAGGCCTTTAACAGCACATCTTCTACCAGAATTTCTGCCCTCGAATCATTGCGCCACTGGCCATCTGAATTTTGTACCGGACTGCCGTAATAATCGGAAGGCTGATCCACGGTTACCATAGGGAAAATTTCACCGGTAACCACATACTGCCCTTTGGACTGATGATAAAAGTAGTGTGACAAAGTGCCAGGCTCAGGATTGTTCAAATCTGAAGAAAATAACAATTCATCAAAATAGGCCTGATTTTTGACAGCAGCACTGGCTTCGCCCGCAAACCGATCGAAACCCTGGTTGGCGTACTGAACCGGAATAATCAGCATACGGTGAGGTTTGTCTGCGCTACTGAACACCGGCGCAATGGCATCAGATTTGATTTGTGGATTGCCCAGCTCATCCAGTTCAAAATTTGCCAGATGCCCGATCATCTCCAGACTGTTTTGTTGGGCCTGATTTTGCCCCAGAGCCGGAGCAGCCAGGATGAAAAGTATGAGGGGAAAAGCGCTGAACTTAAGCAAAACTTACCAACTTGAAGGTCGACATAACAATCGCTCAATCTTACTAAAAGCCCGGTCAGGGAACAAACAAACTAAGTACTTTTATGCGCTTCTTTTTACTTATTGCAATTAGACTAGAATCGCTTGGTGCTTCAGTTAAACCTTTTCCAGCAAGGCTCAGTCCTGTTGGCAAGCTATCCTTTCGC
>TARA_R110000868_G_scaffold149766_1_pt1 | contig 213552 bp, 146 predicted proteins | sample TARA_R110000868 | Tara Oceans TARA_R110000868 (sample SAMEA4397489) | marine metagenome | biome: Polar Biome; feature: [SRF] surface water layer (ENVO:00010504); material: water (ENVO:00002006), including particulate matter (ENVO:01000060) such as... | depth 5 m | reverse complement strand
TTCTGTCACCTGGCCCAACCACACAACTCTGGTGACAGGCATGAATCCCGGTCGACATGGTGTACTTGCAAATGGGGTTCTAGTGCGTGGCGGAATTGGAGTGCCAGTTAAGATTGATTCACATCGCGACCAGAGTGATCTTGTAAAAGTTCCTACCGTGGTGGATGTGGCGCATGCAGCAGGGCTGAGAACAGCTGAGGTGAACTGGCCATGTACTCGCAATTCAAAATCGTTTGATGACCAGTTTCCTGATGTTCCTGATGCCCTTGATTACACAACGCCCCGATTAAGAACTGAACTGATTGAAAAGGGGCTCTTGAAGGACGAGACACATGCCTCTTTTCGGAAAGCCAGCATCGTCGGGTTGGATTATGTCTGGACTGAAGCAGCGTGTCATTTAATTCGTGAACTTAAACCACATCTCATGCTTGTCCATCTGCTGAATAATGATGCGACACATCACAAGCGGGGAGCACAGTCACAGGAGGGCTACACCGCCAATGCGTATGCTGACATGTGTGTATCTCGAATTATAGACGCGATCGATGATGCCGGCATTCGTGAAAAGACGACAATCATTCTGGTGTCTGATCATGGCTTCACTCGCACACCCAAAGCAATTCGGCCGAACGTTTTACTGCGACAGGCGGGTTTATTGAAGGTCGAAGGTGGCAAGCTGACGCAGGCACAGGTACATGTCATTCCGGAAGGTGGCATTGGTCTCGTGTACTGCACTAATCCAGCTGAAGCTGCTCGGACTTTTGCTGATTTCAAGAAGATGTTCTCAGGGCAGGAAGGCGTCGCCGACGTTCTCTTGCCAGATCGCTTTGAAGAAGTCGGATTCCCGCACCCGCGTGAATACAACCAGGTACCCGACGCCATTTTGATCGCGAAAGATGGATATGCAGTCTCAGGTTCCGTGACGGGAGATACGCTTGTCACTACATATGAAGAAGCGCGAACTTCTCTGGGCTCTCATGGGTTTCTGGCAAAACTTCCGAAGATGAATGCTATGTGCATCCTGTCTGGTGCTGGCATTCGAACTGGAATAAAACTTCCAACAGTAGACAATACCGTGATTGCTCCCACCATCGCCAAACTACTGGGACTCAAATACCCTGATACCGACGGTAAGCCATTGTTGCAAGCAATACAGACCAGCGACTGAAGCGTATGATTCACGATCACGCCCCGCAGACTTTGTCTGAATTCCACTACAGGACGGTCCCTCAAGAGCTTTTGAACGAGGCCATCGCCTGGCTGGGTCGCGAACTGGGGCGCGTCTGCGTAGAGAAGGATGTGTGTTCCGACGAACTTAAAAAACACTTTTGAAATTACCAGATATGTTAAATATCCAGTTATACGTTCCAATGTATTTAGGACGAGTGGTTCGATACTCCCTCTTCCGCTCCGTCAACTGCAGCAGGAATCCGTTCAATTAAGTCTCCTAAGGCTAGATCCCCAACCCGGACCAATGGTGGCGGGATTTTCTTACGATTGAGCTTCTGCATTGGTGCGAAGTGGGATGTGCAGCAGCATGGCTTCAGCGTATTTCTAGAAGAGCGGTTACACAATGTCTAATTCATCCCGGGTCGGTCTCTTGGCAGTCGGTGTGACAAAGACATGCATCCTGTAGCACTTACGAGATTATTAATCTGCCTCATATGGCCACTGGATTGTCAGTTTATGGACGCGTCCGGTGTCATCGCCAATTACAATTGTCTGCAGATCCTTAGAGAGCGTCACGCTGGTGACTTCGTCATCCATTCGCCAGACATGTCTGCGTTTTCCTTTCACACAATCCCACAGAATCAGGCTATGATCATCAGAACCGGAAACAGCAAAAGTGCCGTCAGCGGAGATCAACACAGAGCAGACTCTTTCAGAATGTCCTTTGAATGTTTTTTGCAGTTTTCCAGTTTCGAGGTCCCAGAGTTTCAGACTGTGATCGGTCGAGCCGGAAATAATCCGTGTACCATCAGAGGATAACGCCATACAGGTTATTTTGCCTTTGTGTGCTGACAGTGTCCGCAGCAGCTTTCTGGACTTGAGGTCCCAGACTTTGAGACTTTGATCATCGGAGCCTGTAACGATCTTTTTGCCATCCGGCGTGATGGCGACGCAGTTTACCGACTCGTCGTGTGCCTGGATCGTGTGAAGTACTTTTCCGGTGGTGATGTTCCAGATCTTCAGACAGTTATTCCAAGCACCGGAGACGGCCTTCTTTCCATCAGGGGTTACCGCGACAGAGTGTACGACATGATCGTGCCCCAGGAGCGTGTTTATCAAAGTGCCCTGCTTGAGATCCCAGATCCGGACTGTAAAGTCAAAAGAACAGGAAACGATCTGCTGCCCGTCCGGCGTGACTGTCAGCCCCTCAACCGAACCATGATGCCCCTTCAGGGTCCGACGGACCTTGCCACTCTTCAAATCCCACAGCTTGATAGTCTCGTCATGTGCCCCGGATACAATCGTTGTCTGATCAGGAGTCAGCGCCATTGAGTTTACATAGCTGGTGTGTCGTGGTACGAGCGGAGCCAGACTCTCTTTTTCCAGGTCCCAGACGCGGAGAGTATTGTCTCCCGATCCTGAAATGAGCCGCTTCCCTTGTTGAAACACAACGGCATCATGCACACCGCGGGTATGGCCCGTCAGGGTCTGCAAGAGTGTGCCTGTCTCCAGGTCCCAGACTTTGAGAGTTTCATCCAGAGCGCCGGTAATCGCAGAACGCCCATTCGGGGTAATTGCGACGCTGTAAGCCCAGTCCGAGTGCGCCCGGATCGTTTTCAGCAGTTTGCCTTGGGCACAGTCCCAAATTTTCAGCCTGCCATTACCCGAGATGGAAAGAATCCTGCTGCCATCAGGGGTGACGACGACACTTTCAATTCGCGCTGTGTGGCCTTTGAGTGTGTGCAGCAATTCCCCAGTCTCGATGTTCCAGATTTTGAGTGTTTCATCATCCGAAGCAGAAACCAGTTGTTTGCTGTCCGGCGTCACGGCCAGACGGTTAATGGAGCTGTCATGCCCTTCCAGTTGCTGTAATACCGTTTTCCGTTTCAGATCCCAGATTAAGATTGTCTGATCGTCCGATCCGGAAATGAACCGCTTGCCGTCTGGCGTCAGAGCCAGGCTGATCACACAGTCCGAATGCTGTCGCAACGTCTGTTTGAGTTTACATTTCAGGTTTTTGAGTAATTTTCCGCACTTTACATCCCAGACTTTGATCGTGTCATCAAGTGCACCTGAAATGATCTGTTTTCCGTCGCGCGTGACAACGGCGCTAATGACCGAATCGGTATGCCCCTTGAGTGTCGTCAACAACAGGCCCCGGCTGATATCCCAGACTTTCAAAGTCCTGTCATCTGAGGCTGATACGGCAAATCGCTCGTCCGGTGACACTGCTACCCAGTTAATCGCATCGTCATGCCCGGGTAGAGTCCGCAGCAGCGGTCCCCCCGGTCGCTGAAACGCAGGCCATTCAGAACGGATCAGCAGTTGATCTTTCGGGAAACTCTGAAAGGGTGCCAGGAACGGCTCAGTCTGACTCACCAGCCGTGCCTGTAGCTGTTCCCGCAGTGATTCGGGATGATCACGTAAAGTGTGGCGGGATAAATCCAGGGCCGCCTGGATGATTTGCGTTTCCGGGGCAGTACTCTCGGAGTACGCTTCGATTAAATGATCGATGCCCTTTCTATTGAGCATTGCTGCGATCCAGTCGGGGTTTAATAAGTCTGCTGTCGTGGGCTGACGTTTTGCCATCCGAGAGTCCTGCCTGAGTATTGTGTCCGGTCTTCCCAAAGAAATAATTTTGACATCGTACATTGACACAACACGGTTGTCCACTTCATGGCAGACCACGAAACAACTGAGCTAAAAGGCTTATTTCAGAACTCAGCAGGCGTCTATCGTTACTCCCCCAGAAAATATTTGACTGTCACGACACAGTTGGCAAAATAGACAACACCTTTTCAGTAATAATTGCAAGGGTGTTAGAATTATGCCAGACAGAGAGCTCTCCCGGCAGCAACTATACGAACAAGTCTGGTCCGTCCCAGCGTCTCGTTTGGCGACAGAATTCGGACTTTCTGATGTCGGGCTGGCAAAGCTTTGCAAACGCCATGATATCCCCCGCCCCCCACGTGGCTACTGGGCCAAGAAAGACGTTGGCAGAGCTCCAACACAAACTCCACTCCCTCCGGGCGAAATTGACGACCAGGTCATCGTTTCCTATGTTGAACCAGAACGCTACGAAAAATCAGGCTTGAGTGGGCAGATTCATAAAAGTGAAACAGAAGAAGAAAAGCCTGAGAAGAGAATTGAGGTTGCCAGCAGTTTAAGAGGCGCTCATAAGCTGATTACTGCAACGAAGGAGGAATTTATCGGAGCTCAAGCAGGTGATGCTGGAATCCTGGTTCCTGATCAAAATCCATCCTTGAACATCAGTGTCACTCGAAACAGCCTTCACCGTGCGTTTTTAGTGATGGATGCACTTATTAAAGCACTGGAGCTGAGAGACCTGGTCGTCTCTGAGGGGCCCACAGTTTCCATCTTCGGGGAATCTGTTGCTTTTGGGGTCAAGGAACGGATCAAAGTCACTAAGGAACTACCTGAAGAACATGACCTGACCGGTGCTTATCAATTTGCCTATAAAAACTACGTGACTCACGAAATCGCCACCGGGGAATTAACTATTTTTATCGATGAACCGAATTCGTATCGAATAAGTAGTTATCGCAAACAATGGAGAGATGCCAAAAAACAAAGAGTCGAAGACTGCTTAAACAAAGTCGTCAGCGGCTTAGTCAAATTTGCCGCTCGCAAGCGAGAAGTCAGACTGGAGGATGAAGAACGTGAAAGAGAATACAAACAAGCTGCCGAACAACGTGCGTTAGAAAAACAACAGCGAGCGGAGCTGCGACAACAACAGGCAGAGGAGCAGGATCGGGTAAGTAGTCTGGTTCAGGAAGCCAGATCCTGGAAAACCAGTCGTGAGATTCGGCAGTACCTGGACTTCATCCGTGAATCAAACAAATCCAATTCCGGGGCTATTACTTTATCTCCTGAACTGGAGCAATGGCTGTCCTGGGCCGAAGATCAGGCTGACCGCCTGGACCCACTCAAAGAGTCTCCGTCTTCGATCCTCGATCTGGATATCCCGGAGGAGCCTCGATCGTGGTTCTAACACCGACTCGGTACCGCCTGGCACAGTCACGTGAAGAAATTGAACCCCTGGTCCAACTCTGCAAAGAGGGCAAGGTGTTCCAGGTCCAGGAATGGATCGTTGAGAACAGACCAGTCGATCCCCCAGTCCCTGCCAATCGAGGTAACCAAAAGCATACCCCGCTACGGTACGCGATAGAGCGTGGTTTTCACAGCCTGGTAGAAGTGCTGCTGGAAGGGGGAGCCTCGATCGGCTCTGAATATGGCTACTGCCCCATGAGCCTGGCGATCTCAAAACAAAGGCTGGATCTGGTAAAACTGATCGCAGATCACGGATTTCAGGCGTCTAAGATCAACATGGATGAAGTTTTCGAGGCATGGGAACCTGAAATCATGGAGTTTTTCATCGAAAACGGTGCCGACGTGGAAACAGGCATGCCACTGGCGACTGCATTGTGTAATCGAACCCGGACCGCACTTCGGATATTCAAAAAATACCGGGATCGTTTTCCCAGCTTTCAGGAACAGGCGAATGTGGCATTGCGCCATCACTGCCAGGAAGGAAACCTGAAGTGGGTCTCACTCCTGTTGTGGGCAGGTGCTGACCCGTTTACCCCTGGTGAATCTGAGCCTGGCAGGGAAATTGATCCCGAAGATGGCGGACTATCCGCCCTCGGTTTTGCAGCACTCTGGGGGAACTACAAAGTATTCACCTTGAAACAGATCAAGATCAGCCACGATCATCCCGCGGTCTACGAGATATTGAAATACGCCGAGAGAGACGAAGGTTACGACCTGATCCATGATCTGCTCAAACAGGGAATGAATCCGAACGAGCAGGACAATGGAGGTTGCTCTGCTATTCAATCCTTGCTGGTTTCATTGGACTCGTGCATGTTCATGAGATACAGCTCCAGGGACGATCATGGCAGGAGATATGATACAGAGACCGCACGTAACAAGCTTAAGCTAATTCATCTGCTGGCGAAGTATGGCGGGAAATGGATACCTGCCGAGACTGGCGAGATCACAGAGGCTCGCCGGTCACTATTGAAAATGACCGCTGACTACACAGTGGAATTCACCTGGATCATGTCAAAGTATCAAGGATGTTCGAGAACAGACATCAAGACTCTGCTAAAAACTCCCACGATCAAAAAACATACCAAAGAGCACCGCCAGCAGCTGGAAGAACTGATCGATCAACTCAGTACTGAATAGTTAGCCAGAAAAAACACCAATTACTTGTTTCCCTTGAGAACCAGGCTTACCTTCCAGGATTCACTATCCAAGATTTTCCACCAGTCATTTGAAGTCTCTGCCGACTGGACTAGATACTCATTACGACTTACGTCCATAATCAGCCGGGATTTCCCCCCAGTCTTCTGTATTCCACTTCAGGACCGGATTGAGGTTAGTATGTCGTGTTAACCAGAGAACTGCCCTAGTGATTCGCTGGTAAACTCGGGGGGATATCTTCTGCTCTCTGGCACTTTTTGAGTTGATACGGAGACTCTTCAGCCAACTAATCGACGTCTGGCTGTCGCTGTAGACAGGGCAGTCAATCCCCTTCCGCTTCAGTAGCTGCAGACCACGCACGATGGCCAGGAACTCACCGATATTGTTACTCCCGGTACTGATTGGATCGACTCGAAAAGCTTCACTCCCATCATCCAGCCATACGCCCCGATACTCCATGAGCCGTTTTTTATCATTCCAGGCCGCATCCACACACAAACCTTCTGTCGGAGCATAGAATTCATCTGGATTTGCTCTTACCTCTATCCGGTGTGGGACATCCCCCCTAAACCGGGCCTTCCTTTTTACCCAGCGTGCATAAGCCTGGAGCCAGATAAATTTCAGGGTATCTGTACCAGGAAGTTCATCAAAACCGTATTCGGCAGCGATATCAAGAATCTTCTGGATTACATCACCACGATTCTCATGTAGGAAACAAGGCCCCAGTTGGCTAAGCCAGCCTTCTACTATAGAGATCGCAAGAAGTGGCGAATCAGGTTTTTCATGGGCCAGTTCCAGACTATCCTTCAAAGAGTCCCATGAGCTTTTGTCGATTTTCGTCTGAAACGACTGATTACGATAACGTAGAGAGTAACCCAACCAGGTAGCCAGCTTCTTTCTCTGTAGATCAGCCAAGCATTCATGGCATTCGTACTTCAAAGGAAGCCCAGCTTCCCTCGACAACTTTGACAGTTTCTCCCAGGCATTTGCAGCATCATCCTGGGAACGACAGATCAGCAAGATATCATCCGCATAACAGATAAGATCAGCGAGCTCCTGATCAGGTTCCGGTTTCCACTTTCGGACAATGTTATGATACACGTATAAATTCAACAGCAGCGGACTCAGCGGACCACCTTGAGGTATTCCCTTTTTACGGCTGCCAACACGGACAAACTTGCTGATCAGCTCCTGTAATTCGGGAGAACGGATATATGTCGCTACAATTTCCATCAACCGCTCATGTGGCACATTATCAAACGCATCCTTGATGTCTTCAGTAATCAAGACAAAACGTGATTTTTCGGCCATCGTTTTTTGGGCTAATACCAAAGCATCCATGCGATCATGACCAGGCCGAAAGCCGAGAACGTTCGTTCCGAACAACGAGTCGAGGAGAGGCTGCACTACTTCAACGATCGCCCGCTGAACGACCCGGTCCTCGATATTCAGCAATGCGATACGCCGCTTCCCACGACGTGGGTTACTTCTAACTTTAGGAATCCACTTCCACTTTACGGGGCCTGGTTGATAGGTACCTGCTTTTAAGTCCTTCTTTATCGTCGCCAGAAGTTCCCATACATCCTGATCATAATAATCATGGTATCGTCTTCCGTTGGGTCCAGGGGCCTGCCCGCCATCTTTTGCCAATCGATCCCATGCAATTCGTAGCATTCTAGAATCAAAGCACCACTTCGGAAGAAAGGGGCCTATTTCTTTGATCGCCGACCAGCCACTGCGACTGGCTTTCTGGACTTGAAATATGCAACGTTGATAAAAATCATTCCGTGTGCCGGTATGATAGCTTACAGCGTCATTTGTAAGGTTGACCAAAGACTCTGTCTTAAATGAGTTTGAATACATGATGGCTAGTTTCAAGTAAATGGCGGTGGATTCACATCCCTGTGTCACCACCACTCAGACTTGTCGTCAAAAAAATGGCGTTCGGCGAAGCCAACGCCGGAGAGAAGTATTTAATAGAAAGTTCAGAATAGTTACTACCGGAAGCAGAATGGGTCAGGTAGATAAGTCTGAATCCTAATAAAGGCCTCCTCCAAGGAAGTATTGTTGTCCGAGGGTAACAATCCTTCTCTGTGAACGGGGTCACAGCTTCACCTGGCATACCTGCTTTCAGTATGGGAGCTCCCCCTAAGTTCCTTCCTAGAGTGTCCCCTGCCGAGCACAGGCGTCCGGTTATCTTTAGCGTCCCCCGGTTTGCCGTGGGACGGAATGCAGAACCTTATGCCTACCGGTTCTGTATTCAGGTTTCTGTTGGATGAGTCTTTATTACCCACCGAACAGGGTTTGCTTTCCGTGGTAGGTTGGGAAAGCCGTTTAGCAGGTTCAGTGTCGGTATGTTGGGAATTCATTTAAATGGGTTCCTTCTGCATGCCAGACATTGTCCTACTCAAAGTAGGGGTATTCCCCGTTAGCTGTTCCCAGCCTCGTTGGTGATACCCCTTACATCTTCTGCGGGCGTCTTCGATCGCGATCCGGTCGTTCACGTCGGCAAACTCGATAATGAGCGTCGGCGGCTGATCGGGTTGTGTTTCCAACTCCACAGAAAAGTTTTGTAATGCGCCAAGTCCTGAACCGCCAGCCGCGTTAATCAAGACATCAGCGCTAAAACCGTCGCCTGCAGCTTTAGTCATGGTGATGATTTTGCCATTCGGCTCTTCACTTTTTACCGCACTGCGATCTTCAGAGTGTAACCCTTGCAGTACCCAGCCGTCCAGACGTTTTAGAAGTTCACGTCCCGCTTCAAGTGACTCAACAATGATCGCCACTGCCGGGGCCTCTGAGTTTGCAAACAACAAACGGCCATTGTCAAAAGTGACGCCATACTTTTTCAGTTTGCTTTTATTGCCCGCCAGGAAGGCACGACCAATTCCCGCAACATAGTCATTGCGGCGATCGTTTTTCCAATAGGCCTCCCGCTTTCGATCCAGGCCACTTTTGCTGTTTCCCGCGGGTGCTGTGTGAGGTGGTTTCTGCCAGAGTACTTTAATCGCGTCTTGTGGTGATGCCGTCGTATAAATGGTTTGTCCTGACATGACCTGAAGTCGAAAACTCTCATTTCGATCCAGTGCGACATCATTCAATACGAAACTATAGCATCGGTAAGCATTGTCGATGTTGCCTTCTGTAGCGTTTCCGACAAAAGCGCCCATGGAATGATAAAAGCGTTCCCGAACAGCGCTCTTTGCATCAGGAAGAATTACGATATCCCAATCATCGAAGTTACATCCTGCCTGCCACACACTGTAACTAATTAAACATCGAGGAGGATTGAGTGGCCGGCCGGGTTTCGACTTTGTTTTTATTTTAATGCCTGGGTTCTCTTTCCTGAGCTCATTGCACAAACGCTGCGCATACGTTTTTTGAACAACTCGAACAAGTACATTAGCATGTGGAAAAGCTCTCAAGACCAGAGAGATATAATTGACGATCTCAGTATGGTTTTGCACTCTGATCTGTCCGAGTGGAGAACTTTTCAAGGATAACAGGAACTCCCGTGAGTCACCGGTGACTTGTTTTGTGAAAAGTTTTGACATTTTCTGTTGTTGTGGATAAAGACGATCGTCGCTGACCTCATACTTGATTCCAGTCTGCTTGAGATAGGACTGAACGACTGCAACCAATCCAGTCGGGATTACGATCTTTCCTCTGACATCTACATCCCAATACTCTCTTGTGACAATTAGCTCATCAATATTACCCGTGGCCGAGGTTTTATATTCTTTTTGCTCATCCTCTAAAACTTCAGCAACCGGTCGCATATCGGAAAGGCCATACAGCATGGTCACACTATGTTTTATTTCAATCCGCAGGGTTTCCGTCATTTATGTTGTCCGCTATCACAAAAAAAAACATTCAGGTGCCTAGCTCTAAATAACACTATTTAAATCTTACCATCGATTCAGCGCAATCGTAACAGGACTTCATTCAAGTCAAGTTGGCTTTCTTAGCTAACTTCCTGTCCTCAGGCTCTGGCGATCTCAATAATCAGCAGATCTGGTTTGTTTGCGCTCCGGTAAAAACGTTTTTTTTATCTCAAGTTGGTATTCAGAAAATAATCGAAAAATATTTTCAAACCTATATCCTGCTGCTTTTCTCTAATAAACAGGCCCCTGAAACACTTCCATTAAAAGAGGTCATCTATCTGGTCTTGCTCACCTGTCATACAATGAGGGTTTGCACTTTACGAAGTAAAAAGTGCCTAACCAAATTGTAGTAGACATTAAAAGGAGCAAAAAATGTCGCTCACGAATGAAATCCCTCAAATGAACCTGTTCGCACCGCCGTGTTGGCGCTGGAATACGGCTTGTCAAATCAGCGGATCATCGCAGGCGGTTCAGATCCCAGAAGATCAGATCACTCAGGACGCTGTTGACTATCTAAAGTCCCAGGACGAAGCCCAGTACCCAGAAATTTATGAAGCCTGCCAGATCTTTCAGCAAGACGGTCTTTGCCGTGCTGAGATGGAGGCACGCATCCTGGCAGGACAATCTGATGCAGAGATCGCCGTCCACTGCGATCTCACGCAGGAAATTGTTGATATTTATGAAAAACTATTCTTCAGTGTGCGACATCGGACTATGCCTTCCGACTGGCTGCTTAAGCACACTGTGGGGTCGCCTCACTTTACAGGTTTTAAGGATCACCATCTCAGACAGCTCTGGGCCTGGTTTGCCCTTCATGGAGTACCTGAGGTACTCGACCAAGTCATCTGGGCCTACTTCGAAGAACTCGAACATACTGATGACATGGGCTTGTCCGTCTATCTCCATCCCGGTTCCCACGTTCATCCTGACTTGCAGGCCATGATCGCGGACTGTGTGACACCGTACTTCCCGCCACTGTATCAGTGGGATCATGTTTTTCTGCGCTACTATCAGTTCATTCAGGAGTTGCCCATCTCTGAAGAACTGCAGACACCCCCATCCCAAAACTATCATACCAGGATCAAAGTTGCTTATGGTGTCCTGACTTCAGGTCTGAAAGTGACGGCCGCGGTCTGGGATTGCAATCTGCCCATAAAAGAATCTCCGACTGAAGAGATAGAGGATATTCTTCGAATGCTGGAGTTACAGAAGACTGCCAGTCTTTAAACTATGCGTCCCCCTATGTTGCCCTGTTTTCCATGTCACTACTGGGGAATCCTCAAATTTGTAGTGCAAAAGCCAGGAGAAATGTATGAAGCGTGGCCAGAAGAAAGGTAAGTAGCAGTATTATCAAGTCACCCCAGGTAAAAACGGGAAACCATCAAAGAATATGTCGGACGTGGTCAGAAGCCCGCAGAAGCGGAACTGAGCGACCAGGAAGGGCGTCTGCAGGAATACCATGGCCGGTATAACGGCAAGCACATCAGAACCCGAAGGATCGTGTCAGTGCCGCTGTAGATAAGCCTTTCCTGGTCACCTCGTCCCTGTTTCAGGCGATCAGCCTCATAAGCCGTCCTCGTCGGCCAGGAGCGTGTCTGAATACCATAGGACATCCAGAACATATTCAAATACCCGCACCTGTCTACCCACCTTGGAGGGGCAGACAGGTGCCTGATACGTGACAACATCTGGTTAGCAGATTCCCTGTGACATATAATCTGACTTGATCGTATTCAAGTCGAAAAAGTAATTCGTGAATTCGACCTTAACCTTAGAAAGGAATCTAAGATGATTAGAACAAACGCCACTGTAAAAATGGATCCATTTACCCCTCCCTGTTGGAGATGGGAAGTCGCAGAACAGCTTTTTAATAAACCGGCCCTCGACGAAATACCTGATGACCGGGTAACCCGGGATGCATTAGCCTACCTCAGAACCGGGGATTCGTCCCAATTCCCCGAGATGCATGCTTCCAGCCAGATCTTTGTGGAAGACGGATTGAGGCGTGCAGAACTGGAAGCGAGGATTCTGGTCGGGCAGACAGATGCCGAAATTGCAGAGCTCTGTAAATACGCGCCGGAACTGGTTCAGGTTTATGCCGATCTATTTTTCTGCGTGCGTGATTTCCCTAATGCTGCTGACTGGAAGCTCAAGTATACCGTCGGTAAGCCACACTTTTACGGTTATCAAGACCACAACCTGCGGCAGATGTGGAACTGGTTCGGTCTGATGGGAGAATCGTTGGGATTAAATTATGTGATCCAGTCTTACTATGATGAACTCAGTCCAGATGATGATCCCACTCTGAGTGTTTATTTACGCCCCACTTCCAGTGTAGACCTGAGACTGCAGGCAGTGATAGCAGAAGGTATTTTCCCGAACTTTCAGTCCGAAAATAAATGGGAGCACGAATTTGCGTACTATTCCCAGTTGATTAATATGCTCCACACTCAAGAAGAAAAGAGTAGTGCTTTACAGGAATACAAAAAAGACCGCATCAAGTACGTTTATCAATATTTGAAAGGCAAGATTAAAAGCCAGCCACCTGAACGGAAAGAGTACAGTGCAGCCTCACGTTCTCCAGCCAGAGAAATCCGCAAGATTCAGGAGCGGCTGCGATCACTGGAACTGGGGGCACCGAACCCGATTTAGCCCACTTGATCATAAGGTTCCGTGAACAGAAAAAATCGTTGACACAACCATGGAGAACTACGATGGGCTGGGACGTTAAGGAAAGCGGAGTCGCATACTTTTACAGAAGCGAACGTGTAAACGGTAAACCGACGAAAATCTATGTGGGCCGGGGGCGAAAAGGGGCAGAAGCAGAACAACAGGATCGTGAACGTCGATTGCAGCAGCAGCGTGACCGGCAGCACTGGGAGGCCATACTGTTCCAGTCTGAGCGGGCAACTCTAGACACTGCTGAGCTGGCATCACTTGTCACGCTGCTGCACAAGGCGATTCTTATCAATGCTGGCTACTACCTCCACAAAGGGCATGAATGGAGAAAACGGAGAGCAGTATGACGGAACCAACAAGAACCCCCGGTGAGCTTGAGAAAAAAGCCCTGGAGTCGGTTATCAACAAGGCGAATGCAGGGAACCTGGACGCCCTCAGGTTGTTACGGAAGTTTCTCGATCAGCAACCTCAGATATGGGATGAAGTAGGAGACGTCGCGAAGATCGCCGAGAGAGCGTGGATCACACTCATTGCGAACGGTGACTCCCTGGTCCAGGAATCGTTGCAGAAAAAACTGGTTGCACTCAAACAGGAGATCCAGGGAGACTCCGATCATATCTTGGGGCAGATGCTGGCAGACGTGATTCGAGCGACCTGGCTGGAGATGCATTACCTTATGAGTGTCGACGCTGATGCCACTAACAGAACGGCAGGCCAGAGCACATTGATGATAAAGCGTCTTGAATCCGCACAACGCAGGTACACATCAGCAATTAAACAGTATTGCCAGATCAAGAAACTGTTACCCGGCGAAAACCGTCAGCCCGATCTGAGAATCTTCAGACCACAGCAGGATAGAGCGTAGACATTTTGATTTCCAAGCTGTCACATGGTGTCTGAAAGCATGCAAGTTGCTGAGACCAGCATTACAGTCAAAGTAGATGGCACTCAGGTGCCGACACTCTGGTCGAAAGTCAGTCTGCGGCTTCAGCCCTGGTTCAGTTCGCGCAAGTGGGGCATCAGGTCTCGTATACCGCGAGCAGAAAACGGTAGTGAAGACGAATTAACGACCAGACAGTTACTTCCCTTCCAGGGGACAGTATTGCCCGGTGACATTATATCTGTCGGTCAGTACTATCGAGCCAGTGACTATAGAATGATTCCATAGCCACTGGCTCGTTTTATAAAGGATTTGGCAGTAATCTTAAGACCAGTGAATTGCTGAATCTAAATAGCATTATTGGAATGGTTGCCGTTACCTATTATCCTAGAACCCGTCAACATCACCTACTGTTACATTTTCAGGTTCTTCCACTTCAGGAGTTGATCCATTCCATATACCAACGTCCCACTTCCTTCCCTGGAAATCATTGCCTAATACTCCTTCACTCACGTCGACATTCCATTCTCCTGAGTGACCTGCGCTGCCACCGACTGACATCCTGACTTGGTGGAAACCTTCGCCATGCATAAACTCTTCTCGCTTATTAAGCAGAACCCACTGACGGAAAAACTCACTGATACCAGAAAATGCCAGATCGTACAGACCGACCGATGCGTTTTCAGAAGGTTTTGCAGCCGCTTTGGTAGTGTGATGCACGATCACGGGTGTCGCCCCTGCTTTCAAACAGGTATCAGCCAATCGCCGGAGAATAGGTCCCACCTGGTACAGATTTGTTGGTGAAACTGCTTTTCCTCCACCACAGAGGCATAAATACAAAGGATCGATAAAGACCACTTTTATCTTCTTCCACCTGAGACACTCTCCTAACTTCTCTAAATCTTTTTCATCGGACAGATTCGGTAATGTGAATCCCCAATAGACTCCAGAGATGTCTCGAAGACTCAGTCCTTTGGAATCAGCAATACGCTTCGCAGTATCCTGTATGGACGACTTCCCGCTTTCACCAGACATGACTGCGACTCGGCAAGCTGCAGGAACATGGAAAGTTCCCAGAAACGGCGTTTCCGATCCGAGGCTAATTGCCATATCGATTACAAATCCGGTTTTCAGACACTTTGCCGGTCCACCAATGACCCCGGCTTGCCCTTTGACAAGTATCCCTTCGATCAACCATTCATGTTTACAATCCAAGTCTGCAAACTTTTCGGAATGGATTAACCCAAACCGTTTCAGTGTCTCCGTGGGGCGTTGGGCACCTGCCGAACGGGCTCTCTGGCGAGAGTTTGTTTTAGATATATTCATTGTTCACATCCTATAAAAGACGTTCCAGTTAGCATGATTTAATGCTCTGAAGGCTTCCGCATACAGCCTCGAAAGCTGATGGTGCGGATTCCTTTTGTCGCTTCCAGCACTTTCTTAGTCTGAACCGCGTCAGCTCGCAACAGCGCCGGAGGATAATGTGCCGCGACCGCTACGATGTTCGACAGCTGCTTCTTGTTAATGTTCTGATACTTTGAATGGCGAGTCAGCCCGTGCAAGTCCTGCAGCTCGTTGTTGTACCCTTCCGTCATGGCCAGCGTCGACCGCCGCAGCACCAGACGACGCGGGTCCTGCGGACTGACAAAGAAAGCCTCGAATCGCATTACTCCGTGAACTTTACAGTGTTGTTTCAACAGAGTCTGTTCCCGTTCACGATCCAGATGGGTACCCAGCACAAGGTTCTCTAACGAGTCATAGACTATTCCGGACTCCAACAACACCACCTCACGATTATGCGGGCTGAGCTTGTTACGGCCAGTAAAGATCGCCGGATAGGCGTGGTTCCAGGTTTCAAACACATAATACCGGCCCCAGCAGAACGGACAAATCTTCCTCAAATTACATGGTCGAACTTTTTTCTGGTCAGTCAAGACGCTGGCAGGAGGACAATTTCGGGCAAACTGCAATTGCAGCAAGTTCATCGCAGGAGGGTACCCAACCTTGTTTAAATCCGAGAGGCGTTTCCTCCATTCTCGCTGCAAATGACATAATGCCTTGAACGGTTTGTCGTGTATTTCCAGAGGAGCAGTTGCAAATATCACTCCCTCCCAAAACGCACGATCACCAGGCCCTTGCTTCATCGTACGATATTTAAACTTAATGTCAGTCATATTAAGCCCCTGCCGGTAAACGGATCGCAGGAAACTCGTCAATCGATTCATTAGTTTCAGAGCTTCGAAATACGCGATAATTTCCACCGGAAGCGTCCAGTACCAAATACTCGTCCGCCCCTTCGATCGAGACTACCGCACTGCGCAGATTTGAAGAGGATCCTGTTTTATGCGTTTCTTTCGTGATCGCGTCGTGAATTCCAACGTCTGTAAACGGACCGCTTTCAAGCCCTACTTCTTGTGTAAAATTAAGTTGTTCTTCCATCGTAAAAACATCCAATTCGAGTTACGTCTTTAAGTATGAAATACTAAAGACGTAGTTCAAGTTACGTCTTTACACATTACCTACGGTAATGTTTCTCTGTATTTCATTACATTCAATCCAGAGTGAGTGCTATACGTAAGCCTGGGTCTCGCTGGCGCTCGCCCTGCGGCTTACGTAGGACCGCACTCACTCTTTCAGGATTTATTTTTTTCTTCGTCGCGATCTCCCATAGGAAATTCGGTACCTACGGGTGATCCAGAAAGTGTTGCTACAGATATTAGAAATCTAGAACAACACTCTATGGATTATCATGACCAGATTCCCGATCGCATAAATCTTGGACTCTTCCAGAGAAGTAACTGTCTTCCTGCATACCTGAGTCCACCAGTGTCGTTTCCAAAGCACCCTTCAGTCGGCGATCAGATTCGATGATGACTCGGGTTGGCCTAAACGAAAATTAAAATATGGATTTTCTTCGGTGTTATCATCTGCAGGATGAAGAGTCGCACACATTCTCCCTCCAGCAATATTCAACGTAATATAATCACCGGATCCTTCTACAAAGACGTCTATCCATTCGTCTCCAACGAAAAGTTTGATTCGGTGATCTTCTCCAGTCACAGAGTCAACCATTGATGAATGAACGAAAGAAGGTTCCTCTTCTAGATACTCTTCGTTTACTTCAGACATTTCATACTCCCCAAAAAAGAATGATGTATTATGGTTCGTTCTACACCCAGGAGTTCCTGGCGGTATGGGACTGTGATTAGAACATAAACGTCCCAAAACCATTTTTCCGATCTGTCATAACCTTATTGCACTGCCATAGAATCAATCTCCTTTCACGGTTTGGATTACGATTGTGGGTGACAGAAACCGGGTGTTATTGCTAGGCGGATTGCCTATCTCGGCACAACCGTGGTGAGGAGAGATAGCAAGCGTGCGCAAATAACCACACCGCCAGTAATACTCTGTAAACCGGGCTTCACTTTTCGCGTAGGGGGTAGCTTAGAAATGCCAATTGAGGTGGCTTTAAGAGATTGGAAGAGCCGGAGCAAAGTTATAGATTGACCAGAGCCCCCCCTGTCAGAATTCAGGATGCTCTTCGAATCTGAGATAATAACTCTGTTCCACTTTCCGGTTCAGCAATTATCCTCAATTGTAGGCTGCCTGCATGCTCAAACCCTGTGTAAGGATGAGCTGCCGCTTCGTCGTAACAGAGAACGAGATGTGTTCTCTGTTTTCTTAGAATTGTCGCGTTACACTTTGGAAATACTAAACTTCAAAAGTGATCGCATTTCTCACAGTTGAATCAGGACGCGCATAGTAGCGCTTTAGCACGCATCCAAACATGCTCATCCCCGACATAGGGACCTCCAACTGTGACAAGCCTGATTCCGTTCAGTCATCACCAGTGTTACGTAAGCATGCGAAAAATCAATCATTCTTTTTTTGAAATAACTCCAAAAAACTACAAATCGCATAATTTCCCTAATTCCAGCGAGACTATTTCTGGGGATTTTCATTCGTGAAGGCCCCATGAGTTCATGACAGCTACTATCGGAAGGAGCCACTCCTGGCCTCTTGCCGACTGTGGATACCAGCAGATCGCCACTATTATTGTTTCTTCTGATAGATAAAAAAAATGCAGGCAGGCCACCTGAGCGGGTGGCCTGCCTGTTTTCACCTTTGTGATTCATGCATTGCCAATGGCCATAATGCTAATTCATCCGTCTAATATTGTCTCTCCAGCCAACAGGTTGAGCGTCGTATCGTCATCAGTAGAAATGTTTCGCAGCCAGCGGGTAAACTGATGCAGCATCATTCCGGCGGCGATACTGGCCGTATAGATGGTGCTGCGGGAAGTGCAGGCACCAGTTTGTGCTTCTCCCTGGGAAAACAAAGTGGAGTCATAGTGTTCCCGTGACTTCGAATCAACGGCCGTCAGGATTCGCAGCACCTCCCCCCGCATCCGTCCGTCGCACCAGAACGCACACTGATGTCGTAGCGATCGCCAGATAGCGGCCCGGCTACTGATCGAATCCACACAAACAAATACTGCTTCACCTGTCACTATCGCTGGGCGGAAGCGATCAATCACCTGTTCCACTTCCAGGCTGGCATCAATGGCACGTAAAGCCTGAGTCGTGGCAGCCACTTTGTACTGCCCCAGGTCTGCTGCCAGATAGCCCTGGGTGGTGATGTTAGTCGCCTCAACCTGGTCGAAGTCGATCAGCTGCAAACGCTGTGCTCCCAGGCTTGCCAGCTGCAGAGCCACCTGTCGCCCAATAGCCCCTACTCCAATTACCGTGACAGGCAATCGTTTGAGTTTCTCCATCGGCACCAGGTCTGACTGGCGGACAAAACGATCAGATATGAGATTCATGTGTTCTCCTGGTTCTAACTCGAAGTACTAATGTAAACTGGATTGCTCAGATAGGAAAAACGGGCCACTGCTCCGAACAGGCAATTTCATCCTCAAACCATTCGGACAGGCCCCAGAGTGGGGACAGCAGTGCCTCGTGAACACTCTGACGGTACTCCTCCTCCCAGGCACTGTGATTACTGGCAGCAAACTGCGGTTTGAAATCAATGCCGACAGACAGTTTCTCCGCCTTCGATCTGTCGGAGTGCTTTAACTCGGCGTAAGTGGCCCCATTACGGGCCAGAATGAACATCACTGACCAGTCACAGTTACCGAAGACACGGGCAAATGTTTCCACATCCACCTGACTTGGTCGAGCGGAATTACCAGGGTGCGTGTGTATCCAGATCCGCCCAAACTGTTCGGGGTGCCGTCCAGCATCAATCTGGTCGTCAAAGAAATCGGCGACGGCAGTATCGTCAAAGGCGACCGTGACGTCGGTGCAGGTTTGCTCGACCAGGACGATGTCTTGCACGAATTTTGGATCGTCCGGTTCCGTAATTCCAAAACCACCGACCTCGGTCGACCCGCGATCACGCAGGTAAATCAGCTTGGCCCAGGCATACGGGCTGAACCGTAGCGGACGTGGTTTGCGCTGCTTCGGACGTTTCCGCCGGGAACGCTGCAACAGGCGTCGTGTCAGGGGCTGGGTTCTCGGGTGTGGCATCTTCATTCTCCATAGATTCTTCAAGACAGGATGAACAGGTTTGATCAGACAGGCAGGAACGACAAAAGCAATCACTGCAAGCGTCACATTCAGAACGACAATCGCGACAGAACGTGTTATGGCAGGTCTCACAGGTGTCTGCACAACTGGAACAGAGGTGATCGCCGCAAGTAGTACAGTTACGACGGCAGTATTCACAGATCTGGTGTTCACAGATGGAACAGGGACGACTCTCTTCCTCGGACATCGAATCGTCACAGTCAGCGCAGGATGAATTCCACCAGTTTTCCAGGGGAACATACGCTGACGCCGGGTTATAGGTCTGCAGGATCTGCTGCACCAGCAGAAAGAAGTCCCCCAGACGCCCCTCTGCCAAGGTATAGCTGAGGAGGATTTTCCCCTCGCCTTCGCAGAGCATGTCTCCTTGGACATGGGGATGATGGACGTCATCCGAGCCGGTTTGAGAGAGCGAGATGACCCGATAGGGCTGGGGGTTACCGATCTCGCTCCAGCGGAGCCGGATTTCAAATTCACCGAGGTTGACTTGACTCAGAATCACTTCCGGCGTTCGGACCACGATTTCCTGTTCTGACCACTCGATACGGGTTTCATCGAATTCATCTGGCAATGCACAGAGTTCCGCAGTCAACTCACTCAGGGATGGGAGTCCCTTCTGTCGCTTGAGGGCGACAAGCTCTCGGTGGTACACATTTAATTCATGATTTAAACGGGAGACATTGTCTTTGTATTGCTCCAGGCAACGCTCGAAGGCGGCTGGATAATGATGTTGCTGGGCTTTCGTCAGCAACCGCGAGAGACGCATAATCCTCGTCCAGTGATCTACTGGCGGCGATTTAACAATTGGGAAAGCAGTCGCCTGCGACTGATACTGCTCCCGAACCCTGGCAGCAGCCCTGATCCAAAGCCGCCGCGAGTGTAATCGGTTCATGAAATGGCATCTCCTTCAAAGAAACGAGGTCACCTGCTCTGGCAAGTGACCTCCGTGAAAGTAATTACTGATAAAACTCAACGTCTCTACCGCTCATTCCGGGGTCAGCGAGAAGTCGGACGAATCTCCTCACTACTTGTCAGAGCGGTGTTGAGCATATGGCTCTTAAGACGTTGTCGGGCTCCCATGGGAGCTCGTATTGAAGAGATGATGGTAGATAATAAACATTTATAATCTGTCGAGATGTCGCCCCCTCGATCTTCACAGGCGTGATCGAAACGCGATCACCCTCCTGCAAGATATAGTCGGCGGTGGTCGGCTGACGGTTGACGCGGATCAGGTAGTCCTGGGGACGGCCGTGTGAAACCCGCTGCTGAAACAGGGCTTCCACTGTCATGCCTTCTGCGATTTGAATCTGATCTGCAAAACCTGAACCGTCGTTATTGATGAATAAGATCTGCATATGTTTTTCCTTGTTCAAGAACACCACTTTGCTGTTGTGGTTGAGTTTTAATAATTTTCCGGCAACAACACAGTGGTCGCCGAACGATCTGCTTCGGTGATAATCCAGAATTTGATACCGTCTGCCGTATGGTAGACGGAAAACAGACGGCCGCCCGTCTGCAGGGCTGCTTCGTTGGCACCGGAGTCTTCGAGGCAGCAGTCTCCCCAGTCTCCGGACAGATGTCGGGCCAGAGCCCGCTGTACTTCATATTCAGGAATTTGTTGCAGGACATCAGACGTTGCCATAATCTGTCCCGCTGTGAAAGAACGCTGGTTCTGTCGAATCATCAGGGGTCCCTGGAAATGAGTGTGATATTTGATGTCTGTTCCTTCAGGCCAGTCCCGGGAATCTGCCGAACGGCTGTGAAAACAGAGAGACATTCGACTCCAGCTCCCAGGCATCCCAGTCCATGATCTGAGGTGATTGATTATCCGGCTCTGGATCAAAGTTCACATTTAGGGGATCAGCCAGACTGAAGCCCCGCTTTCGGATCGCATGAATGTCTTCACCGGTGACTGAGGCAACAGCATTGTCCAGGTCTTGTTGGGTCATCGTTAACTCCTTGGAAAAAAGAACGACCACCCGCACGGAGTGGTCGTGAGAAATACACAACCACCTCGTACCAGACGAGGTAGAATTACGTCATGGGCTGGAAAGCAGCCAATGTTGATTTAGCCACTCACGTTCTGCGGCCAACGCCACAGAACGATGCGAGAACGGCCCCAACAAAGGGCCATTGACTGGAGACAGGTCGGCCGTCCATTGACCGTCGGCTACCGGTTCCACATGTGATCCACGATTGATCACCGGTGTTCCCAGTTGAGTCAGATCAATCGTTTCATTATAAATACAATGGACCAGTCCCCCCTGATTGATGATCATATCCATGGTTACTCCTCCTGGGGGCTTCGCAGGATATTACGACGCGGGCGATCAATGAGCAGACCATCCAGCGAGGACTGGACTCCGACCAGACGCGTGGCGACCTGCTGGCGCAAAGTACCATTATCTCGCAGCTGTTGCGGTTTGAGGCCGCCCACAATCTGCTGTGCCTGGTCTACCAGTTCATCCAGCTGTTCGTTGGAACGGACATTCAATTTTCGAAAACGAGCAAAGAATTCGGTCAGGTTGGTGATGGCTGAGTCCCGGAACACCTTGGGTTTACCATCAGACTGGCCACTCAGCCGATCAGTCAAATGTTCGACCAGTTTCGTGAGCTCATCCAGAAACGCCTGTTCTGCGAGCTGAACTGCTTCATCAAAACGCAGCTGCATTCTGCGGCACTCCTGTTCGTAGAGTTCCGGACTCAGCTGTTGCAGATAACGTGGGGGTTCCACCGCAGGATAATCATGTTCAATGGCAAACATGCCGATCAGCGAATGCGGATAGTCGGTAGGATTGAACAACTCTCCCAGTCGGTTGCGCGCAGCAGACCGCAGTTCATCAAAATGCTGGTCCAAATCGGTTACCGCTTCATTCAGCTCCTCCCGAAAACCAGCCATACGCTGATCAAATTCATGGATGTCAGATTGTTTAATCAGGCGGATGCCCGGTTCCGGATAGGGTAGTGAAAATCCTTTCCAGTAAGCCAACGCCCGTCCGCGTACTGCTGTTACGGCTTTGAAGGCCGGATGCGAGGTATCCAGAAGTTTTTTACCAGCTGAAAGATACTTTCCTTCAGCACCAAACGAATCCGCAGCCTGGCTCTTCTGCGGGGCCGTCAGGGACTTACGGACACCCAACCAGGTGAAGCTGAGCCGGGCGGCCGCCATCGTGCTCTGCAATCGTATGGAAGCCGTGTTGCGAGTTGCTTCGGTCTGTGGTTCTTCAAGCATGGAATGACTCATGAGATCTCCTTTGTGACTGGTGGAAATGAAAAACGCTGACAGATCCCAATTGACCAGGCAGCGTTGCAGCGTAAATTTATGTGAATTATTTGTGACCGATTTTATCGGTCTGATTAGCGAAACATACTATGAGACTGGACCGGTCACAAAGATGTCAGACGATACCGGAGAATTAGCTCAGGGGAACGATCTGCGGTTCATCAGCGTCAGGGAATTGGGGAAAGGTACTTGATCAAACATTGTTTATGATCTCAGGAAGAATCAAAGTTCCGATCTGATTAGTTTCAGCGGGGTGGGCCTGTTCGGCAGACTCAGGGGTTGAAAACAGTTCTGGGGTCAGAAATTCAGTTCCTCCGGCATTGGTGACAGCATATTTCAGATTCACTGAGTTGAGCTGTGTGCGTAGCCGTTGAATATCATCGGACGTCCAGATCTGATCGACCTTCGCATCACCAGAGTAGATTTTCAGCAGATGAGTCTCCTCGGGATCCATCTCTTCAGCCCAGAACTGCAGTGTGGCAATGATAAGGAGTATATCCTGTCGAGTGAGCATGGTGCTCCTTCCTACGACGGGGGCGTCAGTTGATCGAAGAAAGGTGTTTAATACTTCGGCGAGATTTTCTCTTGGGAGACTCCCAATGGAAGATGCCGGGCTGGTCAGCATCCAAACAGCGACCGTTGGCCCACGTTCGTAACTGCTCGACAGACTCTGCTGCAGTCACCGCGATGGGGACCACGTTGAGCCGTGCTTCCAGCAATGTCACATCGAGCAGCCCCGCCAGCCGGCAGCAACTGCGGATCTCAGCACCAGTCCAGTCCGTATCTTCGGGACGCTCCTGCTCCGGATTGAGCCCGAATAACCGAATGTACTGTTCCCAGATCTGATTTTTCTGTTCCCGTCCTGGCAGATCCAGAAAGAAGATCCCGTCAAACCGTTCGCTGCGTCCGAATTCCGGCGGTAGTTTGGAAACATCATTCGCCGTACAGACCACGAACACATCAGACTGATGATCGGCCAGCCAAGACAGAAACGTCCCGAACATGCGGGAGGAGACACCTGAGTCACCGCTCCCGTTCAATCCGGAAAACGCCTTCTCGACCTCGTCAATCATCGCCACACAGGGGGCCATCGCCTCAATCACCCGCAATGCCTGCCGCGTCCGCTCCTCCGACTGCCCTACCAGCGAGCCGAGGAGGTTCCCCACATCCAGGTTGAGTACAGGACGCCCTACCTCCTGCCCCAGAGCCTTACAAAACTGGGATTTACCGCAGCCGGGCGGAGACAGCAGCAGAACGCCCCGTGGACGCTTCCTGGGATCATCGCGACTCGGTTGCTGCAAAGCCCGCCTACAGAACGTTTTGAGGGCTGTGAGGCCTCCCAGATGGCTGAAATCGTCCTCACCACGGTACAGTGACAACAGTCCGCTCTTTTTCAGGGCCTGAGTCTTGAGTTCCCAGACAGCATCAGCAGTGATACGTCCCTGTCGCACCAGGCTCAGGCTGAAGGCATTTTCGGCTTCCATCCGGGTCAGGCCGGCTGAGGCATCGAGAACCAGCTGGAGTACATTTCCCTCAGGCAACTCCCCTGCCTCGGTGGCGATCCCCCGGGCGATTTCTTCCAGCTGTCCCCGATCTGGTAACTCATGTTCAACCACAACAAACATTTTTTCCAGTTCGGTCGGAATCTGAACGACAGGCGCCAGCACCATTACAATTGAGCGGTTTTGCTTTCCGGCATTGATCTGACGCGATAAAGCCTGTACGACTTCTGCTGATTGCGTGAACCGATGGAAATTCTGTAGAACGATGATCGCTGTTCCGTCAGGTGTCGCCAGCGCATTGACTGCACGGATCGCCGCCAGGGGATCAGAACCGGATGCCTCTGGCTCAGGCTGCCCTGGGACATTCAATCCCGCATCGATATCCCAGGTCGCCAGTTGCCACTGTTCCTCACGACAGAGCTCTGCAATTTCGGTCAGGGCTTCCTGGTGTTCGTAAGATTCAATCCAGATCCCCGTAAAGCAGGCCCGGATATATTCTATGAGTCGGTTTCGTAGTTTCAAATTATTCCCCTTCCATTTTAAATAACGCTATTAAGATCTGAATTCACTCAGGAGCGTTGCTGATTGGTTTGCTGCTGGCCTGCCTGTTGGTGGTATTCAGCAGTCAGCCGTTCCTCTGTTCGCTTCCCGAGCGCTGATTCAAGAAACCGGCTGGCTTCGCGGCACCCTGCTCCGGAAAAGCCTCTGGTTTCCACGCGGGTCTGGCCATCTGGGGCGACGGTGATCTCGATTATCTGAGTCATACAGCACCTCCAACCTGAACCGTCAGCCTGATGGAACCATCTGCCTGGGCCTGCTCGGTCACGGTGTGCCCCTTACGGCGTGCTTCAATCCGGGTTTTTTCAACGGCGTACGACTGTAGAAACTGATTCAGGTGGCTCCGATCCCCCCAGCGTCCCTCGAAGTTGTCATATTGCAGCTTTCCACTGGTAATGTCACAGACGACAGGATACCGCCATTGCGGCAGTTCTATCCCCAGACCGGTGGCTTCGCTGCTAAAGAGTTTGAATGTCCCCTGCACCGGCTGTGGCAGCTTAAGACGTTCACACGCGGCAGAAATGGCAACCGGGTCACGTACCTCGGTTTGGATTTGGACAATGTGAGACATATTGAATTTCTGCTTTCTGTTTTAAGAGTTCAGAGTACCGAGTCTGTTCTGAGCAGGAGCATCTGAAGACAGTTCCTGGTTCTCAGTGTTCTCTGGCATCAATGATTTGGGATGAATGATCAACGGACTAGAAGAAACAAGGTCATCCAGTAAGAGTTCGACGACTTCGTTCTCCGTCGCCGGTTCTACGGTTTGGCGAAGCAACTTCCAGCAGACAACAAGGGGTAACAGGCAGATCAGGATCATGCCGAGTCTGGAAATCGCCTCAGCGATCGCAGAGTCAAAGAATCGCTGGCTGGCCAGGGATTTGCGTTCCTGCTCAAGTTGATCCCACCGCTGGTCCATGTTGGAGCGCTCGATCTGGATTTCATGTTGCATTGCCATGATCTCCTGTCGCGACTGAGCATCAGCGGTTACTAACTGGCGAGTACCAGTAGCTACTTCCTCCTGCAGTTCAAGCATCTGCCGGCTCTGTTCGGCCTGATCCCTTGCTTGCTGCAGTGCCATCTGCGTGATTCGCTGATCGGGATGCTCCTGACAACCGGTCATCAGCAACAGCGGTCCGATCAGGATCAGCAGCTTCTTTGTCAGTTTCTCCATGTGGCCTCCATCGAAAAAGTAAACGGTTTAAAATGTTCTGTAACGCCAAACGCAGTCGGCGTTCCTTCAGGAATGCCGCAATCGCCAACAGCAAAGCGACAGAAACAAAAGTTAATCCAACATAAGCCAATGCTTGGTTCTCCTTTCTGGGGATGATTTAAAAAGCGAGATACGAAAAGTCCTATGACTCCCTGTATCCTCTTGGGTATTGCCTCATTTTTGAATTCATCTACAGGAATCCTGTGTCTGACTACAGGCGTAAAAAAACGCCTTGCATTACGAAATGAATGCGAGGCGTTTTATGCAACTTAGGATCCTAGTCCCCGGCCAGAGTGAACAATCAGCATGGTTACGGGAGTGTCATTCTTGAATTTTCACCAGCCTGTTAGATCCCTGATCGACTTTCAGGGTTTCTTTGTGTTTGTAGTTCGTATGGGGAAAAGATACTTCAAAGTCAATACTGTCTGGATCAAAACCCAGTCCTTCGGCTGGTGTGTAACATTTCTTGGTTTCCCCTTTCGTCCAGGAATCATAATCCCAGTACCATGTTTTTGCCTGGTCTCCTTTTCGAAACGTAACATCAACGCGACACTTGGGAAGAAATGATACTCCGTTCATGGTAAATCGAGCCCCACGCTGATTATCCCAAATGACTCCTGCTACGTAAGGCTGGTATTCGCCTTGAAAAGTCAGCTTTTCACAGCAATATGCAACGTCTTTATCTTTTTCAGCTCCCTTGTATGTATAGTCGATCCGTGTCGCAAACTGCGGTGAATAAATCGTAATTTTCAGTTCTTTCACGTACGTGACTGAAGTCTTATCCACCGTTCTTCCCAGGATTTTCTCGCCGGCTTGATATCGTCCCCACATGGAGGCAGACTCAGGCCATGTTTTCAGAAAATGTACATTTTTTCGAACGTCTCCGTTCGCGCCAGTCAGTTCCACCAAAATGGTACAATCTTCCAGTGTTTCCCCAAGATTCTTAAGAAAAAGCCAGTCATCAGGGCCAGAATCTCCCCAGGATTCATTAAAATCGACATAGATCAGCCCAGTCGAGTCACTTAGAGTAGCCGAATACTTTTCTGCAATTTTGGGAAGCATTTTTTGTGCTGCATCAATCCTGTCAATAGCGGCAAGCAGCGGCTGCATTTCTGAATTCAAAGCATTCTGCTTTGCCTCTGCATCAAGGCCACGGTGATAGCCTCCTGCAAAATTACCAAAGAATCCATCAACAAACGAACCTACAAACAGTGTTCCCTCATCGGGAGGCTTTGGCAGGGAATTTAAGTTGTCTAAACGCTCTAAGATCACAGTGACCGCGTCTCGAACCTGATCTGAAACATACATGATCTCCTTATCGTTCGATTTGATCTCACGTAAGTCCAATAAGGCAGACTGTAACTCCGCCATGACTTCTGATGTCTCACGTTTTTTCTTAAGTTGAGCTGGATCTGACTTCAGCGCCATTCCCAGATGCTTTGCAAGCACTTGATATTCTGCAGGCAAGGGTTTACTGGACGGTGTCGAGTACCTCGGAAGTCCACTTACCGTAGTATCATTACCACAGCCCGAAAGCGTGAGTGCAAGAAACAACACGCATACAGACGCAGTTATATGATTGTACCAAATGATTCTTTTCACGGCCCCTCTTATTCTACCTGGTGATCCCAACATTGATTTCCCCTCTTTCAGTGACAAATATCATTGAACCTTCATTTCGACTGCCTATACGTGCACACCGTATGATACTTATAGTCCGTGGTCATATCGTCGCTGTCAAGTGTTAAATACTTGCATGGCAAAACGAAAAGATATTCTGTTGAGATTTGGACAGCGGGTCCGTGAACTGCGCAGAGAGCAAGGTTACTCGCAGGAGAAGTTTGCGTATGCCTGCGAGCTGGACCGGACCTACGTCGGCGGGATTGAACGGGGAGAACGGAATCTTTCCCTCCGGAATATCGAGCGTATCGCGGAAACACTGGATATCAGCCTAGCCGAACTGATGGACGGTGTTTGACGGAGCTCAGGCCGCCAGAGCATCAATCAGGACCACCCCCAGTCGATCAGTGTCGTCAGCCATCGCCTAGCTGGCTGTTAGGGGAGCGTTAAACAGGTGGGGAATCTTGCCCCTGGTCGCATCACTTTGACAGACAACATATCGCAGCCGGGCCGCGATCAACTGCTGTCGCAACCGCTGAATGTCTTCTCCTCACCAGGGCGGATTGATACTGGGGCCGCCAGAATAGATCGCAAACAGATCTGCATTTTCGAGATCCATTTCTTTATACCAGAACTGCAGGGCAGCTCTTATCAACATGATTTCCTGTCTCTGTAGCATACCGCTCCTTTCTTAGGACCGGGGACACGGACAGTTTGAGTTAACGGTCTGGAAATGAAAGTGCCCCGAAACAGACTTCAGAGGGACTGTTCCAGGGCGGTTGAAAACATCGGTACCGATCACTGATAGTTAAAGGCGTTGCCTTCATGTATTCTGACGCGGAAACCGGAAGAATTTAGCTTTTAAAGGGTGGAAGAGTTGCATCAAGGTAGAAAGCCCTCTGATGATTTCCGTCCCGGCCTAACGCTTTGGGGGATGATTGAACACAAACTTATATCCCCAGTCTGAGGGCTTATCACTGCTTCTAAATGATTTGCTCTCAGTAGATTGTTCTCAACTGAAGACTTTGGTAAGCTGCTAAACGTTTGAACCCAGCCGGTTTCGAGCTCATTTCTCAGGAGCACATCCTATGGAAAAACTAAGTGATTATGTTCAGGTCGCGAAAGCAGCGCATATCCTGAGCGTATCGCAAAACACACTGCGGACATGGGCAGCGGATGGAAAAATTCCTGTCCACCGTAATCCAGCCAACGGCTACCGGCTATTCAAACGGTCGGATCTGGCTGACTTCCTGAGGGAGACAGCTGAATCAGCTACGAACAAGAAACATCATCTAGGATGATTACCCACGGGCGCGACACCATATGACAGCCACAAATCAAATCCGAATCGGCAGCATCGTAACCGGGCCGACGCTGCCTGAGCCGATCGAAGTGCTCGCCACCGTACAGATGGGATCATCCATGAAAGTCATCGGACGTGGCCGCAACAGCGGGATGACGCATGATCCGGTATTGACGGCTGCTCAGTTAAGCCAGTTGAAGGTGTCTGCTGAACGCGAGCCGTTTGATGGTGATGCCCGCATGTTCCGCTTAGGTATCGAGGCTCACCGGCTAGGATTGGCATATGAATATGACCCGTTCTTCTCACTTTCCATTGCGCGAGTTGATCCCCTGCCCCATCAGCTTGAAGCGGTTTACAGTTATTTTCTGCGACTGCCTCGTATTCGCTTCCTGTTGGCAGATGATCCGGGTGCCGGGAAGACGATTATGGCCGGTTTACTGCTCAAAGAACTGAAAGCCCGTGGACTGGTTCGGCGCGTGCTCATCGTTTGCCCAGCTAATTTGACGTTCCAGTGGCAGCGTGAAATGGCTGATAAGTTTCGAGAAAGTTTCAAGGTGATTCGCGGCACTGTCCTCCGGGAAAACTACGGGCAGAATCCCTGGCAGGATCACGATCAAGCGGTAACCTCAGTTTCCTGGGCATCCATCGTTGAAGATGCTCGTGAGAGCCTCCTGCGGTCCCGGTGGGATTTGATTATAGTTGACGAAGCACACAAAATGAGTGCCCGCAGCGAAGACCATAAGACGTATGCCTACCGTCTCGGTGAATCGCTCTCAAATATGACGGATCACTACCTGCTGATGACTGCCACGCCGCATAAAGGTGATCCAGATCACTTTCGGCGTTTCCTGGCTTTGCTCGACGCTGATGTTTACGGTGACATTCAAAGCCTCGAACAGGCAATGCGCGAGCAGGAAGCCCCCTTCTACTTGCGTCGAACAAAAGAAGCCCTGGTTACATTTCCCGATCCGGAAACAGGCGATGTTCATAAGCTATTCACAAAGCGAGAAGTCCGTAGTGCGGCTTTTGAACTTAATGGTGCCGAACTTGAGTTTTATGACGATCTGACACGTTTTGTGGAAGACCAGTCGTTTGCTGCTGCCCAGGACCAGTCGGCCCGTGGTCGAGCAGTTGGATTCACGATGGCCATGCTTCAGCGGCGTATGGCGTCATCCATCTATGCCGTCCGTCGTAGCCTTGAACGCATGAAAGCCCGCCGCGAGAAGATTCTGGCCGATCCCGAAGCGTACCGGCAGGAACAGATCCAGCGTCGTATGCCGGATGACTTTGAAGATCTTGATGCCGAAGCACAGCAGCAAATCGTCGAGCAACTGGAAAGTGAGGTGCTTTCCGTCAATCCTGTTGTCCTCCGGGAAGAAATTACCAGCCTCTCTAACCTCGTGACGCAGGCCCTTCAGCTTGAGGATCGCGAGGACCAGACCAAGCTGACGAAGCTGCGGGCTGTCCTCAATCAGGAAGGTATCTTTGATGATCCGCAGATGAAACTGCTGATCTTCACGGAACACAAGGACACACTGGATTTTCTGGCAGGTGACGGCAGAGACGGGCGCCCCCTCGGAAAACTCGTCGAATGGGGACTGACGGTCACACAGATTCACGGGGGGATGAAGATTGGAGATCGGGATACGCCTGGTACTCGTATTTACGCGGAACGTGAGTTCAAGGAGAGCTGCCAGATTCTAGTCGCGACCGAGGCAGCTGGCGAGGGGATCAACCTCCAATTCTGCTGGCTGATGATCAACTTCGATATCCCCTGGAATCCAGTGCGACTCGAACAGCGTGTGGGCCGCATCCACCGCTACGGCCAGGAAAAGGACTGCCTGATCTTCAACTTTGTCGCTCAGAACACACGTGAAGGACGAGTTCTCCGTAAGTTACTTGATCGACTGGCTGAAATCCGTGATGACCTCGGTTCCGATCAGGTCTTTGATGTTGTTGGCGAAATCTTTCCCGCAAACCAGCTCGAACGCATGCTCCGGGATATGTACGCTCGCCAGACTGACATCCACAAGATCGAGGATCGCATCGTCCGTGATGTCAGCCCGGAGAAATTCCGTGTAATAACTGAATCCACACTCGAAGGTTTGGCTAAGAAGGAACTTAATCTCTCAGCGATGGTCGGCAAGAGCGCCGAAGCCAAAGAACGGCGGCTGGTCCCCGAAGTAATCGAACAGTTCTTTGTCGACGCAGCCCCCGAATGCGGCTTGCGAGCGAAACAGACTGGGAAAGACAGCCACATCTACCGTGTCGGTAAAACTCCTCGCAACCTGCTGCCGATCGGCAACTCCCAGGAAGACCGTTTCGGTCGGCTCGGTCGTGAGTACAAACAGATCGCATTTGATAAAGAGCGGCTGCGCGACGATCCGACGTTGGATTGGGTCACTCCAGGACATCCGCTATTCGAGGTTGTTCGCTATGATATTCTCCAGCGTACGGAAGATCATCTAAATCGTGGTGCAGTATTCTTTGACCTGCACCGGAATGATCCAGCCTTACTCGACGTCTTTGCCGCTTCTGTCAAAGACGGCCGAGGGAGAACACTCCATCGCCGTCTCTTTGCTGTGGAGACTGCCCTCAGCGGCGAAATGAAGCTCCACGAGCCAACAATCCTGCTCGATGTCGCCCCCGCTCCGGCCGGAACAGCTGGTCCGAGTGACGCCATCACATTGCCCGATCGGCAGGTGGTCGAGCAGTTTATGTATGAGCATACTTTAGAGCCGTGGGGTGAAGCGGTTGCCGCTGACCGTCAGGATGAAGTCCAGCGAATCGAACGCCATGTCGAAATCAGCCTGAATGCCCTGATCAATCGTGGTCAGTTTCAACTCGCTGAGTACCTCAATCGACAGGTTGAGGGGCAAACTGTAACGGGGCTCGACGGTTTGATCGCCCAGGCTGAACAGCATCTGGATACACTCAACAATCGGCTCGAAACCCGTCGTCAGGAACTGGAACTGGAACGCCATAGCTCGATTTCTGACATTAAACACCTCGGCCGAGCCTGGGTCACTCCTCACCCGGATCGCGGCACCCCTGACTTGGCTCCAATGGTGCGTGACGACGAAATTGAACGCATCGCAATCGAATTCGCCACACAGCATGAAGAGGAGCGAGGCTGGCTTGTCGAAAGTGTGGAAGACGAGAACCGGGGATTCGATCTGATCTCCCGATGTCCACTCCCGGAAGACCCGCAGACATTCATCGAAGTCCGCTTCATTGAAGTCAAAGGACGTGCAGGAGTAGGGATAGTGGCACTCAGCGAGAATGAATACCGAACCTCGGAGCGAATGAAGGACGATTATTGGTTGTATGCCGTTTTCAACTGTGCCGGAACGCCAGAACTACACATTGTTCGAAACCCCGCTCTGCTTGGTTGGCAATCTGTCATGGCCGTAGAGCACTACAGAATCAGGGCAGACCAGATTATCGGAGTGAAATAGAAATGCCTCACTTTCCTGACAATATCTTGACATCTCTCAAAGAAACAATCGTGAATGTCTTCTGGAAAAAAGATGACGTGCGTGGACTTTTCCGTCGCTGCGATGTGCCATCTGAACTTATAAATGCACAGGATTGGAATGCTTATAAATACCACATCGTTTCGCCGGTCCTGGACAGTTTGAATACTGTAATTGATGGCATCGGTCCCCTCAGACGTCTTCTACAGGAATGCCTCAAATACAAAGATGGCGACCATCTCTTATGGACAAGTGATGGCCAGAAGCGAAAGCGCGAAGCAGAACGATGCCTCGAACACCTTCGTTTACTCGTCAAAGATCACGACGCCGCAATCCGTACGGAAGAAGAAGCGCGCGAAGCTCGTATTAAAGAAATTGAAGAACAAAAACGTGGCGCTGCTTTTCGTGATAAATTGGATGCAATCCGCAACAGGTTTTATGCATGCTTCCAAGACAATAATGCTCAGAAACGTGGGTACGATTTGGAAGCGATTCTCTATGATCTTTTTTGTTTATTTGAACTGACACCGCGTGGTCCTTTCCGGCGTACTGGAGAACAGATCGATGGTGCTTTTACTCACAGGTCAGAACACTTTCTACTCGAAGCAAAATGGCAGCAGAAGAAGACTGACCTGAGCGATCTCCGTGATCTGGATGGCGCTGTCGGAAGCAGTCTGGATAACACTTTGGGGTTATTTCTCTCTCTTAATGGTTACAGCGAAGTGGCATTACAAGGGTATCTCCAGGGCAATCGTCCGCGACTAATCTGCATGGACGCTGATCATCTAATACATATTCTTGAGGGGCGGATGGATTTGACCGATCTTATCGAACGACTAAAAGATGCAGCAGTTCAGAAACGGCACATATATGTTCCAATGTCAGATATTCTGGGAGGAATAGCATAGTCGACACTGAACAATCATAATCTCCATGTGAAGTTGATCTAAAGTAAAAGATGAAACATTCACAAACCGAAACAACTCACAGGACAAAAATGACAGGACTGATCTTACCGACAGAAGAAGAAAATCGTCTACCGGCTTGATCCTGAAGTATTCTAAGCGACAAATTAAGAGATAATTTAAAACACATACCATCGAGACGAAAATGAATATTGAAGAACTGCGAGAACAGACTCTATCAAAAGATGACCTAGTCAAATTAGCAGAATCTCTTCCCGGACTATTACTTGAAGATGATGCATCTAATATTGATCATGCATTTGAGTCTATTCTGTACGATCTTTTAATCAAAGAAGGCTATAACATCCGAGAGCGCGAACCAGACATGCCCGCGTTCAAAGATTCACTCGACTTTTATGCTTATCGTAAAAAAACCGAAGACTCGATTGCCGACTCAGTTGGATTCGGTTTTGCTCACTCGACGGAACCGATCGACAATACAAGTATTGAAAGCCTCATCGAAACTGCCGAAATGATAAACTGTGATCGGTTCATCTTCTTAGGGCCGTTAGGATTCACAGAAGCAGCAAGAGTTGCAGCCGCCAAGACAGCTCCAGCCACTATTGAGCTATTTGACGTGGATCGAATCCGTGAGTGGATCGTCGGCAAAAATGAAGATGAGAATCAAGATGATGTCTACCAGAGCAAAATGTATGAAATTACTTCTCGTTTCGCACATGAGACGGCGATGATGCTTGCAGAATCTCCTGAGGCACTCGATGCTGTGAACTGGCTACAGTTAGAACAGGTGCTCGAACGCGTTTTCAAGGAATTAGGTTTTGATGTAGAGTTGACACGAGAATCAAAGGATGGGGGAAAAGACCACATTCTACGCACCTACACGGCAACTGCCGGAGAGAAAGTATTTTACGTGGAACTGAAACACTGGCGGTGCGGGAAGCCAGTCCGTAAAAACCAAATCAAACGTTTCACGCAAGTTGTTTTACAGGATAATGCAGAAAAAGGGTTCCTTCTCTCGACTTCTGGATTTGCGAAAAATGCATTTGAAGCTTTAGTTACAGAGGAACATGAGCGAATCAGGGTTGGCGGGAGCGACAAGATTCATCGTTTGTGCAGTCTATATAAGAAGCATGGAGCAGGTATTTGGCAGCCCCCTACTCTGATAGAGAATATTTTAATCGAAAACACTGATCCAATCTTTGAGCCCGAGTAGTCAAATAACCACAATCGACAAGCCTAGACACTATATCCTTACTTAGCAAGTGCTCACCAGCAATTGTCCAGTTCTTTATTTCAAAGTACAACTGGAAATTACCAGTGATCATGCCACTACTTCAGCTGACTTGATTGAGAACTGATCTTAAACATGAAAAATCCTAAACGCCTCATCGAAGTCGACCTACCCATTGCCAGTATCTCATCTCATGTGCGGTGGGAGAAGTCGATTCGACATGGGTATATTTCGACGTCACACATCGTACCAGCGAATAGAATCCACGAGGAGTATATTTTATGGCTGCACTAGTTTTTGTGAGCTGTGGACAAGCGACCAATAAAGAGCGACAAACTGCTGCAGATGTGAAGGAATGGCTTGAGAGTCAGGGCTACGATGTTTTTGTGGCTCTTGAGACCCAGAGTCTAAACGATATCAACTCAGGGACGATCAGTCACTTGAGAAGATCCGATTACTATATATTTATAGATTTTCCACGCGAAAGAATAGAACCTGAAGACCCTCATAACAATACTGTACCTCAACGAAGAGGTTCCTTATTTTCGCACCAGGAACTTGCATTAGCTTATTTATTGGAGTTCCCAGAGGCCGTTTTTTTAAAACACGAAGATGTAGAACTACGCGGAATAGCACAGTTTCAAATGGCGAACGCCTCAACCTTTTCAGAGTATAATGAAGTACTTTCCAAAGTGGAGGATCAAGTAAAGAAGCACAACTGGAGTCCAAACTATTCTCGGCAACTAGTTGCATTCAAGGACGACTGGACGGAATCATTTGTTACATACCACGATCATACTGGGTCCATGGAGCAACGTGTCTACTTTGTTCATATTGAAAATCGGCGCAATGACATAGCCGCGTTCAATGCGATTGTGAGGCTTCGGAGTATTGAAGACACAGAAGGCAATATCATAGATAGTCCCGATCTAAATGATCTCAAATGGTCAGGACAGTCCGGATACTCTCGGACTATTCGTCCAAGGGATTGGGAGTCGTTTGATGCTTTGGCATTATCCATTGATCCACAGTCCAAAGTGTACCTGCATAGCGCTGCCGACGTTACACGGACTCCCATCATCACCGTTCCGGGAGATTACACACTCCATTATCAGGTTCTTTCAGACAGATTCCCACTCCTCGACGTTAAAGTGCAGGTTCACTTCACAGGTGATGCCAACACAACAACTTGTCAACTAATACAGAACTGAAACTAAATTGAACTACCCTAAACGCCTTATTGAAGTTGATCTCCCAATCGCCCGCATCTCGGCTCATGCGCGGAGGGAAAAGTCGATTCGGCATGGCCATATTTCGACGCTACACATCTGGTGGGCACGACGGCCGTTGGCGGCTTGTCGAGCAGTCATTTGCGCGTCTCTGTGGCCCGATCCGGCTGATGAACTTTGTCCCCAAGCGTTTCGGGAAGCGGCTTCCGAACTGCTCATTTCATTTGCTAAGCGGATGTTCCCGGCCAGAATTAACGAGGAGGGACATCAACTGCAATCTACCGCATCTAAGGAAAGTCGGGGACGATGGGAGGGGTTACTGAAAGCCGAGAATGATGGATTGCCGCTTGATCCATGCGATCCAGATCATCAGCTGGTGCTGCGGGGAGCACTGCTGGATTTCATTGCCGATTTTGCCAATTGGGACAACAGCACAGTCCCGGCCTATCTAGAGACGAGCCGGTCGCTTACACAGGCAGCTCATGAAGCTTTGGGAGGCGTGCCGGGAACACGACCGCTTGTCGCAGACCCTTTTGCAGGGGGTGGTTCGATTCCTCTCGAAGCCTTGCGAGTCGGTGGCGATGCCTTTGCCAGTGACCTCAATCCAATACCGGTGCTACTGAATAAAGTCGTGCTGGAATACATCCCCAAATACGGACAGAAACTGGCAGATGAAGTCCGTAAGTGGGGTCAGTGGATCAAGGAACGCGCCCAAGAGGAGCTGGGGCGGCATTACCCGACCGATGAGGATGGGGCAACGCCTATCGCCTACCTCTGGGCGCGAACTATCAGGTGTGAGGGCCCCGGTTGTGGGGCTGAAATCCCACTAATCCGGACAAATCAACTCTTCAAGAAAGGAAACCGGAGTTGGTTTCTTAAACCCGTTCTATCAAATTCTGACCGATCGATAAGCTTCACTATCGAACCTAAGGCACCTACATTCAGTACTGTTCAGTCAGGTTCAGCTACGTGTCCATTCTGTGGATACACAACTGCAAATCGGCAGTTGATGAATCAAATAATAGAAAACGAAGGGGGAAGTTGTTCTGCACGTCTTCTCGCTGTTGTATCTACACACCCAGAAATTGGACGCACTTACCGAATTCCAAAGCCATCTGACGATCTTGGACACTCCGCCAATCGTCGTGTGCTGGAACTTATCAAAAAAGGTGAGATTCTTCCTTCTTTAGAAATAAACTCACTTCGCCCATCGCCTAACGCAAGAGGACTATCTGCTGTTACCAGGTATGGGATGGAGAAGTTCTTTCATTTATATTCTGATCGTCAGCGACTAGCTCTTTTGACATTTCGCTCATTGGTCAGGCGATCAATGGAGCAAAACTCGGACGATGAACTGAAAGAGGCTATCGGTGCATGCTTGATCCTTGCATTTGGGAGGCTCGTAGACAGAAACTCTACTTTGTGCAGATGGATTCCACAAACTGGGGCAGTAGGGTACACGTTCGGTCGCCAAGCATTATCAATGGTCTGGGATTTTGTCGAGATCAATCCGCTGACACATTCTGGTGGGTGGGACGGAGCATTTGAGTCGATTGCTCAAACACTTGAGAACTATTTGTCTATTAATCACACAGGGCAAGCTGTAATTGCGAGTGCAACCTCGCATCCACTGCCTGATGAAAGTGTGTCCTGCTTCATAACTGATCCGCCCTACTATGATGCTATTCCATACGCAGATCTGTCTGACTTTTTTTACTCATGGATGTCATCTCTTATCAAAGACTACTCGTCGTCTCTTTTTTGTGGAGAACAGACCCCAAAAGAAGATGAAGCTATCTGGAATCCCAGTCGAGTATTAACGTCCGGTCGGAGTAAAGATGAAGCGTTCTATGAGTCGCAGATTCATCGTTCACTCGCGGAAGGACGACGGATAACTCAAAATGATGGGATTGGTGTCGTGGTTTTTGCGCATAAATCAACAGCAGGATGGGAAGCCCTTTTGAATGGAATGATTGATGCCGGATGGGTTGTTACCGGCTCTTGGGCGATTGATACTGAACGCGAAGCAAGAACGAATGCGATTGGAACATCGTCGCTGGCATCATCTGTGCACATTGTTTGCCGTCCCCGCAAAAAACTGCAAAACGGTGAAAGAGACATTACCGGTGAATGGCGTGACGTTCTTTCTGAACTTCCCAAACGCATCCATGAATGGATGCCACGACTGGCAGCCGAAGGGGTTGTCGGGGCAGATGCCATCTTTGCCTGTCTGGGTCCGGCTCTCGAAATCTTCAGTCGTTACAGCCGAGTCGAAAAGGCGAGTGGCGAAGCGGTGCCGCTGCGGGAATATCTGGAACAGGTCTGGGCAACTGTTTCAACCGAAGCGTTGTCGATGATCTTCAAGGATGCCGATGCAGCCGGCCTGGAACCGGATGCTCGTCTGACCGCTATGTGGCTCTGGACTTTGGGAGGCATGGACACCAACGGCAACGGTTCCCCAAAGAAGAACGATACAGATGAGAAAGTCGTCACCAGCACGGGATACACACTGGAATACGATGCCGCCCGCAAAATCGCTCAGGGCTTAGGAATTCATCTGGAACAGAGTGACTCAATCGTGGAAGTCTCTGGGGACAAAGCACGCTTGCTCCCCGTCAGAGAACGCACTCGCCATCTCTTCGGTAAAGACGAGCCAGCCCCCCGCACTGCTCGTGGTCGTAAAAAGCCCAAGGCTAAACAACTCGACCTGTTCAAAACAATCGACGAACTTGAAGCCGAGGCGGAAGAAACCGCCGCGGGGGAACTGAAACCACAGGCTGGCGAGACGGTACTGGATCGCGTGCATCAGTCAATGATCCTGTTCGCTTCCGGTCGTGGAGAAGCCTTACGTCGGTTCCTCGTCGATGACGGGGCTGGCAACGATGCCCGCTTCTGGAAACTTGCCCAGTCCCTCTCCGCCCTCTACCCGAAAGAGACGGATGAAAAACGCTGGGTCGACGGCGTACTGGCGAGGAAGAAAGGGCTGGGACTATGACGGAAAGTAAAACTTTTGTTGGAATCGACCTGGCAGGCGACACCGGACGAACTGGCGTTGCCATTATCACGCAAAAGGTGAATGGACTGAGATACCATATTCCACGTGAAAGCTGGAAAGGGTCAGCCGGGATTCAACGCATGTCTGCATTAATCAGGCAGGCGAATCAAACTGCGGTTGACCAGCCTTTCTCCTATTCCATGGCCACAATGAAACTCCTGCAAAGCGAACAAAATGCCTCAGGAGATTGTGCAGTAGCAGACTATGCCACTCGTCGTACCGATCGGCGGATGCGAGAGATTCTCAAGGACCTGGGTCTAAGGCCCGAATACGTCATGTCACCTAATCGCTGCCACAACGTCTGGCGAGCACTGGCCTTGTCCAGGCAATCTGGGTTGTCACGGATTGAGGTGTGTCGTTGCCAGTCGAAAATCATTGAGACCCATCCTCGCGTCGCATGGGCTATTACACTTTCGGGGTATGATCGCAACGAGTTGGCTAGATTCGTGAGCGGATATAAAGGGATCAACAATCAAGATGATGAAATGGTTGTGCGTCGTGAAATGCTCGCCATATTCACGCAGGAGACTGGCATTCAGTTGCAAAATGATCAAGATCGGCAATCCGCGATCGATAGTGCGGACGATTTCGAAGCATTGATATGTGCCTACGTCGCGTTGTGTCATACCTTGAGTAAGACCATTCGATCAGGGTTTGAAGAGGGTGAAAGGGACGAACTTGATTATGAAGGTTCCGCTGTCTTACCAGCGTCTCCCTGGATAGTCGAGGGGAGGTCTGATTCCAATGACAAATAAAACGGGATTGGGACTATGACATTATCTTCACTGATTAAAAGTGACATTCTGAGCCGGATTGCGCCACGTACGAAGCATACGAATAATGTCCTCGCTCGGCTGAAGAAGTACGAATCGACCGACAAACAAAAAGCACTCAACGACGAAGAAGTGTGGACGCTCCTGCTGGTCTACGGATACGCCGTTTGTGGTAAGAAGTCGCTGCTCGACTTGGCGAACGTATTGACTGGAACGAAACAGGAATCGGTTACGAAGTCGTGGCTGGAGATGAAACCGATGCCGCCGCGGAAAGGAGTTTCAGGCAAGAGTGAACGCAACAGTCAAATCGACTTGTTAGTTGGCGACATCACAAAACGTAGCAAGACCAAAGGAGGTGTCAAATACAAGTCGAAGCCGCGAGAGGATGATGGCTGGGCTTGCTTCGTCGAAGCAAAATGGCTGAGCGACATTGCGGTCAAAACAACTCACGACTGGGAACGCAATCAGCTCGCGAGAGTGATCGAAACGGCTTTGACTTTTCAGGGCGATGGTCAGTGGCCGTCGCGGGTCTATGTCACGCTGCTCACTCCTGCAATCTTCAAGACGCCACGTGAATCATCGGCCAGCCGTCTGTATGCCTATAAGTGGTGGGAGTATGTGAACGAAGATGGCAACATCAATCTGGAGGCAATCCGGACCGATATTGACCGATCCAGGGTAGCTGCTCGAACAGATACAAAAGGATGGACCTATCCAGATGATTTGGATGAGCGACTCGGCCATTTATCGATGAACTGGGTCACCTACGAGGACCTGTTATCAGCAATGCCCAAGTCTGATTACTATTCAGCACTATGTAATTTTGTGGCCCAGGAAACTAAATTACTGCAAAAACACGAGGTAGCCTAATGCAGGAGAGCATAATCCAGAACTGGTGGAACAGCTTCCTGCAACAGGTACAGGAGCCGGAACGATCTGTGGCTCTCAAGGAAGCCTCGTTGGCAGAAAACCTTGGGGACTGGACTCGATTGACTACCGAAGCGGTCGTCCTCACAAGTGAATCGATAGGTTGGGAAGCCACCGCCCGTGGCCATCGACTCAAGCGTCTTCCAGAGTCTGCCTCTGAGTATCTTGCCTTGGACGCAATGGCGTTTCCCGATCGTGAAAGCTGTGGTGAGGTCGCCTGGCCAATGCCGGTGGCAGTTTTCGAGCTGGAAAACAGTCCCCGCGATGACCGTGTCGCCTATTCGTTGTGGAAGGTACTTTGCATACGATCACCGCTGCGAATGGTCTATGCCTATCGAAGAAACTGGGATGAAACACGAAGGCTGATGAATCACCTGGCGAGTGAAGTCGTCGGCAGTCTGTCGTTGCACGATCGAAAAAAACTGGATGGTATCACCACAGTAGTGACCGGAAGTCGTGGTGAAAGTGAAACCTTTCCTCACGGATATTTCAAGCTCTGGCTACTGGACGCTAACCTCGGGAAATTTGAACGAATTTGAGCCGACTGAGCGGCATCAAGGATAATAATAATGGCAAAATTGAAACCCTGGTATCAAGTAATCACTCCACGCGAAGACTTGCGTGAAAACCGTCCGATGGACGCATCTGAGTTTGCGGTCCATCTGGATCACATTCGTCAGAAGCGGGACAATGTCTCGCCAGACTACATAGATCCTGCCCGGTTCTTTGAACGGACGTTTTTAACCAGCAGCCTGCTTGATCTGGCTTCCCAGGTTGTACGTCGGCTATCAGGCCTCCAGGTCGAAACGTCTGCCGTATTCAACATGGCAACCCAGTTTGGTGGTGGGAAGACACACTCGCTGACCACGCTCTGGCACCTGGCCACATCTGGCGAAAGGGCGAAGTCCTGGAAGGGCGTCGATCGGATTCTCAGTAAGGCTCAGATCTCTCAAATTCCAGAGGCAAGTGTAGCGGTCTTCGTCGGGACCGAGTTCGATGCGATTCAGGGGCGTGGTGGTGACGGTGAACCGGTGCGTAAAACACCATGGGGAGAGATCGCCTGGCAACTGGGTGGACAGCAGGGGTTTGACCTGGTCGCAGAACATGACGCCAAAGGAATCGCTCCAGGAGGTGACGTACTGCAGAAACTTCTGGGCAACGAGCCAGCACTGATTCTTGTCGATGAGTTAATGAACTACATCAGCCGGGCACGCAAGCTGGAACTCCGCGATCAATTCTTCGTTTTTCTGCAAAGCCTGTGTGAAGAAGCCCGGGCACACAATAATGTTGTAGTCTGTGTGTCGATTCCCGCATCCGAAGACCTGGAGATGTCTCCTGAAGATGTTCGGGATTTTCAATCTCTTAAGAAAATGCTCGACCGGCTCGGGAAGGCGATCATGATGTCGGCTGATGCGGAGATCGCCGAGATCATTCGCCGCAGACTCTTCGAGTGGGACCTGTTCGATGTAGAGGCGGGTAAAGTTGCTACAGCATATGCTGACTGGGCAGTCGATCACGCACAGGAATTGAGTGGTATTGATCCCACTACAGCACATGAGTTATTCAAGACATGTTATCCGTTTCATCCCTCGGTACTCTCCGTGTTTGAACGAAAATGGCAGAGTCTGCCACGATTTCAACGAACGCGCGGCATCTTGCGTCTGCTCGCATTGTGGGTCGCGCATGCGTATCAGGACGAACATCGTCAGGCACTACGTGAACCGCTGATTACGCTCGGCTCTGCACCTCTGGAAGACCCGATTTTCCGTTCGGCCATGTTCGAGCAACTCGGTTCTAATGAGCTGGAAGTGCCGCTCACTACGGACATTGCCGGCAAAAAGGATGCTCACGCAGTCCGCCTGGATCGTGAAGCGTCTGAAGCGATCAAAAAAGTCAATCTGCACCGCAAGGTTGCGTCTGCGATCTTCTTTGAGTCCAACGGGGGTATGAGCCAATCTAAAGCAGTAGCAACACTTCCGGAAATCCGGGCAGCAGTTGGCAATCCAGACCTCAATATGGTCGACATTGAAAACGTGCTGGAAGGTCTGGTGGGAAGTTGCTACTACCTGAACTGGGACAAAAACCACTATCGATTCGGGCTGTATCCAAACCTGAATAAGATACTCGTAACACGCCGTGGTGCTGTTCAGCCTAAAGAGATTAACGAGCGGATCAAACAGGACACACAGGACCTGTTCAATAAAGGTACGAAAGCCCTGGATCGACGATACTTTCCTGAACGAAGTAATGATGTTCCAAATCGACCGGTATTGACCCTGACGGTGATGAGCCTGGAGCACTCGGCTAGTGACCGATCCACCGAAAAACTACTCGAAACTATAGTGAGAGAGTGTGGAACGTCTGGCCGTACCTATAAGTCGGCACTGCTATTCGCTGTTCCTGATTCAGCTGATGCGATTCACGATGCCACCCGCGACGTACTGGCCTGGGGAGCGATTGAGGACGACACCGATACACGCAATCAACTTGACGAGGCACAGGAACGTCTCCTGAAACGTAATCTTGGTCGAGCCAAATCCGATCTCAAAGAAGCCATCTGGAGAACATACCGCTATATCTACCTGTTAGGCAAAGACAACAAACTACAGCAGATTGACCTCGGTCAGATCACTTCAAGCATGGCTGGCAGTCTTGTTGAATTATATGTTAATGAGTTGAGCCGGACTGATGAAATAACATCCGGTGTGGGAGCAAATAAGCTGCTCAAATACTGGCCGCCTGCTCTGACGGAATGGTCCACGAAAGGAGTTCGGGATGCATTTTTCTCATCACCGCAACTTCCACGTCTGCTCGATGCAGACGCTATCAAACGGACGATTGCTGATGGCGTCAGTCAAGGCACGTTGGGATATGCAGTCAAACAAAACAGTGGCCAATTCAAACTACTGCACTTCGATGAAAGTCTCGACGAGTCCGATGTTGAATTCGCGGACGACGTATTTATCCTTAAAGCAGAAGATGCACAGAAACTTCGGGAACCTCCCCGATTAGACCACATCACTGTCCGCCCCACGGAAGTCACTCTAAAACCAGGTGAGCAAGCTACGTTTTCTTGCACAGGCGTAGATCAGTACGGAGAGTCGTTCTCTATCAGCACCGTGAAATGGTCTGCGACCAGTGGTGAGATCAAAAGCGATGGGCTTTACAAAGCCGGTCTAGATGGATCAGGGGGACTATTCGCGGTAAAAGCCGAGTCGGAAGGTCTTGAAGCTATCGCAGAGGTGCGTATTTTCATCCCGCAGAAAAGTAACGGCGGCGATTCAGAACGTGACGTTGATTCAGAGCCAAACAAAAAAGCGATCCGATGGGAGGGGACTGTGCCACCTCAGAAGTGGATGAACTTCTACACGAAAGTGCTGAGCCACTTCGCGTCCAGTGAGGGGCTGAAGCTAAAAGTCTCCTTCGAGGTTCCCGCTGAAGGCGAACAGGGACAAGCAAAAGCCGACGAAGCAAGATCGGGACTGAAAGAACTGGGATTGGATGACGATGTGAATTTGGGTTGATACTTTTGTCTCAAAAACAGTCATGAGGAAACAAACCAGAAGTGAAAGCTGAATTTGTAAGGCATAACTACGGACGTGATCTAGCAGAAGCGGCACTTAAACAACACATCGGTGAGAAAAAAGGGGTAGTCAATTCAGATGTTTAGCCTCATCGTTTACGGAGATGGTGAAATGTGGACGGAATCGCAACCCTGGTCGATTGATGCGTCTCGCTTCCTTGAATATAGCTGCGATGAAGCAAAGGAACTTTTCAAGGACCGAAGGAACCTTAAGAGGCTTGTTCAATTGCCAACCATCGTGACCGGTGAGTGGGGTAAAAACACTTCGCAGGTGGTACGCGTGGGTTCTGTAGAAAGTGTGAAATATGCTGGCAGGCAGATCCAATTCACTTTTAAGGAACATTCCCATACGACTGATGACTTGCTCGACGACTGCCGGAGGGAACTGCAACTTCACGATTGGGAACAAAGCAGGTCACACTGGGCCGTCAAGGATGGTGACCTGCCTCAGAAGTTCGTTTCTGAACTGATCAGAGGGACTTATCAGGAGTTTCCGTACGAAATCGTTATATCGTACGCCAGCGAGAACATCGAGTATGTTGACGAGGTCGCACACTATTTGGATGAAGCCGGGGTTCGCCTCTTCTATGCACCTTTTGAAGAGCCGGAGTTGTGGGGCAAAAGTCTGAGAAAGGAATTGGATGTAATCTATCGGAACTTGGGGCGTCATTGCCTCATGTTTGTATCCGCGGACTACGCTCGAAAGGTGTGGCCTACCTATGAAAGTAAAATTGCGATGGAAAGAGCGATGAACAGTGCTGCGGAGCAGCGAGACGACTACATTCTGGCTTGTCGATTCGATCAGACGGAAATCCCCGGTATGGCATCGGATGTCGTTTACCAGGATTTAACCAACAAGACGCCCAAACAGATTGCGGACCTCGTTATCTCGAAACTTCGATCCAGGCGACACTCTACAAGGTGGTCATAAGTGAGAAGTGGAAAGTAAAGCTCTTCCTATCCTATTTGTCAGTAAATCAACCTGTCTCTGGCGAATTGCTCTTCTTGTATCGTAAATGGCATTTTGCGGATTAATTTAACGTGCCTTTTCGTTCATGTCCTGATATAATCTGAACTCTAGTTTCAGTTTGCACGTTTCTTACCTCCCCTTCCCCAACATAGCTCTCGCCTTAGCAGAGCTTGTTTTGAAGAAATCAGCAAGTTTAATTATCAGATCTCTGTCCCAATCTCTGAAGCTCCAGCCATGCCAAGCACCACAGAACACCAGATTGTCGTTACCGGAGACTTATTGTGGGACTGTCATCTCAGATATGATCCAGGTCAGTCAGACCGGCACACCCATCCCTGTGATCTGACCATGATCGATGTCCAGCCGGGAGGCGCCTGGTATCTGACCCGTCTAATCAAAAATGTCTGCAGCAGCCTGACAAAGCGAACGGACTCAGTCAATTCGTTTGTCGTTTACTGTCCGGAGAATGAACAGGTAAACCGACCACAGTTAGCAGACTCAGCTAAAGAAGATCCATCTAAATTCAAAGACGCCCCATTGCACTCCTGGAATCAGGTCGGCAAAGCGTTTATGACTTGGAAATCGTTTGACCGTCGGCGTAATCAGTCCAAGGACGAGCTGGTCTGGCGGATTGATAACTTCCTGGGGTGCCAGCAGCCAGAAAAATATGAGAGTCTCCCTCTATTCAGTTGCCTTCCGGAACAAACAACAGACGAGCAAGTGAAACAGTCTGAAAAAAAAGGAACAAAAAAGAAGCCGAAGGAGAATCCCCAAAAATTATCATCCCTCTCGGGGAGTCGGTTGCTGGTGATCGACGACCTGTGCCTGGGTTTCACCGAACATCCCAACCTGTGGCCTAAATTGAAACCCGGTCAGAAGGATTGGGGGGACCAGAAGATTCTGCAGAAGAATCTTCCCAAAGACATTCTGCTGAAGCTCAGTTGCCTGGATGACAAAAACCTTCTGTTTCACAGACTGCTCGATGCCGGAGTCGGCGATCGGATTACCGCGGTTGTCTCAGCCGATATTTTACGTACTCGCGGTGCCGATCTATCCAAAGGCCTTTCGTGGGACCGCACGGTCAGCGAAATCGTGAAAGAATTCCAATCAGGTTTCTCTCAAAATGATCTTGCTATGTGCAAACGAGTGATTGTCTACTTCGGCTGCGCGGGGATTGCCAGTTTTACACTAGACACACTCAAGCTGGGAGATCCGAAACAGATTGAAAAGCAAACTGATGATTCCCGCACCAGGACTGAACGGGCTCGGTTCGAGCGTTTTGTATATGCTCCCGACGATCTGGAAGGAAGCTGGGAATCACAACGCCCCGGACGTATGGTCGGCGCAGGTTCTATTCTGACCGCAGCCATGGTCCGATACATTCTGGAACCGGAGCAGCACACACTGTTCTCCTGCCTGAGCCGTGCCTTGGAGGCGATGCGTCACAATTATGATATTGCGGGGGACAAAGGGGACCAGCCAACACCAGATACCACAGGAATCCAGCAAATTCTGGATGATCCCTCTCCCGAGGACGAGGAAGATGACAAAACAATGGTTCAAAAAGCTGAAAAGAGCAAACCAGATAAGGAGAAACGTGAACGCCCTGAAGCCAAGTATTCTTCTGCGTTTCCGCATGTGGTTTTCAGTCGCGATCAACATAAGAATATTCCCGATGATAAGCTTGATCTGCTGCAGGATGTTGCCGGTTACGGCATCGATTATATCACCGCCCGGGCGATGGACGTTGTCCGTCGCGGCGCGGAAGTAGCCCTGGCGCAGATTCCCCAGGCGCGCTATGGCAAATACCTGACCGTCGATCGCGAGGAAATCGAGCGTATCAATTCCGTCCGCCGACTGATTGAAGAGTATCTCAACTCCCCCGAAGACCGGCGTCCACTGTCAATCGCGGTCTTCGGTCCCCCCGGCTCAGGAAAATCGTTTGCTATTAAGCAACTGGCCGAGGAACTTTTGGGCAAAAAAGGCATCAAGCTGGAATTCAATCTCTCTCAGTTCGATGCCAGTAATCATATGCAGTTGCACGAAGCCTTCCATCAGATTCGAGACGCTTCGATCAAAGATACGGTCCCGCTGGTCTTCTGGGATGAATTCGATACAGACAACGTTAACTGGCTGAAGCATTTTCTCGCTCCGATGCAGGATTCAGAATTTCTATCCGGCAACCTTCTGCATCCCTTTGGAAAAGCGATTTTCATTTTTGCAGGAGGCACCTGTCAGACATTTGAAGAGTTCAATATAAGCGCTGCAGTTGATGATGAGTCTGATTCCGAGTCAACCGAATTTGTAAAACAGAAAGGTCCCGATTTCGTCAGTCGTCTGCGGGGCTTCATTAACATCAAAGGCCCCAACCCGATTATCGATCTAAAGGGCGAATCAGAGGACATTGCTTACCCGTTACGACGGGCCCTGATATTGCGATCGCTGCTGGAACGGGACTACCCGCACCTCATTCACCGCAAAAGCAAAATGGCGTCTGTCAGCCCGAGTGTGATCTATGGTTTCCTGCGCGTAAAACAGTTCCTGCACGGCGCCCGCTCACTGGAATCGGTAGTCCGTATCAGCAGTCTGTTGAAAGCCGATTATTTCAGTATGGCCCAGCTCCCTTCAGAAGAACAACTTCTGCTGCATGTTTCAGAGGATTTTAAGGAAATTATGCAGCAGGCGCATCTGGAACCAGACACGATCGAAGCCATCGCCAAAACATATCACACCGTCTGGAGAGATTCAGTGAATCCAGATCCAACTGATGAAGATAAACAAAATAATCCAGCCTTAAATGACTATGAAGATCTGCCCGAGAAAAACAAAGAAGACAACCGGAAGCCTGCCCGGGTGGTCTTCGCCAAACTGGCAGAAATAGGGTATGCTCTGGACCACCATACAAAGAATCCGCGTTCTGAGTGCCCCTTTGAATTCCCTGATGAGGATGCGCTGGCACTGACACTGATCGAACACGATGTCTGGATCCGCAACCAGATGGTCAGCGGCTTTGAGTGGTCGCCAGAAAAAAACAAAGAACGTTTTCAGCATCCGGACATTTGTACTTTCAAAGAAGTCCCTCCTGATGATCAACAGCACGACAAAAACTTTGTCGAATGTCTTCCTGGAGTACTTTGGAATCATCGCATTCAAATACGGAAAATAAAAAGCACTGTTGAAGCAGCACACATTGACCCCTGATATACCAAAACACACATTCTGAAAACTGGCTGTCCGGTCACTTTCCCTTCAGGGCCACTTCCATGAACGATGTTGAACCCTCAACAGAAACATACGATGTCTTCATCAGTTACAGTACCCTCGATCAGGAGTATGCGCAGCCGCTGTGCGAGAAGCTGCGGGCTGCCGGGTTCAGTGTCTGGTTTGACAAGATCCGTCTGACTCCCGGCTTCAACTGGCACCAGGGGATTGAAGCAGGTTGTAAAGCCAGCCGGGTGCTGTTGCCCGTGTTGACGACGAACTGGAAATGGTCTCCCTGGACCCGCTATGAAACGTACGGCGCCGAACAGACCTTACCTTTGCATGTCGTGGGAGAACTGAATGACGTCCTGACGCCGCCCCTGTCCCGAATGCAGATATTTCCTTTCGATCCTAAAACTGCCGGCTCGAATGACTGGGAAACCCTGTTCCAGGCGATTCGCAAGCTGCTGGTTGAGCCGCGGCCCGATAAATGGGAACGGACGGCTCATCTGCGCTATCGACCGAATCCTCACTTTGTCGGCCGCGAAGAGGATCTGCTCAAGATTCATGATGCCCTCTATCTCAAGCCAACGGCTGCTCTCACCCAGGGACATTCAGTCTCGGTGCATGCGATGGGAGGGGTGGGCAAGACGACGCTGGCCCGGGAATATGCCGAGCATTACTGGCGCTGTTATCAACAGATCCTTTGGGTCGATGCTAATATCGGCCTCGATAGTGAATTTGCGCGGCTGGCGGAAATTTTCAATCCTGAATTAAAACAGGTTAAAGACGCCGTCGCCAAAGCGGAGTATGCACTACAGGTCCTCAATCAGTCGACCGAACGCCTGCTGATTCTGGATAACGTGGAAGACGAAGCCTCGGTCCAGGACTGGATCCCCAAAGCGGGGGGCTGTCACACACTGATTACCTCCCGGTTCGCCCACTGGTCCGCCGCCATCGCCACGCTGCACGTGTACGTGCTTGACCCCGTACCCGCGCGGGAACTGTTGCTGCGGCGTTCCGCCAGAGAAGCGTCCCAAACCGATCTCGAAGCCGTCGATCTGCTGGCGAAGAAGCTCGGCTTCCTCCCCCTGGCGCTGGAACAGGCAGCGGCGTTCATCAAAGAAGAAGGAGCCGACTACACTTTCGCCGACTACCTGGCACTGTATGAGACGGCAACTGGGGAACTGCTCTCGGCAGGCGTACTCGGCTCAACGGAGTACCCCGACTCCGTCATGACCACCTGGCATGCCACAATGCAACGCCTGGAGGAGAACCATCTCGCGAGGATTATATTACGGCTCTCCTCCTTTTTTAGCACAGAACCGATTCCCCAATGGCTGTTTGAAGAATCATTCGAATTGCTGCAAAAAGCGGCTGAAGCGTTGCATCCCAAAGAGTCCACCGAGCCAGCCCCATCCACGGAAAACGCCGAACTGGCGATTCGCCAGGCGCTCAAAAACCTGGACCGCTATTCTCTGATCGACCGCCAGGGTCATTCGTTCACAGTTCATGCCTTGGTGCAGACCGTCCAGAGACTCGACATTCCGCAATCGGAATTTCCTCTTTGGATTGAAGCGACCCTTAAAATTGTGAACAATTCGACCCCATCCAATACAGGTGACGTTCGTGCATGGGTAATTCTGGAGCCGCTGGACTCTCACATTGTGGAAATCATCGATTATGCAGATGCGAATCAGATCATCGAGCCCACAATGCGATTAATGAACTTGTATGGAATCTTCTTAGAAGCCAAAGGACTTTTCCAGGCTGCAGAAAAACTTTTCCAACGAGTATTGACCATTGCTGAAGTCACCTTTGGGCCGGAACATCCCAAGGTCGCCAGCCACCTCAACAATCTGGCACATCTCCTACTGACAACCAATCGGCTGGATGAGGCGGAACCACTCATGCGACGAGCATTGCTCATCGCTGAATTCAACTATGGAACGGAACATTCCAAAGTGGCCCCTCACCTCAACAATCTGGCCCAACTGCTCCAGACAACCAATCGACTGGACGAGGCGGAACCACTCATGCGCCGGGCCTTGAAGATTGATGAGGACACCTATGGATCGGAACATCCCCACGTCGCCAGGAACCTCAACAATCTGGCAATGCTGCTTCTAGATACCAATCGGCTAACCGAGGTGGAAGCACTCATGCGGCGAACCTTAAAAATAGATGAAGACGCCTACGGACCGGAACATCCCGAAGTGGCTGCTGACCTCAACAATCTGGCAGCCCTGCTCCAGAAAACCAATCGGCTGGATGAGGCGGAACCACTCATGCGCCGGGCACTCAACATTGATGAAGCCGCCTTTGGACCGGAACATCCCAAGGTCGCCAAGGACGTCAACAATCTGGCAGCCCTGCTCCAGAAAACCAATCGTCTGGTCGAGGCGGAACCATTCATGCAACGGGTAGTTAATATCTTTGAATCCGCATTTGGTGAGAATCACCCCCACGTCGCCACTGCACTCAACAATCTGGCAACCCTGCTCCATAAGACCAATCGTCTGGTCGAGGCGGAACCACTCATGCGCCGGGCCTTAAAGATCGATGAAGACTCCTATGGACCGGAACATCCCCACGTCGCCAGAGACCTCAACAATCTGGCAACTTTATTCAAGAAAAATAATATGCTGAATGATTCAGAACTACTCATGAAGCGAGCATGGGATATCTTGTTGAATGCCCTAGGAAGGGAGCATCCTGACACAATTGCAATTCAGGAGAATTATTTTCAACTAACGCGGACCTTAGGAATGAAAGGTAGCCATCCCTATCTGGAATATATCTTATTAAAAAAACAGCAAGCGCTATCAATTGAAATAGAAGACTTTGAAACAGCGGCTCAATATCGTGACGAAATCAAACAAATGGAGCAAACAAATCATAATTTCTCTAAAGAAGATAACAGAGCTGAACTCCATTTACTTGATCGATTGGCCGCTCTACGTTGTGTTGCTCTACCTGTAAAGAGATCCATTGGGGCAGGAATGCTATCTGCGACTAACTCAGCAATGCATATAGCTGAATTGCAAAGTGGAGTGGAATTTGTGAATGACGAATTGGAAGCGTTTGAGGATTTTCAGTACCAGGATCTGCTCAACGAATTGGAGCATGTAGACGAAGCGGAGAAATTATTCATAAAGTTAGGATTGCAGGATGCTGCTGAAAAAACCAGTAATGGACTCGGTCCTAACGCCTGGCTGATTTATGAGCAATACATCAACTCACGGGGGGGGCGCTCCCTATATTGTTTCGCGAATCGCTTCGTGCAGTCACCACCAGACAAGGCCGAGGCCTTTCAACTAGCCGAACTCTTTGATCATCTCGGACAGCCTTTTGCCGCCTCTGCGCTCCGCGATCGGTTTGGCGTTGCTGATGATAATTGAACCCTTGCAAGATTAGCAGAAGCAAAAAGAGAGAAAACAACATGTCACAGCGTTTAGCGTTCCTCATTGGCGTCACCGGACATCGGAAGTTGGGGGAGGAAAACCGGCCTGCTATAAAATCAGCGGTGCGGAAGATTTTTACGGATCTTCACGAGAAATATCCACAAACATCGTTTTTGCTGCTCTCGCCGCTGGCGGAGGGTGCGGATCGGCTGGTGGCAGAGGTTGCGCTGGAACTGGCGGCGGACGATTCATTCCAGGCGACCATTGAACTGGTTGTTCCACTTCCCTGGCTGCGGGCCGTCTGTGAAAACCTGCTGCATCGGACCGGTGAGCGGAGCGAGTTTGATGGTTTGCTCAATCAGGCAACGCAGATCATTGAAATGCCACTGGTTGAGGGAATCACGGCAGAAGAAATTGTGAATTCAGAAGAAGCACGTGCGAAACAGTACCGGGAAGTCGGACGTTTCATCGCCCGGCACAGTCAGATGCTGATTGCGCTATGGGATGGCGTACGAGAGCCGGAAGGAGGCACAGCCCGGGTGATCCGCTGGCAGCAGGAGGGAGCCGACGCCCCTTTTATCAAAACGCAAAACTCGCTCGACGAACCGGAGTGCGGCCCCGTCTATCATATCGCTGTCCCGCGCGAACACTCGAAGCCAGAACTCAAAGCAGGCGAGAGGAACACCCTCTACCCCAAACACGGACGAGACACCGACAAAGACAAAGACAAGGATAAAGTAGAGAGTTACTTCCACAACATGTGGTCGTCTATCAATGACTTCAATCGGGATATCTCGGTCGATACAACTTCTTTCCAGTCACGAGTCTCTCAGAGTAAAGACTGGGTCATCCTTGAGCAGCATCAGTCTCAACTGTACGAGCAGCATCAGAGACTGCTCAGTCTGTATGCAGCCGCTGATGCCGCAGCGCTCGATAATCAGAAGAAAAAGAACCGGGCCATTGGAGGGCTGTTTTTCCTCGTGGGGGTGGCAGTGGTCTGTTTTGAGTTGTATACACACCTGCTGATCAACTGGTGGGAACTGTTGATTGCCTACATCGTGTTTTTGTCTGCTGGTGTCGGTTTACACAGGTTTGTCACCAGGAAAAAATATCACGATAAATTTATCGATTACCGGTCGCTGGCAGAAGCACTCCGGGTGCAGTTCTTCTGGCGACTGGCTGGACTCCCCTTGACGGTCTCCGACCATTACCTGCGCACGGTGCGCAGTGAACTGGACTGGATTCGTCAGGCGGTTCGCTCCAGCCAGTTACTCACCCAGGCACACAGCAGTTTGGAACAGGAATATGTGCAACAAAACCAGAAACAGATTTTTAATCTGATACAGAAACGCTGGGTAGAAGATCAATTAAACTACTACGAGAGAACCGCTCAGAAGAACAAGGAAACGGCGCATCGCTGGGAATGGTGGATCACACTCTGTTTCCGAACAGCCATCTCACTGGCTGTAGTGATGTTACTAATCCATCTGAAGACGGAGAAGATGAATCATATTCTGGCGGTGCTGGTATTTATCGCAGCGGCGGGAGCAGCTTTGGCACATGAATTCAGCGAAAAGGCGGCTTTCAGTGTGCTGGCACGCCGGTATAAATGGATGCATTCATTGTTCGCCACGGCCCATAAGAGACTGGCTGAGAACGTGGAATCCAGTCAATACGAAGCAGCACAGGAGATCATCCAACTGCTGGGCGAAGATGCATTAATTGAAAATGCCGACTGGGTCATTCAGACACGTCATCGCCAGCCCGAACTACCCGCTCCCGGTTAATCGAGGCTCTAACGTCTTCAGGTTGAAAGCAGAAAATACAGGAAATAGCCCTCTAAACATACGTCATGTTATTGTGACACTGTTTATAATAGATGTTTATCAAACGAGTGAGATCTCTATTTCAGAAAGTCATCATGTCGAACGCAAATCAACTTCTACTGGACGAGGTTAATTCCGCCGGCCTGTGGTTTACCGCACGGAAAACCAGGCCCCTCTGGGCGAAAGAGATCACAGTAGCACAAACAGTTTCCACGATTGAGGGACAGATGGCAGCCAATGTCGGGGATTATCTGTGTCGTGGTAGTGCAGGAGATATCTGGCCACAAAAAGCAGAAACACTGCACAAGAAATATTCCGCAACCGGCGAATGTGACAGCGAGGGTTGGGAAAAGTTCACCCCCCGACCAGAGGGCGCCGGTGTGCAGGCGGCCCGGATCGGGCATTCTTTTACGGTCAAAGCCAGTTGGGGCGAACTGACCGGCCAGCCGGGTGACTATCTGGTCAAAAGCGAAGTTGATAAGGACGTCAAGTACCCGGATGATATCTGGATCGTGGCTGCTACGATTTTTGAAGAGACGTATGAGAGAGTCTTATCAGAATGATTCTTTCTTGAGAGACTTCATCTCATAAATTTAGAATCACATGAATATTCACTTCAAATTTAAAAGCTCTATCGAGACCCTCTCATGACTGATCGCAACCCGACAGAATACAGGTTGGCAGATGCAATTATTGATAACCTGATTAAGCGAGGTATAACGGGAATTTACGGTGCACCCGGAACTTCAGAACTTGCTTTGGTGACAGCTGCTGCAAATCGAAAACTCCCTTATTTTACCACTCTACAGGATACCATAGCGGTAGGAATGGCAGATGGTTTTTCACGTAATTCTGGTCAAATTGGAGTGGCAAACTTACATGCAACTCAGGGATTGTTAAATGCGGCTGGATTCATTCGGGTTGCTCTTCGTGATAACATTCCGCTTCTAATTCTCGCAGGGGCACCTTCTACTGAATATGACCTCTATGAACCAAATCATTTTCTCCAGGGTATTGAGCAATGCTTGTCAGCGATATGTAAGTGGCACTGGACATTGCAAGACGCGGAACAGTTAAATCATATCATGGACCGGGCTGTTTCAATCTCACTCTCGCCGCCCTGTGGTCCTGTCGTCATCAGAATTCCTCAAAATGTTCTGGAAAGAACAACAAAAACACTCTCTCAAGTCAGATTGATAAATACTCCTCAGAATACTGCACATCCTCGAGAAATTCATGAAGCAGCTGACTGCCTTTTAAACGCTCAACACCCAACAATTTTTGCTGGCTACGGTGCACAGCATTCCGTAGATGAAATTGAAAAGTTAGCTGAAATTCTGGGGGCTCCTGTTATCTCAGAAGCATTGAACCGTGGTCCTCAAATACAGAATATCTATTCAAGAAGTAATCACCCTTTTCATATGGGTTTTTTCAACATTAATGACTCTACAATTATAGAAACGCTTCAGAAAACGGATGTGTTACTGCTTGCAGGGGGAAAAGCATTCTATCCTCGGATCATCTCTGCCTCACTTAACTTTCCAACAGTGATTCATTTAGTGAATTCACCTGAAAGTTTAAATAAGGATTGTCATGCCGATATGCCACTTTGGGGTACTATCAAAGAAACACTGCAAGTCCTTGTGAATCAAATCACAACGATACCTTCAAAAAATATCCAACAGATAGAAGCACGCCGAAATTCAACACGCAATCTGGTAAAAGCCCACCAAATTTCTCGCACCACGGAGTTGGAGAATGTGGATCTCAAAGGGAGTCCGATCACAGGTCTCCAATTAGTCAAGTCTATGAACGAAGCGCTGAGAGGCGATGCAATCCTTGTTGATGACAGTCAGTCTTTCAGTTATTACTTAAAGCGGTATTATGAATTCAAACATCCTTACTCGCTGTTTGGTTCTATGGCGAGTCATCTTGGTTGGGCACTTCCTGCCGCTTTAGGAGTCAAACAATCAGCCCCTGACAGTTTCGTTGTCTGCACGATCGGTGACAACAGTTTTGCGTATTCTTTGCAGGCTTTACAGACTGCTTCAGAATTTCAAATCCCCGTTTTAATTATTGTTGCCAACAACAATGGTGCGGTTTCCTTGAAACAGGAATCTCTGAAAAAATTTGGGACATCTAATCTGTTAAATGAATATCTTTCAATCGATCCTAAATCTCTTAACTGTGTTGAGATAGCAAAGTCTTTTGGTCTGAAAGGATTTTCAATAGATTCTGCAGAATCACTCACTGATATTATTGAGTCTGCGGTACAACAAGTGAAGTCAGCCTCAACGTCCGTCGTACTCGACATTCGAATGAGCAATCATACTGAAGATTGGCACGAATCATGGTACGTACCAGATAAATGTTAAACACACTTTTTTGGGAGTGAAATAAAATGTCGGAAGTTGTCATCAGCTATAATTCAGATGATTATGAGGTAGTTGCAGAAATTTACTCCGCCTTGGACAAACTTGGTGTAGACGTATGGATGGATAAAGGTGATAACGGTATTCCGGGTGGTCGTAACTGGAAAGGAATTGTTCGAAGAAAAATCATTCAGTCCCGTGTATTTGTTGCTATAGTTGGCATGAACAAAACCAAAGAGTCGCAATATTATGAATTTAAAGAGGCAATCATCAAAAGTGAAAAAAGCAATGAAACTGATTTCAAGATAGTACCTGTTTCATTAGATGGGAATGATATTGATAAATTTCCTCCCGAATGGAAAGATATTTCGGTAACTGAAATTATTACTGGAAAAGATAAAGTATCACAAGAATCATTGGATAAATTGATACATGCTACTACTGGAAGGCATTCTAAAACAATTATCCTTCAGACTCATGATCATGAGCGTTTTGTAACACAAATTGAGAATAGAGATACTCCTGTCAGAGTTTATCGACTTCCAATTCAAAGTGATGTTGCAAAACCTTTGCAACTTTCTTGGGAAACATTCGGTATTGGGATAGAAGCTCTAAGTGATCAGATTCAAGAAAAGCTAAAAGGTAGGATTATAGATTCATTTATTGGAATAAACGATGCTGGTCATGCGATAGCGACTTTTCTCAATTTTAACTATTGCAAAGAATCTAGAATCGAAAGAAAAGAAGTTGGTTATATAAAATTTAGAGGTATAGACGAAGGTGGACGCATTCTGGAGAATCAAGTTTCTTTTCCAGAAAACCTGAGAGATAACCCTCTAATAATTCTTGTAGACTTCGAACTAAAAACGGGAAATGGACTTGAAGCAACTCTCGAAATAGTTAGAGAAGCTTATAGCAATCCATGTGTCTATTTGGCTGCGTTTGGCTCACAAGTAAATAATTTAGTTTCTTTTGGTTCTCATGTAGACGATTTGAATTCTATAGAAATCGAAGACGGCAAGTTAGATGATTTAACTTCATACAACAAGTTAAATAAATTGTCGCTCAATGGGCTCTTGACCGCATGCATTATGAGTGAGCCAGGAATCCAACCACCACTTGGACTTAGATAAGTCTCTCACACCTTCAACTAAATTCATATATAAATTAATTTACCGTTAAAGATGACATTTTATATCTAATCGAGGGGACTGTTTAGCGCGTCCAGCATTCCGAGATACTGTGAAGAAAGCCGAGCCATATGATTGAGATTCCCTGTGCTCTATAGTGCATTCGACTTGCACGAAGAGGCTATCAGTTCAAATTACCAGTAAGATTTCACTCGCGGGTAACAGGCGTCATCCGATGCAACGAATGCTGATCGAGTTAAATTGATAGAATATTCAATCTCCCGGATTTCAAGTTGGAACTTGTCTCATGAACAAAGATCGCCATATCCGTGTCTTTATTTCTTCTACGTTTCGCGATATGCAGGACGAACGGAACGTACTGGTCCTGAAGACATTTCCGAAACTTCGTAAGTTGTGCGAATCGCGTGGCGTGACGTGGGGAGACGTGGATCTGCGTTGGGGAATCACCGAAGAACAGGCTGAAAGAGGTGATGTGTTACCAATTTGCCTGGAAGAGATCAAACGGTGCCGCCCTTATTTTATTGGTCTACTTGGTGAGAGATATGGTGCGTGTCCAGAGACGATTCCGCAAGAAGTGATTGAGCGTGAGCCCTGGATTCAGAAATACACAGATAAAGGTAAGAAGAAATCATATACGGAACTGGAAATCTTGCATGGTGTGCTCAATGACCCAGAGATGGCCGACCACGCTTTCTTTTACTTTCGTGATCCAAAATTTCTCGATTCGGTGCCGGAAGACCAAAAAAAAGACTTCGCACCGGAAAACGAAAATAGCCACTACAGGTTGAATCAACTGAAAGATGAGATCCGAAAAAAATACCTGGAAGGAAAATTACAATATAAGCCATATGAGAACTACAAGAACGCAAGTGATCTGAGCGATCTTGTCCTGAGTGATTTCGAGAAATTAATCAACACGCTTTATCCGGAAGAGGAGATGCCTTCCTCACTGGAACGAGAAAGATTAGACCACGCAGCGTTTGCGGATAGTCGAACTAGTGTATATATCAGGCGGCAGGAATACTTCGATCAACTTGATACCCATGTGGCCGGGGATGGACCGCCAATGGTGGTTCTGGGGGAATCAGGAAGCGGAAAATCGGCACTGCTAGCCAACTGGGTAACGGCATATCGCAAACAGCATCCCGATGAATTTGTGATATTGCATTTCATTGGTGGTTCGCCGAACAGCGCCAGCATTACGGGGCTGCTACAACGTATCATGCTGGAACTGAAGGAAAAATTCGAGCTGCCGGATGAAGTCCCAGCAAATCTGGATCAAATAATAGATGCATTTCCAATCTGGTTAAACAGGGCAGCCGAACATGGGCGGATTGTCCTGGTGATTGACGCCTTAAATCAGCTAGAAGAGTTCGATGATGCCCCCGACTTGAGATGGTTCCCATACATGTTACCCAAAACCTGCCGAGTTATTTTCTCAACGCTCGCAGGGCGTCCACTAGAAGCCGCCAAAAAACGAGGCTGGATGGAAGGAACATCTCCACTCTACGTTGAGCTGCTCAATGATGTCGATCGAGTGCGACTCACCTGGAAGCTGCTACGATCTTATCGTAAACAGCTGAGTAAGCCTGTGAGACGAAAGATTGCTCTGGCCGAGCAGTCGCAAAACCCTCTTTTTTTACGAGTGCTGTTGGATGAATTACGAGTGTTCGGAGTCTATCAGACTTTGAATGAGCGAATTGACTGGTATCTTGAAGCAAAGCATCCAGGAGAGTTGTTTAAAAAGGTGATTTGCCGTTGGGAAGAGTCGTTTGAAGATGAGGGCAATGAGACCTTAGTCGGTGATGTACTGTCATTATTGTGGGCATCGCGCTACGGAATTTCAGAATCCGAGCTTCTCGACCTTCTAAGTGAGTCTGAAGACCCCTTGCCGAATGCTTTGTTTTCTCCCTTGTTTCTGGCGATGTCCGAATCGCTCGTCAGCAGTGGTGGTCTGTTCGCCTTCGCGCACGGCTATCTACGTGATGCAACAGAAGAATCCTACCTACCCAATCTTGAAAACCAGCAGCTCGCACGCAAGAAACTGGCACACTATTTCCAGCGGGAAGAGATCTGGAGCGATCGGAACTTTGCCGAACTCCCCTGGTTGCTGGCTGAAGCGAGAGAATGGGAAGAGTTACATACCGTCCTGACCAATCAATCCTATTTTCTTGCGTTGTATGACCGTGATAAATATGAATTACGACGATACTGGCGGTTGCTTCCAGACGAATATGAAATGGGATCTAGTTACTCTGCCGCCTTTATACAATGGACAGATTCCCGAGATGATATTCCTCAAATTGCATATCTCGCCAACAAACTTGCGATGTTCCTTTATAAATTCGCCTGCTATTCAGCTGCTGAACCGCTAATGCGCCTCGCTCTGTCGATCGAGGAAGCCTACCGCGGAAAAGAGCATCCCAATGTTGCTACAGCTCTCTACAATCTGTCGTCGTTACTCTGTGATACAAAGCGGCTGGAGGAGGCTGAACCGTTCATGCGCCGCGCACTTTCGATTAACGAAGTCGTGTTTGGTATAGAGCATCCCAATGTCGCAAGTAGCCTCAATAATCTGGCACAATTACTCAAGAGTACTAATCGGCTAGAGGAGGCCGAACCTCTCATGCGCCGCGCACTGTCGATTGACGAAACTGCATTCGGAAAAGATCACCCTAGAGTTGCCGATCATCTCAACAACCTGGCCCAGTTACTTCAAGCTACGGATCGGGTGAAAGAAGCTGAACCGCTCATGCGTCGTGCACTGTTGATCGATGAAACCTCGCGCGGAACAGAGCATCCCTGTCTCGCAAGAGACCTCAACAACCTGGCCCAGTTACTCTGCGAGACGAACCGAATGGATGAGGCTGGACCGCTCATGCTAAGGGGAATTGAAATTGTTCTTAAGTTTAGAGTTGCAACTGGCCACACTCATCCATATCTGAAAATATTAATCATCAATTACGTCAGCTTACTCCAGAACAAGAGACAGAGCGATGATGAGCCCTTACAGGATTTAATCGATCTCTTGAATCAATACGGCCTGACACTGGGAGAGATCTTATGGGAAGGCTTAGATTAAAGAGAGATCATGAAACTCTTCAACTAAGAATTGATGAACAAAGTGTGCAGTTTCCAATCGGGCTGCGCCCTCATGCCAACTAGTACAGAGTTGGGGGCAAGGTCAGTTCTATTACTACTTATTTTCAGAGTATCAGATAAAATAATTAAGGAACAATATCACAAGGACCACCTAATCGGTTCAATTCATGTGATTTATCAAGCCATTCTTTCTGAGTTAAATGTTTGAAACTATCTGATTCGTCAATCTTATAGGTTGTTCTTACTTCAATGGATAGTTTCAAGAGTTCATCAATATCCTGAGCCGGTTTAAATATTTTCCATAGCCGTGCAGTGGTATCATTACTTGCAGTCACCACTGTTTTACCATCGGGGCTGAATGCCACCGCCCTGACAATATCTAGATGTTGAAGAGGTTTTCCAATCGACTGCCCATTTGCCACATTCCAAAGACATGCGGTAGTATCATTACTTGCCGTTGCTACGATTTTGCCATCAGGGCTGAAAGCTACCGCCACGACAGAACCTTGATGCTGAAGGGGTTTCCCAATCTGTGCCCCATTTGTTGCGTCCCAAAGACATGCTGTAGTATCAGTACTCGCCGTCGCCACGATTTTGCCATCAGGACTGAATGTAACTGCAACAACAGAATCTTCATGCTGAATTGGGTTGGAAATCTGTTTTCCATTTGTTGCATCCCAAAGACGTGCTGTTGCATCATTACTTGCTGTCGCGACTGTTTTACCATCGGGACTGAATGCCACTGCTCTGACATAATCAGCATGTTGAAGGGATTTCCCGATCTGCTTTCCGTTTGACATGTCCCAAAGACGTGCTGTTTTATCAAAACTTGCTGTCGCCAAGGTTTTGCCATCGGGACTGAATGCCACCGCCACAACAGAACCTTGATGCTCAAGGGGTGTACCAATCTGTGTCCCACTTGTTGCGTCCCAAAGACGTGCTGTTGCATCATTACTTGCTGTCGCCACTATTTTACCATCGGGACTGAAAGCTACTGCCATGACAGAACGTTCATGCTGAAAAGGGATCCTAATTTGATTTCCGTTTGCTGCGTCCCAAAGACGTACAGTTTTATCATCACTTGCCGTCGCCACTATTTTACTATCTGGACTGAATGCGACTGCACTGACACCATTTACATGTCGAAGAGTATTCCCAATTTGCTGCCCGTTTACCGTGTCCCAAAGACGTGCAGCAGTATCTTTACCTGCCGTCGCAACAGTTTTCCCATCTGGACTGAAAGTCACCGCCAAGACAAAGCTCGCATGCTTAAGGGGATGCCTGAGAATATTTCTCAGACGTACAGTATCTTTACTTGCTGTTGCCATGGTTTTACCGTCAGGACTGTAAGCCACTGCTATAACAGAATCTTCATGCTGAAGAGGGTTTCCCATCGGCTGACCGTATTCCGCGTCCCATAAACGTGCCGTCTTGTCATTACTTGCCGTCGCAACAGATTTACCATCCGGACTAAAAGCAACCACCTTGACCGAATCTTCATGCTGAAGGGGTGTCCCAATCGGACGTCCATATGGCACGTCCCATAGTCGCGCGGTCTTATCATTGCTTGCCGTCGCGATAGTTTTCCCATCCGGACTGAAAGCTACATCATTGACAATACCGTCATGCCGAAGGACGATAGGTTCATCATTCTGAAGGTGGTTTACAATCGGTTGCCCATTTGTCGCATCCCACAGACGTGCAGTCCTGTCATTACTTGCCGTCGCTACGGTTTTACCATCAGGACTGAAAGCTACTGCTACTACAATCCCGTCATGATGCAGTGGTTTCCCAATAGTTTTATTGTTTACCACGTCCCATAGACGTGCAGTCTCATCACCACATGCCGCCGCTACGGTTTTGCCATCGGGACTGAATGACACTGCTACAACAAAATCTTGATGCTGAAGGGGAGGAGCAATCGGCTTCCCGTTTGCCGTGTTCCATAAACGTACAGTTTTATCAGAACTTGCTGTCGCCACGGTTTTACCATCAGGGCTGAAAGCCACTGCTACAACAGAGTCTTCATGCTGAAGGGGAGGAGCAATCGATAACCCGTTTGTTGCGTCCCACAGACGTGCAGTTTTATCAAGGCTTGCCGTCGCTACGGTATTACCATCAGGACTGAAAGATACCGCCACGATAGATCTTTTATGCTGCAGTGGTTTCCCAATCGGCTGCCTGTCTGACACGGACCATAGACATGCAGTTGAATCATAACTTGCTGCCGCTACGGTATTGCCATCAGGACTGAAAGCCACTGCACTGATAATTCCTTCATTCTTAAGAGGTTGACCTATTACTCTACTCCAAGTGCTGATCTGCATTAATGCTTTGGATGACCATTTTTCATATTCAGGTTTCCGGGCATTTGTAAGAGTGCGGTAAAACCAAACAATAGCTTTTGAGTAATTACCAGCATTAAGTTCATCATTGGCATTACGCATATAATAATGCTCCAATAATACTTTTTCGTTTTTTGTTAAAAGATCAGTTGTATCAGACAACAGTTTTTTATTATTCACTAAGAGTTTATTTGTTTTATCTTTTTCGTTGTACACCATTGTCAATGAAACTATCAGTCCAATCGAAAGACAAAGAGTGCCGATCACTCCTGATATTGCGATCTTCAATCTTGACGTCAATTGTCGTCTCGTTTTCTGTTCTTCGTTTAATTCCTGCACTTGTCTTTCGATACTTGCTTCAATAAATTTAATTTCATCTTTGTCAAGGTCTTGACTATGGATTGCTAGCCAGTCTTTTGCTTCTCCGAGTGATCCACCTCGAAGCAAGCTTTCAGGATTCACTTTCCATTCTTCTACAAAGGGAGTGAAACGTTTTCGCCATATTAGAAATCCCCTGATATTATCAATCCAATGCTGAGACCGCTTCCAGTTGCTTATCAGAGCTTCATGAGCGACTTCTACTGTCTGGATTTCGGAATCTCGACTGGTAACAAAAAGACGTTTATCTGTCATGAGTTTTATGATCGACTGCTCTATGTGATCCTCTGTCAAGATCTTAGCTCTGCGGCGCGTATCATTCGATTCATTTCCCACACTAACCAGCTGGATGAATATCTTGGGAAGCAATTCCTGTTGATCGGGAGAAAGGGAATTGAATACTTCTTCCGCCTTGATAGTAATGGCGCCTTCCACTCCCTGCATCGCGTCGTATGCTTCATTGACCAGATACTTTCCACGCCTGTGATCCCACAGTTGTTCCAACAGAAATGAAAGTAATGGCAAATTTCCAGGTTCATGATCAAGGTCATTCAAAATCCGTTGCACTAAACCAGGCTCAATTACAAGTCCAACTTTTTCTGCAGGTTTCTCAATGGCTTGCTGTAATTCTTCTTTGTTCATTGAACTTATCAGAACTTGAGATTCTTGAATCCGGTCCACTAAGGGACGATAATCCAGCATAAGTCCAGAAAAATCACCGCGGCATGTTGAAATGACTGAACAGTTTGCATTATCTGACGCGTCTAATAATTGATCAATAAATGATACAATCATTTTGTTGTTCTGGCAGAGCGTGTAGAGTTCTTCCCACTGGTCAACAATAACTAAAAGGCGATCTGTTCCTGGTTGCTTTTCTAATGCCCGCTCAACTACATCGCGTAGCTTTACGCTTCCGTCCAAAAAACATTTAGCTAGTTTATTTACTTCTGTTAGTGAATCAATTTCCGAAATACCAGAAGTTAATAAAGGAATTAGCGCTTCAGCCAGTGCTCGCAGAGGTCGGTCACCGGGGACGAGAGTTATTATTTCCCAGACGGTCCCATTTCCATTTTGACGAAGATGTGGAACCAGTCCAGCACGAACTACGGATGATTTTCCACTTCCGGAAGAGCCGAGAACTGCGACAAAAGAATGTTGATTCAAAGTTTCAAATAATTGATTGATACAAGTCTCTCGACCAAAAAAGAAGGGAGCATCCTCTTCACGGTATGACAGGAGGCCGCGATATGGACAGATTGAATCGAGTGTTGTAAGAGTTTCTCTTACCATCTTTACTGGAGATTGACCTGCAATGGCAGCGGATAATACGTTTAATGAATGTTTGTCATGCAGTCCATTTCGTAAGTCAACCCACGTATTGAGTGAAAGAAAACCTAATGCTGGATCTGCTCCCGGCAGTAAGACTGGTATGACAGAGATATTATAATTTTTTTGTAAATCAAGCGCGAGATAATATTCACGCTGTTGCCAGTGTCCCATTTCACCAGGACCTAAGAGAATTACGACTGACTTAGATCGCTGTAGCGCATCCTCCAAGGCAACGGGCCACGGCTTTCCTGGTACAAGATACCAGCGATCGAGAAAACAGGATATACCCTGCTCTTTCAACCAATGGGCAATCTGATCAACCATAACATGATCACGCGAGTTGTAGCTTAGGAAAACGTCGTAAGTTTTGGATTGCGTGTCCATCAATCGAATCGATTCGTTGATCTAAAGTAATCTAACTGATCCGCACGGTACAAAAGGCCATCTTCAGCTTACTCAAAACAAATCAGACGAACAAGAAAACTAACGATTATTAGATAGGATTTTAAAGGTCTGGAAAAAATGGTCTCCCGGTCAACGAAGTGTATTTCACTCTCATAGAGTTTGACCGGGCAGTAGATTAATGGTCATAATGTTGTAGACATATGATCGATTAATATTTTCAAGTTCAGAGAATTTCCCAACATGCATCCTAACGCGTACCTGCAAACTTACTGGCAACTCGACTTGAAGCCTGAAATCTTTGTCGCTATGAGCTTTTCTGATGAGTATGAAGCACGATACATCCAAGTCATCAAGCCTGCTATTGAAACAATTGAATTAAATGGAGTGAAACTTTCAGCTACTCGTGTAGATATTTCAAAAACGGGAGATTCTATTCTTACTTCGATTCTTGATGGGATAGCCCATTCCCAAATGGTACTGGCGGATGTTTCAGTTTTGGGCAATGATTCAAAGAGTGGAAAGCCATACCGAAATGGAAACGTGATGTACGAAGTTGGACTAGCTCTTGCTTGTCGTCAATCACAAGAAGTACTTTTAGTCCAAGACGACAAAGCTCCATTCTTATTTGACGTTAGCACCACTCTGCATATGCACATCGATTTCACAGATATCCAGAGTTCCCGTAATTTACTCCATGAAGAGTTAAAAGCTCGATTAACAGAAAGAAATTATTTCAATGATGCACGTGTAAATATGGCGATCAAACAACTCTCTGCAGAGGAAGTAGCTTATCTCAAGTCCATTTTTGAATATGGAAAAGACAAGATCTGGGGCGGGAAATTAAAAGGTTTAGCAAGCTGGACTTCGATTGCTGTTCCTAGACTTTTAGATAAAAATATTATTCAGTTTTTTGGTCAATTTGAGAATGGATTTTCTGCATTTCGTTTCACTGACCTGGGGTGGATTGTGAAAGAAAGGCTTAAATTAATCGTTGATGAATACTCTTTCCCAACACCATCCGATGAAGTGGAAAATGAATAAATCTATAGAAATCCTCGAAACAAATTTAATCACTCAGGACACCCAGAGCTGCTTGTTTCTTTTTTACTTTAAACCATACTCTTGCCCGATAAATGCAATTGCATCATCAAAAGGTTTATAGGCTCTTCCACCTTTTGCCTTGTAATTTCTATCAGCGAGAGTTCTATGCGAATGCCCCATGCGATAGCCCAAGTACAACTGATCCAAATGCATGTATTTAATATTTTTAGTGAGCGCTGTTACCATCGTTCCCAGTTCTGTCTTTGGTGCGAAAGCTCCCAGTAACCGCATCAACATTGCCCAGATTGGTTGTGGAAATCAGAGCCGTGCCGACTTGCCCGGTATGTTGCGGCTTGCTGATGCTCAGGTGGTCGCCGTCTGTGACGTCAACAAGGCCAGTGGTGGATATGCTCGTAAAGAACATTTTCTGGGACGCGACCCCGCTCAGAAAAAGGTGAATGAGCACTATGCCCAAAAGGTGCGATCGGGAAATTACCAGGGATGTGATGCCTACAGTGACTTTCGCGATGTTCTGGCACGTGAAGACATCGATGCCGTCATGATCACTTTGCCCGATCATTGGCATGCCTTGGCGACTGTAAAAGCCTGTGAAGCCGGCAAGGACGTCTATTGCCAGAAACCCATGTCACTTACCGTTCACGATGGTCAGCAGATGATCAAGGCAGTTCGCAAGCATAATCGTATCCTGCAGACCGGCTCTCAGTATCGCTCGAATAAAGTAGTGCGACGCATGTGTGAACTGGTGCGCAATGGTCGAATCGGCGAGGTCAAACGCGTGGTTTCTATTATTAATGGCAGCGATGCAGGACCGGGCCCAGGTTGGCAGGAAATGCCGGTACCCGCTGGATTTGATTATAACATGTGGTTAGGCCCCGCCCCGATGGCCCCCTATCACAGCGATCGCTGCTTCTACCGTTTCCGGTTTCATCTCGATTATTCAGGGGGACAGGTCACCAACACCGGTGCTCATTCTACCGATATCATCCAGTGGGCGCTGGACATGGACGGCACTGGTCCGGTGGAATTCGAGAACCAACCGGGGGTCGTCTGGCCGCCCAAAGGGCATCTATACACCACCGCGATGAAAACCGACTTCCGCGCACGCTACGCCAACGGTATCGAGTTTATCTGTCGTACGCAGGAACCCGGGTTTGGAGCCCGCATCGAGGGCACCGAAGGCTGGGTTCAATTCAGTGTTAACAATATGCGAGAGGTAGAAGCATCCTCGGATGTCATCAAGAATTCGGTGATCGCAGCCGATGAGATTCATCTACCCGTCAGCGAGAATCATTACCAGAACTTCATTGACTCCGTCAAGTCACGGAAAGATCCCATCGAACCCGTTGAAGCCGGACATTCTACCGCCAGCATTTGCCACCTGGGTAACATTGCCATGCGGCTGAAACGAAAACTAAAGTGGGACCCGGAGAAAGAACAGTTCATCGGTGATGATGAAGCCAATCAGATGCTGCAACGCCCCTATCGCGCGCCCTGGAAAATCTAAAACGAGGGACCGCATGCCCACCTTCGAGTCCTACCTGTGGCAGGGTAAAAACGACCCGTCAATCGGCCAGCAACCAGGTGATGGCATTGTTGTAGAGCCGGATCACATCAGGCTGTTTGACATCCTCGGGTGCGCCCAAGCTTGTGTAAAAGACCCGAGCCTGTTTGGGACCGTAGGTGCGGTACCAGGCTAACGGCTGGGCCGGCGTATCCGTCTCCGCTTTACCAAGCAGCAGCGGGGTAGCATCTTCGGCGAGTGGCAAGACCAGGTACAGCGACTGGTAACCGCGGATGCTGGACGGGTCGATCCCTTTCAAGAACGGCGTTTTCGCGGGAGCATCTGGGTGGCGTGTGACCCGATAAGGCAACCCCTGCGTCTCATAGCCGGTGTTTTGTCCGCCGAGTACAGCCGGTGTGAATTCCGGCCAGACCGCTCCTCCTTCAGGAGGTTTGGCATCCTTACCCCGAGGCAAAAAGGCGTGGTTGGCCGTTCGAATCCCCAGCAGTGGTTTACCCGCATTGAGATGTTTTTTGATCGCTTCGAGCTGTTCGGCTGGCGGTGTTGCCCGTCGTATAAATACAATCAACAGGTCGGCTCGTGGAACTGCTTTGACCAGCCCAGGAATATCTGTTGGCAACGGCTGATTGCCTTCCAGAATCGTAACACTATGGCCAGCCGGACGAAGCTCCTGCGTCGCGTAGCGATTGAGAAACGTGACCGCTTCGTAATTGTTCGGATCATCCACCGTCAAACAAACGATCTCGGCTCCTCGTGCCTGTTGAGCAGCCATCGTGTTGATCATCATGAGTAAAAGTAGGAAGATCGAGATCGTTGCATATCGGGTTGGCATTGGACGTCTTTCGTGGTGGAGACAGGCAGTGAATAAGACTACCGTCTAGCTGGGTATTCAATGGTTGGACTACTATTTTAGAAAAAAGGTCCCTTAACTGCCATGATTTGGTCACTGGGACTACTTTTGAAAAGTTCTATTTAACCGATTGTTCCTGAGTTTTAAAAACGTCTTTTATTCCAAGCGTATCCCCCAACCACAGTACTGCCTCATTCAGCAGATCCTGCGGGACCGTGGTGTAGTGTTTATCAGCCATACTGACGGGGGCGTGATCCAGGAACAGTGACTCTAATCCCTGGTAGTCGCGGTTATTCCTGATCAGGGATGCCGATGTTTTCTTGAGCATCTTGAGCGTGAAGTCGATATCAGCATTTTTGGCGAGGCGGCGGATTGATGACCTGACAGCATCAGTCTTCTGGATTTTATTGCTGGGATCTAAACGCTCAGTTTTCAATGTCTTCCCATTGCTGGTAAGCAACACTCGCTCTTTACTGGCACTTCTTTCCTTTTTGAGCAGTTCAAAAGTCGGCCCCCAAAGTGGATAACTGACGGTAGGAACCGAGTCATACTTATTGGTCTTACTGCGTTTTCTTGTAATGACACCAGCTGTCCAGTCAACTTCGTCTGGGTGGAGATCAGACATATCCTGCTGCGTCATCGCACAGTTCAGCCCAAGTAATATATACAGTTTTGTGCGTGTCGTTGCCTTTTTCAGTATCTCCTGGACTTGTGTGATCTCCAATACTTTCGTCTCACCTTTCTTTTTGGCGATCCGCATTCTTTTGTCTTCAATGTTTTTCGGGAGATGTTCCAGCTTGTCAGTGTTATTTGCTAACCAGCGCAGGAATGACTTGAAGCTGGACAGGATGTCGTGTGCATAGCTGTTTGAGAACTTGCCTGCCGTAATCTGCTGTAAAAGATGATTACGAAATCCCGAGAGCGTCGAGGCATCAACCTTACACACGGAAGTAGTTCGCCCAGTGAACTTCATGACTATATCCAGATGAACTCGCAAAGTATCTGCCCGTGCTGCAGACAGTTGACCTGCAGAGACTTCAGTTCGCTTTTCGCTCAGGAACTGTTCAACATTTGACATGAATGTATAATCGACTCCTGCTTCAGGAGTCCTTCTATTCTGAGCCTCAAGCCGATCTTTCCAGAGAGTCTGCTCGAATGGGACCGGACCTTCGACTATTCGCGCTGGTTCAAATCCCTGCCTCACATACTCTGCTTTCAGATCCTCATCCATCTCAACTGGTGCAGGTCCTGCGAAAAAACGATCCGCCCAACAGAGTGGTGATGGAACTCGATCACCAAGTCGTTCTTCGAGGTCTTGAAGCTTATCCCTGGCCAGAGCTGCAGTAACTTCATCTTCATGGTCTACTGACCAGGTTAGAACACTGTTCCATTCTGCGATGACCGCCTCATATTCGAGCCTGTGGGGCTTATTCCGGATGGCTTCGTGATCAAGCTCAGCTTTCAGCCGCTTCCACTCGGACTCAGCTTGTCTTTTGGCTTCGCGATCACTCTTACCTAAACCACCATCGAAGCGATGTTTCTTTCCACGGTACTCGACTTTCCATTTCCCGCGGGCACTTTCCCAGTTCAACTTTGGTTGCCTAGCCATCTGGTATTTCCCTCTGGTCCGTTAAATGGTCCGTTATTCTGTGGTTTTTATTGTAATAACGGATCAGGCGCATTCGCAACCCTTTGTTATAAAACAACTTAAAATTCAGCACCTGCGTTCGGGACGCAGAGGTCGCAAGTTCAAATCTTGTCATCCCGACTTTTATGTCGTTTTATATCTAGGACTTATGAAATAGCCTTCTGGTCCGCTATTCTGTGATTTTTTTCTTGCATATTACAATGCTCTAATCCGCCCGGAAACGCGGCTCCCGCCTCTTGAACTGCAAACGTGCCCCTTCTCATAGATCCGGCGATTAAATCGCTCCTGAGAGGCTGTCAGATGTCTGGCTGATATCAGTCTTATTACTGATTTTGATTGCTGTCTCAACAATTCTCTTCCGGGACCTCAAAAAGAAAGCAGTTCTGTTTCATCTTTCAGGGAAGCGAAAAAATGGTCAGTCTCATCAACCCAGTCAGTCAGCTTTCTCACTCCCGGATCTAGTGTCGCTTCCATCACTCCTGTTTCATCATGTTCGTATCCAAGAAGATGTCCCAGTTCATGGTAAATGACTGTGTAGAGGTCAATCCTACCTTCGGCCTCACTCCCGGACAAAGCGATCAATGTTAAGCGACTATCAAATGCATATTCGCTATGATCCAGAGGAGTCTTATCGACAAACCAGCCATAACCTGCGGCACTCTGATCGAGAATAACAGTGTTTGCAGATGCCATCCCCAGGGTGTCCCCTGCTAAATCTTTAATCTGTACCTGAACCTGGACGAGTTTTGATTGTTCGCTGGCGTCGAGGTGAGGAGCCAGATGATTCTTCGCTGTTTCCAGCATATGCTCCGCCGCGGTTTGTGATAAATAGTCTTCACTCTGCTGCGACTGCTGAGTGGACGTTACCAGCAACCTTTGATTCCAGGCATCTGGATAATTGTTGGGATAATTTATAACTGACTGATTGTTTTTTGATTTACCGTAATTCTTTACCAGTGCAACCAAATCACGGTAGTCAATCCTGTCGTTCTGATCATAATCGGCAAACCAGGCGTACTCGGAATTCGATTCACTGGGACGAGTATTATACATGCTGATCTGTTGTATCAGATCGCGATAATCAATCTTGTCGTCATCGTTCAAATCAAAAGGATTCGCCCAGATGCTGGCCCCGAAATTCGGATCAACAGTTGTGATTTCAGGAACATCAGCAACGACATTGATTTGAGGTGAAATCAGCTCAAACCCCAGATCAAACGGGCCGATACTTTGTGCTTCCAGATCCAGGGAGACCTGATCATCGGGCAGTGAGTCAAACTGAATTCTCGCGAATAAGAGACGATCGTTAACCCCTAAATCATTCTCGGTTGTTTCAGCTGAAAGGCTTTCAATCAGACCGGTTTCATCATCGATTGTGCCCGACTGATTTTGAGTAAAACTGGATCCGAATTCGATTGCAGTCGCGGAAGTATATTGAGTATTGTAGCTGAAATCAAAATTAACGGCAGCAATTCCTTGACTTGACGAATTAGCCGTGCTGACCCAGATCTCGACCCAGAAGGAATCCCATTCGTTGATCCAGTCCTGATTCTGCGGGAGCGAGACGTTTTCTCCATTTCCGTCTGTCACAGTGGGAGTAGACACAACACGCAGACTGATTTCTTCCGAAAGATCAGCATCAACGATCGCGATGAACTGTAAGTCGTTGTCGAGTTTAAAGGAGAATGTAACTTCCCCCTTGTTATTGATCCCATCTCCATTATTTTCCAGAAAGATGTGCTCGTTATTGCCTGCAAAGTAGATTTGAGAAATCGTGGCCCCCTCGAATGCATCTCCGGTACGAACAATTTCCTTGAGACCGGTTACATCATCATAAAAAAACAATGCATCTCGCAGAGTACTGGAGTCATTACCGTCCCAGATTGATGCGGTAAACGCCACTTGTCCCGCATCATTCAGGGTATATTTTTGAATGTTGTAAATCTGCAGATCACTGTCTGGTACTGCCTGACCTTCCTTCACGATGGTTTTCAGGTCACTCCTCCCACTGCCGTCATCACTCCGGAAGAGGACTTTATTATTCAAAACATCTTTCCCGGTAAACACAACGTCTCCGCGATTATTCAGTACTAGATCTTCTAATCCACTGTCATAATAAATTTCATTATCAGGCAGGATGTCTCCATTACGTGCCACTTCTTTCAATGTCCCATTCCCGGCAACCACAAATACACTTCTGACGATCGTTCCATTGTCTCCCTCGTCGACGTGTGATCTGAAGGCAATGTCCCCAGCCTCATTGATTAAAGACGAACTGATCAATCCGTTCGACCTCAATTTTTCACCGAATGAACCAAAAGCCTCTCCCTCTTGCATAACAACTCTCAATGGTGATCCATCTCCATTACTGACGTAGATTCCGTCCGGGACTGAAGAATTCAAAGTATGTCCCCAAAACGCCACCTGTCCTGCATTGTTGATCGACGTAGAATAGAAGTCGGTAAAGCCGTTGGTGGCGGAACCGGGAATCAATTGACCTTCCCGGACGATCTCAATCAGGTTTCCATTTGCGTCCGTGCTGAAAATGACCCGATTATCTGCGTTCCCATTATCGGTATCATACAAATCGGTTCTGAAAGCAATTCGTCCGGAATTGTTCACTGTCACATAAGTATTTTCCAGATCATCAAACTTGCCATTAGTACTTCCGTTCGTCGCACCGGGAGCATCGCTGCCTTCCTGAACCAGTAAGAGCGGTTCACTGCCATTACTGCCGAGAAAAATCCCCGTGTTTTCCCAATAATTGGCTCCATTGAAACGATCAACAAACACAGCCTGGCCGCTGTCGTTGAAAGGCAACGGAATCAAGGAAGCGGATCCTGAGATCCCGTCGTAGAGTGTCCCCTCTTGAATCGCCGGAACCGGTTGTTTTTGACGTGTGATATTTAAAATTGTGCCCGCTGATGAGCCTTGGAAGAGTCCCGAATTACTTGATGTGAGAGAGCCCGTGACATTTGCCTGAAATAAAACCAGCCCGGTCTCGTTGATAATCGGCTCCTCGCTGAAATTACTGAAATTGCCATCGCTGTTTCCCGTGTCAAGATTGGGGGCGATATCACCCGAGCGGACAATTACATCGTCGGACGTCAACATGCCTGCCAGCAAACGACGTTCTTCCAGCAACTGCACCTGTGAGATGCTGTTCCCTGCCTGGTATAATTTACGTTTACTGCGTGTGTTTCGCGTAAATGAATTCGATTTCAGAAAACGGTTCAGAAATGGAAACATCGCTATTCTTTCTTTTATTGCGAGAAAACCACGAATGGAGCACGACTCAGAAATCGCCTCCCAATAAATAGATCACCATTTGTGAATATTTACCGTCGTGAGCAGGAGATTTTTCATAATAAAAACGACTTGTTTTCTGGTTCTTGAATTGGGTGCCTCGTTGTCATAAAGATCAAGAATGGCGATCTCATCCCGACAGCTCAGAAAAACTATTCCTGAAAAATCAAAAAAACGAGACGGGAACGCCCTCTACTCGCTCCCGCCTCGCGACAGCCCCGTCAGAAAGGGGTTTCACGTAAGTCACTACCCTATAGAATGTTCAGCAACTCAGTCCGCGGCCTGCTTTTCTTGCTGAGGGTAAGGAACCAGATTCAATTCGTGCGCCCGCTTTCCCGTTTGCTGATCGATCAGCCAGGCTGCTGTGACATCGACATCAAACACAACATACTTGCCGTGATCTTTTCGACTGAGTTTATCGCTGTATTTACCAGAATGTTTCGGATCGAACAGTTCGGGAGGCGTCTCCTGAGACGTTGCCGATTTGACTTCGAACTCCACTTCAATCTCCCATTCCCTGTTACCCGGTTTGATCTGCAACGCTGCGGGGAGAACAACCTGGTGACTCATATTGAGTGTGGGGAATATTGGCTCATAGATTTTCTGCAATTGCTCTGCTTCCAGGCTTGATGTTCCATATGCCTGCAGATTTCCACGCAGATTTGTTAAGCCATATTGATTTCCGATATCGCGCAGAATGAATACGGGAGGCGCACTGGCAAGATACTTTTTCAGGCGGGTAAGCTCTTTAATCTCCTGCAGATTTTTTTTCTCCTTCTCGCTGACTTGTTTCGGCTGAGGTGAGTCGGTTGGCTTCGTTCCAAAACCCAGTCGTACTCCCCCACCCCCACCTGATCTGTTTTTTTCCGAGAATTTTTCCATGTACGCGTCCGATTCAATCCTGCGTTTGGCACGCTTGATACCAGCGCTGATATCAAACATTATTTGTGAATATTGCATCGAACCGTCAAATTCACCAGCACTGACCAGAGCCTGTCGGTAGCCTTTCACCTCATCAGAAAAGGCTGTGAATCTGGTTTCGTAACGCAGAGAATAACGATTGCCCGGTATACTTTCTGGTCGGTTCAACCATTTGATGAATGCCTCCCCTTCGACCTTGAGCTGCTGAACCGTAGGCGCAGAAGACTGCGAACGGAAATATAAACCACGTTCGTGAACGATTCCATATTCTGACTGATTGCGTTTTGATAGAAAGTCAGTCTCCTGACGCCAGCGATTGAACATCAGCACTCCGCTGTTTTCCCGGGCCAATTCGGGCAGATTTGCGGCAATCAACCGCAGGCAGGTCGCCGGTGTCAGGACTTCGATTTTTTCTGATTTCTGTGGCGTCATCTTCTCTGCAGCAGGCGCTGCGGGCCTACTTTGTGTCGCCGAAACAGAGTCTGTTTTCGTGGATATAGCCACTGGTTTCAATTCCACTTCAAAAATCAACTCGCGATTATATTCCCGATCGGTAAACAGACGCAGCTGCTTGACTTCCGATTCCAGCAGCAGACCTCCCCGGCGGTTCTCTTCAGCATGGGGAAGCAGGCTGGTTTTGCCCACTGCAATTACCAGCTCAAGCCGAGCCGTTCCATTCTGCTTATCAATGACCAGATCACGGATTTGATCGGGTATACGTTCAAGCACATCTTCCAGCGACTGCGTCAGTTGCAGGCAGGGAATATGAGACAAAACCATATTCGAATCCTGATAATTTAAAACCACAAGACGGTTTGCGGGAATCCCTTCGTCAATCAGTGTCTTGGTGGGCTCCCAGGTATACGGATTCAGGGGAGTCTGGTGCGAAATCATCAACTGCACATCACGGAGTTGCTGATCCAGCTTGACTTCAGCATGTACAATAAAATGGCGTTTTGTGGAAGCGATACACTGCCTCATCCACTTCTGCCATTTCTCTCTCAGAACCGGAAACTGTCTTTCGTCCAGGTCGCGTTGATTGATGGAAGCCGGAAAGAAGGATGACTGTGGCTGTTGGAACAGCTGTTTGACTTTCGCTTGAGCGTCCTTCCATTTCTGTATCGTCTGTTGCTTCTCTTCCGGTTTGCCTGCTGAATAACCATTGCTTGCAGTGCCGTATTCTGAATATTCTTCTTCCGCACGGGTCAACTGCAGAAGCGCATCACGGACGGTACTGGTGTAACTTTTGTTATGATGTCGGTAATCATCGAACAGTTTTTTCAGTTCATCAGCTTCCGCGTTATGACCCTCCGCTTCCTGTTTCAGAAAATAGAGCGTACTCTGATCGAGATCCAGTGGTTGATTGGGGCCGGGAAAGATTTTGCCTTTTGCATCACTCAAAACCGGCGGAGGAACCTGCTTGCTCTCCAGGCTGGCAATGTGCTGCTTGAGTTGAGGATCGCGGTAGAGTTCAAATGATTCCTGGGAGACTGATACTGGTGGTAGTTGCTCATCCTGATACTCTTCCAGTTGCAGTCGATCCCAGGTGACGATACGTGTGACATACGCGTCAAGGTTATATCCCTGCTGGATCCCGCTGAACAGGGGACGTGCCTGCTCTGCCGCCAAAGGCAGGAATTCCTGTACAAAGCAGGGCCTGGAGCGACGATCAATCTTTTCAGTCTTGTGGTTAAAGGAACAGGTTGTCAGACCGGGAAACCGACCATTCACCAGCCGATGATTGATCAGTACGCCCCCCCGTTCAAAGTCGTAATTACTATTTTTTCCCAAAACGACTTTCTGAATTTCAACAAACCGGATCGGCAGATCGACTGCGTAGTGGCGTAGTTTGTCCGCATAAGCCTGCTGAAACTGCTGTTGGCTGGCCCGCTTGTCAAATTCATTGTCGCCAAACCACTTCGCAGTACGAATCCCCCCCACTCGATTCGTGCTGACAGTAATGAGACGCCCGATCGTTTCCGGAAAATGAGCAGCAATGAACACCGGACTCAAATGGTTTGGATCAAGCCCCAGCGCCACCCGATCCAGCATGTGCGTGAATCGAACAGGATCACTCCCCACTATCGGACCATTAGAATTATACGACAAGTCGACCCGAACTGCCGGGTAGTCGCCCCATAATACCAGCTGATGTTCCTTAGCCAGACGTTGCATTTTCTGAGCCAGGTCCTGCTTGTCGGCGTCAGCCTGCTCACCCGCGATTACCACAGGTTGTTCCATCTCCCATTTCTGAATCACCTGGGACGGGTCTGCGATATTCACGAGAGAAAGTCCGACAATCTTCGCGTTCATGAGTAAATCATTGTATGATTCCAGAACATCAGGATTCTTCTCATATCGGGGATATTTCAAAACCAGATCCGTCCGGAAGGCAAACTCTTTACCCTCAACCTGACGGGCGAACTCCCGCGCTTCTGCAGGCGTCTTTTGAATTCCTGTTGGAACGTCTGGCGAATTCAGATAATTCAACTTGAGAGAATTCTTGCCACCAATCACAAGCGGGCGATAGCTCCCTCTGATACTCAATGGAAATTCACCAATGCCTTCGCGATAGTGATCCAGATCGGCTCCCGTGAACACAGCCACGGGAATCTCTTCCCCCTGATAATTAATTTTTTGAAAATTCTGATCGAACTTACGAACCAGTTTGGAGATATGAATTCCCTTATCGAAATCGTTGATCTCGGAATAACGCAGATCGGAGTATTGCTTGTTCGCCTCTTTCGAGTAAAAGAGCTTGTAGAGCTTTCCAAACAAATTAAAACATTGATCAATTCGCTCCCGGTCTTCACCAGTGGTAGTATTAAATGCTCCCACCACCCCCTTCTCTTCCAGCTTTTGAGCCAGTAATTCATACCCTTCCCGGTCGGCAAGGTAACACAGAATCGCGCCGATATAATCGGCGGAAATTTGCAGGTTTGCCTGTTGTTTACGGGAAATAAGTTGAGTCCGAGGACTGATGACGGCTGCTCCGTCGATCAGCATCGGTTGAAACTGAGGCAGAACCTTTGAGACCTGCTCCCACTGGAACCGGTTATCCTGTAGAGCTTTCTCAGCCTGTGAAGTCTTGACTCCCTGCATCTCAGGTGATGCGGATTTCGTCTCATCCATGGTAGTCGACCCTGTCGGCCTGTTTTGATCAGCAGGAAAGATTTTGGGATACTTTTCCCGCACATATTCCTGATCCTTTACACTCAACATGGAAAAAGGGACCGTATGCAGGGTTTCATCCGACCGTTTTTTGAGAATGACCACCTTGTCTGTTGTTCCCAGCAATTCGCCTTCGACCTGGTTTTTTCCGTCGGCACTGGTCCAGACACGCTGCTCTGCCTGAACCAGACTCGGAATCAGACACAACATAATGAGGAAAAAGATTCGAATTAAGCCTCCGAATCGCAGTTGTTTTGGACGTTGAGTGAGTTGTGCCCTGATCATTGTCTCTGCTCCCGTTCGAATTTGGTTTCGATTGTTGCGTCAGCAGGTTACGCATGGATTCCCTGAGTTTTTGTCTATCAAAATGTTGTGTGGTCCCTGCTCCTCAAGTACAATCGCAGTGGCAGCAGTTATCCCGACACAGGTTCCACCGATTTTTTTGAATTGAGTCGATCGTGCTGAAAGACTGGCTGTAAAACCTTCTGAGAATTGATTTTGTACTCATTCAACCTTGTCAGTATTCCAGAAGGCGGACCCGCGGACCGCCTGATTGATTTGATGCCTGATGAGATTGGATTCATTTTTAATAGATAACGGCAGCAGGCATGGAACATCAGGGATCAGTCACCAACTGGCTGGATCAACTCAAACAGGGAGAAGCTGATGATTTGCAGCAGCAACTCTGGAACCGCTATTTCGAACAACTGGTGCAACTCGCTCGCTCCCATCTGCAGAAAGACCTCTGTCGGGTGGAAGATGAAGAAGATGCCGTCCTCAGTGCGTTAAACAGTTTTTTCGTGCGACTGGAAGCGGGACAGTTTCCGAATCTCAATGACCGAACCAGCCTCTGGCCTTTGCTCGTCAATATCACACTCTGTAAAACCCGGAATCTGTACCGACGACAAAGTGCCCAGAAACGCGATATCAGACGCACTGTTTCCGGAACTTCAAACGAGGATGAAGAGAACTGGCTGGAACAACTGGCACAGGAATCCCCCAGTCCGGAACTGGCTGTCGAAGCCGCCGAGGAGGCCAATCGACTACTGGCCGTACTCGGGAAAGACTCTCTGCGTGAAGTCGCCCGACTGAAGCTGGAAGGCTATACTAATGCGGAGATTGCCACCAAAGTGGGGGTGATGGAACGCAGTATTGAACGCCGTCTTGTTCTGATTCGACAAACCTGGACAGAGCATATCGAAGCGGAACTCAATTGATATCATGTCATCATTCGGGCAAATTTCCGTTTTTTTGCAAAATCTGATAAGAACTGCGTCGGAGTGATACGCTCCATTGCGATCTTGTACATAACTCGGGGTTCTCGAGTTTAGGATAAGATAAAATGAATCAACCGATTGATCTGGAAAACCTGCCGGCCGAGTTACAGGGCCGTATTGAAGAATGCTGCGAAGATTTTGAACAGTCCTGGCAGAACGGGGACAGTCCGTCGCTGGAACAGACACTCTTTGATTTCACGCCTCCCACGCGCAGCGTATTACTGAAAGAACTGATCCTGATCGAACGCTACTATCGTTTGCGAGAATCAGGTAAAATCGTCAGCGAACAGGATCTGCTTAACGAACATCCCGAACTCGCAGAGGAACTTTCACAGCTCTTTACCGCCTCGCATTCTGCCAGAACGCGGATTGCAGATCAGTCAGATTCCGGTTCGGGCAGACTGACAGTCCAGGAATCTCGTCCGCACTTCGAACAGTTCCCCGCCCGGTTTGGCCGCTATCAGATTATGTCGCGTCTGGGAGAGGGGAGCATGGGCTGTGTCTATCTGGCACAGGATTCGCAACTCGAACGCAGTGTGGCTCTCAAGCTCCCACAGATTAACTGGCACACTGATAAACTGGTAATTTCCCGCTTCTATCGTGAAGCCCGCGCGGCTGCGAATCTGAATCATCCGAATCTATGCTCAGTATATGACGTGGATGTAATTGACGGCCTACATTTCATCACGATGGAGTTCATCGAGGGGGAATCGCTGGCGGCGTTGATTCTATCCGGTCAGAAATTCAGCCAGCAGGAAATTGTTCAATTGATTCAACAACTGGCACAGGCACTGGAACTGGCACACCAGCAGGGAATCGTACATCGCGATCTCAAGCCGGCGAATATTATGATTCGCCAGGATGGAACGCCCATCATCACCGATTTTGGACTGGCTCTCATGAGCCAGAACGAAGAGGCAACGCAGATCACTCAGCATGGTCAGATCATGGGCAGCCCTTCCTACATGTCCCCCGAACAGGTGGATGGTGACCTGGATATAATCGGACCAGCCAGCGATGTCTATTCACTGGGTGTCATCATGTATGAGCTTCTCGCCGGGCAGCGTCCCTTCCAGGGATCGACGGCTTCCATTCTGTCACAGATCACGAAAGGAGATCCCAGACCGGTAAGGGAGATTCAGCCAGAGATCGATTCCAGACTGGATCAGATCTGCCGCAAAATGCTGGCACGTTCGATTGAGTTGCGCTATGCCACGATGCAGGATGTCGCACAGGTCCTGGCAACCTGGCTGGAAACCAAACAGGCAGCCTCATCCCGCAAACGCGTCAGCCCGGGAAAGCTCCTCATAGGAATGACTCTGGCAGCAGTACTGCTGCTGGAATTCTCGTTTCTCAAGCCCTCCACATCCCAGGGAACCTTGCATGTGATCCTCAACGATCAACGGGCCCAGATATTGCTTGATGGACAGCCTCTGGATGTAAAGTCAGGTACCTGGTCCGGAAAACAAAAACCTGGCTCACATGAACTCAGTCTGCAAATTGGAGATCAGCGGCTTCCCTGGGGAGAACTGACGACAGTCAAATCCAATGGGAGTGAACGCAGGGTCCTGGCGTCAGTCAATGGTATTCACATTAAAAACGGTCGCTTTGAAATCAGTCCTGAAGATATCAAGTCAGCCGAAATCAGACTGAACTGGCTGCCGATGAATACAGCAGACAAAAAGAATGAGGGCACGAATCTGGTCACCAGCCAGACCGAGCCACCTGTTTCACAGACGACAAACGCCAATCCCTTCGCCTATGAACGCGAAGTCACCGAGTGGCTGATGGAACGGGGAGCCATCGTCCGTTTCAATATGGCACACGATTTTAAATTCAATGTCAAAGATATCGAAGCCCTTCCTGATGAGCCATTCCGGTTAAAATCCATCGCTTTTCATGAAAATCGAAAAATGCCGCTAACAGATCTCAGTCGGCTCAATCAGTTAATGACTCTTGAGGAACTGATTCTGGAGAATTCGGGAGTCACTCCCCCTGCACTCGAAAACGTTCATTTTAAAAAAGCGTTCGAAACCTTACGTATCGTGCGTACTCCTCTGAAGGTCTCAAATCTGAAATCAATTCAAGGTCTGGAATTCGTTGACACCTTAGAATTAAGCGGCTCCCAGATCGACGACCACTTCGAGTTTCTCAAACTGATGCCAAACCTGAGAGCCCTGGAAATTGGGGACATCTCACAAGCTGCGCTGCAGGAACTCAGTCAATCGCCCCTGCTGTCAAAGTCAAAGTTACGTTTTCTCAGATTACGTTATGCGAGAAAGTTCGATGACACTTTGATTAAACAACTGCAAACGACGCGGCCTGGCATGACAATCACTGCAAGAGGTCCTGGAATCAAGGAGCAATACTTGGGAATCCCCGTGGCCAAACAGGCAGCCGATCAACTACTGAAACTGGGAAGTACCATGAAAGGTGAAGTGCGCGGACAGGGAGTGCAGATATTTACCAAAGAGAATCTTCCTCCCGATACGGTCCCCTTCGCATTGTCTAAGGTCACACTCCCTCAAGGACTGGAACTCACTCCCGAAATTGCCGAACACCTGGCCGCGATCCCTCAATGTTTCGGGATCCATACGAGCAATATCAAAAACGCCGACTTGCTCGCAAACATTCCCGTCCTCAGAATGTGTAGTGGAGTCCATTTATTCAAATCCGACATTACTGATGCTGCCTTTGAGAAACTGGCCCTGCAGGATCCGGATGGTTTTTTCAACTTAGATGGGACTCAGGTGTCAAAGAGACTGATCAAACAGTTGGATCACGACTACCCGCATTTATCAATCTTCTCTAAACACGGAAAAGCACTACGCAGGCTGGAGATTCTGTACGATGAACGGAAAAAAACCGAAAACAAAAAAGTCAACCAGCTTGAAGAGTCTCCCACGCCGTTAACTGATGAAGAACAGCTTGCCTTCGAACGCGATACAGCAGAATGGGTAATCGGTCTGGGTGGTAAAGTCAGTCTCAAGAAACCACACGGAATCGAGAGTCTGGTTTTCAGCGTGGACCAACTGCCCGCGGAACCGTTCCGGATTCTCACAGTCACCTTCGAGAAGTCAGATCAGAAAGTCACGCTTCCCAACCTGTCTCGTTTGAGTCGCCTGTTGACATTACATTCACTGAATATCTCAGATTGCAATCTGCAACCCGGCGCGCTGCAGGGGCTCGAGTTCGGCTCTAGCATGACTCACTTCCACATGGCTCGCACACCGGCGAAAACATCAGACCTGAGCAAGACGAAGGGGCTGGAGAACCTTGACACGTTTGAAGTCAGTGCCAGTCAGGTCAATGATCGCTTTCAATTTCTGGATCAGATGCCGAACCTGAGAGATTTTCGTCTGTGGACTCCCATCACGCGATCCCTGAACGATCTGGCAAAGTCCTCTGGTTTCAAACAGACGAACCTGAGGTTTCTGAATCTGTACACAGATGGTCGGGTTTTCGACTCCGCCGCGATTCACGAATTGCAGTCGGAAAAACCGGGCATGTCGATCATCGTGAATGCCCCAAAGCAACGACCTCGTTACCTGGGAATTCCCGTCGCCCGAGAAGCCGCCATTGAACTGCTGAACCGGGGCTGCGTGATCGAAGCTCCCGGCCCCGATCAAATTTTCATACCATTCAACAAATCTCACTCTCCTTCCGAAACCGAACTGTTTACCCCCCTCAAAGTCATCCTGCCTCCCGGTTTGGAATTCACACCCGAAATCGCCGAGGCCTTTTCACGACTGCCTCCTTTTATCAAACTGGAATCTGAGGGCGTGAAAAACGCGGACCTTCTGGCGGCGGTTCCGTTATTGTGTTTATCCAGTGGCGTACAACTGACCGATTCCGATCTCTCGGACCAGGGTTTCGAAACATTTTTCCGAAATCATCCGGACGGCTATCTGCATGCCAAGGGAACCAGGATCACGAAAGCAAAAGCGGACCAAGTCGATCGTGAGTGCCGCTTCGCCGCTTTTAATACAGACCATGTTACAGGAATGCGCTGGCTGGCAGAAAAACAGAGATCAGAATCTGAACCCGAATGAACCAAACCTGAAATGCAAGACATCGCTTTTAAAGCAATCGTCCGCAGAAGCCCTGGCTGTTTCTTCCATGTCACTGGTACTGAATACACAAATCGCATCGATACTACAGTCGATTCACTTTCCGATGTACCCTGGCAGACCACGCACCATCTGTTCGCAACTGTCTTCAGGCAGGCATCTTTCGAATTTACAGACCTCACTAAAATCATTCAGTTTCTTCTTTCCAAACCAGCAAAAATAGTCCAAACAGGTTATACTCTGCAGCAGAAATGAAGTGTTATTCCGATCAACTGGATTACATTGGCAGAACTTACCGATCCGTAAGCAAGCAGGCTTGACTCGTGGTAGATAATTTTGAAATTTATAAGGTCGAACTGAATCTCCCTAATCTGATTGTCACGCCGCAGGGATCGACGCTGCATTTTCTATATAGCAATGTTCAGACTGAATCCAACAATCTATTTAGACTCTTCCAGTCTCCCGAAATTAAGAATGTGATCATCGACCTTTCAAAAGTCGATTACCTGGATTCGATCATTATCAACTCGATCATTCGTCTTTTGCAACACGCCCGACAGACCGGGGGACAGTCCGTCTTCTGTAATGCCTGTGATAATATGCAAAACATTCTCCAGAGCATCAAACTGGGGACCCTGTGGCCACTTCTTGACAGCCAGGAAGAAGCCATTTATTACATCAGCATGAATTCATAAATCCCTGATTACCCGCCAGTAATTGAAACAATCCATCACTCAAGGAGTCCAGCAAATGGACCTGTGTCATATCCGGACGCTGATTCTGTTAGCAGCCAGTGGAACCAGCATTCTCGCCGGCCCCCTGAAAGCCGCAGAGAAGTCGATCGTCATTGATCGTGCACCACACAAAATCCAGGGAAAAAACACGTTTCAAAAAACATTTTCAGCGCAGATCAATCCAACCGAGTTCGCCCTGCTCTTTGAACAGGACCTGAAAAAAGAAAGTTCGGGTGGATACTGGAACGTTCACATCAATGACAAACGACTGGGACGCCTTGAAGCACACATTCCCCAAATCGGTACAGATGATAAACCTGACGGGTTTCACCGCATCGGTTTCGCCGTACCGGCCAATGTCCTCAAAGAGGGTGAGAACAGCCTGACCATCACGGGACGGGGGCAACCAGCGGTCTTACGTAACTTCGTTCTGGATCCACGCCCTCTGAAACAGGCACTTCAGCTGGAGACTTTGACTGTGAGGGTAAAGACACCTGCAGGGCACCCCGTACCTGCACGGCTTACGGTTGTGAATGATCGAGGACAACTCGTAAAACTCTACAACGCCCGCCAACTAAAGAACGCCGTGCGCCCAGGTATTCTCTATACTCTGGGTACTGGTGACTCATTTGAGTTGCCTCCGGGAAAGTACACATTATATGCAACACGTGGCATGGAATGGGGAGTCGCCAGACTGCCAGTCGAAGTTGATAACATGCAACCGCTCGATTTCACGCTGGTCATTTCACGCGAAGTGGACACGACAGGTTTTCTTGCCTGTGACAGCCATATCCATACCTTGCCAGGCAGTGGTCATGGAAATGCCACGTTTGAAGAGCGAGTGATTACGATCGCCGGCGAAGGAATTGAAGTGGCAATCGCCACCGATCACAATCACATTTCCGATTACACAAAATATCAAAAGACCGCGGGGACTCAGTCTCATTTCCATTCGATTTCCGGAGATGAAGTCACCACTCACAACGGTCATTTTACTGCTTTTCCCTTTGACCCTGCGCGGGCAGTTCCCGGCGGTGTGCAGGGACGTAATCCCCTGTTTCTGAAAAATGATAACTGGGGTGAATTAATTGCCGACATGCGGAAGAAAGGGGCCGAAGTGATCATCTTGAATCATCCCTATTGGCCCTCCATTCCCCAAGGCCCCTTCGGACGATTTCGTTTTAATCGCAGTACCGGTAAACGGAGTGAGGGACCTGCATTTAATTTCAACGGTTTCGAAGTGGCACAGCCGGCAAATGAAACCCCTGATTTTTTCTACGCCCTCGAGGACTGGATGTCTCTGTTGAATCGCGGATTAAAGCTTACCGCAGTTGGTGCCACAGATTCTCACACGATCCATTCCCCCGTGGGACAGGCCCGTACGTATCTTAGGAGCCACACCGATGAGGTCTCTCAAATCGATCGCAAAGAGGTCTATCGTGCATTCACGGAGGGCCGCGCAGCAGTGGCAGCGGGCATTTTTGCCAACCTGAAATTAAACGGACAATTTGAAATGGGAGACCTCGTCCCCGCAGAATCACTTCTAGACAACAGCCAAAAGCAAACCTCAAAGATGACTGCTACTTTACGAGTCGCAGCCCCTTCGTGGGTCCGGCCCCGCGAAGCAATGCTCTATGTGAATGGAAAGCAGGTCGCACAGAAAACCATCCATTCCGTCCTCAATCAACCCACAGATCAGACGCTTGAATTTTCACTGACATTACCGCCCCATGATGCCTACGTAGTGGCATTTGTTCTGGGTGACGGCATTACCCTGCCAGGCTGGACCACCTACGGCAAAGCCACTCAGGCCATCACAAACCCGATCTTTCTGGATGTGGATGGTGATACTAAATATAGCGCACCGCGTGTTACAGCAAAAAAGCTGATCGCAAATTATGGAAAAGAGAGTGAGATGCTTACACCGGCTTTGCAACAATCCCTGCTGGATTCCGTAGCTACAAAAGCAGATTCAGCCGTTCTACTGCATGTCAAAGACCTGCTCAAACAGAGCACAGATCAGCAACCATAACAACATAAAATTCAGTTGTGCGACTGGCTTCAATTTGAAATTCTGTTTTTGCAGTTCACTCAAACCAGCCTCGCTTGAAGAAACAAGCTGCGGTGGCACCCGCTGTTGCCTGCTTATTCGCAATCACAACCAGGTAACCAGAACCGGCTCCCATGCCTGTCTGGTCGTTAAATTTCATCGCCTGAGTTCCGGAATTCAGTGATTATGGCAAGAAGACCGTTTAAATAATCAGCAGAATCTACAGACGACTGTCTAACTGTTCTGGAAGATGCGAACGCAGCTGATCAAGCTTAAGTCCTGCCCAGCCTGCGAGCGAATCTGTGGTTTTAACCTCAAGCTGATTCGCTCCCCAATAATCCCGCGCATTTTTCATTGTTTGTAGTGGATCATTTCTGATTCTCTAGACATAATAAGTCATCAATTTATTCGCGGGTCAGCAATCTGGAACTCAATACAGGATGAGGAGGGATACAGTGACTGACATGACTTTCATTCCCGGTAAGCCGTTGCAGTGGCTCGCGTTATTTGCGTGCAGCCTGCTGGCATTCTCTCTTTCCACCTCGGAACTCCTGGCACAGGATGCCTCAGAAACAGCGGGCTCCCAGTGTGCTGTTCTTGAACTTTTTATTCGCAACAACTGTGCCGATTGTACGGAAGTCCAGAAGCGACTCGAAGTCTACTCCCAAAAACGCGGACGCATCAGTCTGCATGTCCATAATCTGGACGAACCAGGAAAGCATGTCAAAAGATACCAGCAGATTCTGAAGTACTTCCAGCTTCAAGAGGCCGAACTCCCGGTTGCTTATGGCTGTAACTCCCTCCTGCGAAAGCTCAAGCCTGATACATCCACTGACGAACGCATCGACAAGCTGTTAACGGTCGATATCTACGTCCGCTCAGGATGCTCACGCTGTGCCGCAGCCAAGGTCTTTCTCAAGGGCTTAAAGCAACGCTACCCGGTATTTGAATACAATCTCCACGATGTCGTTTCTGACAGCGCAGCTTCAACCCGCGTCTATGAACTCGCTGATCGCTACGGCAAACAGGCCGTCAGCGTCCCTGTTTTTCATTTCTGTAACCAGCTGGTCATTGGCTGGATCAGCGACGAGTATACGGGATCCAAAGTGGAAGACGTTCTCAAATACTGGACAGCCACCTGCCCCAAACCGGAAAAAACCGATAACAAACAGAGCATTCTGCAGCCACCCGATTATTCAGAGCTGCAGTTTGTTTCATACCAGAGTGAATCGGATTTAGACAGCCCTGTTCCGAAAAGTAATGACAATCCTGTTCCCCTTTCTCCTGTTCCCAAAAGCAATTCAACTCTCGGACCGCCACCCGTGGGAGACGATGATGCGCTCCCCCCTGTACCAGGCGGGGATGCCAGTCTCCCCCCACCACCGGGAGACATGCCACCTCCACTTGAAGGAGAGCCTTTGGCTCCTGTTCCTTCACAGGAGGTGGATACAGTTGAAGTTCCCTTTCTGGGAGAGTTGAGCAAAAGTCGGTTAGGAATGCCGGCTTTTACTTTTTTAATCGGTCTGGTGGACGGCTTTAATCCCTGCGCGATGTGGGTCCTTCTCTTTCTGCTTTCGTTGCTTGTCAACTTGAAGAACCGTGCCAAAGTCCTCGCCGTCGCCGGCACATTCGTGCTCATCAGTGGCCTGGCTTATTATGCTTTCATGGCGGCGTGGCTCAATGTCTTTCTGCTCATCGGCTATCTGCCTATGGTTCAGTTTCTACTGGGTCTGTTTGCGGTTATCATTGGCCTGATCCATATCAAAGACTTCTTCGCGTTCAAAAAAGGCATCTCGCTCTCAATCCCCGAATGGGCCAAGCCCGGCCTCTACGCCCGTGCCCGCAAGATCGTGAATGCCGAAAACCTGACCGGAGCCATCCTGGGTGCCTCTATCCTCGCGGTCCTCGTGAATATTATCGAACTTCTCTGCACCGCGGGTCTCCCGGCCCTTTACACCGAAGTCTTAACCATGCAGAACTACCCTGCCTGGAAAACCTACTCCTACCTGGGGCTGTATATCGTCGCCTATATGCTCGATGATGCGATCATGGTCACCATTGTCGTCGTCACCATGGGCCGTCACAAGCTACAGGAAAACCAGGGACGCTGGCTCAAACTCTTCAGCGGCGTCGTCATCCTCCTGCTCGGACTGATCCTGATCTTTAAACCATCACTGCTTCATTAAACACCTCAGTGAATAAACCAGCCTTGACAGCTGCGCGCCACTTCGAATGATACGCTTAATTGTGAGTCGCGCGAGATCCACTATCAGTTCACCTGAATAACAGAAACGAATTATCAGACAGCACTATGAAAGTCCCTGGTTTCAGCACGATTTGAAAAACAACTGCTCATCCATTCCTCTCGTATCGACACAGTTCACCGCAGTTTCAAACCGACTTCGACTTGTTATCGTTCTGGTATCAACACCTTTCGTCACGGTATCGACACAACATGTTTTCGGTTCCCCTTGACGGCTCTACGCCCCTTCATAAAGTAAGCTCTCCGTGTGAGAGATCTGCATATTGAATGCGGTAAACCATTCGAGGCTCTCATGACAGGTCCAAACCAATTTAAAACCAGAGGTTTTTCATAACCCCATATTCTATCACATACACAATTCTCCATTGAGCCCAAAATGTCTCAGCAGGACTGAACCGTTCAGCGAGGTGCACGCGTTTTATAGTGAAACCTATGCAAAAAGAGATAACTACTCCAGGCAGGAAAGTGACTCCATTCTTGCCCCATATCCAATTATGTGTTTTTAGTTGATTCCTGCTGGGAATTAATACGGATCGGAATTAAGATAGAAGCATTCTGTCTAACAGAAAATACATCTGCTCCCCAACTCACACCGATCATTGATTCATAAAGGAAGCGCAACTGTGATTCGAAAGCCCAGAGCTCTAACACTGTTTTTAATCCCCGCCTGCCTGTCACTGCTAATGACCAACACAGCGGTGACCTCGGCCGACTCTGACACTTCCCTCAACAAGCTGTCCAAAGCCGAACAGAAGAGTGGCTGGAAACTGCTGTTTGACGGCAAGACCACTGATGGCTGGCGCAACTATAAAAAAGAGGGAGTCAGTGATGGCTGGACAATCAAAGACGGCGTCCTCTCCCGCTCCGCCAAAGGGGCCGGAGATATCATTACTGACGACCAGTTCGGCTACTTCGAACTCTCATTGGAATACCGCATTTCTCCTGAAGGGAACAGCGGACTGATGTTCCATGTCACCGAAGAAGAAAAAACCCCCTGGATGACAGGACCGGAAGTGCAGATTCAGGATAACGTCGATGGGCACGATCCTCAGAAAGCAGGCTGGCTATACCAGCTCTACAAGCCGGCCACTCCCAAGTGGATGATTGAAGCCGAAAAGGCAGGTAAGAAAGTGACCCCGGCAGTCGTCGATGCCACACGTCCCGCTGGAGACTGGAACCACCTGTTTCTCCGCGTGGGCCCCGATCGATCCCAGGTCATTATGAATGGCGTCAAATATTTTCAGTTCGATAAAGGAAGTGCCGACTGGAACAAACGCGTTGCCGCCAGCAAATTTTCCAAGTATCCCAGTTTTGGAAAACCAACCAAAGGACACATCTGCCTGCAGGACCACAACGACCTGGTTTCTTTCCGTAACATCAAGATCCGCGAAATCCCCGCGGATGGCTCTGTACAGGATCCCAGCGATGGTGAACTGGCTCTCAAAGGCGTACCTGCATTCCCCAATCTGGAATGGGAAGGCTGGGAACCAGTCAATGAAGAGACAGGAAAAGTCGTTCCCCTGCGCCCCATGGCAATCACACACGCCAACGATGGCAGCGGACGCATCTTCGTCACCACGCAGCGCGGCATGATTCAGATCATTGATAAAAAATCACCCGAGAAAACCAAACTGTTTCTCGACCTCCGCGACAAAGTCGCTCCCTGGAAAAAAAATAACGAAGAAGGCCTGCTAGGATTGGCCTTCCATCCCGACTATAAACAGAATGGTCAGTTCTTCGTCTACTATTCCGCGGAAGGAACACCTCGCAAATCAAAGGTTTCCCGCTTTACTGTTTCGAAAGACGATCCGAACAAAGCCGATCCCAACAGCGAAACGACGATCATGGAGATTGACCAGCCCTACGGGAACCATAACGGTGGCTGCATCGTATTCGGCCCGGACGGCTATCTCTATATCGGTCTCGGCGATGGCGGTTCCGGAAACGATCCCCTGGGGAACGGACAAAACCTGGAAACGTTACTCGGTTCCATTTTACGGATTGATGTTGATAATAAATCAGACGGCAAGAATTACGCCATTCCCGCAGACAACCCGTTTGTTGATCGTGCGAATGCGAAACCCGAAATCTATGCGTACGGCCTGCGAAATGTCTGGCGTCTGAGTTTTGATCCCAAAACCAAAACACTGTACGCCGGCGATGTGGGGCAGGACCTCTGGGAAGAAGTCAACATCATCAAAAAAGGAGGCAACTACGGCTGGAGTGTCCGTGAAGGGACACACAACTTTGGGAACCGCCCTGAAACCGCGAAAGAAAAACCGATCGCGCCCATCTGGGAATACGATCACGGCGTCGGTCGATCCATTACCGGCGGTATCGTCTACCGGGGTCAGCGACTGCCCGAACTCGATGGCCTGTATGTCTATGCCGACTACGTCTCCGGCAAAATCTGGGCTCTCGAATACGATGCAGAGTCAGACGAAGTAGTCAAAAACCTCCGCCTGGATGCCAGCACAGTCCCCGTCATGTCCTTCGGCACTGACGAAGACGGCGAACTGTACTACACCGTTCAGACCGTCAAAGGGGGCGAAGGCATCTTCCGCTTTGAGAAGAAGTAAATATTTAAAAACAAATCTCTTAAAGATCCAGGTCTCTTTTCTGAATGAGACCTGGATCTTTTTTTTGTTTACAGCCTGGCGTCTTCCATCGAACAAAAGTTTTTTTAGCAACAGGATGAATTATCCTCTCTTTTAGACTGTGTCCAGTTTTACTGTAGCGCCTTCACGTCCATTTGGATCAAGTATAATTGACCGGGAGACGCTATGGTTAAATGTGACGCGTTCTAATCTTCCGACGTTAAACATCACAGATTTTACAATGAAACGTACAGGGATGTGGAATTCTGTGAAGGCGCTTAGAATCGATGTTCTCAACAGGAACTTAAATATAAGTCAGCGCTCGTTTTGGAGCAGCAGTCACATGATCTGCTTCCTACAAAGATTTGGTTGAATTGCAGGCAGAGATCTCAGAAACCGACCACATGACTGAGGGTCCATCTCGTTCATGTTTTCTCCCCCCCAAACCAAAGACTTTTAAATGCGAATTAGATACACCTCAGATACATTTTTTGTCGCAATTCTGAATTCACATAAATGGGATCAGAAAACAGCCCCTGTCAGGAACTTTGAGTAATTCTGGAGTAGGCAAGCAGTCAAGCATTGAACACTTTATTTCTGATGCAGAATTAGTTTCCGCTTGCTTATCGTATCCTGAAACGCAATAAGAGAGAAAGATTCTGAAATTCAACACAACTGTACCAGGGCCCATCCATGGAATTCAACGTTTACTATCGGACTTATAACTCTTATGGAGGTCACAGAACTTTATCATTAATAGGAGATTTTCTGATCACTGGCGCCCCATCCTGTGGACAGGCTCTGAAAGAACTCGAAGTTATCATTCACATTCGAAATGATGGCCCCCCTCGTAAATCTCTCGAAGAAATGTTTGAGCGGTTTCATACCACACTCGCTGAACTTCCCAGGGTCACCTTCTACCGAAAAAAACATCGAGTTGAAATTACATTTTATGGAGAACAGATTGATTTGAGTCAAATTGAATCTCGTACTTTAGATCTTGATCTATTCTGCTCAGCTTCTCGAGAAATTGTAAACAAAATGTCTTTACTACAAAAACGCATCCGCAAAACAGATGACTTTGACGTCCAGTCATTCCAATTGTGGTTAAACAGTCGCCTTAAAGAACTACCCGAAACTCACGAGAAACTACTACAGCATGAGAACTCAATATTGGAACAACGCAAGATTTGTTATGCGTCCATGTCAGAATGGGACAAACTGGGAATTGATTTTGAAGATTTTCATCCCAAGGCACGATCAATACTTGATTCACCAGAATTGTGGAACGTCAGTGATGAATTCTCACCGAATGGGAACGACACAGGCGCCGATGTGCTGGAGCTTTATCGATCATGGCGCAAACAGAACCGTAATGCCCTACCAGCTTTGTTTTTCAATCAGCTGATGGATCAATGGGAAGTCACCGTACCACCGACTGCAGATGATGAATACAGCAAGCACACTTACTCCCAGTCCATTATTGGGCTGGCTTTTGCGCAACTCAAACTGGAATCAGCATGCCATCCAGACATAGCAGCGCTGGCTTTACAGTCTCTGCAGTCCGAATCAGCTCATGATCTGTCTGATAAAATGACAACCATTCTCAAGCCGTATGTTTAATCAGGAAATCAGACAGTCCCATCTCAAGCGAACTCCCGCTAATTGTCACCACGCTACTCGATGTCTTCTATCTCCACATCGGAAATCACGGTTCCCTCAGGCAGATCTTTTACCTGCTCATGAATCTGTCCCTGAATGCTGATGTAGACTCTGACATCCGACGTCTCATAATTTTCCAGCTCGTCATTGCCTCCCAGTACGAGTGGCAGCTGATGGCTGTAAACCTGGTTGGCTTCCAGTTCAATTCCCGCTTCCCGGAGTTCCACTATCCGCGAAGGGAAGAAATGGTCTGTCACAAATTCCATATCTGAGAGCAGATCTTCAAATACAGATCCGTCCTCGGCAACAACTCTGATATGTCCTTCGATCACATCGACAAAATAGACAACCCCCGTTTCGCCCTGCGCAAATAGATCACCCAACGCAGTCAGCAGCACGGGCCGCATCGGTTCCGGCATCGCCCAGTTCCAGTCGGAAAGTAATTCATCCAGATCAACCCCTTCAGGGTTGATTGTCAGATCGTTCAATGTGATTTCCATTGTCATCCTCCCATCAGAGGTTATCGTAATTAATAAATCTCTTAAAGCAGAGAATTGAATAGTGCGGTCACGTTAACACGTCTATTTTCAGAGTGCAAATCACTTTTTGGGATTCTTTCTGCAGAATCCAGTCATTTATTGATTTTAGAAATCACTACAAAGAATACCCTGTCAGGAAGCATCACGCAGGCGTTTCAGAGGCACTTTCAAAAAATGAACCCCCTCCCTGTTCATGAACACCGTGCCCACATGCTGGTCATCTACCTGAATCGTTCGCGCAGAATAATAGCGGGCCGCGACAGGCGTGTCAGGCAGCAGAACGACGGTTCGACGTGCATCCCATGTTTGCCCATCATCGATCGACAGATTGAAACTCAGTCCCTGATTCTTCTGTCCCCTGCCCCATGTCACCAGCACGCGACCATCAGAGAGTGTCGTCAGATAACGACCTTCCGCATTGTCCCGTTGATCGGGAATCGCCGGAAAACTTTTAACTGGTGTCCAGTGCTGCCCTTCATCGTTCGAACGCAAAAGCACAGGCCCCATCGCCAGAAGGGAATCATTGGCGGTCCGCACAATCTGCTGAAACTCATATTGAACTCCGTCTGGTCCCACCAATGGATATTCTTCAAGAATACCGGTCTCAGGATCATACAATCGAGGCACTCCCACACGCAGCGGTAACAGCCAGCGGCCTCTATTCCAGGGCAGCACATTATGCCGCACCGCTCCCAGATGCCTGTCGTCAACCGGCCCGATCAGTCGCTGCTCACTCCAACTGCGCCCCTGATCCTCACTGAGGGCATACAGCAGGGCCCGCTCGTAATAACCGTCTTTCACTTTGTCATCGGCAATATAGTTCCAGGTGACCAGAATGCGACCATCGGGTAAGCAATCAGCGGTTCCAGGATAGACTTCATACTTTTTCACTTCGCGAATGGTTGCCGGTCGCTTTGCCGATGTTTCGATCGCCTGGGGCGTGGACCAGGTTGCGCCCTGATCGTCCGACCGCGAACACATCAGCACATTCGCCCCTTTATAAACGACAATCAATGTTCCATCCTGGGACCGACAGATCGACGGATGAATGTGCCCCTGGATACGCTGTGCCAGAATCGACACCGGTTTGTCCGCTGCAGCAGGCCCCTGCTGAAAAAAGAGACACGTCATCAACAGTATCAAGCGAAGTGAAACCATATCTGCAGCCTTTTCTGAGTTCAATCGGTCCTGTTTTTGGTCGCCGCTTCCCGCAATAGTTTCACTGCTGCTTCCACCAGCATTTCCCCACTGCCTGGCTGCACATTCGAGTTCGTGACTTCATAACTGCCTCCCGCATAGGCGGCCCGGTGGGGAATGTAAATCGTTTCGACCGTATTGGACAATTCTACAATCATTGTGGTCTTAAAAGGGGAAGCCTGTTTGATTGCCAGTCCCAGTTCGACAAACACTTCGCCGGGCAGACAGACGATGGCCACCTCATCTCCCATCGTCATCACCGTCACATCCACGGGCAACGACTCACCCGCGCCGGCCAATGAACGACTCAGTCCCCAGGTGATATGCTCAATTGTTTTGGCATGCGGTTGTTTGTGCCGAATCTGATCGAGGATCATTTTTTTATAAGCGGTCACATGATCAAAGAAATCGACCTTTCCTCCTTTGTGTGCTATTTCCAGGATTTTGATGGATCGTGCGACCTCCTCCGGTGACGCATCCTGCAGAGGCAGATTCACAACCTGAGAGCCGACTGTTAAAGTGGTATTTTTTAGTGGAGTTAATTTCTCAAGTTGCTCCGTGACCGAAGTTCCCAGTGACTTTCCAATAAAATCCACTTTATTTCGGACAGGTGATGCTGGATTGGAATGATTGATATCGCCACAACAACCGGTGCCGAAGATCGAAATCACATCCGGTCCGAGCGTTTCACGCAAGCTCTGTTCGATAAAATAAGGATAGTCGGCACTCCACTTCATTCCGCCCACCGTATCAAGGTGCAAAGCAAAATTACTGATCACCCCCTGTTTTTTCCCACTCTCCCGATCGGTAATTGCCAGTAGACCGATTTCAGTATCGATGGGTCCTGCAGCACGAATCACTTCCGGGTTCTTCAATGACTGCCAGGTTTTCACACTCCCGTCACGCATCACAAAGCGACGGTTGAATGAGACCGGCGTCTGTTGTATCGCACTCCCGGTTGTCAGAGCTGCCGGTTTTACATTCTCATTCGCCTGCTCGATAGCCGTTACCGGCCCGTTGATCAGTTTTTCTATGTATTCTTTGCGAAGTTTCTCCTGCGACTCCTTTCCCAGGTACAGATACAGCTCCTTCATATAGTCAGGTGCGGTATGGGAATGTGTAGCAGCAATCACGATATTCTCAGCGGGAATCCCCGTTTTCTCAGACGCAATCCTGCGCACTTCTTTTGATAGATCCGTGGCGATACCAATCAAATCGCAGACCACAAGCACCGCTGCAGTATCTCCTTCGCGAAACACCACCGCTTTGGCTTTCAATGGATCGATGGTTCCCTCAGCCAGTCGCTCGTGATAATAACCGGCCATCGGAAAACCAACCGGTGGCGTGATATCGACCTCTGCGACTCCCACCTGAATACCGGAACTCGCTGCTGTGGATTCAAGATGGTTTCGAACAGACGTCAGCCACATCGCTGCCGCACGTTCTTGCCCGATACTGGAAAAGTGTCGGCGGGATTTCATATCTCCCCGATTTTCAGCTTGCAGAGTATCTGTATCGGGTCCCGCAGAAAAACCCCGTTTTTGTATCAATCGATCTATGGCCGTCCGAATACGTAATTCTCCCGCAGGATCATTGTATACGGTAGGATGGTGTGTTGATTTCGCCAGTAACCATTCTGGATTGAAGCCCCAGAACGGTTCTGCTGAATCCCGAATCATCTGGATATTTTTAATGTATTGATCGGTCGAAGTATGCGCGATGACATCCGACTCCCCCTGCTGCCAGAGAACTGCACGAAAATGTCCCGCCTTTGCACCTGAAGCGATCAGTTGTGTATGCAGTTTCCCGTCTGGCAGCCACTGATTGGATGAGGTCGCACCGACCGCTGCATTGACGAACGCAACCGGGACGCGGAACTCTTTCACCAGCGCATCACCCAGAGCCGGCCAGATCGATCCGCCATCACTGTTATCGTACACAGGCTGGGGATCATGCGCAGTCACCCACTCCTGCTTTTTTGGATCATAGGCCACAACCCGTTGCAGGGAATCTGTTACTTTCAGTCTTTCATCATTGCAATTTGTCGCATATGACTGACCGGCCACTACAAAGACTTCACCAACGCCTATCGGACTTACAGCCCCCACTACTTCTGTTTTATCTTGCACTCGACATCGCACTTGCAGTCGATACCAGCCTCCGGCAGCAATCCGTGCCGAATAAGAGAATCGTTTTCCCGTCATTTTCGGTGTGAATTTGATCCAGAAATCAGATGACGGAGACGGCTCAGGCAACTCGACCAATCGATACTCCCAGGTCGTCTTAATGGTTCCTTCTGGTACGATTCCAGAGATGAGGACATCAGCATATCCAGCCCCCGGAGCGACACCGGCTCGCTGGATGACCTGATGCGACTCTGGCGTCGTCAGTTGCAATGCATCAGCTGCTTGCGCATCAAGGCTGATCAGCGCGAATGCCAAAAGTACGAGTACTCGAATACAGCGCGACATCTGCAGGTGACCTTTAATAAATGTAGTCAGAAGAGCATAAACATGAGAGTTCTGAGGTAATACAAAAGCGAATCCCATTAGTGTGTCTCAATCTAATATACTTGTTCCAAATGGGCTTGGAGGCGCTATAGTAAAACTGGACACAGTTTAATTATCACGCAGCGTTTTGAACTGCTGGTAACTCTTCCAGGCAATTCGCTGCAGATCGGCTCGATCTTTGGCAGAGAACATTGTGGTAATCGGGTTCCCATCCCGGTCCTTCGTCCGGTCTTTATTATCGAAATAACGGATGTCGGTAATCGAATCCACGGGCAGCCCTTCCGGACTCTCATCAAACAACGCTGCATACAGGCAGCAGGCTGTCAGATAGGCCATCGTCTGATTGAGATGAGCATCGTTGATGAACCGCAGCGTCAAATCTGGACGTTCCGTCTGACAATGGAAGCCTGCCAGCGACATCGGAGCCGCACTCGCATCGACCTGTTTTGCCAGCGTGGCAATTGCCCTCGCTTTCTCCACGACAGCAGCAGCAGCAACAGGGGGATTTTTTAAAGCCTTCGCGTTCTGAGTATTTGGCGTCGTTTCATACAGAATCACACGGGCCCCCTGCTTTTTCGCCAGTTCTGCAAATCGGGGAGCATACTGAGCATATAGCGAGTCAGCCCCTTTCAGGTCATCACGGTATGATTGCAGAACGACGACATCCCACTTAAGATGTTCTGCATCCAGTTCCTTGAGTAACTTCTGATGTCGTTTCAACGCGGCTGCCGCGTAACGATTCCTGGGATCTTTCGCATCCTTCTGCAGACCGGTAATCGTCTGCTTCTCTTCCTCGGGCGTCAGTTCATACAGCTTGACATAATTTTGAGAACCCAGATTCCAGTGATCCACCAGGCGTCGCCCGCCATAAATCACCGTGGTAGGCTTGAAAGTCAGATTCGGATGGCCTGCTTCTGCCATTTTTTTGACGACCTGCGCCAGATTGTGTCGTGCCGTATAACTGTTTCCAATAAAGAGCACATTCAGCGTCTCTTTTTGATCCGACTCCGCGGCTGCTGCATCTGCATTCGTATCGAGAGAAAGAAAACTGAGAGACAGTAATAAAGTGAGCATCCACGCTTTGATTTTCATGTTTCGATCTCGTTACAGGCGTGGCAGAATCTAGAGGAAAATGACCTTCTTATTATGAGCAGACATCAGTTCCGAGTCAAAGGACTTAGTATTGAACACTCCTATGCTTACCTTTTCGCTTCCGGACGCCACGTCGGATCGCCAGCGTCGGCTGGCAGATTCCGGTTCCATTCAACAACGGCCTGCTTCAGACGCGCAACAATTTCCGGGTAATCGTCTGCCCGATTCTGCGTTTCGGATACATCTGCTTCCAGATCATACAACTGGACACCGTTTCCATCGTAGTTCACATATAACTTCCACTTCCCGTCGCGCACCGCCAGGTCCGGATTCGGCTCCTGTTTTGTTCCCGGTCGGTCAGGTGGACGACGCCAGAAAATGGGAGCGTTACGCCCCGCTTCACTTTTCCCCAGTAACGTTTCCGACAGGTCTTCACCGTCCAGCGTGATACCGGATGGCAATTCCGTTCCCGTCAACGTATAAAGGGAACGGTTCACATCGAGCGCACAGAGAACAGATTTCGTATTCGTAGTGCCGACTGCGTCAGAAGCCACCAGCCCGGGTCCCCACACAATCAACGGCGAACGGACTCCCCCTTCATACAGCCAGGTCTTTGCACCCCGTAACGGTTCGGCCAGGCCTGCGCCTTCTTCCGGTCCATTATCCGATGCGATCAGAATCAGCGTTTTGTTCTTCAGACGCTTATCGTTATGCACCCGGTCAAACAGCAGTCCCAACTGCTGGTCCATGGCATCCAGCACAGCATAATACAAGGCCCGTTTACTCTCATCAGTGGCGTCGCGCAGAATTTCGGGAGGAAAGAAGGGAGAGTGCACATCGTCGGGCCAGAGATTCAGGAAGAAAGGTTGACCGGTTGCCTCGGCATGATCGATAAAAGTCAACGCCTCTTTCACAAAAGCAGCCGTCACCACAGAACGGTCTTCCCAGTAAATCGGTCCTTGACCTAGATCGGCAGAACCCAGGTCATGTTTCTTCGGCGGCTTACCATCATAGGCATCTTTTAAAGGAAGGACTCGCGGCCCGAGTCCTTCAAAATTCGTCAGGCTGCGATCAAAACCGTATTTCGTAATCAACGGCGCATTCCCGACATCTCTCTGCCCTCCCATATGCCATTTCCCGAAGTGCCCCGTCGCATAGCCAGCCTGATTCAATTCGCGGGCCAGTACAGGAGCAGTTGGATCCAGCCACTGTGCCAGACCGCGTTCCCGATTGGCTTTGCGACGCGCCAGGTAAGAAGTGATCTTCCACCGTTGTGGATACTGTCCCGTCGTCAGAGCGACCCGCGACGGCGAACAAATGGGAGAGTTCACATAGAAATTAGTAAAACGCAGACCTTCACTCGCCAGACGATCAATATTTTTCGTTTGAGTCACCTTCCCTCCATAACAGGAGAGATCACTCCATCCCATGTCATCAATGAACACGGTAATAATATTGGGTTTTGACGATTCCGCATGAACGAGCGTCGTCAACAGTTGCAGAAACAGAAGCACTTGTAAAAGATTTCGCATGAAATTTACCCTGGTGTCGATAACCCGTGTAGTTAAGGCAAAAAAGAACTCTACGCTTTTTTCCTAATCGTTTTTCACAGTATGAGTCAACGCGTTTATTTTAACAGCTCACCAGCGAACTTTACATCAGCTGATCCGAATCATGCTCTCCCTTTTTTAACCTCAATTACTAAATCAATGAAGATCATCTATTGGAGAAAACAGTTTTCAACTCGAGTGTAGTTTCCACCTCTGTAGACTGGTAGAATATGTCCCCAGCAGATCGTTATTCTCAGTTGACCACCATGCAGCGCTCACTATTCAGAGGGATAATATGAAACAATTCCTGGTTGTTCTATTCTGTATGATTGCACTCAGTTCTGCTGAAACCGTAGCAGCTGACAGAGCCCCCAATGTCGTCCTGTTCCTCGTTGATGACATGGGATGGATGGACAGTGAACCGTATGGTTCCCGCTATTACGAAACGCCCAACATGTCGAAACTCGCTAAGCAGTCGATGCGTTTCACCAACGCTTATGCGACGCCGCTCTGCTCACCCACGCGGGCGTCGATACTGACAGGTCAGTACCCATCCCGGCATGGCATTACCAGCGCCACAGGACATCGCCCCCCGCAAGCTGAAAATTTCGAGTTCCTGCCGTCAGCCGCACCCCCGAACCAGAAATTACGTATGCCTGTCAGTAAAAACTATCTCGACCCCAATCAATACACGCTTGCCGAAGCGTTACGCGACGCCGGCTATCGCACGGGCCACTTCGGAAAATGGCACCTGGGTCTGACAACACCGCATCGTCCCGACAAACAGGGATTCGAAACCGTCTGGCATTGCGCACCCGATCCTGGTCCGCCGAGCTACTTTTCTCCGTATGGCGTTACTCCCACTGGCAAACCGACGGCTCAACACCGGGTAGGAAACATCACTGACGGTCCAGACGGCGAACACATTACCGATCGCCTGACGAGTGAAGCCATCCAGTTTATGGAAGCACATCGCAGTGAACCCTTCTTTCTGAATCTCTGGCACTATTCGGTACATGGCCCCTGGCAACATAAAGCAGAATACACAGCCGAATTTGCAAAGAAACAGGACCCGCGTAAGGAGCAGCGTAATCCCGTGATGGCCTCCATGCTGCGTAACGTCGATGAAAGCCTGGGACGAATTCTGAATAAACTGGATGAACTGAAACTGGCTGACAACACCCTCTTCATTTTTTATTCCGATAACGGCGGCAATGCCCACAGTTGGAACAGCGATGATCCGAAACTAAAGAAGATCACCGACAAACATCCTCTATATAAAACCATTAATAGCTATCGCAAATGGGCGGGCGGCGAACCACCAACGAACAATGCACCGTTGCGGGAAGGCAAAGGGCGAATCTATGAAGGAGGCCAGCGCGTGCCCCTCATGGTCCGCTGGCCCGGTCATATCCAGCCAGGTACCACTTCTGATGCGATTGTGGGTCCCATTGATCTCTATCCGACCATCCTTGACTCATTGAAGCTGAGTCAGCCGGCAAATCAGATTATTGACGGGGAATCGTTCTTACCAGTTCTGGAACAGACGGGTGAACTCAAACGAACCGCTTACTTCACCTGGTTTCCGCATCTGATCCCCGCTGTCTCTGTGCGACAGGGAGACTGGAAGCTGATCCGTCGCTTCGAACCACATCGTCTCTACCCTGAGATACGAGAACTTTATAATCTGAAAGCGGATATCTCTGAATCAGACAATCTGGCCCGTCAACGGCCAGACAAAGTTCGTGAACTCGATGCGTTGATCGACGAATTCGTTAAGGAGACCGGCGCGCTCTATCCACAACCCAACCCTGCTTATAAACCGCGTCCCGGCAATATTGACAACAAGGGGAGAGATCCAGAGCGGGGTCTGGTTCCTAAATTCTCGAAAATCACACTGATAGATGGTGCACTGAGAATGGAAGCCGATGGTCGCAAGCCATTCCTTGGTACGGCACAGGTGAAACAGACAGGTCCGCTCACACTGACGATGCGTTTGCGCAGTTCGAATGGGGGGGCAGGAAACATCACCTGGAAGACAGCTGAACAGACCGAATTCCCCAGGCAGGGACAGACGGTAAAATTCGATCTCGCTGCCAGTAAAGACTGGCAGGAGGTCAAGCTCCATTTGCCCGTCACCGGGAAGACTGGCATTGTGCGACTCTACTTACCTGTCAAATCAGGACCGCTCGATATTCAATCCATTCAATTCCAGACAGCGAAAACAAAGAAAAACATTCGTGCCTGGGACTTCAGCAGAGTCAAGCCTTGATTCAATCACGACTCATCTCATCTCTACGACTGTTCTCATTCTGCCAGATGCTTGAATTACAAAACGCTTCTGTCTCCGCTGCAGAAACCATACTGGAGGAAACGTTCCAGACGCCACTCTCCAAAGACTGGTTTGGGGGACTGGGAACCTGGACTGTAAAAAATCCCGCCATCCACGAAACGAAACAGAACTTTGGTTTCGGAAGATATTCCGGGGTCGCTGCCGGTGAAAAAGCAGGCGCGATCGAGTTCAGAAAACTGAAAATCAAGGCTGATAAATAAATTCCAGTACTGTATTTGTACGGCGGCTACTTCTCCAAAGTACCATACAGGCAGATACTATTTTTGTCTGATGTGAACACGAGACTTCATCAATTCTTCTGGCATTCTCGTTTAATTCTGCTACAATAAATAAAGTATCTTTTTGAATTACCAGATAACGATTTACAGAGGGTACTTTTTCCTGCCTTAACTCTCGCCGGATGCGTGTGTGAAACACTCACGACATCCAATATTTTACAATCCTGATTCCACCAGCGTTCTTTCATTTTGCGATCGCGCAGAACTTAATTGGTCATACCATGAACGGATTTCAGAAACTATTTTCGATCTGCCTGCTGTTGACTGGCATTCTGATCCCCAGCCCCGTTTGCGCCAACCCGGCGAACCGCCAGGCCTTTGTCCGCTACTTCGGGGAGTACCTGCCTGCGAATCTGAATTCCTGCAGCGTCTGTCATGTGGGAGCGCATGCGGAAGGTGCCGAATCACTCGAAGACTTCCCGCACAACCCTTTCGGAAACCAGTTGCGACTGGAAGCCGACAAGCTGCTCAAAGCGGATCGTGATCCTGAAATTAATTTGCGGCTCAAACTACTGTCCGAAGCAGACGCCGACAACGACGGGTTTTCCAATTTGCAGGAAATTCTGTTTGGCACTGCACCCGGCGACAAAACCAAATTCCCGGATGCCAAGGCAGCTGAAAAGCTGAAGCGGTTGACCGCTGATTTTACCGAATATAAAAGCCGTTATGCCTGGAAGCCCTTCAAGCCAGTGAATCGCCCCGAAGTCCCGCTGATCAAAGACGCGGACTGGGCCCGCAATCCCATTGATCATTTCATCGCCGCTGGTCATGAACAGGAAGGACTGCAACGCGCGAAAGAAGCCAGTCCGGAAATCCTGTTGCGACGCGTCTATCTCGACCTCATCGGACTCAATCCGACTCCTGCTGAGATTCAGGTTTTCCTCAAGGAACAGAACACCAATCCACAGGCTTACGAAGACGTTGTCACGCGCCTGCTGAACCACCCTGCTTACGGCGAGCGCTGGGGGCGTCACTGGATGGATGTCTGGCGGTACAGTGACTGGGCAGGATACAAACAAGCCCTCAGAGAGAGCCAGCGTCATATCTGGCACTGGCGGGACTGGATCATCGAATCACTCAATGCCGACAAAGGCTACGATCAGATGCTGGTCGAAATGCTGGCCGCCGATGAATTAAAACCCGATGACTGGGACACTCTCCGTGCCACCGGTTATCTGGCGCGGAATTATCACTCGAAACGCGATCAATGGATGGACGATGTCGTCAAACATACTTCGCAGGCATTCCTGGGAATCACCGTCGGATGTGCGAAATGTCACGATCACATGTATGACGAGATTGAACAGCGTGAATACTATGAAATGCGAGCCATTTTTGAGACGTACCATGTGCGCACCGACCGTGTCGAAGGTGTGCTGGACACAGCCAAGAACGGCATCCCCCGTGCTTACGACAAATCATTAACCGCCAAAACCTGGTTATTTGAGAAAGGGGATGAACGCCGCCCCGTCAAAGAGGAAGCCATTCCTCCCGGGGTTCCTACCTTCCTGGGCGGAGAATTTAAAGTCAGCCCCGTTTCGCTTCCGATGGTTGCCAGTCAACCCGCACGACGTGAAACAGTCAAAAAGGACCTGCTGTCACACGCCAGAAAAATGATGGAACAAGCCAAAGCGAAAGAACAGCGTGTGGCTGCGGAAAGCGAACTGGCAGTGTTGGAAGCTCAGTTTGCCATTGAGGAAATGGTAGCAAAAGGCGACAAGAAATCCGATACATGGAAAGAGGCCGCTCTAAATCTGGTCAAACTGCAGAGACAGTCAGCCCTCGAAAATGCCCGATGGAATCTGATCTCCGCAACACAGGAACAGCAAGCGGCCCAACAGGCATTGGAAAACGCGGAAGCCAAAAAGAAAAAGTCCGTCATTACCAAAGCAAAACTACGGTTGAAAAAAGCAGAGCAACAGCACAAAACCGCAGAGACGGCTCTTAAAAAAGCGGAAACAGATTCCAAGGCCAAGCTGACTACCAAATACACACCGCGCAAGCAGCCCGTCTATCCCAGGTCCAGTTCAGGCCGTCGGCTCGCATTTGCCCGCTGGCTGACAGATGGCAAAAACCCTTTGACAGCACGCGTCACCATGAACCATATCTGGCTGCGTCACTTCGGCCAGCCGATTGTTCCCACCGTCAACGAGTTCGGCGGGAACGGACGTGGACCGACCCACCCTGCCCTGCTCGACTGGCTGGCAGCAGAACTGGTTAAGCAGGATTGGAGTATGAAAGAAATGCACCGCCTGATTGTCACCAGTTCCACTTATCGGATGGCGGGTACAGGATCTGAGGAAAACCACAAAATTGATCCTGACAATAAATACTACTGGAAAAAATCTGCCATGCGGATGGAAGGGGAAATCGTCCGCGACAATCTGATATATATTCCCGGTCGTCTGGACCCACAGCTTGGCGGCCCTGATATCGATAATACCCAGGCCCAGGATTCCGTTCGCAAAAGTATCTATCTCAGACACGCCCATGAAAAGCTGGTGGAATTCGTACAGATTTTTGATGGTCCCAGTGTCACTGAATGCTATATGCGCGACATGAGCGTTCAGCCTCATCAGGCACTCGCCATGGCGAATAGTAAACTGACTTTTCAGGCGACTGAAGCGTTGACACAAAAACTGCTCAAACAGACATCAGGCAAAATTGATGACTTTATCCAGCAGGCGTTCCTCAGCATTTTATCCCGCCATCCCGATGCCGCAGAACAGAAAATGTGCCGTGAATTCCTGACTCATGCTTCTGAATCCAGCGACATCAAACCATCAACAGACCAGTTTCAGAAATTGGTCACCGTCCTGTTCAACCATAATGATTTCGTCACGATCCGCTGAGGATCGACATTGACTGATAACAGAAAGACATTGATATGTCACACATGCCTCACACAAATCGCCGTCGATTCCTGACCGACACCGGAATGGGTATGACCGGAATGGCCATGACCTCACTCCTGTTTCAACAAGGCGAACTGCAGGCTTCTGCTCCCGGAGAAGGTCGCCACCTGGCTCCCCGCGCCAAATCAGTCATCTGGATTTTTCTGATTGGCGGACTCAGCCATCTGGAAAGCTTCGATCCCAAGCCGGCGCTCAACAAGTATGCTGGAAAATCAATCGAAGAAACTCCGTTTGCGGAAACGGTTCTCAATAAAGACAAAATCAATAAAGTACTGCTTGATCCTTCCAAACAGAAACGAAAGATCTATAAATCGCTGATGCCGCTGCAGACCGGCTTTAAAAAGTACGGCGAAAGTGGACTCGAAATCAGCGACTGGTTCCCGCACATGGGTTCCTGTGCCGACGACCTGACTCTGGTCCGCTCCATGTGGACCATCGATAACAACCACGGTGCGCAGCTCACTTATCACACCGGTCGTAAGATTACGGAAGGCGCTTTCCCAACCGTCGGATCCTGGGTCAGTTATGGACTGGGTACAGCCAATCAGAACCTGCCACATTATGTCGTATTGGGAAATCCCAGTGCTGACTGCTGTGGAGCCGCCTGGACACACGGTTCTTCTTATCTTGGACCAGAACATGCCGGCGTTCGTCTGAAAGTCGATCCCAAAGCACCACTCTCTTTTGTACGTTCTGCAGATAAATCATTGACGCCCACTGAACAACAGGAAATGTTCGGCCTCCTCGGAAAACTCAATCGCCAGACAGGCATTCATTATCCTGATGACAAAAACCTGCAGGCACGAATCAAATCTTACGAACTGGCGTTCCAGATGCAGTCCGCCGTCCCCGATGTTATGAATTTTCAGGAAGAAACCCAATACGTGCAGGACCTGTATGGTCTCGGCGACTCTTCCACAAAAGCTTTCGGTGAAAAGTGTCTGGCAGCACGACGTCTGAGCGAACAGGGAGTCCGTTTCATCCAGTTGTTCCACGGCTATCGTGGAAACGCCGGTGCCTGGGATTCCCATCGAGATATTAAACGCCTGCATTCAAAGCTTGCTAAAGAAGTGGACCAGCCGATTGCCGGTCTCATCAAAGACCTGAAACTGCGTGGTCTGCTGGATGAAACAATGGTCGTCATTGGTTCCGAATTCGGACGTACTCCGGGTGCCGAATACCGCGAAAGCAACAAGACCGTTGCCGGTTCCGGCCGCGATCACCATCCGCATGGCTTCAGTATCGCCATGGCAGGAGGGGGCATCAAAGGTGGTCATGTTCACGGCGCTACGGACGAACTTGGTTTCCATGCAGTTGAAAATCGGCATTACGTGACCGACCTGCATGCCACGGTACTGCATCAGATGGGACTCGACACGACCCGCCTGAATTATCCCGGTCGACAACGCCTCGAACGCGATTACGGCGAAGTCATCCACGATATTATCGGCTGATTCATAAAAAGACAGAGCGTCAGGCTTGTTTCTTTTTCTCTTCTTCTGTCATCCGGTAGACGCGAACCGCTTTATCTGAGTGTGCCACGATCAGATGCCGGGCATCGCTCAAGAGGTCCAGCCCCCGGGCAGCCGTTGGCAGTTTCATCGTATGGAAAAACTCACTCTCCTCCGGCTTCCGAAACCATAGCTCTCCTTTACCACTCCGGTTGGCACCGGCGCCGATCAGAAACCCATCGGGATGGTACCGCACGCCCCAGGCAATTCCCTGAAACGTTTTATCCGGCTTGAGCCTTGTTTTCTCTTGACCGGATTTCCAGTCAAACAACATGATAATGGGATCTTGGACACCCGCGAAAGAATTCACTACGTTGGTTATCCCGGCTGTTGCCAGTTCACTTCCATCAGGACTGAACTGCAGATCTCTCGCACCTCCCATGTCGGCGGCAAACTTTTTGTCGTAACCGGTCATCACACTCGCATCGATATTGCGTGTCTGTTTCCCGGTCTCCAGGTCCCAGATATAGATTACCCCCATCAGATCCTGGGACACCAGTTGTTTTCCCTGTGGATGAAAATCAACCGCATACACGTGTCGTTCATGACCGGAGAAGCTCTGCAGCAGCTTCCCGGATTTCAGATCCCAGACTTTGACCAGCAGATCATTTCCACAAGTCGCCAGTTTAGTCTGATCGGGAGAAACACGAACCCAGCGTGCCGACCCTTTGTGGGCCGGAATTGTCATTTTGGCTTTCGGTTCAGCTTCACGTAGATCCCAGACTTTAATATCTCCGCCCCAGCAGGCTGAATACAGCGTATTACCGTCCGCAGAGAAATCAAATGACCTGACCCAGCTTGTATGACCGGTCAAGGTTCGCTTGGCTTTTGTTTTATAATCCCACACATGGACATCCAGGTCTTCCGCACCAGCGACAATAAAGCGGCTGGTGGGATCGACTCTGCAGGAAGTCAGCGGTACCGTATGCTTGAGTTCGGCCACCATGTGTGTTTTCACTGGATCGATGGCTTCATAGTCGACGGCTGGTTTCTGTGCTTCTACTGGCCCATCCAGAACCGGCTTACTGGCTGCGACAGCTTTACTGCTGTTGACACTCATGCTAACAACTCCTTGATGGGCGACGCGGCGGGATCCCCAATGGGTACCGAGCGACCTGCGATCTCGTGATCTCTCGTCGAATCTATCCCCAAAGCCTGCAGGTAGGTATGGAACAGATGCCCTGCATCGACTTCACGCTCTGCGACCGCCGTCCCTTTGTCATTGGTCTTTCCGATGATGGCACCGGGCTGAATTCCACAACCGCCCAATGCAATCGACCAGGCCGTCCCCCAGTGATCGCGTCCATAACGCACATTGATTTTGGGGGTGCGTCCAAATTCCGAATAGACCATGACCAGCGTACTTTCCAGCATGCCCCGCTCATGAAGATCGTCCAGCAGCATCGAGAATGTCTTGTCGAACTCGCCCAGCTGTTCTAAATGAAAATTGAAATTTTCAGCATGCGAATCATAACCGTGATGAGTGACTTTCACACACGTCGCATTATTCTCCAGCAGTGTTCGCGCCAATAGACAGTTTCTACCGAAATCATGCTTACCATAACGCTCCAGATCGATGTCTGCCGGCGCTTTTTCAAAGAAGGTTTTACGCGACATTAACTTTTCCGCCTGCTGAAATGAGGCATCGAATGTTTCTGTCATCGCCTTACCACGGCCGGCTTGAAACTGCTGGTTGAACTGCTGACGCAGTTCCATTCGTCGTGTCGCCGCGGATTGCGCCAGTCCTTTTGGTAATGACAGATTTTTCGGTGGAGTGACGCCCTGAAATTTCAATTGAGCATGTCGAGCCCCCAGAAACGCTGAGGTACTGTCAGATAAACCCCGCGTCGAAATATGAATGTATCCAGGCAACTCCGCTTTTTCAGGTGCCAGATATTTCGAAGCGATGGACCCCACGTAGGGATATTCGCCGGCCCGTCTCCCTTTTTCCATAAACAGGCGACCTTGCCTGTGATCGTTGGTTTTCAAATTGATGCTACGAACAATCGAAAGGTGATGCATCCGCTGCGCCGTGTAAGGCAGCAGTTCTGAAATATGCATTCCCGGAACGGAAGTCGAAATCGCACGGAAGGGGCCTCCGAATTCCGTCCCCGGTTTGGGGTCCCACGATTCTAGCTGGCTCACGCCTCCCTGCAAATAGACCTGCAAAATCCGTTTATGCTGCCCGTCGACCTGTTTTGCAACTGCCGGTGAGCCTGACAAACTGAATGCCAGTGTTCCCCCCGCAGCTCCCGCCAGAAACTGACGTCGTGCTACCTGGTGATCAAGCTGCTGACAGCCTTGATTTCGTTGCATCGTTGGTCTTTCTGCTGAGTGAGGTTGATAAGGGGTTGATAGATTAATGATTAAACCGGAATTCGTCTGAAGCCAGCGCTGCCCAGACCAGTTCAGGGATTCCCTTGTGGGTTTCCTGCTGACTCACTTTCAAAAACTCGACCACCTGTGTTATTTCTGACTCGTCAGGAAAGCGGGAAAAGACGGCCAGATACAATTCTTCGGCAATTTCCTTTTCAGATTCCAGTTTCTTCAGCCGCGCTGTCAGATTGTTTCCTCCGGGAACCAGCCAGGATTGGATTAAGGGCCCATTCAAAAGAAATAACGCCTGATTTGCGGAAGCATCAAACCGGGACGACTGCGCTCCCACAGTGCCAAACGTAACTGTAAAGGAATCGACATTTCTCCACAGTGCATCATGCAATGCTTCTTCCTGCCAGCGTGCATCTGCTGTCAACTTGGGTCCCTTTTGGGGATCATCTTTAATTTTTTTTGCCTTCAGGCCATTCAGTGTTCTTTCTGTTATTCCCGTCGCCTGCATCATCGACCAGGCCAACTGCTCCGGTGACAATGGTTTCAAGAGACCGACACGATAATCGGGTTTGTCAGTCGACTTCGCATCTGCTTTCTGGTGGCTGTTCCGCTGATAGGTCTTCGTCAGCGCCAGCTCTCGAATCAGATACTGCAAATCGTAGTCCTGCTCCTGTAACCCGGTTGTCAATAGCCTGAGGACTTCCGGATGAGTCGGTGGATTATCGGAATGCCACATATCGAGCGGTTCGACCAGGCCACGCCCCATCATTAACGCCCACAGTCGATTGACGATATTATTCTGGAACGCCTGATTTTCCGTGCTGGTAATCGCATCCGCCAGTTGCAGCCGACGACTGTAAACCGGTATCGAACGCACGTTCTTGGCCGGTTTGACTTTGTAAGGTTCTTCAGGAATCTTGGGATCAGGTATCTCAGGCAGATCCAGCACACGCGGCGCCGTCTTGCCTTCTTCTTTCGTGAAGACTGAGGTAAATGCGACTTGCCCTTCCGCTTTTTCACCGATCGACGTTTTTTTTGTTTTCGGATCTCTGAACAGATAGCTGCGACTTAAAAACGCATTCAGCCCATGGTAGTGGCGTTGCAGATAATCATTCACATTCGGATGGTCATGACATTGGGCACACTCTAAATCCCGCCCCAGGAACAGACGCCCCAGATCCCGAGTGACCTGCTCCGCTTTCAATTCCCGATCCAGTAGAAATTTGGCAGCCGGTCGGGTTTTCTCATCCGTGCCATCAACGGTCAGCATTTCCTGAACCAGATCATCCCAGTGCCGGTTTTCCAGAAACGACAGGCGCAGATAATTCCGCCAGTCCTTTGCCGGGACATGTTTATCGGGATGACGTTCCATCAGCATTGTGTCAAACACATATTGCATCCGACGGGCATATTCGGGAGATGCCAGCAGGCGATCGATTTCCTGAACACGTTTGTCAGTGGCGGAATCAGCAACGAACGTCCTCACTTTCTCTGCCGGCGGAATTGTTCCGGTCAGGTCGAGTGTAATGCGCCGTAAAAACGTCGCATCATCGGCGGAAGCGGCCGCCTGTTTTTTAAACTGCGGGTCACCGTTATTAAGAGCGGCATCAATCCGCTCATGAAGAGGCGGTTGTGCAGACACCGGTACTGCAAAAACAGCGATCAGGATCGCAGAATACGTGAGCAGTTGTGGGATGGAACGTAAGCTCATAAGATCACGCGATTCAGGCAGGAAGTAACATGAGGGACCAGTGGACACCATGCATCAACTGGCATTCATATGATACCTTAACCCTGTCACACATTCAATATTTTTCTGCATAACCTGACATTTTTTGGGAAGTTCGATCACCACAGTGAACTCAGCGAAAATCAGTAATTTCCCGAAAAACGTCTAAACTGCCTGCTTTATCAACGCTTGCCATAGACGGGGGGTGTCCAGCCTCTGGGCAGTCGTCCCTGTGGTCGCACGCCATAGGCGTCAGCGGGAATCGGATTCTCATTGGCTGTATGCAGTGGCAGATCATCGGGCAGATGCTTGATCTTGAAGTCTTTGTACTGAATTTTCATCTGCGGCCCAACATGAACCTGCACCGCCAGTACGCCTTCCAAAGCACGTCCTTTTTCATCCAGATCAATCAAATCTGCCGTCTTATGGTCGTCTATCCAGTGCTGATGATGATTGCCTGCTACCAGTACCCGGAACTCATGCCATTCATCAGGTGCGAATGGCTTCACTGCGATTTTTCCCACAACCCAGGGCTGCCCTTCAGGATCGATGATGACCTTCTCACCGGTATGTGAAAGAATCCGCCGCCCTTTCTCTTCATAGAGCATGCCGTTGTAATTCGGGTTATTCGCCACCACATCACACTGATAACCGGTCACAATATCCAGACCGAGATCGGGACGTGAAGTTCCTCGATATTGCAGGCCACTGTTTCCGCCGGCAGTCACTTTGACTTTAACTCTCAGATCAAAATTGCGAATCGTGGAATCCTTCCACGTGATGAACCGGTTCATCTTCAGGGTACCGTCAGTCTTTCCTGTCAGAGCTCCCTCTTCAACAGACCAGTATTGCGGATCACCGCTCCAGTGACGCAGACTCTTGCCATCAAATACTGGGACAAAGCCCTCGGAATCAGGTCTGGCCCCCACCGCTGCAGAGGCAGCGGGATGGGGAACCGTGGAATCAGTAAATTTCCCTTTTAAGGGATCGAGAGGCCCGCCCAGTTCGTTCACACGCGATGTCGTCCGCTCACGCATTTCTTTTAATGTGTCCTGAAACTGTGGATGTCCTGCAAGATTCACCAGTTCATCGGGATCCTGTTTCAGGTCGTGCAGAAACTCATGACCACCATGATCAAAATACCGCACGTATTTGAAGCGGTCATTCCGCAGACCTTCAAAAGCGGGAATACGATTGCGGACTGCAAAGTGTTCGTGAAATGATTCTTTTCGCCAGTTGTCAGGTGTCTTTCCCGCGACGATCGGCTGCAGGCTCTTTCCCTGGTAACGCTCAGGAACTTTTACTCCCGCCCAGTCAAGAAAAGTCGCAGGCAGGTCCAGGTTCAACGCGGGGGCGCTGACGACCTGACCACGCTGATCTGCGGCAACGCGGGGATCGACGACAATCAATGGAACATTCAACGCCTCTTCATAATGCGACCATTTCCCGGCAAAGCCGCGATTCCCCATGTAATAGCCGTTGTCTGCTGAATAGACGATAATCGTGTTCTTATCCAGGCCTGCTTCTTTCAAAGCTGCCAGGAATCGACCGATGGCTCCGTCGATGCCACTCACCATTCGGTAGTAGGCCCGCATATTGGTCTGGTATTTGTCGTCCGTATTCCACCGCCAGAAATAACGTTCCCGATTAATCGTTGTCTTGAGAAAATCAGGTTGCCCGTCAAAGATCTCTGGTGCATTCAAGCGGGGCGGTGCAATCGTCACGTCTTCATACATTCCAGCTACGGCACGTGGCCAGGGAAAATGGCCAATCCCCGGGCGACGATCACTGTCTTCCGCGTGACAGGCATTAAACCACAGATTCAAAGCAAACGGTTTGCCCTTTGGTTGTGTTTTCAGAAATTCGATGCCCCGGTCTACGATCAGTTCGGTCTCATGACGCAGACTGCCATCCGGCTGTTTTTTGTAATACGGATTTCTGCTGAACGCTTCGAATTCATCAAAGTGCTTTTCTCTCTGAAACCCCTTCGGCATCTTCGCATGCCATTTTCCATAGAAACCGACACGATATCCGTTTTCCCGCAACAGATCTGTATACAGGGTTTCGACAGCATCGGGACGAGTCATCTCCGGATTAGCGGGCGTACCATAACTGCGCCCCGTTAAGCCGGTCAGAATTGTGGTGCGGCTCACCCAGCAGATCGCCTGACTGACGCAGGCATTCGAAAACCGGGTTCCCCGGACGGCCAGTTCATCAATATTAGGAGTTTTGACAACCTGATTGCCGTAACAGCCTAAAGTGCTGGTTGTCTGATCGTCGGCGAAGAAAAAGACGATATTCGGTTTATCGTCTGCATACAGAGAACCGAATGAAACAAAGAACAGTACAGTCAGATGCAGGATTAATTTCATGGCTGTAGATTCGCTGAATTGAGTTTTGAAACTTCCGGCTCTTCCCTTCATGCCGGTAATTGGATGCAAACCGCTGTTTCCTGATGCGGATGCCTGCATAACACTGTAACTGACCGGAAAGGCAAAGGCGACTCTACTCTCTGAAAAATCAGGCCTCGCCGAATCAAAGACTTGTAACCGGGGGGAACAGATCATTAGAATAGTAAGTCTACTTTATTAAACCTGCCACGACTTTCGCGCAGGTTCATGTACCGTTATTACGACATCAGTTGCTGAGACGGACATGAATCGCAAACGAAACATTCACTGTGCTCACAGATGGAAAGCCTGCCTGCAATATGACTGATCAGGGATATCGCACCTTTCTGACGACGATTCTGATAACCCTGCTGCTGATCTCTTCGCGCACTTCTGCCGCTGATAAAATAATTGATTTCCAGCGGGACATCGCCCCTATTTTGCAAAAGCACTGCCTGGGCTGTCATCAGGACCGTGTTCGCCAGGGGGGACTTGCGTTGCACTCCGCAGTGGAGATCTACAAAGGAGGCGAAAGCGGAGAGATTATTGACCCCGGTGACCCCGATTCCAGTTACCTGATGGACCTGCTCACTCCACATGACGGAGCCGCAGAGATGCCCCAGGACGCTGCACCTCTGACAGAAGACGAAGTACAGGCATTTCGACTCTGGATCAAACAGGGTGCTCACTGGCCGGATCACCTGGTACTGGAGCCTCCCGTATTATGGTCTCTGAAATCTCTGCAGCGTCCGCAAGTCCCTGCCATCGCACAACCATCTTCAGAGTTCCCGATTCGCAATCCAATCGATGCGTTTGTCGCTGCCCGACATCAGTCTGCCAAAGTTCAACCCGCACCACAGGCATCGAAACGAACACTCATTCGCCGTCTCTATCTCGATCTCACCGGTTTACTGCCGACTCCAGAAGAAGTCGCTGTATTTGTTGCAGACGAAGATCCTGCCGCCTACGAAAAGCTGGTTGACACGTTGCTGGCATCTCCTCATTTTGGTGAGCGCTGGGGTCGTTTCTGGCTGGACCTGGCCCGCTATGCAGACAGTGACGGGTATCTCGGAGACAGTATCCGACCCCATGCCTGGGTCTATCGTGAGTGGGTTATCCAGGCCATCAATGAAGACATGCCCTTCGATCAGTTTTCCATCGAACAGCTGGCAGGAGATCTGCTGGAAAAACCAACAGACACCCAACTCATCGCCACCGGCTTTCATCGCAACACATTGAGCAATACGGAAGCGGGCGTCGATCTCGAATTATATCGCACGAAAGAACTCGTCGACCGCGTGAATACCACTGGCATGATCTGGCTCGGATTTACGCTGGGATGTGCCGAATGTCATGATCACAAACACGATCCGATCTCACAGAAAGAGTTCTACCAGTTTTATTCATTCTTCAATAACGCCGACGATTCCAGCGTGAAAGTCAGTCGAGACTGGGACAAAGCGGAATACCAGTCAAAACAGAAACAATGGCAGCCAGCATATGATAAAGTTTTGGATTCATTGCAAGAGTTTGAGAAGCCCGATCTCACCGCGGAACAGAAAGCAGAAATCACCACAATACTGGATAAATACAGGAAATCATCCGACCTCAAAAAGATTACCTCTCACTATCAGACAAAACAGCCAGGCTGGGACAAACTTTATTCTCAGCTGGAAAAACTTTTGAAATCCCGCCCTTCCCCGCCGTCAATCAGGGCTCCCACCTTCAAAGAACGAACGAAAGACCGCCGCGACACGTTCGTGCATGTCAGGGGGATCTACAATCAGCATGGCGAACAAGTTAACCCGGGCACACCCGCAGTCCTCCCCGAGTTCAATGCAGGGAAACCGTTAACAAACCGCCTGGATCTGGCACATTGGCTGTTTCAAGAGAATAATCCGCTCACCCCCCGCGTTGCCGTCAATCGGATCTGGCAGCATCTGTTTGGACGCGGTCTGGTCGCGACTCCCAATGACTTCGGCACCAAAGGAGAACCGCCTACACATCCGCTGCTGCTCGACTGGCTGGCGGCAGAATACAAATCACAAAACTGGAGTCGCAAAGCGATGATTCGGCTGATCGTCATGTCATCGACCTACCGTATGTCATCCGCAGCGAATGCTCGACAGATGGCACACGATGTGAACAACCAGTTACTCTGGCGGCAGAACAGTTATCGTGTCGAAGCAGAAATTGTCCGGGATATTCATCTCACCGCCAGTGGATTACTGGACCGCACGATTGGCAGGCGGGGAATACGTCCTCCCCTGCCCGCCTTTGTCACCGATGTCGGTCGTAGTGTGAAATGGCCCGCCACGGAAGGTAGCGCACGTTATCGCAGAGGCATGTATATCGTCTTTAAACGCACAGTCCCCTACCCGATGCTGATGACATTTGATGCACCGGATGCCACAGTTTCCTGCAGCCGCCGCGAACGCTCAAACACACCACTCCAGGCACTGACCCTGCTCAACGGGCCAATGTTTTTCGAAAGTGCCCAGGCTTTGGGAAAACTCATGTGGGAACAGCATCAGGACGATCTGCCGGCTGCGACAGAAGAGATGTTCCTGCGCTGTTTTTCCCGCCCTCCTGCCCCCCGCGAACAGGAATACCTCAGTGCAGCGTATGCTGACCTGCTCTACCTGGCGGAAAACAATCAAACGAAAACACAACCAGCAGAGCCTGCGCAACTGACCGCGATGATTCAACTGGCGCGAATTATCATGAACCTGGATGAATTTATCACGCGAGACTGACCACCATGCAATTACCGCAACACAATGATCTTAACGCATTGAACCGGCGCCGCTTTTTCGCTACCGGTGCCAGCGGACTGGGTACACTCGCCCTGGCATCGCTGATGAAACAGGATGGACTGCTGGGGGCTGAACAGCAACTGGCCCATTTTGCCCCCCGCGCGAAACGCTGCATCTACCTGTTCATGGAAGGTGGCCCGAGCCAGATGGATCTGTTTGATCCCAAACCGCGTCTGAATGAACTCGACGGTCAGCCGATGCCCGAGTCCCTGTTGAAAGACATCAAGTTCGCCTTCATCCAGAAAGAAGCAGCCCGCATCATGGGCAGTCCGCGTACATTCAAACGCTATGGTGAATGTGGGATGGAACTCTCCGATCTGCTGCCTCACCTGAGTACCTGTGTTGACGATATCGCCTTGATCCGCTCCATGCATTGTGAACAGTTCAATCATCTGCCCGGTCAACTGATGATGCTCTCCGGCTCGGATCTGCAGGGCCGTCCGACGCTCGGCTCCTGGCTGAACTACGGTCTGGGAAGCGAATCTGAAAACCTGCCTGGCTACGTGGTTCTGGCAACTTTGGGACGGGGATTACCGGGAGGCGCCTCCAGCTGGTCGAGTGGTTTTCTACCTTCGCAATATGCGGGCACGCTGTTTCGTAACCAGGGAAGCCCGGTCCTGAATCTGGCAAACCCGCCTGAAATCTCGTCAGCAGCCCAGATGCGCAGCCTGCAAACCATTAACGAGCTAAACGGCCTGCGTTACGAACAGATCGGAAATCCGGAAATCTCCAGTCGCATCAAAGCATATGAGCTTGCCTTTCGCATGCAGCAGACAGCGCCTGAACTCCTCGATCTTTCAGGCGAAACCAAAAACACATTAGAAGAGTACGGCGTCACACGCGAAGAAGCTTCCAAAAGCAGTACTTCCGGCTTTATGGGTTCCTATGCCCGCAACTGTCTACTGGCACGACGCATGGTGGAACGGGGCGTACGGTTTGTCTCCCTGTTTCTCTCGACCTGGGATCATCATAGTTCCCTTAACAGTGGACTGGAACGGTACACAAAGATTTCCGATCAGCCTGTTGCCGCATTGCTGAAAGATCTGAAGCAGCGGGGGCTGCTTGATGAAACACTGGTCGTCTGGGGCGGTGAATTCGGGAGAACACCGCTGGGAGAGAATCGAGTCAATTTCAAGAAAGTCACCGGTCGCGATCACCATCCCTACTCCTTCAGCATGTGGTTGGCAGGCGGTGGCATCAAGGGGGGACAGGTAATCGGTGAAACGGATGAAATTGGCTGGGGGGTCACGAAAGATCCCGTGCATGTCCACGATTTACATGCCACAATCCTCAAACTGTTCGGTCTGGACCACGAAAAACTGACCTACCGCTTCCAGGGTCGCGACTTCCGCCTCACCGATGTTTCAGGGAACATCGTGGAACAACTCCTGGCATAGTGTCAGACAGCAGGGACCGCCTTCATGCGAGAATTCTTCCTATTCTGTATTCTATTATTCAGTGGTGCTACCAACTTGCAGGCACAGACTGAATACCGCGTCCTGCCGCGTGATTTCAACTCTGATAAAACACAACAGATGATGCGGTCTTATCTGCGTCAACAGGTCCATGCTGCCATGGATAAACGACGCAGTGAACTCGAAGCAGCGTTGAAATCAGACAAAGGAATTTTCGATTATCAGCAGAAGCGACGCACAGCATTAGTGGATTCATTGGGAACACTCCCCGAACGCACACCGCTCCACGCACAAACGCTGGGAACCATCCAGCAGCCCGGATTCACCATTGAAAAGATTCTCTATGAGAGTCAGCCCGGCTTTCATGTGACTGCCAACCTTTATCGCCCCGCAGGAGCCGGTCCGTTCCCCGCGATTCTGCATCCGGTGGGCCACAGTGAAAACGGTAAAGCCTACGAATCGTATCAGCGAGCCAATCGTCTGCTGGTCCAACATGGTTTTATCGTACTCTGCTTTGATCCCATCGGTCAGGGAGAACGCAAACAGATCCTCGATGCAACAGGAACGCCACATCACCGGGGAAGTCATGAGCATCAGGAACTGGGCGTGGCCCCGATCCTGCTGGGACGCAGCCTGGGAACCTATATGCTGTGGGACGGTATCCGCGGCATTGATTATCTCTACAGTCGTCCCGACGTGGATCAATCGCGAATCGGCTGTACCGGGAACTCTGGTGGCGGCAACCTGACCAGTTACCTGATGGCGTTTGACGATCGCATCGTGGCGGCAGCCCCCGGCTGTTTCATGACGACACATCGCTTCAAAAACGAAAGTCCCGGTCCCGGCGACGCAGAACAGAACCTGTATGGGCAAATCGGATCTGGTTTCGATCATCCCGATTACATTCTGACGCGTGCTCCCAGACCAACGCTGATCCTCGCTGCGACCAAAGACTTCGTCCCCATCGAGGGCACCTGGAATGCGTATCGTCAAGCCAAACGAGTTTATACACAGCTCGGTTATCCCGAACGCGTTAATCTGATTGAAGCCAATGACAAGCATGGATTCAGTCAGCGTCTGCGTGAAGGTGCCGTCCGCTTCTTTGCCCGCTGGCTTCAGGGACGACAACTGGAAGTTTTCGAAACGGAGGACACTCCCGTGCTGACCGATCAGGAACTGCAGGTCACTCCCCAGGGGCAGGTGCTCAGTCTGAAGAACGAACGCAGTCTGTTTGACCTTTTCACCAACTACGAACAACAGCTGGTTGAGAATCGCCCCCCTCTCACACGCAAGCTCATACGCCAGGTCACAGGTATTCGTAACCTCAAAGATCTGCCAGAACCCGGTATCAGACTTCTGGACAGCAAAGAATCGTCGAGCTCTCCCCAGCGTCTCGTCATCACTCCGGAACCTGGTATTTCACTTCCTGCCCTCTATTGGCCTGACGGAAAAGCAACGCCTGTTCTGATTGCTCCCTCCTCTGGAATGAATTCCAGCGTCAACACAGCGCAACAACTTAATGCCCAGGGGCATCCCGTACTGGTTGTCGAAGTACGCGATACGGGAGAAACGAAAACCAGAACCTGGCGTTTTCCTGGCGCAGATTATTACATTGCCCACATGCTGGGACGTTGCTGGCTGGCTATGCAGGCGGAAGATTTACTGATTTCCGCACGCTGGCTGCAATCACAACACAAAGACAAATCAGTGGAACTCCAGACGGAGGGAGAACTCGGTCCCGCTGCGCTGCATGCTGCGACACTCGAACCGGCGCTGATCTCTGAACTGAAATTGAAAGAAACTCTGAATTCGTGGCACGAGCTGATGACATCGCGTAACGCATTTCATCACCTGCACATGGCCGTTCAGAATGGACTGTCTTATTATGATTTAACTGACCTTGATACTTTAAGATCCAAGAAATAATTTTCTCCGAGGATACATCCATGAATTTCATCGACGTTGCCCGCTGCTTTGTAACCGGCATTGCATTGTTTATACCAGCCTGTCTGTTTGCGGCTGAGAGTAAACCGAACGTACTGCTCATTCTGGCGGATGATGTAGGCAGCGATGCCATCGGCTGTTACGGAGGCCGCAGTTACCCCACGCCACACATTGACGCCCTTGCAAAGGGAGGTATGAAATTCAATCACGCTTACGCCATGCCGGTCTGCCACCCGACGCGCGTCTGTCTGATGACCGGTCGTTATCCGTTCCGCTTTGCAAAAGCCGGATCAAAATGGGGAGATTTTCCCCGTGACGCCGAAGGGATTACCATCGGCAACCGCATGCAACAGGCCGGATATGCCACTGCTGTCGCTGGTAAATGGCAACTCTGCATGATGAAAAACGACAAACAGCACCCCAGCCGCGTGGGGTTTGATGAATGGTGTCTGTTCGGGTGGCACGAAGGGGGCCGCTATCATCATCCCCTGATTTATCAGAACGGATCACTGCGAGACGACGCATCCAGTCTGTACGGACCTGAAGTTTATGCTGACTTCCTGATCGATTTCATGAAACGCAGCCATAACGCCGGTAAACCATTTTTTGCCTATTACCCGATGGCGCTTTGCCACGACGTAACAGACGACCTGAAGGACGAACACGTCGCCTACTACAAATATGGCCGCTGGATGACCTACGGTGAGATGATTGCTTCCATGGATGATATGGTCGGCAAAGTCGTCGCCTCCCTGAATGAGATGGGCGCGCGCGACAACACCCTGATCATTTTCACCACCGATAATGGCACTCCTGCTGCCAGTTATCTGACTGTGAATGAGAATGGAAAAATGGTGCGTCCCAAAGTCGTCTCGGTACAAAACGGGAAAATCGTCCCTGGTGGAAAAGGGAAACTTGACGACACCGGTACACGCGTGCCTCTCATCGCCAACTGGCCCGGTCACATCAAAGCCGGAACCGAGGTAGACGATATGGTTGACATGAGCGATTACCTGCCCACGGTCGCCGAAATCGCAGGGTTAAAAGCAGCGGACGTCCCCCGTGACGGCATCAGTTTTGCGCCCGTCCTGTTCGGTCAACCTGATCAGCGAAAAACACGGGAATGGATCTATATCGGACTCAAGAACAAGAGCTGTGTCCGTTCACCAGACTGGAAGCTGTATCGAGACGGTCGCTTTTACAATGTGGAGCAGGATCCCGGTGAAAAGTCGCTACTGAAAGCTGACCAGCTGACAGGTAATGCAAAACAAAACCATGCCGAGTTGACCAAAGTTCTGAGTGAACTGCAAGGTCCACTCAAACCATAGTCCAATTTTGATACAGCCGGCAGGTGCTCGTGATTGCCAACATTTCGTTGAGTTTTCTTTAGGATTCCCACGCGGACCTGTTATAATTTCGACTTGTTCCCGCCAGAAATACATGTGTCATTGTGGATGATATGACTGCATTTCATTGAACAAATCAGAATTTGGACATGGCCGACAGGATCCCTTGTATGAGTATGCGCTTAAGATTGTTTCTTTTCGTTCCACGATTACTTGCGATCTTCTTTCTACTGACAGGCATCTCCGAAGCATTCAGTGCGGCGGCTCCTCGTGTTTCCCGTGATTTACAGGTCTTCTACACATTCGATCAGGCACAGGGAACCAGCATCAAAGATCGTTCGGGGATCGGACAACCGCTTGATCTAAAAATCGATCACCTCTCTGCTGTCGAATGGAAAAACGATGGTTTACTGGTTCGCAATCCGGCAAAGATTATCAGCTCCACTCCCGCAACGAAAATTATATCTGCGATTCAACGTTCCAACAGTCTCACAGTCGAAGCCTGGATCACGCCCGCGAACCTTCGTCAACAGGGACCTGCGCGGATCATTTCGCTTTCGAAAAACTCCAGCCTGCGCAATTTTACACTCGGTCAGGATCAGCAGAAGTATGAAATGCGGTTGCGCAGTACATCGACCAGTTCCAACGGAATCCCGTCGACTTCCACTGCCGACCATACCGTCAAGACAACATTGACTCATGTCGTTTTCACACGTAATGCAGACGGAAATTCTTTATTCTACGTGAATGGCAAACAGCAAGCTCAGCAGCAGGTCAAGGGCAAACTCAGTAACTGGGATAAGGACTATCGACTGATACTGGCTAATGAAGTTACAGGTGATCGTCCCTGGCTCGGCGAATTTCATTTGCTGGCTCTGTTCAGCCGCGCACTCACCCCAAGCGAGGTGCAACAGAATTATCAGGCTGGATTACATACTTCCAGCAGTCCGAAACTCACAAAATTGGAAATCGCAGCTGCTGAAAACAAACAGCTGTTTGAAACACATATTGCCCCCTTATTTGCAAAACACTGTCTGGACTGCCACGACTCGGCTGCCCGAAAAGGCCAGCTCGATTTATCACGAAAATCGGCCGCACTGCAGGGGGGAGAAAGTGGGGTCGTACTCGTTCCGGGAAAGACAGCCGCCAGCCTGCTCTGGGAACAGGTCCATTCGGGAGAAATGCCCCCGGCGGGTGATTCTCTGACCAGTCACCAGAAAACGATGATAAAACAGTGGATTGACGGTGGTGCGAACTGGTCGATCGAAATGCTGGACCCTGCAGTTTACCTCCACGACAGCCGCGCCGGGAGTCACTGGCTGCAACGACTGACTGTTCCCGAATATATTGAAACCGTGCGCAGTTCTGTGAACATCGATATTGAAAAAGAGGCCCGTAAACTGCTCCCCCCCGATCTCCGCGCGGATGGATTCAGCAATACTGCATACAACCTGAATGTGGACCTCAAGCATGTGGAAATCTACGCGCGCCTGGCCGGGATCATCGTGGACCGCATGGATGTACTGCAATTTGCTGCCCGCTTTTCCAAAAGCCAAAAGCTCTCAACAGATGCGACCATGCGAAAGTTCGTCGCTGATATGGGAAAATGGTTGCTCCGGGGCCCACTGAACGACCGGGAAATCTCAACTTACAGCGGTATTGCCACCACGGTTGCCAGTGCCGGAGGGAATTATAAAGAAGCCGTCAGTCTGATTATTGAAGCCATGCTGCAGTCACCTCGCTTCATTTATCGGATCGAAAATCAGCGTGGCGATGGTCGAGCCTGGCCTGTGGGAGAATACGAACTTGCCTCACGCATGAGCTACATCATCTGGGGTGCACCTCCAGATCGTGAGCTAATGAGAATGGCTGACTCAGGTCGATTGCATCATCCTGAAATCGCGGCACAGCAGGTACAGCGTATGCTGTTGGACCCTCGTGCCCGAATCCGCTCACAACAGTTTGCTTCCGAATGGCTACACCTCGACCGACTCGATCATCTCAAACCAGCTTCCCGGAAATATCCAAACTGGAATCAGGCACTCGCTTCCGACATGCGTCAGGAAACGCTGGCATACTTTAATGAGCTCATCTGGGAACAAAATCGTCCCGTTGCCGATCTTTTCAATGCACAATTCACTTATCTCACACCTCGCCTGGCAGAGCACTACGGAATCAAGCCACAGGGTACCGGACTGAGAAAATACGATCTCACGGCAGTAGCCGCGCGGGGTGGCATACTTTCGCAGGGAAGCATATTAACCATTGGAGGGGATGACGCCTCAATGGTTACCCGTGGTCTGTTTATTCTGGAAGATGTCTTACGGGGAACCATCAAAGCGCCGCCCGCGGGTCTCGATATCACCCCCATTCCTTCCAGGCCGGGAATGTCGCATCGGGGAATCGCAGAACAGAGAATTGCAAACGCGGAGTGCAGTGGATGTCACTCCCGATTCGAACCGCTGGCTTTTGGCCTGGAAAAGTTTGACGGTCTGGGTGCATTTCATGAGCGGGATCAATATAAAAACCAGTTACGCGAGGACGGCGTGATTCTTTTCCCGGGTGAAGCAAATCCGGTTGCCTATGATTCCAGCGCAGCGCTGATGAATCTGCTCGCAGCCAGCCCGCGCGTGCAACAGACAATGACATGGAAAATCACTCAATTTTCGCTGGGACGACCATTAACCGCCACCGACGCAAACGATCTCGAACTGATTCACAAATCAGCACAAAAAGAAGGCGGAACGTATGCGAACCTCATCAAAGCAATTATTTTGAGTGATCTGGTACAAAAGACAAGAACAGAAAGCCAACATACGGAGACGGGAGAATGACATTTAAGCGGCTCAATCGAAGAACAATGCTGCGAAGTATCGGGTCAGCAACCATCGGACTTCCTCTCCTCGAAGAAATGCTGGCGACACAGGCATCTGCCGCGACTGCAGAACAGGTTCCTGTCAGGGCATTTAATGTATTTTTCGGTCTGGGGATCCCTGCCCCACTGCAGACTGAAGGTTTTGAAGGTGTTCTCGAACCACTCAAACCCTTGAGTAAAAAACTGCTGATTATGCGCAATGTCGATCAGATTCGCTGTGATGAAAAAGGGATCAACGCTCATTACGATGGTGCCTCAGGAGCTTTTACAGCGGAACCTCCCGACGGAGAAGCCAAATCAGGCGGACCTTCCATTGATCAGGTGATTCGCAAAGCCCACTATCCAGAGGGCCTTCCACGGGGAATGGTCCCCACTCTGGTAGGGGGCACTTTTTTCCGTCGCAGTCGTGTAGGCCGTTACGTGCACAGCTACAATCAGGATTGCACTGTCGCCGCCACGATGCAGGAAAAACCACGTGATCTGTTTGAACGCGTATTCGGCTCGATCTCATTATCCGAAGACGGCACTGATCTCAGAAAACGCAGGCTCAAACGCAGTGTGCTGGACTCAGTTGTCGCAGACTACCGCTTCTACACAGGTTCCAATTCTCCCTTGGGCGCTGTTTCGAAAGCACGCGTTGCCGATCATCTTGATCGGATTCGTGAATTTGAACAGCGTGCTTATGCGCTAAAAGAGAAAACTCCAAACGCCCCCACACTGCCACCCCGTTCGCAGATTCTACATGGCGGTCAGGCTGATCCCGGTGGCATGGGAATTGACATCACTCTTGAAGAGCTGACAACCGAATGGCGTTTGATGGCTGACTTATATGCCCTGGCCATTCAACTGGACCGGACTCGCTTTGGCGCACTCACGTTTCTGGCAGCGGGAGAACGGATTCGTCTGACCGGCGATTACGAATATAACGGAAAAAAACTCTGGCAGTTTGACGATGCCCGACAGCAGAAGGCTTCAGGCGACAAAGGCTGTAGCCACGAATGGTGGCACAAGTTTAATGAGAAAAAGAAAAATGAAGCCCTGCGGGCTCATGCTCATATGAAGATGCGCGAGATTGCCTACTTCCTTAATAAGCTGGATAACTCTGATGCGGTCGAAGCCAATGGCCAGACCATCCTGGAAAACTCTCTCATTACAATTTCCACTGAATCAGGAGATGGACGTCATAATGATGTCAAGCGGGAACTTTCGGGCGTTTTCCACGCGATCACCGGTGCCAATGGACGTTTTAAAACCGGAGAAGTCATGGACGTCAACGCCGAGGGTATGGATGTCTATAATACCATGCTTGCTGGTATGGATGTGAAAGACCGCCTGGGCCCCACAAGACGAGATGCCACCTCAATCGACGTGATTCGTCGCTGATACCTGAATTACTTTGAGTCACTGAGATTCTGGTTCGCCAGCGTCTTTTGCAACAATGATATGCGCGACGGTTCCTTTTCCGATTTCCGACTCCAGACGAAATTTCCCCTTGATCAGCGATAGACGAAACTCGATATTGCTTAACCCCATCCCCCCTGCATCTGACAGATGTGTTTCCAGGTGTTCTGAATCAAAACCAACTCCCTCATCGGCAACCGTGATTTCCACATCCTGATCTGAAACGGGATGCATACTGACATGGGCATGTGTGGCCTGAGAATGTTTAACAACATTAAACAGCACCTCACGAATGCATTCATAGAGTACGATTTTTGTCAGTTCTGCCTGCGGACTGACAGCATGATCCAGTTCCAGTGTCACTGTCAGATTGTACCGTTCCAGCATATTATGCGCTAGCCATTCGAGCGCCAACGCCAGACCTTCTTCATGCAGAACCACCGGATTCAACTCTGCGGTCAGTGAACGCGTGACTTCAAGACTCTGGTTTAACAGTTCATCTGCCCGCGCCAGTGTCAGATTTTCTGATTCAGAGTGCGCTTCCTTCCTGGCAATTCCCAGGTGGATGCGTACCCCGATCAATAACTGCTGGAGATGATCGTGCAGAATATTGGCCAGTTGGCGACGCTCCCGCTGTGCAGCGACAGCAACTGCCCGCGTCAGTTCGGCCTGCTTTTGTTCAGCCTGCTTTCGTTCGCTGATATCGACAATAATACCGGCGAAGATTTCAAACTGAGGCAGATCGGTGACAGATAGTTCAATAGGAATCATAGTGCCATTGCGATGGCAGGCTTGCAGTTCACGCCGTGCTCCGACGATATTTGAAATCCCCGTTTCCAGATACTGGGCAATATAATGATCGTGATTTTCCCGGATCGGCTGAGGCGTAAGCATGCTGACATTCTGACCGATCGCTTCACTCGCGGTATAACCAAACATCTTTTCTGCGGCAGGGTTAAAGGAATGGATCATCCCCCGGCGGTTGATCGTAATCACCGCTTCAATGGCAGCCTCGACTATCGCGTTTAACTGGGCCTGCGTTTGGCGTAACTTGCTGGATACAACCTGCTCTGCTCGAATCCGCTGCAGCGATTTTCGGAGAAGTTCGTTATCAACCGGTTTGATAAAATAATCCGCAATTTCGTTTCGGAAGGCGAGGATCATATTTTGAACTTCTGTTCGAGAAGTAATTATGATTAACTCGGCATCCTTCGCCAGATGCTGTATCCGGGGAAGTAATTCATCCGTTCTACCATCAGGTAATTCATGCTCAAGAATGATCAGGAAGTAATCTGACCAGTTATCCCGGTCCATCAGTTGTGCGACGGTCTCCACGGTATCGACCTGGAAACCTTCTAGCGAGAGAATCTGCATGATCTGTAATCGGGATTCCGGATCAGGTTCGACCAGCAGTACTGGAAATCTTTTTCTGTCTGACATAGTTCTGTCTCTCAAAGCAAATACGGTGAAACCGCCAGGTCAGCCACTGAAAAGCTACTCATTTTTCCGTAACGCTGTAAATAAGAATGATCGAATGGACACACACGGAACCCTTCTGGGGATTTCCCCTATGAAACTACAGCTGATTTTCCGATTACTGTTATGCTTCTGGTCGTATAAGCTGATTTCTACTGACATCCTGCATCAAACCGGAAGGATCGCGAGCATTTTATCCAAGTAATCAGAACATCCACTGCGATTACTGGAGTCATTATCGCACGTTACTTTGCTATTCATACAGCCGAAACAGGAACTTAATAAAAGTTGTGACAATAAGGCTGTTAAAGCAATCTCGCCAGAATATACCACACAACATCAGGATAGTCTGTTTTCTTTGCCAGATTCAACAGGACAAGTTTAGGAGAAGGCTGTGAAACTGCAGAACAAAGCAAGAATTGATTTCAACCCCAGTCCGGATCGGCAGCTCAGATCACGGATCAGAAGAGCATTGCACGCCCAGGGATATGCAGTTTTGAACGCGATTCGAATTGAAGTCCACCAGGGAGAAGTATATCTGGAGGGAACCGTTACTTCTTATTTCATGAAGCAGATGGCGCAAGTTCTGATTCTGACATTCGACGAAGTCAGAAAAGTTCATAATTTATTAAGAGTGGACGCACCGGAGTCGCAGTCTGAAGTAAAATTGTTCCCAGATCAGGACCATTCATTGGAAGACATTTCTCGGAAAGTATCACAGACTGATCAATGTGAACGACCAGAAAATGTCGATGTCTCTTCTGAGATAATTTAAGACCGGGGATTGTCGTTTACAGACTCGAAGGTGTCTGGTTGCGAATAATATTCCAATATCGACGGACCAAATTCAATCGGGAGTTTTGCAGCCCGCCAGTCAATCTTTCCCGGCTCATAATCGAAGACACTCTGATACCCCAGTTCCAGAAGACACTGAGTTGCCAGTTCCGACTGACGGCATTCAAAGTTCAGACTATAAACCACAATTGTCTGACTCCGTTCAGGAACCAGAATCAGGACGCGCTCATTAAAGCAATCACTCAAAGGTACATTGATGGCACCTGGCAGATGATATTCCAGAAAAGAAACCGCGGGCAAAACTTCGACCAGCGTCAGGTCCGAGCACGTCTCTAGAAGCTCCCGTAATTCATTTCTACTGATAGTCACCATCGATATCAGATCCTGTCAACAATAGTCATATGCTTCAAGAGACTCCCAGATGAAGTATTGAATGTAACAACCTGCAGCAGATGATATCTATCGGGTAATATTCGAATGACCTTATCGGGGAATACCCTACTGAAACTGTTCTGTCTCGGAGTGAGACACTTTTCAACATTCAGTTCAGCAAATCATTTATTTCTTCTCCAGGACCCATTGAATTGCATGTCGGGTCAATGCAGTCGCATTTTCCAGATTCAGCTTGTGTTTGATATTTTCCCGGTAAGTTTCCACAGTTTTAGAACTTAAATTCAATTTCTGAGCAATTGAACGGGTCGTTTCACCTTCACCAATCTGTTCAAACACTTCCAGCTCTCGGTCGGACAGACTTTCGATCGGAGACTGGTCTGAATAATTATCTGAGCCGATTGAGCGACAGATCATGCGTTCCGTCACCGCGGCACTCAGATATACTTTTCCTTTTAAGACCTGGTAAATCGCTTTAATCAACTGCTCTGGGGCCTGTTGCTTGTTTACATACCCCAAAGCTCCGGCACGGAGAGAACGTTCTGCGAATAATGTTTCATCATGCATGGATACGGTGAGCATTTTGATCTGGCTGAACTGGGCTTTGACATCTTTGATCAATTCCAGACCGCTACCATCTTTCAGGGAAATATCGACGATGATCAGGTCCGGAGGATTCTCCATGATTTTCCTGATCGCATCTACTTTACTGTCGGCTTCCCCGCAAACCTGTAAATCGTCCTGATGTTCTATCAGGCGTGAATAGCCTTCCCGGACAATCGGATGGTCGTCAACGATCATCACCTTTGTCTTCTGCTGATTTACCTGGCTCATATGTTGATTTCTAAAATCAATTCCTGAACTGATACAGGAAGACGCGAAGTCGTTATTTCTTCCAATCCCTTGACAATCAGACATACTGCATCCCATCGTGCCTTACAACATGAATGAGTATAACTATTAGCTCGCCATTCCGGGAAGTTCAGAACCGGCCGTTATTTCAGTTCTCGAAGTAATTGTCGCAGGCAGGAAATACTGACTGTTCAGTCGCAGAATCCGTTTTTATGACTGAAAACGAGCTTTAATCAGGAGGGAGAGAAGATTTCTGAAATGCCTTACGAACTTGTTCAAATTCACGCTTTTCATTGGTGCGTAATTGAGCCAGGAGACTTTTAAGTTCCTCTAAGGCTTCATTCCAGTTTTTAAACGGAGGCACAGGCTGCTTGAGACGTGCGCTGAACTCATCAAGTCTGGTGAGAAATTCATTATGCTGCTCCCGAAAGTCAGGCACCATGATGCAAAACCCGGGTTCCTCATCCATAAGTGGTTTAAAATACCCCTCCTGTTCTTCATCATTGAAATGCCTGGAAAGGAGGTCCCGCAATCCTTCCATCCGGGTTCCCATTTCACCATACTTCGGCAAACCGTGCTCATCCAGTTCAGTCCACCATTGATTCAAATCCTTAATATGAGACAGAATCTGTTCATGCTCATCGAGCAGATATTGTAAATGCTCATGTGTGTTGATCATGGATTCCACCGGACGATCCATTTTACCTTGTTGTTTCATGTTGGTGTGCTCCTTTCTCCAGACAGTCTCCAGTTTTCCTATAACTTCTCTAGGACAAATTGAACCGAAGTACATAGTTTGTGAGACGCTATGGTTAAATGTGATGCGGTTCACTTTCACTGAGTTAAATTCGTCTCACTGTGTGGGTTTAAAATATCTGAGAGCTATCTGAAGCGGTGATCTATGCGTAATAACGCTGCAATGAGAAATCGATTCGTCAAACTCACAGTACACTCTCAATTGCTCCGAGTTGAAGATAAGGTGCTTAAACTGATTCTTCTGAAGCAACTGTTTAAAGGTCTCTATTTTTCCCTGGTTGAATGACAAAGCAGGTGTGCCACAAATAAATGATCAGTGACACACCTTTTACGTATTTCTGAAACAGACTCCAGTAGAATTATTTTGCAACAGGTTTTACATTAATTTTATGTGGCTTCATTGATTCAGACTTCGGTAGTGTGATTGTCAGCACACCATTTTCACAATTTGCTTCGACCTGATCTTCTTCTACATCGCAAGGCAACGTGACTGAGCGGGAAATACTGCCTGTACGACGTTCCATACGATGAAACATCTTTCCCTTTTCCTCATGCTCTTCCTTACGCTCTCCCGTGATTCGCAGGAGATTGCCGGATACTTCCACGTCAATTTCTTCAGGTTGGATTCCGGGAACATCCATTCTGACTTCAATGTGGTTGTTCGTTTCAGACAAATCGAGATTCGCAGCATACCCCTGTGTCAGCCATCCGTTGCCAAAATCGTCTGAAAAACGATTCAACAGGTTATCCATCTCATTCCGGAACGATAAAAACGGCGCCCGCCCCATAAAAGATGACAAATCCTGCGAAAAACGTGACAGCGGCCTGGTCTTTACTTCATTCTTAGTGGATTGTTCTGGTTTCTTTTTTTCTGATGACACTGTAGTTGCCATAACTCATTTTCTCCTTAAAAATAAATTGATTCAGAAAACACAGCTCAATTTTCAGTATTGGTACGGGAAGATCTCGTATCACACTGCATCACAAACAGAACTGACTACTCTGATCCTGATGCGGATTTTTTCGTATCCGACTTACCAGGTACCACTTCGGTATACCGCTTAGAAGCAGTTGTTCTGAATATGTTTTGACAATAGTTTTTTCAGTCGAGAGATATTCGCTTCTTCCTGAGTCTTGATTTCTTTCCAAAATCGTCTCAGATCCGCATGCCCTTCGGCATTGGCAATATATTGATCACAGCGCCACAAAGCGTCCAATCTCTTACTCAACTCATGAATCATGTCATGATCATGGTCGGCACATCCTTTTGTTTCACCAATATGTTCCATTTGCTGTTCGGCGATCATTGTCATCATGCACTCCTTTTTCAGATTGATTTTTGAAGAAATAAAAACAACCACTTTACACTGAAAATATAAAGTCTCAGTTACTAAAAGAATCAGGGAGGATTGTGATTCATGGATAGGGATTTCCCCTATAAAAGCAGTCGGTTCATTCACCATTTAGAATGGATTTACAACCCCTGGAGGTGAATGTAAGTTAGAAACAGATTGGTTATCTGTTTCAAAACACTGCTCTGCAGGCAGTATGTTGCACACTCATCAATCAGAAAAGGAGAGATAACATGACAGTAGGTCGTATCTGCTCAAGAGAAGTTGATTTAATTGACGCCGATGAATCAGTACAGGTCGCTGCAGATCGGATGAATTCCCGCAATGTCGGGACTCTGATTGTGCTGGATGAGGAATCGCATCCCATTGGTATGATTACGGATCGCGACCTCGCTCTGCGTATTGTCGGAAAGGCACGGGATTCCATTCAAACCCTGGTGTCCGAAGTGATGACCAGATTTCCTGATAACGTCAACGAAGAGACGACCATTGAGCTGGCGCTTTCAAAAATGAGGGCAGGCGGATTTCGCAGACTTCCCGTAGTCGATAATGAGGGAAAACTGGTTGGCGTGCTGACACTGGATGATATTCTGGAACTGCTCAGTACCGAATTCACAGAAATCGGCAGGTTGATAAAAAAGGAGAGCCCGACCAGTCTGGCAGGTTAGACTGTGACCAGCTTTACAATAACGTCTCTAAAGACATCTGGACCGGGTATTTTCGATCGAAAGACTCTATGGTTAACGATGATGCCCTCTCGATCAATTTCTGAGCCAATTCTTAGAGCCGACAATTATTTTTGATTTAATTCAGCCAGTGCAGCCTCCGCTGCCTGGCGATGACCTTTTGACACAGATGGATCTTTCAGGAGTTCACGATAGACGTTGAGCGCCTGATCGATCTGATCTGTCGCAGACAACAGACTTGCCTGTGACAGCATCATCTCGTGGCGCCAGAATCCTTTGAGGTCTCCGGTCTTCACAAGACTCAAAACCTTGGATGCTTCGCCGTATTTCTGTTGTCGTATCAGAATCCGTATCGCTCCCTGCACGGAACGAAACTGATCTGCCGAACCGATATGCCCTGCGGAAAGATAATTCTGCTGGTATGCATCCAGCGCCAATTTATCATCCTGCAGATTCATTTCTCTGTTGTGGCCCATCATGACCAGAATACTGGAGTTGAGTCGGGGTTCTGAAGTTAACGCCAGCGCCTGTTGCAAATCCGCTTCTGCTTTCTTCCCGTCTTTTACTCCCAAATAGGCGCGGGCCCGGACAAATGCGCCAGCGCCTGCCTGCCAGAAGGGCCACTGCGCCAGGTCTTCATCTCCATATTGATCGATAACGGATTGATAGTTTCGCTGGCTCAACAGATTTTCCATCCGGGCTGTTTTTTGAATTGACTCCACCGGAATCTGATCAGTAAGTTGGCCGGCACGATCAAACGCTTTGAGCGCACGTGCACAATCTGATGCTTTCTCCAGAGCAGTCGACTTCTGGATGGGAGTGATGTTTTTATTTTCGCTCAAAGCCACATAAGCGGCTTCAGCAGCTTGATATTTACGTTTTCTCATCAATTGATTTGCCACCCGTTCCGCAATCAAATAATCGGTTACACTCTCATCTGCCGGAAACTGATGTGATAACCCACGGTAGAAATGTGCAAACTTCATCGGTTCGTGGAAACCAGCTGTACCTGTGGGAGCAAAAGCAGAATATTCAGAACCATTTTCGCGAATCCGCTGGCGACAGATATTAACATACCAAGGCAGACTCCGGGTTGGTTTATGGCCGATCACCTGATGCAGCGGATCGTTTTCATCCGACACGACGGGAATCCGGATCTCAACAGTCCAGTACCCATCGCCAACCTGAGTCGCAACTTCCGCCTGGGAATCCCAGCGGAACCAGTTGTTTTTGTCCGTTCCGCGATCCAGGTCGATCAATGCTCCTGCCGGGTTCACAACGATCTGATAATAACTGTGTGACTCCGTATTCAGCAGTATTTCGACCGCATCACCGTACCAGATCGCCTGATCTTCTTTTTTCGTTGTCGTGCTGACTGGCGATTGTCCCGGGGCTTCTTCACATCGAATCGCAAAATACAGATCTCTCCCAATCCAGCAACTCTTGATCGACGTACCGTAGATAGGCTGCCGGCCTGTCTGTAGCTCGCGTAACCGACCGGTTGATGCAGTGGGCAGCTTCTCCCAGAGCTTATCATCAAGTTTACCGTCGATCTGAATATCGCCGAGTGGATCTCCCACCAGTCTCAGAGTGGGAACCGGTCCCCGTTTCTGAGCCAGTTGCTTACTCTTATTTCGCAGCCCATTCAGATAGAGATCAACCAGACGAATTCGTTGCCCATAGATAGAATCTTCGTCGACCTTTGATTTCGCTGTCTCAAACAACAGCAGAGCATGTTCTGACTGTTCCCTCTCTTTTTCCATTTCGCGCCAGTGGTTTTCACAGTACGAAAAGAATTCGCGCATCGCGGGAGCGGCCGGGCCGTAAAACAGCCGACAGTATTCATCAAACATCTCCACAACGTTCTGATCCTTACCGCCCCAGTACATTCTCGCAGTGAAGTAAATCAGGAAATGGTTATATCCAATCGCATTTTCTCCAAAATCCATGGTCAGCCAGATATCTTCCCCCGACGACGTCCCTTTCGTGGCATTGATACTGTCCCCTAATACTTGCGGGATATAAGCCGGGAGATAGAAACCGCGTCCGGTAAAGGGGTAGTTTTCAAAGATAATCACGGGGCGATCAGTTTTCTTCGCCCAGTCCTGACGCAATTGCATCAGTTCCTCTCGTGATTCGCCCGTTGGTCTGCGTCCGCCGACTATGATGACCTGCAGGTTCGGTTCCAGCTTGTCAATATTAAGAGGCGGTTGTGTATAAGTCCCATACGCACAATTGGATATCCGTTTATCAGGATGCGTTTTCCGAACTTCTTTAGCGACGCGGTTTACAAATTCCCAGACATAGTCTGAGAAGGCACCACGATAACCCCGCTCGGGTGTATCTTTACCTTTACAGAGTTCACACTGACAGATTGCCGTATATCCATCAGGAGGCATGACCGAGACCTCATCCATCTGGAAGTGATCGAACTGGGCACGTACATATCGCACTGTCTCCTGAAAGAGTTCCTCATTCGAGTAACACAACTGGTTCAGACGTTTGCCTGGCTGAGTGTCTCGTTTATCACCATACAAAGCAAACCAGTTCGGATGGTTTTTCAACGTATACTCATTATGAGTCATATGATCGAGACCATGCGCTGCCTGTCTGCCGTAGGGCTCTCGAAGCCCCAGCCGCATGCCCCACATCGCCGCTTCACGCCCGTAAACAGCGAACCGGAAATTCAATGTCCGCAGGGGGAAATCAGGTTCGACCGTCTGATCAATCTCGGGCAATGCGATCGTTTTGAGCTTTGGAACAATCTCACCTGAATCTCCGGGCAGATACCATCGCACCCCCAGACTTCGCAGATATCCGCAAACAGCATTAAAAGACCCCCGTTCGTCGAATCCCCAGACATTCACGTTTCCGTCTTTATCGACTTTCTGTTCACGCGGAGTGCCGAACAGACTGGCGGCTCCCGTGTAATGTTTGCGCATTTGAGAATGCGGATACCCCCAGTGCTCACCCGTAATTTCATCCCAGGCAGCCTGCATTTTGCCACTGACAATATCATTATTACTTCGCGGCCAGGGCTCAATGGGAACAAAATCGGTATCATCGCCGATCAGCGCCAGCCAGTTCTTTCCAGAAACTATGCGATAGGCACCATACTTCAAATTGTCTGAAGTGATCCCCAGTCTTTTCGTGTGAGTACTGCTGCCTATATAAATTTTAACCGGAACTTCCGCGGTTGGCTCAGCAACGATCTTTAATTCTGCACCCGATATTTTTTTCAGGTAAGCCTGCATCTCCTGGGCCGCCAGACGTGTGGTCCGGAAAGGTTTTTTTGATATCACAATTTCCGCTTCTGGCTGACCATTCTGGATGAGAAATGCATCTGCGGCCAGAAGTGGGATCGGGAAGGACAGCAGAAAAGCGAGCACAGGAAAGAGACCGTTTTTGATCATGGAAATTCCTATCTGTTTTTTGCAGGGAGGTTAAATCATTGCTTTTCATTCTGTAGTTCAGCCTGTTAAAACACAAGTAATTTGTTTCGGATACCAGGCTGGCCCGGAAAGCGTGTATTAAATCATTCTGAATCTGGCAAGCTGGTGCGTGGTTGTTTACAATACTTTTCATTGCATTTAGCAACCAGCCAGCCTTCCCACTTAAGTCAGTAAACCTGCACAGAGTGAAAACCGCTCATAAGTATTTCCTGTTTCTGTGAAAGACGCCTCATGACCAGACCTAATTTAAAACACAATTCATTCATCATACTGATTTCCTTATTCTGGTTGACAACTGCGGCATCCGGTTACGCTGCTGAAAAACAGGCTGTTTTTAAAGCAGGCGCAGCAACCAGTAATATCACTCCTCCGCTGGGGCAACTGATCGTCGGGGGCTGGAAACCAATCCCGGCCACCCAGGTCCATGATGAGTTGCACGCGCGAAGCATCGTTCTTGATGATGGTCAAACCCGGTTGGCCATCGTTTTATGCGATAATGTCGGTATCCCGGAATCCGTTTTTGATCTGGCTAAAGATCAGGCTCACAAAGCCACCGGAATTCCCAAATCTCACATACTGCTGGCTTCAACGCACACGCATTCTGCTACCACCGCGCGAGGGCCTTCCAAGGTCATTCGAGAGACTGAGTTCACTGAATACCAGAAGTTTCTGGCAAACCGAATTTCCGATAGTATTCGGCGGGCTCTATTTCAACTGGAACCGGCACGGATTGGCTGGGGCAAGGCAGAGGAACCATCGGAACTTCACAATCGCCGCTGGTTTGTGAATGATACGAGCCTTCTGACCAATCCGTTTGGAGGCATCGATCGGGTAAGGATGAATCCCCCGCGGGCTCATAAATCACTGGATCGCCCAGCGGGCCCTACAGACCCGGAAATCAGCTTTATCTCAATTCAAAGTCTGGATCAGCGTCCCATCGCTTTACTCGCCAATTATTCACTGCATTATGTGGGGGGAGTGCGATCGGGAGAAGTTTCAGCCGATTATTTTGGTTACTTTGCCCGGATCATCACTAAAAAGCTGAATGCGGAAAATCAACACCCGCCGTTTGTCGGAATTTTATCCAATGGAACCAGTGGAGATGTCAACAACATCAACTTTACTCAGAAAAACGGACGTCGCTACAAAAAGTATGAAAAAATGCAGGAAGTTGCTGAAAAGGTGGCCAGCCGGGTTCAGGAAGCACATGCCCATATCAAATTTCATGACTGGGTGCCCCTTGCCGCAACCACCGCCAGTTTGCCTCTGAAGCTCAGAAAACCGACTCCCGAAATGCAGGAACATTTTGCCAAAGTGATGTCCACTCCCAAAGACAAGACACGCACGCGACACTCACGGGAAGAAATTTATGCAGAACGAATTGCCGGCCTGAAAGATGCTCCGGATGAAATTAAGATCCCCCTGCAGGTCATTCGAATTGGTGATCTTGGCATCGCTGCGATTCCGTTCGAAACGTTTACGGAAACAGGTCTGGAACTCAAAGAACGCAGTCCTTTCGCAGAAACATTCACGATCGAACTGGCAAATGGCTCCTTCGGTTATTTACCAACTCCAGAACAACATCGCTGGGGTGGTTATGAAACCTGGTTGGGAACCAATTATGTCGAAAAGGATGCATCCACAAAAATCGTATCAACATTGCTGGACCTTTTTCAATCGCTTAAAGACAGGCAGCTCTCAACACAGGTCAAGTAACTGGTAATTGACAATAAAAAAACGGATGATCTGAAACAGCTCAAATCATCCGTATCTATCCTTTGATGCAGTCGATAAAACTCAATCAGTTAGTTTTATCACCATCGCCTTCCGGCTCTGGCAGACGCACAAGCATCCAGGTCTGTGTCTTTTCTGCATTAAAGTGGACCAGAACATCAGTCTGATCTTTCGTCAGATTGTAGATCCCTGTCTCCATCACCAGGTCGGGATTGGAACCGTCTGAGAAACGCCAGGATGCCCTTTGATTCTCCTTCTCAACCATTCCCTCTACGGGGTGAGACACCTGTGTGATATCATTATAGAAGGTGCCGGCAATCACGCCTTCCTTATTGACGGCCAACTGCAAAACCATATTGGTATCTTCGGAATCCGCATTTGTGATAGCATACACTCCCAGAGGCATCCACTCTGTCTGATCTTCTGAAGTATCTGATGTATCTTTCGGAACCGAGTCTGCCAGAGCCACTGCCTGCTGATAATATTCATCTGCAGTCGCGACTGGCTGATCTCCATAATAGACCGAGTTATCCTGGTAGTAAATATTTTCACCATAATCATAGTAGGAAGGGGTGTTCCACCAGCCTGTGAACCAGCCTGTTAAAGCAACCGCAGTCACAGGTCGCCACCAGTAACCTGCAGGATAACGCCCCCAGCCATGCTGGTAGCGCCAGGCAGGGCTGTTCCAGCCGGGACGATTCGACCACCACGAACGGTTGAACGCATTCACGTGTCGTCCATTCCAGTTATTTCTAACATTATTACCAACCCGGACATTATTTTTGTTGATCTGATTGATCGAAATATTATTTTTACCGGGACCTCGATTATTTCCGATATTGATATTATTACGATCTCCACTACCGGGACGATTAACGATATCGGGTCGGTTACCATTTCCAGGTCGATTGCCATTCCCGGGACGGTTAACGATATCCGGTCGATTTCCGTTTCCAGGCCGATTCCCAATCTCCGGTCGATTTCCACTGCCGGGTCGGTTCACAATATTAGAACCATTACCGATCTCAGGACGATTGCCGCTACCGGGACGGTTACCTGAGTTGCCATTACCTGGTAGATGGAGGAAGTCCTGAAGCTGCCCCTGGCTGGGTCGACTTCCAAAATCGGGTCGATTACCACTCCCCGGCCGATTCCCAATATTCGGACGATTACCGCCACTTGGCCTGTTTCCAGCGTTGGGGCGGTTATTGCCACTGGGACGATTGTTGAGATTCGGACGGTTTCCACCAGAGGGTCGGTTATTGAAATTCGGTCGATTTCCCCCACTGGGCCGACTGGTTGGTCTGGATACGGAGGGTCTGCTCATCGAAGGACTGCGACCACCGCCGCTAAAACTACGGCCGCCACCTCCACCACCTCGAGCGCCTCCACCGCCTCCGCGGCCGCCACGGGCGTAAATATCTTCAGATATCAGAGAGAGGGAAAGCATTCCCACAAGTATTGCAATGCAGGGAGTTTTCATGTTAGTCTCACCTTTTAAAAACATATAAGATTGATCGCTATGACGCGTGCTGTCGCATTCTTTTTCTTTACGGCTGACGCACCACAGTAATTTCTTCGACTCCGGGAAGCAGGACCCCATCGACTTCACGACCGAGGGAACGAAATTTAAACGTATTATCATCCACCTTGGTTATAATATTGATTCCAGAGGCTTTTTCACCGTTTGCCAGTACCTGTAGTGTGCGTATCGTCCACTGGTTTTCCTTTTGTGTCCACATGCCAACCCCGAAACCACCTTCTGAATCGAATAACCAGGAACGAATCGTCTGTTTATCCGGATCCCAGCCAATGACCTGGGTTCCTTCCATCTCCACTCGATCTTCAATATGGACTTTGAATGAACGCGTGATGAAATTTTTGTTTTTCGTCCAGCGGCAGACGGTTTCTATTGTCGAGTCATCGCTGGTATCAACCCACGTACCAATCATCCACTCCAGGGACTTCAGCTGTTCATAATGTGTTTGAGGTACAATGACTTTCGTTTCTTTGACACTATCCAGCTTCCATCCTGCAGGGGTTTTCACATGCACCGCCGTGTATTCTGTTACATCCGGTTCCTGCTCTGGAGCCACGACGCGGGCAACCCCTTCCTCAATGGCAACACCGGGAGAAATAAACTGAATTCCTACACTATCCAGCTCAATCTTTACATTGGGAGTTGCTTTGAAATACTCAGTAAAGCTTTTTTCCAGGGCATCATGTCCGGTTAAAGTTTCGCCTCCTGGAGTCACAAATTCGCCAGTAGAAGTCCAGTGAGCGGCAACAGCTTTGGCGTCCCCTTTGTCAAAGGCGGTTTTGTAAGAATCAATGGCTGCGCGAACCGCAGTCTCGTCTGCAGAGGGAGTGGGAGTATCGGAATCAGTCTCTGCAGCAGAAACTGTCACACCTCCCCAGAACAAACACAGCAACAGTAATTTCATTTGACGCATCATCGTATCTCCATATTCTACAGTTTTCTTATAGAAATCCGCGGGATGATTCCCGGAACTCATTGCCGAACAACTTTAGCGGGTGGCATTCATCTCCAGTGCGAATCTTCTTCTAAATGATACACAAAACGTTACAGTAATCTTTGATTATGTAAAGTCTGAAACATCCCCAAACGACTATCGGACAGTCTGAAAGCAGTCGCACCATTCCCCTCACAATGATGTAAATCAGCCTGTAATGGAATGGCTCCGGAAACAGAAGAGAGAACTCAGCATTGAGAGAAGAATTGAAATTGCCCCGATTGTTTCAGTTTCGCATAATTGAAACAGTTTCGCCAGAATTGATTTCCTGCAAAACGCGGGTTTTATCAAAATATCAGAGTTGAAATTCTCTGAATCACATCACTGCTGTTTCATGCATGAGACTGAGTAAAGTGCAGGCTTCAGCGATTGGGACTTCCCTGCTCCGGACGATGACTCAGTTGCGGATGCTGCCTGCAAATCCAGATCGATTTTCTGATGTTTTTAAATGATTGGAATATTGCGATCCAATTTGATCAGAAACGGGGAGTAATTTTGAGCTGCTCGATTTTACTGAGGCTGTCCTGGACATCCTGATCATCGGGAGACTGTTGCTGCAGGACCAGATAGTTCTCTTCTGCCTGGGATAGCATATTATAGAACAACTGATATTTTGCGAGTTGCTTTCGGATTTCTACCTGGTCTGGATCCAGTGCATGTGCTCGTTCCAGCAGCCTGAGCGCCTTCCCGGGAACTCCCTCTGATTCATATATTGCGGCCAGTTTCAGTATGGAATCTCGAGTTTCAGAATCCAGCTGTTGATTCTGAAACTCTTCTGACCTGCTCTGCCCTTTAAAGAATTTGTTGAAATACTGTTCCTGTTCAATCAGTGTCTGCAAGGTCACTGCCGCTTCATTTTCGGGATCTCTGATGTTTTTTAACGCTGCCAGAGCCTGTTCAGGATGACCATTCAGCAAATGCAGGCGTGCCTCTAATACACGAGCAGTATCCCTGTCCTGTTTCGTTGCGTCCTGCGAATCAAGCACTTTCTTCACATATTTCATCGCATGCTCATAACGCGCCAGTCTCCAGTAATTCTCAGCGATCAGAAGCATTTTCGCGGGCCCATTCTCTTCCTCTATTTCATCTGGACCGGCTTTCTGTTTCAACATATTCTGAGCATGGTCATAGCCCCGCTGGATATTGTTTCGATGCAGTTTTGAATTAGGCATTAACGAAGCTCTTTTAAATTCTACCAATGCCGATTCGTACTCCTTCACCCCAACATAGGACCAACCCAGCAGGCAAACAACACGGATATCCTCAATCTGTTTTTTCTGAAGTTCCTGAATCAGTTGGATTGCTTCATCAAATTTCTGCACCGCCTGTAATTGTTCAAGATAACCGATCTGGCAGGAGAGTTGATCGGGGTTTTTCTCATATGCCCGTCGGGCAATTTCCATTGATTCCTCTGCACGCCAGTATTGATGACGGACTGTTCCTTCATAATTTGGCTGCACTTCTATCACCATCACCCCCCGCTGTGAATAAACGGGGGTCAGCCGATAAACCGGATCAGAATCAAGTAAATACCATTTAAATGCGCCGACGTAGTTTCGGCTATAACACACGAGGTATTTCGCTGAGAAAGATTGAATCTGCTGATGAAGCTGTTCTATACTCAACTTCTCCAGATACGCTGCCTGCTGATAGCGATGTGCACTGATAGCTGCATCAGCTCGTCTGGTCATAACCCGGTCGGTCGGTTCTGAATTTTTCTGAATCCAGTTACCGGCTGCCACGAAATTAGAAAAATTGGCCCCGGGGAACTCCGTCTCATAAAACGACTCACCCATTGATATCATTTTCTGATTCGCATAAATCAGCCTCAGATCAGTTCTGATCTGTGTAATTCCCATAATGACACACCCAAAAACCAGAGCCCCAGCCAGTACTCGTTTTCCTTGAACAGCGAACGGTTTTGCACTGGATCCCAATGCCTTCATTCCAGATGGCAGGAATGCCAGGAGAACAGGTATTAGAGGTAATGTAAACCGCAACTGTAACCACGGCCAGACCGCAAGCATCATGAAAGTAAGCAGCAGATAGTAAAAACTGACTGCCCCCCCTCTGTCCCATCTCTTCAACATTCCATACACAGCTAGAGAAATGAGAATCAGACTCGCCAGTAAATACAATAACTGTGAACCCGGAAGTACATAGTTCTCATTCAATACCAGACGTTCGTATTCCGGAAATTCTCCTGGCATTCCGGGGAATAATTTCTGACATAGTCCCACGAAGTGAGCCAATACACGATTGACCATGCTTACCAGCATTCCCAGGACTCCAACCTTTTCGAATTCATTGGCCAACACGGAGGAATAACTTACTGATTGATGGGCACTGTTGCGGATCATCCAGGCCCATGTTACTGCCAGGGAACAGAATACACTGATCAGACAGGGCCAGCGTTTGCGGTTGGTGACGGACCAGATCCCCAGCGCTACCACCAGACTGATGCCAATGGTCCTGAGTAACGGCAGAAACATCAGCAGGCATGTGAGCAGAAACAGATTTCGCTTTGATATCATCTCAGAATCACGGGCAATCAGGTACAAAATCGCCAGGGTACACGCGATAAATGGTACTTCGGACATCATCAGCGTGGAATACAGCAGTACATACGGATTCGTAGCAAAGATGAACGTAAGCAGAAGTTGAGGCCAATGGATGCGATCTGTCTGTTCGAGAGACGATTCTGCAATCGAGATTTCCAATCGGCACATCAGCCCGTAGAACAAAACGAGCATACAGACAGCGGTAATCAATACGGTTACTTTTGCCATAATCACATCGTAAGGCGCAATTAAAGCAGCGGGAATCAGGAGGAGTGACAGCCCGGGTGGGCGTAACGTAAAGTAAGGCTCTCCCGGGGAGTATATTTGCCGGTATTCAAAATCATTGATCAGTCCCCGGGCCATAATCACGTAGTCAGCACTATCGGGATTATACATTAATGTTTCTGTCAGACGCGCACTGCAAAGTATGGCAAATACAATTACGATTGCCATAATCAGCTTTTGCGAAAGAATCTGTTTTGTAAAGCGCTCCCATTTCATGATTCAACCATTACAGACGGAGATAAGATATAGAAATTCTGATTAGCGATCAGTCGGATCATCAAATCCAGAAATCAATATTTTCAACACTAAATCAGACAATGGATTATTGATTTTCAGTTTTTGCTGTTTCAACGGATTCGTTGTGCCCCACCTGCGACAGATCATGAATTCGAATCGCATTTCGCAGGACGTCCTTAACTCCCGGACGAGGACGGCATTCAACCAGCAATTGAAATGCAAAAAGTGATGGCCAGATTTTTGCACCAAGATCAGCAATCCAGCCGAGATATTTACCGGTTCGCCCTGCCATCACAGCTGCAAATGGCACTCCTACTCCACGAACCCGTTCAATCTCATAACCACAATCGCTTAACATCTGCAGCAAAGATTTTCGCGTAAACAGTCGTTTATGCGTAATATCAAGTATTCCCCGTTCTGCATAGTTAAATCGCCCGAGCAATAGATTCATTCGCACAGCTGCAAACGCGATGTTGGGAGTGGAAATGATAAAGACTGGGAATGACGTCTCTAATTCTCTGCTTTCGGACTGCTCAATATCGAACCCGGTATCATACTCAGAGCCGATCTGTGAAAGATCTGGTTCAGCAGCTTCGTTATCAGTATCATCAGATAATCGATCATGAGCCTGATTTCGAATTCCCAGTAAAAATTCTTCCGGATCTGCCAGGTGCTCAATCACATCCATCAGCAGCACAGTATCGTAATTACAAATTGAAACGGGCAGTTCGTCCTGTTCCAGATTTGCAATATGGAAATCGGACATCGTACCGGGTAGTGGTGTAGCACAATCAATCCCGGTCACCTGCATGCCTGCCTGTTCACAGCGGGCAGCAATATGACCTGGACCACAGCCGATATCCAGAACCTGTTTTGACTGCCTCTCCTCCAAAATCTGTAACGCCAGTGCATGTGAAGAGTAGTCAGCCTGGGTCTTATCGCGATACCGGCCTGGTGACAGATTTCGTAATTTTAAAGAGCACAACATGCCTAGCTGATGCATTTTATACTGCAGCGTTGCGGTAAATACATTCCACGCATACTTGAACCCGGAGACGCGACAGACTTCTTCGCCATAAAATGTTGGAATATTTATTTCCTTGACACTGGCATTCACATGCGCTGCCTGCAGCAGTATCTCTGTGTCAAAGTGAAATTCATTGGTATTGATTTCGAAGGGAACACTGTCCAGAAATTTTGTCGCATAAGCGCGATAACCCGTATGGTATTCACTCAACTCCCAACCGGTCATGCGGTTTTGATAAGTTGTCAGAATCCGGTTGCCCAGAACTTTATAGTAGGGCATCCCACCTTTGCGAGCACTTTGCACTGAATGCATACGCGACCCCAGAATCACATCCGGTTCACTTTCACTCCAGACACGCGCAAACTCTGGTAACAATTCCGGAGAATACTGACCATCCCCATGCAGCAGAATCAAACAACTGTAGCCGTTATCAATGGCCACACGAAAACCTATTTTCTGATTCCCGCCATATCCCTGATTGACTCGATTTTTCAATATGGTCACGTTGTGGATTTCATGTGCTTCCAACCATTCTTTCAACACAATTGGACCGTTATCTGAAGACGCATCATCACTTACCAGAAAATGGAAATCAGATCGATTGAACAGTTCGTAAGGAATTCGCTCAAATAAATCGTACAAATGCTGTTCCGCTTCATAGGCGACAACATATACCAGAAATTTATGTGATGCTTGAATTTGTGACATGGACTTTCGATTGAACCTGTATCAAGACTCTGAACGTTAATAAAATCCAGCAAATCTGAAAGTTCAGTCTGCTGAATCACGAGTGACCTTGTTTCAAGGTCCCTGAAACTGAACCTGCAAAATCTGATTATCCAGATACTTGACTTGTTTGATTAATTTTCCGGGTGGAAATCGTTTGAATATTTTTGAAACTTCATTCGCTGGAGTTTCAAATCCAATATAGACCACCCAGAGTGGTTTCGTAGAGGCTGCGCCAAATACCTGTTGAAAGCTCGGCCACGCTGCCTTGATGTCGTACATATAAAAATGAAATTTAGGAATTGTGATGATCCGGTATCCCCCCATTTCGTACTCGACATATCCACTTCCCAGAGATTTTCCGTGCATCACCCTTCGACCTACCAGATAGTATTCCAGAACATTTCGTGTGCTGTCATCCATGAGGATCGTCTCACCTTCGGGCACCGTCTCCTCTATTATGGAAATCATCTTACGTGCCATTTGGGGTGTTTGCGTGGTTTTGAGCTTCCAAACGTTCGGATAGGCATAGGTATAAATCCATAAGGAGACGAACAGCACAGCAATAATCGTTCGAAAAGTACCAGGACATTTCAATAACGGCCATGTACCTGCCGCCAGACCCAAGGCCACAAATGGCACAAGCCATATCGAATGCCGTGTGTGTCCGACGGGATAGATGCGTAAATGAAACAGCAGCATTGCTACCAATAATGGCAGGAGAACCAGCATTCCTCGCTCGATCGCGATCCTTTTTGAAAGATTTTCCTGTGCCCCTTTCTTGAACAACATGACAATACCAGTCACTACCAGACCGGTCATAAAAATCCACAATGGACCTGATAGGTATTGAATAAATTCCACAACCCGCATCATCGCCAGATAAGCGGGATTGGTGGTGGTTGGATCAAACGCACTGTCAATCAGCCAGAAGTCCCACAGAGCTGTCTGCGTATCACTTCTCACAAACTGGCGCACATGCCCAAAGTAAAGGGCCAGACAGACTCCAAGTAACGCGAACTGTGAGGTCACCCAGCCTGCAAACATCCGCTTCGTGAAAGTACCTGTCGCGATTCGTAATATCCCCATTAAGCCCAGGGCCAGAATCAACCAGGCGGCGCTGTAGTGAGTCAGCATGGCCAGGATCAGACAACAGCAGTTCCCTGCCAGCGCACGCAATGAACCTGTTTGATAAAATCGCTCCTGTAAATACAGGGCTGCAAAAATAAAAGTAAGTAACAGCGTGTAACCACGCATTAATGCACCAAGATGGATCATGGGCATTGAAAAAGCCAGAAAGGCAAGTCCTGCTAATGCTGGTCGCTCTCCCAGAATTTCTCGCATCCACAGAAACCCCAGGAACAACGCAGAAAGACTGAATAACAGCGACGGCAACCTGAGTATCATTTCCGAATCGCCTAAAGCAATCCAGTAATGATAGAAGAGAAATATCAGTGGAGGGTGAGTATGAACCCGACTGGCAACCCATGCATCATACAGTGTTACTTCCCGGGCTGCCTGAAAATGCATCGACTCGTCAAAGTCAAGAAAAAATGCATCCAACAGCATCAATCGGAAAACGAGACCTGTGATTATAATTCCAGTCACCAGAAACCAGACCGTCCACGAAGATTTGACATTTCTTTCACTGGAATTCGGCTGCTGTTCCGTAACAGACTTGCTCGCATCGGTAGCGGTCATACTTTCATCAACAACGATGTCCATTTCCTTACATGACCCTCTTACAAGCAATTAATTCGACACTTCTGAATGCAGTTAAAATTCAGTCTGACTTCTACCTCAGACCTGGCTTAAGATCTGGATACATGCCTGATACCGAGTGATACGATAGCTTCTGATCAGACCTTGAAACCCAGACCTGTCCCGGCCCACATTCCTGAATCTTCTCGTTTGGATAAGAGGCTATGTGGCATTGATTTTTGGCACTGTTTCGCTTCCCAGTTCTTTCGGTAAAGCTGTTAGGAAGTACGATCTCTCACCGATCAGTTCCGAGACAACAAAGGCAGATCTCGCATTCACTAGATTCTGCCACATCAACCCACTTTGTGTAAAGCATTTATTATACCCACTGCTGCATTTCAGGGTATATTAAGGCTATGTTATTACTCAAAAACGGTTTAACGCGAAGTCAAATCAGTACCAGATAGAAAATACCTGGCAGCGACGTGAAAAATCTCAAACTGACGCACTGTCCAGTTCACGTGGACCATATCGTTTGATTATCAAATAACTTAAGCACAATTCAGCGATTGTTTTTAATATTTGCCGCCGCGAATCGCTATCGCGTTCTTAATCCAGATCAATCCAGTGAGCGAGTCGCCAATAATCGGCTGACTCTGTCTTTATTGATCAAATAGTGACTTTGTCGAATGCGTGTTACGGATCTGGACCTGGTTGACCTGTTTTTCAGTCACGACAAGACTTTGCACGAAGCTGCTCGATTCTTCACACTGCTGATCATCATGACGATCTTTGGACAGGCGCCACAGAACTCTGATGCGTTAGATAAAACAGAAATAGCAGCACCATAGAACGCTGCCAGTTACACTTCGCGTTAAGACATGCTAAGAGCGGTCACCAGTAGCATAAGAGACTTCTTTTTATACCCGCGGATTCTCTCTCTGGTACCATTCTTGCTGCTTTAGAGCAGTTCAGAGAGATTATCCTGCCCCCTGATATAGCGACCCGCTCAGGTTCGTAAGGCCAACATTACAGATGTTAACAAACGGATACACTTTGTATGAACTCGTTAATCCCGTTCAATAGACCGTTTATTGCAGGGAAAGAACTCCATTATATTGCGCAAGCCGTCACCCTCGGCAATATCTCCGGTGATGGGGAGTTTGCACGACGGTGCACAATCATCATGGAAGAGCGTTTCGGGATCAAGAAAATACTGCTTACCCCTTCCTGCACAGCGGCTCTGGAACTGTCCGCCATGCTGCTGGATATTCAACCGGGTGATGAAGTCATAATGCCGTCTTATACGTTTGTGTCGACAGCGAATGCATTTGTCAGAGTCGGTGCCGTACCCGTGTTTGTAGACATCAGACCAGACACGCTGAATCTGGATGCACGTCTGGTAGAATTGGCCATTACCGAAAAAACGAAAGCCATTGTCCCCGTCCATTACGCAGGTGTCAGTTGCGAGATGGACCTGATCTTAACACTTGCAGAAAAATATGATCTCAAAGTCATTGAAGATGCCGCCCAGGGCGTCAACGCCCAATATAATCAGAAATACCTGGGTTCACTGGGACAGTTAGGGTGTTTTAGTTTTCATGAAACGAAAAACTTCATTTGTGGGGAAGGCGGCGCTCTCTGTCTGAATTCGGAAGAACTGATTGACCGGGCACACATCATCAGAGACAAAGGCACCAATCGGCAGGCCTTCTTCCAGGGACAGGTCGATAAATATACCTGGTGTGATATTGGTTCTTCATTCGTCCTCAGCGAGCTCAACTGTGCCTTTCTTTATGCGCAACTCGAAATGTTTGACGAAATCAATCAGCGTCGTAAAGAGATTTTTGATTACTATCAGCATAGTCTTCTGCCTCTGGAGAAAAATCAGCAACTCCGTCTCCCCTGTGTTCCCGAAGACTGTCTCAGCAATCATCACATGTTCTACATCCTGCTCCCGAACAAAACTCTGCGTGATGGCCTGTTGAATCACCTGAAGCAACTACAGATTCACGCCGTCTTTCACTTTGTTCCTCTGCACAGTTCCCCCATGGGAAAAACCTGGGGTTACCAGCACGGCGATCTGCCAGTCACAGAGCAGGCGGCAGACTGCCTCTTACGTCTTCCCTTTTTCTATGAGATCACCACCGAAGAGCAACAGCGAGTTGTTGATGAAATTCATAAATTTCTGCAATTATCATTGCAAAAGGTCAACTCTGAAAAACAGGTATTTCAGGTAGCTGATATTCGAAATGTCGAATAAGTGCTTCAATTTAGAGATTTTCTTATTAGTCCATAAATCATGAAAAAGATTGCAATCCTTCAATCAAATTATATTCCATGGAAAGGATACTTTGATTTAATTAATTCAGTAGATGAGTTCGTTCTATTTGATGACATGCAGTTTACTAAAAGAGACTGGCGGAATCGGAATAAAATCAAATCGCCATCGGGACTACTCTGGCTCACAATCCCTGTGAAAGTCAAAGGAAATTACTATCAAAAGATTTCTGAAACAGAAACCAGAGACAATGCCTGGCGAGAACAACATTGGAAAACGATAACCCACAATTACTCTCGAAGTAGATTCTTCAACGAATTTAAAGACCTGTTTCAGAACCTCTATCTCGGTCAGTCAGAGACCAGTCTAAGTATGATAAACTATCATTTCCTGATTGAAATCTGTCGCCTCTTGGGAATTTCGACTCAAATATCCTGGTCGAAAGAATATAAAAGTGTCTCCGGAAAAAAAACGGAAAGATTGGTCGAGATATGCAAACAGGCTGGAGCCACAGAATATCTTTCTGGCCCTGCTGCAGAAGACTATATTATTCGAAACTTATTCGAGAGAGAAAACATCCAGGTCAAATATTTCAGCTACACGGATTACCCTGAATATACTCAGCTTTACCCTCCCTTTGAACATGGAGTCAGTATTCTCGACTTAATATTTAATGAAGGTAAGGACGCATATAAATTCATGAAAAGTTTCAGACAATGATGCAACTATCTATTGTTACAACACTCTATAATTCCTCCCCGTATCTCATCGAATTTTATGAGAGAATTTCGATACAGGCGCAAGAACTGACGAATGACTATGAAATAATCTTTGTCAACGACGGCTCACCTGACGATTCGCTGGAGCGTGCTCTCAATCTTTTTCAACATGACCAACATGTCAGAGTGATCGATCTTTCACGAAATTTCGGACATCATAAATCAATGATGACCGGTTTGATGCATGCCAGAGGGGAACTGGTATTTTTAATCGATTCAGATTTAGAAGAAGAACCGGAATTACTCGGTGAATTTCATAAACAGTTTCATGAATCAGATGTTGATGTGGTATATGGAGTCCAAAAATCAAGAAAAGGGAACTTTATAGAACAGATCTCCGGGAATTTGTTCTACCGATTTTTCAATTTAATCTCGAGTTACCCTGTCCCGCTGAACCTGATTACTGCCAGGTTGATGAGCCAACGATACGTTAAAGCACTCATCGAACATAAAGACAGAGAAATATTTCTGGCAGGTCTCTGGGCAATCACAGGATTTTCACAACAGCCCATTGTGGTCACGAAGCACTTCAAAGGAAATTCCAGCTATAATATTTTCAGCAAGATTTCAATTCTGGTGAATTCCATCACATCCTTCAGTAACACCCCCTTAATCTTTGTTTTCTATCTGGGAATATTGATTTCATCCCTGGCAGGTATCGCTGCTGTGATATTAGTCATCCGCAGAGTATTTTTTAACGAGCTTCTGGCGGGATGGCCCTCACTGATCGTTTCAATCTGGTTTTTAGGAGGCTTAACAATTTTTTGTCTCGGAATCATTGGTATCTATCTGGCAAAGATTTTCTCTGAAACAAAGCAACGGCCTTACACGATCATTAAAGACATCTATGAATCAGCAATTATCAGCGATGAGGTCAATGATAATCCATGAATTTCAAAAATATCACTGCATCCGTGGAGCAATATTACAGCCAGAAAATAAAAACACATGGTATCTCTCCCCAGGGAGTCGACTGGAATTCGCAGGAATCACAATTTCTACGATTTGACCAGTTGCTCAAAATCTGTAACCACCATTCGCAATTTAGTATAAACGATTTTGGTTGTGGTTATGGAGCCCTTGCTGAGTACCTGATTAATCAGAACTATTCTTTTCAGTATTACGGTTATGACATATCAGATCTTATGCTGAACCAGGCCAGAAATAAATTTGGCATAGTTAACAACCATATCAGTTTTACTGATCAGATCTCAAAGGTGCCTGAATCAGATTATACGGTTGCCAGTGGCATATTCAACGTAAAGCAGGATACCAGTACGAGTGACTGGGAATCATATCTACTTGCGACTTTAGAGGATATTTCGAACCTCAGTCGCCTTGGGTTTGCATTCAACATTCTTACAAAGTATTCGGATGAGGAAAAGATGCGTCCGGATTTGTATTACGGAGATCCGTGCTTTCTGTTTGATTACTGTAAAACCAATTTTTCCAGAAATGTAGCGATTTTGCATGACTACGATTTATATGAATTCACGGTCATAGTAAGAACATAATAATTCATTTTCGAGAATCAAAAGGAACAGAAATATGAAACCGATTATTATTTTTGGCGCGGGAGATATCGCCCAGGTTGCACATTTCTATTTCACACATGACAGTACATACAATATTAAAGCCTTTACTGTTGATCAGGAATTCCTCACCGATTCAGAGTTTTGTGGTCTCCCCGTCTTTCCATTTGAAGAAATCGAAAGACGCTATCCTCCGGAAGAATATGATATGTTTGTCGCAGTCAGTTATGCAGGCATAAATTCTGTTCGCGCTGACAAATGCGCTAAAGCAAAAGCGAAAGGCTATCGATTAACAAGTTACGTGAGTTCTAAAGCAACGACCTGGCCGGATCTTTCCATTGGAGAAAATTGTTTCATTCTCGAAGACAATACCATCCAGCCGTTTGTCAGAATTGGAAACAATGTAACTCTCTGGAGTGGAAATCATATCGGCCACCATTCCACCATAGGTGATAACTGCTTTATCACTTCGCATGTTGTTATTTCAGGAGGCGTAAACATCGGACAAAACTGCTTTATTGGCGTAAATGCGACACTACGCGATCATATAAACATCGCCGAGAAATGCGTGATTGGCGGCGGAGCGACAATCATGGCTGATACGCAGGAAAGTGGGGTCTATAAAGCGCCCAAAGCCGAATTGTCAAAAATCCCCAGCTACCGTTTAAAGGGATTATGAATCAATTATGAAATGGAAGAAATTAGGGCAGGTCTTCGCTCCCGATCATCATTATGACTGGATGGTTTCACATGCAGCAAATCCAGTGGCAGACCAGTTATCTGATTCGTTATACAGAGTCTACTCCAGTTGTAGAGACAAAAATAACAAATCAAGTATTTACCATATTGATTTCAATATAAATCAACCAGATAAAATTTTAAACATCTCAAAAACTCCAATCCTCTCCCCAGGCGACCCAGGTTATTTTGATGACAGTGGTGTTACTGTCACAGGGCTGGTTACAGTCGATAAAATAAAATACCTTTACTATCTTGGTTGGAATCTGGGAGTGACTGTACCATGGCGAAATAGTATTGGACTTGCAATCAGTGATTCAACAGGATGTATTTTCACCAAATACTCGCCCGCTCCTATCATTGATCGAAATTCTGTGGATCCCCTGTCTATCTCATACCCTTGGATTCTACACGAGAATGGAATCTGGAAAATGTGGTATGGATCTAATTTAGAATGGGACCAAGACAACGACTGCGCATTCAAATTTTGTATTAAATATGCTGAATCAGAAAATGGAATAAACTGGCGCCGTGATGGAATTATTGCAATTACTTTTAAATCTGCAGATGAATACGCTTTAGCAAGACCTTGTGTCATCAACGACAACGGCATTTATAAAATGTGGTATTCATACAGAGGAATTTCTTACCGAATTGGATACGCAGAATCAGATGATGGAATCAACTGGACTCGACTCGATGAGGAAGTCGGTATTGATGTATCAAAAACAGGCTGGGACTCGGAAATGATAGAATATCCGCATGTTTTCGATCACAAGCGCAACCGGTATATGCTTTATAATGGAAATGCCTATGGCAAAACGGGCTTTGGTTTAGCTGTTTTAGAGAGTGATTGATGATCTCTAACTTTTAAGTTTCGCAATAATAATACAACACTGACTGAATCATTTGCTATTTAATTTTTACTCTCACTTTCCTGTTAATCCAGTTAGTTGATCTCTATGAGCCATCTCTATATCCTGCTCACCATCCTCTTTACAGTCTACGGCCAAATCATCATTAAATGGCAGGTCGGACTTGCGGGAGCATTTCCCCAAAACAGTATTGATAAGGTTCACTTCATAGTCAAACTGTTACTCAACCCCTGGGTCTTAAGCAGTTTTGCATGTGCTTTCCTTGCAGCTCTAAGCTGGATGGCTGCCATGACCAAGCTACCTCTGAGCTATGCTTATCCGTTTATGAGCCTGGCATTTGTGCTGGTGATGTTTCTCAGCGCACTCTTTTTTAAAGAACCGGTTACACTCGCTAAAAGTGTCGGGCTGATTCTGATCGTCCTGGGAATTATTGTGAGCAGTCAGGGTTGAATAAGAGTCTGCTGAGGATACTGCCATTTTACAGGCTATGAAGAATTGAACCCGACTCGATTTCCGAAGCAGTTCGGTTAGGTCGTTCACTTACTCGTCAACTCGAAGTTGATCGTATTGGGACCGTCTTTAGTCACAGTTGCTTTGAGGGTGGAAGTCTCATTGTACTTTTTAGGCAGCATCTCAGGACCGGCTACTTCCGCGCCCCCTTCTGTCTTGCTGATACGAACCAGGTGATCGCCGAGGATTGCGCCTGCCGTATTATTGTTGTACATCAGCGAGTACTTCCCCTCTCCATCTGTGGCAGCAGTGGAAGCACGCGACTGTTTTTTCTGCTGAGCGCCCTGGGGATAAAAATCGATGATCGCGTCCGGTAAAGGGTTTCCATCCAGAGTGACCTGCCCGGTCACTTCTGCCAGTTCGGGTAAATCGTCACTTTTCCCGGAACACCCCGCCAGGATCAAAGACAACATCAGCAGGCAAAGGTATCGAGAAACAAAAGGAAACTGAAAAGGAATCGAGGGCATGGGTTGACTTTCGGCGCTGATATGAAATGTCAAACGCACCGACGAGGTGACGTGGTGCGTTCGACGGATACAGTCAGATTTTATTACAACAGTCGGACTTAAAACTCTGGTAAAACTTCCCCGCCTTTAATGGAGACCAAAGCCTGGACGACCGCAAGACGGTCTACGTTTTCACTTAAGAAGCGAACTCCTCCGTCGACCATCAGCATTTGGCAGCCTCCTTCATGATGACTACCGGCTCCCCAGGCGTAAGGTTTATCGTAACCCGGATGGTTTTTATTGATTCCATAGGAAACGGGCAGCAACACATTCGTATGCCGGTAGGAATTCCAGAAGGGTCCATACGAAGCACTGGTCAGCAGCATAGAGGCTTCCATGATCATCATCGTATTACTGGTCCCATCCTTGATATCAGCAATTCTGGCAGAACCGTTGAAGCCCAGAGTCCCTTTGAGACTACTTGTATTATTTCCATACGAAGAGACCAGGCTGTACTCAGTTGTGTAGCCTACATGCCCGTAACTGGATTTCTGGTAGTCACCATATTTGGTAGGATTGGGATCAGAAGGACACAGAAAAACGGGAAAGTTATTTTTGGCAACCGTCAACTGCCCCGAGCCGGCAAACGTCGGTCCCACGGAACCACAATAACTTCCATCAGAGCGTGCGACATGGGTTGAAGTTGACAGCGTAAAATCGTACTGGTTATAGAGATTTGCCAGATCGAGATACGGTAGCAGCAGCTGATAAAACGAATGATTCATCAACAGCGGAGAGGAACCGGCTGGCATATCCAGTACACGTTCACAGTAACAGCTTCCCGGTGCAATCGCCGCCGGTGGAAAAACTCGATGGGCATCATGATAATTATGTAATGCGAGACCAATCTGCTTCAGATTGTTTTTACAGGAACTGCGACGGGCAGCTTCTCGCGCCTGTTGAACAGCTGGTAATAACAGAGCAATTAAAATTGCGATAATCGCAATCACCACTAATAGCTCGATCAGCGTAAAACCGCGACTTCGTCTTTCTCGAAATTGCATAATGACCATACTCCATTGAACAGTAGATAATTAATATGAAAATAACGTGAAGAGAAAGCAGCATTTCGATTCATCCCTGCCTGAATTAAATATAAAAGGACAGCAGCGATCACCTTTTTTAAGTTTCAACTTTCTCCACAACGCTCATTCGCAAATCATGCACCAATGAAATATTTTTTTTCTGCTTCACTCAACTAATATTTTTGAACAATCAAAAAGCCACGAATCCAAGGCGAAATCGATGAACAATGCGTACCGAGGTCTCATTCTGATCTCATACTTCACTCGGGGAAGGCGTATAGCGACAGGGTAACCTGCATGGAAAACAGGCAGGGCCTGCTGAAAGACAGGTCGTTGTTGATTCCACTATCTGATCGTTTATGTATTACTGAAACGGCAAGTCACAGAAGACAGGTTATATTCTTAATACACGCGAAACAGTATTGCTTCTGCTGATCTGCTTGAACATGTTCAGGGTACATCTGCCGACTTTGCCTGAATGAGATGCAGATATGGCTGCGCTTCAGGCCAGGACCTGACTTCCGCCAGTTTTGAGGCAGGGACCTGAATGGATGTAAAGAAATCGATCGAGATCTGATCATCAAACTTCCCTTCCAGATAGCCAAAGGGAATATTCTCTTTTTCCTGAACTGCAGTCGCATTCTTCACACGGGGTGGAATAAACAGGTTCCAGAACTTTTGAGGATTTTCCTCTCTCAACAAGGCAGCAAACCGCTGTTTGACTTCCGCGCTGGCGGGAGAGTTGTCCAGATTGCGATAAACCAGAATCGCCTGAAAAGCCAGCATCTGATTCCAGTACTTCTCAGTGACAACATAGTGAGAAAAATGCAGCCGGTCATTAAATCCCAGATGGAGAGGATTATAGGGTGAGTCCGGGAGTGACTTTCCAGCAGCCAGCATATCCTGCATCTTTCGCGCATCTTTATGCTGAATGGCATACATGAAATGCATGCCACTGAAAGGTGTAGCCCACCCATGCTCTCGTACGGAGTCTTTCAGATGAATGACCACATCACCATAGCGGGGAGAACCATTCAGCGGACCGACGCTCGCAAAAACGGCATCGAATGCACCATACAGCAGATTTTCCACAGCCGGAGTCGTATGCGATAAATCATCTTTTTTAACTTCTTCTTCCACCTGCAAAGAGACCAGCGCTTTTTGTTTTAAAACGTCTCTCAGGTTTTCAAAATGCAGTCGATTCACAATCGGCGCCGGTTTACTTTCAATCACTTCAAGCAGTTTTTGCTCGTCCGCTGTCAGGGGTGACAAAAACAGCTCAAATTCCGCCATCGTACAGCGAGAACTGATCTCCAGCCATTTCTGGAGTTTGGCGGCATCCAGTTCACGATGAAATGGCAGCACATTTATCGCCGTACGTCGAGTTGTCGCCAGGGGATATCCCGCCTGCCGGGCCGGTTTGACCTCAGGTGCTTCAATGGCGGTTTGCGCATCGCACAGGACAGCAGACGAGGAAAGCATACTGACGATTAGCAGAACTCGAAATCGCATATTACTGGCTCAACTTGATCAGAAAAATATCGTTACTACCCTGGCTTTTCAAATCATGACCCTGATATTGAGTGGTCGGAGAGAAAGCACCGGAAACAAAGCAGTTTTGATTTTTGTCAACAGCGATCGCATAACTCAAATCGCTTTTATCACCGCCCATAATTTCCAGCCATTCAGGCTTTCCATCGGGAGAAAAACGGGCGATAAACAGATCACGACCTCCCAGGTTCGGATAATGTTTTCCCAGGAAGTGCACGTTGTCTGAAAATTCTCCGGTGACATAACAGTTACCTGCCTGATCTGCTGCAATGCCCAGGCCGTAATCAATTTTTTCTCCGCCCCCGGTATAGGCCCAGGCGGGAGAACCATCGGCATTGATCCGTGCAACGAATATATCATGGCCGCCCTTACTAGTCAGAGTCGTTTTGCCAAAAGTCGCTTTATTTTTAAACATACCCGTCAGATAACAGTTGCCCTGATGATCAACGGCAACTCCTGTACTCAAACCGTTTGCCTGTCCGCCTGAATTTGCTGACCAGATCAGCTTTCCCGCCGGGGACAGTTTAGCCAGGAAAATATCCTGCACACTCGTGTCGACCCCCACCTGTTGACCATCCAGTTCCAGCAGTCCCGTAGTATAACCGCAGACATAACAGTTTCCGCTGGTATCGACGGCAATCTGATGTCCACTCTGACTGCGAGCATTGCCCGCCAGTTGGCTCCAGATCAACATTCCATCTGCATCGTAGCGGGCTACAAACAACGAGCGCCCTTTTTTGTTTCCCGTTTGCGCTGTACCGAATGTGACATCCCCGGAAAAGGATCCCGCCACATAACAGTCCCCTTCAGGTGTCACAGCGATTCCATGTCCGTAATCATAGCCCGTTCCGCCGGCACTCTCGGCCCAGAGCAGTTTTCCCTGCGGATCATATTTGGCGATGAAATAATCGTAGTCCCCCTGGTTCTTCAGAATTTTGTCGCCGATCTGAAACTCAGGACTTTGAAAATGTCCTGTGACATAGGAGTTCCCCGCCTGATCAACGGCAACGCCATACCCCCGATCAATGTCTTTGCCTCCGGCGGTCTGTATCCAGAGCAGTTTGCCTGCAGGATCATATTTGGCGAGCACAAAATCCATATTCCCCAGGCTGGTGACTGTCTGATCTGCAAATTGAGCGGTCTCTGTAAATTCTCCCGTTACATAACAGTTCCCTTGCTGATCAACAGCCATGCCACGGATTTTGTCGTGTTTCTTTCCCCCTGCCTGTTGTACCCAAAGGACCTTTCGTTCTGAAGATGCCCCCTGCTTTTCTCCCGAGAACGCCTGATTGGAAAAAGAAACAGGCCCTGACAGACTCGAAAGAAAAAGAAACAGAAGCAGGTGAGATCGGGAAGAGAATGACTTCATAACAGACTTTCTTTGAAACAGTACATCCAGACAAGGCAGGCACAATCATCTTATCATGACATTAATTTGCCACCAGAAATAGAAGCAGACTGGCAAATTTATTTTCTTAGCATATTTAACAATCTAGCATAAACCACCTTGTGACAACAGGAAAGAGAATTTATTCTAAACATAAGTGAGTCGTGATATGTAATCTGTTGATACAGAATAGGGAGTCGATATATGCAATACTCAGCGACTGCAGTCTCACTGATCCTGCTGACCATCATCCAGATTCCGCTCTCTGCAGGATCGGCTCCAGCTGAAATCGATTACCAGATACAGATCAAGCCACTCCTGAAGTCACACTGCTTTGCCTGTCATGGCAGTTTGAAACAGGAATCTTCATTAAGACTGGATGCCGGCAAGTTGATTCTCAAGGGAGGAGAAATCGGCCCGGCGATAGTCTCCGGTAAGCCACACGAAAGCCTGCTGTATCAGGTATTGACTCCGGATGCGGACATTCAGATGCCCCCCGAAGGGCAGGGACGACGACTCAAACCAGATGAGATCCAACTGATTAAAAACTGGATTGCCCAGGGGGCAAAGTATCCCAGCGGCGATCAGCCTGAAGCCGATCCTGCAGAGCACTGGGCCTTTCAACCGGTACTCCGTCCAGATGTGCCTCAAGTCAAAACGAAATCAACAAACCCGATTGATGCCTTTGTTCTTTCGCGACTTGGACAGGCGAAGGTGATCCCACAACCCCAGGCAGAGAAGGCAACTTTGTTGCGGAGAGTCTATCTCGACCTGATCGGGCTTCCCCCCACACCCGCAGAACTGGACGCTTATCTCAGTGACGCACGACCGGATGCCTGGAACCGGGTAATCGCCGATCTGCTCGCGCGACCACAATATGGAGAACGCTGGGGACGTCACTGGATGGATGTCTGGCGTTATAGTGACTGGTACGGACGCCGTGGCGCCAAAGATATGACCAACAGTTACTCGCTGACATGGCGCTGGCGCGACTGGATTATTCGATCCATCAACGAGGATAAAGGCTATGACCGCATGGTTCTCGAAATGCTGGCGGCGGATGAGATTGCTCCCAATGATCGTGAGAATCTGGTTGCCACCGGCTTTATTGTGCGCAATTTCTACCGTTGGAATTATCACACCTGGCTGAAAGATAATGTCGAACATACCGGCAAGGCATTTCTGGGGCTGACCATGAACTGCTGCGAATGCCACGATCATAAGTATGATCCCATCACGCAAAATGAATACTTTGCCTTCCGCTCGTTTTTCGAACCGATCGATCTCCGCCATGATCGGGTGCCGGGTGAAGCTGATCCCGGAATTTTCCCTGATTATAAACTCAGTGTTCGTAATGGCCCCGTTCGCACGGGCATGGTTCGTATCTACGACAGACACCTGGATGCGAAAGCAAAGTTTTATACGGGTGGGCTGGAACAGAATATGGTCAAAGACAAGCCGCCAGTCGAAGCCTCCGCCATCGCTTTTCTGGGAGGAGACAAGCTAGACTTCAAGCCGGTATCACTCCCTGCCACCGCCTGGTATCCGGGCCTGAAACCGTTTGTCATTCAGGAAGAGACCCGGAAGCGCGAGGCCGCTTATCAGAGTGCTCTCAAAAACTGGGAACAGCAGAAAACACAATTGGAACAGGAGTTGATGCAGCACGAGTCTGTGCTGGCGAATATACTGACAGCCAGGCCAGAAAAAATCGCTGCCGGAAAAAACGATCCGACGCAAACGGCTTCATCAGAGATTAACCAGCAGGCCCTGCAACTCAATGCCGAACAGGGACGCCGGATACTATCCTATGAAATCACGGACTGGAAGAACTTTGATTCCGATATTCGGATTCAGTTTCAGCTTCGTATTTTGAAGGATGCCCATGTCAATTTTCAGTTGTCCAACAATTTAACCGGTGGCAGAACCAGTCTCTACGTCGCGTTTGAAGCGGGTAATATCATTGCGTATGTCCCGGGCACAACGAATCCTACGACCGTCGGTTCCTATAAAAATGATTCCGGTAACAGTGAATTTAATATTAGTCTTCATCTGAAACCGGATCAGGACATTGCGCAGCTATCGATCCACGGACCGGAAAGGTCAAACACGATTCTCAATCAGACGCCAATCGCACTGAATGGCTGGAATCCGGCGGTCCAGGCGAATCGAGGGCTCTTCCTTGATGCACACCAGGGAAGCATTGCGGAGTTTGATCAGATTCTCATTGAGAATCTGAGTGGACAGGAATTGCTGCGCTGTGATTTTGAATTCCCGGATTATCAGTCAGGAGAGGATCTCCCCGGAATCGCGAACTGGCAACTCACGCGTTTCAGTACCGGTTCTGCCACATCACAGATCATCCTGAAGTCCCCACTGACGGAAGCGGATCAAAAATGGCAACAGCAGGTTAAGGCCATTCAACTGAAATGTGATCTTACCAAAGCAACTCAGACCGATTTACAATTCAGACGACAAGCAGCTGAAGCCGAAAAAACGGAGTACGCTGCAAGAGTGCGCGCTGCAACCGCTCGCTATATTGAGAAATCTGACAATGTTGAATCACTGGAACAGGCTGCCTGTCAAACTGAATGGCAGGCCAAACTCTGCCGGGCAGAATCAAACCTGAAATCAGCCGAACTCGCATTACTGCAGGCTAAATTACTACCGGATTCAGACCAGGAACGAGCGAAGAAGCTTACATCCGCGCAAACACAGGTCACCCAGAGTCGAGCGCAACTGACTGCCGCACAAAAACCCATCGAAGCAACTTCAACCAAATACACGGCACTCAGCCGGATTTTCCCCGAACAGAGTACCGGAAAACGGACTGCACTCGCCCGCTGGATTACCAGCCGCGAAAACCCGTTAACCGCGCGGGTTGCCGTGAATCACATCTGGATGAGGCACTTTGGCAAGCCCCTGGTCAAATCAGTTTATAATTTTGGCCGCAGTGGAGCAGAACCGACTCATCCCGAATTGATCAACTGGCTGGCGGCCGAGTTCATGGATCATAACTGGAGCATCAAGCATCTACATCAAGTCATTCTTACCAGTAAGACTTATCAACGTAGTTCGAAAGGCGTGCCGGCAGAACATCCTAACCTTATGCAAGACCGGGACAATCACCTGCTCTGGAAATTTCCCACGAACCGTATGGAAGCAGAAGTCGTACGGGACAGCATCTTTTATCTTGCCGGCGACCTTGACCCGACTATGTATGGCCAGGAACTCGAACAGGATCAGGGTCTGAGCACTAACCGTCGCAGTCTGTATTATTCGCATCATGGCGAGGCCAAAATGGAATTTCTGAAACTGTTTGACGGTGCCAGTGCAACAGACTGTTATCAACGGACAACCACCGTCATGCCTCAACAGGCACTGGCGTTAACCAATAGTACTCTTGCCGTGCAAAAAGGCCGAATGATCGCCGAGCAAATCTGGTCTCAAACAACCTCCACACTACCAGGAGGCCAGCGGCAGACTGATTTTATCAAACGGGCATTCAAACTGATCTTATCTCGCCCCGCCAGTGAACAGGAGCAGGCAGTGGCAGCTGCATTTTTGTCACGCCAGAAATCTCTCTATTCCGCTCAAACACCAAACGCCGCATCTCCCGTTACAAAACGCGATTATTCTCAACCAGCGGCATCCCCCGAAGCCCGTGCGCGAGAGAGTCTGGTCCACGCATTATTCAGTCATAACGATTTTGTCACGATCCGTTGATTTCCAGAACGATCTACGACAGCAAATCACAGGAACAGTCTTATGAAACACTTCATCACACCACAATGCAGGCAGATTCAGCGTCGCACTTTTCTGGCGGATCTGGGTTTTGGGGCTACGGGTATGGCATTAAGCAGTCTGCTCGGGCAGGAAATACGGGCGGAAACCAATTCTGCCCCCACTGGAGGACCACATTTTACTCCAAAGGCAAAATCAGTCATCTGGGTTTTCCTGTCAGGCGGTTACAGTCAGATGGAAACGTTTGACCCGAAACCTGAACTGAATAAATATGCTGGTAAAACTTTTTCAGACACGATATATCCCGATCCCTTTAAAGACCCGCGCTATCAGGCACGCGCCCGCTCGGTTGTGCAGGTAAAACGCGAACATTCCCAGATCATGCCGATGCAGGTTGGATTCAGAAAACAGGGAGAATCCGGAATTGAAATCACCGACTGGTGGCCGCACCTGTCGACGTGTGTCGATGACATCTCTTTTGTGAGATCCATGTACACAACAGACAACGACCATGCGGCTGAATTTCAGATCCACCATGGACGTCACAAACTGGATCAGAAAGAGCCGGTCGTCGGTTCATGGCTCAGTTATGGACTGGGCAGCCTCAACAAGAATTTACCCGAATATGTTTTTCTCGGTTCATACACTGACACTCGCGTGAAAGAAAACTTCAATCCGGATTATCTCGGGCCCAAATATATGGGTGTAGAACTCTCACTCGATCCGAAAAACCCACTCCCTTTCGGTACGCGTCCGGAATCGATTCTACAACAGGAGCAAGCGAATCAATATCAGCTGATCAACGAACTCAATCAGTTGGCTGCAGTAGAATATCCGACCGATGAAAAACTACGCGCCCGCATCAATTCCTACGAACTGGCGTTTCGTATGCAGAACTCCGTACCTGAAGCATTGGAGCTGACAGAAGAAACTCAGGAGACACAACAACTGTATGGCATTGATGAAAAAGAGACCTCTGTTTATGGACGTCGCCTGCTGGCAGCGCGACGCCTGGCGGAACGGGGCGTGCGTTTTACACAGGTTTATTTGAGCGGGTACGGTGAATGGGATTCGCATCAGAACCTCAAAGAAAACCACACCCGTTCCTGTAAACGCGTTGACAAACCGATTGCCGGACTCTTAAAAGACCTTAAACGTCGCGGCATGTGGGAAGACACTGTCGTCGTTTTCTGTACCGAGTTTGGGCGTACACCGGCTGTGGAATCACGTGGAAACACAAAGATGCCCAGTGGTCGAGATCATCACCCCCATGGATTCACGGTCTGGTTTGCCGGCGCAGGTATCAAACAGGGTTACGTACACGGCGCCACAGATGAGCTTGGCTTTCATGCGGTCGAATCACCGCACTACGTCACCGACATTCATGCCACCCTGTATCACCTGCTAGGCCTCGATCCGCATCGACTGGATATCCCTGGTCGCAAACGACTGGAAATTGATCATGGCCAACCGATCCTGGATATTATCGCCTGAGATGCGACCACTCAGCTGATAAACCGATCGATCACATTACGGGATATTTTTGAAATATTCTCGTCCACCAGCATCGAAGTGATCCAGCAGATCGAACCGACGGAAAAGACCTCTCCACCTGATGCAGTCTGGTAATGAATCATATCTGCACCTCCTTCATCGGGATTTGTACCTTGTGCCAACAGTTGCACATCCGCTGGAGAACTGGGCGAGATCTTGTCGGTCTCATGTCCCGAAGCGCCGCCGGGAATCCGCATGTGCTGACTCTCTGTCCCAAACAGGTCATCGTTTTTCAACTTCGTTCCGTCGAAACACCAGTGCCGCTCATCAACCACGCGATAGGGAGCCCCTGTCATAATGCCGGCAAAGGAAAAGACCACCCCCAGCAGATTCGCTTCGGATTCCTGCCGCGCATGAAAACGGCTCTCATACGTGGAATCTTTTTCCGGAATCGGCGGATCCATGGCAACACCGCACCAGCTCGTACAGTCGGTATTGTGATAGACGATCCGCTCCTCGTCCAGAAATTCCACTTCACAGTTCAAACCGTTCCCTCCCAGATAAATCAATCGGCCGCCCGATTCGAATACCCAGGACTTCAATCGCTCGTACATCTGTTTTGACCAGTATTCCGGATGCGAGCTGAGAATCAGAACCTGATATTCACTCAGGGGCAGCTGATCGAAATGAAACTGCGTCTCGCTGTAATAGTCGTAGTTGAGTCCCTGCTCTTCCATCCAGCCCAGCAGCCGCCATTCGGAATGCAGCATCCCGCACCCCATCCGGCTGTAAATAGGATCGCGGAGCTGTTCTTCCAGGTCGATGTGCAGATAAGGTTGAGGGCGTTCGAGTGATAAGGGAGGATAATCCTCAACATAATAAGCGCCGAAAGAGGGTTTCAGATACCGGCGTAATTCCTGTCGACTGTTGACGACAGGCGTATCCGGTAGTCCCTCGGGATTCAGATAGTTACTGCGTCCGCCGAAATTATTATAAGCGTTCCAGGTTAAATCACTGGCGAGGATCGCAATCTTTGACTGTGGGGTTCGGGGAGAAACTACCCAGGGAAACGTGAACTGCTGACCGGACTGATTACTGAGATGAAACATGTACAGGCCAGACCTGTCAGGCGCTGTCACAGTTTGTCTCTGTGTGACAGTGCGATAACCGACATTATTCCAGTCCACGCCCTTCTGCGTATAATCGCCGTCCGGCGTGATCTGTAAATTCGCCAGCGGTGCATGATCATCAAACGTACCGATCCGCCGGATATACTCTTTCTCTTTTCCGTATCGCCAGAGTTCCAACTGATATTCTGAAGTGGAATGCACCCGGAATTCAGAAGCTTCTCCACTCTGAATACAGCGAGGCCAGGCAAACCCGAACAGTTTCGTTGAGAGCAACCGGAAGTGGTGGACCTGTCCCGGCTCTACCTTGAGTTCCACCCGTTTCGCGCAATAATCACGATGCTGTAATATGACCTCGTAATTACCCGGTGCTAAATCCGCAATAACCGCCCCCGATGCAGTGGAACGAGTACTGATCAACTGACCTTCAGACTGAAACTCTACAGCCACATCATATAACGCGCGATAATCCTCGTCGCTGACATATCCAATTAACATCAGTTTTTCCTGCGAAAGTAAAAAAGCATCTGCGCGGCGTACCGTTTCGGATCAAATCTGATTTCAGGTGGTCTCAAGACGGATGTGCGACATATTCTTTAGCGATTTTGACTGCTAACCCGCCCCCTTCATAGTAGCCCATCGAGATCTCAGCGACATGCGTGAGCAGATCATAGGCCCGCCAGCGATTCCAGCCATAGTCCGCTTCCAGCCATAAGATCAGTTGCGCGAATGCGTCTGCTGTCGCCCGCTCCATCGGAGTGCCGCTGGAGACGGTCATCAGTTCATTCGGTGATTCAATGCGGGGCCCGGCGATCGTTTTCTGCTTGATCAGTTCAATTGTCAGTGTCGTTTGTGCCGCCATCTCCAGTCCGGTCGCGGACAGCTCTCCCTGGCCCATCGCGGCGTGCGCATCTCCCAGATAGAGCAGCGCGCCGGGGACAAATACAGGAAGATAGAGTGTGTTTCCTTCTGTCACTTCCCTGATATCCATATTACCGCCATGCGGTCCAGCCGGCATTGTACTGGGCATGCCATAAGCAGGCGTCGTGCCGATGCAGCCCAGCATGGGTTGATAGGGTATTTTAATCTGATCACTCCAGTAGACATACCCGTCACGAATGGGGCAGACATGCGCGCCGTCCGGAACGTCAGTCCCCAGCCACTGACAGAGCTGTTTCGGGTTGCCGGTATAAGTGGCACATTGCCCATCCCGGGATTCGATCGCTTCGATTTTAATCGCCAGTGTGTCGCCGGGTTCCGCCTGATTAATAAAGATCGGGCCGGTCAGCGGATTACTGAACGGGACCCTGGTTTTATCACGCAGGTCCCCCGCTTTGCGAATCTGGCCGGAGAGCGCATCCTCTGATTCCACCCGGATTGTTTCACCCGATTCGATACTGATACGAGGTTCCTGAAAGCGGCTGAATTCATAATTCAGGAAACCGAGGGATATCTGTTGCATTTGAAATTCCTGTGTACGGACCGAGAGAACCCTGAAACTGCTTCAGTCGAGTTGAGATTTCAGCCATTGGATCACAATTTCCTCAGGTGAACCGGTCTGCCCTTCAGTTCGTTCCACGAGAGTCAAATCCTGCCCGCGCACGAGTTTCCTTGTCATCCGGTCCGTTTCCGTATCAATATGACCGACATCGAAAACATCGGGATGAAACACGACACAATCCCAGCCCCCTGCTCCAAAATTCAGCGAATAGTTCATCGTCCACATCAGGCTGTGAATCAACTCTTCCTGATTGCCTGCTTTCGCAGTCGGCGGAATGGTCAGCAGAACCAGATCCGGTTTACTGGGACGCACCAGAGCTTTAGCATCGGCTTCGATCTGCCGACGCGACTTGCCTGCCGTTTGCCAGGTTGAAACTTCCAGTTTCACATCAGGTGCCACTTTTTTAAACGCGGCTTGAATCAGTTGATCCAGAGGAGGCATGGCGATCACCTTGACTGTTTTTTTCGCTTCGACCAGCGATTTCACTCGCGGTAATGCCTGCGCTAACGGAGCAACATCCGCAAGCGAAACGGGTTCCCCGGAAATGGATTCCGCCATCAGTTCGGCTAATTTTTTGTGGCCCGCCATATTCGGATGAATTTCATCGCTCATCATCAATCGCCAGCTTAATGTATCCTGTTCTCTTAGCGCATTCAGCTTTTGATAGTTATCACATAGCGGGACCTGCAATTCGTCACAGACTGCGCGGACGACATCACAGTACTGCACCAGTTTCTCTGCCGGTCGTCCCGATGTGGAGATGACAGAGTTGGGCGTACACAACAACACTTCCGCGCCGGCATCACGACATTGCTTCACGATTGATTTGAGATTCTCACGGTATTCTTCCAGGGGAACGCGTGTCATGTCATTCAATCCAAACATGACAGTGACCAGATCCGGCTGCTGTTTTAATACATCCCGCTCAATCCGCGCCAACGCATTGACTGTGGTATGACCGCTGATCCCCGCGTTGAGCATTTTCAGCTTTGCTTCGGGAAAGTTTTTTTCTAATGCGATTCCCAGCATGTCGGTATAGGCACGACGGCTCCCCGTGTGATAGTAAACTCCCGTGACACTATCACCAAAACAGACAATTTTTGCAGGCTTTCCCGTTTTGAGTTTGGCGATCGTCCTGGGAAATGCAGGCTGGGTCGAAATCGTTTTCTGAGTTTCCTCAGTTTTCTCAAACCAGTCTTCAGGAATATCCAGCGTCCAGACTTCGCTGTTAAGAGGTTGCGCATGGCCTCCCGCCAGCCAGATTTTATCCTGAAATACAAACGCAGAATGTTCGTGGCGTGCTTTCCAGACATGATCCGACTTTAACTGCTTCCAGTCTTTTCCATCCAGAGAATACCAGGCATCATTTTTATTGGCAGCCGGATTGTTTGACCAGCCCCCAATCACCCAGAGTCGATCTCGATAGACCACCGTGGAGAACCAGAGGCGTTCATGCCAGGGTGCATGCGCTGTTTCCTGTTTCCAGTGCACCCCATCTTCTGAACTCCAGACATCATTGGTCGCATGATACTCCGGGGTATAATTCCCCCCCCCTAACACATACATTTTGCCATTTAAAACAGCTGCCTGATGATACGCGCGGGGAGACCAGCCTGCGTCTGTTGTTTCCTGTTTCCAGGTTTTTCCATCCGCCGAACTCCAGACATCATTTTTGAGACTTTTCTCATCACCAAAATAATAGTTTTCCGTCCCCCCCAGTAACCATAGTCGATCTTTAAAAACGACCAGCCCAGCAGCCAGACGAGGCGTCCACTCTGCATGCGGTGTTACCAGTTCCCAGTTCTTGCCATCGACTGAAGACCAGACCTGATTGCCTGCAGAATGCCCTTTTAGACGGCCATTGTACCAGCCCCCCATCAGCCACATTTTGTCTTTAAAGACGACCGTCATTGGCAGATCGCTGTGAATCCACGGCGCTTCTTTGGTGACCAGCTTCCAGTTTTTTCCGTCAGCAGAATTCCAGACATCGCGAGGCGGTGCTTCATACGAATTGAACCAGCCACCAAAAATCCAAAGCTGATCTTTGTAAACCAGTTCTCCCTGGGAATCACGCGGTTGCCACCCTGCTTTTTCGGTGACCTGGACCCAGTCCAGTTTGGGTTCGTCTGCAAAACTGATATTAGTTAACAGAAGTAATAAAAACAGGAACAGGCAAGTCGGACGAATCATAATGGCTCCAGATTCAGGCTTTTCTGGTGGGAGAGTAAGCGGTCAGAAGAATCTTAAGTGCTACAGAAGTAATCTGTTACATCTACGATACCCATCCGCTTTGCCAGGTTGCAAGCGAGCGTCGCTTCCCATTATTGAGTTCGAGAAATATTTCTGCCTGCAATCAGAGAGCGCAGCATAACACCAATCCAATATTCTGATGCTGCGTGGCTGAGGACCGTCGCTTAAAACTGATGACCTGGCTGAGGACCGTTCTGGGTCAGCGTTAAGATTTCCGGTCCCTGTTCGGTCATCAGAATCGTATGTTCAAACTGCGCAGAAAGTTTGTCGTCTTTTGTGCGTACAGTCCAGCCATCATTGCGATCTTCAACTGTTTTCCAGGTGCCGGCATTGAGCATCGGCTCGATGGTAAAACACATTCCCGGCAGTAGCAGATCACGTTCAGAACCTGAGACCGGATAATGGGGAATTCCCGGGTCAGTATGGAATTCACGTCCAATGCCATGTCCCTGGTATTGGCGGACGACTCCGTAACCCAGTTCAGTGGCATAATTGTAGATGGCTTCACCAATTTCAATCACACTGGATTCGGGTTGGATTGTATTGATCGCCAGAAACAGTGAATCAAAGGTAACCTGCACCAGTTTACGTGCTTCATCAGAAACGTTTCCTACCAGAAACGTTTCCGACTGATCGCCATACCAGCCATCGACGATGCTGGTAATATCGACATTGACAATATCACCTTCTTTAAGAACCGTATCATCGGGAATGCCATGGCAGACCACTTCATTGATACTGATACAGCAGCTCTTCGGGAAGCCCATATAACCCAGTGTAGCCGGTGTGTGACCATGAGATACAGTGTACTCATGCACGATTGTATTGATCTCATCCGTGGTGATACCAGGTTTGACATAAGGACGCAGATGATCCATCAGACTGGCATTAAACCGGGATGCGATTCTTAATCGTTCCCATTCGTATGATTTATAGATGATTGGGTTTCCGGACAAAATAACCGCCTCTATGTCAGATGTCAGTAATAAATGATCGGTAATTAGTACAGATTTTAGCGAGAGTTTTCAAACATTCATTGGAATTGTAAGGGCCATCGTCATTTTAATATGTTCAATTCAATACTAAATTGACTCTATCGGCAACTCACGCCGGGATAATCAGGTTCACGGTGATTCATAGAATAAACAAATTGAAAAAGAATTCCTATGGTTGGAAAGCCCTCTAAGTTAAAGAAAAACAAGCCACTGCTGGGAAATCATCAGAAGTGCTGGATCTGGGGTCGCAACGCCGTGCGGGAAACCTTGTTCGCTGGTTTCTGGCCGATGTATGAACTGCACCTGTCTGATCATTTAAAATCAGAAGAAATCGAGCAGTTGGAACAACAGGCTGCACGTTCAACCGTTCCAGTTTTCATTTCAACTGATAAAGAACTTACTCAAAAATGTCGTGCCAGTGATCACCAGGGAATGATCGCTAAAATGGCGCCGTTTCCTTATACATCGATTGAATTATTCAATCAACAGGAAATCACTTCCCCCCTCTTTCTGATCCTGGATCGAATTCAGGATCCGTTCAATTTCGGAGCAATCATCCGCTCTGCCGAGATCATGGGTGCGGACGGAATATTTTCAGGAACACATGAGCAATGTGAAGTCACCAGCCTGGTCTGTCGCACATCAGCGGGCGCAGTGAATCATGTTCCACTGGTACAGGCAACGGACCTGGTTTCCCTCTGCCGTGACTGGAAGCAAAACGGGATCAACATTGTGGGAACCGCCATGCAGGCTTCGGAGAAGTTAAACGATTATAATTTTCAGCAGCCGACGGCAGTCATTGTAGGTAACGAAGGAACCGGAATCAGTCCCGAGCTACAGGCGGAGTGTACGCACCTGGTTCGTATCCCGCAACAGGGTAAGACGGAATCCCTGAATGTCGCGGTTTCTGCCAGTATTTTGCTGTACGAAGCAAGTCGTCAGCGCAATTTCAGTTGAGTGCAACTCAAAGTTTAACCCGCTGGTGGTACTTCCGCAGTTCCTTCTTCGGCAGGAATGTTTTGTGGCCCCATGAACCACTCACTCATTTTCTGAATGATGACATACATGACGGGGACCATAAACACTCCAAACAGTGTGGCCGCAGTCAGACCAGCCACCACAGCGGTTCCCAGTGCCTGTCGACTGGCGGCACCGGCGCCCGAGGCAATCGCCAGTGGGATGGCACCCAAAATCGCACTGAAAGCAGTCATCAGAATCGGACGGAATCGCAGGTGACAGGCTTCAATTGCTGCATCGGGAATGGATTTCCCAGCCTCACGCTGCAGTTTGGCAAATTCCACAATCAGAATCGCATTTTTACTCGCCAGTGCGATCAATAACACAAAGCCCACCTGGGTGTAGATATTATTATCCAGCCCGCGCAACATCGTGGCGAAGATCGCACCAAAGATCCCCAGTGGTACGGAGAGAATTACCGAAAGCGGAATCGTCCAGCTTTCATACTGGGCACATAAAAACAGATACACAAATACAATCGCCATCGCGAAGATGAATGGCGCCATGTTACCTGCTTCAATCTGCTGGTAGGCGATGCCTGTCCATTCATATCCAAATCCCTCAGGCAGAATCTCGTCACACAGTTGCTCCATCCGGGTAATGGCCTGACCAGAGCTGTATCCAGGTGCAGGATTACCAGTGATGGAGGCCGTTGGGTACAGATTGTAATGATCGACTTCCTGTGGTCCTGCGGAATCATCGACTTTGACCAGCGTATTGAGAGGCACCATCGTCCCTCTTTTATCCCTGACTTTTAACTGACCAATGTCTGAGACCTTACTGCGATAATTTTCATCTGCCTGAACCATGACTTTGAAGACACGATTGAAGATGTTGAAATCGTTTACATAGGTCGATCCCAGATCAGCCTGAAGCGTATTAAAAACAGCATCCAGCGGTACTCCCATTTTGATCGCTTTTTCCCGGTCAATATCCAGATAGATCTGGGGGACGGTCGCACTGAAATTGGTATTGAGACCTGTCACGACGGGATCTGCATTGCCACGATCCATCAAATCGGTAACGGACATCTGTAAAACATCCATTCCAGCGGAATTCTTATCCTGAATCTGTATCTGGAAGCCTCCTGCATTCCCCAGCCCCTGAATGGCAGGCGGAATAAACGGGAAGGAAATGGATTCCTTTATTTGAGCCAGTTCCACGTGCAGTTTTTTGACCAGAGCGAACACATGCAGATCGGGAGCCTGGCGTTTACTCCAGTCTTCCAAAGCGATGATTGTCGTTGAGTAATTGGATGCATTCGAATTATTCAGAATCGAAAACCCGCCCATCGTGATCACATGCGTCGCTGATGGCAGATCAGCCGATATTTTATTAATTCGATTTTGCACTTCCCGTGTTCGATTCAGAGACGCTCCATCCGGCAACTGTGTATTAATGAAGATATAGCCCTGATCCTCATTCGGCAGGAAGCCTCCGGGCACGGATACAAACCCCACCCCGGTAGCAGCAAAGATTGCTACCAGTGGAATGATCATGATAAATGCGTGTCGCACAAAGGATTTCACAAATCTCATGTAGAAATTCTGCGAACGATCAAAGCACCAGTTAAATCCTCGGAAGAAAAACCCCCGACGTTCCTGGGTCTCTCGTAACATGAATCCACACATTGCCGGGCTCAGGGTGAGTGCACAAACTGAAGAAAACAGGGTGGCAATCGAAATCGTTAGAGCAAACTGCCGATACAGGCGACCGGTAATTCCCGGCAGGACCATGGTCGGCACGAATACCGCCAGCAGCACCAGTGTCGTCGCGATCACCGGCCCGGTAATTTCCATCATCGCAATTTCTGTTGCTTTTTTCGGTGAGCACTTTTCGGTATCCAGGATACGCGTCACGTTTTCGACAACCACGATCGCATCATCCACCACGATCCCGATCACCAGCACGATACCAAACAGTGAAAGCGTATTGATCGTATATCCCATCGCCAGCATCACCGCCATGGTCCCCAGCAATGACACTGGAATCGTAACCGCGGGGATCAATGTGGCTCTGAAGTCCTGTAGAAAGACAAAGATCACGATAAATACCAGCACCAGCGCCACAATGAGTGTTTTTACCACTTCATCAATCGATGCTGTCACAAATTCAGTCGAGTCGTAAGGAACTGAATATTCCAGTCCCTTGGGAAAATCTTTGGAAAGACGTTCGAGGACTTTCCGGGACTGTTCTGCGACATCCAGTGCATTGGCACCGGGTAGCTGGTAGATAGCGATCAGCGCCGCAGGTTTACCATCCAGTTGAGAGTAACCGGAATAACTCTGTGCACCGAGTTCCACGCGGCCGATATCTTTGATGCGCGTGATCTGTCCTTCCTGGCCAGTCTTGACAATGATATCTTCAAATTCATCTGCACTGGACAGACGACCTAATGTTGTCACTGTCAGCTGAAAGTCCTGATCTTTGGGACTGGGTTCCTGCCCGATTTGACCAGCGGCCACCTGAACGTTCTGTTGACGCAAGGCGTCAACCACGTCGGTCGTCGTGATATTCCGCGTATCCATCTGGTTGGGATCCATCCAGATTCGCATCCCGAAATCAAGAGCATTCACGACGTTTACGTCACTGACCCCGCTGATACGCGCTAATTCATCATTAATATTGATCGTCGCGTAATTGCTCAAATAGAGACCATCGAACGTTTCATCAGGTGAATTCAACGCGACCACCAGTGTCATGTTCGTGGACTTTTTCTGAGTGGTAACTCCCTCGCGTTTTACATCTTCAGGCAGGGATGGATTGGCAATCGCCACCCGGTTCTGAACCAGTACGTTGGCCATATCCAGATCGGTCCCCACATCGAACGTCACGGTTAAGGTCATATTTCCGTCACTGGTACTGCTGGAAGACATGTACAACATGTTCTCCACCCCGTTGACCTGCTCTTCAATGGGAGTCGCGACTGTGTCTGCGACTACTTCCGCATCAGCCCCCCGATAAGTGGCCGTCACCGCGACAGTCGGCGGGGTAATATCAGGAAATAATTCCACCGGCAGCAGAGGCAATGCAAGTGCCCCAACAATGGCAATGACAATCGAAACCACGCTGGCAAAAATCGGATGATAGATAAAAAACCGGGAAAACATCGTCGTCCGTTTCGTTATTTTTAGAGATCAGAAATACAACCCAGATAAACTCACTTCGCGTACTGCAAATTCTTTATCTGGAGCTGGATTTCGGGTCAGGCTGAGTATCGCCGGCTTTCGCGTCTGTTTTTACGGGCTTCTGTTGAGCTGATTCGGAAGCCGCAGAATTGTTGGTAATCGTAACGGGACGACCAGGTCGTGCACGTTGCAGGCCTTCATAGATATACTTCTCACCCGGCTCGATTCCTTTCAGAATCACCCGCATGTTATCCTCCATCTGACCGATTTCAACGGGCCGTTTCTCGACCATGTTTTTCTCACCAACAACCAGCAGATATTTACCTGCCAGATCGGTACCGATCGCTACGTCATGGACCAGAACTGCTCCCGGGATGGGATTTCCAGGAACACGCACACGAACGTAGACACCGGGATAAAGTAACCTGCGTAGATTTTCGTCTTTGTTTTTTTCAGAATCACTCCCCGGGACAGTCTCCTTATTCTGCTGCCCGGCAGCTTTCGATTGATCAGAATCCTGTGCAACAGGTCCTGGGACTTCAGGATTCGGGAGCTTTGCCCGTAATTGAATCGTCCCTGTTCCAGGATCGACCTTGTTGTCCCAGAAATCAACGATTCCTTCGTGCGGGTAGCCCTCTTCATTAGACAAACCGACGTAAACCTTAATGGGATTCGGCCCGCCGGGGTCTCGGCCGTTTTTTAATGCATTCAGCAGAATTCGTTCGCTCACATCGAAATACACATAAATCGGATCCATGGTTACGATCGTTGTCAGAAGTGTATTCTCTCCGGACCCTACCAAGTTACCGGCATCGACCAGGTTGCGACTGACGGAACCACTGATCGGTGCGCTGATGCTGGTATATCCCAGGTTGATTTTTGCCTGTTCGATATCTGCTTTGGCGCCATCCACTGCCGCCTGCGCCCGTTCCTTGTCCGCTCTCGCATCATCGACATCCTGGGGAGTAACAGCCTGCTTTTTTAACAATATCAAATTACGTTCCAGAGTTGCCGTAGCGTCGATTAATTGAGCATTGGCTGCTTCCAGTGCTGCCTGGGCTTTATCCAGTGTTGCCTGATATTGATTGCGTTGTATTTCAAACAGTAACTGACCTTCCTTCACTTCCTCGGAAGGAGTGAACAGAACTTTCTCCAGAATTCCATCGGCGCGTGCCCGAATATCAACTGATGCGATGGACGCCAGCGTTCCCGTGAAGTCCTGATTAAAAATCACAGTCTTCTGCACAGGTTCCGCCACCGTCACAGCCGGGGGCTTCATCTGGGGAGGTGGAGGCGTAGAATTACATCCAAACAAAAGAATGATGGGAAACAAACAACAGGGAATTCTCAGATCAAACAAGCGAGTGGGCAATAGGTTCACAGTTCTCCCTTTAAATCTCGAACAAGACCTGCATGTCTTGAAGAATCGACGAATCTTAGCAGCTACCAATTCACAAGGACTGGATTAACAGGCATACTACTAATAAAAACACCTGAATTGCAATTGTCATTTCCCCGAAAAAGAGACTGGATCGTAAAGATGCATGAATCTTCACTATTGCCGTCCACCTGGAATGTACCAGCGGATTTCAGAGACCGCATGGGAAAACAGGTTGGTCGTCAACGTACCATGATTGCAGAAGGGCATGCACTGATCATTTTACATGCCCCACCCCATCCGGACGACATGAATCGGAAAGGACGATTTTTCTGGCGCGAACCTGATGGCACCTGGCATGCATCGGAATTCAAAGGTGGCCCGGATGCACTCAACCAGCATCTGGAGGAATTTCAGCAGTTGCTGGAAGAGTTTGACGATAAGGTAGATGAGGCAGTCAATTCGCTGCAATACCTGGAAGTGTTGAATCATCTGGGACCCGTATATCGAGCGCTGTGCCATATGACTCAGTCTCTGCAGATTGCGCGGGAGGCCATCCCGAAAGACAAGCTGATCATTGATTATCGTGACAGTTCATACCGTCTGGAACGTACTGCGGAACTGCTGATCGAAGATGCGAAAAATGCCCTGGACTATGTAGTCGCCAAGCAGGCAGAAGAACAGGCCAAAGTTTCTGCCCGCATCGAATTGTCATCCCATCGCCTGAATCTGTTGATAGCTTATTTCTTTCCCATAGCCACGCTGAGTGCCATATTTGGTTCAAACTTCCAGCATGGTTATGAAAAATATCAGACCCCCTGGCCCTTCTGGATTATGGTCGCCACCGGTCTGGCTTTAGGATTCGTCATTCATATTTTTCTCAAACGAGGTCCCAAATAATCTGCCTCATGGTCAAGTGGCTTATGGCAATTCGATTCTACTGCGGGTCCAGCCGGCTTTGAAGCCACATAATGTTTTCAGCATCTGTTCTCTGAGAACGGGAGTCTGACACATCAGAGGCAGAAACAGATCCCGTCCGTAGCCTTTCAACCAGCTATCCGATTGAAAGAAGGGAGTCAGCCAGCGAGTGACCCGTTGATAATATTGAATTTTACTCCTGCGTTGAGATTCATACTGACGGCACGCCGTTGCAAAATCTGGCGAACCTTTCAGGCATTCTGAAAATTCCCAGACATCTTCGAGAGCCAGGTTGGCTCCCTGCCCCAGATGTGGGCTCGTGGGATGGGCTGCATCACCAAGAAAGACAATCCGATCTGCCCGGCAGGATTTCATGGAAACATCGCGATACGTGGTAAAAGTCAAGTCTGTAAAGTCATCAATCTGAGACAGCATTTCTTCTGTCGGGGGACAGAGTTGCCTGACATCCTGTTTCCAGACTTCGATTCCCTGTCGCTGATATTGCGCGAACTGATCAGCCGTCAAACCCCAGAAAAAACTACACTGGTCATTCCCGATCGGCAGCAGCCCCATCAGTTTCCTGGTTCCTTCAACGATTTGCAACAGCCTGTCCGTGACCGCAGTACAGGAACCTGTTTTCCATAGTGCACCGTATTCGTAATCAACACATCGATGATGTATCCCAGAAACACTGCGCAATATCGAGCGGGCACCGTCAGTCGCCACAATACAATCATAACTCTCACTTCGTTCTTCTGTCCCCATTTCCAGGACCACACCATCAGAAAGGTGCCTGTAACCGGAAATTCGTGAATTCTCTCTGATTTCGACACCAGCGTTGCTGCTCAATTCCAAAAGCGCGCTGAACAGCAGTCCGCGGTGAACGCCCAGGCCAAACAGTTGACTTCGCAGGCGATGGTACTCCAGAAAAACCAGTCTGTTGCCTGTATGTTTGATGGCTTCGATATAATCCAGGCGTGCAGAATGCTGTTCGATCTGATCATAAATCCCCAGATGTTTGAGGACTGTCTGACCAATGGGTTGAATCAGAATCCCTGCCCCAACCGGTCTGCATTTTTCAGCCTGCTCGAAGATGGTCACTGCATGCCCTGCCTGTGCAAGCAGAAATCCTGCAGCCATTCCCGCAATGCCACCTCCGGTAATCGCTATTTTCATTATTTTTTCTACATTGTATTGACTGGTTTCGTGACAGACTGGCAGTAGGGAATGTTCTACATAGCGAATCTCGGACTTTCTGAGAAGCCGAACTTTAACAGGCAGGTGACGCTTTCTATTCTACTGCCGATAATTTATCTTTACTGAAGCTGTGCTCATCCATGAACTGACTTTCCAGGAGTTGCAACCATGAGAATTGCCACCGGCGGTGTACTGCATGAAACCAGTACGTATTCCTCCCTTCCCACCACACTTGACGATTTTATCAATGATCGGGGGTTATTTCGTGGCCAGGAAATCATGGAAACCTTTCCGGGAGCAAATGTCTGTATCGGCGGCTTCATTGATGGTGCAAAAAAACATGGTTTTGAATTGATCCCTCTGCTCTGGACTTTTGCTTTTCCCAGTGGCCTGATCGAACGAAAAACCTATGACGATCTACTGGCAGAATTTCTGGAGCGGCTGAAAACAGAAGAAAACAACAACGGTCCCGTCGATGGCGTTCTGCTTGATCTGCATGGTGCGATGGTCATTGACGGCATTGAAGATGGCGACGGACACTTCATTTCCAAAGTCAGAGAATACATCGGCCCGGACCGACCGATCCTGGTCACCCCCGATATGCATGGCAATCATTCTCAGCTCCGCGTTGAGCAGGCCACCGCGATTTTAGGCTACGACACCTATCCGCATATCGACATGAATGAACGAGGGCAGGAAGCCGCTGATCTGATCGTAAAAATCATCAATGGTGAAGTGAAACCGGTCATGACACTCCGGCAGATCCCCCTGTTCTGGAGCACCGCCTGCCAGGTGACCGCGCATATGCCTATGAAAGAAGTCATGGACTATGCACACGAAATCGAAACGCGCCCCGGTATTCTGGGTGTGACGGTTTCAACCGGTTTCCCGTGGGCTGATGTTCCCGATGTAGGTCCATCAGTGATTGTCGTCGCGGACAATGATCAGGAACTTGCAGACAAAACGGCTGAAGAATTTTTTGACTGGATCTGGGAACGCCGTCGTCGCTGGTACAAACTGCCGTTCTCAGTCAAAGAAGCAATCAAACAGGGAGAGGAGATCGGCAAATACCCGATCATCCTGGCTGATCACGCCGACAATACGGGTGGCGGAACAGCCGGCGACTCTACCGAGATCTTGCAGACTTTTCTGGATCAGAAACTCGACAAAGCGTTAATCCTGTATATCGTCGATCCTGATGTTGTCGCGCTGGCCCACAAAGCCGGTGTGGGTGGGGAAATTGAAACCGAGGTCGGCGGCAAATCAGACCCGATCCAGGGTCCCCCAGTGAAAATGAAAGCGGAAGTTAAAGCACTCTCGGAAGGTAAATTTAAATACGATGGTCCCATGTATGCAGGTTTGACTGGAAATATGGGACCTTCGGCCTGGATTCAGCAGGAAGGCGTTTCGGTGGTCGTCGTGACAGCCCGGGAACAACCTTTCGGCCCTGCCTTCTCCAAAACACTGGGAATTGACTGTGAATCGATGAAATACATTTCCGTGAAATCGTCGGCTCATTTCCGAGCCAGTTTTGAACCGTTTGCCGGTTCCATTTTCAACGTGGAAGCGAAAGCCATCCACACACACGATTTCGCAAAGCTCGACCACCAGCGAAGAGAGCGGGACTTTTATCCGGTCGACATCCCTTACGACAGCGCACCGGAAGTGTAAACTCGATCGCCTTTCATCCTTTGACCTTAAACCCGAGTTGCTGCAGTGCTTCACGCACACGGACCAACTGGTCGCCTTGAATTTCGAGTTCATCTTCTTTCAGGGCGCCGCCGGCACCACACCGGTCTTTCAGTTGTTTTAGCAGTTCAGGCAGATCATTCCCCTCTGCGGGCAGACCGCGGACGACCGTGACGCGTTTGCCTTTTTTGCGTTTTTCCGTCGACAGCTTTGCGGTCTGTTGTTCCGGAGGAATGCGAAACGCAGGCTCGGGAGGGCAGGTACATTCTTCTTCCAGTTGCTCACATTTTTCACAACGGGGCGGCCGGTCAAAGGGAGTTCCTTCAAATAAGCGCATGAGTATCCTTTCAAACAGAATCTACTTATGAAACCCGCGATTCCAGTTCTTCCCAGCGTTCCAGCAGGTGTTCCAGATCCTGTTGAATCGCTGACAAACGTGAAGTTGCATCAGCAATTACTTCGGCTGACTGTTTGAAGAACTCCGGAGAAGCCATCTTCTCCTGAAGCTCGACCTGCTCCTGTTCCAGTTGCTCAATATTTTGCGGAATCTCTTTCAGTTCCCGTTCTTCTTTGAAACTCAGCTTGACTACTTTGGGCTTCTCTATCTGGGGCTCTGCTTTGACCTGTGATTCCTTTTTTTCATTTGCCGCTTGCTCATCTTTCTGAGACTGCAGCAAATAGTCATCGTAACCGCCCACATATTCCTTGACTTCTCCCCCCTCTTCAAATACCAGCGTCGCGGTAACCACATTGTTCAAAAAGGCACGGTCGTGGCTCACCAGTAGCAATGTCCCCGGATGATTGCAGATGAGCTCTTCCAGAAGTTCCAGGGTCTCTGCATCCAGGTCGTTCGTTGGTTCGTCCAGAACCATCAGATTGGTCGGCTTTGTGAACAACTTCGCCAGTAACAGGCGATTTCGTTCCCCTCCCGAAAGATAGCGAGCCGGTCGACGCGCCCGTTCGGGTGAAAACAGAAAGTCCTGCAGGTAACCATAAATATTCCTGGGCTGCCCGTTGATCGTAAGCGTCTGCTGCCCTTCGCCGACATTTTCGATCACTGTTTTTTCTTCTTCGATCTGCTCGCGTAACTGATCGAAGTAGAGAATCTCCAGATTGGTTCCTTGTCGAATGCTCCCCGTATCCGGCTTCAGTTCTCCCAGCAGCAGTTTCAGCAGGGTCGTTTTACCGGCACCATTACGACCGATGATTCCGATCTTGTCGCCGCGTGAGATCAGGGTAGACAGATTTTGTATCACCGGTTCATCGCCATACGAGAATGTCACATTCTTTGCCTCGATCACCAGTTGGCCGGAGCGATCGGCGGTTGCAACCTGCATGTTGACATTTCCGACTCGACTTTGTCGCTGTCGGCGTTCTTCTCGCATTTTTTTTAATGCCCGGACACGCCCTTCATTTCGCGTACGACGTGCTTTGATCCCCTGTCGGATCCAGACTTCCTCTTCAGCCAGTTTTTTGTCAAACAGCGCATTCTGTTTTTCTTCTGCGTCCAGAAATGCCTCTTTACGTTTGAGGAAGGTGTCATAATCACAGGTCCAGTCATAGATTTTCCCGCGATCAATTTCGATGATTCGCGTTGCCAGCGCCTGCAGGAATACCCGGTCGTGTGTCACGAACAACAGTGTTCCATTATAGGACTGCAGAAACTGTTCCAGCCACTTGATCGCCGGAATATCAAGATGGTTGGTCGGTTCATCCAACAGGAGAATGTCAGGCGACTGCACAATTGATGCTGCCAGCAGCACACGGCGTTTCATTCCGGAAGAAAGTGCATCGAATCTGGTTTCACCATTGAGCTCCATCCGGGAGAGGATCCGCTCCACGGCATGTTCTGCTTCCCATTCATGCTCAAAAAACGGGGTCGCAGCCTCGGTCACAAAATCATGAATCCGGTCTGAACAACCTGTGGGAACCTCCTGAATCAAGCGGGCAATTCTTACATCTTTATCCCGCTTGATTTGTCCATCATCGGGATCCAGTTCGCCCGCAATCATTTTCATGAGTGTGGATTTTCCCGCCCCATTTCGGCCGAGCAGACCAATCCGCTCACCTTCATAAATTTCCAGGCTGATTTCATCCAGCAGTGGAGGCCCACTCCACGTAAAGGAGACTTGATTCATACTCAACAGAGACATACAGCAATACTTCCAATCAGACTGATACAAAAAAACCCGACTCGGAAAGTCGGGTATCTCGGGGACACCGGCATAGTATGTTCAACTCAGCTGAATTCTGCAATACCTGCGAGAGGGCATCAGGTGCTGCCATTGGGGATCACAGACGGCGGCGCCCGGATAACAGCCCCAGAATCGCACAAAACAAGGCCGCGCCAATAATGGACCAGACAACCGGATAGTTTCTGCCCCCCAGGTTGAGTGAAAAGATCTCAGGCAGGCCCAGCAGCATCGCTAATTTACTCCCCAGCAATGCGCCGATAAAACCGAGCGCGATCGAAACCAGGCAACCGCCACGTGTACTACCCGCCAGTCCTCTGGCAATACTGCCACATAGCCCCGCCACTACCAGTAAAATGATCAATTCGGTCAGGTCCATGGTGTTCCTCAACTGCTTCTGATTACTAAATTATGACTGATTTCAATATCCCGCGAAAATGACGACCTCTGGTAAGCATACTTTAGGTCAGAATGAATAGCCTGTCCAGACGCAGATTTCAGAGCAGAATTCACAACTTGAAGACGCATTGGCAATTCATTTCATATTTCTGTTTGTTGATCTGAAATACTCGCTCCCGGTATGACATTCTGTTAGCATGATGACAGACAAAAGAGACTCATAAATGTGACTATCCTGCTTTATCCTGCAACTGAGAGGACTCACCGTGCGTTCATTGCTTCGCCCTGTTTCATTTCTGATCACACTGCTGCTGATCACCGCATTCATTCAGGCTGAGGAAAAATCGGATCAGACCGATCCGGCCCTTGTTGCGCCTCCCATCAACACATCGCCCGGAAAAGAATACGCGGACGATACCCGGATGTTCCAGGGAATTCCCGGCTTGTCCCGTGCTGCCAACGGTCGTCTGTGGGCGCTCTGGTACGCCGGCGGAACAGGTGAAGGCGAACTCAACTATGTTGTACTTGTCACCAGTGGTGATGACGGCAAGACCTGGTCGGGTCCCAAACTCGTCATTGATCCGCCCGGTCCGGTTCGCGCTTATGACCCGGCGATCTGGCATGATCCCAGCGGTCGCATGTGGGTTTTCTGGGCACAATCCTATCGCTGGTGGGATGGTCGCAGTGGTGTCTGGGCAGTTACAACGGATGATTCCGATCAGGAAAACCCGAAATGGACAGAACCCCGCCGCCTCTGTAACGGCATCATGATGAATAAACCCACCGTTCTTTCAAACGGAGACTGGCTGTTACCAGTCGCAATCTGGAAGCAGCCCGCCAAAGAATCCATCGAGCACCGTTTTGATCTGCCCGAAGAACGGGGCGGAAATATTTTCATTTCAAAAGACCAGGGTAAAACCTTTCAATTGCTGGGACAAACGGATGTACCCGAACGAACATTCGACGAGCATATGATTGTGGAACGAAAAGACAACAGTCTCTGGACTCTGGTCAGAACCCGCTATGGGATTGGTGAGTCCATTTCCACTGACGGGGGAAAGACCTGGTCGAAGGGCAAAGCTTCTGACATTCCGCATGTGAATGCCCGGTTTTTCATTCGCCGTCTGAAATCGGGCAACCTGTTGATGGTCCGACATAACCCGGCAGACAAAAAGAGCCGCCGTGACTTGACCGCGTTTCTCTCTCAAGACGACGGAAAAACCTGGCAGGGAGGCTTACTTCTGGATGAGCGATCCGGTGTCTCTTACCCGGATGGAGTTCAAAGCGACGATGGTACGATTTACATCATCTATGATTTCGCACGGACGCGAGATAAGAAAATCCTGATGGCGACCTTTACAGAAGAAGATGTACTGGCGGGTAAGCCCGTCTCCGACAAAGCGCGTCTGCGTGTGCTGGTCAATCAGGCAACGGGAACCCCTAAATAAAAGCGCCTGTTTTTCAAAGCGAGCTGATTTTACCAGAGGAACTGAAATATGCAGTATTTTTTGTGTTATTTTGCCATCGGTTTCAGCCTGCTTCTGAATACACCACTCGAGGCGGCAGAACAGAAAAATGTACTGATCCTCTTTTCTGACAATCAGAACTGGAACGATTGTGGCTGCTATGGAAATCCCGTTATCAAAACACCCCACATCGATCAGCTGGCGCGGGAAGGCACCCGTTATCAAAATGCATTCGCAACCACAGCTTCCTGCGGTCCCTCGCGCGGTGTCTTCTACACCGGCCTGCACGTACACGCCAACGGGCAGTATGGTCATCCTCACGGGGACCATAACTTTCGTCTGAAACCGAAAGTCGAAACGGTTTTTGCACTACTGTCTAAAAACCAGTACCGCACGGGGATGATCGGAAAATACCACCTTTACCCGGAAGACACTACCATTGATTTTCAACCCAAAGTCAGTGGCTACCAGGTCAAAGCGATGGCAGAGATGGCAACTGATTTTATGAACCAGAAAAGTGACAAACCCTTTTTTCTGGTGTTGGGATATCACGATCCGCACCCCACTTCGCGCACTCAACCGGAATGGGGAGTGAAGGTTAAAGAACCCGGGTTGCCGCTTTTGAACTATGATCCGCAGCAGATTCCGGTCCCCTCGTACCTGCCCGATCGCCCTGAAGTTCGTGCAGGTTTAGCCGGTTATTACCAGCAGATCAGCTATCTCGATGAAGGCATTGGTCGCGTGTTGAAAGCGCTGGATGCTTCAGGCCAGGCAGACAATACACTCGTCATTTTCACGAGCGATCATGGCTCCTCTGAACCAGGCGCGATGGCAAATCATTATGATCCCGGCGTGCGAATACCCTTCATCGTCCGTGATCCCGGCCGGCCGGAATCAGAACGGGGAGTGGTCTCCGACGCGATGGTTTCTCTGCTGGATATTACTCCGACTGTACTGGACTGGACGAACACCAGGGGACCAAAGTACAAACTACATGGTCGCAGTATCCTGCCGACGACAGGCAAACAACATACGTCCGGCTGGGATGAGATTTGCCTGAGTCATGTATTTCATGAAGTGACCATGTATTATCCCATGCGGACCCTGCGAACCCGCGATTATAAACTGATCTGGAACCTGGAATGGCGTTCCAGATACCCGCTTCCCATTGATACCCTGTCACGGGCAACCTGGAATGAAACTCTGCGACTTCAGGAACCTGTGCTGGGCCAGCGCAGTGTCCACAAATTCCTGTTTCGGGATGAAGTCGAGCTATACGATCTCAAACGGGATCCGGATGAGGTGATCAACCTGGCCTGCCAGCCGGAATACCAGGAATTGCGGATGGAACTCTCTGAAAAACTTCTGGAACAGCTAAAACAGACCGACGACCTGTGGCTCAAACAGTACACCTTGCCGATTTCCTGCACCTCGGAGTCTGTTGAACAGACAGCTGAATACAAGCCGCTGTTCAATGGCCATGACTTATCCGGCTGGACGCTCAAACGCGCCAATCGAAAGGGATATCATGTCGAAGCAGGAAAACTGGTCTGCCCTGCCGATGGAGGCGGCTTCCTGTTTACCGAAAAAGAATATTCCGACTTCAGTCTGAAGTTTGATTTCAAGCTGACCAAGGCTGCCAACAATGGGATTGCGATCCGCTGTCCTCTGGTAGACCAGAAACCTGCCTATGAAGGTATGGAGATCCAGGTACTCGACAATAAAGGCTATCCGAAAAAACTGAAACCGACTCAATATCACGGTTCGGTTTATGATGTCATCCCGGCAAAACGCGGCGCATTGAAACCGGTCGGCGAATGGAATCACGAAGAAATCATCTGTCGCGGATCAAAAATCACCGTCATCGTAAATGACATACCTGTGCTGCAGACAGATTTGTCTGAGATCAAAGACGAACAGGTGCTTGCCAAACATCCGGGACTGAAAAATCAGCGTGGTCATATAGGACTGCTCGGGCATGGCAGCCACGTAGAGTATCAGAATATTCGCATCAAAGAATTTTAAGCCTCGTTTGAAATTCTCAGGGGGGAAAATCATGAGTGAGAAACCAGAAAGCCGTCGTTCTTTTCTCAAACAGTCAGCGGCAGCCTCCATCGCCGCCAGTCAGTTTGCATCCCTCGCGTCCTCGCAAGCACATCAGTCAAATGAGCGTCTCCGTATCGGTATTATTGGACCGGGACGCCGCGGATTCGGTTCGCACGTCAAAACTCTGGTAAAACTTCGCAACGAAAAAGGGGCGAATCTCGATATCACCGGAATTAACGACGTCTATTCAGTACACCGCGATCAGGCCGTGAACTATGTCAAAAAAGAAACAGGGCACACCCCAAAAACCTACAAAGACTACCGCGACCTGCTGCATGATAAAGAGATTGATGCCGTCTGTATTGCGACTCCCGACCACTGGCATGCAAAACAGGTTCTGGATGCATTAAAAGCCGGCAAACACGTCTATTGTGAAAAGCCGCTGACGCATCACATCTCGGAAGCTATGGATGTCGTCGCTGCCTGGAAACAATCCGGGCTGGTCGTGCAGGTCGGCGTGCAGGCCACCAGTATGCCCATCTGGAATGAAGTCCGCGCCCTGGTCGATGAAGGAAAACTCGGAAAGATTGTCCAATTTCAGGCGGAATGGTTTCGCAATTCCCTGGGGGGGATGTCCCGCCATAATGTGATTACCAAAGAAATGACTCCCCAGACTGTCGACTGGAAACGCTGGCTGGGTGTCGAAGAAGGTCTGGCTCCGGACCTGCCTTTCGACCGCGCTACATACGGACAATGGCGCTGCTACTGGCCGTTCGGCTACGGAATGCTTTCCGACCTGTTTGTCCATCGTATTACCTCGCTGTTGAAGGCCACCGGACTGATGTACCCGGGACGTGTCGTTGGAGGTGGCGGAATCTTCCTTGAGTATGATGATCGAGAAGTGACAGATGTGGCTTCCATCATTGCTGACTTCCATGAAGGAGTACAGGGACTGATCAGCAGCACGATGGTCTCCAGCGAAGTTCCGATTCGACATCTGATACGCGGCCATCACGGAACCGTTGTCTTTGACAAAAATGTGTTTGGACAACGGCAGGCTTATGAATTTATTCCCGAACGAAAACAGGTCACTCTGGACAGTCAGCTCAAACGGGAAGAAGTTATTTCAGAACAAGTCCCCGATCAGACATTGCTGCACTTTGAGAACTTCCTGGCTGCCATTAAAGCCGGTGACCCAACTATGGTCAATAACTCACCAGAACTGGGTGCAGCAGCCGTGATGATGGTTACTCTGGCTGTACAGAGTTATCGTGAAGGAAAAGTCTTCCAGGTCGAGCGTGATTCACTCAAAATCAACAATGGCGACTCCAGTTGGGCAGACAACTGGGAAACCATGTCGAAAGAACGCAGTAAGCCTCGACACGTTGCAGGCTGGCACGCAGGTGACAGGGGGAGCATTCTCATTCCTCCTAAATATCAGAAACTGGCTGGCCCCTGGATTGATGGCAAACCGCCTGAAAACACCTGATAATCACGCTTACTGTTCCAGAAATTCATAAAGCTCCATCCAGCGGATTTCCAGTTCTCCGATCTCTTCGACCAGGGGCTGCATTTCGTCATGGAGTTCCTGTGCCTGTTCCGGGCTTGTTGCTTTCAGGAATTTCTTGTTGATCTCGTTCCGCTGCTCGTCGAGTTGGGCAATTTTGCGTTCAATGGCAGAGAGTTCTTTCCGCGCATTTTTGATTTTGCCGCCTAAACCTTTTTCACGGGGGGCTGCGTTTTTCTCTTCCTGTTTGGCAATCGAAGCCTGATTCTGCTCACGATGTCCCTCAGCCACTTCTTTCTTAACACGATAAAGATAGGCATCGTAATCGCCTTCATAGCTCTTTACGGTACCATTTACGACCTCAATAACATCGGTGGCGACTTTACTCATGAAATGGCGATCATGGCTGGTAAAAATCACCGTTCCCTGAAATTTCACCAGTGCGTTTCCTAAGGCTTCCACTGTTTCGACATCGAGATGGTTACCCGGTTCGTCCAGAATCAAGATGGAGTAGTTACCCAGCAGAATTCCCGCCAGACACAAACGCGCCCGTTCTCCCCCACTGAGAACTTTAATGGCTTTATCCAGTGCCTGTTCCTTGAACAGGAAGCTGCCTGCGACCGCCAGAATCTGCTGGTTCGTGGTCCCGGGAGCCGACTCTAATTCGAGGTAGTCACGGATTGTCTGCTCAGGAGGCAATGACGTATAAACATGCTGTGCATAGCAGGCGACATTACAGTGATAGCCCCATTTCAAACTTCCGTCTAAAGGCTTGAGCGAACCGGTAATGCAGCGCAGGAAGGTGGTTTTTCCCTGGCCGTTATCACCGACAATCGCCGCCCGGGTACCATGCTCAATCTCCAGGTTAATATTGTCCGCAACACGATTCTTGGGATAACCGATTGCCAGATCATCGCAAATTAAGGCAATGCCCTGTCGTTTCTCAGTCTGTGGGATGATGATGTTGACTGTCGATTCTGCCCCCTCGATCTCGGTCAGAGTCAGTCGTGCCAGCTGTTTTTCTTTACTGCGCGCTTGTGAAGCGGTATTCGCGCCTGCTTTATTTTTTGCGATGAATGTTTCCAGTTGACGGCGTTTCGCCAGAACCGTCGCATTCGTGCGTTCATCACGCTCTTTTAGAATCTCCTGGTTCTCCAGGTACTGATCCACATTCCCGTTAAACAGGGTCAGTTTCCCTCGTTTGAGTTCCAGAGTCTGGTTGCAGATTGCCTTAAGGAAAGTTCGATCGTGAGAAACCACCAGCACCGCACCCCGGTAATCTTTCAGAAAATCTTCCAGCAGGAGCTGCGTGCGGAGGTCGAGGAAGTTGGTTGGTTCGTCCAACATCAGAAAATTCGGTTCATGCAGTAATAAAGCCGCCAGTTTGACACGGGTCTGCCAGCCACCGGAAAGCTCTTTGACAGGACCGTTCAGAAAGCGGCCTTTCAATTCGAATTCGCCGGCGACTGCACCACAGCGCCAGTCGGGCTGACCACTGTCGCGCATCAGGAAATCCAGTGCACTTTCACCTGCCTGAAACGGATCATGCTGCCTGAGATAACCAACCCGCAGATTGGGATGCCGAATAATTTGTCCACTGTCGACCGATTCTTCTTCCAGCAGGATTCTCAACAAAGTAGATTTCCCGGCACCATTTCGGCCGATGAACCCAATTTTCTGCTCATCCGCGAGCGCAATCGAGGCTTCTTTCAGAAGCTCCTGAGCACCATAACTCTTTGTCACATTTGATATTTCAATCAGGGTCGCCATCACTCTTCTCAATACTGGAACCGAAAACCTCAATGTTAAGCGTATACACGAGGACAGAAGATAACGGGAAGGCGCAATCAATTCAATTGATCATCCGTGCTGCCCTCTCAACTCGAATCGACTCGTCACATAACCCAATCACGCTTCATACCGGTTATGACAATTTTTCTGGTCGAGAATGAACGGGAAACACTCATTTCCAGCCACTCGATCCCCATTCCTGAACTATCGTTTTAAAAATGCATCAACACGCATTGTAAGACGATTCAAGGGTCAATTCCGGAAATGACCCGAAATCATGACTTCGACAACTTCTGCCACATTGATTATTTATGGCGAATGAAGCGTATTCTCATCCTGTTCCTGTTCGACAAGCAGTTTCAGCACCAGAAACTGCACAGGGACAGACTGCGCCCTCACGAAACGGTTCGCAGAGACGACGGCAACCCGTTCCGCTTTCGATTATGGGCGGTTCCTCGGCTTCGAAAAACGCTTATACTCTGTTTCTGCTGGTGAATATCACCCTGTTCCTGAGACCAGCCGAGCTGATTCCGGCTCTGGCCAATCTGCCCATTTATGAAGTTTTGATCCTGTCATCATTTTTCTTATCCCTTGATCAAATCAAGCGAACTGTCAGACTCCCGATGTTAAAGCGGCAGCCAATCACGCTGTGTGTCTTCGGAGTTCTGGTCGCGGTCGCCTTGTCACATGCATCACACATGTATTTTTATGGCATCCGCACATCAACTGTCATGTTCCTGAAAACGTTGATGTATTACCTGTTGCTGATCAGCATCATCGACTCTCCTCAACGTTTAAAAGGACTCCTGAAAACGATTGCGATCTCGTCGTCCGTCATGATTTTGCTGTGCGTGATTGATTACGCGGGTATTCTTGATTTTGAATTTATCAAACATGTCAGCGACCGTGACGGCGTTTCCGATGCGGGAGAAGTGATACGCGTATTCCGCATGCGCGGTACAGGTATCTTCCAGGATCCCAATGACCTGTCCGTTTTGATTGTCACAACCGGGGTTCTCTGCTGGTACTTTTTTAATGATCCCGCGGCAAGTCCGCTCCGTTTTTTGTGGATCGTCGGCATGATCATCCTGGGAATCGGCCTGATTTATACCCGTTCCCGCGGAGGACTGTTGACACTCGGAATTGCAGGCATGGTTTTTGTCTTACCTAAATACGGTAAAAAAGCTGCCATTGCATGCGCTGTGGTTGGCATGGCGGGGGTCACCGTTCTCGCCGGTCGACAGGGAAACATTGACCTGAATTCCGGAACCGGACACGATCGCATTCTGCTGTGGAGAGAAGGTCTGACCGCTCTCAAATCTCCCGATCTGCTGTTTGGAATCGGTGAAGGCCAGTATTCCGACCTAGCCGGGTTAGCGGCCCACAATTCGTTCGTGCATGCATTTACCGAACTGGGGCTGTTTGGAGGAACATTTTTCATAGGCTGCTTTTTCTTTGCCGCGCTGGGATTGTATCGCCTGGCACAGTTCCAAAGTAAGAGCCACGGTAGACCCATATTTCGTAACCGGGAACTGGAACGCCTCTTACCCTATGTCTCCGCGATCCTGGCTGCCTGGTGTGGGGGAATGATGTCATTATCCCGCTGTTATGTCGTCCCGACATATATGGTGGTCGGAGTCTGTGCTGCGTATCTGAATCTCGCGGGTGCCAGTCTGGCCAGACCGACTCCACTGGTCTACTGGAATAAGCAACATGTGATTTATCTGATCGGAGTGAGCATGGGATTGTTCATTGCGTTCCTCATTTTTGTACGTATTTTTGCCAATTAATACTTAATGCAGTGGTAACACACTGAAAGTAAAACGATGACTCAGCGTCGATCAATCAAAACGAATTTATGTGCGACATGGCTCAATCATGGAGTGAGCCTGATGATCGGCGTATTCCTGATGCCCTATGTCCTGCACATCCTGGGGGACGCGCAATACGGTAGCTGGATCTTCATTAATGCCATCGCCGGGTATTCCGGTCTCCTCTACCTGGGATTTGGTCAGACCATCAGTCGCTATGTGGCACACTATCATGCCAAACAGGATTGGAACCGTCTGAATCACGTTTCCAATGTCATTTTTGTTATTTATCTTTGCATGGGCAGCCTGGCTTTATTAACGGCAGGCATCATCGCATGGCTGGCCCCCCACTTAAGTGACTGGGGCACAATCTCCCTATACGAAATCAGAATGGTCATTCTGATTCTGGGGCTGAATGTCTTTGTCGGTCTGGCAGGCAGTGTGTTTGGTGGTATTTTGATGGGCATCCAGCGGTTCGACATTGAACGAGGAGTCAACTTGACCGGTGCGCTTCTGCGACTGGCGCTGACCTTGATGTTCCTCAAAGCAGAATGGGGGCTGCTGACCATTGCCCTGATTTTCTTTACGGTCACTGTCGTTGAAAATGCAGGCCAATGCTATTTTGCGTTTCGCCAGGTTAAAACCTTTCGAATTGGACGCAGGTACCTGGACTGGAGCATCCTCAAAGAATGCGGTTCATTCAGCGGATACGCATTTATCGATGCCATTGCCTGGACCCTGATCGAAGCAACTGATTCGATTCTGATCGGGATCTTTTTCAGCCCGGCCATGATCGTCCCCTATTATATCGCTCTGCGACTCACACAATTTATTAATATGCCGATTGCACAAATCGGTAAAGTCTTTATGCCCCGCGCGGGAGAACTGCATGCTAACGAGGATCATCATGCATTGCAGAAGCTGGTTCTGAATGGTGTCTCACTTTCCTTTCTGCTTGTCACCGGATTTTTTATCGGCGTCTGCTTCTTTGGTACGACCCTGATCAATACCTGGATCGGAACGGGTTACCCGGAAAGCCATATCATTCTGATGATTTTGTTGGGAGCCCGCATCATTGCCTTACCAGTCTCAACGTTTCGCTCAGTTCTGTACGGAATGGGACATGTCAAAATCCCATCGCTGATTTATATCAGTGAAGCCATTGCCAACCTGATCCTGTCACTGGTCCTGATTCAGTCTCTGGGGCTTATCGGCGTCGCGTTAGGAACGGCAATTCCCATTTTTGTTGCAGAGCTGGGGATCATCCTGCCTTACGCGATGAAGAAACTGAATATCACGACCAGCCAGCTGCTGCGAACGGCCATTGCGCCGACCCTGGCCCCCTTACTGGCGCTGTTAGGCTACTCATACTTCTTGCCTCACTTTTTTGAAATCCGTAATTCCTGGGCCATTCTCGTAGGAGTTGCCGCCGGAGGGGGTGTCTTTCTGCTGGGCACCTGGCTGGTTTTTGAAAAAGGAACCGTATTGTTGCATCGGTCTGTTCCTGAATCGATCAAATCCTGACTTTTTTACTATCTACAAAATGATGAATAATATAATGACTACCCTTCACTGTTCGAATCAAGAGATCAATCAGAATTCTGATAACCGTACCGATTCTGTTTCTTCCGGTATCCTGTCGTTGCATTTGCGTGAAAGAGACCAGACACAGGACTGTCTGCAGATCTGGCAAACGCTGGAAGCACAATTTGAAGATGTTCCTCTGATGTGTTCCTCAGTCTGGACTTCAACCTGGATTGAGCAATATGGCGATTTAGTGCCGTATTCTTTTGTGGTTGCCTCTCGGGATCAGATCCCCTGTGGTATCTGCCTCTTAACAGAAGGTGTAGAACAGTTTGACGGCCCGCTTCCCATCAAAACCCTGCACCTGGGAACCGCTGGTGAACCGGCGGCTGACAGTGTCTGTGTGGAATACAATTCACTGTTGATTCAACCCGCCGACCAGTCCGCGTTCATGAAGGCGCTGCTTGAATTACTGTCCGATCACCCGACCTGGGATTCCCTTAATTTTGACGGTTTTGACAGTATCGAGCTCGAAAACTGGGATCTCTCATTTCCAGAGATCTCGGTTCGCAAAATTGAAAGCCGTTATTTCGACCTGCAATTGATTCGCGATGAAGAACGGGAAGTGATTTCCGGTTTCGGCTATTCCACCCGCAAAAACCTGCGCAAGAATATGAAGACCTATGGAAATCTGACGACCGAATGGGCAGAAACGATTGAACAGGCGGAATCCATCTTCTCTGATTTAGTCACGCTGCATCAGACCCGCTGGCAGAAAGAAGGTCAGCCCGGCTCGTATGCCAGCGAACGATTTACCCGATTTCATGAGGCATTAATCCAGAAACTGATTCCCACCGGACAAATGGGACTTTTTCGCGTCAAGATTGACGACGCAGTCATTGGATGTGTCCAGGTTCTGATCGATCGCAATCGTGTGCTCTGCTACCAGGGAGGCTCTGCGGAATATCAGGGCAAACTCAGCCCGGGAGTGATCACTGATTACCTGTGTATCGAAGAATGTTTCCAGCGCGGGTTCGACGCATACGACTTTCTCGCAGGCAACAGTCACCACAAACAGAAAATGAGCACACACCACAGCTACCTGACCTGGGCTCAGATTCAGCGTCCCCGCTGGAAGTTTACCGCACTCAATGCATTACGAAAAATCAAACAGACCATGAACCTGATTCGCAAATCAGATCAGTAATAATTTGACTCAATGGATAAAGCACGATGAGTACAATCGAAGCAATTAACACAGAGAACGTCGCGAATCAGAATTCGTCTGCAGGAAAACGGCTGCGCGTCTGCCACTTGAGTCTGACGCTCTGCACGGGGGGCCTGGAACGTCTGCTGGTTGATTTTGCCCGTTACCACAACAGGGAACAGTTTGAACTGGAATTTGTTGCGCTGGGTGAAACCGGTGCCCCTGCCGAAGAAATTCAACAGATCGGCTGTCCGGTCTTCCAGTTCCCGCTGACGGCGCGCGGAAAACTTGCAAAGATCAGGCAGTTATCTGACTTCCTGAACCAGAGGAACTATGACCTGTTGCATACTCACAATGCCTACCCGCACTTTTATGGCAGCCTGGCTGCTTATCGTTCCCGGATCCCGGTGACAATTCAAACCCGGCACGGCAGACGGTTTGGAGAGACGTTCAGTGAGCGCATGCAATTTGCCATGGCCAGTCGATTTGCTGACCGCGTTGTTCCTGTTTCGGATGATACCGGGCAACGTTGTAAGAAAATCGGCTGGCTGGACGACACTAAAGTAACCCGTATCTGGAACGGTATCGATGTCGACCGGTTTGTTTTTACCGGCTCTGCACAGAAACTGACCGCGATTACCGTTTCACGTCTCTCACCCGAAAAAGATATTGTGACCATGCTGCATGCTGTTCAGCAGGTCGTGCAGGAGATTCCGGAATTTCGACTCCTCATCGTGGGGGACGGCCCCGAACGAACCAGACTCGAATATCTCACTACAGAGTTGCATCTAAATTCGCACGTTGAATTTCTGGGAGAACGCAGTGATGTCCCTCAATTACTCACACAAGCGGGTTTCTATGTCTCCTCATCACTGACAGAAGGAATTTCTCTCACCCTCCTGGAAGCCATGTCCGTCGGTTTGCCTATCGTTGCGACACAGGTGGGTGGAAATCCTGAAATCGTACAACAACCGGCAACAGGATTACTGGTCCCTTCCGCAAACCCCGGTTTTCTGGCTTCGGCGATGATTCAAATGTGCCAGAATCAGTGTCAGTGGGCTGAAATCGGTTTACGCGCTCGTGCGCGAGTGGAACAGCACTTTAATATCCGGACCATGATCAAAGATTATGAAAACCTGTATCTCGATATTTTAAAACCTTCCTTTAAAAGTTAATTGTTATGCAGACAAACTTTATTCCGAAAAAAGATACTGCCTGCTGGACCATTCAGCCAGAACAGGATCAGAATGGATTTGAATCACTGCAGATTCGCAGCTATCCTCTGAATCCCGAACAGTTCACAACCGTATCTGAACCGTATCAGAACTGGAGGGAATTGTTTCAGAACGATCCCCATTCCGATCTCGAACAGCACCCCGATCACATTCTAAGCATTTCTTCCCTGCTGCAGAAGAATCAGTCTGCAGTAAACGGCCACCTGATTTTGTGTCGACAGGGAAACAAACCTGTGGCAGCAGGAATTCTTCTCCCGAAATCAATCAGTACTAAAAAACTGCGGGGGCTCGGTCCTGCCAGACAATTACACGGCTACTTCCTGTCTGGCAAACGATTTCTGATTGCGAAAGACTATCAGCACGATCACGGCTTTCAGAATTTCCTCCTGGAAGCGACTCTATCATTCTGTGGTCAAACTGCAGGTAGATATCTGCTGTTAGAAGATATTCTGATTGATGAACCACTCAATCAATCACTGATTCAACTGTCTTCACATTGCTTAATCTATTCCCATACAGGTTTTCAATCACGCTGTCTGATTCAGTTTCCGGAAATCCCACTGGATTACTGGAACCAGTTTCGTTCCAAATCGCGACGAAAACATCGCAAATTAATACGAGATAATTCTCATTTGAAACTGGTCCGTATTACGCGTCCCGACCAGGTCGCTGATTTCCTTGATGCAGCACACCAAATATCAAAGAATACCTGGCAGACTCAGCGTCTGGGGCTGCGAGTAAAAAACAGTGCAAAAGAAATCGAAGAACTGCTGTTTTTTGCGATCAACGACTCATTACGTTCCTATCTTCTGATGGATCAGGACCAGCCAGTCGCATTCAAAATCGGTATTCAACACCAAGGAATTTACCATGATCGGGAATTTGGATTTGATCTGGACTATGCCAGTATCTCCCCCGGGGAAACCTTACTGCTGCTGATCCTTGAGGACCTGATTACGTATGACACTCCTCGCACTTTCGATTTTGGAATCGGTGATGCGGAATACAAGCAACGCTACAGCTCTGAAATAACGCAGAGTCGCTCCGTATTGCTGTTTCCATCATCTTTAAGAAATAAAAGTCTACTCAGTTATCTGAAAGCATCCTGCTGGATTGACCAGTTGTCCAGAAAGGTCCTGAAAAGGACCGGCTTGTATACCGCATTGCGTCATCTGGTACGGTATCGAAAGCTGGGCAGCCGCTGATGAAAAAGCGAAAACACCACGAAGAATTAACTACTGAGGTCAGGCCTGCCATGAAAATCCTGTTTCTTTCAAACGTGTTTCCTAACCCGTTGCATCCCGGGAAAGGTACGTTCAACAAATCGATGATTGAATCCCTGTCGCAGACACACCGCGTACATGTCATCACACCGGTCTCCTGGATTGATGAGATTTCGCATAGACTCAAAAACAAATCACGGATGGATCGGAACTGGATACCTGTTGAATACTTGAGCCAGCTCAGCGTGGAATATCCGCGATTCTACTACCCTCCGAAGATACTTCACCAGCATTATGGACAGTTTCTGTCATGGTCTCTCCACCAGTGCCTGCAGCGAACCATCTCCCGTTTCCAGCCTGACATCATCCTGTCCTACTGGTTACACCCTGATGGAGAAGTTGCCGTTAAAGCGGCTCAAGAATATGGAATTCCCGTCGTCGTTATGACCGGAGGCAGTGATGTGCTGCTGCTCACACAAAATCGGAATCGAAAACGTGCCATTCAAAACGTGCTCCAGCAGGCAGATGGCGTAATTACTGTCAGCAACGATATCCAGAATGCTGTAAAAAACCTGAATGTACATCCGGAGAAAATTAACACCGTCTACCGCGGTGTTAATCGGGACCTGTTCAGTCCCGGGGATCAGCGAGCCGCCCGCGAACGACTGGGACTTCCCCTGGAACGAAAAATCATAGTCAGCGTCGGACGCCTGGAACCGGTCAAGGGACACTCTGTTCTCCTGCAGGCCTGCGAGAAAATAAGTAAAGTGGGCACTCGTTTTACGTGCTATGTTTTAGGTGATGGTTCTCTGGAATCAGCTTTATTACAAAAAACAGAACAAACCGGATTGGGAGAATTTTTCCAGTTAAAGGGATCACAACAGCAACATCGGCTGGTGGACTGGTATCGTGCTGCTGATTTGATTGCGTTACCAAGTCTCTCGGAAGGAATACCCAATGTGCTTCTGGAAGCAATTTCCTGCGGTAAACCGTTTGTAGCCAGTCGTGTGGGGGGGATTCCCGAAATCGCAGACTCGAACTGTGATCGACTGGTGACGCCTGATGATTCAAGTGAACTGGCAGTAGCACTTTCCGAAATGCTGGAATCAACGACTCCTTCTGATCGGCGGAGTTTTGAACCGATGTCATGGCAGGAGTCGTCATTACAGATCAGCCAGATTCTGTCTGACTGCAGTACACGTTATACAGCTGGCCTGACCGGACAACAGAAAACACGATCGTCTTATCAGCGAAAAGACAAAAAAACAAAACAACAGACCTGAAAACAGCCGCCATGAATATCATTCGTCAATTCGTCAAGAAAGCGATTCCCGCATTGATTCCGCCGAAGCTGTATCTGGTGCATGGCGCTGTCAGCCACATCGACTCGGAAGCTCATGCCAACTGCTGCACTGCTGACACCGGGCCACTCAAAGAGATAGCCTTCACTTTTGATGATGGCCCCCACCCGGAATACACGCCACTTCTGCTGGACGTATTACAGAAATATCAGCAACAGGCCACGTTTTTTGTCATCGGTGAAAAAGCCCGGCAATATCCTCATCTGATTGAACGAATCGTCCAGGAAGGTCACGAACTCGGAAACCATACTTTGACACATTCCGAACCGGCACAAACATCCACACGCAACTTTCTTGAAGAAATTGAGCAGACCGATCAGATACTGGAGCAGATCACAGGCAAAAAAGTGAAGCTGGTACGACCGCCGAAAGGCAAACTGAACCTCGGTAAACTGCTGGGACTCTGGCGGCAACGACGCACGGTGGTGCTCTGGGACATCGATCCTCGCGATTATCTGATGAATGACCAGTCTGAAATGATCGACTGGTGTCAGAACTATCATCCCGTTTCTGGGAATTTCTGCCTGATGCATGACAACCATCCCTACGCGATTGAAGCAGTCCGCCAGCTCTCTGAATGCCAGCACACCCGCCTTCAGTCTCACACAGTCAGTCATTGGATTGAAAATAAAACACAGCACTCAACGCGAACACAGCAGGCCTGCGCCTGATTTATAATATTGAAGGAACCACGACACCATGTCCACGATTATCTCTCGTCCAACAGAATCCTCTGACTCCCGGGATCAAATATCTTCGGAAGGGACGCGAAAACGACTGCTGCTGGTCAGCTATCACTTTCCACCGGTCGGCGGTGCGGGCGTACAACGTCCGGTAAAATTCGTCAAATACCTGCGTCAATTCGGCTGGGACGTGAGTGTGCTGATGGCAGCCAACCCCTCTGTCCCTGTATTCGACAACAGTCTGCTGGTCGATATTCCGGAAGAAACAAATCTGGTCAAAGCCCGAACCTGGGAACCGGATTACTCTCTCAAAAAGAATATGGCGAACAAAAACCAGAACAGTCAGTCAACCAGCCTGCTGTCACCAGTGAAATCTGTCTGCCGCAAGATCGCCAGATCAGGCGCCGGGTTGCTGCTTCAACCCGATTCTCAAATCCTCTGGTACCCCAATGCACTCAAAGCGGGAAAAAAACTGCTGAACGAAATGCCTCACGATGCCATACTGGCGACGGCGCCCCCCTACTCTAATCTGATTCTCGCCAGCAAACTGAAACGCATCTCGGGGCTGCCTCTGATCGTCGATTTCAGGGACGAATGGGACCTGAGCAGCAAGTACCTGGAAAATCATCAACAGGACCGAATTTCACATCTGATCCAGACCCGCTTACAGAAATCGGTCATGCAGCAGGCGGATGCCATCGTTGCAACAACCAAAGCCAGCACTCAAAGGCTGCTTGACCGCGCACACCAGTTCGGAACTGACGCCGTTGCCAGATGCATCTACAACGGCTTCGACATGGATGACTTTGATCATCTGGATCAGCCTCTGCAGAAAACACATCATCCCGCAGCGCAGAAACGATTCCGGATCGTCTATACAGGAACACTTTGGAATCTGACAACGGTCGAACCACTCATTCACGCAATCGAAGCCGTTCATCAATCACAGCCTGAGATCCTGAAAAATCTGGAACTGCAGTTCATTGGCAGAAAAACACCGGAACAACAGGCACTACTCGAACGGATCAGACAGACTGCATGCACTTTGCTTACTGAAGAATACTGTGCGCATCATGAAGCTTTGAAAAAAATGGCAAACGCTGACGCCCTGTGCCTGTTGCTCAGTGATGTCGAAGGTGCCGACCGGGTCGCTCCCGCCAAACTGTTCGAATACCTGGCGATTCAACGGGAAATATTGTCGATTACTCCTGCAGGTGAAACCGCAGAGATCCTTGGCAGTTTCTGGCCCGCATCCAATTTCCGTGCAGACAATATTGCCGGCATGGCAACCTGGTTAACAGAACGACTCACAGAAACACATGATGCCTGCATCTCTCAACCGGAACAGATAGATCAGTTCAAGCGGGAATACCAGGCGGGGCAACTGGCAGACCTGTTGAATCAACTGGTAAACAATACCGTCTGATCCAAGAGAGCGCGCAATACCAATACATTCAATAAGAAGTGAGCTGAATATGAAGTTCTGGGAAGACCTGAAAGCGAAATCAGAATGGTGCTACGGGAGCATCACCTACCGCAGCCTGCTGAAGACCTGCCTGACAGATGGCACGATGGCAATGCTGTGGTATCGACTGATGCAATGGTCTGATACCTGGAAACTGTTTCCGCTTTCCATGATTTTCAATAAGTGTAATGCCATTTTCTGCCAGTGTATCATTGGACGGGGCGCCAGTTTTGGCAGACGGTTTGTGATCATCCACAGCCAGGGGATAGTAATCAACGGTTCTGTCAAAGCCGGTGACGACATCAAAATCGAACATCAGGTGACGATCGGTGCAGAACGCAACACTTCCCCCGAACTCGGTTCGGATATTTTCATTGGCGCCGGTGCTAAAATCATTGGCGGAATCCACGTAGGATCACATTCCAAAGTCGGTGCCAATGCGGTGGTCGTTAAGAACGTTGATTCACACACAACCGTCGGCGGGATTCCGGCGCGAGTGATCAAAACTCATATTGAAAGTCAGCCGATAAAACAGATTGAAGTGAACCAGGCTGAATTACCCTACAAACAGTTCCAGAAAGGATCATCCACATGAATCCCGTTCTGATCGCCAGCCTGTTCTGGACCTCTCTGTTTCTGATCGGTTTTTCCTATTTCGGTTACCCCCTGGTAATCTGGCTGCTGGCACGTAATAAATCCAGGCAACAAGACACAGAGGAACGGGAACCACTCGATACGAATTCTCTGCCGAAGGTATCGATCATCATCGCCGCGTATCGTGAAGAAGCAGTGATCCTCGAACGCCTCAACAACCTTGCCAGACTCGATTATCCAACATCAAAACTGGAAATCCTGATTGGCTGCGATGGAAATGAAGACCTGACTGGAGAGCTTGTCGACTCGTACGGCGATGATCAGATACGACTGATTCAGTTTGAACAACGTCGCGGGAAAGCGTCGGTACTGAATGACTGTGTTCCCCTGGCTTCGGGAGAAATTCTTGTTTTTTCCGATGCGAACACCAACATGGATCCACAGTGCATCCGACAACTCGTCAGGCATTTCCAGGACGAATCAACTGGCTGCGTCTGCGGGCAACTTATCCTCGAAGATGCAGAAACCGGGAAAAACGTAGACGGACTGTATTGGAAGTATGAGAATTTCCTCAAACATTGTGAAACCCGTCTCGGTGCAGTCCTGGGTGTGAATGGTGCGATCTATGCATTGAAAAAATCGCTTTATCAGCCTGTTCCAGCCGATACGATCATTGACGATTTTCTGATCGGCATGCGGGTCCACCTGGCAGGACAACGCCTCATCTACGATGAGAGTGCCTTCGCGGTCGAGGAATCAGCAACTTCCGTCCAGGCCGAATTCAAACGTCGTATTCGTATTGGTACCGGGGCCTTTCAGAGCCTGAAGCATCTCAAAGGTCTGCTGCATCCCCGCTATGGTTCAATCGCCTTCGCCTTCTGGTCGCACAAACTGCTGCGCTGGTTCTGTCCAGTTTTTATGGCACTGGCCTTCTTAAGTAACCTGTTTTTATTAAATCAACCACTGTATCAGGCAACACTGTCGCTGCAGATACTGATTTATATTTCTGCTTTCATTGGTATGAAGCTGAATGGCAGCAGTCGCCTGTTAAAACTCTGTCGCGTTCCCGGCATGTTCGTTCAGATGAATCTGGCCTTAGGGATCGGCCTGTACCGCTGGCTCTTTACCAGGCAAAGTGGCATCTGGGAACGTACCGAACGCAGTCAGCCTGTTTCGGTTCCGGTGAATGATCACCATATTCCGGAAACAGATCCTGTCGTCAGTGACGTGGAGTCGACGACTGCTGATACCCTCCCCTTTACAAAAAGCTGAAGCAATATGTCCCCGTTTCTATTTACCTGTATTGTGATTAGTGTCACCTTATTGATAGGTCTGGCAGGCGCATTCTGTTTTGCCATCCGGGCCCGGAACATGCAGTACTGGCTCCCCGCTTACCTGTTTTCAAAGAAGCGAGATCCGCAACTCTCCTTCAGCCCGGAACAACCCCGACATATTTTCATTGCGGTCTGTGACCACTTTGAACCGGAATGGGGTAACCCCACGAAATCAGAGGCGATTGCCCGCGTCGATCGCTGGTGTGAAGAATACCCGGCTCGATTTTCCCGGTTCAGCGATTCGCGGGGACAAGTGCCACAACATACATTCTTCTACCCTCAAGACCAGTATGCGCCTGAGTACCTGGATCGTCTCGCGTCCCTCTGTAAACAGGGATACGGTGATGTGGAAATTCATTTACATCATGACCATGACACAGCAGACGGCCTGCGACAGAAAATGAACGAGTTTCGCCAGATCCTCTTCGACCGGCATGGTCTACTGAGAAAAGATCCCCAGACGGGAGAGATTCTCTACAGTTTTATCCACGGTAACTGGGCACTTTGCAACTCGCGTCCCGATGGTCGCTGGTGTGGCGTAGACAATGAGATTGAAATCCTGCTGGAAACCGGCTGTTATGCCGACCTGACCATGCCCTCCGCCCCCAGTAATACTCAGACCGAAATCATCAACAGCATCTATTACGCAAAAAACAGCCCGGGAGAACGGAAATCACAGAACCAGGGAGTTCATACCCAGGTAGGTCACTCACCTGATTCAGACAGTCTGCTGATGATCCAGGGACCGTTAAGACTCGACTGGAGTCAACGCAAATGGGGTCTGGTGCCACGAATCGAAAATTCGGATCTGCACGCGGGACGTCCCGGCACGATTAATCGATTACATCACTGGCTGGCCGCAGATGTCCACGTCACCGGGCGCCCCGACTGGACTTTTATTAAACTCCATACCCATGGTGCCAAGCCTGGCAATATCGACACCCTGCTGGGGCCGGAAACAGAAGCGTTTCATACAGAACTCCGTGCAGAAGCCGAACGGCACCCCGAGTGGAAGTATTACTATGTCACTGCCTGGGAGATGGCCGCCCTGATCCATCAGGCGGAACAGGGAGTTACTATTCCTGATTTTGACGCGATTCATAAGCAATCAACACAAGCATCTGAACCACTGATCAATACTGAGACGCCAGCGGTCAGCAGTAAAAAATAAAGAAAGTTATCATTCTATTTTGTACTGCATGGCAGCGGACGACTGTTTCTGAACAAATTCGCATTGACCAGAATATTAAGATTTGTCAAGATCATCGGCGAAGGTGCAATGGTTGAAAGCCATCCTTCAGACTTCCTATCTTATCATTCGATATCGAATTACCGGCAAGCGCACTGCTGGTCTGATCGCGAGAGAAATCCATACTGGCTCATCAACGTTTCAAGGAGGAAACATAATGAGTGTCACATTAGTGCATACCGGCGTATCACATACTCGCATCGAGTACTGTATTTGGGAAGCACTGAATCAAATCTGGCCTCACTCATCTACGATAGCCCGCTTCGGAACAGGGTTTTCCCCTGCGCGCGAGATCAACTCTGTTGACTCTGATCTGATCATCAGTACCAGCCTGGAAGCAGCCGCCTCTATCAAATGCCAGGAACACCAGTTACACATGTGTTATCTGGAACCCCGTTCCAGTAATCAGGCCCCTCTGAATCAGCAGCTCATCAACAGTTTGACGGAAGTGGAATTTGTCGTTCCTACAAAGACCCTTCAGAATCAGAATCGGGATCGATTCACATCGTTCGTCAAACCACCTGTGGACACCGATTTCTTCTGCTCCGGATTCGACCAGAGAACGGAGTTTTACCTGCTGGTCGTCGATGGCCAGTGGACCGCATCTGATCAAATTGCCGTGAATGCCTGTCAGGAATTGGGGCGAAGCCTCTCGATTGCAGGAATCAGTGCTGAGCAACTCCCGCAGGATTTGCAGGATCATCCCCTGGTTGAACTTCTGGGCCCACTGGATGATCAGCAACTGCGGGATCAATACCGCCTCTGCTCTGCCGTGATTTGTCCCCGTGAAGTTGATTTCGACCTTTCAGCCATTGAGGCACAAAGTTGTGGTACTCCTGTCGTTATCTACTCGGACTGCGAAGCAGCCCGTTCAGTCGTCTGTTTCGAACAGAATGGACTGGGGAGTGGGATTTATTTTGAAGAGCAAACGGTTGTGTCTCTTGCCAGTTCAATCCGTGAACTGGAACTCAGACCTCAGCGTTGCCAGCCTGTAATTGGCTGGTGTTGTGCCGCACAGTTTTCTTTTCATCAGTTTCAGATTGCCTTTAACCAGGCCATCGCTAAAGAAATTGCCTACCGGATCCAGACAGCTGCACGCAAAAAACAGATCCAGGATCAACAAGACGACCAGGGACCTGCAGAAGAGCGCATCGCCGCATAGTCTGTTCACAACCGATTCCAGTTGCAGGGCCTGACTCAAGCGTCTGTAGAAGAGACATCAGCTGACGCAGTCCCCTGCTGTTCAGTCTGTCGGGCATGAATTCTTCAATCGTCCGGACACATACTTTCATCGAAACCTATCCCCTCTTCAGTGGCAATTTGGGAAGCTTTCGCAATGTGTTACACTTGGACCTGTTCGCATATTGATAGATATAATCTGTCTGACAATTCCAGTTTCCCGGCTGAACCCACTGGCAGAAACACAATTGAAACTCGCTTCAACTGAAGCAGATTTTTTGTGCTGTTCTGCTTGATCCTTATTCTCGATCCTTTTCCATTTTAATGACTTACAACAATATTGAGAAACGCGGATCATTATTGCATTTTAAAGTCCAACTCAAAAAAAGACCTGGCATGATTCAGGGTGCGACGAACGCAGGTTTTCCCGCACCAGGCCCCATATCACCCATTTGCACAATACCACCTATTCTCGGCAACAGGATCCTGCTGACTATTTCTCCAATCGCATTGAACGCGTCTACTGTGACGATCTGGAGTCCTGTATCCAAGACGCCGATATGTAAACTATAAGTAAAATTTCCAGAATCAGTGGCAAGTCGCTGTTTTCTATAAATCATTCAATCGCCAGGCAAGGATGCAAGCGGTTCATGTCAAATCAAACCATCGAATCACTGGAACAACGGGTTAAAGAGCTGGAAACCCAAATTGAAGACTATCAGAAGCAATTGATCCATGCTCAGAAAATGAGTTCTGTCGGCGCTCTGGCTTCTTCAATTACTCACGAGTTCAATAACATCCTGACCACCGTTATCAATTACGCCAAACTGGGTTTGCGTCACAAAGAAGAAGAACGCCGCGAGAAAGCATTTAACAAAATTCTGTCTGCCGGTCAGCGTGCCGCAAAAATCACGACCGGGATGCTTTCCTATGCCCGCGGCAGTGACAGCCGTCAGGAACCAGTTGATCTGGTCGTACTGGTCAAAAGTGTGATTGCCCTGGTCGAAAAAGATCTCTCGATGAACCGTGTCAATCTGCACACTCATTTCGAGGCCCAGCCGGAAGTTGTTCTCAATCCGAACCAGATTCAGCAGGTGCTTGTCAATCTGATCGTCAATGCACGACAGGCCATGCCTACCGGAGGTCGACTCGATCTGGCGGTTCGACTGAACGCGGAAGCCAATATGGCAGAAGTCATTGTTCGTGACAGTGGAGCAGGCATCCCGTCAGAGCAGCTGCATCATATCTTTGATCAGTTCTACACCACCAAAGAAGCGGATGAAAATGGTCAGGGAGGAACCGGACTGGGTCTTTCTCTGGCGAAAGAAGTCATGGAAGCGCATCACGGCCGGATTCGTGTAGAAAGTGCCGTCGGTAAAGGAACCGCATTCACACTGAAGTTCCCGCTTTCTACCGCTGCCATCGAAGCCGCCTGAAACACGAAACGGACGACATAAAATCAGCACGCGACTGCCTGACCAATCAGGGAATGTGATATTTTAGCCTGTTTCCATTGAATTCCTTAAAGCGTTAGACTATATAATCTTAATCTCAGGCCGGAGTGGCGGAATCGGCAGACGCGCTGGATTCAAAATCCAGTGGGGGTAAACCCCGTGCGGGTTCAAGTCCCGCCTCCGGTACTATAAAAACCCGACAGGAAATGGTGTGAAAGCCCTTCCCGTCGGGTTTTTGCTTTTGAGACTGGCCCTTGCTGAGACTCAACCGATGTCTGTATCAGCTATTACTTTTTAGCCAGATCCAGAAAAACGATATGCGAGGGGTTGCCCACGGCGGCATACTGATCGGTGAACGTCAATTTGCCCGTGACTCTGTCTACCTTGAAAATAGCGATGTTGTCTGCTCGCTGATTGCCGCAGTACAGGAATTCTCCTGTGGGATCAAAACTGAAGCTGCGCGGGTAATTGCCGCGGGTCCATTCATCGGCCACCCAGGTCAATTCGCCTTGTGGGCCGACTGAGAAAATGCCAATGCTGTCATGCAGCCGATTGCCTGCATAAACAAACTTGCCGTCATCTGAAACCAGAATTTCGGAGCAGAAATTACTGCCTTTAAAACCGGCTGGCAGAGTTGAAACAGTCTGTCGTGCCGTCAGCGTTCCCGCTTTCGGGTCATAATCGAACAAGACCAGGGTCGAGCCCTCTTCCTGGATGGAATAAAACCAGCGTCCATTGGGATGGAAGTGGAAGTGCCTGGGACCATCGCCGGGAGGCAGTGATATCGCTGGCGGATCGTTCGGGGTCAGTTTTCCAGATTTCTGATCAAACTTCCAGATATAGATTTTATCCAGCCCCAGATCAACGTGCAGCACAAACCGACCGCTCGGATCGGCCTGAATCATGTGTGCGTGCGTGTGATCATGGCCGCTAAAGGCAAAGCTGCCTTCCGGTGCATTTTCAGCGGTGGTGGGACCAATCTTTCCGGCATCGTTTTTGACGTCAGTGGCTTCCCCCAGTGATCCATCATCCAGTATGGGAAGCACGGAGACCGATCCACCAAAATAATTCGCGATCAACAGATATTTTCCAGAAGGATGAATGCTCACATAGGTAGGTCCGTCTCCCCCCGAGTTGACCTTGTTGAGTGGGGTCAGCGATCCGTCTTCGCTGTTAATGGAAAAAGCGGAAACGGAACCGTGTTTCTCTTTCCCCACTCGATCAGTTTCGTTCGTGGAATAAAGACGCGTGCCGCTTGCGTTGACCGCCAGACAACTGGGACTGGTTCCCATCCGCTGGATGCCGGCGGGAGTCATCGCTCCGGTCTTACGATCGATCTTGAAGAGATGAATGCCCCGTCCATTGCCGGGTGGCAGATCGACTTGAGTGTCTAGTACATCCTGCAGGGGAGAACTGAACGTGCCGACATAGGCCATCAGTGGCTTGTCTGCCGACTTTGATTCTGCGTGAGCCAGGCCAGTAATGAGGGGCAATGTACCTGTCATGGCGAGGGACGATTTCAGGAACGAACGACGAGATTGATCGTGGCGATTCATGGAGTCTATTTCTATTGATGATCAAAGGTGTAAGATTTTCAGAGAGCCTGTTCCCGATGATATATTGCCTGCTGACAGATTGCATCTGTTATCAGTGATTCATTCGAAACCATGTCTTGATTGAGGCTGAAATGCTCGCAAATCGCTGTTTATTTCCTCCCGGACCGAAATCATCACAATTGTGCCACCGTTTGTCTGATTGCAGTGAAATAACTTGCCCCAAACGATACAGATGGATAGACTTATAGAACTTCTCTCTGATCCAACCATACTGGTGACCTCAGAACGAAGGCAGGCACAAAATTCAGAATGAAGATTTACCGGGTTCATTGCGCGCCGAATCCAGCAGAATACTGTGTCTACCGGAAGTTCTATCCATGTCAGCCTATCGCTTTCCACTCGTCTGCAGCACAGCACTGCTGCTCTGTCTCTGTTTCTCCTGTCAGCAGAACCCACAAGAAGAGACTGATCGAAACGCGGTGTCTCAACAGTCACAAGCCGAGGCTGAAAGCGGACAAACTTCTGCAACAGGGCAAACCTCTGAGCCGGCAGTTCAGACAAGCAACGTTATCAGCAAGGAACCAGCCAAAACTGAAACAAAAACCATTGATCCCAAGATGGTCATCACCCCCGGCAAACCGATGACGGTAGAGCGTTATCAGGCGGTCAAAGCTAAACTCAAAGACCTTGGCCTGGGGCTGCATAACTCGCATGATAAGCACCGGGCTTTCTTACCCTCGGCGGAAGAACATCCTGAATACTACGACGAAAATGGTCAGCTGAAAGTGAGCTGGCGAGTGCATATCCTGCCTTATCTGGGCCAGAAGCCGCTGTACGAACAGTTCAAACTGGATGAAGCCTGGGACAGCCCCCACAATGCTCCCCTGGTGAAACGCATGCCCGATATCTACCGTTCTCCGGACACCCCCGCCGATTCCGATAAAACCCGCTTTCGTGTATTTAAAGGCCAATGGAAAAAAAACAGCAGAGGCAGCGAGTCTCCGACAACCATCTTTCCGCAGGGGAAACCGGCCCGGATTCGCGACATTCGGGATGGGTCATCCAACACGGTCATGGTGGTCGAAGCGGGACCGGATAAAGCAGTCGAATGGACCAGACCCGGAGGACTGAACAGCGAACATCCTAAAGCAGAATTCGGGAATGCAGCGCGGGGAATCCCCGTGCTGCTGAGCGATGGCGCGACACTTTGTTTCAAGCGGGATATCGATGAAGGCAAATGGAAAGACCTGATTGACCCAAACGATGGCAAAGTAATGGACTGGAGAGAATTTCTAATCATCCATACGACATTGAAGCCCAAGCAGATTCAAATTTTACAACAGTTGCGCATGATCGCCGTCGCTTTCTTTCGCTATACAGATAAGTATCAACGATTTCCGCCTGCCGACGAGCAACTGGTGGATGGAAAGCCCCTCCTGAGCTGGCGGGTGCACCTGCTCCCCTTACTGGGTCAGGATGCGCTGTACCAGCAGTTCAAACGGGATGAGCCCTGGGACAGTCCTCACAACAAGACCTTGCTGGAGAAAATGCCGGGCTTCTACCAGTTTGGGGCACAGGGTAATCCGGGCACCACACGGATCATGACTTTTTCCGGCGAGAAGTCCCCCTTCCCGGGAGGGCCGGGCCCCCGCTTCAGAGACATTACTGACGGATCTTCGAATACCATTCTATTCGTCATCGCTGCCCCGGACAAAGCGGTCCCCTGGACGAAACCGGAGGATCTTCCCTTTGATTCGGCAAATCCGATCAAAGCACTGGGAGCATTGTCCACGCCAGATTTCCCGGCGGTCATGTTTGATGGTTCACTTGCTTCTGTGCCCGTGAACATCCCTGCGGCAACGTTATCGAAACTGATTCAACCTGACGACGGCATGATCACTGGTGCAGAACTTAAACCTTACCGTCCCCAATAATACCGCAAGCAGTTTCTGTCTGATTCGGGCAGCCTGCTCTATCTCTGAAACGAAACAATCACTTTTTCGATGAGAGTCTTATCTATGAAATTTTCACGCAGCATCCCACTTCTGTTTCTGACCATCCTCTTCAGTACCAACAACGGTGGCTGCCAGAAGAATCCCCCCACAAGCCCGGAAACGGATGCGAAACAGGCCGCCGCCGAGAGTCCTGCAGAAAATACTGCTGAGGAAAAAGCTTCTTCAACTACGACTCCGGAAGAAATGCCCATTGATCCAAAACTGGTGGTCAAGCCAGGTGAGCCGATGACAGCAGAGCGATTTAAAGCTGTGAAAGAAAATCTCAAGCAGTTGGGGCTGTCGCTGCACAACTTCCATGAAGAATACAGCATGTTCTTACCCTCTCCGGAAGACCATCCAGAATACTATGATGAGAACGGCCTTCTGAAAGTGAGCTGGCGGGTGCACCTTCTGCCTTTCCTCGATCAGAAGGATCTGTACAACCAATTCAAACTGGGTGAAGCCTGGGACAGTCCGCACAATGCTCTCCTGGCAAAAAACATGCCTGAGACCTTCCGCTCCCCGGATACTCCAGCTAATGCAACAAAGACGCGCTTCCGCATTTTTCAGGGCAAACCTGAAAAGGACAGCGAAGGTAAAATGAGAATGACTTCCCTGTTCCCCCTGGGAACACCTGCCCGTATAAGAGATACCCTTGATGGGACTTCCAACACAATTATGGTGGTCGAAGTCGGTCCCGATAAAGCTGTCGAATGGACCAAGCCTGGCGGACTGAGCCTGACACAACCCAAAGAGGAACTGGGGGCTACCGCCTCTACAGTTGCCGTTCTGAAAGGTGACGGTTCCGTCTCCCTGATCAAACAGGATCTGGACAAGATTCAATGGAAAGAACTTGTGGGCCCACAAGACATGACCCGGATCGACTGGGATGCCATTGAGGTTCAACCGTAGAAAGCATCCCCCCGAGGCATGTCTCTCGTTTCTCTCAGATCGGACGGGGAGTGAATCGTCTGCTGCGGTTCACTCCTGTCGTCTGTTATTTGAAGCCAACGACATTGAATTACCGAAACAGAAATAAACATCCCCATGATGTGATTCAGATCCCCACCCAGCTCCTTTATTTTTTCTCAAAGATCCCCAAACGACCATGACAATCAGTTTTCAATGCCAAAAGTGTGGTAAGAACTATAAAGTCAGTGATGACAAAGCCGGTAAAAAAGTCAAATGTCGCCAGTGTGATGCACCTGTGCGCATTCCGGAACTCGAAGCCAATGACTTTTCAGAAGAGTGGGAAGAACCAGAACCGGAATATGAGGCCCCTGCCCGACGTCGCAAAAGCAGCGCATCCAAGAGTAAGTCGAAATCCAAAAGCCGAAAAAAAACAGCTGGTGGTCCGAACCAGAAGCTGTTGATCGCAGGTGGCGCGGTGGCATTCGTACTGATTGGCGGCGGCCTGTTGTTTATGTTCTCTTCCAGTAAATCAGGTGGAGGCCTTTTCAAGTCGATCACGGACAAAGTCGATGTGGTTGTCAATTCACAACTAGACAAGTCCGCTGGCAAATCGGGAAGTAACGGAAGCAGATCTGCGGGCTCCGACATTGATAACATGAAAAAAATTGGCCTGGCGTTTCATAACTTCCATGATTCATTTATCCGCTTTCCTCCCGCGGATGCGCATCTGGTCGATGGAAAACCACTGCTCAGCTGGCGCGTACACATGCTGCCTTTTCTCGGCCAGAAAGAGCTTTATCAACGTTTTAAGCTGCAGGAGTCCTGGGACAGCCCCCATAATTCTGCCCTGCTGAATGAGATGCCGGATATCTATCAGACCGAGGGAGTCAATCAAGCAGGTTACACTTCGATCATGACCTTCAGTGGCGAGGGTACCCCCTTCACCGGAGGTAAAGGGCCACAAATACGGAACTTTGTTGACGGTACGGGAAATGTCATCCTCTGTGTTCAGGCAGGTCCGGACAAAGCGGTCCCCTGGACACAACCAGTCGATCTCCCCTTCAATCAGGCCAATCCGGTCAGCGTACTGGGGCAGACATCCCGGGGCGCATTCCTCTGTATCATGGCTGATGGTTCGATCAGAAAAATTCCAGCTGGCATTTCCCCTCAAACACTTAAGAATGCGATTCAGCATAATGACGGTCAGGTAGTACCCCTGTTTTGAGGCAGATAATCGAACCCAGATATTTCCAGCGCTAATATTAATATCTCTTCATTCTTAAGTTAGACAAGATAAATATTCTGGCAAAGACATGTCTTCTTTTGTATGCTTATGAACAAACAGACCACACATGCTGACATGATCCGTAGGGACCATATCAGCAATTTTATCCATCTGTCTGATTTGACCGTAATGTCTTTCGCTTCATGAGCTTCTAAGTGAGCTGATTGAACTGAAAATAAACCAGAAAGAACCGGACGCTCATGCTGTTGACCCACTGGTTAAGGTCGATTTCATCTTTCCTCCGACCATCACATCGCCCCTTGCACAAACGCCGTGTTCGTTCCCGATATGGCAAACATGCAATCCTGAATCATCAAAGGCGACCGGTTACTGTCGAAGAACTCGAAGACCGCACACTGCTGACGTCTATCATCAGCGTTGCGGATCGTGGCAGTGTGGAAGGAGACACTGGTTTACAAACTCTTGTATTTACAGTCACGAGAACCGGAGTCAATGCGGGTGACCTGAATGAAAGTGTGACGATTGACTTCACCACTCAGGATGGATCAGCTACCAGTGCTGATAATGATTACCTGGCTACAAGCGGATCGTTTGAATTCGCAGCTTCCAGCACCGCGACAAGGCAAGAAAAAACGTTTCAAGTAAAAGTCCAGGGTGATTACAGGAAAGAAGGTGATGAAAGTTTTCAGATCCTGCTTTCGACTCAAATGTCCGGCGTCACGATTGAAAATGATTCTGTGACACTCACCATTTACGACGATGAGTATCGTCGTTTTGAAGAAACACAATTAGTCTCCCCGCCAGCTCCTGTAAGCGATGGAGATCACTTCGGGCAAATTATCGAAGTCGATGGTGACTATATGGTAGTGGGGGTCCCGGACAGTGACCTGGTTGCCAGTGATGCAGGAGCGGTCTTTCTCTATGAACGTAATCGCCAGGGGACTGCTGATGAAACAGACGATACATGGTCTTACTCTTCCACTCTAACAGCTTTTGATGGTGCTGCAGACGATCATTTTGGAAGCAGCATTGCCAAATCAGGTGACACGATTGTAATTGGCGCTTACGGTGCTGACCTGAATCAGTCTGATGAGGGTGCTGCGTATGTTTTCCGTCTGTCTGGTGGAACGTGGCAACTGGAAACGAAACTCACCGCCTCCAACGCGGAGGCAGATGATTCTTTTGGTACAGATGTGGCCATCGAGAATGACCTCATCGTAATCGGGGCTCCTTTGCATAACGCGCCTTCTTATAACAATTCGGGCGCTGCCTACATTTTTACCCGCTCAGGCAGTACCTGGTCTGAAGATCAAATCCTGACAGAAACAGAATTTTACAGCTCAGACAACCAACTGGGAACATCCGTTGCCATCGAAAATGGAGAGATATTTGTAGCTGCCAGGAGAGCCAAAGTTGATGATGCTGGCGCTGGTGTGGGAAGCGTCTTTTCATATCACAACAACGCGGGAACCTGGGAAACACAGCAACAACTCACATTGACTTTTACCTATAGTTATGACTATGCCGGCTCGGATCTAACTGTCACGGGGAACCATCTGGCTGTCATCGCAGCAGATAACAGTTATGTCTATCTGTTTGAACTTACCGAAGGAAACTGGGAATCTCAGCATAGAGTGAATCCTGCTTCATCAATCTCTTCGATTCGGATCAACTCAATTGATTTGAGTGATAACTCACTGGTCGTTGGTTCTATCAAAACAAACGGCTCTACCAACTCCTCAGGGATAGTGACTGAATATCAATGGATTAGAGACCAATGGATCCGTACAGGGGACTATTACGGCGAAAGCAGCACTAACACGACAGGCTTTGGCACGGGAGTCGCGCTGGCAGACTTACAGATCATCGTCGGAGAGCCTGATGTTGATGCAAGTGCTCTCGAATCCGGGTTGATTCACGTATTGGGACCATTCATCCCCGGATATGAAATCTATGATGTCACCGAATACGAAGGGGACAGTGGTCAGACTCTGTTTGAATTTACCATCGAACGCAAGGCCAGCGAAGCGGGAGATCTGAACTTCGCTTCGTCCATCAGTTTCACCACAATAGACGGTACAGCGACTGTTGCGAACAATGATTATGCAGCGCAGTCAGGAACGTTGACCTTTGAAGCTGACCCTGATGTGATTTCTCAATTCCAGACAGTCACGATTGTAGTTAACGGTGATGGCACCTACGAAGGGGATGAAAATTTTTATCTTCAACTCTTCAATCCCACGAATGGTACTCAACTATTCGACACACAGGGAGAAGCCATTATCGAAGCAGATGATAAGGCGGTCGTGGAATTAGTCGAATCCGAAATCTCGGTAGACGAAGGAGACGGCAAGGTCTGGCTGACTCTGGAACTGGATGAAGTCTTCTCAGAAGATGTGACTGTTGTGATTAATTATGAAGCAGGATCTGCTCGCGCTTATACCGATTTTGACGCGATGACTCAGTACGTTACGATCCCCGCCGGTCAGCTGACACATACGTTTTCAGTTGATATTGTTGAGGATGCGTATCCGGAAGACAGTGAAGAATTCTGGGTTTTGTTGGATGGCAGCTATAATGCCAACTTTAAATTTGGCCTGACCCGAAAATCCGTTGTTACAATTGTCAACGATGACATTATAGACATCTGGATTGATGACATTGTCGTCAATGAAAATCAGCAATATGCCACATTGTACCTCCACGCCTCTCAACCGGTGTACATACCACTGATTTTTCACTTTACGACTCAGGATAATACAGCGACCAGTCCTGATGACTACACAGGGTATGCTGATATTTTTGTCCGGTTTGCTAGTGGCGACCAGACCAGTCAGCAACTTAGAATCCCCATCATCAATGATCCGGAATGGGAGTCAGATGAATCGTTTTTTGTAAATTTCACCTTTGCTGAAGCATACAATATTGATGTCCTGCCGATCGCCTTCACCGACAATCAGGCTGAAGTCACAATCATAGATGATGATCAACCTGACATCTCGATAGACGATGCGACAATTAATGAAGATGCAGGTTCGGTAACTCTCACAGTCTCTCTCAGCAATTCGGCTTCAACCCCGATTCAGATTGATTACTCCACTGCTGACGACACCGCAGTTCAAACCGAAGATTATTCTCTCATTTCCGAAACACTTACTTTTGCTCCGGGCGAGGTCACAAAAACAATCATTGTCCCGATCACCGATGACTTTCAGGCAGAAGATCAGGAACAATTTTTCGTCAACCTGAGTAACCTGCAAACAAGCATTCCTGACAGTTCAATCCAAAAAAGCAAAAGCGTCATCACCATCCTTGACAATGATCAATATTACCTGACGATTGATGACCAGACCGTAAACGAAGCGGATGGAACAGCGACACTGACCGTGACTCTAGATCGCGCCCTCCCGGCACTTTTAACCGTTGAATATTCCACCCTCAACCAGTCAGCAACAGCCGACAATGATTATCAGGAGACATCGGGCACGCTGACGATTGCCTCTGGCGCGCTGACGGGCACCATAACTGTACCAATCAACGATGACCAAACTGCTGAAGGCCTGGAAACGTTTCTGATCAACCTGATTAACCCTCAGTCAACCGGGGGCGACGTCTCATTGACAAAAAGCCAGGGACAGATTTCCATCACCGATAATGACCAGGCCGGCATCTCAATACATGATGTTGTTATTAATGAAGGGGTTAGTTACGTCCTGGTCACAATCACTTTGGATCAGCCTGCAGAAACTGAAATCAATGTTGGCTACTCAACTTCCGGTCAGACTGCAACTTCGTCTGTTGATTTTCGTTCGACGTCAGGTACGCTCACGTTTGCTCCAGGCGAAACCTCCAAACAAATCGCAGTCAGCCTCATCAATGATAACCTGGTCGAAGCAGATGAAACCTTCCTGGTCACGCTTGATCTGAACAATCAGCAAAATAGTGCCGACGTCCAACTGGCAGACAGTCAGGGTGTCGTCACAATCAAAGAGACTGACCAGGCTCACATGTATATTCAAGACGTTTCAGTTGATGAATCGACTTCGACCGCTGTCGTAATTGTCTACCTTGACTACTACATGGACACGGTTTTCAGTGTCGACTATACCACAGCTGATTTGACCGCAGTCAGCCCTGATAATTACCAGGCGACATCGGGCACACTCACTTTCAATCTTAATCAGAAACAGCAGGCGGTTTATGTACCCATTATCGATAATTCATTAATTGATGACGACAAATCGTTTCTGATCAACTTGAGTAACCTGGTTGTTTCCGGGAACCGTAATGTAACTCTGTCGGATAACCAGTCGGAGGTAACCATCCTCAATGATGACTTTAACGGCAGGTTCTCCATAGACGACCTCAGTGTCGATGAATCCGTAGGTATGGCAAATATCACTGTCTCATTAAGCCAACCTGCCGAAACCACGGTCAGCGTTGACTTCACCACAGAAGGTACCACCTGGGCGATTGCTCCAGACGACTATCTAAACCAGTCTGGTACTCTGACCTTTAACCCTGGTGACCAGTATAAAACGATTTCAATCCCAATTGTTGATGATAATCTGGTAGAGAGAAATGTTGAAATCATTCGTGTCGACTTGTCCAATATCCAGGCAAGCAGCGGCAGATATATTTTCGATAATGATCAGGCCGAAATCTACCTAAACGATAATGATCACGCGACCCTGACAGTCGACCATGTCACGGTCAATGAAGGCGATGGTGTCGCAACTCTTGTGTTTTCACTGGACAACCCGGTAGATGTAACCCTTTCCGTTAACTTCCAGACAGAGTCAAGGAGTGCCCAGGATTCTTCTGATTTCCATGGTCGAAGTGGAAACATCTTATTCCATTCAGGAGAACAAACCGTTACGCTTGATGTCCCCATCGTGGACTCCGATTCAATCGAAACCGATGAATATTTTTTCTTCAAGGTGAGTAACTTTCGCACATATTTTTTCTCCGACAGTCGCAGTATCAGCCTTGATGGTTTCGGGGCAAGTGTCACGATCCTGGATGACGACCAGGCTCATATTTCCATCAGCGACCTCACTGTCAATGAAGCTGCAGGAACAGCTGAAGTCACCGTATCTCTTGATCAACCACTCGACGCCCCCATCAGCCTGAGTTATACCACTGCCGACCAGTCTGCTGTTTCAACTGAAGATTTTTTATCCCAATCAGGGACTTTGACTTTTGACACAGGTCAACAGTCAAAAACCATCAGCATTACCCTGGTCAATTCTGATCTTACCGAAGCTGATGAAAAATTTCTGATCAACCTGCTGAACCTGGAGAGCAACGGCTTCAATCTTGTTCTCACAGATACTCAGGCAGAAGTCACAATCATCGATAGCGATCAGGCCGCTATTTCCATCGAAAATGTAGCTGTCAATGAATCAGCGGGAATCGCAGAGATCACGGTCTCGCTGGATAAACCGGTCAGCACTTCTGTCAGTGTCGATTATGCAACCTCTGAACAGTCTGCACTCGATGTTGAGGACTACGAGTCCCAGAGTGGCACCCTGACGTTTTCCCCCGGTGAGCAGACCAAAACCATTACTGTAAATATTGTCGATTCCGATCGGGTAGAACTGAATGAAACATTCCGGATTAACCTGACCAACATACAGGCCGAAACTGCAAATGTCAGTTTATCAGATTCCCAAAGTGTTATTACAATTCTTGACGATGATTTTTCCAGCCTGAGCATTAGCGATCTTACCGTTCAGGAAGATACCGGTACCGCGTATGTGACAGTCTCTCTGGACGGACCGCTACCGACACCGGTTTTCATCGATTTCAGCACAGTCGGTCAGACAGCCACACAGTCGGTCGATTACGAGCAACTGACGGGTACTTTGACATTTGCCCCTGGTGAACTCACCAAGTCCATCCCCATTGTTATCACTGACGATGAATACACGGAAATGACAGAGAACCTGCTGATCAATCTCTTCAATTTACAGACGACCAGACCTTTCGTCATTCTTGCCGACTCGCAGTCCGTCCTGACAATCGAAA